>Ga0208458_1000022_pt1 | contig 192497 bp, 159 predicted proteins | sample AD_UKC085_MetaG_FD_184432 | JGI IMG/M metagenome (GOLD analysis project Ga0208458, IMG submission 184432) | Active sludge microbial communities of municipal wastewater-treating anaerobic digesters from USA - AD_UKC085_MetaG (SPAdes) (version 2) | ecosystem: Engineered > Bioreactor > Anaerobic... | reverse complement strand
GCCTCTCTCCGGGGCCAACAACCTCTGGTTCGCTGTCTTATCCATGACATCCAGCATACTCATGATCCCCTTGCCCTCTACTCTAATTATCGGCAAGGAACTGTCTCACGCATTCTGACACAGAGGGGATGCGTGGTTTTTCACGGCTGCGGATGCTGTGAGGACCAACGGCTCTTCAGCAGAAAGGGAAGGAAGTGTACATGGACACGGAGCAATGGCTTGAGATTCGTCGCCGCGTGCTGCGGTGGTGAAAAGCGCCCAATAGGGTGGCCAGGAGGGGACAGCGTAGAGGCGTAAGAAGCGCCGAATTGGGGACCACCGCATTTGACCGATCTTTGGTATCTGGAGCTGGTTCCAGAAGCAAAGGGTCAGAAGGGATGTTGACGGTGGACCACTATGAACTCATTCGGCGTAAAGTGTTACTGGAAGGGCTCAGCCAGCGGCAGACAGCCGAGGAACTGAACCACTCCCGCAAGACGGTGGCCAAGGCCCTGGCTGAGCGGCTGCCACCGGGATATCGGCTCAGCGAGCCCCGCCCCCGACCGGTTCTGGAGCCGGTTAAACCCATCCTCGACGCCTGCAGAACACCAAGACGCGGCCCAAGCAGCATCAGACGGCTCAGAAGATGTACGAGCGTCTGCGAGACGAATATGGTTTCACCGGTCATTACGGTACCCGCCCTATCGAACCGCCGGATGACCAAGGGACGGGCTATCCTTTGTGCTCATGGGTAACACACCCTTTGTTTCAGACTTAGAGCGGGAGTCTCCTGTCCATATGCACGAGATTTAGATCTCCGTCTCATGTCATCTCGACGCACGGTCCAGTGTTCTCCGTTCGCGATCCTGCGGCCGTTGACTGTCCCGGGGGACGCGAAGCGGGTGACTTCGACACCCATGCTCCTTCTATGGTCAGCAACAGGCCACGCCCGATGAGAGTACGTAGATCCACGTATTGACCAGTTCGATCACGCCCGAGGCCGCGAAGGACTTGACCACGCAGGCAAATGCCCCACAAGGACGGTATCCTCGGAGAGGTGCTCGTCGACTCGGACGGTGGGGGCTATACGCCTCGCACCGAGAACGGTCGCTACGATCTGCAGAGGGCCCAAAGAACCATCTGGGGCCGCCTCGGGTATACGCCCCCGAGGAAGCGGCGCGCTCCGTAGCGCAGGATCTTCACGACGGCAGTCTCGCACGAAGTGACGACGCTCTTCAACACCGGCCAGGACACCCGCAGGGTCCCCGGCGCGTCGATCGTTACCGCTTCGTCACCAGGTCGCCGAAAGGGGCGAGCAGGTCGTACTTGTCTTGCCAGGTGGTGTACATGACGCCGATCGCGCCGGGCGTTTGGTCCAGCGCGTCGAGCCAGCCTTTGGGGTTCTCCAGCGTGTCCCCGTCGTAGTAGGCGCCCGCCAGCGTGCGAAAGCCCAGCGACGAGAAGAACGGCAGGCTTTCGCTTCGCTTGTCGTAATACCAGCAGACGATGATCAGGTCGTTGGGGACGAGTTTCCACGAGCCGGAAAAATCGCCTTCGACGAGATAGTAGTCGCCGTGGGCGTTGTGATGCGGATCGAGCATGTCCGACCAGATGAGCACCTCGGCCTTCGGATTGACGCTCCTGATAATGGCCACCTGTCCGGTGATGCAATCGCCCAGGATCTGGGCCATGCTCAGACCTCGATCCTTGCACGCCCGGCAGCTTCCGCCGGCCCGAATCTCGTCCATGCTGAGCAGGTACTTCGAAGGGCCTAAGTGCCGATGGATCAGCTCGGCCTGCCTGCCCCAGATTTCGTACGGCTTCGGCTCCGACATGCAGATCGTGACCTGGCCGTCGTAGATCGCGATCCCGTGGTAGTAGCTGACGCTCAGTCGTTGCCCACCCTGGATCCGGCCGCCGGGGAGAATCTCGATGCTCGGCGACTCATGATCGAACTGGAAGTTCAGTCGGTCGTCCTTGATCGGCGCAAAGTCCTTGCCTTCTTCGTAGATCTGGCCACTCTTCGCATCGCGGACGGTGACCGGCGTGCCGGGCCGCCTCAGGACGTTGAGAAGTCCGACCTCTTCCAGTTCTAAATCGTCGATCCAGAACCGCCCGGCCTTGCCGCCCCAGGCGCCGGCATAGATCCTGACGATCTCATAGTCGAGACTGTTGAAGCCCATCACAACGTGACGCCAATCGGTCGTGGATGGGATACGCGGATCGAACAGCGCCAGTTCTCGACCGTCCGCCGTCAACACCTGTATGCGAAACCCACCGGCCGAATCGAGGCCTTCGGTCTTGATCCAGCAACTGATTCGGTAGCACCGGTGCGGCCGGACCGCCACCTCCTGCATCACACGGGCATGACCGTGTTCGTATCGGCCGAAGTCCTGAAAACGAAGCGACGCTTTGCCCTCCTTGAAGACCTCCCGATCCACGAACGAAACCTCCCCCGGCCGGTCGTGAAACCCATAGCCGGTCAGCCGATGGCCATCATATTGTTCGAATCCGGCATTGGCGATCTGGGCTCGCGCATCCGGATCCAGCCGCGCCCGGTTGCCTTCCACCAGGAACGGAACATCGCGAGCAGGAATCCCCGCCGCGAGATTGCGGTCGTACGCCAGGACGGAGCCACCATAGCCGACACTGAAGATGTTGGGGACGATTTCGACGCCATGTTGTCTGCAGATGTCTCTGACGCTCGCAAGTCGGTCGAGGTTTTCGGCAGGCTGCCTGTCGAGCCAATCCAGACCTGCCGACAAAACCATGCCGTTCAGACCATGGGCCGATGCCGTCTTCACGATCCGCTCGACATCGGCTACATCCTGATCCGTTCGCAGCAATCGTGACACGAAGACCCAGCGGTGCGGATACGTCTTCGCCAGGCACAGCGGACTGGACGCACAGACCAGAAGGAGCAAGAGCAATCGTCGTTTCATCGCGATCATGGGCGGACTCCTTGGGACAGCGATCTCTTCAGGAACCATGATAACACAGGCGAGACGATACGCCAGCGCCTGTCGCCAAGGGACCGTCTGGGTTTCCGGCTTGACTGGGGACCGAGTATGTCGGACACTGAGGCCGTCAAAGGCGGCTCCGGCCGGCCGGATTCGCGAAGAAATCCAATTCTCAGATCGATGCAGCTACGAAGATGGAGGCCTCGCCATGTCCATGAATCGACGCACCTTCCTGAAGAGTTCACTGGCCACCGGGCTGGCTGTCAGCTTTCCCCACGTGGTGGCTGCTCAACAAGGCAGAACGTATCGCACGGCTTTGATCGGGTGCGGCTGGTGGGGCACCAACATTTTGCGTGAAGCGGCCGCTTCCGGACGCTGCAAGATCGTTGCCCTCGTTGACGTCGACCGCCGCCAGCTCGCCAAATGCACCGAAGAGGTCGCGAAATGGACCAGCGATACGCCGAAGCACTATGAGGACTATCGCGAGATGCTGGCTGCCGAGAAGCCCGACATCGCCATCGTCGCGACGCCGGACCATTGGCACGCCCTGCCGACGATCGCCGCTGTCCAGGCCGGCGCCCACGTTTACGTCGAAAAGCCCATCGGCCACACGGTCATGGAGGGCCGCGCGATGGTCAAGGCCGCCCGCGCCGCCGGCCGCGTCGTGCAGGTGGGCACGCACCGGCGCATCTCGCCACACAACGTCTCGGGCAGACAGTTCCTCCGTGAGGGCCGCGCCGGAAAGATCGGAATGGTCAAGTGCTTCGTGCTCTCCGGCGGGGGCGGACCGGAGCAGCCTCGCAAGAACATCGAGCCGCCGAAGGAGTTGAACTGGGACTTGTGGTGCGGCCCCGCCCCGCTGCGGCCGTTCAACGGTGGCGCACATCCGCGCGGGTTCCGCAGCTACCTCGACTTCGCCAACGGGACGCTCGGCGACTGGGGCGTCCACTGGCTCGACCAGGTCCTTTGGATCATGGACGAGAAGTGGCCCAGGACCGTCCATTCCACCGGCGGCCGGCCGATCAAGGGCGCGCCCATTCTAACGGCGGAACACCAGACGACCGATGCGCCGGACCACCAGGTGGCGACGTATCAGTTCGAGGACTTCACGCTGACGTGGGAGCACCGCCAGTTCGCCGGCAACCCGACGGACAAGACCGAAAGTGTCGGCTGCTACTTCTACGGCACCAAAGGGACGTTTCACATGGGCTGGCAGAGAGGCTGGACGTTCTATCCAAGCGGCCGGGGCGAGCAGGAGGTCCATGAGGAACCGCAACTGAACCTGCCCGATCAGCAGAACATCAAGGGACTGTGGACCGATTTCCTCAGCGCGATCGAGACGGGCAGCCGCCCGGTGTGCGACATCGAGACGATCCACTGCTCGACGAACCTGAGCCTGTTGGGGATGCTGTCGTACAAGGTCGGACGCAGCGTCACCTGGGACGGGGAAAAGGAAATCTGCGTCGGCGACCCCGACGCCAACAGACTGCTCCGCCGCGATTACCGAGCCCCCTGGGTCTATCCAAAGGCCTGAACGTCGCTGGATTCCGCATCCGTCACGCAGGAACGCGACGGCAATCCGTGTGGGTGTGCGCGCGAGAAGCGGCAGGTGGACAAGAACCGGCGGCAGACTGGCGGGACTACCAGCCCTTCTTGGCGAAGAGGACGGGGATCGTCTGGAGGAGGATGTAGATGTTCAGCAGGAGGGAGCGGTTCTGGATGTAGATGTAGTCGTACTTGACCTTGTGGGCGGGTTTGAGGTCGTAGAAGCTGCGAACCTGGGCGAGGCCCGTCAGGCCGGGCTTGACGACGAGACGCACACCCTGCAAGGCCCTGTGCCTCTGGACGAAGAAGGGCCGCTCCGGCCGGGGTCCGACGAGACTCATGTCGCCCCGCAGGATGTTGTACAATTGGGGCAGCTCGTCCATCCGGGTCCGCCGCAGGATGCGGCCGACCGCCGTCACGCGGTGGTCGTCTTTGGAGGCCAGAACCGGACCAAGGTGCTTTTCCGCGCCGTCGATCATCGTCCGGAACTTGTACAGATTGAAGAGTCTGCCGCCCTTGCCCACCCGCTCCTGGCTGTAGAGGACCGGGCCGCGTGAGGTCAGCTTGATCGCCAGGGCCGCGACGAGCATCAGCGGCAGAGCGCACAGGAGAATGCACAGAGAACCGGCAAGATCCAGCAGCCGGATCAGCAATTCCACGCTCTTGGCCGGCTGGGCGATGGAATAAGTCGACGGGTCAAAAGACGGGGCTTCTTCGTGTCGATAGGCCACGCGCGTATGGGGGCGCAGTTCGATCACACCGACCTGGGCCGGCTCGCGGTCAACCCGCATCCCTCTGCCCACCTCGTGGAGATTCACCTCGCGAAGATGCAATCCTTGCTCCATGGTTTCCCCAAGCTGGCCGCCACGAAAGCCAAGCGGTCCCCTTCGCGTCCTTTCGCAGCCCACGCTCGTTCGGAGGCTGCCCGTCGGCTGCCAGCACGACCGTACGGACCCCATATCGGTCAGAAAGTCCAAGAATTCTACGGATTACATCGGCCGGAACAAGACAAAAGCATTAGTCCAATATCCCGCGAAATCAACCAGCACTGTCAACACCTGGGGATCAGAATACAGCGCCCCGGCACACATGACGGAACGACAATAAGATCCACCCCCAAACAAGAAAACCGGCGGCTCCGATACGGACCCGCCGGTTTATGTATCTTCTCTATTCTCCGGCCGAGGCCGGTATTCAACCGCGTCTGGGCTGCGTCTTCAAGCCTGGATTACAGGGCCCTGCGCCGTCGCAGCCAGCCAACCAGACCCGCCCCGAGGCTGCCCAGCAGCACCGCACCCGGAGCCGGAATCGCCGGCGTCGCCTCTCGCGTCGTCAGATTGTCCATCGCGAACTGCGTGCCACCGTTCGGACGGTTCTCGAAGGCGGGCTCGCCACCGGACGATGCAAACCTGACCTCGTCGACCGTCCAGTTGAACTCCTGCCACACGGGCCCATCGGTGTCCACGTTGAACTGCGTGCTGCCCACCGACTCGCCACCGAGGAAACCCTCAACCTCGATCAGCAGGCCATCGTTCCAGGCGGCGGTGAAATGCGCGCCGATGAAATCGAAGGCGCCGGCAGCCGAAAACGCACCTGGATCGCCGTCAGCGTTAAAAGCCACGTGCTCCCCAGAGACCACACCGTTGTAGTAGCCGGACTCAGCATTGTAGCGCTGATACCAGACAACGTTGAAATTCTCCCAATTGAGCCCTGCGTACCCGTCCGCAATCTCAACATTGCCGTTACCGACGATCACATCATCAAATGTCGTCACGCCCGCCAGACTTGTTCCTGCCAGTGTCAAACATACTGCCAGTATCGCCAATGCTCTCTTCATTTCGACCACCCTCTCTGGGAACTCATCCCACTCCAGAACCTGCCGTTTGTGTTCTCCTCCTCACGCATCCACCACTCCCATCCTTGGATACAACTGCCAAGCCAACCAGGCAATGAACTCACGTGGAGTCGTTCCCGGCGACCCAGCATTGATACGTAGTATACGCGTTTGTGGGCGCAAAGTCAAGACTTTCTGCTGTCAGACAGGCAGAACACCCCCCTCCATAGGCAGTTCAATCTCTATAAACTTATAATAGACAAGAACTTAGACAGATATGGCCTCCTGGTCGTCTTTTCGAGAAATAGGGCATCTAAACAGAATAAGTCGTCTGGATTATGCTATGCACAAATGATGGGGGTACATGGGAAATTCAAGCAAGAAGAAGCTCCTATGCAGTATGGGATGGTTGAATAGGCATAGATCGTCTGGTGAATTGCCCCAACTTCGCCAGTGGTTTGCGCAAAAAGAAGCCGGGGGAGGGTCGCAGCCCATTGGCGGCGAAGGCATGCAGAATCTCACGATTGCCGCGGAGCATACCTCGAATCGTATTGGCCCGCCCACCGACCCGCATTCGCACCAGCGGGCGCTGAATATACCCAACACGAATCCGGTTCTTCTCGATCAGACGCAGCATCAACTCGAAATCCCCGGCAATTCGGTAAAGCGGATTGAAGTAGCCATGCTGTTCGAAGAGCTGTCTCCGGCAGAAGAACGTGGGATGTGGCGGCACCCATCCGAGACGAAAAGAACCGGGCAGATACTCCCCAGCCTTCCAGTAACGGGTCACCTTCGCAGGGTCATCCCGTCGGACATAGACCAGATCGCCATAAACACCGTCGAACCCGCCGGCCGCCAAAGCAGTTGTCACATCCGAGATCACACTGGCATCGGCGTAGATATCATCGGCGTTCAGAAAGCCGATGATGTCACCCCGGGCAATGCGAATCCCCTTGTTCATGGCGTCATAGATGCCCTCGTCCGGCTCAGAGATGAACGTCGCAATGCGACCCTTGCACCTGCCAATGACATCCGCAGTCCCATCGGTCGAGCCTCCGTCGACGACGATATGTTCGGCGTCTGTGTAGTCCTGGCAGAGGACGCTTTGAAGCGTATCGATAACGGTCTCGGCGCTGTTATAGCAGACCGTGATGATAGAGACTTTCATCGAGATGTTCTCTCAACGCTGGGTATAAGACGACTGTCAAGCGGCGGTTGGAGAGAGCCTGCATTCTACAAACACACTTGGACATCGAGTGGGGAAGTGCGCCGCAAGGAGCTTGTCGCAGACCCAGAAGAACGGCAACGTCCAAAAGAGCAAACGCGGCACCGGCACGTAGTGGTTTCCACGAAACTGCACGATTTCCAGATTGGCACGATGACACATCTTGGCAATCGTCTTGGGCGTGTACCACCGCGAGGTCACATCACGAGATAGGCTCCTGCCTCTGGCATTCGCGAGAATACCGAAAGGCAAGAGAACACTCGTCAGACAGGGAAACGTGAACACCAAGCGCGTAGGCGGAGCCATTCTTGACGCGATGGCATCAATGACCTCAGACGGATTCGACAAACGACCGAAGACGTTGACCATAATGATGTAGTCGAAAGGTCCCAGGTCGATGTCAATATCCGATACGGACATGACCCGGAACGACGACCTCGGAGATGGTTCCCTTCCTTTGAAGCGAGACTGTGCAATGCTTAGCATCTCACTGCTGATGTCGGTGGCAGTGACGTTCGTGCCCCAGCGGGCGAGGATTTCCGTGATGCGTCCAGTGCCACATCCTATTTCCAGGACTTTCTTGTCGCGCCAATCCTCATTGAGATTCGCAAGAATCTCAACCTGTCGGCGATGGCCCCATTGTCCGGCCATTCCTGCGAAACGCACGCGATCGTACTGGCCAGCGCTCTTCGTATAGAGTAGATAGTCTGCTTCGTTAGGCTGGGCAGTATGCATGGTAATCTGCTTTCTTTCGCAGCAGTTTCTCGTACAGCCCCATCAGCCGGTCGGCGGAGATACGGACGGAGAAATCCTGGGCCCGTCTCACCGCTACTGCCCCCAGATTCTGCTGCATTCGGGCATCATGGATCGTCGCTTCAAGCGCAGAGGCGATGCTCTCCGCAGAGAAGTCTTTCGTGAGGATGCCTGCACCCCCTGCCAGTAATTCCGGACAGCCGCCCACCGGTGTGGAGATAATGCACTTACCCATGGCCATCGCTTCGAGAACAACCATAGGATAGTCTGAAGGGCCGCGACTGGTATTCCAGGGAATCACCAGGAAGTCGGTTTCGGCATACAGAGCCTCCATGGCATCGACCAAGCCAACGAATCGAACGCAGTTCTCCAAGCCACAGCGGTGGACGAAATCCTGCGCGCGATCGTAGCCGATGGTGTATTCCTTGATCTTGCTCTGGTTCTCCACGGCCGCCACCAGGAAGAACGACATCTTCTTGTCGGCGAGGATCTTGGCTGCACGCAACAATTCGGCCAGCCCCTTCTCCTGTGATGCATTGCCCACAAACAGAATGCGAGCCTGGGCTTGGCCGTCGTGGAAGTACTTCGTCAAGTTCGGCCGACTCATGGGCCGGAACCGTTGCGTGTCCACGCACATGGGGACCAATTCGGTCTTTTCATGCGGCACACCGGCCGTTTGCAGAGATCGTTGCACATTCTGCGTCACGGCAACAACTCGATCGAGTCGCCCGAATGCCAGCCTGGCAGCGAGCATACTCTCCCACCAGCGGCTATACACCCCGCCTTCGGCCGTAAGCGGACAATAGAGCGAATGCAGCCGGACGGTGGCCCGGCGATCCGCGACCAACGGTACAACCGCGTAGGGATACGTTCCCGAGTGGCAGTGAACAATATCGAAGTGAGTCTCTCGGGAACGTTCCCTGAGACCGCCACGGAGCGTGCGCACAGTGCCGACCCCTTTGCCCAGAAGACCCCCGCCGCAGTTCGGCAGCGGTTTGAGAATTTCGGACAGCGGACTGCCGGCCAGATCCACCAATCCACCGTCAGAAACGGATGCGAGTACCTCGATACCGACGCCCCGTCGCTTCAGTTCAAGGGCCAGAGACACACAGTTCGCCGCAGCGCCTCCGATGACACTGCCCCCCGATGTCGGCAGAATACGCGGCAGGAGATAGCAGATGGTAGGAGTCATAGGGGAACAGGCTCACCATTATGGCACGTACGACAATCGCCACGCACAGTCACGCGGTTTGCACTCCCTTGGTATTCGCGGCCTGCCTGGAGACCACTCTCCTGAGGTCAGCGATAAGGGTGTCGGCAATATCCGGCCAGGAGTAATTGTGCGTCTCTGCAAGTCTCAATCGGGCGGCACACAGGAGACTTTGGCGCAGATCGGCATTCTCCCGGATCCTGACAATGGCCTTCATCATGGAATCCGGAGACCACGGGTCAAAGTACAAGGCTGCCGGGCCACATATCTCGTGGGCAAAATCAAGATCGCTGGTCAGCACGGGGAGATTCAGGACCATCGCCTCCAGATATGCTGCGGAAAACGACTCCATCAATGTCGGCTGAAACAATGCATGACAATGACCAAACAATGACGGTATGCGGCTTTGCTCCACGGGCCCAATGTTGACAATCTGTCGCGATAGACCCCACCGCTCGATGGACGTCAACAACCGGCGGGCACCCGGATGCTGACTCGGCGCAATCGTGATGAAGACCACTGCGCCGTGAAGCTCTTTGCGGAAATGTCGAAACACTTCTACGATCCCTTCGAGGTTCTTGTGGGGGTAGTAACGCGCCAGACAGATCATGCGAAAGCATTGCCCAAACGGGGCGAATTCCGGAGGCGCAGATGTGTCATTGAGACTCCGCGCCACGTTCACGGAGATCGCTTTCGGCAGTAGATTACCTGGCACACCTGGCTGGAAGGCATCCCGAACGCGCTTCAGCATGGTTGAGGTTTGACCGTAGACCATGGCGATCTGGTCCAGACAATGTCTGACCTGTCTGCGTTGAACGAAATAGCGCAGATTTTGCAGCATGGTCATGCGACCATGATGGCGAGAAGGATACACAAAGTGTGGATCTTGAACAAGGATCGCTTGGGGCGCTCCCGGCTTGCGCATCCCGATAGTACCCAACGCGAGAATCACGTCGGGCCGAATCGATCGCACCTGCCGAGGGAGTACGATCTGGTCGAAAAGAAGCCGCCGGGCGAGACTGCCCTTCTGGTCGAACCAGATCGCGCGCGCCGACAGCAATCCCGCGATCTGCTCATAGTCACATCCGGTAGGCACGACAGCCGTCAGGTCAATATCGTCAAATCGTGTGGCCAATACTCGCAAGAGATTGATGGCTACTGAACGCGCTCCCGGCGAGCGATTGGTGTGAGCGAGAACGAGCAGTCGAATTCGCCGGCCCCGCGATGGATTGACCGCGCGCATGGCGCCAGCGCCGCACGTAACTGGGCAGCCACCGACACTCTGGGCCATGGACCATTTGCTCCACGTTCAGGAGAAGATGCGTGGCAGGACACTGCGCCGGAACAGCCGTATCATCCACGGAATATCGCTTATCTCGGCGGTTGTGCGGGCAGTCTGACAAGTCCATTCGTGCCCCCGCCCTGCTACCATGTCTGGGCCCCAATGCCTGTACCGTACCGTGGCGAAGGCATATGGCGACAGATTCGCGACTCGGCGCTTCAGCTCCAGCGCGACCCAGCCTGCCGCCCCCCACGACTCCGGCAACAGACCAGGCAGAAACTGACAGACCTTCAGACTCATGCCCTTTTCAAGTCTTTCGGCTCGGGATACAGTGGAATTGGCCTGGCCTGCAAGATACAGGCACAGACCGTCAGGAATTTACGTGCAGCCTGGTCCCAGGTGTACTGCTCGCGAACCAGAGCGACTCCGCGCGCGCCCATTTGTCTGCGATGCGATTCCGACATACCCAGTAGCTCGCCCAGTGCCTGGGCTATCGCCTCCTGAGTCGGCGGAACCCATCGCCCCGCATCAACGTGCTGCAATTGCTCCCAGGGCGTGCAGGTAGTCGCTATGACCGGCGCCCCGCAGGCCATGGCCTCGGCCACAACGATACCGAAGTTCTCGGAGTATGACGGCAGGATAAAGACATCCGCACGGCGAAGAAGCGCCAGCTTCTTTGGGCCTTGCACCATTCCGGGCATGAAGACGTGCTGTCCGAGGCCGTGCTCACCGACCATACCTTTGACCGTCCTCTGGTAGCCTCGGTCGTCCGGCCCCGCTACGACCAAGACCCCATTGCGGCTCATACCGGATTGTACAAGATCAGCCCAGACAGGAATGAGCATATCCAAGCCCTTCTCAGGACTCAAGCGCGACATGAATACGACAACGGGCCGGTTGCTCAGAACCGGCCAATAGTCTTCCGCCTCCCTGCGGTCCCCCGGCGAGAAATACTGAATGTCCACACCATTGGGGATTACCGTTACAGGGCCCTTGTAACGGAGTTTGCACAACTGCTCCGCCTCTTGAATTGAGGCGGCTTGAACACACGCCGCCCTGTCCATCAAAGGTTTGGCGATCAGGCGCAGGTACGCTGCCTTCTTGAGGCGTTTCAAACGGCCGTTCTCCATCGCCCACGGCTGCAACGTGCCCGCCGGGCGGATAATGTAGGGAACACCACTGGCGCAGGCGATGCGCCCGGCAGCATAGGAGGAGTACATCCACACACTCTGCGTCTGCACAATATGCGTTTTTGGAATCACCGACGAGAGCCCTTGTCCAAGTCCGCTCGATCGACGCCAATGGCGCGGCCAGTTGACATCATACAGGTGGACACTGGGTGCCCACGCCGTTTCGTATCCGTCCCCGTTCGCGACTGCTGCCCAATAGGACACACTGTGTCCCAGATCGGAAAGCACCCGCCCGGTACATTTTGCCACGGTAACGGGACCCCCGAAGCGATCGCACAGATAGGGAAGGACCAAGGCAATATTCATGGATTTGCATTCAACAAAAAGGATGATGGAGGATACGTTCGGATGGGAGTCACGCAACAATCGGGCCCCGCCATGTCCTGCCTCTTCAGCACCAATCCGCAGGCGATCGGTCCGCCTCCAATTCTAGGGGATCGGTCCCAAAATGGTATGCAGTGAAACGGGCATGGTCTGTTTCATCATTCGCCACTACTATCGAGCATCGGCTGATTCCCCGTCGGGGGCGAATCCATGCTCGCCAAGCGGCGATGAGCCAGACCCACGCAGCCGTCCTTCGACCACCAAATACCCGCGCCATCGGGGCCCCGATGGCGCAGGCTGTCCCGCTGACGCACCAGCATCGCCCGGTCGTCTTGCGGCACCCGAGAGGCTATTCCAACAATGCCGCACATGATCGGTCTATCCATTCCTTGGCGAGCGTGGCCGCAACGGTCGAGCCGAAGTATTTCTTGCGCAGGATCTGCATCACATGCGGCGAAGCGACCAGGCCTTTCAGCAACCGCCATGCGCCGACGGTCCTGTTGGGCGCGGAGTAGTAGAAGTCTCTTAACCGCGTCCATTCGTGCCTCTCCGCGAAGAGCGCGCTGTGCTCAACGCGGCGGGTGATCCAGTGCAGAAACTGCTGCCAATCCGCATCGGCCTGCACCGATGGGTCGGCAGCGCCGGCCAGACGAAGGCGGTGACAGACCCGGGCGGCCATTCCGAAGGTGGCCTGTATCTTGCCGCTGTCCTCATTGGAGATATTGGCGGCGTGTTTGCGAATCTTCACGAGCGGTTGGGACAACGCCGCGACTTCGCCCGCCAGGCAAAGACGAAACCACAAATCCGTATCCTGCGCGTTTCGGAAGCGCGGGTTGTATCTGCCGAGCCGCTCGACGGTCGCTTTGTGGTACAGGCATGAGGAATGCGGGGCGAAGCGTCCGGTCTTTTGGATCCGACGCATGTATTTCTCACGGCTCGCCGGATAACGGTATGTCCGCAGGGCTCTACCGGTACCATCGATCTCGATGAAACCAGTGCCAAGCAGGACGGTGGAAGGATGAGATGCGATATACGCGATCTGCTGCGCCAGCCGATCAGGCAGGGCGACGTCATCTGCATCCTGTCTGGCAATCCACGTCCCCCGCGCCATCCGCATGCCGGTGTTGAGCGAATCGGCCAGGCCCGTATTCACCTTGTTGAGGATACGGATCCTGCGGTCTTTGACGGCATATTCCTGGAGCGTCTCCAGCGTACCATCCGTCGAGCCATCGTTGACCACGAGAAACTCATAATCGCCGTATTTCTGCGAGCGGATGCTCTCCATCGCCTCTGCCAGATAACGGGAGGCGTTATAACACGACATCAATACGGTCACTGCCGGCATGGGCAGAACCTGGGGCTCCGCAATCACAATTCAATCCAGGCTTTCGGGGTCAGAGCACCATACCCCCAGGCCGTCATCCCAGATAGACGGAGCATCGGGGCGATGACGGTCTTGTCTCGCTGTCCGGCGAGCCACGCTCCCCACCAACTGAAGGTGCTGTTAGCGATGATGAAGTGCCTGCACCGGCTCATCAACCAGAGGTCCGCACAGGCATTCTCATCGCCCCGGTTGTGGTCCACGCAGGTGGATCGGTCCTGCGGCAGGCCCAGGAGGCTTCTCGCCGAGGTCGGGTCATCCGAGAACAGGAAGAAGTGCGGATTGTCGGTTCGACTGCGGATCAGATCGAGGGCCCGGCGATAATAGTCCACCGAGGCGTTGTGCGTCCCAGTTGCACTGTGGGGCGGGTCGAACCAGCGTACATGGACGGCCACTGCGTTACAGCGGGCGATCCGCTGCGCCATCTCCCGATTGTGGTCGTCCGGCGGCGGGATGATCTGAAGGTCCTGGCGGATCGTCGGCTCAACATCCTTGAAGTAGCCCTCGCTCTGCCAATAGCCATCGAGGTAGACCGTGCCTCTGACCCGGTAGCTCAGTAGGCGCTCGTCGAACTCGATGCCTTCCTGCTCCAGATACCGGCGGCGATGGAACGGCTGCCGCCGGGCCAGGAGTTTCGCCAGGCCTCGCCGATACCGCTCGAACGGCTCCATCCGCTCACGCGGCGTCGCCTTCCGCGCCGTGATCCGAAAGCGGTCAAGCATATATCGACGCCGATACCGCCGATCGCGGGCGAAACCCGTCATGTCATCAATCACCAACTCAGCTTGGTTGACCAGCGCGAGCCGACGGGCCGCCGCATAGCAGAAAAGCTGATTCCCCAAGCCGCCTTTGATACGCGCGATTACTATCTTCAACAGACCGCAATTTCAAATGGCACGCTCTCTGTCGCGCGATACGACACAGTCCCGCCAGATGCCGACGATAGACTGCGCCGCCCGACAGCACTTCCAACAAGAATGATTCCGGTAACCGGATAGAGATATCTTGGATGAATAAATGACATCCCTGCCACAGGAACCACATACAATAAGCCAAGCAACAACAGTTGTATTGCGGGGTAAGAAAATGCAGAAACATGGAACAACGCCAATATCAGAGATTTGAACCACCTCAACCAATAGCAAAGCAGGATAGCATGAGATGCTAGATAGACAATTCTGATCATGCTAAGACAACCGTCTTCATAAAAGGTCGGGTTCCTAGCAAATGATACAAAATAGCCAAATACTGACTGCGCGATCCTGCACAACACTGCGAATACGGACAGAATTGGAACATTTTGCTGAATAGACTCTATGTATGCGCCGATAGTGTCTTCTTGACCCACTCGATGTTCTTCGAGTGTCCCCCGCACAAACGTATCGTGTTGGGCCCGGACGTACGGGTAGAGGGCTGCCACTACCACAAGAACGAACGCACCGACAAGCAAAGACTTCTTTCGAAACTGCACGCAGACAACGAAACCCATCACTACGAAGACCAGTTGGTAGCGGAATAACACCAACAGAACAGCGAAAGAAAGACAGCGGATTCGCTCTCTCTTGACGTGATGATAAAAGAACCCAAGGAGAAACAGCAGCGTCGGAATCTCCTTCAAGGCTCCGACCGAATGGTATAAGGTCGCAGGCAGTAGAGCAAGCACGACAGTGAACATGTTGATGCGATGTTCGCTTATTCCAAGGAGACGGGCAATGCGTGCCTGATATACCAGCGCCATAAATAGCATGAGAGAGTTGAAAAGAGATACCAATACCCAATTCTTGTCTGCCAATACCCAAATGAAAGATGGGCCTATCGTGTTCTTGATCGACGAGAAGATAATCGAATTCACAATATTTGAGTCATCAATAATATCTCTATAGACAAAGGTGTCCGGGATGATGATACGCGTGAATCCATCTACGTTCTGCCACATCTCACCATCGAGCGGAATACGAAAATACGCATAATAGCCAGCAGACGCACAGAATACTCCAAATACCAGAAAGAAGGCCAAGCAAGTTGACTTCTTCACTTTCATTCACTGACAGTCCTTATCAGCCTTCGCAAGTAGAGTGCAACACATACGTTGGCTATCCTGAGAGTCTGGTGCCCACCACGTGATAGCCTATCGTAGCGATCTCTTCCAACACCAAGGTATCGAGGTAGGCGGCCACTGCCGGCAGCAGTAGGCGGCAAAAGGGCAATGTGAGGGTCCAAAGAAGGGTCAGCAGCGGCCATCGCCATCCGGTTCGCCAGGTGCGTCGCGGATCGATCAGGGCGTGAAAACGCCGCGATTCCTGCCCGAACCAACTGAAGAACCCCCGGTTGCGCTCAATGCTAATGACCTCGAAACGAGCCAGCGGGAGAAATCGGCGGTACCAGTGCGGGGTATAGCCGCCATAGAAGTGATAAGGCTCCTGGTGAAGGAAAGCCCCCAGAGGCGCTGTCAAGAGGAGCTTTCCGCCGGGCTTGAGAATTCGGGCCATCTCCTGCACGGCTTGGATGGGCTCCGGCACATGTTCCAACACCTCGGTGCAAAGGATCACATCGAACGAACCGTCCGCAACGGGAATGGCGGTAATGTCCGACTCGTAGTCGAGAGCCGTATACTGGCCGATAGTGCTCGGTTCCTGGGCGAAATCCTGGGCCTTGTAATCGCAGTGGGCGAAAAGAGAGCGATAGCGGCCCTTGCCGGCACCCACATCCAGAACCCGGGAGCCGGCCGGCACGGCAGCGGCTTGCATCGCCACCCATTGATCGCGCTGGCGTTGATTGAAGGCTCCGGAAAGATCCACTCGGTCAATGCTCCTCGATAGGTCGTTGAAATCGGAACAGTCCACACGCATACTGGCTGTCGACGAAGCCATCGGACGTTACGCCCTGCACATACCGACCGTCATCGTGGACACCGGAGAATTCCACCAGGTGCAGATCGGAGAAGTACGCCGCGATGGTCGCAGGCGGGTGAATGCGATGCGCGTTGAAGCAGACGCGCTGACGGCCGACGGGTATGGCAAAATAAAGCCACCCGCCGGGGGCCAGAACCCTCCGCAATTCGGCACAGGCCTGACGGGTGCCATGCGGATTCAACGGATCCCCATAACGGCCGAGGCCGATGTGCTCGGTGACGTGGAGGCAGGAAAGCGATTCCACTGATCGATCTTCAAATGGCAGGTGCAGGATGTCGCCACAACGGCAGTCCAATCCGTCGATTTGAACTTCCAAAGGTCTGTAGTCCACAAAGACAACCGGCACAACCGCGCTGAGCAGATTGACAAAGACCACCTGAGATCCGACGTCGACGTGGCGGCGCGGCCTCTGTGCGACGATGCGCCGCATCGCCCAGCCGTTGGCCCAGAAATAATGCGCATCGAAGGGTGTTCGGGAGGTTCGGTCGTGCAGTTGCGGCCATGAATCGACCAGAGTAAGAGGTTCGGCGTCCTCCATGTGTCGGTATCGACGCCAGTCTCCCAGATACCAACCGAGATTGCATACGGCACGAACGGTCCGGAGGGGATCTGCGAACTGCGTCAGCCACCTGTAGCCCATACGCAGAAATTGGTTCTTCCTCGGTCCGGCAGTCACGGGCTTGCTCCCGCCTGCACGTGTCTGGGTCGAAGTGCGGCCAGGCACAGAATCCAAATCAGATACACAGCGGCGGCAAGCACCATAGCCGCCACCACACCGGGCGTACCGAAGAGGGCCGCCCCAAGGATATTGAGCACCACGCCCAGAACCGCCGTGGCCACCTTCGGAAGGACCAGCGCACGCGTTTGCACTCCACTGAGCAGGGAGACCACCGCCAGTTGGCCGCTGGCAAACAGGCCACCGGCCAATACCATGCCGGGCAACAGCCCGGATATCGTGCGGTACTCGGCAGCGACGAGGAATCGGACTATCGGATCGTGCCAGGCCCAGGCCATCAGTGTCGCGACTGCCGTCAATGCCAGTGCCGCCACTGTCAGTTTGCGATTGAGGCGATAGACCCGCTCCACGCGAGACAAATCCGAGGCATCCCCGGCGCGTTGAAAGAACACCGGAGCGACAAGTTGAACCATTAGGTTCGTACAGATCGTAATGGGATAGTATCCGAGCTGATAGAGCGCGGCATACCGACCCACATCCTCTGTGGAGCAGAATCCCTGCAGCGCCCATCGATCCGAGACCATTTGCACCCAAGCGGGAAAGCCCCAGATAGCGAATGGCCACGCGTATGTGAGTATCTCAATCCTCCAGCGTTCCTGCGGAGCTTCGCTTGGTACGCACGCCTGTCCACAGGACAACGTGCGGCGAAAGAACCAGCCCTGCGAACCAAGCACAATGATCATCGCTGCGGCGTAACCGAGCATGGCGATCGTGGTGCCAGCTCCGAGCCACAGGACCATCCCGGCAGCCAACAGAAAACGCCCCCAGGTCGCCAAGCCGTGATGGAGGGCGACAATCGCCCGCTGTCGCGCGGCGTTTTGCATCCCATTCAGGACGGAGTTGTAACCACTGACCAATGCGAAAAGCGTGGCGGCCAGAACCAGACCGACCCATTCCCAGTGTCCGGTCAGGTCGAGGATCAGGATCAGGACGAAGGCCAGCACGCCCATCGCTCCGCTGGCTTCCAGCAGAAGACGCTTTACGGCTGCAAAATAACTCCGTAACGCGCCGGCCTCCCGTGCCGGCGCAAAGAACCGCATCGCAGCATTGCCCAAAGGTCCAAGGACGGTCTGGGTGGCGAGGGTTGCCACAGTCATACCTAGAGCCAACCGACCATAGCTATCCGGCGGCAGAACTGCGGTCAGAATGCGAATACCAACAACCGCCCCCAGGACAGTGGCGGCCTGTCCTACTCCGATCCAGAGGAACTCACGGCTGAGGCGTCGGAATCGGCTGGAGGCGAGCACGCCGAGCCGCGGCCATCTCCAATCGCTAGATGTAGCCGTTTCACTCAATGCAGAGGCTCGCTTGGTCCTGCCGGCGGTCATTGGTCCAGAGATTGGCTGTGGTATCCCTTCTCGTCATGGAATGAGGCGGTGTTTCGGTCAAGATCGCACACAGAATGCATTTCTGGTCGACAAACGCCGTTTTGCCCACTTCATATGCCACATATGAAGCTTGATATGGCCTGCTTGAAGCTTGATCCAGGGCGTTTGAAGCTTCGTGTGGTTCATATCAAGCCTGATCCAGGGCGTACCAGGCGTCATCCGTCGCAGATGAAGTAGCGGATCGCCCGATCAAAACCTTCGCCGAGCTGTCCCAAGCCATCGCCACAGCCGTGCCGGCCTCCTGGCCGGCCGCGCACCGACTTACCCGCCAGATCGCGGCTCAGATGCTGTGAATCAAACAGCATGTCAGAGGTGAGTCTTCTCACTCCATGTCACCAGTCGCCCCGATCGGTGCAAGACCCAGCAAGCCGAGCAGGACGTATGTCTGCGTGTCTCTCTGAATCACCACGCCACGCCGGACAGGACTCGCTCGGCCCTCTTGCCCCAGGTGTAGTGTTCGCGAAAGGCGTTGTAGGCCGCCTCGGCCAGTGCGCTCCGATAGGACCGGTTCTCACAGCGTTGGATGGCATCGACCCATCGGTCCGTGTCCTCCGGCGGCACCAGCACAGCCATTCGCTCATCCAGCACCTCGCGCAGCACCGGTAGGTCGGATGAGACAACGGCTTTGCGGGAGGCCATATACTGGAAGAGCTTCAGCGGCGACATCCATGCACTTGTATTCGCCCGTGTGTAAGGGAGAACAAGGTCCGTCTGGTATGGCATCAGCAGCACATCACAACGGCTGCAAGCAGAGGGAATCAGGGCCGGCTCAACGAATCCGTGAAAATGGAGATTCACAGATGCCCGCAGCTTCCAATAAAGAATGTCTTCGTCATCCCCTCCGATGACGTGGAAATCGTAGTGGGGCAATCGTTTGGCGCACTCGATGATGATGTCAATACCTCGGCCCGGATACAGGTGCCCCGCGTAGCCAACCTGGAGTGTGTCCCGGCACGGCGGCCAGGACAACTCCCCGTTCGATGACTCACTCGGCACAGCCGCCGCATCGTGGCACACCGTGACCCTGTCGGCGATATCGAACCTGGCCGCATAGAAATCGGCAAGCGCTTGTGAAATGACGACAAACCGCAGCAAGCGACGCTTTCCAAAGAGGCTTCTTTCCAAATGTCGGATCAGTGGATTGTAGGGCGGCGAATGGGCCTCATAGATCACTCGGAAACCCATCCGGATCGCCAGGGATGCGCCGTAGATGTCCCGTGCATAGATCAGGACCTCGTTGGGATCATGCCGTCGAAGGCGGGCATAGAGCGCGGGCAAGACGAGAATGTTCGACCCCTTGACTGTCCGGCAGGGAATTAACGACAGTTGGAAGCACTTTCGTACACCGTAGTAATCATAGACATCTTCGACCGGGCTACCCTCAGACTGCTTGCCTACCAGCGTGACATCATGCCCGTTCCTGCCAAACGCCTCGCACATCCGCATCACCTGGATGCTGTTGGCGCGGCGCGAGGGAATGGCGGAGCCGGACAGGTAGACGATCCTCATGTCGGCCGCAGCTCCCTGGCCTTCAGGTTGATCTCGAGGGAGGCGAGTAGTGTCAGGGCGTCGGCATGGTTGGCCTGCCGGTTCTGGTGGCGGTTCCAGATCGCGTCGATATTGATCCAATCGACGATCCGACGTTTCTTGAGATCCTGAATGCTCTCGTAGACCACGGTCTTCAGGTCCGCTCGCTCGCGAAGGCCGCGATCAAAATCAATGTAGTTCGTGTTCGGCGACGTCCTCCAATCAACCCAGGGGAAGGAGCGCCTTGCAGCGGCGCGCAGTCGAAGCCCTTGGCGGCGAAGGCTCCTTCGCCATCGGGGAGCGCTCAGGGGCAGGCCGAAGCTGTTCTTCGTCGGCAGCGAAAACAGCTTCGGATACGCCGTCTTGAGAATCTCCTTGTAGAGATGCTGTCCCTGGCGACAGCAGTGAGGAACATGCAGAGTGAAGCTGAGCCAATCTCGGTCTAGAAACGGTGTACGGAAGTCACGACCTTTCTGGACGACGATCGGCCTGATATAGCACTCTTGTCGAATACCGAGGTCTAACTGATCGTCATAAGGTATGATGTGATGCCCAAGAAACGGAACACAAGGGAGGTATTCTTCCGGCCTGAAGTCTGACGGAGCGAGGTTGAGGGAACGCGTGAGCCGATTCCACAAAACAAAGTGAGATATCGCCGCGCTCCATGATGCACTAGCATGCGATGGAAGATGCGCGCCGCTCAGTGCCTCACCCATGAAGCCGCTCCAATACACGCATGCGTTGGAAAAACGCTGTGCTATCCACCGATTCACATAGGCATCAAAAACGCAGACCGTCCGAGCCACTCCTGTCGCTGTGTCCACAAGGCCCGACGTATCCCATTTCCAGTCACTTGATGTCAGATCAATGGCCTGACATCGGACGCCCGCTGCACGAGCAACGTGCTGACCGAGCTCGTAGTCCCATGTTCCAGGTGTCCCATAAGTGACAGCTTGGATCTGCGTGGACTCCACGCTCTCGAGCAATCCGCCAAGAAGAGCCCGAGAATCAAGACCGCCGCTAAGCGGAAGCACGTGTGTCCTATCCGCATTTTCCTTCGCAATCGCTTCGCGAAACATACCCTTGAGAATGGTGACACCTCTGGCAATCAGCGCATCAATCTCACAATCGCCCGGTGCTGCTCGCCAGGGGCCGTGCGTGGACCAGTCACACAAAGAAGCCAAATGCACAGAAGAAGAATCAGGCAAGAAGCCAAAGTAGAGAAAGGCTGGTATAGAACGTCGGTCAAGTATGGGCTGATCTCACAAGAAGCCGAAGCTGGAGAAAGCGTAACATGAGGATTGTCCACAACACATAATACACAACGTAGGCCAGCGATGCTCCGGCGATGGCGAAAGCCCGAACGGCCGGAAAGAGCAGGCCGAAGTAAAGGACAGTAGCTGCTACCTGTGCCTTGAAAGAGTGGCGGGGCATGCCTACGGCCAGCATGGCCGGCTGAAGCGCAAAAGCGCACAAGGCGATGACGAGGGCAAGCAGGTAGATCACAGTCACGAGATATGCCTGCGAATAGGCCGGGCCCACGGTCCAGGCGATCAGCCATTGCCCCAGAACAATGAACACGAGCCAGCCCACGATGGCCGCGCTGCCGACAATCAGCGTCGAGCGTTTGATGAGGGAGACAAATGTGCGCCTGCAGTCTGCCGCCCAGAGGCGTGTAAGTTCCGGGTAGATAGACTGGTAGAGTGGATCGAGCAATCTCGGCAGAATCTGTGAGAACTGTTTGGCAACTTTGAATAAGCCCAGGGCTGCCGGCGTGGTCAGAGCCGCGATGATCAACTCATCCGCCTCGCGGGACATCATGCGGATTGTGGAATTGAAGTTCGTCGTCCAGACGTAATCGACGATCCCTGGGAATCTGCGGCGAATGCCGCGTATGGGCTGTCGAAGAACACCGCTGACGTTCTTCTTCTTGAGGACCCAGAGCGAGGCAAAAACCTGATACAACTGCCCGATGATACCGGTGATCAAATAGATCAGGACAAAACTGTGGATAGCCCGGCTCGCGACGAGGCACCAAATCACTCCTGCCAGACGGACGACGGCGCTGAGGATCGCCGTGTAACTGAGCAGATCGAAGCGATCGAACAGCCGCAGGACACCGATGGGCGTACCGCTGAGGCTGAAAAGGATCAGCACACTGTATAGGACCATCAGTGGCCGGACCGATGGGTCCCAGCCGAGCAGGCCGATCACCGGACCGGCAAGAGCCATCGCAAGGGCCGTCCCTACGATGGCGCTGGCAACATCAAGAGTAAAGCCGAACTTGATGAGTTGCCGTAGGGCCAGCCGATCCTCGGCATGCAAGGCCTCGCTGCCGAACTTGATGATCGCCTGCCAGGCGTTGAACGTCACCAGCTTGCCGATGGTCAATTCATAGACCAGAACCAATGCGAGAACGCCGTAGTCCTGGGGTCCGAGGACGCGGGCAGTCAGCACGGTGGCGATCAGGCCCAGGACAGCCGCGATGGCGTTGGCCGACAGCAGCTTGCCGGCGTTGATAAACAGTCGTCGGAAGACGTCGTCGTTGAACCACGACAGCACCCGGCGATGGTTACAGATGACCCAGTTGGCTATGGCTTCCACCGCTTCTCGATTCCAGAATGGTCTCTCGCCCCAACGGTGAAGGACCCTACGGGTGAGCAGAGCTCGCCCGGTGGGTGTGTACTTGACCGCACAGCGTCTCGCTTATTCCTCTTGGCCTCCTCAGAGGACGACGACCACCGTGTTGCTGGGCTCGGCGTCGCCGGCCTTGTTGACGGTGATGATGCGGTATTCGAACTCCTTGCCGCCTGGCTGCTCGATCTGTGTCTCGACGGCGGTCCCGACGTCGAGCCACAGCCTGGCCGGCCGCTCGCGCCGCATGACGCGGCAGGTTCAGTCTGCCTCGGCCCCTGCTACGCTGATATCAAGAGCGGCCGGAAGAGGTGCGAGACGATTGTCCCGCGCAGCCTGAAGGCGCTGGAGCTCATGGAGGCCTTTGTAGACGATGCGTTCGAGATGACTCTCATACCGGGCCACATTGTTGAGGCGGTCCCACCGCCAAGCGGCCTCGCTCAGAACGCCACCCAATGTGTGGGGAGGAGGCTTGGGGGACCCCAGCAACCGAGTCAATTCATCCAACGGATACTTTTCACCCGCGACCGCGGCCGCTAACATCTCGTCGAGCATTTCCTGTTCGATCCGGCCCGCCCGCCGCAACCGCCAAGCGCCGGCGACGATTCGATGGGCCAGCATGTTCTCCAACTCGCCGTCGGGGTCAAGCCGCTCGATCATCGTGTCCCGGAAGCTCTCGAATTCCTCACGGCTTTCGCCACCCAGGACGATTTCGCTGGCCAGCAGGCCGTGCTTGAGGGAGTTCCGAGAGGCCTTGGCCTTGCCGACGGGCGTGATCGGGCCGGTGGATTCCTGGGCGTTGCGCCGATTGGCAGCCGTTTGTTTGTCCGTTGTCTTTAGTTTCTGCTTTGCCATATTACCAAATGGGTTCGTTTCGTAGAAATACTTAGATCCCCCGACGCCGCGCGTCGTGCAGAGTAACTGCTGTCACGTTCACTTTGCAGAGCCGTGTTCGCCAACTGTATTGTGTTTGTTCGTGCGCATGCATCGCCTGCTACGTCTCGGTCCGGATGGACTCCGTCCCCGTCGGTGGCGCCGGGCGGTTGGTGACGACGGCACAACCGTGGTCAAAACCCGAGGCGGGCATCACCACCCATCCCCTCAGGCACCACCCGCCGGACCATAACTTCGATCCGAGCTACCTGGCCCCCGAACCCACCTCAGCAGGCGGCTTGCGTTCCCTGGAAGGCGAAGGCTTCGGCACTTCGAGTTCCAGCGAAACCGGATGGCTACCGCCGACTTGACCTTCGGCGGTCTGCGGCGGTGTTTGCCCCCGGTCGCGGACCTTGACGGCCGCGGCGTACTCGCGGGCGAAGGACAGGAAGACACCGAATACAAACACGACGATGCCGGCCAGCACGCCCTTGGCTACCGTGCCGCGAGGAACCGGCAATTCCGGAACGATGGCCTCATCAAGCACCTGGAGTGTGGGCATGCTCTTGGCCTCTTCGATCTTGGCCAGTTCACACTCGTGGACGAGCAACTCGTAGAGCTTCTCCTGGACCAGGGCCTCGCGCGCGGGGATGCTATCGATCCGGCTGAGCTTGGTCTCCAGCTCCTTGAGACGACCCTCCAGGAAGACCCGCTTGCTGGTCGCCTCGCCGGCCGAAAGCCTCTTGTTCTGCCGGTCGAGCTCCGCGACGTAGGCGTTGGCGATGGCGGCCGCCCGGTTGGGGTCGCGGTCCTTTACGGCAATCTTGACCGCCCCCTCGTCGGTGGTCTTGATGGTGGTGTTCTTCACCAGTTGTCTGCATGTCTCCGTACGATTCTCGACGTTCTCGTACACGTTCATCAGATCGAACTTGTCGATCAGGGTGTCGGCAACCTCGCGGCTCTCAAGAATCTCGACGTAGATGCCGGCGATGCTGCCGCTGTCCATGATGCTGCGCAACATGGAGTTCCCTATCCCTCCCAGGCCACCGAGGCCGCCCGGAGCAATGGACTGCTTCTGGAGGATGCCGACGGGCGGAACGATTGTGGCATTGGCCTGATACTGGCGAGGCCTGGTCAGCATGAAGGCCACCGTGGCGGCCATGGCCACGAAACTCAAGCCGACGATCATCCACCGATGCCGCCAGATCACGAGCAGGTAGTCGAACAAGTCGATCTCGTCCCCGCCGGCCGGCGCCGGCCCCTGCGGCGACAACGAGTTGCTATGTCTCTCCTGCTGCTGAACCAATGTCCACGCCCTTTCTTTCCGGCAGCTATATGGCAAATACCACCCCCGCGGCGACAGCGATCTGGAAGACGATCTGGGTGATGTCCTTGGTGGTCTTGAGCCAGAAGTAGCGATCCAGCTTCCTCGGCACGACGATGGTGTCACCCGGGTCCAGTTCGGTGTTCTTGAGGCCGCCAAAAGACCACTGATTGAACTCATTGTCCCAGAACACGAGTTTGCCCCGATTCTGCTGCCGGCTGATCACGGAGCCGTCGGCCTTGATGATGCTCAGTTGTTTGGCGTCGGCGTCTTTGGTCATTCCGCCCACGCGGCGGAGATAGTAACTGACCGTGCCGTCGGTCTCGTACAACAGAGACGTCTCGTTGAAGACCTCGCCGACGACGTGAATGACTCCCGGCATGCGAGGAATGACCAGCAGATCGCCGTCTTCAAGTTCGAGATCGTATTTCGTTGCCTTGAACTGCTCCAGCGGCGTCAGCTTCACGACGACTCGGCCGGTGATCTCGCTGGTGCGAAGCCTGGCGAGCAGCTCCTTCTTTGCGTCGAGCGCCGCCTGCTGACCCTTGACGGTCTCGGCGTCGAGGGCACTGCCCAAGGCCTGCTCGGCGCCGCCGAACATGGACTCCTCAAGCTGTCGGATCAACTGACCCAGTCGTTTTCGTTGAACCTCTCTGGCGCTTTCGCGGGTGAAGACAGCGCCTTTGAGATAGGCCTGCTCGGTGTAGCCGCCGGCTCGTTCGAGGAGCGAACTGAGGGTCTCGGCCCGACGAATGGGATAGCGGCCGGGGAATCGCACCTCCCCCTGGATCTCGACCACTCGGTTGAAATCCAGCTCCGGAATCGGCCGCACCACCAGGGTGTCACGGTCTCGCAGGAGAATATTATGCTCGGGATCGCCCGCCATGGCCTTGTCCAGATCGACATCGAGCTTCTCCGTATCCACACCGTCCTGGGTGATGTGCCGGCGAGTGACCTCCGCCGAGCGGCAATACGCATCCTTCTTCAGCCCCCCCGCCGCATCGATCAGGTCGGTCACGCGCATGTTCGGAACCAGCCGGTACTCATTCGGGTCAAACACCATGCCAGAGATCGCAACGCTCTGATAGTTTCGCTCATCCCACTGGAAGAGGCGAATCGTGTCATACTGGGCCAACTCGAGGTTCGCCACCTCATCGCCGGCCAGCACTCTGGCCGGGTTGAACGGAACGAACGTCACGTGCAGATCGGGAGGGACCAGCCGCTCGATCTCGCCATAGTCGGTGTTCGGCTGGGGCAGAAAGACATCGTACGAGTTGAGGATATCGCCCAGACGCATGCCGGGCTTCCACTCGTACTTGCCCGGCCGCTCGACGTGTCCCTCCACAGAGATGATGTCCCGTTCGCGGGCCGCCACAGGAAAGAGCTTGACGACGTCTCCATCGTGAACCGCCGTATCCAGCGGTCCCCGCCGACCCGCGCCGGCCTGCCTGTCAGCCAGGTCGAAATCCACCACGATCCTCTTGCGGTGATCCTCTATGCGTTCGACCTGCACGCGCTGGAGCCATCCGGCAAAGGTGGCTCCGCCGGCCAGGTCGAGCACCTCGCCTAACGTCATGGGCCCGGCCATCTCATAGATCGCCGGGCGTTTGACGTTGCCGGCCACACCGACCACCGGGCCGATCACCGGGATAAAGATCGTATCACCGTCCTGGAGCCGGACGTCACCGCTGCGGTCGCCGCCCAGAAGGAAATCGTACAGATCGACCGTCATCGGCTCGGCGCCGTTGCGCCGCAACTGGATGTTCCTGAGACTGCCGCTCTTGGAGGGTCCTCCAGCCGCGACCAGCGCATTGATCACGGTCGCCAGCGAACTGATCGTGTAGCTGCCGGGCTTCGAGGCTTCGCCCACCACGAAGACACGGATGACGCGTAGACGATCCATCGCAACGGACATCTTGAAATCGGAGTACTTGCGCGACAGCTCGTGCTGAAGGTAGTCTTCCATCTCGCTGAACTTCATGCCCCAAACCCGCAGGGCCCCCACCTGGGGCACGACGACCTGACCGTTGCGATCGACCTGCAAGAGAAACTGGGCGTCGACGCGTCCCCAGAGCGTCAGAATGAAGCTGTCTCCGGGCCCGATCACGTAATCCGGCCCCACCGGCACATCGGTCACCGGCGCGAAGGTCAATACGGGTGCGGCGAAGACATCGTATCCAAACTGCTTCAGTTGCGTGGATACGTTTGGGTCGATCTCACCTGCGATCAACCGCTCCATGGCCGAGGGCTCTTCTTCGGCCACAAGAACCGGCGGTTCCGCAGGCAGATTGACATCGTTCGGCTCCAGCACGGGGCTCTGCTCTGCGGGGGCGGGCTTGAGCCCCCCATAGACCAGCCGCGGGTCAACCCTGTTTGGATCGGACAATTCCGCCGTCTTGGGGGCCAGTGCGCTGGTGCGTGGGCGCGTGATCGGCGGGGAAGTCGGGGTGTTCGTACGCGGACGAGTGGCTTCCCTGGAAGCAGCGGTCCCTCCCGCCGACGCCCCGAGCGCCGAGACGGCCAGCACCAGCGAAAAGACCAGGCAGGCCGCGCCCGATAGAACAGCCGCCCATGCCCGTCGATGGAGACGGCGCAAGATGGCAAACCCCCGAACCGCTCGATCCTCCGACCGGCCCTGGGAAACGGACTCACCGGACTCCATTCCAAACTCCTCTTGTGTCACAGCCCGACGACCTGACCTTCCTCACCTGCCGGGACGGCTGTCGTCAATGACCAGCCCCTGAAACGCCCGTCCGCAGATGTATCGTGCCGAACCGGCCGACCGTGTCGCGAACGGACGATGGCACGAAGCCACGGTCGGCGGCCAAGGCCCTGGCAATCTTGTCGCCGCGACAGGACGGCGCGCAATACAACCGAAACAACGTTAACTCAACTGTGTTTATCGGACAGCACGCCCGGAAATCTTTACTCGTTCAGAGAATTCCGGCCGGGTCCGTCTGCACATTGAACTTGACCAGCCTGCCGGGATGCCTTATCCTCGCGCCCGTCGTGAGAAGGATTCGCGCGAAGATCCTGTATTGACTGAGGCCATGCGAAGGATTGCGGCGTCTCTGATTCTGGTTGTTCTCCTGCCTGCTCCGGGCCAGGCTCTGGTATCGACCAATGTTCCCCTCGGTCACTGGAGTTATCAGGCCGTCGATAAACTGGCGAATTACGGTCTGATCGACAGCGCCATGCTGACCGTCAAACCCATTTCCCGAGTCGAAATGGCCAGGCACATCGAGCGGGCGACGCAAAGCCTGTCGCAGATGAAGGATCCTCCGCAGGTGCTTTCGAGCATCTTGGACAGGCTTACGCAAGAGTTCAAAGGCGATCTGATCCTGATCGGCGCTCTCGACGGCGCGTACAGCGAGTCGTTCGTCAAGCCCGTCGAAGACCCCTATGTCAAATTCCTTCATGCCGACCGCGACAGCGGCCTGGAGAACATCCGCGGGGATACCTTCGAGTCCGGCTCCAATTACCGGGCGGGGTTCGCTTCACGCATCAAGCTCTGGGAACGCGCCGCATTCTATCTGCACCCGGAATTCCGCGCCGCCTCAGACGACGGCGACAACGACATTCGGCTGATTGAAGGATACGGCAAGCTGCAAGGCGGACCGTTCGAGGTGCAGGTCGGAAAGGATTCGCTCTGGTGGGGTCCGGGCTATCGTGGCTCGATGCTCATGAGCAACAACGCCCGGCCTCTGACGATGGTCAAGGTGACGAACCCGCAGCCGATGCAGTTGCCGTGGCTTCTGCGCAATCTGGGGCTTTTTCGAGCGGAATGGTTCCTCAGCGAGCTGGAGGAGGACCGCGTCATCCCGGAAGCCATGCTGTCGGGCATCCGACTCAATTTCAAGCCGCTGCCGGTCTGGGAGGTGGGGTTTTCCCGCGTATTCATGTTTGGCGGAGAGGGTATGCCGAGCGTGGACCTGCTGGACTACGCCAAGCTGCTGACGGCTTGGAGCAACCAGGAAGAGGACAACCAGATTGCCGGTTTCGACACCTCCGTGCTGCTTCCGCTGACCGACATCCCCTACTGCGGAGGTCTGCCGCTGCGGTCGGTCAGGCTCTACATCGATGCGGCCGGCGAGGACGAAGCGGGAGGCATTCCGAGCAACTGGGGCATGTTGGGGGGCATTCAGCTCAACGACCTGCTGAAGACGGGGCGAACCGACCTGCGTATCGAATACGCCGACAACCACGTGCCCGGCAAGCCCAACGTCTTCTACAACCACAGCCTCTACCAGTCGGGATACACGTACAAGGGCCGGGTGATGGGCCACTACATGGGAACCGATTCACGCGATGTGTTCGTGCAACTGTCGCACTATCTGACCGACGATATCGTCGTCAACCTGTCGTTCGACCGGCTGACGCACAATCTGTCGGCCCCCGATCATCCTTCGGTAGACATCTATCAGTGCGATCTGACCACATTCTCATGGCCCCACTGGCAGATCGCCGCCGGCTATCGATATGAGGACGGCAAAGGTGCAGGATACGAGGATAACCACATCTTCCAGGTGGAGTTGATTCGCGATTTCTGAGGCGCCGCCCCGATTCGCCTGGTCGCATCGGCCCCGCTTACGCTGACCGCAGAATCCCATCCAGACAGGGGCAACCAGGCCGGTCAGCCGGTGATGGCTTTCCAGCTCTGGTTCAGCTCTTCCAGCAAGCCGATGACTTCCTGGATCATCTGCGGATCGCGTTTGGTGTTCGCCTGGCTCAGACGCCGCCCCATGAACAGGTAGAGCTTGCGCAGGTTCTCCGCAATCTCGCCGCCCGCTTGCAGGTCCAGCACCGCGTTGAGTTCGTTGATGATGTCCTGCGCGCGATTGATGTATTGCCCTTTGGCCGCGTAGTTCTTGGCCTCCAGTTCCTGGATGGCCAGCTTGAGGAACTTGATCGCGCCGTCGTAGAGCATGACGATCAGGCGGCCCCTGCTTTGCGTGCCAACGGTGGCTTCCTTGTATGCACCGATTCCGTTCATGGTAATGCCCTCGTCAAAGACATCGTCCTCCGAATCCCTGGAAGCGATTCTTCCCGGTTCTGGAAGCCCAGGAAGAGAGACGTGCCACACCGTCGCCTTTTTGTGATAGGGAGATGACTGACGTTGTCCCCATCAGCCATCTCCCTCTAATCGCTGTGCGCTATCGGCGGATAGGCGACTATCTCAGCAGCGTCAGCGCCATCTGCGGGATCGCATTGGCCTGGGCCAGCATCGACACACCTGCCTGTGCCAGCACCTGATTTCGGGTCAGCGCCGCCATCTCAGCGGCCACGTCGACGTCCGAGATACGAGACTCTGATGCCTGGAGATTCTCAGCCCCAGCCTGCAGCAGTTCCACCGTGTTCTCCATTCGGTTCATCTTCGCGCCGAAGTCCGCACGGTTGGTGTTCGCAGTCTGGATCGCACTGTTGAGAGTTGTCAGAGCCGCGACGGCACTTTCAGCCGTGCCGATAGACAGGCCACTGAGTCCGAGGCCACTGGTATCCATGTTCTTTCCGACGATGCTGATCGTATCGGTTGCGCCGCCGAAATGGATCGAAACAGTGGCGGAGTTGTTGAGCATGCTGATGCCGTTGAAGTCTGTCGAACCGGCAATCCGATCGATCTCGCTGGCGATCTCGCTGAGCTCGTTATTCATGAGTGATCTCTGTGTTTGCGAATATACCCCGGTGGCGGCCTGCTCAGCCAGTTGGGTCATTCGGACAAGCAGGTCGTCAATGGTCTGCATCCCACCTTCCATCGTCTGCAGCATACTAAGCCCGTCCTGGGCATTGCGCGCACCCTGCTGCAACACCGCGATGTCGGCACGCATCAACTCACGCACCGCCAGACCGGCCGCATCGTCGCTGGCCCTGTTGATGCGAAGACCGGACGACAGCCTCTCGACCGACGTGGCCAGGGCCTGGTAGCTCTGCCCCAGGTGCCGGGCCGCGTTCGCGGCCATAAGGTTATTCTTGATCGCTAGCATGTTTCCATCTCCTTAAACAAAGACCCCAATTGGCCCCTACTCGTTTGCTTGTTTGTCAACGCATCGGCGTACAACTTCGCGACTTTCAATGCTCATTATCGCCAGAAGGCCCAGGGACTTAAGTTAACTACCCCGCGCAAATGACCACAAAAAGGGACCGCCCTCTAAAACCCGGGCTGGCGGTACTGATACCACCCCTGCGGGCCGTGCATCCGGAGCACAATTCTTGGCCAAAAAAAACGGAATCCTCACAAAAAGGACGGTTGCACCCCCCGCGCCCTGGATGCGTCGCCCCGCGATCCGTAGCCCCCGGAGGCTCCCACCTGGTCTGCTAGGTGGCCGTGGTGAGTTCCTTCTTCGCGCAAATCACCTTGGGGGCCAATCATCACTTCGTTATGATCGCCCAGGAGCACACCCTTGATCGGCTGATCCGTGGCCCACAACCGTACGGACAGATACCGGCGGCGGCTTTCAAGACGAAGGGGCCGGGACGCAGATCAGGTATGGACGGAGAAGACCAAGCTCGCGCGGGGCACCACGTTGCCGGTGTTCGACCGTCACGAACCGTGGGTCTGTCAACACGGAACGCTCGGTTATCAACTGGATACCATCGTCAATCGCAAGGGCGAGTCCAACCTCGGCTGAGACGGACGCATGCGTCCGGTTCCCGCCAACGCATGTCTCATCAGGCTACCTGAGGCTCTGCCATCCCCAAGAGGCTCTCCGGAAAGTCATACCAGCATATCGATGCGTTCCTGGGTATCTTGGGTCGGGATTCCATCGCGGCCCTGCCGGCTTGCTCCGCTCTGCGGCAATCCCGTCTGCGCCGACCAGTTGATGGTGGAGGCGTTCGGAGGACGATATCCGTGCTGATCTGCGTGCTGCTGTTGCGTCCAGGCGTCCTGTTGGGAGGGTTCTCTACCCAACCCCCTTTCGGATTGATCGGTAACAACCACCTCCAGCCGTCGGACCTGAACTCCGGCCTCCTGCAATCCCTTTAGCACCTGGGGCAGCGCCTGTTCGATCTCCCGTCGCGTTTCATCCCGGCTGACCTCCAGGAATCCGCGGATTTGATCGCCCTGCTCGGCAAGACGCACGAGAACGCTGCCGAGTTCCGGCGGGTCCAGCCGGATCTGCACCTGCTTGTCCGCACGAACCAGGGAGGCATGAACGGAACTGAGAATCTGTTCACCAACATCCTGGACGGGGCTCTTCAGCCACGCTGCATCAAAACCGGAAACGTTGGGCGTCTGGGTGGGCAGACGCACCGTGGCGCCCATTGAATCGCCCTCGGAAACCACCGTCAACTCCGCCTGGGATGGAAGCGGCGCGCCCGAACCCGGAGGGGGTGCCCCCTTGCCCTGTTCGGGCGTAACGATCCCCTGGACAGCGCTGTGGGAGGCTGCTTTCTGATCTTGCTGGGAGAAGGAATCTCCCTCCTTGCGAGGCATTTCGTCCAAGCTGCTGCGCGGGGGCGTCGGCGGTCCTTGCGATGTAAGCGCGACCTTTTCTGGGCCGGAGTCCTTCACTGCTTCCTCAGGGAGCTGAATCTCGGATCGCCCCTGCACCTGTGGCTTCACGGTCGCTTCCACGGTGTCGGCCTTTGCCCCTTCGGGGCCAGCGGCCAAGGTAGCCGAAGCCTGTATGTTATCGGACAGATGCTTGGCGACGGTCTCCTGGACGAGGGTCTTTGCCGATACCTCTGCGTTGTCGTTGCCCACAGAAACCGTGACCTCCGACTGCAAAGAGTGTTGAGTCCCATCGGTTGTTTCCACGGCGGCGGTAACCTGGGCTTGGTTGGATACTTGGCCGGCGGCGGCGGAGGTCTGGGCCACTACGCTGAGCGATTGATGTTCGCAGGCAACGGCAACGTCGGTGGTCACAGCCATTTCGGATGAACCGGCGGCCTGGACTTTGGCACTTGAAGACACATCCGCTGGCTCGGTGGCACTCTCATTGGATTCCCGTTGCCGGCAGTCGCCGACGGCATGGGATTCTGTCGGGGCCCTTTCAGACCCGATATCCTCCGGGTCTTTCGTCTGCTCCTGCGTCTCAGTGCCTGCAACCTGTTTCTTATTGGACCTGGTTTGCTCTTGGAGCCTGGTCAGGGGGGCCGCATCGGCGAAGATCTGATGGACTGTCTTATTCCCTGACTGGGAACCCTTCGGACGACTGGCCACCGCCTCGCCGCCTGTGCCAACGAACAGCTTGCTGATCACCGTCGCCACATCGCTCATGCACTGGTTCCTCAATGACAATAGATGAACACGATCGTGGTGATAGCAAGCGTTGTGCCAGCGGCACCAACGATCCGACAGTGGAAATATAAGGCATGCAAAGATAAGACTTTGCGCCTCGCATTCCAATGCAACGGCGACGGGGTTGCCGCATTGACCGGTCATTCGCCGGAGGAATGTTCCGCAACCGGGAGGTCTTTTCCGCCCCTCGACCCGACGACCCAAGCCGCCTCATGCGCCGCGATGCGCGTCAAATTACCCAACCGTGTGTATAGAATCCTGACACCCCCGAAAAAAGCCCCAAAGACGCCGGCAGCCCCGATTCTCGTTCCTCGCAGGTCTTCCGCAACACCCTCAACCACCTTCCGCGCAGCCGCCCCCGACTTGGCACGGTTATTGCACACCATGTTCTCGTCAAAGAATGTTCGTACGTGAACAGAAGGGTGCAAACGATGACACAGTCGAACAACATCGTGGATCTGCTCGAAGCCGGGATCAAAGCGGAAGGGCTCCGACAGAGGACAATCGCCAGCAACATGGCCAATATCCAGACGCCGGGGTACCGGCGAATCGATGTCAAATTCGACGAGCTGCTGGCCAAGGCCCTGGAGTCGTCGCGGGCGGTCGATCTCGACAGGGTCGAACCGGAGATCTACGAACCCCGGAACACCACGATCCGCAATAACGGAAACGACGTCAGCATGGAGGCCGAGCTCGGAAGCCTCGTGAAAAACTCCCTGCGTCACACCGCCTATGTCAGGCTTATGCAGAAGAAGTTCACTCAGATCGAAGCGGCGATCCGCGTCGGCGGCTGAAAGAGACGCCGTCACCCGGCCGCAGGCACAACGCTGCGAGTGAATTGAGAAAGGATTCGTCACCATGCGAGTAGACAGCACGTTCGGCCCCGTCGATATCGCCGTCTCGGGCATGCGGGCCCAGAACACGCAGATGGAGCTCATCTCGTCGAACATCGCCAATGCTCGGACGATCGACAACGGACAGGGCCAGCCGTACCGCCGGCTCCAGGCACTCCTTCGCACCGAGAATGAAGACGACGACGGCATTGCCGGCGTGGCCGTCGGCGATATCGCCCAGGACATGGGTCCGCTGCAGCAGATCTTCGATCCAGGCAACCCCAAGGCCGATGCCGCTGGCTATATCGCCATGCCGAACGTTCAATTGCCGGTCGAGATGATAAACCTCTCAACCGCCACGCGGGCGTATCAGGCCAACGCGGCCATTCTGAAACGGTATCAGAAGATGGTCGAAACCACCCTGGAACTGCTCCGGTAACGGAAGGATAGCCAGATGATCGATTTCAATCCGAATGTGAATTCCCTCTTGCCGAACACCAGGCCCTCCCTGCCGCCGACCGAGGGTCCCGGCGGGGCCAAAACCGACTTCTCGCAGGCAGTCAAGGCCCTCGACAAGTACGTCTCGCAGGTGGACGATCTCCAGCAAACCTCCGATGCCTCCATCCAGGACCTGCTGACCGGCAAGAACAACGACATCACGGCGGTCGTTTCCAGCGTCGCCAAGGCGGACGTCAGCTTCAAAGTCCTGGTCGGCGTGCGAAACAAACTCATCGAGGCCTACAAGCAAACGATGAACATGCCGCTGTAGGCCCGGCGAATCTCGGGCGCCGTGGTGGCGCCCTGCGACGCGTCTTGAGAACGCGCGGTAGCGCGGGTTCAGAGGCTCGATGGAACTTCTTCACAAGATAGCCTTGGTCTGGCAGAAGATCAGCCTGATACAAAGGGCTTTGTTGGCCGCCGTGCTGGTGGCCTCGGCCATTATCGGGTCGCTTCTGGTCCATTGGGCGCGTCGACCCGACATGCGGATGCTGTACCAGGAGCTGACACCGGGCGAGGCCGCCCGGATCACCGACAAGATCGCGGAGAAGGAAATTGTCTACCAACTGCGGGACGGGGGCACGACGATCTACGTCCCCCAGGAGCACGTCTATCAGCTTCGGCTGGACCTGGCCAAGGAAGGACTGCCGGCCGGGGAGCAGAGCGGCTACAAGCTCTTCGACGACGAGAAGATCGGCGTGAGCCCCTTTGTCCAGAACGTCAATCTCAGCCGGGCCTTGCAGGACGAGCTGGCCAAGAGCATCCAGATGATCGACGGCGTCGCCCACGCCAGGGTCCATATCGTCAATCCCGAGCAGAATCTGTTCGCCTCGGAAGAAGGCCGGACCTCCGCCTCCGTCGTTCTGCGTCTGAAGCCCGGTTACCGGCTCAGCGGCGTCAACATCGCCGCCATCACGCACATGGTTTCCGGAAGCGTCAAGGGCCTCAAGTCCGACGACGTCACCGTCATCGACAGCCAGGGCAATCTCCTTTCCAGTCAGAGCGATCCAACACTGGCCACCGGCGCCGGCACCGTCCACGACTACAAAGAGCGCGTCGAACAGGGCCTCGTCAAGAAGGCCGAAGACATGCTCACGATGGTCCTGGGACCGGGCCGCGCCACGGTGCGCGTCAGCGCCGTGGTCGATATGAACAGCGTCAGCACCGTCACGGAGATCTATGATCCGTCGGCCAAGGTGGCCACCAAGGAGGAGATCACCAACAACTCGGAAACCGGCGCCGGCAACGCCGGACAACAGGCCGCCGCCGGCAGCACCAAGAAGGACGAGTCCATCGTCACCGAGTATCAGGTCGGAAAGACCGTCAAGCAGCAGATCGTCCTCCCGGGAGAGATCCGCTCGCTGTCCGTGGCTGCCTTTGTGGATCTGTACGTACGCGATGCAAATGACGCCACCACGGCCGCCCAACCCGCTCTGATCATGGAGGTGGCCGAGGTCGAGCAGATCATCCGCACGGCCCTGGGCCTGAAGGAGAACGATTCACTCAAGGTCGTCAACGCACGATTCCGCCAGCCGACTGCGTCCCTGATCGAGGACGAACCGACGGCCTGGCCACGCTATCTGGCGCTGGCCCGCCATCTGTCGCTGGGGATCATGGCGGTCTGCGCCCTGATCGTCTTGCGAATCTTCAGCCGCGCCAGAAGCAAAGCGGTCGCCGCCGGCCAGACCCGGCAGCTGGCCGAGGGCGGGAGCACCGGAGGCGGTCTGCTGCCCCAGGGCAGCCCGGCGGCTGAGCCTGTCTTGCTGCGCCGCCAGATCACCCATGCCCTGAGAAACAACCCGGACCAAGTCCGAGAGATGTTCCTGAACTGGATCGAAGAGAAGGAGTGACGAAAGACGTGGCACTGACCGGAAAACAAAAGGCCGCCCTGCTCCTGACCAGTCTCGATGCGGCCACCGCCGCGGAGCTGCTCAAGGGCGTGGATCCCCGGATGGTTCGGGAGCTGGCCGTCGAGCTGAGCTACCTCGACGCCTCCGGCCACCGGAATGCCAAGCAGGCCGCCGAGGTCGCCCGGCAATTCTGCCAATCGCTGGGAAGTGAATCGGGATTTCAGTTCAAGAACTTCCTGCGCGAGGTCCTCAAGAACACGGTGGGCGAGGACAAGGCCAAGCAAGTGCAGCAGGAGATTCAGGATCTGCTTGAGAAGCGCGATCCGTTCATGACCATTCGTTCGGCGGACCAGCGAAAACTGGCGACAGTGCTGGAGACCGAGCATCCGCAGGCGGTCGCGGTGGTCCTGTCGGAACTGCCTCCCAAAAAAGGCTCGGAGATCCTCGGGCTACTGGGCGAGGGAATGCGGGTCAGCGCAATCAGCCGTATGACTGCCATCGGCTCGGTGACTCCCGAGGCCAAAGCGAGAATCGCCCAGATGGTGCGCAACCACCTGGAAGCCCTGGGCTCGACCCAGCAGATCGCCGGCGCCGTGCAGGCCCATCCGGCCGAATCGCTTCGCAAGGTGGCGGTCCTCGTGCGGAACCTGGACAAGGAAGTCCGCGACGGCATCCTCGAGGCCATCCAACAGAAGGACAGCGAGGCCGGGGAGAAGGTGATGAATCTCATGGTCACATGGGACGACATCCCCCAGATCGGCGGCCGCTCCCTTCAGAAGGCCTTGCGCGGCGTCGACGAACGACAACTGGCGCTGGCCCTGCACGAGGTCGCTGAGGAGATCGACCAGGCGATCAAGGCCAATATCTCCGAACGTGCCGCCGCCCTGGTGAGTGAAGAGGCGTCCCTGATGTCGGCGCCGAAGAAGGAAGACATTCGCCTGGCGCGCGACAAAATCGTCGAGGGGTTGCGGGAGCTCAACCGCAACGGTGAACTGACTTTCGTGGAACAATAGGATCATGTCCGAGGCGCTGACGCTCAATCTGCCCCGCCCTGTCGCAGGCCTTCGCATCGTCGAAGAGCCGGGGCGGGCGGTCTTGCCCCCGGACCCCTCGATAAACGCCGAGGCCCAATCGCAACAGCCCTTCGCCTCACCGACCGACGTGCTTCGCGAGACGGAGGCGCTTAAACAACAGAAGAAGAGCCTCGCACAACTGGGTGAGACCATCAACACCCTGGCTGCCAGGCTGAACGACCTGCATCAGCAGACCGTCGAGCGCCATCGGGCCGACATCGCCAGGCTGGCGGTCGAGATCGCCAGGAAGATCCTGACGCGCAAGATCGACCAGGGTGAATACGACATCCAGACGATCATCGAGGAGGCGCTGAAGTGCGCCCCGGCCCGTCAGAACCTCGTGGTGCGCGTGAACCCGGAGGATCTGGCGACCTGTCAGCAGTTCCAGCAGGCCAACCCCGGCACGCAGTTTGCAGAGCTGGAGCTGGTCGCCGACTGGAGCATCGCGCGCGCCGACTGTCTGGTAGAGACCCCGAAGGGCATCGTCAAGTCGTTCGTCGAGGAGCACCTCGCGCGGATTGGCGAAGCCCTGGAGAAAGCGCAGTAGTCTATGATCGACTCCAATTGCCCGACCATCGATTTCGACAAGTACCGCTCGGCCCTGGAGACGGTGGACCTGGTGGATTGCCAGGGCTACGTCGTACGCGTTTCCGGCTCGACCATCGAGTCGGCCGGTCCGTCTGTCGGCCTCGGGGAGTTGTGCGGAATCCACATCGGCACCGACCGCCGTGTCCTGGCCGAGGTGGTCGGCTTCCGTCACGACCACGTGATCCTGCTGCCGCTGGAACACATCGAGGGCGTCTGCCCCGGCGACGTCGTGACGGCCCGGACCACGCCCCGTCACATCATGCTCAGTCCGAAGGTCCTCGGACGCGTTCTGAACGGCCTGGGCGAGCCGATCGACAACAAAGGGCCTCTGCTCGGAGACGAGAAGAGGCCGCTGGACGTCAGCAGCCCGCCGCCGTTGAGCCGCGAGAGAATCACCCGGCCGCTGGCGCTGGGCATCCGTTCGATCGATGGCATTCTGACCTGCGGCCAGGGCCAGCGCGTCGGAATCTTTGCCGGCAGCGGCGTCGGCAAGAGCGTCCTGCTTGGTGACATCGCCAACGGCAGCGACGCCGCGGTCAACGTCGTCGCCCTGATCGGCGAGCGCGGCCGCGAAGTCCGCGAGTTTCTCGAAGAGAACCTCGGTCCCGAGGGTCTGGCTCGCAGCGTGGTCGTGGTGGCCACGTCGGATGTGCCGCCCATTCAGCGGGTCAAGGCCGCCTTCGTGGCGGTGACCGTTGCGGAGTACTTCCGGGACAAGGCCAAGAACGTCCTGTTCATGATGGATTCGTTGACCCGGTTTGCCCAGGCGCAGCGAGAGATCGGTCTGGCCGCCGGAGAACCCCCGGCGACGAAGGGCTACTGCCCGAGCGTGTTCAGCCTGATGCCCCGGCTGATCGAACGTCTGGGCTGCGCCGGCATCGGCAGCATCACCGGCATCCTGACGGTGCTGGTGGAAAATGACGATCTGACCGATCCGGTGGCCGACAGCGCGCGAAGCCTGCTGGACGGGCACATCGTCCTGTCGCGAAAGCTGGCCAGTCGAGGCCACTATCCGGCGGTAGACATCTCGCAGAGTGTCAGCCGTCTGATGTCGGCGGTGGTCAGCGAAGAGCATCTCGCGGCTGCTCAGAAGCTGCGGGAGATCTACGCGACGTACGCCGACGCCGAAGACCTGATCAACATCGGGGCCTTCTCGCCGGGCAGCAATCGGCGCATCGACGGAGCGATCAGCCTGATCGACCGCATCAATGAATTCCTCGTGCAACCGGTGCGTCAGAGAACTCCTTTCGAGGAGACCGTCCGACGGCTGACCGAGATCCGGCGCGTCTGGGACCAGTTGCTCAGTCCGGACAAGGCTCGGGTGTAAGGCGGATACGGCTATGAGACGATTCGTATGGCGCCTCCAGAGAGTGTTGGACATCCGGACCAAGGAAGAACAGCTCAAACGCATGGAGCTGTTTCGCCTGACCGAAACCCTGGCCATCAAGCGAAGCGATCTTCTCACGCGCCAGCGCATCCTGCGGGAGATCATGGCCGAGATCACACAGGATCGATCGCCCGGACGCCTGGGGACCCAGGAGTTCTTCCTGAGGAACGCTGACCGGGACGATCGGATCATCCGAACGCTGAAAGACGAGATCCGCGACCTAGAGGTCCGGCAGAAGGAGAAGACCGCCGAGGTTCTGGCGGCCAAGAGATTCAGAGAAGGCCTGGAGAAACTGCGGGCCGAAGCCAAGGCACGCTTCCTCGAAGAGCAGGAGAGACTTGAACAGAAAGAGATGGATGACCGAACGACCCTCCGCTTCGCACGAAGACAGTCCGATGCTCTGATGCCGCAAGGGGTCTCATCGCACGCGCATCCCGTGGATACCAGTTGGGAGCATACACCGTGAGCAAGAAACTTCTGATAATCACTGCGGCCGCGGGATTGGTCAGCTTCCTGGGCGCCTTCGGCACCGCCTGGCTCACCAAGCCGGCCGCCGTCAAGGGCGCGACGCCGGAGGAAGCGGCTTCCGCCGCTGGCCGGGTTCCGCCTGCCAAGACCACGCCGGCGGTTCTGACGACCGCGCTGGCCCCGGGCGACGAGAGCACCAATACGCGTGCCATGACGGAGGAGCAGCTCAAGGAACTGATCTTCCATGTTCGAGAGAAGATCGACGAATACAACACGAAGATCCAGAGTCTCGACAAGGAAAGGCAGCGTCTGGCCATCGCCCAGCAAACCCTCCAGAAGGACATCGCGGAACTGAACAACCTGCGGGTGGACCTAGCAGCTACCGTTGCGAATCTCCGGAACGAACGGGACATGCTCCAGAAAACACGTGTGGAAGTCGACCAGGCGGAGAAGGCGAACCTACTGGCCATCGCAGCCGCCTACGACAAGATGGACCCTGTTCGTGCCGGCGAGATTCTCAGCAACATGGCCACGACGCAATCTCAAAAGGGCGGCGCCGCTCGCAGCACCAACATTGACGACGCCGTCAAGATCCTTTTCTTCATGCAGGATCGAACCAAGGCGAAGGTCCTGGCCGAACTGGCGACAACGGAACCGGCCTTGGCGGCCCTATTGTGCCAGAAGCTCAAACAGGTCACGGGAGGATAACGCATCCATGGACATCGCGACTATCGTTGGAACGCTGCTTGGCTTCGTCGTTGTCGTCGGAGCGATCGTCATGGGCGGCGGGGCCGCCATGTTCTTTCACGTCCCCTCGCTGTGCATCACCATCGGGGGAATGCTTTGTGCCACGATGATCCATTTCTCGTTGCCGCAGTTCCTCAGCATCTTTTCGATCGTCAAGAAGACCCTGATCGCCAAGATTCCCGCACAGTCCGAACTGGTCCAGAAGATGGTCAACTTCGCGGCCATTAACCGTCGCGACGGGAGTATGGCCCTGGAGCCGGAGATCAGCAAGCTCAGCGATCACTTCTTCGCCAAAGGCCTTCAGTTGCTCGTGGACGGGCAGGATTCCGAGGCCATCCGGGAAATGTTGGAGCCGGAGATTCAGTATCTCCAGGAACGCCATGCCGGAGGCAAGAAGATCCTCGAATTCATGGGGGCCTCTGCCCCGGCCTTCGGCATGATCGGGACTCTCATCGGTCTGGTTCAGATGCTTCGAAACCTCAGCACTCCCGACCAGATCGGGCAAGGCATGGCCGTGGCCCTCTTGACGACATTCTACGGGGCATTTGCCGCCAACCTGGTTTTCATCCCCTTGGCCGGCAAGCTCGGCATCTACTCTAAGGAGGAATCACTGGCCATGGAGATGGTCCTGGAGGGGGTGTGCTCCATCGCCCTGGGTGACAACCCGACGATCGTCAGAGAGAGGATGCAGGCGTTCGTCTCGCACAGCCGACGCAAAGAGATCAAGGCGACCGTCTGATGGCCCCCAAAGGCAGACAGAGACCGCAGGAAGACGATCCGGGCGCCCCGGAATGGATGGTGACCTTCAGCGACTGCATGACCCTTCTGCTGACGTTCTTCGTCCTGCTGCTGAGCTTCTCTACGTTCGACAACAAGGCCTTCCCGAGGATGGAGTCGGCCTTTAACGAAGGGTTTCCATCGATTGGTTTGCGCCGGAAACAAACCGGTGACGCGTTCTTGACCCCCTTCCAAATCCAGTACGACCGGGGCCCCGAGGACGGTAGTGAGAAGCCGACCATCGATGGCCAATACGAGTCGAATCCCCGCATGAGCCTGGACTTCACGGATTTTCAGGACCAGAAGGTCTTTCTGGTACCGTCCGACGATGTTTTCCTGGGTCGCGGTACCCGCACCTCTAGCCACGGCCGCCAGATGCTGAACGACGTGGCGGTTCTGCTGAAGGCAGTACCTAACCGGGTGATTATCAGCGAGCATGCGCTGGAGGCCGGTGAAGGCATCTCCGATGAGATCGGGCTGAGCAGAGCCTGGACGATCGCCCAATTCCTGATGGACCGCCAGGAAATCGCTCAGACACGACTCAGCATCACCTCCGCGGCAACGGTGGACGCCGAAACGCTGAGACACAGCGGCCTGTCGGCCACGAATCCGAGAGCCCAGCGGGTGGTCGAGATCGTCATTCTGGAACGGAGCACATACAATTGAAGTCGCGGAACCAACCACTCCAAGAAGAGAAACAGAAGGTCCCGGGCTATATCGTCACCTACTCCGATATGGTCACGCTGCTGCTGACGTTCTTCGTCCTGCTCCTGACGCTGGCGCAGGTGCAGGACGCAGGCCTGATTGACAAGGGGCGCGAGTCCTTCTGGGAATCCATCCGTCTCTTTGGGCTCGGTGTCCTTCTGGGCAACGAGGTGGGGCCTGATTTCGATGCCAGTATGACGAAGCACCTCACCACGGAGCCGGAGACAACCCCGGATCGAGCCCCGGACGAGTACCGCGAGAAGCTTCGCAGGATCTTCGAACGCCTCCGCCAGTCGATGAGCACGCTGCCTTCGCAGATCGTCGGTCATCGCCTCGACTTCTCGATCACCGCCGTGCGGTTTGAGCCCGGCCAGGCCCTGCTCAACGAGGAGGCCCGTCAGTATCTGTTGAGGTACTGCCTCGACCTCCAGCAAAACCTCCGTGCCGAAACCTGCACCCTGTATGTCCTCGGGCTGGCAGGCGACGAATCGACGGAGAAGCAGCAGTGGACGCTCTCGGCCCGCCGCGCGCAGGCGGTCGCCGGGTTCCTGGAGGAACAGTTGGCCCAGACCTTGGTTGCTCGACCGGGAGCTTCTGCGCCCCAGGAGGCCCCCCCATGGCGCATTCTGTGGTGGGGAGCCGGCCCGGGCGGCAACTGGGCAGGCCAGGACCGCCCCGATCCCGGACAATCCCAAATCCTCATCGCCATGCTGAAGTCGGGCCCCTGACATCGATCGTGTCAAGTTTTTCGACAGTCTGACCATTCTTCAGTCGCTTCAACGTCCGGCGGAACGGCCGATATCCCTCTGACGCCATCGAAAGGCCCTCTCTGACAGGCCTCAGGGTCCCGGCACACCGTTTGCACATCTGCTCATGATGCGGCACCTCGACCGTCATTGGGACGCGTCAGGCCGCCGCCGGCAGAGCTCCTTCGCAAGCCGTACCGGCCAGGACGATCTCGAGGTCCATGTGAACGATCTGAAGAAAAGGAAGACACTGGTGATGTTCGCCGTGGTCATCGTCGCCGGCGGGCTGATCGGCTTTGCCGCCCGTGCGACCGATCAGGAGAAAGCGGCCCCTGTCCCGCCGGCGCAGAGAACCTTGTTCGATGATCCCAGCTTCGCCCAGCCGGGTCCCGAGGCGTCAGGCAATCTCGGCAACAAGGAGCTGTTCTTCAAGATGATGCTCTCGGTCCTGCTCGTCGTGGGCCTGGGCGTCGGCGCCCTGTACCTGTCCAAGAGGGTGCTTCCCAACCTCACCAAGGCGTGCGGCAAAGAGATTCGCGTCGTCGAGACCACCTATCTCGGACCGCGCAAGGCGCTGCACCTGGTGGAGATCGGCAACCAGAGGCTGCTGATCGGCAGCACCAACGAGAGCATTGCCGCCCTGGCCCATGTCGGGGACACCTGGCTGGACCTGCCCAGGCAGGACATCGACAATCCGGTGAGTGCATAGATGATGGCGATTCGAACCACCTTGACGGCACTGCTGCTGGTCCTTGGGGCAGCGGTCACGACGTCGCACGGGCAGATGGCCGGCCCGATCGCGCCGCTGCCATTGCCCGGGGCGCCATCCGACTTGACCACCGTTCCGCCATCGAACAACGTGCCGAGCCTGAACGACCTGGCGACCGTCCTCGACAAGGCCACCGCCAAAGAGGCGCAGGGCCGCGACTGGTCCACGCCCGTCAAGCTCGTCATCATCTTCAGCGGCCTGGCGATTCTGCCGAGCCTGCTGATGATGATGACGTCTTTCACCCGGATCGTGATCGTGTTGTCCTTCGCGCGGCGGGCCTTGAGCACCCAGAGCATACCCCCGACGGTGGCGGTCATCGGCCTGGCCCTGTTTCTGACGCTGTATACCATGGCCCCAACGTACGCCAAGGTCAACACGGAAGCCATCCAGCCCTACCTCGCCGACAAGATCGACTTCACGAAGGCCACCGACACTGCGGCCGGGTGCATCAAAGAGTTCATGCTGCGTCAGAGCCGGCGCAACGACCTGGCGCTCTTTGTCCAGATGGCCAAGGTCGCCCCACCGACCACGCCCATGGGCATCCCGCTGCACATCGTCATCCCGGCCTTCATCATCAGCGAATTCCGCACCGCCTTCGAGATCGGTTGCCTCCTGTTCATCCCCTTTCTGCTGATCGATATGGTCATCGCCAGCGTGCTGCTCAGCGCGGGCATGATGATGCTGCCGCCCGTGATGATTTCGCTGCCGTTCAAGCTGATCCTGTTCATCCTGGTCGACGGCTGGGGGCTGCTGGCCAAGAGCCTCAGCCTCGGGTTCCAATGATGACCGGCCCCGGCCGCAACAGCGCACCCTGACAAAGAGGACTGGAATCTATGGATAGCAGCTACGTGCTCTACCTCGGAAGACATACGCTGGAGACCGCCTTGCTCCTGTCGGCGCCGATCCTGATCACCTGCATGGCCGTGGGCGTCATCGTCACCCTGCTTCAGGCGGTCACGTCCATTCGCGACATGACGCTGACCATCGTGCCGAAGCTGCTGGCCGTCTGCGCTGCCAGCCTGCTGTTCGGCAGTTGGATGCTCCAGATTGCCTTGCGGTTCACCGCCGAAATCTTCGCCCAGATTCAGCATATCAAGTACTGACGGCGGAGGCCCCGATGCTCGAAATCCTGCTCGGCTTCACCCTGGTCCTGACGCGCATCTCCGCTTTCTTCCTGATCCTTCCCGTCTTCGGGTGGCAGGCGATCCCGATGCAGATCAAGGTGGCCGCGACCGTGATTCTCTCGGTCTTCTTCGCCGCCGTCGTGCCGCTCGGCATCGACGTAGCCGAGATCTCCACGCTCAAGGCGATGCTGTTGCTGGCCGGCGAAGCCACCTACGGCCTGGCCCTCGGAGTGATCGTCAGCTCGCTGTTTTCCGTGGTCAAGCTCAGCGGCCAGATTGTCGAGCGCGAGATGGGGCTGACGATGGCCGAGATTCTGGACCCGTTGACCGGAGAGAACGGCCAGCCGCTCGGCGGTCTGCTGGAGATGATCTTCGTCCTGTTGTTCCTCAGCGCCAACGGGCACCATCTGTTCCTGCTGATCCTCTCGAAGAGCTACACCGCCTTCCCGGCCGGCACGATCCCGACGATCCAGATGCTGACCGGAGGGGTGCTCACGGCCGGCTCGGCCATGCTGATCGCGGCGCTGCGTCTGGCCGCTCCCATGTTGGCGGCGTTCATGGTCCTCATGGTGGCGTTGGCCCTGCTGGCGCGGCTGGTTCCCGAGATGAACATTCTCTTCATCAGTATGCCGGTGCGCATCGGTCTGGGGCTGATTATGGCCGCGACGTTTCTGCCCTTCCTCAATGGGTATGTGACGGAGATGGCCGGTTGGATGGCGAAGCTGCTGCCGCTTTAGAAGGGTGATTGATTATGGATGATTGACGATGGCAGGAGCGGGACGTTCTCCCAACCATCAATCATCAATGATCCATAGTCATCTTCGACGATGGCCGACAAACCTGCTGCCGAAAGGACAGAGCAACCGACCCCGCGAAAGCTGGGGAAGGCCCGCGAAAAAGGGCAGGTCCCGCAGAGCCAGGACCTGGGCTCGGCAGTTACGCTTCTGGTGTTGTTTCTGAGTGTCGCGCTGCTGGCGCCCGGCCTGTTGGGCTGGGCCAAAGGTCAGGTCGAAGCGAGCGTGTCCGGGCAGATCGGCCCCATGGCCGACGCCGACACGTTTGCGGCATACCTGAACGTCAATATCGTGGACGCGGTTGTCGTCATGCTGCCCATCCTGGCCGCCATCAGTGTGGCCGGAATCGCCGCGAGCATCGCCATCGGGGGCGTGACGTTCAGTGCCGGGGCCGTGGGATTCAAGTGGGATGCCATCAATCCCGTCTCCGTCATCCAGAGACTCGGCAACGTGCGGTCGCTGGTCCGCCTGATCAGCTCGATCGCCAAGCTGCTCATCGTCGGTCTGATCGTCTGGCTCTACCTGCGGGACAAGCTGGAGACCATGGCCGCCCTCCGTTGGGCCTGGTCTTCGCAGTTGATCGGCACCATCGCGTCGATGACCTTCGGCCTCGGGATCCGGGTGGGTATCGCCGTCATCATCCTCGGGCTGGCCGACGCCCTCTATCAGAAGTGGCAGTACATTCAAGAGCTGAAGATGACCCGGCAGGAGGTCAAACAGGAGCGCAAAGACAGCGAAGGCTCGCCGGAAATCAAGGGCCGAATCCGCCGCATTCAGATCCAGATGTCGATGAAACGCCTGATCCGCGAGGTGCCCAAGGCCAGCGTCATCCTGGTGAACCCGACCCACGTGGCGGTCGCGCTGCGGTATGAAGCCAAGACCATGGATGCGCCTGTCCTGCTGGCCAAGGGCGCCGACCACGTGGCGCAGAAGATCATCGCCATCGGGCGATCGTACGGGATTCCAATCGTCCGACGGCCGGAAGTCGCCCGCGCCATCTACGCCTCCGTCCAGCCGGGACAGCGCATACCGGAATCGCTCTATATGGCGGTAGCGGGAGTCTTGGCGATGATCTACCGGCTGCGCCAGAGCCGAAAGGCCCGAAAATGATCCATAACGGCGTTCCGAAATTTCACCAAGCGGTTCCTCGTGGGTGATTATCCCATTTGCAGGGAAGCCATCTGATTCTGTAGCAGCGTCAGGGTCTTCTCGAGTCGAGCGTACTTCGCAATGAGACGCTCTTCCACAGCCGACAGGCGGTCTTCCTCCGCAGCCATTCGATCCTCCAGAGTCTTGATCTGCATGTCGACCGATTTCTGGTCCAGCGTCAGCCACCCATCCGCCGGTTTCAGAAATCGTTCGAGCGCGGTCTCCATCGCGCCGGCAAATCCCTGCTTGACGCGAACGATGGCAGTGAATGTGCCGTCCTGACTAAGGTCAACGCTCAGCGTCAAACCGTTTTCCGCGTACATGGGAATTCCCCGATCAGTGAACGTCCTGTCGCCGGCAACAATGTTTCCGTCGATGGTCGCGTCGCGATACACAGATTCGCCCTCTGGTTTGATCTTAGCGCTGGTGATGGCTCCTCCGGAAACCGTGACCTGTACGCCGTACGACCCGCCTTTCGTGTTGTCCCCCGACGCGCTATAGAACTGGATTGCATTGCTGTCGGAACTGCCGGTTTTGTTGGCTCCGATGACAGCCAGCACGCCCACGTAGTCCTTCGCGATCGCCTCGTTGAAGGCATTCTCATCCAGGGAGAGAAGCCCGTCCTGATCGAGTTCAAGGCCAATCTGCCCTGGCATGAGGAACGTGTCGATGTCGATGACGAAGCCGCCCGTCCGCTGAAAAAGCGGCAAACGCAGATTGTAGCCGATGCTCGATACGGTCGAATCGCCCATCAGTATGCCGGCCTTCATCAGGGTGCTGTTGTAGCCGGCCTTCTCGGCCACGAACGTCATCACGGCATTGTACGCCTCGATCAACGATGTGAGCTTCTGCTTGACGGATTCGATGTCGCGTGTCAGATTCACTTGGACCGTGCCGGTGTCGTGCAGATGCAGAGTCACGCCCTGAAGGACGTCATCAATCGTGTTCGAACTTCGACTGATCCATTCATCGGCGCCCAGGGGAAAACCATCCACCTTGATCTGAGAATCCTGGGCCGACTGCGTTTCGGTGAAATCCGCCTCGGTAAACCCCGCCAGACTGGCGGAGACGCTTCCTCCTTGGGTGAACTGGGCGATGGCAGGGATATCCAGGGTCGCGGATCCCGAGCCGGCGTTGTAGCTGAGACTCAACTGCATCTGGCTGGTCCCACTGGTATGGTCGGTCAGACGAATCTGACCGTTGACCAGGGTGGCGGTGGCGGTTCCTCCGAAGGCGGCGTTGATCTCCTCAACAAGATGGTCAAGCTTGGTGTTGCGATTGATCGAGAAGGTGTGGTTCACCGCCGTCCCATCGTGCTGCTGACCGGTGATCGTGATGGATTCATCGCCGGCAAACGTTCCACTGGACTGGTCCAGGTCCGTGAGCTTCGTAGCCAGGGCGGCATTCTCACCGCTGACGGTGAAAGGCGAAGCGCCCTGCCATACCTCCGTATTGCTGGTGTGGATGGAGATCTCATAGTCGGAGCCGGCTTCGTTGCCATTGAGCACGAGATGGTAGGCGTTGTTGTAGTGCAGCAGGTTTGCGGTCAATCCAGGATTGTTCGCATCGTTGTTGATCAGACCCGCCAGTTCTTCCAGCGTCGTGTCCGCCGTCGTGGTAATGACCACTTCCTGGTGATTGTAGGAGTAGATGAAGGTCCCTTCTCCGACCAGGTCCTCCGCGTACTTCATCCCGGTCGCGTGCACCCAGCGTTCGGCGTTGGCCAACTCGTTGATGATGACGGAGTGGTTGCCTTCAAAGGCATTATGGGACGATTCGGCGGTGAGGATATCCGTATCGCTGGACGCCGTGGCATAAGCCCGCAACTCACTCGCGTCTGAGAGCTTGGCCGTTGCGCTTTTGAGATCGTTCAGCATGGTCTTCAGGGAATTCAGCGCTTCCTTGCGTTCGTCCCAGGTGTCTTTTCGCTCGGTGTACTTGTTCAGCCGGCGCCGCTCGATCACCATCAACTGGGCAACCAGTGTCTCCGTGTCAATGCCTGTGGACAGACCTGAAAGTCGCAATTCGCCCATGATAATCTATCCTTTATTGGCCGCCGGCATGCCAGCGCACAGACCTGTACAGGGCCATTGAACCATCGACCCCTGTAGTATTATCGTTCCGACTCGTGCTGTCCTAAAACCCCGGGGACCGTTTTTTTTAGACCCGGGCCACGGAGGGCATCGCAGGGGATCTGCCTGGTTCCGCCTCCGTCAGGCCCATACGGAATCGCCCAACATTTCGACCGGCCGTGACCACCGTGAGTTTGGGTGGCCTTTTGGCCGTTGTCCGGCCTCTGTCGTCTGCCGCCGGAGACGGTTCCGAACGGCTCGTGTCTGTGATTCGCAGTGGGAGGGTGTCCGCATGTTCGGCGCACCACCGCCGCACGTCGATCCGCATGCCCCGCTCGAAGACAGCGTCATGCCATTGCCCAGCCATCGGACTACCATGGTTGGCCATCTCGCGACGCAGACAGATCCGGCTTTTTTCCTCTTGACCCAGTCCATAGAGAGCGATTGCCCGGACCAGGTCAAAGTTGGTGACGCGACGCGGGATCGTGGCGTCCATGGTCTCCAACCCGCGCAGGGTACGCACGCAAGTGACATACCGCCTTTCCCGGAAGTGCCGCAATGCACGCTGGAGCAGATGGTCCACGGCCCTGTCATCTACGGGTTGATGCTCCCGGGCCGCCGCCTGAGCGCCCCGTTGCTGCAGGAAATCGCCACAGGTGCATTCTCGTAGTGCGCGCGCCAGATCGACACGGGGATCGTGCGTCGCCCGGTTTGCCACCTCCTTGAGTTTCTCCAAGCAGTATTCCACGTACGCTACCCTTCGGCTGCGAGGGTCCATCGTCGGCAGCAATCCCGTCTGTGAATCCCCATGCACCCGCCGTAGAGTGAGAAACTCGGGAATCGTGCGAAGGCGGATCCTTCCGGTATGGCACGCATATTCGGCCACCTTGGCCAGCCAGAACGAATCGGCCCCGAAGGGATTTTCGTCATAGAGACCGATCGTATCGAACACGTCGCGCCGGATGATGGCTGAACCATGCCACAGAAAATCCCAAATGTGTTGCGTCCGATAAATCTGCAGGATCTGCTCGTGCGTAGTCGGCAGCGTCACGGCCTCCGTGTGTCCGATGCCCGTAAACTCATCAAGGAAACTCCGGTAGAACGAACCAACGACCCCGAGACATTCATCGTCGACCATCGCCTTGTGCAGGCGGCGAAGCTTGTCCGGGCACATGATGTCGTCGGCATCCTGGATGGTGACAAACGGCGCGCGGGTCTGTCGGATGGCGAAGTTGCGACGGATGTAGGGTCCGGCGCTTTCGTCGAAATAGAAGGGCCGGATGCGCGCATCGCGGGCGGCGTACGCCTCGATGATCCCGCGCGTATCGTCGGTGCTCCCATCGTCGAGAAGCAGCAATTCCCATTCCGAGAAGGTCTGCTTCAAGACGCTGTCCAGACATTCGGACAGGTGCTTTTGCTCATTGCGGCACGCCAACACCACGCTGACAGCTGGCATCGATACGTGTGGCGCAGGCGCAGCGGCTGCAGCCACCGACGGTGTACTCGACAGCGTCTGGAGACGCTGCATCAGCTCGGGCACAAGAGCCGGGCTGATGTGTAGCATCGCATCGTTGGAATCGGCCCCTCGCATGAGTATCTGGCAGTGCTTGCACCGCTCGGGCATCTCGTCGCGACTGTCCCGTATGGCCTGTCGCAGTCCCCTGAACCGCTCACCGTTCCATACCTGCTCGAAGGACTCCGTCAGCGCATTGCCCATCGCAAGATCGTGGAGATGACAGCAGGGAATGACCTCACCGTGGATGAGCAACCGGACGCGCTGCCAGGGTCGTGTGCATTGTTTGTGACCTGCCGTCAGTTGCGCGGAGGCCACGTAGGGCATCTGCCGCAGGTCGAAATTGTCAGGAATATCCACAACCAGGCCGAGTTGGGCTGCTTCCGCTCGGGCTAGGTCGAGGTACGTGTTTGCCAATTCCCGGTGGAACAGCAGCGAATTATCCAGCGTCTGAGCGTTGTACGCGTGGACGAAATCGACGGCCACGCGCTTAAAGGTATACCGGCTGGCCATTTCAATCACGGCAGGCAGTTCCGCGATATTCTGGCGCATCGCGACGAAGACCAATTCGAGCTCGAGACCTGGCTTACCCCGGCGGATGTCTGCCAGCACTTCGAGGTTCCGGCAGAGTCGATCGAAGTTCAGGCGTGTGCGGATGGATTCATAGGTCTGCTTGGTGGCTCCATCAACGGAGACCCGAACCGTGCGGAAGAACTTCTGGATCGCTTCGGCCCGGCGCCCGGCCAGCGTCGACAAGTTAGTTGTCATGCCCAGGGACACGTTGAAACGATTCGCATACTCGCACAGTTCGTAGAACTGGGGATGCAAAAGAACTTCGCCGCCGATCAGGTGGGCGTCTCTGGCGGCCGGCAGCCACTCGTCGGCCAACCGCTGGAACTGCGCCAGGTCCAGGATCTCGCCATCCGTCCCATAGCTGCACATGATGCAGCCGCCGTTGCACTGAGTGATCACGTTGAACTCCACGATCGCCGGGCGATGGGAACAGACGTCCGTCTTACTCTGCCTGGCCTTTTCGTAGGCTATGGTATTGCCAATCGTCTTCGCCTCGATCTCGAAGGCCTTGCTCTTGCTTGTCCTCCCGGCCCTTCGAAACAGTTCGGAAAGCCTGACGGCCGCAGCATGCCTGCCAGGGGCTTTTGAAGGCATGGACCGGTACTTGCGCTCCAGTTCCGCCAGAACCTGCGTGTGCTGCTCATCCAATGCTTCGTCCTTGCTTGACCGACGACCAACAGGTGCTCGTGCCGCCTCCGCGTGGTTCATCCGGGCTCCGTCGCGATTCACGGGCGTCACGCTCAATCCCGGCCCGACCGCGCGCGAAGGTAGGGCTTCGGTCACTTTGGTCGCGGAATGAGTCAATCGGTCTCGCACACGTTCCATGCTCTGTCGCTGCGCCGGCTCCAGGTGTATGTGACGATTCTCAAGGAGTCTTGCATAGATGTCGGCCACCCGGTCGTATCGGCCTGTTTTCATGTAACACTCGGCCAACTGCGTGCAGGCGCCAACGTAACACTCCACAATGTACCCGTAGTCGTGGAACTCCCTCTGGGTACAATCCAGGCGTTCCCAGGCGAGAAGTCGCTCCAGAGGAGCGAGAATCCCTTCGAGGCAGACGCACGCATCGGCGCTACGACCCAGAAGCGTGTAGGCGGAGCCCAAGACGCACTTCGCCTTGATGGAATCCGGGTGTCGTTCCAGCGTCTTCTCGGCCCATTCGATGGCCAGGCGAGGGTGGCGTTTCCGGAAGAACAGGCTGTTCTGCAAGTACTGCTGGTAGCGTTCGTCTTCCGTCCACGTGTTGGTCAGGCCGGTGCCCCTGACAAACATCAGAAAACTCCACGCTTCCGGCTCCTGGTCCTCCCGGAGGCAGTGTGACTGCAACAATTGTCCAATGGCAAACCGGTTCTCCAAGACAAAGCGATCCACATGACCCGTCCGCGGCTCCTCCGGCCCGCGGTAACGACCAACGACATCCGGACAGTAGAGGATCGACCGTCGCCCCTCGTGCGGATCCGCGTAGAGGCGACAGGACAGTTGAATAGCACCGTGGTCGAACGGCATGGCTGGGAATCCGCCGAGGCGGAAGAAGGTCTCCTTGTCAAACACACACAACTCATCAATGTCGCAGGCCGCGTGCCGCATCTCAGGGCCCAGATCAAATCGGATGGGATGCGAGACCCTGCCTTCGCAGAGTACCCGGCCCCGCAGCCCGCTTGGATGCGCCTGTCGAATGTGCTGCAAGGTGCATCTGACGAAATCGCGATCCGGCAGCACGTGCTCTCCCAGGAAGGCGACATATCGACCCTGCGCCCGCTTCGTCGCCGCGGTGCGCGGTGCGCTCCAGCCAGCGCCGGGCCCAACGTCAAAGACGGTAAGGCGAAAACCGATACGGGGCGCCGGAGACGCCAGATCGTCGGGAGCTGTCCCTCGGGTCAGCGCGATCACCTCAAAGTCCCGCGCGGTTTGTGCGTTAAACGAAGCAAGCAGCTCCGCCCACGGCATTGCATCTGCGGCCAGAGACAGAATTACCGACAAGCCTGTCGGACTCTTGGCGCCATGTTCCAGGAGACATCGAAGCGGCACGGTTGGCTCGCCAGGGTCGCCGAGGAAGATGCCTTTCTCGATGGCGCTGAGGCGCTGAGCCCGCGTCCATTGACCGTCATCTCGGTCCAGCCATTCCGTGCGGAACCGTGCGGCCTCGGGTGTCCCGTGAATGCGGCTTTCTCGATCAACACACGCCCGAGCCTGCCACGGGTGTCCGAGGGCGAAGTAGGCCAATCCCTTCACCAGTTCATAACTTCGCACGTTCTCTGCGATGCCCTCCACCAATTGCTCGACAATCTGGCTGGTCACGATGCACCGGACGAATTGACGGCTCGTGAAATGGGTGCAGATTCTCCCGATGAGACTCTGGACCATCCGAGGGGTCAGAGGGGCGCGCTCCCATTCACCAAACAGATGCCCGTTCTTCTCGATGAAGTCACTGCACACGGCCCGCCGCAGCAGGGCCGGGACGTCCGCTCGGGGATCGGAATCAAGCTGCCGGATAACCTCCGACAATTTCTCGTGGCGATACTCTCTAAATTTGGCCCGGCGGCTGCGCGGATCGAACGCGGGCAGGCTGCCCGTCTGAGAGCCGACGTGCATCCGTCGCAGCGTCAGCACGTCAGGAATGTTCATCAGGCGAACCTGGTCGCTTCGCCACGCATATTCCACGACCTTGGCCAGCCAGTAGGAGTCCGAGGCGAACGGGTTCTGATCGTATGGACCGATGTCCGCGAACATCTGTTTTCGGATGATGGCCGAGCCGTGCCAGCAGAAATCGCATATCGCCGAGGTTCGGTATTCCTCCAGGATCTGCTCGTGCGTCGTCTTCAGGACGACCATCTCGCAGTGTTCCGGCCCCTGGTACTTATCCAGGAACATGTGGTAGAATGAGCCAACCACGCCGAGGCGTTCATCCTGGGTGATAGCGTGGTACAGTCGCTCCAACTTCTCAGGGCACATGACATCGTCGGCGTCCTGGATCACAACGAAGGGAGCGTCGGCCTGTTCGATGGCAAAGTTCCGTCGAACGTATGGCCCGGCGTTGTCGTCGAAGAAGAAGGGCCGGATGCGGGCATCGCGGGCAGCGCAATCCTCCATGATCCGCCGCGTGCCATCCGTGCTACCATCGTCGAGCAGGAACAGCTCCCACTCCGGCAGCGTCTGACGGAGAATGCTGTCCAAACACTCCGCTAGATGCGGTTCCGCATCGTGACAGGCCGTCACCACCGTTACCTTCGGGCGAGGCCTGGTCACCCTCGCCGCGGCAGCACCCGCGAACGGGCCGGGTTCGGGCCACCCGTCCCTGAATCCGGCGCCCGTTCTGCTTCTTCTGCCAAACGATGCGCCGCCCTGACGGATGTCGGCCTCACCGAGCGCGTTCTGATATGGCACCGTCGCCGACCGAGCCGCAGACGCGTCATCCTTGCGGATCACACGCGTCCACTCGTCGCGCTGCTGTGTGAACTTTTTGCGCTGCTCATTCGGTATGAAGATCTTGCGGTTCTCAAGAAGTCGCGAGTAGGTCGCCGCAGCTCGTTCGCAATGTCCCATCTGCACCTGGCATTGGGCCAGAGAAACGCAGGTGATCGCATAGCTACGGGCAAGACGAGTGTTCTCGGCGGAATCGCGAGGCGAATCGCTCGATCGCCTCACGGTGATCAGCGCCTCTTGATGCCCCAGGGCCTCCTCCCACTTGCAGGCGGCGAGCTCCCTTCTTCCGGCTGTCACCAGCCATTCGGCCTGTTTGAGTAACCACGCCACGCGTTCATCCCTGTATTTCGTCGTAAGGTGGCAGGACTCACGGGGCGGCACTGGGAGGAGTTCGCCTTCTGCGTTCAGGATCCAAGTAGCCCCCGAGGCGCGTCCCGAGTTGCCGATGGTCCCGACCAGTTCGCGGTTGCGTGTGGCCTCGAGACCCTTCCACGCTTCCTGCCGTCCTCCGGTCACATGTTCGTAGTCGTGGTCCTGATGGACCGCCGTGATGAACGCGGTCCCGTCGACCACCGGCGCACCGTAGGTGTGAGGCGCCATGACCAGCCAGTTGTCCCACACCGTTCGCCCGATCGCAAAGAGAGGAATCTCTCGATACAGCCCTTTGGGAAAGACGAAATAGTCCAGGCCGCATTCGGCATGGAGCATGGCGTGTTCTTCCATCTGCTTTTGGAGCAACCCTTGCCAGCGAGGATGATGGAAGTCGATTTCCTCGAGGATCGGAATATCCCATCGCTGGCCGATGAGCAGGAATGTGGACAGTTGCGTCCGCACCTTTTGCACGCCCTGGAGAAAGCTCTGAAAGAGGATCATGTCGGCATTGACGTAGGCGAGGACTGTGTGCGAAGCGTGCGCCTCTGCCGCTTGGAAGAGCTTGTTGACCAGAGGCGTCCCGAATTCGTTTCGATCGACCTGCGGAATATGGCGGGCGCCGATCTCCTCGGCCATCTCTCGAATGCCCGGCTCGTCGCCGAACAGAAGGATCTCCGGCACAGGCCTGAGCCGAGCCCAGCTTCGAATGGCGTTCTTCTGAATGGTGCTGATGTGACCAGCAAAGGCCTTCGGCATGGCGAAGATCGTCATGGTCTGTTCGTCTGACCTCGGTTGCTTGTTGGCGTCCGAAGGTGTGGGACACGTCATGGCCATAATCTGACTCCGACTAATCCTGCATGAACGCTACCGGCTCGCAAGGGTCTGGATTTCGAGGCACCCGTGTGACCCCATAGGCACGAAACCTTGTGTTGTCATCGATAGTGATCGTAGCCCCCTTCAGTGAAAGCCCGGCGACGCCCAAGAAGGAGAACGCCCTTCTTGTCGGAACCCCAACCGCTGTGAAGCACCTCGAAGTCACTGGAATACCTGTTGCATTGGTTCTCAAACAACTCCCGCAGCCCGGCAGGAGAAAAACGAAAATAGTCCTCCGGCGCCGGATGGTATGACCACGAGAAGACCGTGGCCGCGAAGACATATCCTCCCGGCCTGGTGACCGCAACCAAGTGCTCGCAAAAAAGGAACGGGTTCTTCACATGCTCGAGCGTGTCAAAAGTGAAGACCAGATCGAACCGCGATTGCAGAGGGCTGATCGTATCTTCTTCCAGAAAATCGCCCACCGTATTGGCCGCCGTTTGGATCTTCTCAACGCTGAAACCTCCGTCGAGCAGAGTAAGGTCTTCGCACACCCTTCGGATAGGGTTCGCGGTGAAGGCCCCATCCAGATTGACCTGTTCGGCGCCGCCCACATCGATGGCCTTGGCGTGCCGTGGGTCGACCCCAAAGTGCTCCAGCACAACCAGACAGTCCTCCACAGCGGATCTACGCATCTTCGTTCCGTTGCTCCGTTGCGACAACCGCGTCGAGTGCATTGCTCGCCGTGACGTCGCTCCCGGCCAAAGACATCGCTCTAACGTTTCTTGAATATCGAAAGAGAAAACGCCTCTTCCACCAGCTCCAGACGATTGTCGTTCACCAATTCCTGTGCCAGACGCGTGGGTCCTTGCCAACCCCGATTGAATACGTGGTCCGCGGTATCCGGCAATCGACGGGAATCGTGAATCACGATGTGACCTCCTTGGGCCACGAAATGCTGCCAGCTTTCGAAATCGCGACGGACGGCCTCATAGCAGTGGTCTCCGTCGATGAACAGAAAGTCCAACAGTTCCCCCCGATCGCGCCAATCCGCACATGCCGTTTCGCTGTCCGCCACCACAAGTGTCCATTTCGAGATCGCACCGGACCATCCGGCCGCCTCTAGAGCCCGCGTGACATTGTCGTGGCACGCACGGGCGGATGCACAAAAGCGCCCCTGGGAATCCTGTACGAAAGGATCCACCGACCAGACCCTCGCCCGCGCGGGGGAACTGGCCAACAGAAGAAACGATGAGGAACCATAGGCCGCACCGATCTCCAGCAGCCGAGTCGAGGTGTGGGCGTAGCGGCTCAAAACGGCAATCTCCTCCTCCCCAATATACGCCGGCGCGCCTAGCAGTCTCTCAATCGTGTCGCGCGGCAGGGTACCCACGTCCAGACGAGCGTGGTGCGATGATTCCCTCAGACCCAGAAAATCACGGACGAACGGCCAGCATGTTTCCGGAGAGAACATCGCCCTCACGAGGGCCAGACCCTGCTGTCGCAGCCGTTCTTTATGGTTCGAATCCGACAACACCCGCACCACTTGCCGAGCCATCTCGCCAACGTTTCCCCGCGGGATGGGCAGGCCGCTGAAATTCGGCAGAAGGTACTCGCGATTGCCCAGGACATCGTAGGCAATCACCACGCATCCGCAGTGCAAGGCCTCCTGGGGAGACCGCGGACAACCCTCACCCCAGAGGGGGTGTTTGCCCAGGTTGAGGCCGAGAAAAAGATCGCAGGTCCGCATGGCCTGCGCCACATGAGCTTCATCGCCTTGGATGAGCAGGAATGAAGCGTCGATCCCGGCCTTGCGGCAAGCAGTTTCGACGGCGGCCACGTGTTCCGAAGTGTGAGGACCTTCATTCATGAAGCCGACGCGAAGCGGGACTCGTTCTTCGGGAGAGTCGTACCAGTAGTCCGGATCACACCACTCGTTGATGAAACGGACCGGACGCTTCCATTGCGACATGTGCCACGCTTGTTGGGTTCGTGAGTTGGTCGCGAACTCGATGATTCTCCCGTTTCGAACCATCGCTTCGAGAATAGGGAAGTGCTCGCCACTGGTGTACTTGAGCTCGCAATCATAGAAGTAGATGGTATCAGCCAATTCAACAAACTCTGTGGCCTCAGCCCAACCCGTGATGAATTTGAGAGGCAGGTGGGCCTGTTTCCACCGCAGGACTTCCTGGATCGACACGTGAGGCTGATGCTCGAGCAGCCAGGCCGTATGCCGGCCGTCATGTGTAACGACGTAAGCCTGGAAGCCATGTTGCCTGAGCAGTTTGACCCAGAGGTTGTAGAGTTTGAGACCTCCGTTGTACCGGGCGTCTCCCGTCTCTCGCGGGCCCTTGCATGACGAGATGAGCAGAATAGGGTGTTCCACAGGGGTCTCTGCCTGGGGGGCAGGCTGGCCCGATGAACGCGCTGCCTTGACCTGGGAGGCATTCCCATCCGTCGCAGAATCGACACGAGGGTCATGCGGGACGCTTTCTTCCCCCTCACACTTCGCCGGACGGCGAAGGCGATTGGGGGCAGACACAATACCCGAGCCGGCCGGTCCGGATGGAGTTGTGACGCGTCCCTGAGCCAGTGGGAAGACAGCGGCGTTCTTCTTGTAGAAATAGGCATCGCACTTGGATATCCGCAGGAAGAAGTACCCCCAAGACGTGAGGAGCTCCACGATCTTGTCTGGGTGATACCCAAACTGCGCCGTGTTGCGCTCCTCAAATTCGATAAGGATGCCCGGATGATGTTGACGGATGATTTGTTCTCCGCCCAGTAGGACAAACAGTTCGCATCCTTCCGTATCGACCTTGATCAAATCCACCCCTGGCAGGGCCCTTCTCGCGGCCACGTTGTCCAGCGTATCGGTCGGGACACAGACTTCTTCCCAACGGTCAAAACGCTTCGGATTGCCGATATTCGCCAGGCCGGAGGCGGCGCCGGAAGCAGGAATCTTGAGAATGGCCGAGCCCGGTTCATGGGAGAGAGCTGCGGGCATGGTCTGTATGTGGTCCTCCAATCCATTGAGGCAGAGATTGCTCTGAAGGACCCTGTACACCTTCGGATTCGGTTCGAACGCACAACCTGTGATCCGAGGGTTCACGACAGGAAGCAGGCAGTAGACACCCGTGTTGGCCCCGATGTCGAGGATGAAGGGGTCCTTGAACTCACAGGTTCTGTCATAGAAGAATCGGATGCTATCCGAATCCCAAGGACATGGCACCCCCGCGGCGGTCTTCCCCTGCCATGCCCCCCCGATCATGGTCGACTGTGGATCGATAAGGACCCTGGTATTATTCAGGAGAATCGCTTCGACGGACCTGCTTGCGGTTGTACCCATCTCCTGTATCATGGAGACCTTTCGTGACCACGATCGCTGCTGGGCGAGCCTCCTGGCTCGCCTCTATCGTGCAAGAACATAAGACCTGCGCCAATCGAACGCCCCGGATCTGGCTTAACCATGGCTTCTACGCACAAATGCCAGCCGAAACGTCTCTCCAGCCAGCCAAAGAAACGCTTCGGCAGCAGGGCGAAATACCATACTCTTACGTATTCGAGGCGTCTGTATTCGGGAATGCGGTAAGCGAAGATGTGGTCGACAAAAGCCTTCTGCACCGTGAATCCCTGCAACAGGTCGCGCACGGTCCGGCGGGAGTAGCTGTACGTCACCGGGCAGCCCGTCTGCGCCTCCGAATGACTGGCAATCAACTGGTCCAGTTTCCAGAAAGCCCCTTTTCCGAACTTCATCAGGATCCAGAGCACCTTCCAGGAATGGCGATGGTACACCATCATCTTGAACACGCTCTGCGGCCCCATGTACTTGCGAATCTCGCGGACGGCGTCCTGCGGATGCGGCGTGTGATGGATGACGCCGAAGGAGTAGACCAGGTCGTATTCCTCAACCGGGACGGCCTCGCTGAGCCGCTCGACGTTCGCCTGATAGAACCGGATGCGATTGGCCAGACCGAAGACCGATGCGCGTTCCTTCGCCACCGCCAGCGACGCATCGGACAGGTCCACCGCTGTGACCTGGGCGCCCGCCCGCGCGAAGCCCATCGTGTCGGTCCCGATGCCGCAACCGATCTCCAGCACCTTCTTGCCCGCCCACCGATCGAACTGGGCGAAGCCCGGGATGTGCGGCTCCACGAAATACTTGCGGGCTTCCACCTCGTCGAAATACGCCCGCGTCCCGACCGGCTTAGGTGAGTGCCGGATGTTGCACGGACGTGCATTCCAGTACCGGCGTACGTCCTCGACGGTCCTGGTAGAGAATGTCTGTGCGACTGTCATGTGCGATTCCCCCTGTAGGCGCGGTCACCATCCCGAACGCGCGGTAGGTGAATTTCTTCAGCGTGGCGTTCCGATAGATTCTCCAGCAATCGATCATCAGCGGCGCCGTGCCTGCCCTTTCCTCCAATCGGGCAACGTCCAGATCGTTGTACTGCGGCCAGTTCGTCAGCATCACCACCACGCCGGCTCCCGAGACGGCGTCGTATGGATCTTCACAGTAGACCCCTCGTCCCTGGAGCGCCTCGCGGACGCTTCCCAGTGCCTTGGGGTCGTGCATGCGGACCACGTAGCCAGCCTTGAGGAGCTGCGCCGCGAGCATCACCGACTGCGACTCTTCGATGATGTGCGTGCATGGCTTGTAAGAAAGGCCCAGCAGCGCCACGGTCGATCCGGGCAGGGCGTGCTCGCTGACCATCGTGAACAGCCGGTTGACCACTTCGCCGTTGACCTTCACCACGCGCGGACTGAGGTTGGCGTCGGCCCCGGCGTCCTCGGCACAACGCTGAAACGCCAGGTTGTCGCGAGGAAAACACGGACCGCCGAATCCCAGCCCGCCCTTGAGGTACCGACGGCCCACGCGCGTGTCGGCCCCGACCGCTGTGGTCACCACGTCGACGTCCGCGCCCGGAATCCGCTCGCAGATCAACGCCAGCTCGTTGGCGAAGCTGATCTTCATGGTCACGTAGCAGTTGAGGCTCAGCTTGGTGATCTCCGCGTTGGTCAGGTTCATGACCGCATAGTACGGATCGTTCTCCACCACGGACGAGTACAGCTCCCGGCACAGTTGCGCCGACCGCTCGTCGGAGGCGCCGATGAGCAGCATGTCCGGATGGAGGAAGTCGTGAATCACCGACCCCAGCGCGACGAACTCGGGATTGTAGACGAACCCGAAGTCCCGCCCGCATACCTTGCCCGTCAGCTTCTCCAGGATGGGCACAAAGACGTGTTCACACGTCGTCGGCATGACCGTGGAAACCAGGGCCACAACGTGGAACGTCTTCTTGGCCTTCAGGCCCCCGGCGATGCGATCGAGAACCGCTTCGACGTACGCGTTGGAGAAGCGGCCGTTCGCGTCGCTCGGGGTCGGCACCGTAATCAGGGTAATGTCGCTGTGCTGCACGGCATACCCGTAGCCCGGGGTGAACTCCATGCACGCTCGGCACCCGTCCAGCAGCGCCGGCAGTCCGGTCTCGTCGACAGGACACCGTCCGCTGACAAGTGCTTCCATGTGCTCGGCGCTGGAATCCACGCCAATGACGTGATGTCCCTTGCCGGCGAAGCACGCCGCCGAGCAAAGGCCCAATTTTCCTAGACCGACGAAAGACATGTTCACCGGGAACGCTCCTTACTTCGTAAACCTAATGAATGCTCCCGTCGCCGAAAGGTGTTGGCTGCGACGGGGACTGTGCCCTGGCCTTTCGCCCATAGGCGCCGACCGCTCTCTTGACCTGTCTCAATTGTCTAAGCTTCGACTGCACGTCCCCCCGCTCGGCCCGCAAGGCGAGGGTCAACTCGCCGTACAAACGTTTCAGAGGCACTATCTCCGATTCATTCAGCGTGGTGCCGTGCTCCTGGCTTTGGACCAGGCCGGCTACCAGCGCATCGGCCCGGGCCGCGAGCTGTTCGACCTGACCGAGGTTGCCCTCGCGCGCGCAAGCAATCTGCTGGATCAGAAGATGGCTCAACTCTTCCGACATCTCTTGCATCGGGTCGGATGGAACCTTCGAATTGCCGGGGGGCAAGGCCATTGGTTATCCTGTTCCTGCTAGGCAGTGTTCCACTTCTTCGAGGAGGTTCGTCGCATCCTCACTTCTCGGCTCCAGCGCCAGCAGATTGAGCAGCATTTCCCGCGACTCTTCCGGACGGCTGTCCTTGAGGTACAACGCCGCCAGCGCGAACATCACCGAGGCGTCTCCCGGATGCATGTGCAGGTAGATCTCCAGGTAGTAGATCACTTTGGCGAAGGAACCCATCTCACAGGAAACCTGGAACAATCCGAGCAGTGCGGTGATGTTGTCGCTGTCCAGTTCGAGCGACTTCATGTAAAGATCGAAGGCGGGCATGTATTCTCGGCGCTGCTGTGCGACCATGGCCAGACCGGTGTAAGCTTTGGCGCAGTTGGGATCCAGCCGGCAGGCGACGCGAAACGCAATCTCGGCGTCTTCGCACTGGCCCCTCTGAAGGGCGGCCGCCCCCAGACCGACATAAGGTCCCGGCTCATCCGGTCCGATCGACGCCGCTTTCTCGTAGCAGCGCTGGGCTTGCGCGTAGTTGCCCACCGACGTGTAGCAGTCGCCCAACTCCCGCAGCACTTCATAGTGCTGGGTTCTCTTGCGTTTTTCGACCTCGTTCATTGGCGCCGTATCCATATCTGCGTTTCCTCAGTTTCCTGCCACCCTGCGCTTAGACCGTCGGCGTGCGTGCAGGTATCGGAAGATGACCTTGAAGTCCCCTCTCGGCTTGTTCGAGCAGTCCAACGGCGTCTGTGAAGTTCCGTTTCTGGCGGCACACCTTGGCCTCCAGCAGGAGGGTCTCCACGGTCGATCGGACCTGATTGACCTGGCGGCTGAGGCGCGCGGCCTGAGCGTGATGGCCCGCGCGGAAATGGGCGCCGGCCGCCAAAGACGTCATCCACAACTCATTGCGATGGCATGCGGCCAGATACTCGTACGCCCGGGCTGCGAGCGCCCAATCGCCGTCCGCCTCCGCCTGCCACGCCTGCCGCAATAGCTCATCGAACTGAAAAGGCAGCTCTTCAGGCTGCGGACGACGCACCCGGACGCCGCAGGCCGCCAGCGAGGCTTCCACCGACAAGTGAGGGTAAGCCTGCCTGGCCTGCCGCAGATCGCCCTCTTTCAACACGGCGCCCCATAGTCCCTCACCCGTGCCCTCCAGCAGAAGCGCTTCCTGATCGGACGTGCTGTGAATCAATACGTAGAGCGGATCCTCCACCCACATCTCCTCGATCGGCAGAGTGCCGGGCGCGATCGCCACATAGGCGCCCTCGACCCGTTGCAGCGCCGCATCCACCTTCTGCTGCGGCGAACTCTGTGGATCGACGGGAACCAGAACCACGTTCGGCATCTCGCTGTTCAACCGCCCGATGTCATGAGGTGACAGCGGAATATAGAGCCGGTAGGGATAGAACGTGTACCGCCAGAGGCGTCCGCACGTTTCTGCGATGCGCTGGTTCAGCCCATCGACGAGCAGGATGATCGCCAGCTCCTCAAGCTTGTCCCACGGCTTTGGGGGGTGCGTGGTCCGGATGGCCAGCACGTTCCGCAGATACTCCTGGGGGTCCTTGCGGCGCTGGATCGAGATGCGGTCCGATTCCTCGATCGGACTGTAGAACTCCCCCGTGATCGTGGGCAGGTGCTGAAAGTCCGAGAAGAACGCCAGGCGGCGCGTCATGTCCCAATCGATCAGAATGTTCAGATTCTCGTTATAGAGACCCGTCCGGTCCAGCAGATCGCGGCGATGCATCAGGGACACGTGCAACGCATGGTTGAAGTGAAGCATCAGAAAACGGTCGAAATCCCGACTGATTTCCACGTGCTTGCTCAGGATCTCCCGATCGCCGCTGGACAGCACCCGGCAGTAGGTCTTGTACAGATCGCTGTAGGCCACCTGACAATCGGTCGGCCCCTCCAGCGCCTCGACCAGCGTCTGTATGTGGTTCGGATAGTAGATGTCGTCGTCATCGAGATAGGCGACGTACTTGCCGCGAGCGCGGGCCAGCGCCTCGTTGAGCGAATGTGGCTTGCCCCGGTTCTCGCGCCGGTCGATGAAGAAGACTCGCGGATCGTCGAAGGATCCCACGATATCGCGGACGTCGTGGCCGCCGTCGTTGACCACGAAGATCTCCAGGTTTCGATAGGTCTGCCGCACGGCGCTGGCCAGGGCGTAGGGCAGATAGCGGCGCCGATTGTACGTGGGCAGCAACACGCTGACCAGAGGACCGCTTCGACCGCGGCCGTCCGGAGCGGAGGGTTGCGACAGGTTGTCCTGACGATCTGTGGGCATGGGAAGAACGCTCAATCTCACGTACGGCGCCACCATCACAGGGTGAACGGGCTGGCGGGGACATAGGCATAGGGTCGATGGCCGTGCGGCGCAGGAACGCCGGAAGTCCCGACAGAACAACCTGGTCCGGCGCCGGGACGTCGAGACTCGATCTCGGTCTCGAGCTGGTTCAGAATGCCGCCGAGCTGACGAAGTTGCTCACGGATCGGATAGCGCTCTTCTACGAACCGGCGGTAGCCCGCCGGATCGTACTCGCGGCCGAGCACGCATTCGCAGAACTCCTCGGCGATGCGGAACAGACTTGGCGCCGGGAACAACCGGTCGGCGCCGGCGAAATGGTGCACGATGGGCTTCAGTCCACAGGCCATGCCGATCAGCAGCGCCTCGATCTGGCTCTCGCCGATGCCGCTGGAGACGATGAAATGTTTGTCGCCCAGCCAGGCGTTCAGGTCGCCCGGATAGGGCTCGAACGACACCTCGCCGGTCAGGCCAAGCGTCTGAACCATGTGGTGCGTGTATTGTTCGAGCATGGGATTCTCGAAATCACCACAGAAGAACAGCCGATAAGTCCCGTCGAGATAATGCAGCTTCTGCATACACTGGAGGAGGAAGGCCGGATTGGATTCCATCGACAGCCGACCCATGCACGCGAGGTTCTTGCCGCGACTGCGCTGCTGAAACGCGTATCGCGTCGTGTCAATTCCGTTTGGCACGACCACCAGGCGCGTCCGATTTCGAATGTCGGGCACCCACTTCAGCAACGCCTCCTCTACAGCCGAACTGCCGATCTGAACTAGTATATCCACATTCTCCCAGCGAACGAGCCGCACCCAGTCGCCGCGGACGTGCGAGCATCGCAGACTGACGAGGATCTTGACCGGCGCGGGCGATTGCAGCGCCTCGACCACGATCGGACCGCCTCCGTCAAACCAGGCGATGTCACACCACTGCATCAGACGCGACAGTTCCTCGGGGGTGCGGCCCGCGTAGAACTCCGTCTGGAACCGCTCCTGGGCGAATGCCCACGCCTCCTCCAGAGCGCTGTCCATGCCCTCTCCGACCCGGAACAGCGCGATTTTCGGACGTTTACTTTGAATCACTCTCAGAATCGGATTGAGCACCTCCTGCTCGGGCCATCGGTTGCGGGATCGCAGCAAGACCTCGACAGCCAAGCCTTTCTTGCCCTGATCGAGCAACATCGAGGCGACGCGGTTCAGCACCTCAATGTTGAGAATGTCCATCCGCTCCATCGTCTCCAACAGGGAAACGGCCTGACTGGCCATGCCCGCCCCAAGGTATGCCTCCACGAGATTCCACACAATTTCGCCGCTGTCGGCCTGAAGCTTGTGGGCCTTGACCAGATGGGCGATGGCATCCTCAAAGCGGCCCAGGCAATGCAGTATCGCACCGGCGTCGTTCAGGGCTTGGGCATCCTGCGGAGCGGTCCGCAAGTGCTCTTGAATGCAGCCCAACGCTGCTTCGTAATTCTCAGCCTCGGCCAGTTCCAGCCCACGCTGGTAGGCACTCACACCCGTCTGTACCGTCATTGGTATAGCTCCCTTCTGACAACACAATAGATCACGACACTCCCGCAAAGTGTGCAAATCGCGTGCCGCCGTGAAGAAACGGGATTTATTTGGCGCCGCGCCTTCCGCAAGGGAGCGACTGGACAGAAATCAGACGCCGGCGTCTGCAAAACGACCACGAATGAGCCCCCAGAGAATGCCCGTGTTAGCTAATGTAGTCCAACAACGACATGCTCATTAGGTTGCCTGCAACCGACAGCGACATCTGGTAGAGGATCTGGCGCCGCGAAAGATCGATGGATATCTGCGCAATATCCGCTTCTTGGAGCCCATTGGCCTCATCCTCTGTGTCAAATTGCATATTTTCAATAGTGTCGTTGAGGGTGCTGAGAAACCCGATCTTGGATCCCGTAGAAACGTCGGCCTGTACCAGGAGGCTTCGCACCTCCTCTACGGCAGCGACGCATTCGTTCACGTAGCCGAGGAGGTCCTGTTTGGAGAGCCCCCGGTCGTTGACCAGTATGTCTCGCAGACTGATCAGTGTATTGAAAACATCGTAGGTCCCGGGCACCCGAACCAATTCGGAGCCGGTGGCGGTAATCTGCGTGGTATCGACATAGAGAACGCGGCCCGTGCGCGAATCTGTCACCGCCTGGTTGGGATCCCCCCCGGCCGGCACCGTTACAAACGTCGCCCCTTCATCGATTGATATCTGGTAATTGCTCCCGTCGTGCTCGACCGTGAGCCAGACGTCCCCACGAACATTGGAGGTGCCGGTGCCGTTCCGTGCCCCCGTGCTGCCGAGAAAAACCGGATCATGGCGTTGGTCGGTTCGAAAGACGTCGTCTCCGACTCGAAACGCCTCAATATCCACCGCCGGGGCCACGTCGACACGTCGGGCTTCTTCGCTACCCTGATAGGTCACGCCAACGATCTGCCCCCCTTCGTATTCCACCGCGTAGGGCGGAATGCTCGTGTTGCTTCCGGAGAACAGATACTGGTTGGCATGCTTGGCGTTGGCCAAGGAGACCAGAGATTTGAGCGTATTGTTGATCGTCTCGGCGATTCTCTTCTGCCCCTCCTCATCATAGATTCCGCCGACGATCTGCGTTAAAACCGTCCGGGTGTCCGCCAGTCCGGATGCCATGTCTTCGATGATGGTCGAGGAGATCTCCAGCGTGCTCATCAGGTCTTTGATGTTCTCCGTGTAGCCCGTCAGGGACCGATCCTGCGTATGCAGACCGAGAATCCGGTAGGCCTGCGAAGGACTGTCGGACGCACGATTGACCCGATTGCCCGTGGCAGACTGCTCCTGCAGCTCGGTAATCGCCCTGGCATGGAGAGACAAGGCGTAGCTGACGTTGTCGTATATCCTGGTCAAGGAGCCGCTCATAACCACCTCACAATCGTTTCCATCGCGTTTCCGGGTCTGCTACGGCGCAGGTCTCCGACCCGATCCGAGTGCGGTCGGGCGCATCAAACAACCTCCATCAGGGCTGTGATCATCGTTTGCAGGCTGGTGAAGTATTTGGCGATCGCTTGGAACATCTTCTCGAAAATGATCAACTGCGCCGCCTCGTCGTTGATGTTCACGCCGCTGATGTCACTCTGCTGCCCTTTCAGGTCCTCGATCACCGCTTCAATGTGTTCCTGTCGCGACTGTTTCAGCGCCACTTCCTGTCCGAGGTTCGCCGTCGTGCGCTGGTAATACTCGTTGGGGGTCATGCCGCCGAGGCTGTCGACCGCCTCGTCGTGCACTCCGGACATCCGAAGGGCGGCCCCGTTGTCGCTCAAGTCGCCTCCAAGTGCCGTGGCAATCCGATCCGGGTCTTCAATCAGGCGCGCGCAAACCTCCATATCCGAAGCCGTCGTACCTGAGAGAAACGTATTCATACCCACGGCGGCCAGGAAGCCCGTGGTGTCCGTGGTCTGGAAAACCTCGACTTCGAAACGGTCCCCGTCGTTGAGGTCCCCCGTGCTGACGGCGATCTTGACTCCATTGGTCATTTCGATCACGTCGCCGGCGGCGTAGCCGCTTCCAATGTTCAGCGTGGTGACAACGTCGCCGTTGGCGGCCGTGACCGTCAAGCGAAGAGCACCGTTTCCGACCGCACCGCTGCCGTCGACCGTAAAGGTGAGCGTCTCGTTCGAGTCCTCGTTGTAGATGCCCGAGATGGCAATTGCCGGCGGCGCGGCGGCCGTCAGATTGCTGGCCGTCGGTTCCGGCAGAAGCGCCGGGGTGAAGTCGAACTCATATCCGAGATCGGATGCGATATGGAGCCTCGAGAAACCCACCGATGCCGTCAAGCCGTCAATCGCATCGACCTTGGCGGCAATCGAATCCAGGGTGTCGGGGGAGGCGCCGGACAGGTTCACGTCCACCGCGTGTCTCGTGATCTCGCCGGTTTCCGTGTTGGTCACCCGGATATAGAACGTTCCATCGGTGATCGGCGGCTCGATCTCGTTCAGATCGTTGCTGCCCATGGTCCATCCATCCAGTTCCGTGAAGGACCCCTCGATCCCTACTCCTTGAACGTGATAGGCATTGATCTGGCTGACGATGCCTCTGGCCAGCGTGTCGAGGTCTTCCTCCAGGCTTGGCAGCAGCTCGTTCCTGAGCGACAGTAGTCCTCCCAGACGTCCTCCTTGCACGGCGAGGCCGTACCCTTCGCTTCCTGCGGCGTGCAGCGCCAGTGATCCGTCGCTCTGTAGACTGACGGAGACCTCCAGAGGAATCGCCCCCGTGACCACCGGGAGCCCGCCGATGGAAACATCGACACCGCCGTATTCCCGGGTCTGAGTCTCAATCCCCGTCAACTGAGCCAGCTCGACGATCCTCTGATCCCGGTTATCGCGCAGGTTGTTGGCCTGTCCCCCGTTGATTTCCACAGCCCGGATCTTGCCGTTCAGCTCGGCAATCTGCGTCGTCAGCAAGTTGATGGAGTCGGCGACATTCTGCGCTTCGAGCACCATCTGGTCTTCCAGGCTGGCCAGAGAGCTGCCTAATCGTCGAAACTCCGCGGTCAACACCTCGGCAGAGCTGACGACCTGGTTGCGCCAGGTCTGTTCCAGTGGATTTGCCGCCAAGCCGTGCAACGCATCGAAGAAGGCGTCCAACGTCTCATTCAGTCCGCCGCTTTCGGCGAACTCCCCCAAGCTGGTCTCTACGGAGCTTAGAATGGACAACTCCTGGGAGATCTGCCCGTACGAGGACCCCTGGGCGGTAATCTCTCGCTCCAGAAGCCCGTTGATCAAACGCGTGACCCCGACCACGTCCACGCCCGCACCGACAGCTGCACGCCCGGTCTGCGTCGTATCCGCTGGGCGGAGCTCGATGCGTTGTCGGTGGTAGCCTTCGGTTGATGCGTTGGCGATGTTGTTGCCGATCACCTCCATCGCCGCATACACCGCGTTCAGACCACTAAGTCCAATCGAATAATTCTCCATGGTTTGATCCTGGACCGCGAGTCCGCAAGGTGCGCAACCCCGCGGATTCACGTTCACCTTCGCCGCTAATAATGTAGGTTCACCAGATTCGCATCCGCCTGGCGGCTCACCGCCCCCTGGGCATTGTACGTGGTCTTGCCTTTGACATTGAGTCCGAAAAGCACGTGCATCAGTGTGCGATTGAAGCGAGCGCAGTCCGCCACCAGTGCGGTCGTGAGCGCATATTCTCGCTTCAGCTGGGCAATCAGCGATTGGAGGCGCACTTGGCGGTCCGCCACGGCCTGTCGGCGGGGACCGGAAAGCATGCGTTTCAGAGTCGACAGCGTCAACCCGCGGATATCGCATCCCAGTTCGGTGGCCAGTTCCTTTCGGATTCCTTCGCGCCTCTGGTCACCGACGGCACGAGATTCGGCCTCATGACGCAGATCGTGCAAAAGCTGTTCCAGAGCCACATCGTCCCGCTTGATAATCAGACTGCGCAGCACATCCAGTCGAGACAAGGTACTCTCGCTGTTCCGGATATCCTCGTCCAGAGCCGTTAACAAGGCATCCACCTTGGTTTCTACCAAACTCGATATCATACTCACAGTTCCTGATTCACCGATCCGCTGCTCGCTTCGGCACCTTCCATCGCCTTGAATTGCTGGTAGAGGTCCTGCCACAAGCCGAACCCTCCTTTGTTCGCCACATCCTGGGCCAGATACGACCAGAACATGCCGTGGACCTGGTCGGCGGCGACATCCTCGTCGAAGCCGGAATCCTCGATGGAGTTCTTGACCTCCTCGAACAGCTTGGTCAGGAGAACCGATTCGAAATCCTTGGCCAGTTGCTTCTTCTCTTCGTCGGAGGCTCTGCGGATTGCATCCGCATCCATGCCTTCGATCGGGTCGGATGCAGCGGACGCGACCTGGCGAAGGGCCGCCGGCGGCACCGCCAGAGGTAGTGCGATCGATTCGATGCTGTCCATCTCGGTTTCCTTACATGATCACCAGCTTGGCCTGCAGGGCGCCCGCCTCTTTCAGCGCGTTGAAGATCGCAATCAAATCGCGAGGCGACGCCCCGATGGCGTTCAATGCCTTCGCCAACTCGGACACGGTCACAGCCCGCTCCACCGGAATCAGGTAGGCGTTCTGTTCCTCCACACCGACCATCGTCTCCGGGATGACCTGGGTGGAACCGGCCTCGGAGAAGGGAGCCATCGGTTGCGAAACTTGGGCCGTCTCCTTGACTTTCACCACGAGACTGCCCTGGGAGATCGCCACCGACGAGATGCTGACGCTTTCGCCGACCACGATCGTGCCGGTTCGCTCGTTGATCACCACCGTCGCAGGCATGTCCACCGTAACCTCTTTCTGCATGATCTCGTCGAGGAAGGCGATGACGGCCTTCTGCGCGACCTCGGCCGGGACCATCACCTTGATGCTGGCGGCGTCCAGGACGACCGCGCTGTCGACGTACGACTGATTGATGATCTCGCTGATGCGCTGAGCCGTCGAGAAATCGTTGTTGCGCAGACTGAACGTGATGAAGCGCCGGCCTGCCACCTGCTCGATGAAACTGGCCAGTTCCGATTTCTCCACGATCGCCCCACCGGGGATGCGCCCGACCGTCTGATGGTTCTTCGACAGCGAGGCCTGGTTGCCCGCCACGGACCAGCCGCCGAGTGAAATGCCTCCCTGGGCAACCGCATAGACCTGCCCGTCCAGGCCTTTCAGTAAGGTCGGGAACAGCATGGCCCCTTGCAGGCTCTTGGCATTACCCAGCGCCGAGACGTCCACATCGATGCGCATTCCCTCCCGATCGAAAGGCCCGAGTTCGGCGGTTACCATCACCACCGCGATGTTGCCTCCGGTCAATTCGCTCGGCGACAGCACCAATCCCGACTCTCGGAGGATGTTCGTCAGCATCTGTCGCGACAAGAGTCCGGTGTCGCCAGTGCCGGCCAGGCCGATCACGAGTCCGACTCCCGTTAAAGGGTTGCCTCGCACACCGTGAATCTCGACGATGTCCTTGATGCGTTCGGCGCGGACGGGGATGCAGACCATCACGAGCAGCAGAAGCAGCACCGTCGAGCAGGTCTTCCGCACTGTTTGGGCCGAATGTCGCGATCTCCCGGCCCAAACAACCGAGCGATGTCTGCTCATGGATTCCATCGTTGCATTTCTCCAAAGAGGCACCAGGGCTTCGTCCCTCGCGGTCTTACCATGGCCAGAGGACGTCGAAGACCCGGCCGAGCCATCCTGGCCTCGTGTAGGGGGCCGATACACCGCTGTTCTGGCTGACGATTCGGAAATTCGCGACCTGTTCGCTCTTGACGCTATTGTCGAAGGCAATGTCGCTGGGGCGAACGATGCCGCTGACTTCGATCGTCTGAATGTCGCCCGCGATGTTCCGGTCACGCGTCCCGATCACCACCAGATTCCCGTTGGGCAGGATGTCCACGACCACCACGCTGACCCGGTCTTCGAAGCTCCGTTCGTCCTTGAGATCCGCTTTGCTTTTCAGTTCGTTGGCTGTCGAGGCGCTCATCGTGAAACCGGGGATGCTGGGCAGAAGGTGATCGATATTTAGTTCACCGTTGAAGTCGCTGGAACGGTCCGTCTGTTTCTGAAGGTCCCGTTTGGCCTTGTTATCCACCTTGCTGTCTTCGACGATCTTGATCGTCAGCACGTCGCCGATGTTGCGCGCCACGTCGTCGGCGTACACCGTCCTCATGTTCGCGTCGCACCTGGCCCAGATCGAGCCGGCCTGGAGCGTTTCTACGGTGCCGAAAACCAGCGCCATCGCCAGCCATAGTGTCGTCTTCTTCATTCGTCTTCCTTCCACATTAGGGTCGGGCCTGTGAAATGCGCCCGCGATCCATCCTCGGCCTTAGAGGGCCGGTTCCACCGAACCGTCGGGCATGATCTTGCAGACGATGATCCTCGACGAGTCGGCGTTTCGCACCTTGACGAGTTCGCCCATTCGGCCATCCTGAAGCGAGGTGCCCATGGCGGTGACCAGGATGCCGGGACGCTTCATGCGGATGAGCACCGTTTCGTTTCGTCGCACCTGCACCGATGTCGGCGCAGCGCTGAGCGTGCTGTCACGAATCTCGGCCCCGGCGGCAATGGTGCGCGTGGCCACCAGTCCGTACGGGGGTTTCCATCCGGACGGCTCCGGCTGGTCCGACACGACCGCTTCGACCGTCACGTTGTCCGGCGTCAGGGCCGTCCCTTCGGCAATCTCCACCGTCGCAACGACACGATGCGTCCGGTACTTCAGACGGAACGAAACGTCGCGCGTCCCCATGTCCCGGCCGTCGGCCGTCACCTGCACGCGCACAGTCACGTGACCGCGAACCACGCCGCGAACCAACTGGGGTTTCAACTGCACATCCTGGGGTCGTTCCGAGAGAACGAGGTCTTTCGGCCGGGTAACCGCGAGGATCTCACACGCCGAATGCGAGCCGGCCCACTGCTGAAGGAACTGCCGTCCGATCTCGACGAAGTCCTCCACCGCGATGATCTGCTGCTGGCGGCGCACGGTCACGGAATCGGCGCCGGTCAGACGCACCTGATCGGCTCCAATGCCGCAGGTGGCCAGGCGACTGAGGATGGTGGGACGATCCAGAACCAGTTTCTGGCCCGGCGCCGAGAGTCGACCCAGGAGCACCTGGCGGGCCTTGGCGACGACCGGCGCCGATCCACGGATCACGCTGATCTGTTCGAGGCTCAACTGGTTGCCGTCCACCGTCACCTCGCGGGGCAGGTGGACTTGCAGACATATTTCGTCGGGCGCATCGTCGTCTGCCAACGTCGTGGCGCTCGTGACGACGCCGAGCGGCAGCAGGCCCGCCGCCAGCCCAACCAGAAAGAAGACCCTACGCGTCATCACTGGCTCCCGTTAAAAAACGTTGTTGGTGTTGCGCAGCATTTCGTCACCGGCCTTGATGGCACGCGAGTTGATTTCGTAGGCACGCTGGGCCGTAATCAGGTTCACCAGCTCGTTGACCATGTGCACGTTCGATTTCTCCAGAAAGCCGGACTGAATCGCCCCGAAACCGTCCTGTCCGGGAATGCCCACGACGGCATCTCCGCTGGCATCCGTTGGCGCGTACAGATTGTCTCCCTGGCTTTGCAGGCCCGACGGATTAGGAAAACGGGCCAACTGGATTTGGCCGACGACGGAGCGGACGCCCGCTTGGTCTGTGACATTGATGCCTCCGTCGGGGCCGATGTCCACTGCAGCAGCCTCGGTGGGAATCGTCAGGGCTGGCTCAATCGTATAGCCGGTCATGCTGACGACCTGTCCATTGGCGTTGACCTGCAACGACCCGTCGCGGCTGTAGCGGATGTCCCCGTTAGGCATCACAACCTGCAAGAAGCCGTCGCCGCGAATGGCAATGTCCATGTTCCGTCCGGTATTGCGGAACTCGCCCAGACTGAAGATCTTCAGCGTCGAGGCCACGCGGACTCCACTGCCGATCTCCAGACCGGTCGGAGCATTGATGCCCGGCGCCACTTCCGTACCGGCCTCTTTCTGCCGGGCATACAGTAGATCCTGGAACTCGATTTGGCTCTGCTTGAAGCCGGTGGTGTTGACGTTCGCCAGGTTGTTGGCGATCACATCCACCAGCATCTGCTGGGCCATCATCCCCGTAGAGGCCGTGGAGAAGGCTTTTAGCATGTGCGACTCTCCTTGTCTCGACACCGGATCGGCGGGACCGCCCTACCCCATGGCCACGCTGATCACGCTGTTCGTCGTATCCTTTTTGATGCTCAGCAATCGCATATTCGCTTCGTACATCCGCGAGACCATGATCATGCCGACCAACTCATCGACAATCTCCACGTTGGACGCTTCCTGGTACCCCTGCTTGACCACCACATCCTCGACGTCCCTGGGCGGCACATCCTGCGGGGCCCGAAAGCAACAGAATCCGACCGTTTCGAGCTGGTCTTCCTTTCCCGCAAAATCCACGATTCGGAACTGCCCGATCAAGGCGCCATCCGCACTGATCCGTCCACCCTGACTGACAGTGACCTGTGAAATGTCGGTCGTCGTGGGAATGGCCAAAGGACCGCTGGCACCGGCCAATGACCGCCCTTCGGAATCTACGATCTGTCCGTTCTGATTGGCGCGAAATACGCCGTGCCGCGTGTACAGCGGTCCGTCCGGAGTCTCGATGACGAAGAACCCTTTTCCATAGAGCGCCACGTCCAGGGTCCGCCCCGTCTCGACCAGATTGCCCTGTGAGAAATCCAAAGCGGTCGCGGCCGCGTCTTGCTGATCGTCCAGCATGCTCGAGAACGAGCTGCACCGGCGCTTGTATCCGGCGGTGCTGACGTTGGCGAGGTTGTGCGTGATGATGTCGAACTCTTGCGTCAACGCCTCGAGGCTCGCACTGACTTGGGTTGAGACATCGGCCATACTACACCTCCTGCACCACCGCTGCGCCGGCAGCCGCGACCGTCGCGATTTCGGTCCTCACACCGTCGGCATCGTTCTGTGCACCGGCCCTGGAGACAATCACATTCGTCATGCGCACCAGTTCGTCAATCTCGGATTCGTTCAGTCCCGAAAGCTCGACGGCGATCGAGACGCCCGTGCTGGTGACACGGCTGTGCCTGACTTGGCCCACGTCTTCCACGATGTATGTCTCGTCGACGGCGAGTTCGCTGCCGGCCCCGGCGACACCCGTCGGCCGGAACACAACCAAGACCCTCTCGCCCGGACGGATCTGCATCGGGACCTCGATCCGAAGTCCCGGGCCTGCCAGTTCCGTGACCACCCCCTGAACAAACGCCGGCGCGCCGATCCCGATGTCCATCGGGATCCGATCGCCGCCGGCACCGTAGCGAGCGCCTCGTGCCGACCCCTGCGTGCCCGGCCCCCCCCTCTTGGTAAAAGGAAAACAGGCCACCAGCGCGGGCATCGTCACCGCAACGCGATGGAAACGCCGGCGGTTCACGAACCGCACATTATCGGTGTGGTTGAGGACAACCCTGGTTTCACTACAGGTCACGGCGGCCGCGTCGAATTCCCAGACGCACACGCCAAACGCGTATCGCACGCACCAGAGATCGTCGGCGCACGTCTCCAACGGCGCGTCCAACTCCAAGGCCAGTTCAAGATCGTCGTTGCGCACCACTTCGGCCCGCATTGGGACACCGGCATGACGCTGGCGACATGCCACTTCTACTGCCTTGCCGACCGGAATGTCACGGCTGCTGGGCCTGCGAGAGATGCCGATCCCGCGGGGCGACCGCAGCGCCCGGAAGCCGAGCTTTTCCCGAAGATAGGCCACTTCCGTCTTCAGCTGCTCGTTCTCGTCGGCCGTTCGTGTGCGAACGCACTCCGCCAGAAGTTTGGTAGCGCCTCGATCGAACGCATCGACCGTTGTGAAGATGTCATGGCTGCGTCCCAAACCGCTTCGCATGACGATCGCCAGCAGAATCTGTCGCTCGCGTCCACTCAGTCCTCGCCGGACGGCATTCTCGGCGAACAGCTCCCGCGTCGAGCTCTGACTTTGCGCTCTGCGACGGCGACTGATCCCCCACAACAGCAAGATCAAGACCACCAGCGTCGCTACCGCGGTCAGGATGAATCCGTATCGTAATGCATATGGTGACGGACCGTCGCTTAACCGGCGCGCTGCCGACCAAGGCTCGATCGAATTCAGTGTCCGTATCACGGCTTGGCTCGTGCTCCATAGCAAGTCACTGACGATCATCTCAATTCCTCATCGGCCCATCACGTAGCCGGCGACTGTCACTATCGAATCAGGTTTGCCAGCTCACGAAGAATTTCATTGGCCACGGTGATCGTTCGCGCGTTCGCCTGAAATCCGTTCTGGGCCTGGATTAGCGTCACGAACTCGGTCGCCACATCGGCGTTCGATTTCTCCAGCGCTCCCCCGTGAATGGAGCCGGCTCCGGCGGTCATCGCTTGCGCGATCACTGGGGAACCCGAGTTCACCGACGGACGATAATACCCGTTGCCGGCGTTTTCCAGCCCGGCGGCGTTCTTGAACAAACCAACCGCTAGCACGGCCAGGTCTTTCTTGATCCCATTGCTGAAGCTGCCGATGAGCACACCTTCATTGTTGATCGCTACCGCCGACAAGCTGCCGGCTTCGTAGCCGTCCTGCTCGCGTGCCACCGCCGTCGAGTTGCCCGCAAACTGGGTCAGCCCGTCGAATGATCCGATCGTGCCGAGGTTGAATTCGATCGTCTGCGGATGATCCGCGTCATGCCCGAACGCCATGGTGAACTGCGAGGCCATGCCTTCGGGAATTCCGTTGAATGCGCCGGTCTGGGCATCGAAGCTGATTCCCTCAATGCGCCGGCTGTCCAGATCGATGGACGCGACGTCCCCGGTTACGGACGTCAGGACCATGTCCCAGGTGTTGACGGTGTCGGTCCGCACGAAGGCGGCAGACATAACGTGCTTGCCGCCCTGCGAGTCGTACACGGCGATGTTGACCCCCTTGACTTCGTCGCCGCCCACCGTCTTCAATTCGAAGTAGCCGGGCAACTCCAGCGTGCCGTCGCCGCTGTAGGACATGGTGATGTCCGATCGACTGTAGCCGGTGGCGTTGTCCGTGATGCAGATGTGTCCATCGACCAGGGACGCCGTCGCGCCGTTGAGCACGTTGGTATTGAGGTGGGTGATCAAATCATCTAGCGTGGTGCCGACGCTGACCGTGAAGTCCAGGGCGGCTCCGCTGAACGCCGTGCCGTCGGGATAGTACCCTTCGAAGCTGATTGTTCCCGTCTCACCATCGCCCAGTCGGCCTCCCTCGCCCGAGCCTCCTGAAAACTGATCGAGTTGAGCGATCTCCGTGGTATTGATCGCATCGCCGTTCCCATACGTGAATTCCGACGAAGACATCAACACTTGCGCCGCGGGGGTGCCCGTAGCATCGGAGCTGAGGTTGCCGCTGACGATGATCTCGGAGGTTTGGTTGGCTCCGAGGGCCGCGTCGTAGGGGACTCGGATGCTGCTGCTGCCCGGGACCTGGAATCCGTCGGCCTCCCCGACAGGCCCCGTTCGCTGGACGCGATACCCCGTAGACGGGGCGACCAGATACCCTGCCTCATCCACGCCGAACGTGCCGGCCCGTGTGTACAGGGCGCGCGTGCCGTCACTGACCACAAAATAGCCAGCTCCTTCCAGCGCCACATCGAGCGGGTTGCCCGTGTTCACGATACTGCCCTGGACCATGTTAGGAGAAATGCTCGAGATACCAACACCATTTCCCATCTGTTGCGGATTGGTTCCACCAATCCGGTCCGTGGGCTGCGACGCTTGCTGGAGGGTCACGCCGAGCAGCTCGGAGAACGTGATCTGGCTAGCCTTGAATGCCGTCGAGTTGAGGTTGGCCAGGTTGTTGCCGGCCACGTCCAACATCTTCTGATGGGCCTGGAGTCCCGTCACCCCAGACGACAACGCATAACTCATCGCACTGCTCTCCTACTACTGAAAACGCCGATTGTCTCGTTAGTCTCGAACCGAAAGCACATCCGCCAGACTGACCTGGTGATCGCCGACGATCAACTCGATCGCGCCGTCGTCGAGAACCACCTCCTCCACTTCTCCTGTCTGGGTCTCCTGCGTCCCGTCGTCGGCCGTCGTCGCAAACGATACGTCCTTGCCGATCAGGGAACTGGCGTATCCCTGCTGGAGGGACGTCAGCACCTGGCTGAAGGAGCTGTTCATGCTCTCCAGTTGCTGGAGCTGCGAGAACTGCGCCAGTTGTGCCGCCATGTCCTGATTGTCCATCGGTTCCAGCGGGTTCTGATTCTGCAACTGCGTGACCAGCAGCGTCATGAAGTTCATCTGCAAGTCGCTGGCCGACGTGACGGTACCCGTGGTACTCATGTGCGTTCCCTTCGATACAAACCATTGCGTCCCCCGGCCGCTTCGTTTCTGCGTGACACGCATCCACGTCGGCCGACGGTCCGTGGCCAAGCTTTGCAATTGTCGTGCCACAGACGCCCCGCGCTTCCGTTCGCCGGCGTGCGCGGGGATCGTACCTCGCGTCCAAACAGGCACTTAGGCGTCGGGAATGTTTTCTTGCAGGCGAGAACCGGTCGGGCCGGGACGCGGCGGAAGGCGACGAATCTTCCTGCAATCCAGAGAATCCTGCCTGCGGCGCAGCGCCGGAAAAAAATACGGATGGATGATTTCTATTCGCCGATCCCGCGAGAATTTCCGCGTCCCATAAGAATTATCGGATGAGTCCTATATGGGCGCGCGATCGCACCGCGTCGGCAGCCCGGCCGAAACGTGTCCTATAAAACACGGAGATCACCCCTGCCGCGCGCGGCTCGCTCCTGACGTGACATGGATACCCGTCCAATAAAAATTAAAGTTGTCGGAAATCGGCAGTCGATGGGGTCGGTATCGTGCAGGAACGGATGCAACACGACACCAGAAACGACTCAGTGACATCGGGGTGGTATGAGCGTACTTCGAAGAATCGCGGTCATCAGCAGAGACTCTCACATTCACAGCCTGGCCCAGGAAGTGGCCCACGAGGTGTTCGTTGCGGACGACCTGTCCGAGGCCGGTGACATGATCGAAACGGTAACGCCCGATCTGACGTTGTTCGACGGGACAGTCCCTCCGAGTCACATCCGCTGCTTCCTGGACCGCATCGGTCTTCGGATCCATCCGGTGCCGGTGACCGTCGTGGCGATGATGGACCCCTCGTCCTTCTCCGAGATGGAATATGAACGGGCCGGCGTTTCCCACTATCTCGTCGGCATGGAGGATTGCCGGCGTCTGCACGAGATCGCCGCCGGCATCCGAGGGGCGGTGCGGCCCGGCGAGCCCACCGACGGCGTCCGACACGAAGACTACTTCCTCAACGAGTATGCCGAGACCATCGCGATGGTCGGAAAGAGTCCCGCGGTGCGCGAGGCCCTGCGAATGATCGAACTGGTCGCGGACAGCCAGTGCAACCCCGTGCTCATCCTGGGCGGAACCGGCACGGGCAAGGAGGTCGCCGCCAGCGCGATCCATGTACGCCGGCATCCCCAGGAACCTTTCGTCGCGATCAACTGCGCGGCGCTGACCGCCACACTGCTCGAAAGCGAGCTGTTCGGACACGTCAAAGGGGCGTTCACCGGCGCCGACCGCGACAAGACGGGCCTGCTCGAACAAGCCGGCGCCGGCACGCTGTTTCTCGATGAGATCAGCGAGATGCCGCTCGAACTCCAGGCCAAGCTCCTCCGCGTGCTTCAGGAGCGGACCTTCCGCAAGGTCGGAGGTGTCAAGGACCTGACCTGCCATGCCACAATCATCGCATCGAGCAACCGCAACCTGAAGAAGGACGTCCGAGAAAACCGTTTTCGTCAGGACCTGTACTATCGTCTCAACATCTGCCCGATCGTGCTGGCGCCGCTGAGGTCACCGCAGCGACGCGAAGACATTCGCCTTCTGGCCCAGTACTTCCTGGCCCGCTCGAACATCCGTGGAGCGCTAAGCAACAAGGTGACTGCGATCACGCAGATGGCCCTCGAATCCCTGTGCCGGCACGAATGGCCCGGAAACGTGCGCGAACTGCGCAACGTGATCGAACGGGCGATCCTGCTGGAGAAGACGGACAAAATCGGCCTTAACAGCATTGTTATCGAGCCTGCGGACGGCGAAGAGCCTTCGCCCGGTCTGTTGGGCGAACGGGCCCGCGACTTCTCTCTGGAGAAGGCCGAACGCGAACTGATCGCCCGCGCCCTGCACGAGACGGGCTGGCAGAAGACCCAGGCGGCCTCTCTTCTGGGCATCACACGTGCGACGCTGTACGCCAAGGTCAAGCAATACAACATCCAGAAGCAGACCCGCCAGGCGAGCGAGGTTTGCCTTGCCGCCTCCGAGCCGGCCGAGTCGGACGCGGTTGCGGTTGGTTAGCCGCCGCATCCGGCGCCGGCCCGTCCGGCCTGCCGCATTTGTCCCCGCTACGATCCGACATCACACACTCTCTCCGAAACGCCTCCGCTGGGTCACCGCAACGCCGCTGTCAGAAAATCGGGCGGTCCGTATAGAATCCTGACATCGGCCGGAAACGATGCGCCATAGAAGAAACGCCCTTTCCTCGGCCCCTCCGCCCTCTGCGGGCCGTTCGACCGCTGCCGCCTCCTCGCGACCGTCCCTCTGGCACGCCTGTTGCTATGGTCTCGATATGGTCGTGGGCCATGCTCTGCAAACGCCGAAGACGGTTCGGAGCGTCGCCCGCACTGAGAGAGCTGAACGTTATGCCGATGAAACGGCCACAACTCAATCGCAAGAAGAAGACGCAGGCATCTGATGGTCCATCCGGACCGCTCCACGAGGAGCTTTTTGCGACCCCGGTCAACCAGCCGGAGTACGGCGACATCTTCGCCTCCTTCCTCGACCTCGCCTCAGAGGCCGGGCCCTCCGAGTTTGGCAATCCCCTGGAAAGCCCGCCGACGACGGCGCTGCGTCTGCCTCGTCCACGATTCACCAACGTGCAGAAAGGGCTGTTCGCCGGAATCGTCTTCGTTGCGGCGCTGGTGACCTATGCGGTGCTCCGGATCGTGCCGTCGGCGTCACAGGAACAGGTTCCTGTCCAGCCGGATGCGGCGCAGAACCAGCACACGTCGTTTCAGCCGTCCTACACGGACCCGCCGGCGCAGTCGCCGCTCCAGTCTCGTGAACCAAACCCACCGGCGCCTGAACCGGCCGCGACTCCCCCAAGGGCGGAGATCAACCTGCCGACGGTCGAACCGTTGTCTCTGCAGATCGCCAACAAGCTCTATCTGGGCGCCGACTATGAGAGCGCCCTGGCCACGTACGACAAACTCTACCGGCGTCTTCCTCCCACCGAGGAGCAGCAACCGCTACGGGACTTCCTGCTGCTTCGCATGGCCTTGTGCAGCCGCAACGCCGGCAACGCGCAGCAAGCCGACAACATGCTCCGAACCGTCTCGCTCAGTCGTTTCCCCATGCTTCGCGCCCTGGCGCGATACCATCAGAGCACGACGCTGATGGAACGCGAGCGCTACCTGGAGGCAGCCACGCGAGCGTATCAGACCATCGCGCTGGTCGAGGTGGTGGACTACGACCAGAAGTGGGTGCGGGCGGTCCAGCGCCAATGCTCCTTCCTGATCTCCGAGGCGTTGACCCGAAGCCTGCTGTCCCTGCGCGACGCCGACGGCGACCTGCCGGCGGAGCTGTGGATGCGGCACCCGGACATCGACCCCTTCGTCAACCTCGACGAAGCCCAACTGAAGGTCTTCCTGACCTCGGGGTCCGAGAAACTCGACGAAGCCCTGCTGGGGCCGCAGATCCGACCGAGCGGGGAAAAAGGCCATTGGTCGGTCATCTGCAACGGCGCTCCGATCGAGGAACTGCTGTCCCGGTTCGCCACGAACACGGGCTACAACATCCAGTGGCCGGAGAGCAGCCGGGTGGCTCTGGAGGAGGAGACGCTCCGCCGGCGGCCGGCCTACCTCTATCTGCGATCCGCGACGACGCAGCAGGTGATGACGATTGCGGCCGGCAGCGTCGGTCTGCTGGCCCGAATGGACACGAAGGGCAATGTCCGCATCGTCGATCCATCCTCTTATATCTCCTTGGCCGAACACACCGAACTGCTCGCTGAAGAGTCCGTCTCGCTCTGGCAGCGGTTCCTCCTGACCGCCGAAGACGACACCCGGGTCTCCAGCAGCCATTTCGCCCTGGGGCTGCTCCACGCCGCACGCGATCGGACCAACGAGGCGATCGCCGAATACAGGCTGATCGCCAATCGATTCCCGAAGGACGCTCTGGCGCCTCACGCGCTGCTGTATTCGGGCCGGCTCAAGGTGGCGCTGCGCGACTACGCGGGCGCCCAGGCCGACCTGAAACAACTGGTGGACCTCTATCCCGAGACCGATCTGGCGGACCGCGCCTGCCTGTATCTGGCCGATGCAACCCTGAAGGCCGGGCTGTACGAGGAGGCGACGAATCTGTACCGCAAGGTGTACAACATGGGCCTGTCGCGCGACGCACAAACGGAATCGGCACTGGGGGCCGGACGCGGCTTCTACGAGACCGAGCAGTACGAAGACGCGGCCACGTGGCTGAGTCGCTATGTCACGCTAGCCCAGAACCAGAACCGTCGGGAGTTCCACGCCGCCTGTCTGCTTCTCGGCAAGACCTATCTGGCACTCGAAAGACCACAGGAGGCCCACGCCGTGCTGAATCTTGCGCTCAAGGGCGATCTATCGCAGCAGCAGCACGTCGATACCGTCGTCGCCCTGGTTCGCGCCTACATGCAGCAGGGACTCTACGTCGAGGCCTTGAATACGCTCGAGGGGGCCAACGCCTGGCAACTGTCGCAGCAGGAGGCCGTCGAGTTGCTGCTGATTCGCGCAAGGATTCTGCGGTCCATCGGCCTCCAGAACAAGGCGATCGCGATCCTCGGGGAGAAAGGGCAGTTCCTTCCCAGCTCCGAGCTTCGAGCCAGGGTGGCGCTGGAGTTGGCGGGCTGTTGCGTCGACGCCGGCGATCTGGAGCGGGCCCGCAAGACGCTAAGCGAAACGCTCACCCTGGTCGAGCCCGGGCCGCTGGCCCAGCAGATCGGCTGCGAGCTGGCGCGCATTTGCCTTCGTGTGGGCCAGAGCGGCCAGGCAGTCTCGGTCTGCTTGCAGTTGCTCGAACACACGGACGATTCCGCAGAGAAGAGACAGATACAGACGCTGCTGGCGGAGGCATACCGTCAGCAAGAACAATACGACCGGGCGGTCTCGGTGCTGCTGGAGGCCCCGACGGCTTCTTCGAGTTCCGGCGGCGCGCTGACCAATCCGGGGGTGGGAATATGACCACAGACCGACACGTGCCTCTCGATTGCGGATGGCGGGCCGGCACGCTGGCCGCAGCGATCCTCTGCCTGGTCGTGGGATTGCCGCTGGACCCGATCTGGGGACAGGCAATGCCAAAGCCGCCAGCGAACCGCCGCCCGGCGAAAACGCCGGCCCGGCAAAACACCAACCGGCAGACCACGCCGGAGAACAGCGTGACTCCGGAGTATTCCTCGCCGGACGCCGATTACGCGGTAACCGGTCTTCTGAGCCGCACAACGACGCGAAGCGAGGAAGTCGACGCCAATCTCCCCTGGAGCACCGGCCTGACGCGCCGCCTCTGGGAGAGTCGCATGGCGGCCCCCGATCCGAACGAAGACGCCGAGACGCGGGCCGCCCTGGACGACCTGATCCGTCGCATTCGCACCGTGCGATTCGAAGACAGCTCCCTGGAGCCGGTATTCTCGGCGCCCGCGGAGCCGGCGGTCCCGACCAATCCGACACCGGTTGTCAGCGCCACACCGACGCCGCAGACGCCGCCGGCCGAGCCCGTCGCCGTTCCTTCAAAGCTGTCCGAACCGCCTAACGCGCTGGCGCCCAAGACCATGAAGAAACTCGAAGACGTGTTGCAGGACCCCAACCAGATCGGCGATCCGCTCGAGATGGCGGAACTGCTGTTCCTCAGCGGACACCGACCCGAGGCCGCCGTCTTCTACGAGCGGGCGCTGGCTCGGATCGCGCCCCACGACTCGTCGAAACAGGACGACCGGGCCTGGATCCTGTTCCAGTTGGCCAACTGCCTGCGCGAGACCGACATGGCCCGCGCCAAGGACCTGTACATGAAGCTCGTGTCGGAGCATCCGGGTTCGGCCTGGACGGAATTGGCCAAGGCGCACGGCCGATTGATCACCTGGTACCAGAGCGCCAAGCCGCAACAACTCATGCCAGGGAAACCGGAATGATGGATACATTCTACGCGCTGACAGGAGACTCCCAGAGTGAGTGACATCGACATCGAAAGCAACCACAGGATCCCGGCCCAGTACGACAGCGTCAACGTGCTGATCGTCGAGGACGAGCCGGAGACGGCAAGACTCATGCTCGCGACTCTCGCCCGCAAGGGCGTCCGCGCGCAACTGGCCGGCAACGCCAAAGCCGCCCTGGCCGCGCTCGACAAGAACCGCTGCGACCTGGTCTTTCTCAGCACGTCTCTGGGATACGCCCCCGACCGGTTGGACGGCTTCGAACTGCTGGCGGCTATTCGCGCCGCCGCGCCGGAGAGGCCGATCGTCATGCTCGCCGGACCGCAGGAACCGTCCGGCGCTGGGAATCGTCCGGCCGACGTCCATCACCTGCTGCACCTCGGAACGCAGACCGCAGTCCGGGCCATCCAGGCCGGCTGTCGCGATTTCCTGCTCAAGCCTCTGTCGCAACAGACGATCGAAGGTGTTCTCGAAACCATGCTGCCTAACCGGCGCGTCGCCACCGCCGCGTCGGCCTGCGAAGGGGACCGCTGCCTCTATCAGATCGTCGGATGCAGCGCCCGGCTCGTGCAGACCGTCACGCTGGCCGAACGCATCGCGCCGACTTCCGTGCCCGTCCTCATCAACGGCGAGAGCGGTACCGGCAAAGAGCTGATCAGCATGCTGATCCATCACAACAGCAAGCGGGCCCTGGGACCGTTCGTCCACGTCAACTGCGCCGCCCTCAGTGACACGCTGCTCGAAAGCGAGCTGTTCGGACACGAGAAAGGCGCCTTCACGGGAGCGTACACCCAACGCAAGGGCCGCTTCGAAAGGGCCCACGGCGGCACGCTGCTGCTCGACGAGATCACCGAGACGCCGCCTCAGTTTCAGGCCAAGCTGCTGCGTATCCTCGAGCAGCAGGAATTCGAGCGGGTCGGCGGCAGCGAGAACATCAAGATCAACGTCCGCATCATCAGCACGACCAATCGCGATCTGTTGAGCGAGGTGCAGATGGGGCGTTTCCGCCCGGACCTCTACTATCGGCTCAGCGCCGCACGGATTGTGGTCCCGCCCTTGCGGGAGCGACGCGAGGACCTGACCGAACTGGTCTGGCACTTCGTCAATCTGTATGCCCGTGAAGCGCAGCGGCGCATCGCCCGCCTGGACCCGGCGATGATGGAGATCTTTGCGGAGTACCCCTGGCCCGGCAACATCCGCCAGCTCCGCAACGTCGTGCTCACCAGCCTGATTCTGGGGACCGGGCCGACCCTGTCGCTGGCCGACGTCTCGTGGTTGTTCGACGAGCTTCAGCCTCTGCCCCAGTGCGACCGGCCGGGGCGCGGAATCGCCACCGCCGCCGTGACCGCCGATCCAGCCGCCGGCGTCGGCGGAATCCCCCTGGCCGATCTCGAACGTAAGGCGATCCTCGAAACCCTCCGCCAGACCTCCGGCAACCAGACCAAGGCCGCCAAAGTCCTCGGAATCAGTGATCGTACGCTCCGTGAGAAAATGCGTCGCTACCGTCAACAGGAATGTCTCCAACCGGTCTCCTGAACGCCTTGCCACAGGACACGAACGTAAAGAAGGATTCGCAGCATATGGCTGAACCAGAAAAGAGGGAAAAGAAACAGAGGGGTTCCGAGTCCGGAGCTCCGGACAAAGAGGGCAAATCCTCGAAGTTGATGCCGTGGTTGATTCCGGCGGTCACGGTCGCGCTCTGCGCCGGCGGCGGCTTCGTCGTCGGGCGGCTCTTCGGCACGCGGGGCCAGGCCCAGAACGTGGCGGCCGCCGAGGCGCCGGACGAGACGGCCCCGGCGTTGCCCCCGGTCAACGGGGCCGCCACCGGTTCAAGCTGGTACTACGACCTGGAACCCGTCGTCTCCAATCTCAACGAGCCCGGCGTGACACGGTATGTGCGCATCACCTTGACACTCGAAGTCGGAGACAAGCTGTCCGAAAAGGACGGGACCCCCTTCCTCGAGCAGCGCAAGCCCCTCTTGAAGAACTGGCTGACGTTGTTCGTAGCCAACCTGACGCTGGAGGACATTCGAGGCGAGCGCAACCTGCGCAGCGTGCAGAGTCAGATTGCCGACACCTTCAACCAGGGACTGTTTCCCAACGCCCCGCCGTGCATCAAGCGAGTCCTGTTTAAGGAGTTGTCGATCCAATGACCGCTTCGTCCGGCGTCCATCTGAACCGCGCGCGACTGCACCGCCTGCTGGCGGCGGTCGGCTCGACCCCTGTTCCGGCGGAGGTGACCTCCGAGGCAGCGCTCTACGACTGGCGGGACCCTCACTACTTCGACGAGGACCAGCGCAACCGTCTGGCTGCCATCATGAGCCAGGTCGCCGCGGTGCTGTCCGAACGATGCGTCCATTTCTTCAACAGCGAGTTCGAGGTCGTCCCCGCGTCGATTACCCAGCACTTCGCCGCGGATGCGGCTCGTCACGCGAAGGCCGAGCAGAGTTTCGCCGTGACGTTCGGCCCGGCCCAGAAGCCGCCTTGCGGGTTCCTGGCGATCGGCACCGCCGTGGCCCTGGACTGGGTCACGCGTCTGCTGGGCGATTCCGAATCCGACCAGGACCCGAATCGGTCTCTCTCTTCGTTGGAGGAGTCCCTTCTTTCGGATCTGGCCGGCGCGATGACCGAAGCATTTCTCGATTCGCTTCGCCCGCATCAGGACCTCAAAGCGGCGGGCCAGGTGAGCCGCGAGGCGGCCCCGGTGTCTTTCGAACCGACCGACCCGATCTGCCGGATCGTCTTTCGGATCCGAAGAGCCGAGGCCGAGACCGCTTCCGAAGCGACCTTCATCGTGGGCGGCCCGACGCTGGCCCCGGTCCTGGGCAAATCCATCCCGGCCAAGCCGAACGCGAAACAGGACGAACTGTCGCGTCTGCTCATGGAGCACGTGCACCGGATGCCCGTGACGATCTGTGCCCGGCTGGCCTCGATGCGTTTGTCGTTCGAGGAGGTCCTCGATCTGGCGCCCGGCGACGTCCTTCTGCTCGACAAGGGCCTGGACGAGCCGGTCGACCTGATCCTCCACAACGAAACCGTCTTCCGCGGCCGCCCCGCCCAGAAGGACGGGCAGTATGCGGTGTTGATTACCGAACGCGCCGCGGACTCCCATCCCGACGCATCTCGGGGTCGCGACGCCAGGTAAGCGTAAGAAAGGAAATGCGGCTATGCCTGAAGCAGCCGAAGCAGAAATCCAGAACGAGTCCCAACAAGCACCGGGACAGGTCCCGACCGACGGAAAGACGCAGGCCCAGCCGGTGGAGTTTCCCGAAGCCCCGGAGGGACAGGCCACCGCTTCCGGCGGGCAACTCGACATCCTGCTGGACATGGACGTGCCCGTGACTGTGGCCTTGGGCACCACGCAGGTTCCCGTCCGGCGCCTGCTCCAACTCGGACCGGGTGCGGTGATCCAGCTCGAGAAGTCCATCGACGCGCCGGTCGATCTGTACCTGAAGGATTCGAAGTTCGCCGAGGCCGAGGTGGTCGTGGTGGACAATCGGTTCGCCGTGCGGATCAAGACGATTACCGGCACCGGCACCGCCGCCGCGGCAAGCTGACCGGACGGCAGAAAAGACACCGGAACCCAGAGGAACTGAATTCTCTCTATGGCATCTGATCGCTCCAAAACACCGCATTCAGCCACAGGCGACCCCGCCGGATATCGGGACCTGATGAATGTCCCTCTGGCCGCCCACAGCAACATCATCATGGCCTTCGGACTGGTGGCCGTCCTGGCCACCCTGATCATCCCGCTGCCCACCACGGTGCTCGACCTGCTCCTGGCGTGCAGCATTTCTCTGGCCATCGCCGTACTCATCGTGACGCTCTCGTCCACCGAGCCGCTCGAACTGTCCACCTTCCCTTCCCTGCTGCTGTTCACCACGCTGTTTCGCCTCTCGCTCAACGTCGCCTCCACGCGTCTGATCCTGCTCCAGGGCGACGCCGGCAAGATCATCCAGACCTTCGGCGGCTTCGTCGCCGGCGGCAGCTTCGTCGTCGGCATGGTCATCTTCCTGATCCTCGTCATCATTCAGTTCATCGTCATCACCAAGGGCGCCGAGCGCATCAGCGAAGTGTCGGCGCGATTCACCCTGGACGCCATGCCCGGCAAGCAGATGGCCATCGACGCCGACCTCAACGCCGGCGTCATCACCGAGAGCCAGGCCAACGAGCGGCGCGCCAAGATCGTCAAGGAGAGCGAATTCTACGGGGCCATGGACGGAGCCAGCAAATTCATCCGCGGCGACGCCAAGGCCGGCCTGGTCATCACCGCCGTGAACATCGTCGGCGGCATCGCCATGGGTTACTCCCACGGCATGGGCATCACCGACGCCATCAAGACCTACTCGATCCTCTCGATCGGCGACGGTCTGGTCAGCCAGATTCCCTCACTGGTCATCTCGGTCAGCTCGGGCTTCCTTGTCACGAAGATCTCCTCCAGCCACAGCGTCGGCGAGGACATCTCCAGGCAGTTCCTCAAGGCCGGCCAGCCTCTTCTGGCGGCGGCCTGCATCATCGGCGCGATGGCCTTCGTTCCCGGCATGCCCAAGGTCCAGTTCCTGCTCCTGGGCGGCGCCGTCGCTCTGGTCGGGCGGACCGCCTTCCGGGCCGAGAAGAAGCCGCTGTCGGCGCCGGAAACACCCGCCAAGAAGACCGAGAAGGAACCGGTCGAGGAGCTGCTGGACATGGATCGGATCTCCGTCCACGTCGGCGTGCGCCTGATCACGCTGGTGGACCCAAGGAAGAGCAACACGATCTTCGAGCGGATCGGCGCCCTGCGCCGGCAGTTCGCCCAGCACCTGGGGATCGTCATCCCCCTGGTGCGCCTGCGCGACGATCTGAACCTCGAACCGAACGCCTACGAGATCCGCCTCTCGGAGATCCCGGTGGCCAAGGGCCGGCTGGAGCCGGAGATGTTCCTGGCCATGGACCCCGGCGGCGTCCGCGAAAAGGTCGAGGGCATCAAGACAACCGAACCGGTTTACGGACTGCCCGCCATCTGGGTCTCGGCCGGCAAGAAGGAAACCGCCGAACTGAACGGCTACACCGTCATCGATCCGGAGTCGGTCTTCATCACCCATCTGTCCGAGACGCTCAAGAGACACGCCGATGAGCTGCTGACCCGCGAAGACGTGCAACTGCTCGTGGACCGTCTCCGCAAAAACCAGCCGTCGCTCGTCGGAGAGATCGTCGGCGCCGACGGCGACGTCTCCATCGCCCTGCTCCAGCGGGTCCTGAAGAACCTGCTCAAGGGCGGCATTCCCGTGCGGGAACTGACGGCGATTCTCGAATCGCTGGCGGAAAACGCCTCGAAGACCAAGAACGCCAACACGCTGACCGAGGTTGTTCGCAAGTCGCTGAGCCGGACCATCACCGAGCAATACCGCAACGCGGCCGGTAAGATCGTGGCCATCACGTTCGATCCGTCCTTCGAGCATCAGTTGACCGGCAGTCTGAGCCAGGAAGGGGGCGAGCTGACACTGAACCTTCCGGCCGACGTCGCCATGGAGCTGAACCGAAAGATGGCCGACGCGTGGCGATCCGGAATGGATCAGGGCAGCGAGAAGCTCGTGTTGCTCTGCGATGCGCGACTGCGAGCCCCGCTGGCGCGGATGCTGGCGCGGACGCTGCCGATGCTGCCGGTGGTGGCGTATGACGAGATTGTTCTCGGCACCGAGGTCGAATCGATCGAGACCATCGTGCCCCAGGAGAAGGCCGCACCGGCCTATGCCCATGCGTAACGACAAGACCCACAAGACAGAAGGCAATGGTGTGCAGTGCACACTCGACGGAGGAAACGACTGACTTATGCTGCTTCAGACACGACCCATCGCATTCACCGCCGCGGTGATCGCCTTCTTCGTCCTGAGCATCGTCGGATGCGTGGTGAGCCTGTCGCCCGACACCTGCTGCAAACGCGCCGTGCTCGGCGCGGTCGTGACGTACCTGGTCGCCTCCGTGGCCATGCGCGCCGTGGACGCCATTGTGACCGCAGCGATGATTGCCAGCCAGATAAGCAAGGATCAGACCGGTGACCGCAAGAACTGACGATCTTCTTGAAGCAACCGACGAGACCACCGCCGGGCAGACCGCCGAGAGGAGCGACCACCTCAAGGCAGTCGCCCTGCGCGCCTACTCGGGACACAAGACCCGCTCGATCGCGGAACACGAGATCGTCGAGCTGCTGCCGATGGTCCGCCAGATCGCGCATCGCGCCGCCAGCTATCTGCGTCCTCCGCTGTCGTTCGACGACCTGGTCTCGGCCGGCACGGTGGGCCTGCTGAAGGCCGCCCGCGATTTCGACGCCTCGCATCAGGCGGAGTTCAGGACCTACGCCTACATTCGAATCAAGGGCGCCGTGCTCGATGAGCTGCGCAGGGCTTCGCCTCTGCCCTCCAACGTCAATCGACAGGTGCGCCACGCGCTGCGCGTCAGCCAGAGCATCGCCCAGCGGACCGGCAGCGCCCCTACCGACGAGCAACTGGCCGATGAGCTGGGCATCTCCGTCGACGAGGTAGGAACGCTCTTCGAGAGCGCGCGGGCCCAACACTTCGTCTCCATCGACGGGTCCGGCGAGGAACAACCGGCCCTCGGAGAGATTCTGGCGTCGGCCGACACCGCTGCTCCCGACAGTCGGATGGAAAAAGACGAAATGCTCAAGAAGCTGACGGCGGCCATGCAGGAGCTCGACCGGCGCCGGCTTCAGATTGTCGTGCTCTATTACCACAAGCACCTGACCATGAAGCAGATCGCCGATCTGCTCGAGATCACCGAATCCCGTGTCAGCCAGTTGCACGCCAGTGCGCTGGTGATTCTCTCGGCCAAATTGGGGGAATACCGCGATGACGGATAGTGATTACAGTGCCATCCGGCCAGTCGAGGGCCTGCAGACGATCCAGGGACTGACGCCGATCCAGAGGCAGGGGGAAGGCAAACGCCGCCAGGATGCGAAGTCAGAATCCCACTCCGAGCCCGAGACCGAGCCGGAAGAGGCCAAGGAGCTCAAGGCGAACCCGCCCAATCAGGACGACCCGCACTCGATCGATTATTGTGCTTGACGCAGTTGGCTCCGGGTGGAATAAACAGCAAGGAAGAGAAACGCCGATGCCGAAACTAACAAGACGTGTTCTCAAAGCCAGCCAGGTGCAGTGGCACGGTTCGTTCCGACTGGATCTGCACCCGAAGGCCGCTCCGAAGACGGGCGCCTCATGCGGCGCAGCGCCGACGCGGATTCGCATTGCCGAGAACCATCCACAGTACGCCCTCGTGGAGGTGACCTGTTCCTGCGGCAAGACCACGTTGGTCCGATGTGAATATGCCCGACCGGACGGGGCCCCCGCGTCGGCCGCAACGGTGGCTTCATGAGACGTTGCTTTGCGAGGAGATATCCGATGTGCAGGATCAGACAAATCGTTTCACTGTTCGCGGTATCGTGCCTGGGCGGCACCTTCTGTGGCTGCAACCCTCCGCAGCGACCGATCCGCCCGATGACTACCGAGAACGCGCCCAACCCCCAGACAGGCGGATCGAGTGCGAAACGCTTCCAGGATACCCCGCTCGAAGGACGGACCGCCGTCGAGTCGGCCATCGAATTGTCGGAGAAGTATGCCCGCCTCTCGGACCAGACCGTCGCGCTGCGCGAGGAGAACAAGCGTCTGACCGCCGACAACGAGGCCCTCTTGCAGCAGATCGCGGCCCTGGAGGCCAAGCTCAAGCAGACGCAGAAGGAGTTGGGCGAAGCCAATGAGCTTCTCATCGAGATGCTCACCGAGCTGAACACATGGAAGAGCAACATCCTTGGTTTTCGAGGGGAGATGCGCGACGCCGCCAAGGCGCAGTTAGAGGCGCTGCTGAAGGTGCTGGAGATTCTCGGGGGGGAAGCGGACGCCGCCAACCTCGAACGTCTTCACGCCGCGACGCTGAGCGGCAAGCCCCAGGGCGACCCCAACGTCAGCAGCACGCCGGTGAGGGAGGAACCGAATGTACCGTAGCCCAATCGAATCGGGCCGCCGAAGCTCCGGGGCCGTCGGACACCGGGTCTTGTTGCTCGTTGCCGCAGTGGTCGTAGCCGCCTTGCAGGGCGGCTGCGAATCGCCTCAGAACGGCAACGGCATGGCCGGCTCGTTCTACCTGAACCCCTACAAAGACCTCGCCAACCTCGGCCGCATCGCACTGGTCGAACTGGACAACAATTCCGGCCACCCCCAGATCTCCGCCGACCTGACCGAGGCGCTCTTCGTCGCCCTCCAGAAGAAGCAGGTCTTTGGCCTGACCATTGTTCATCAGGACAATCCCGACTGGAGAGGTCTCCAGCAGAACCTCGATTCGCTCCAGGCGCTGCGACAATTGCTGGCCACGCGCGAGACCCTCAAGTGCAACGGCCTTCTCGTCGGGACCGTCACCGAGTATACGCCCTACCCGCACATGTCGCTCGGCCTGCGCCTGAAGCTGCTCGATCTGACCGACGGGCAACTGATCTGGGGCCTCGAACAGGTCTGGGACAGCTCCGACCGCGACATTCAGAAGCGAATCAAGCGCTACTTCAAGGACGACTTGCGGACCGGCTTTGCGTCGCTGCGCGAAGAGCTGGTGGTCGTCAGTCCGCTGAAATTCGGCAAGTTCGTCGCCTACGAGGTGGCCGAGACGTTCGAGCGCCCGGAGCAATAGCAGCCGGTCCGCCACGAGTGGCGAGGCCCCTATTATGGGCCGGTTTTTTTTGCAGGAAGGCCCTTAAGATTCCGGCAGATCATACGAAAACAAACATGGAAACACGGATACTAAGGAACGTGAAATGATAAACAACATTGACATCAATCGAGTCGGCCCCCTCATGGGACAGGCATCCTTCCCAACTCCCGACCCCGTCAATACGCCGCGAGGCAGCCAGGCCGACGCCTCGCTGCACGTGAGCTTCGAAGACCTGATCAATCAAGCCAAGAATTCCGCCGAGGCCGAGGCCGTTGCCGTCGAAGAGGCTCGCCAGCTACTCGCCTCAGGTCAACTGACCAGCCTTGAGAACGTGCAGGCGGCCGCGATGAACATCCTAAACTTCGGAATCTAAAGACCTTATAGAAAACCAGATCGAGTCGTGGGGCCTGCCAAGGATGGCGCAAAGGCCCCCGTTTTTTTTTTTGCGCTGCCCGAGGCCGGCACGCCCCGCGCAGAAACAGAGTGATCAACTCTTAAAGGCTTGTGGAAAAACCGCTTACGTTGTCAGACGTAGCAGTCGAGGATGGTTCCGACCGGCAAGCTGCCGGGTTGCGGAGATGGAGCCGGAAAGGCCAGGGGGCACGAATCGTCGTAGGATCGGACGTGGACGTCGACATGGACAGGACCGGACGCTCCGCTGTGGCCGACCAGCAGACGCCGGGAAAAGGGCGTCGAAGCAGCCTCAACATCAAAAACATCCAACGATTTGTATCCGATCCATCCGTTCATTACTTCTGCCCCCAGTAGCACTTATCGTACCACAATTATGGGCTCGATTCAAGTGGATTCTACGGGCCTCAGGTCCGAGAAGTTTTTTGCAGATCGCTTGTTACCGATCCTGCCCTGGCGGCCTCTTTATTATTAGACCGGTGCATTCGGCACGCGAGCAGGAAATCGCAATCCGGCTCAAAATGAACCACCCCGCCGGACGACTATATAGAGGCAGGAAACTCTAAATAACGTTTGTGACAGAGGTTATCGGATGCACATCATCGCCCAATGCCCCCGCTGCGGCTACCACTGGTGGCTGGACGGCAGCGCCGCCGACCGCCGGCTGCGATGCCGAAAGTGCTTCCGCCTGTTGAAGGTCCCCGACCTGACCGAGGTCCCCGAGGCTACCGCCATCGTCAACCAGGCTAAAAGCGAGCTGTACGTCGACGATGCCGGCAAGACCTATGGCTGACCCCACGCCCAGCGCGGTCTGATCCACCTCGCAGAACCTGGGTGGCTTGCGGCAGCACGCTTCCCTTTCCCGGCCGAACCACGGACATCCAATGCAGCGCTCATCCATCTCCAACTTCAGAATTCTTCACCGTCTGACCGCCATCCCCGCGATAGCACCTCCCAGCATCGCCCCCTCGCGTTGTAATCCCATGAGCCCCCCGTCAATTCTCCGTTAGATTCACCAACCACGTATCACTTCTGATTTCTGTCGGGCTGAAGAGCGTTGGGCGATCCGCAGAATGGACGGTCTCTCTGTCGCCAGCAAGGCACGCGATTTCGTCACAAACGTGCAACACCGTCCTTTTGTAGAGGCCGGTGGTTCGCTCCGCTCATGCGGGCGGGTGCCGGGCCGGAGCTGTTTGACAAGTCAAGGGAGTTTTGAGCTTCAAGTTTCAAGTTGTGAGTTCAGCGCTTCCGAGGGACGAGATACGAGATACCAGATACGCGCGACGACTGGAATGGAGGCCGTGCCGCGCGAGCCAAGGCCGGAAATCCAATCGGCATGGGCAGGATTTTCTGTCAACCGATCCGCGAGGGCAATCGTCGTGGCACAGTATCGAAGAAGGGACACCAACGGGCTATGCTGGAGAAGCTAGCGCCGGCCCCGTCGGCCAGGCGGCCTGGTGTAGCCGCGAACCGTAGTCCACGATGGAAGGAGATAAGAAATGCGTTGTGTGAACGTCGTACGTCTTCCTATTGCTGCGATCGTCGTCGCCTGCTGTCTGGCGGAATCGTCCGCGTTACGTGCCGCGTCCGGCGGGCGGAGCGACCCCGCCCCTGTTCTCTATCCCCACGAACTCGACAAGCGGCCGGCCTTGCCGTCTCCGTGTCTGGCGGAAGACGGAACGGAGATCGTGACAGCCGTTCTGAAGAACGGCAAGTACGTGTGCATCCCTGTCACCGTCGAGAATGGAAAGCCTCTGCACTACAGCTACAGAGTCCCGCTCGCCTACGGCAAGGACCAGCAGCTTCACGTGAATCGTGATGACTTCCCGACACTGGCCCAAACCGGACTCCACGCGGAAGCGGAACTGGATGCCACCAGGATGATCACGGGGTTTCCCGTGGATCTGATCACCTACATCGGTCGGCCCGGGCAGTTTTCCGGAGCGGGGTTCCTGGCCAACGATGAGACGATCCTCTCGGTTCTCAAAGGCGACAACAAACTCGTCAGGAAACTGGGGCTGACCCATCCCCAGATGGCCAGGCCGCTCTATCACGTCTGGAATATGATCCTTCAGGACATCGAACACGGCACGTTCAGAAGGTTCTCCAGCATCCCGCGTTTCTTCTACAACGACCAGGAGATCGCGCTGCGCGCCGAATCGACGAAGGGTTGGCAGATCTCCATCTTCCAGGATGAGATCCAGGGAATGTTCGACATCAGTGTCCGACGCACGCTCACGGCGGCCGAGGATTCGTTCCTGCGCCGTACGTATCGCGGCCTTTCGGGCACGCAGATGACCGAACTGCAAGAGAAGCTCACCCACTTGCGCTTCAGCGAAATGCTTCCCTACTACGTCATGGGCTACGGCTTCTACGAGGGCCATACCGGTTTCCGGGCCGACCCGATCACCATCGCGTGCATCTTCGGACTGCGGAGCATCGAGGAGATCGAGAACGCCTTTCCCGGCCGCTTGTACGAGACTCTCACCCGCCATTTCACCGACACGGGCCGGGCCGACAGCAAGCCATAGGGCACGATAGAGCCGCGAGGTGGATTCGCCTCGCGGAACGTCTCCGAAGAAGCAAGACACGCACGGGAGCGCCAGCGAGAACGCCTCGCAGGTATGCAAGCCGTACCTCGTTCCATGACCAAAGGCCCTTCGATGCCGATGGCCATCGGATCGAAGGGGGGTAACAGGGAAGGAGGAATAGTGATTGCGTCGGTCAGGGCAAGAGCTGCGCCGTCTGAGGGGCCCGGACGGGGACAGTCCGGGCCTGAACGCCGACGAGTTGGAATCCGCCCTGGGCGCCGTTGCCGGCGAGACCTCGGATGCGGACGGCCGCAAGCCTGGCGCTGGCGGGCACCTGGGCGAAGTCGTAGGTGATGAGGGTCACGCCGGACGCCTGAGACACCTCTCCTTCCGGCGCGAGAATGAACAGATCGTTGGTGTCACTGACCGCGGCCACCTCGGGCAGGCCCTCGATGTCGGTGCCCGTCACGAGCAGATCGGGCCCGGCCGCGTCGTACAGCGTGGATCCGAACCCAAGCTGGACCCAATGGTTCTCCGGCAGGACCAGCGCGACGCTGTCACCATGCGGCCGTCGGACCAGCACGGTGGGCGCATCGGCACGCGCCGCAGGCGTCCCGGCCTCGCTCAGATCGACGCAGGTCCAGCCATTGCCCTCCGGATTGCTGCTGCCGACTACAGCGGACGGATACGCGAACTCCTCCTGAACCTCGGCGATAGGCGTGGTCGCTGGCGCCGCCGGGTCGGCGTGACGCAGGCCCGAAGACAAGGCCCCGACGGCAACAAACATCGGTACCGCGACGACAACGGCAGCGGCGGTCAGGCCGGCCTTCGACGCCGCGGCAGCCAGCGCCGCAGTGCGAAGGCCGGTCCTCATCGCATTTTGGCCGATCAGCACCCCCGACGCCGCAGATCGACCCGTACAAGCAGTGATGGCCCCGAACACGGTCAGGCCCGAAACGAGGTGCATCCGGCCAAATCCATTGCGGGCAAGCTGTCGGCGAAGCGATTTCTTGGCTCGGAAGAACAGCAGCCGGGCCCGAAGCTGGGACCCCCCCATGACCTCGGCAATCTCGACATACGACAAGTCGTCGAAGCAGCGCAGGGTCAGAACGCTTCGGTAGTTCAGCTTCAGCGATGCCATGGCGCGAACAACCGCCTGTACGACCTCCTGATGAATGAGCTTGTCGCAGGCGGAGGCACCGGCTTCGGAAAGCCGTTCGGCCAGTGCGGCATCGTCGAGCGATTCGATGGATTGGCGTACCAGACTGTGACGCCTCTGGCGGATGTGGTACCTGATCTTGTTCAGGGCCGTTTTGTGGAGCCAGGCCCAGAAGGCCGGCGGGCTTTCGATTCTCAACTCGGGCAGATGTCGGATCATCTCCAGCAGGGTGTCCTGGCACAGGTCCTGCGCCAAGTGGAAATCGAGCGTCATGCGGTAAATGTAGGTCTGAACCCGCTTCTGGGCGAGCCGGGAGAGGCGAGAGACGCTGTCCTGGCAGCCGCTCTGCGCCCGGCGGATGAGGTTCAACTCCAATTGTGCGACGTTCGGTTTCATTGGCTTTGCTGTGTCCAACGCCCCTGGCGAAGAGATGTTTCGCAGATTCCCCGTTGGGGGATCACGTTTGGGCCCTGCGCCGCGCGACGCATACGGGCCCGCCGTGATCCCCGCAGGTATGGACGGGCGTTTCAGGAGCCCGTTACAAAATCGCGAAAAATTTCCGCAACCAGTTCCGCCCGGGGAAATTCTCCCCTCCTCGCCCCCATGGCGCCGCCAGCCCGGATTTCTCGCCAAGGCAGGCAAACAGAGACCGTTCCAGAGCGTAACTATTGGCCCAAACGTATCTTACGACGCCAGCGGCGCTCGTAGCTGGCTCGTAAGACCCCGCCCTGAGCGAAGCCGAAGGGGCCTGCTTCCTACGCGCTCCGTTGCGCTCCTCTCCGGCGCCCTATTGACCGCGCACGAGGATCTTCCTTCGGAAGATTCCTGTGCCGCCGGGCCCATCCCCCTTGTAGGTAACCGTGTAATCGCCCGGATGCAGGTACGAATGCACTTTCGTGCCGTGGTCCGAGGCGGCCTCGACCACGCCATCGCCATAATCGATGGAGAAGTTCGAAGTCATGTTTCTCCCGTGGAAGTAGATGGCGACCGGCGTTCTGGGGACGATGCCCCTGACCGGAAAATGACTCAGCGAATCGGCATAGGGAGCATCGGTCGGGTTTTCCCGGTCGTAGACGAATACCATGACGTAGTTCGACGAGCGTTTGCCGGCACTGTCCGTCACGGTCAGCTCTTCCGCGTAGGCGCCTGGCGCGCCGTAGGTTCGACGCACATTCGCTCCGGCTGCCGTGGTCCCATCCGTGAACGTCCATTCGTAGGACGTGATGCTCCGGCCCCGAGGCGCCACGGACAAGGAGCCTTCGAGTTCGATCGTGTCTCCCGCATAACAATGCCTCTTGTGTCCCGGAAACGACAGCGGCTCATCATATTCTTCGAGGTACGCCTGCACGAGCATCGGGAAGCAGTTGATATTCCTCTTGGGGTCCGAGACGTAGCGCATGTCGATGTGTACGTGGGCATCGTTGCCACAGCCGGAGTTGCCCAGGTACCCGAACATCTCGCCTCGACCGAGAACGCTTCCCACGCCAAGGTCCTGTCTCAAGTGACGATCGACCATGTGGTAGTAGAGAATCTCGAATTCGGAATTGCGGATCGAGACGCCGGTGCCGTAGGAGAGGACTTCGGCGTTCGGAATCATCGACACGAGCCGGTGATGCTTCGGGTACATCCCGCCCAGATCGAGGCCATAGTGATAGTACCGCTTGCCGCCGGACATGTCATGGAACCCGAGCCAGGCATTCAAGAAGTTGGCGCATCCCCATCGGTAGTCTCTGAGGGGAAAGGCAAACCAGCCGGGATCGTACCAGGGCATCGAGGCGTCCTTGGCGCTCAACAAAACTGCTTCGGACATCTCCGGTATGGCGGTGCTGTCGATCGTGAAGGCCCGGGTCAACTCGCCGCATATTCGCAAACCGTTGAGGACCACCGGCATGTAGAACGGGCCGCAGCCGACCGTGCCTTCGACCCCGTCCACGGCCAACGTGATGGTGGACTTGTAGCAGATCTTCCGCAGTCCTCCCTGCCAGTAGCCCATCTCGTAGCTGTCGACAACGTCGAGAAGCTTCACCGACCTGGGGACATCGCCTCCGAAGGCATCCGTGCACGTCTGCCCGATGTCCAGCGTGAAGAACTTCGGGTAATAGCCCTCCGCCGACTCCGTCCACGCGCACAGAATGAACCCGACCGAGGCCACAACCGTCAGCGTCTTCCCTGGACCCATCGATTCCTCCAATTCGTGACCCGAGCCATCGCTTGCGCCAACGCCAGCAGTCGCACCTGCAGCCCGCCGCATCATGCCGGCAAACCTACCCGTGCGATCCCAGGAGGACAATTAGAATCCCGCTCCCAACAGGAAGTGAGGTTCCCGGGCCTCCGCTATGAGCCGGCGGCGAGGCGAGTCGAGTTGTTGTGCGAAGGGTTCCCAACATTAGCCGCAATCACCTTCGCGCCCTGCCCTAAGACCCACGTCAGCGCGCTGCACAGCAGAACGAGAAGCCATTCGCCCAGGCCCGGACGGGTCAAGCCCATCACCCCGGCGACCACAGGCACATAGACGGCGATCAGGAGCAATCCCACGCACAGCCCCACGGCGCCCCAGACGTAGCGGCTGCCCGTGATTTCATTTCGCAGAACGCCGGAGCCGGCGCCCCGCATGTTGAACACGTGCCACAACTGAGCCAGGGCGAGCGTCAGAAACGATATGGTTACGGCCCGCTCGGCATCCACGGTCAACGCCTTCAGAGCAACGCCGAAGGCCAGGAGCACAGAGAAGGTGATGAGCACGCCATAGCCGGCGATACTGAACCACTGTCGGGCGGGCAGGATGGCCTCTTCGGGCCTGCGCGGTTTTCGTTCCATGACCCGGGGATCGCCTTCGGCCATCCCCAGAGCCAGCGCGGGAAAAACGTCCGTGACGAGGTTCAGGAAGAGAATCTGAAGGGGCAGAATGGGCAACGGGGCGTTCACCAGCGAGGCGGCGAAGACAATCATCACTTCACTGACGTTGCAGGAAAGCAGGTACAAGACGAATCGCCGAATGTTGTCGAAGATCACGCGACCCTGCTGGACCGCCACGACGATGGTGGCGAACGCATCATCTTTCAGGACCATATCGGCGGCCTCGCGCGCCACCTGCGTGCCCCGTTGGCCCATGGCGATGCCAATGTCGGCCTTTTTCAGAGCCGGAGCATCGTTAACGCCGTCACCCGTCATCGCGACAACGGCTCCGGACTGCTGGTGCACGTCGATCAGGTCGAGCTTCTGGCGCGGGCTGACCCGGGCGAAGACCGACGTTGCCCGGTAGTGCTCACGGTCCTGCGCCGACATTCGATCGGCCGGCACGATATCCTTGCCCACCACGACATCGTGTGCCTCGTCATCGGTCAGACCAACGGCCGAAGCAATGCTGAAAGCCGTCTTGGGATGGTCCCCGGTAATCATGACGACGCGAATGCCCGCCTGGCGACAGGCTTGAATCGCGTCGGAAACATCGGAGCGAGGTGGATCCTCCATCACCACCAGACCGAGGAAGCAGAGATCCTCATACGGCGGCGCATCCAGGGAGTTGACCTGCCTGGAGGCCAAAGCCAAAACGCGCCGCCCCTGTTCGGTCAGCCTGGTATTGACATCCAGCCAGTGCTTACGCCGTTCCTCGCGGAGGGGCTCAGTCCCCGTCTTCGTCCGTACCGACGAGCAGGATGCGATCACCTCCTCGAACGCGCCCTTGACGGCGACGCGATACCCATCGGCGATCCGGTTGAACGTCGCCATGACCTTGGTATCGGAGTCAAACGCGTCCTCTCGCTCCTCGGGGAACCTCTGTCGCAGATCGTCGCCGTCGATCCCGGCCATCCCGGCGGCGACAAGCAAGGCCACCTCCAGCGGGTCGCCCAGGCCGGAATGCGATGGCTGGCCGGATGCGAGAGAGGCGTTGTTGCACAAGACACTGACTTCCAGGGCTTCCCGCAGAGGATCGTTCTGCTGAACCTCAACCTTCTGGTCGATCGTCACAGGTCCATCTTCCAGAACGATCTCCACTACAGTCATTTTGTTCTCAGTGAGGGTCCCTGTCTTGTCCGTACAGATAACGCTGGTGCCGCCGAGTGTCTCGACGGCGCCGAGTTCATTCACCAGAGCGTTGTGCCGGGCCATACGAATCATGCCGCGAGCCAAGGCCAGGGTGGCGACGATCGGCAGCCCCTCCGGGATCGCCGCGACCGCCAGAGCGATGGCCGTCTCGATCATCATGACCACCCCCTTGCCCCGGGCGATGCCCGTGACCGCGACGATGACAATGATCAGCAGCGTGACCCACAACAGCTTTCGGGCCAGCAGGGCCAATCGCCTTTCCAGCGGAGTGGCAGACTCTTGAGCCTCGTGGACCAACGAGGAAATCTCACCGAGTTCCGTGTTCATCCCCGTGGCCGTCACCACCGCTTCCCCGGAGCCACGCGTTACCGCCGTGCCCTTGAACAGCATGTTGGTCCGGTCGGCCAGGGCGGCATCGGCATCGAGCGGATCGGTCTGCTTGAGCACCGGCAGCGATTCGCCTGTCAGGACCGACTCATCGACTTGGAGTTTCGAGGCCTGCAAAACCCGCATATCGGCGCTGACGAGATCGCCGCCCTCAATCAGAACGATGTCGCCGGGGACCAGTTCCTGGGCCCGCACCTCGATGACCTGCCCGGCTCGGCGGACGCGGGCGGTGACCCGCTCGAGTCGCCGCAGCGCCTCCATCGAGCGCACGGCCTTCAGTTCCATGAACAGGCCGATGCCCACGTTGATCACGATGACCCCACCGATCGCCAAGGCATCGACCCAATCACCGAACGCCAGCGACAGAATCGCTGCGCCCGCCAGCAGGAGCATGATGAGGCTCTTGAACTGATGGATCAGGATCTGCCAGACGCTCTTGCGTTCGACCTGCCGCAGAAGGTTTGGGCCATATTGCTCGCGAAGTCGCCGCACCTGGTCCGCGTCAAGTCCACGTTCGGCACTGCTGCCAAGGTGTTCTACAACGTCTTCATCGCTCAGTGACCAGGGATTCCGTCCGTTCGATTGCGCCCGTGCGTTCATCTTCTCCTGCTTGTCCATCTGCGCCTCTGTACACCCTCAGTATTCGGATTGAAGCCAAGCTCGGTGAATCTATCGGACCCGAAGATACAAGACGCTTCCCGCGGAGTAAAAGGAATTCGGCATGGCTCGCCGACGTCAACGGGCCTGTCCGGCGAGCGTCGCGCGGATGATTGCGTCATACTCTGCAACGCCGGGGGGGCCCTGTCACCCATGCACAAGCCGGAGAGGAGTTCGAGGTACTGGGTACGGTTGGCGTTCGTACCGGATACCTTCCATTCCCCCTTTGAAATCCGCTGTCTCTCGCTGTATGATGCCGGTGGTGAAATTCTGACATGCGACTTCTGTCAGACGTCTCAAGCGGCCATGAAGGAATCCCCCGACTATGTTATCAAGACGCGATTTTCTGGCGATCAGCGCCGCTGCGGGTGCTTCGGCATTCCTCAAGCCGACGTCGGTACTGGCCGCACAGGGCGCCCGGCGTTTTCACTGCTGCCTGGCCTCCAAGGTCATTACCAAACGCCCTGAATTGCTCGATCTCGCACGAGAGGCGGGCGTGAGCGATGTCTGGCTGGCGTCGTACTTCTTCGGGCACTGGTATGAGAAGCCGGAAGACCTCAAACCGGTAATCGCCATGGTGGAGGCGAAAGGGCTGGGCTGGAACATCATCAACGTGCCGCTGGGGCATCCGGGCGATGCGCTGGGCGACGCCACAGGTGTAACGCCCCTTGCACCGCCGACGCGTTGGCGGATGGCTCAGAGACCGGATGGCACAAAGTACTCCGGCACGTCGCTGCACCCTCCCGCCACGCAGGAAAACGTCGACGCCATTCGACAGATTCGAGCGCTGAAGCCGGGGACGATCTTCCTCGACGACGATTTCCGCCTCGCGCAGGGGCCGGGCGTAATCGGGGGCTGTTTCTGCGATTGGCACAAGAAGCAGTTTCTGGAGAAACATGGTTTTTCGCAATCGCATTGGGAAGAACTGCTGGCGGATGTGGAAGCGCGGAACTTCTCCCCTGTCCTGCGGCACTGGGTGGACCACACGTGCGACCAATTGACGGCGTGCTTCAAGGCACAGCAAGCCGCGGCGTCGGAGGTGGCCCTCGGGAATATGATCATGTATTTTGGCGCCGAGAAGGCGGGCATTCGCCTGGCGGATTATGCGGATACGCCCTTCCGGGTAGGCGAGATGATGTTCCATGACCAGGACTTTGGACGTCTGTCCGGCAAGACCGGGGAACTCTTCAGTTGCCTCTTCCATCGGCGCTATGCCAGACCGGATCTCGCCTACAGCGAAACGACCGCTTTCCCCGCGGACCAACTGAGCACGAAGAACATGGCCGCCAAGCTGGCGGTCTCGACGATCTGCGACGTGCGGAATACGATGTACATGTCCGGGATGACTCCCTTCCCCGAGACCCACTGGGAAACGCTCGCCCCCGCGATGAGAAAACAGGCGGCTTTCCACGAGGCGATTCGAGGCCACACGCCGCGAGGGCCCTTCAAACACTACTGGGGCGAAGCCTCACGCTACGTCGGCAACGACAACCCCTTCAGTATCTTCCTGGCAAGCGGCATTCCTTTTGAGGTCGTCGATACGCTTCCCGCGGATGGCTGGACTTTTCTTTCCGATCAGGATGCACGCTACTGCCAGCCGAAAGGGAACTGCTTCTGTCGCACGGGGCTCAAAGACATTCCGAAGTCAATTCGCGCAATCCCGGATAGTCTGGACGCCCTGTGGAAAGTGAAGGCGGAAATGGTGGCCGGCGGTTTGAACGTCCCCTATGTAACCGACGACAAACCCATTGTCTGTGCCTGGTATCCCACCGCCGGAAGAGTCTTCCTGTGGAATCTTGCAGAGACGAACGAAGACTTCCAGTTGCAGATGCAAGACAGGAAGATCCCCCTCAGCATTGGGGGCTTGGATTCCGTTCTGGTATCCGTGTGACAGGACCACTACGGTGACATCGGGGCACCTCGTCACCATGCGACGTAGAGCTCTTGTCGAACGACGAATAGAATGAGAAGAACGCAACACGCACAGCAATACGATTGAAAAACAGACGGCGAATGGTTAATAATTGAGACGTGCGAACTGAAGGTCTACTGTCCCTTTCTGTCTCGGCGCCGCCGCGGGAGGTTACGTTGAAAGAACAAGCCATGCAAGTCATGTTTGTCGCCGCCGTGATGTGCGGCATTTCATCGGTCCAGGCGGCAGCCCCGGTCATGTCGCCAGCGGAGATCCGCCTGACGGGAGACTGGACCGTCTCGGTGACTTTCCCGGGGCGCCCGCCAGTTGCCGCCGAGTTACAGATCCCCGGCGTGACTATCGTCACGGTCGCCCATGAAGAATACGACAAGCTCCCGGATTTCGACGCCCAGACTTCAGCGGGCTGGAGAAGGGGCGTCCGGCTCACGGGCGTCGTGGCAGAAGAATGCACGGTGGAAGGCTCGCTTGACCCCGAGAGTCTCGTGGTCCGAGCCGGGCCGGAACCCGCGGCTGCAAGATTCGGTAAAGGCATTGATTATGAGGCCGACCTCATCTCCGGCTGCGTCGGTCGTTTGCCGCAGGGAGGGATCGGCCCCGACCAACCGGTGTACATCGACTACCGGTACGCCAGACTGCGTATCGATTCGGCCGTGCTCTCTGCTGATGGCCGGATTGTCCTCAAGACAGGAACGCCGCACACGGCCATGCCCGAACCACCGACGCTGGCTCCGGGCGAGACCCGGCTGGCGAACATCTTCGTTTCCGGCCGGCTCGACGCCCTGACGGAGGACAACCTCTTCCCCATTCTCGAAACCGCCTATCCGGAACCGGCGGCGACCGGCTTGTCGGTGGCGGAAAGACGCCTGCCCAACGCCCTGCGAAAGCTCCGGTCCGGAGAACCGCTGAAAATCCTCGCCTGGGGCGACAGCGTAACCACCTTCAATCGCTACCAGACGATGTTTGTCGAGCGTCTAAAAGCACGTTATCCAAACGCCAAGATTGAATTGGTCACCGAAGCGTGGGGCGGACGCAATACCGACAGCTACCTCCGCGAACCGCCGGGCAGCGAACACAATTACCGAGAAAGGGTGTTGAACAGGAAGCCCGATCTGGTCGTCTCCGAATTCGTCAATGATGGGGGACTTTCAGAAGCCCAAGTCCAGGAGCGTTACGGGAAGATCCTGGCCGACTTCCGCGAGATCGGCGCCGAGTGGATCATTCTGACCCCCCACTATATCCGTCCCGGCTGGATGGGATTGTCGAGCCAGCGGAATATCGACGATGATCCCCGCGCCTACGTGAAAGGCGTCCGTCTTTTCGCGGAGAAGAACCAGATCGCGGTCGCCGAAGGATCCCTGCGCTACGGTCGGCTCTGGCGGCAGGGCATCCCGTACATCACTCTCATGGAGAACAACATCAATCATCCCAACGTCTACGGTCACACCCTCTTCGCCGACAGCCTCATGGCGCTTTTCCCCAAGTCCGAATGAGGAATTAAAGGTGTCCGGTACGAATGGCATGAAGATAAGGCATAGTAGGCCCAGCAGAACCCCGTTTTCGGTGTCAAGAATACGGGGGATTCGGCAAGAAGACCGCTTAACTTCATGGTATTCGTGTCCGGCACTTTTCGGGGTGTTCCTCGGGGGCGGATGGTGGATTGGAGGCCGAGGCGGGGGGCGTCACCTCTGCCAGTCGCCCGGTCAACGATGCAGCGTACGAACCACGGCGGATTTCTTTCGTTTTCGGCGGCGAATGTCGGCGCTGGCTGTGAAACGGGCGGGTCGGAAGCGCATCTGGACTATTGGTGGCGGCGGCGAAGGGCCGGTGGCTACGCCGGGACGCCGAGGACGGCGGTGGCGGTGTCTTCGACGAGCCGGACGGTGATGAGGTCGTTCGTGTGGACCTGTTCGGTTCCGGCGGAACCGTCGAACGACAGGTGGACGGTGAAGTAGCGTTCGGCCCGGCCGCTCGGGCGACCGCTGGTGTTCTCGATGAGGACCTGGTCGGTCTGGCCGAGGAACCGGCGGCGGAAATGGCTCTGGAGCTTGTGGTCGAGATCGCGAAGGACTTGCGATCGCTCTTTCTTAACTTCAGACGGGACCTTTTCGGGCATCCTGGCGGCGACAGCGCCCTTTCGAGGCGAGAAGGCGAATACGTGCATCTTGGCGAAGCCCACCCGCTGGGCCAGATCGAGCGTCCGGCGGAAGTCGTCGTCTGTTTCACCTGGGAAACCGACGATAATATCGGTCGTAATGGCCGGGCGGTCGAGAATGCTGTTGGCCAGCTCGACTCTCGCGACGAAATCGCCGGCGGTGTACGGCCGGCACATCCGACGCAGAACGCGATCGGAGCCTGACTGGAGCGACAAATGCAGGTGCGGCATGATGTTACGGTGCCGGGCGAAGACCTCCAGCAGGCGGGCCGTAACGTCGGCCGGATCGAGGGAACTGACGCGGATCCGCGCCAGGCCGTCGATCCGAGCCAGCCGGTCGAGAAGCGCCGGCAGATGGTCGTTCTCCGGCGTCGGCCAGTGCCTCCTGCGGACTGTGGTCTGGCCGTAAGCACCGAGATGCACACCATTTACGACGATCTCCTTGTGGCCTGCGGCTACGAGGGCCTTGGCCTCGGCCAGCACGTTATCGGGCGGATTGCTGCGAACTTTCGGCCGCGCGGCGGGTATAATGCAGTAGGTGCAGAACCCGTCGCAGCCGTCCTGGATCTTGAGGAAGGCCCGGGTCTGGCCGCAAAAGCGGGAAAGGGGCAGCAATTCCGGAGGCGGACATAAGTCGTTTTTGCGCTTGACTTTGGGGCCGTTTTCTGGTCTAATGGGCGTGTTCCTGGAGGATGGCCCGAGGGTCTCTGCATCTGGGGTGGTTCGAAAGGTCTCGATCAGACGGTGCAACGTTCCGGCAAGATCGGATCGATCCTTCACAACATGGACGTTCTCCTCGGCAGGTTGGAGTTCATCGCAAGGGGCGACGGGCAGGCAGCCGCAGACGACAATGGCTTTCGGCCCGTGCCGCAGCGCGTGGCGCAGCAGGTGACGGCTTTTGGCCGAAGCGGTGTGCGTCACGCAGCAGGTGTTGATGACGACAAGGTCCGGTAAGTGTGTGACATCGGCCGGAGCAAGGCCGAGCCGTTCGAGAAGCTCGCGAATTTGCTGGCTTTCGTACTGGTTTACCTTGCAGCCGAGTGTCAAGATGGAAAATCTGTCCATGATGTGGTACAATGGTAAGACTGTTGAGAGCTGTTTACAAGACTAACTGGCGGTACGCAGGCCGATAAGCGGGAGGTTCGTTATGGCAGCAGCGGATGCGATTTGGGCGGTTGACCTGGGCAATACGTCTCTGAAGGCCCTGCACCTTGCGGCGGTCGGGGACATGGTCCAGGTCATCGGCTTCGATCATATTCCTCACGGCAAGATCCTGTCGAGCAGCGGCATCAGTGCCGCCGAGCGCGACGAGCTGATCGCGATTACGCTGCGGCAGTTCGTCCAGCGCAACGACGTCAGCTACGACCCGCTGATCGTCTCGGTGCCGAGCCAGAACAGCTTCGCCCGCTTCGTGACGCTCCCCCCCGTCGAGCAGAAACGCCTGCCGGAGATCGTCAAGTTCGAGGCCGCCCAGCAGATCCCATTCGACATGAGCGAGGTGCAATGGGATTATGTCATGATGACGGAGCCGGACAGTCCCGAGCAGAAGGTGGGCATCTTCGCGGTCAAGAACGAAGTGGTGGAAGCGGAGATGGAGCACTTCGAGCGGGAGGACCTTCAGGTCAGCTACGTTCAGATGGCGCCGATGGCGCTGTACAACTACCTCCTGTTCGACCGGCCCGATCTGGTTCGATCGGACAACCGGGCGACGGTGATCGTCAACGTCGGGGCCGACAGCACGGATCTGGTGGTGTGCACGAAGTCGAACGTCTGGCAGCGCTGCATTCTGATGGGCGGCAACGCGTTCACGCAGGCGATCGCCGAGACGTTCCGGCTGAGCCCGGAGAAGGCCGAGAAGCTCAAGCGGACCGCCCCGGTCAGCCGGTACGCCCGCCAGATCTTCCAGGCGATGCGTCCGGTCTTCACCGACTGGGCGGCCGAAGTGCAGCGGTCACTGGGGTTCTACACCAGCTCCAACCCCGACGTGAAGCTCACCCGCGTCATCGCCATGGGCGGCGGCACCCGGCTTCGCGGGCTGACCAAATATCTCCAGCAGACCGTCCAAATCCCGGTCGAGAAGCCGGAAGCCTTCAAGAAGGCGGTTATCGCGCCGGGGCTTTCCAGCGCCAAATTCCACGAAAGCGTGGCGGACTTCGGGGTCGTCTACGGCCTCGGCCTCCAGGGCCTGGGCATGGCGCGCATCGAGAGCAACCTTCTGCCGTCGAGCGTGGCGAGGTCGATGGCCTGGGCGAACAAGACCAAGTATTTCATCGGAGCGGCGGTCATGCTTCTGATCGTCTCGCTGATGTGCCTGGGGCGCGTCGGCCTTGACCGCGTCAGCTACGCGCGGAGCGAGCAGGCCCGTGCGGCGACCAAGCGAGTGGTTGCGAAGGCCCAGAGCGCCCAGGAAGTCAAGAGCCAGTTCGAGAGCCAGAAGGCCGAGTATGACGCCAAGCTGGAGGCGCAACTGTCGCCGTTCAAATACCGCGAGGTCGTTCCCGACCTGTACAATCTCATCCTGGCGGCGCTGCCCAACGCCGAGAACACGCCCGATCAGCGTGACCTGTTCCTCGCGTATGATCGCGGCGACGCCGAAAAGGTCAAGAGCATCCCGCGACCCGAGCGTAAGCAGTTGATCGTCGCGAGCGTTTCGGTGTTCTTCAGCGACGACCTGGAGACCGCCCAGTTCGGCCAGACGGCCACGATGCGCAGGGACGCGATGATGCGCGACAGCCAACTGGCGATGGACGGCGAAGACGGCTCGACCCCCGACAGCGTGATGGCCGAACTGATGGCGATCTATGGCGACCGGTACGCGGGCATGGGCGGGATTGCCAAATCATCGGAGGCCGAGAAGACGCCCGGTTTCGTCGTCAGCGTCGTCGGGTTCAGCCCCTACAAGAACGTCGGCGCCCTGGTGGATCCGCCCAACGTAACCGACAATCCTTCTCGTTGGGGCTTCGTGACACGAATCGCCAACCTCGACACGATCACCGACTCGAACTGCCCGTTCGAGCTGTACAAGAAAGACGCGGATCACTTCCGCTTCGAGTACGCCGTGGTCGAATGGGAGACCGCACCGCTGGGCATCGGACAGGTCGAGGTCATTCCCGATACGACCAACACCGCCGGCCGCACGACCGGCCGGTCCGCCATCCTGCTGGACATGAGCGGGACCCAGGGCGTCGAGATCCTCGTGGACCCCGTCACAGGAGAACGGATCGATGCTGAGCCGGTCCTCGACGCCGACGGCAAGCCCAGGGTCGATCTGCTGGGCAAGAAACAACAGATCATCCACGATTCCTGGTTCCAGCTCGACTTCAAGCTCAAGTGGGACCATGCGCCGGAGATCAAAGGCGCTACGGACAGCACCGCGACGACGACGGGCGGCGGCTCCCGCAAACGCAGCAGCGGCGGCAGCAGCGAGATGGAACCCTATTAGAGAAAACAGGTGAGACCCGAATGAAGGCACCAAACGTCAACATCAAGGACATCCTGAAGAAGCTCAGTTTCCTCAAGAACAACCTGGCGCTGCTCGTGCCGATCATCATCGTCATCGTGGCGCTGTTGCTGCTGATCCCCACGCGCATCCTGGGCGCCCGGCTGCGCAAGACGGTCGAAGAGCAGAGCCTCCGCACGGGCAAGACGGTCGACACTCTGATCCGCGACGTCAACTCCGCGGCCGAGGCCGAAGTCATGCGGGCGGAGATCGAGGCCCGCGCCGAAGACGTCAATGCAATCGAGGCCCTGATCGCGCGCACGGTCGAACGGGAGCTGCTGCGGTACGACATCTTCGGGCCAGATACGAACGAGACCTCGCGTGTGCTCTTCGAACGATTCGGACAGGCCTATCACGCAGGAATCGACCGGCTCATCGAGAGCGTCGGCGCGGGACTGTGTCCGGCGCGAGCGGAGATCCAGGCGGCCCTGAAGACGGCGCCGCGCAGCACGCTCCGGACGGGCATGGGAGGCGCCTACGGCGAAGGAGCCTACGGCGGCGCTCCCTATGGGGGAGGCATGGACCCGTACGGGGGGGGCGGCATGATGGGACGCGGCCAGGGCTTGGGCATCGTCACGGAAACGGACAAGAAGATCGTCGATCAGATCTGCCTGGACCGGGCCCGATCGTTCAGCGTCTATGGCAGTCCGGTCGACGTCGCCGGCTACGCGTACTGGAACGACTGGACGTTCGAGAACAAGGACAAGGCGTACCAGGACTGCTGGTACTGGCAGGTCGGATACTGGATCGTCGAGGACGTGTTCACGTCGATCGGGCAGATGAATCAAGGGGCCGAGAGCATCCTCACCGCCCCGGTCAAACGGTTGATGGGCGTGGACTTCACGCTCAAGAAAAATCGGGCCATGCGGGGCCGACGCGGCGGCTTCACGCGACGGACCAAGGAGAGCGAGAACCCGACGTACGCCACCGGCACCAAGGACGCTCTGACCACACCCTGTACCGGTCGGTTCACGACCTTGCCGATGGATGACCTGACGGGAATCGACGTGGTGCAGTTCAACGTCAAGCTGGTCATTGACGCGACACGGGTCAATTCCTTCATGGAGCAGCTCTGCACCGCCAAGCCGCACACGTTCCGAGGGTTCTACGGCGATCAGCCGGAACAGACCTACGAACACAATCAGATCGCGATTCTCGAAACGAGCGTCAGCCAGGTCGAGAAGGAAGGCTACAACCACTACTTCTATCGCTACGGCGACCAGCCTGTCGTCGAACTCGACCTGATCTGCGAGTACGTCTTCCCACGGACGCCGGCCTTCCTGGAGATCATACCCAAACAGGTCAAGGACGAGCTAAAAGGCGAAGAAAACTCCGAAGGGTAATCGAATCAGTCAAATACGACGGAATCTGACAGCGGGATAAGCTATGCGAGAATTGTTAGGCAAAATCGGACGGTTCTGCGAGAACCATGTGGAGAAGATCGTGCTCGTGATCGCCGGGGCGTTCTGCATCTGGCTGTTCTTCACGCGAGTGATCTTCAGTCCCAACGGCGTTCCGTATGACGGCAAGACCTACAGCCCCGGACAGATCGACACCGCCATTCAGAGGAAGGCCGAAGACCTGGCGCTGCAGCTCCAGAGTGGAGGCGGAACGAGCCAGAAGAAGGTCACGTACGTTCCCAAGCTCACCGGTCCGATCGATCCGAACGATCCGGTGGTCTCCAAGGTGTTCGTGGGCCGGCCCGCGCCGGAGAGCTTCCTGGAGTTGCTGCGCTCTCCCCTGAGCTTCATGAGCTCGGAGTTGGGCGCCGGCGAAGTCGTCGCGCAGTCCCCGGACGACCGCCCTCGGTATGCACTGCCCCGCATCGGGCCGGTGACCGACGTCGCGGTCGGCCATATTCGTGCGGCGGCTTACGTGCCTCTCGAAGACGTGACTCCCCAGCGCACCTATGACGCCGTGGAAACCGAGCCCAATGACATCGATCTGGTGACGGTGGAAGCCAAGTTCAACGTGGCCGAGCTGTATCGGCAGTTCAACGCCTATTTTGCGGGAACGGAAGTGGCGAAGCAGGCGTGGCGGGACCCGTGTCTGGCCAATCCGAAATTCGCCGCCGTGCATCTCCAACGGCAAACCCTGCTGGACGACGGAACCTGGAGCGACTGGGTGGACGTGCCGCGCAGTCGGATCGAAGCCAATCGAAGCCTGTTCCAGATCGTGGAGAATGTCAAAGAGCTGCCCCCGGGAGGTCTGGGCGTTCGGATGATGCAATACGCCGACAGGTTCGTGACCATGTCGCTCCTCCAGCCTGAGGCCTATCAGATCGCCTCGGCCGAGGAAGAGTGGTTCCCGCCCAGCTATTACACCAAGTTCAAAGAGGTTCAGAGGAAGATCGAGGCCGATGAGAAGCGCAAGGAGCGCGAGGAACAGCGCGATCGCCAGGAGGCCGATACGGGGGGGCGTCGCGACAACCTTCGCACTGCGGCCGGAGGCGCGACCGCGACCGGCACCAGCCCTCGACGCCGCGAGAGCACCACCGGCGGCGGGATGGGCGATCCCTACGGCGGCGCCGGCGGCACCCGCGATCGAGGCGCCCGGACCAGCCGGACCAGGGGAGGCGCGCCGGGGATGGGAATGGACCCGATGGCCCCTGACGCACGCCAGCGGGGCGCCCGCACGGGTCGTCGGACTCCGGGCGACATGGCCTATGACCCCGGCCTTGGCGCGTACGGCGGATATCCCATGGACGGCACCATGAGAATGACGCCGACCACCGACGAGGTCTACTACGAGTTTGCACAGGCCGCGATGAACTACACCACGGACCTCTCGAAAAGCAAAGACCCCCTGCTGTTCTGGGCTTTCGACGACACGATGGAACCGGGCAAGACCCACCGCTACCGCATCCGCCTGGGCGTGTTCAATCCCGTGGCCGGGACGGACAAGCTGGCGCCGCGCGACGCCGACAAGAAGAACCAGGTGATTCTCTGGAGTGAATTCTCGAAGGTCACCGACGCGGTGAGCGTTCCCAAGCGGCTGTACTTCTTCGCCAAAGACGTGCAGGACCGGCAGAAGACCGCGACGGTGGAGGTGGCCCGCTACCTGCTGGGTTACTGGCGTACGGAGGACTTCCAGGTCCGGCCGGGCGACGCGATCGGCAAGGAGATGGAGCCCAAGGAAGAGAAACCCAAGAGGACGGACCGCCTGATGACCCCCGGCGGGCGAATCACCGGCGCCCCGATGGGTCGGGAAATGCTCGGCATGGGGCCGTATGCCGCAGGTCCCTACGGCGGCGCTGGCGGAATGGCCATGTATCAGACCCCGGCGGACCCGGCCGACGCTGCGATCAACCCCGAGGTAATCGACTACAGCACCAACACAGTCCTCGTCGATCTGCTGGAGGTCAGCGACTGGAGCACGCAGCCCAGCCTCCAGCCGCGGGTCTACTATGACATGCTCTATACCCACGATGGCACGAGTATCGAGCGTATGCCGGTGGGGACGCGAAACTGGTCCAAGGACCTGCTGGCGACGTACCAGCTCATCTCGACGGAGAAGCGGAAGGAGCCTCAGTCGTTCAAATCGTTCCAGAAAGGCGGCTTCCGCTCTCGCGGTGGCATGGGCGGCCCCGGCGGCGCCTACGGCTCGCCCTACGACATGATGGGCGGCGGCCCTTACGGTCCCACGCCCCGCAGATAACCTCCGCACACAGAACAGGTCCTGTCGGTCCAATTCGACCCATAGGACCTGTTCTTCAATTCCCTTGACCCCTTCGCGCGACTGCGCTACATTCTCCGGCGTCTTTGTCCATGACGAAAAGGGCCGGAGCCAACGTGAACGAATGCATCGAACTGCTGCTGCGCATCTTGTGTGACACCATCCCCTCCCAGGTGGATGCGGCGTACCTCTTCGCGCAGACCGAACCGAACCAGGAGAGCGTCTTTGCGACCGCACGCGGACTGCTGCACCGCAAGAGCGCCGGGCGGATATGGATCTCCGACTGCGCCGCCAAGAGCGGCTACGTCGGCGCGCCCGCTTATCGAGAGGCGATGGTCCGATCGGGCATCCCCCAGGGGACCATCGAAGAGGTCCCGATGGAACCGACCGACATTCTGCACACGCAGATCGAGGCGCATGCCGTGGTCCGATTCGCCAAGGCGCAAAGGCTGCGGAGCCTGATCGTGACCTCGGCGCCGTTCCACCAGGAGCGGGCGTTCATGGCGGTCGTCACCGCCGCCCTTCGGGAGTATCCGCCGCTGAAGCTCTACAGCCTGCCGGGCAAGGCCCGGAACTGGGATGAGGTCGTGACCCATTCCCAGGGGGTCCTCACGGGCACGCGCGCCGGCCTGATCGAATCGGAGCAGCAGCGTATCGACAAGTACACCGCCCAAGGCGACCTTGCGGCGCGCGCCGAGGTCCTGCGCTATCTTCGCCGGCGCGACGCCGCCGATTGAGCCGGCCGAACGATCCGGTCAGCGCATCAACTTCCGCAGCAGGGCGCGCTGGAAGTGGAGGCGGTTCTCCGCCTGGTCGAAGAGGATCGAGTGGGGCGACTCAGTGACTTCGTCGCTGATCTCGAACCCGCGATAGGCGGGCAAGCAGTGCATGACACGGACGTGCTTTGGCGCGGCGGCCACGAGAGCGGCGTCGACCTCGAAGCCGGCGAACTCCCTGCGGCGTTTGTCCTTCTCATCCTCCTGACCCATGCTGACCCAGGTGTCGGTATAGATGACGTCGGCCTGCGTCACGGCGGCGCGCGGGTCGCTCATCTGCGTGACACAGCCCGGCGCAAAGCCGTTGGCCACGCGGATGGAGGCATCGTCCAGCTCATAGCCGGCGGGCGAGGCGATGATCAGCTTCATCTTCAGCTTGCCGGCGGCAAAGGCCAGCGAGCGCGCGACGTTGTTGCCGTCCCCGATGAAGGCGATGGTGATGCCTTCGATCCGTCCAAAGTGCTCGCCGATCGTCAGCGCGTCGGCCATCGCCTGGCACGGGTGCGACCAGTCGGTCAGCGCGTTGATGACCGGGATGTCGGCATACCGGGCCAGGTCGACCACGGTGCGGTGCTCGAACGTCCGCGCCATGATCCCGTGGACGTAGCGACTGAGCACTCGCGCGATGTCCTTGACCGGCTCGCGCGTGCCGATGCCGCCGATGTCTTCGGGCTTGACGTAGATCGGGTTGCCGCCCAGGTCGGTCATCGCGACCTGGAAGCTGATGCGGGTCCGCAGGCTGGGCTTTTCGAACAGCATGGCGAGGGTCTTGCCCGCCAGGCACAGATCGCGCCGGCCGGACTTGTACATCGCCTTCAGGGACCGGCTCTCTTCGAGCAGCGCGTTCAGTTCGTCGGTGGAACACTCGCTGATGGCAAGGAAGTCTTCCATGGTCAACTCCCGGACAAGACGTTGTCAAAGATGCCGATGGCCTCGTCGATCTGCTCGCGCGTCACGGTCATGGGCGGCATGAAGCGGATCACGGTGTCGTGCGTGCAGTTGATCCTCAGACCCTTCTCCAGGCACGCGGCGACGATGGCAGCGCCGGGGCGCATCAGTTGGATGCCGATCATCAACCCGATGCCCCGGACGTGGTCGATGATCGCGTGTTTGTCCTTGAGCGAGCGGAGCTTGTCCTGCGCGTACTGGCCGATCTCGGCGGCCTGCCGGAGCAGGCCGTCCTCCTCGATGGCCTCGATGGTCGCGACGCCGGCGGCACAGGCCAGGCAGTTGCCGCCGAACGTGGAGGCGTGCTTGCCCGGCACCAGCGAGGCGGCGATCTCGGGTCGGGCCATCATCGCGCCGATGGCGACGCCGCCGCCGAGGGCCTTGGCCATCGTGATGATGTCCGGCTCGACGTCGTAATGCTGATAGGCGAACCACTTGCCGGTCCGCCCGATGCCCGTCTGCACCTCGTCGAGGATCATGATCGCCCCTTTGGCGTCGCACAACTCGCGAATGGCGCCGAGGAACTCGGCCGTCGCGACGTTGATGCCGCCTTCGCCCTGGATCGGCTCGACCATCACGGCGGCGACCTCGTCGGTGAACGCCGCCTCCAGCGCCGCAACGTCGTTGAACGGAATGTACGCAAAGCCGGGCAGCAGCGGCAGGAAGCCGTCGTGGTACTTGGGCTGCGCGGTGGCGGTGACGGTGGCGAAAGTGCGGCCGTGGAAGCTGCCCTCGGCGGTGATGAACTTGTACTTGCCCTTGGCGGTGTGCAGACGCGACAGCTTCAGGGCCGCCTCGTTGGCCTCGGCGCCGCTGTTGCAGAAGAAGCACTTGCCTCCGAAGGCCCGCTCGCTGAGCAGTTGGGCCAGCTTGCCCTGCGGCTCGGAGTAGAAGGTGTTGTCGATGTGGATCAGCTCGCCGACCTGGCGGCGCACCGCCTCGACCACCTTGGGGTGACAGTGGCCGATGCCGCTGACCGCCCAGCCGGGAAACATGTCGAGAATCTTGTGGCCATCGGCGTCGTAGAGGTAGGAGCCTTCGCCCTTGACCATGACGCGGGGCAGCCGGCCGTAGTTGGCGATCACGTAGTTGTCAAACAGTGCTATCGTTTCTTGCGTTGTCATAGATCCCTCTGGAGTCTGGGGATGAATATCTCTTGTGGCTTCGAATGGAATCGGTCCTGTAGGGCGTACAGGACCTATGGCCTTCGCACGATCTCGGTGCCGATGCCCTTCTCGGTGTAGATTTCCAACAGCAGGGAGTGGTCGATGCGGCCGTCGATGATGTGGGCCTTACGCACGCCGGCCTCCAGCGCCATCAGGCACGCCTCGACCTTGGGGAACATCGCGTCGGTAATCACGCCGGCGTCGATCATCTGCTTGATCTGCTCCTCGTCGAGGCTGCTGATCCAGCTCTCGGGGTCGTTGATGTCGCGGCGGATGCCGTGCGTGTCGCTGACCATCACCAACTTCTCGGCCACCACCGCCGCCGCCACCTTGCCCGCGGCGCTGTCGGCGTTGACGTTCAGTTTGCCGCCGGCCTTGTCGATCGCCACCGAGGCGATCACGGGGATCGTGCCCTCGGCGCAGAGCGTCTTGAGCAGCTTGCCGTTGACATCGGTGACCTTGCCGACCAGGCCGAGGTCGAGCTTGCGTCCTTCCGGGCCGGGCAGCCGCAGCGTCTCGGCCATCAGCACGCAACTGCTCAGCGAATGCAGGCCCATCGCCCCGCAGCCCAGCTCCTCCAGCGTCTGGCAGATCGGCACGTTCGTCTTGTGGACCAGCGTGTGCTCGGCGATGTTCAGCGTCCGCTGGTCGGTATAGCGGCGGCCCTGCACCCAGACCGGCTCCAGGCCCGCCTCGTTCATCGCGCGGGTGATGGCCTTGCCGCCCCCGTGGACGATGATCGGCCGCATCCCCACCGTCGCCATGAACGCCACGTCGGTCAGCAGATTCCGCTGCGCCGCCGGATCGTCCAGAACGCTGCCGCCCAGCTTGACGACCACAATCCGCCCGCGAAAGGCCCGGATGTACTCCATCGCCTCGACCAGGGCGGCCGCTTTCGCAATCGCCTCTTGCACGTAAAGACTCCTTGGACTCCAATAAAAAAAGAATCTTTTAATCTATGCTCGCCGGGCGCGCAAGTCAAGCGCTATTCTCGGCGAAATCAGCGGAGGTCTGTGCGAATTTCGCGGCAAGGCCCGTTTTCCACCACGGAGCGCCCTGTGTGGCAGCGGCAAACGGAGCAAGGCGGAGTTTGCCGATGGCTTCGACGGCACGCGTATCACCATCGGCAAGCCTGCGCTTGCCGCTGCCACACGGCTGCCAGGATATTTTCACAGACACTCGCTCGGCGTGTCTGTCAGGATTTCAGGGCAGCATTCCCTTGCGGGCGCAGACCGCCAAGGGTGGCAGCCTCAAGTCCGCAGGACTTGGGGATGGATCGCCTCGCAAAGGCCTTTCCGTACCGATGCGCCACTCCCATTCGCCATCCCCAAAGCTCAGTTGCACTACGCTTTGAGGCTGCCACCCACATGCCACGATATTTTCACACACACTCAGCGGAACGTCGGTCAAGATTTTAGGGCAGCACTCCCTTGAGGACGCAAACAGCCAGAGGTGGCAGCCTCAAAGCTTGTCCTGAGCGAAACCGAACGGATCCGTAGGGCTTGGGGATGGATCGCATCGCAGAGGCCTTTCCGTACGGATGTGCCACTCCTATTCGCCATCCCCAAGGCTCCGTCGCACTACGCCTTGAGGCTGCCACACGGCTGCCAGGATATTCTCACACGCACTCAGCGGAATTGCGTCTCTCACTGGTTCTCCCAGCCGGCGAGTGGGGGGACCTCGAGGGGCCAGGCGAGATGCAGGTTGCCGCCGGGGCCGAGAGAGCTCTCCGGCAGATTTCCGACCCGTCGGCTCCGCCGGAGCTGGTCCGACACCGTAACCTTTCGGACGTGGCCGTCCAGCATGGAGACATAGGAGTGCCCCGTGTTCAGGTCGCCCCCGCGCGGACGGTGGTAGGTCGCAAAGGCATCGCCGACGTCGGTTTCCGGCATCGTCGACGCATAGGGACGCTGCGGGGATGTGTCGAAGGTGGTGTACGAAGGCCCGATGTCCAGAGACCCGATCGTGATGGCGCCGGTGACCCTGAACCTCGGCGTCCGCGAGTCGATGGGATCGCCGGGATCATTCATGGTCCCGTCCTGGGTTCCTCCCCAGGGGCCGCTGAGATTGTGCAGCGCCGGCCATCGCGATTCCGTGTTGATCGTCCAGGAATTCTCCTCGCCGAAGGCAAACACCTCAGCAGGACTTCGCGTAACCTGTGTTTCCCGGCGGACGGTTGTCTTTCGGACGGTCCTGGCATCCACGGCGTTTCCCGCCCCCCCGCCAAGAGTCCCGGTCAGGAAAGTCCTGTGCAGGTTCCCGTTCATCGTGTAGCAGTACTGGGGGGCGATGTGCGGGAATTCGTTCGGGTCGGGTCTGTCATGCCGTAGCGGAATCCCGCCCCCCGGAGCAATTGCCCCACCCAAACTGGGCTGAGGCCGCCTGGGTTTGTTGGGGTCCTGGTTGTTGCAGCCTCGTTCGAGGTAGGCGCGAACGCCCGTCTTGCAGAGAAGGACCTTGGGATTCCCCAGATAGGGTATCAGAGAGCCCTGGAGCTCCTTGTGATCGCGCAGCAGCCGGCTGGACGGTCCGATCCCGGCGTCGTGCCAGCGGCAGGTCCAAGGGTACCGGGCTCCGTAAGCCAACCGGGACGGCGCCGCGGGATCGTGGGACCTGAAGGATTCTCTGGAATGGTAGATGTAGGTGGGATGGGGAAACAGGCCGTCATGATCGCTGCAGTAGGTCTTGAGCATCACGGTCATCTGATGCAGGTTCGACCGGCACACCGTCTCGTGGCCCTGCTCGCGCACCAACCTCGTGACGGGCAGACTCAAGGCAATCAGCACGGCGATGATCGCCACGACCACGAGCAGCTCGATGAGTGTAAAGGCTCTCTTCATTCTCGCGCCCTCCCTGCTATCGTCGCTATCGCCGGGATTCGCCATCCACCGCCAGGCCGGCGCTCCCGGACGCACCGACCCCACCATACCACGGTCCGCCCCGGACTTCAAGGCATCTGGAGGACGCGATTACCCGTTTTGGCCTCGACTGGCTGAAGGTCGGTCAGGACGCTGGGAGGCGACGGATGAATCCCCGGAGGCCACCTGTTTGTGGTAGGGGCGAATCATCATTCGCCCCTACGGACGAAGCCGATGCCGGTGTTGTCATCTCGACTGAAGCCTTGGCGATCCGCCGGCCGGAGGGGTCGTAGGTGTAGGTGATCTGCTGCCAGTCGGTGGTCGACGAACCACCACCGGCGCTTGGCGTCCACTGGAGGTAGTCCACCCAGCCCCGGTCGGAGCCGCTCTCGCTGCCGCTGTCCTTGCTGTACACCCAGACCAAGGCAGTGCTTTCCGTCCCCGCCCAGCGGGTACGACTTCTGCTGCCAGCCCACCTCCCCGCTGATCCGGTCCTGAAGCACCCCATCCAGCAACGAACCGCCACGTTGCAGCATCCGCCTGCTCGACAAGCTCATCATGCCTCGATCCAAGATCACGCCCCGCCCGTTGGTCTGCTAATGGTTATCGGGAGGGCTGACCCTGAATCTGCTCCTCACTTAGCGACCGCCTGGAAGCTAGGGATGGGGATATCCGTCAACACAAACGGCACTTTCACCTCAACCGGTGCAACGGCGATGACATGGCGGATGTGGTCATAGTCGCTGTAGCTTTGTTCGATCTTCCCCCCGCAAAGGCAGTCGTCGTAATAACCAGAATGACTCACTTGATTAGAGACCTCCGTGATGAACGTAACCGATCCCTTCACCTCGATCAGTTGAGTCTTAATCAAGACGTAGTCGTCTACAGAGGCGTGGGAGACCCACAGTCTACCCAGAGGAAGAACACGACCGCTCGCTGAGTGAACGCGTGTCTCATACTCCCACAGGGCCACTGGCGCTGTGGGTCTCAAACGGCCGGCAGGGTCAGTTGGCGTCGGAACCAGCTCGAACTGAATGGGACCGGGCGTCGGGGGCGTTTCAGGACAAATGGAAATGTGCAGATTCCGTTCTGCGTCGAACCACTTGCCGTTGATCTCAAATGGAACGTCGCCTTCAATAATCTCTCCGGCGCAGAGGACATAGACATAGCCTTCGACGAGGGACAGACAGGAGGGCGTCGGCTGGTTCGGGTCAAGAACCAGATCGATCGCCAAGCCGGAAGGCAGCAATCGGGCTTCCTCTCCCGCCCATCCATTCTCCCACCGTAGTTCCTCGTACTTGCGCATCCCGTCGGCCGACTCGATCCGGCAATCCACGGCATGCCCCGTTTCGTCGAACACACGCAGAATTGTCGGAGGGTTGGTATCCACCCCTATGGGCATGTCGCTACCACACCTTTCGTATCGCAGTGAAAAAGTAAGCCTGCGTTCGGGCAGGGCGCATACCATTTCTCCGTTCTCGCTAAGCAAAGAGGTACGCGCCGAGAACTCGATGGAATCCAGAGCAATCCTAAAGCTCTCCGCGAGATTGCCCTGGAGTACATTCGGATCTTCACCCGCTCCACTCACATCGGTGGCCATCAGACCGAGACAAGCCATCCAGATTACAGCCACAAACACGTACAAAGACGCACCCCTCTTCCTTCGCCCGCTCATAAACGTACCTCCCATATGTGGACAAACACTAACTCATTAACCATTATAGCGTGTTAGGCGATAACAGTCAATCCATTTGGGTTCTCGTCTTTCTGTCGTTGTGCGCCTAGCACAGCGGCTCTTTTACACTGGATTTCACGTGCCCGCAGCTCATGGCAGATCAACGACTACGTGGCGTCAACCCATCTCACTCCATGAATCGTCAGTACCCTTTCGGTGGATAGTTTGGCGTTTCTATACGGACATCCACTACACGACCGTCTTCTATCACAGGGGTCGCCTTGACATATTGACCTTCATACCTCGGTTCATACTCTGGGCCTTTCCTCTCGTATCCTTCGTCATACTCCCAGTAGGGAATGTCATCATATTTGTTTACCAGTTCACACTCGAAGCCGGTGGCCCTTCGACCCGACCACATAGCTATGTCTTTAACAAGACAGCCCGCATAGCAATTCCGGAAATGCAGGGTCGTACCCTCTTCTGTCGCAGCGCCAAGCATCTCCGCTGCGTGCTGAAGCGAGAGATCGCCGGATCCATCCCTCTCGTAGAAGTCATCGCCAAACTCGAGGCCAGTCTCAAGCCCATGATCGAAGAAGAAGACCTCTGTCACCTCGATACCGGCGTTCTGCAACTCAAGAAGCTTGCATGCGACATATTGCAGGCACGTCATCTCAGGCAGACCGTTCGCCTTCAACCATTCTTGAACCTCCTCCGGTGGTCTCATATCGAAAGAGTAGTCGAAGTAGTCGTCGTCAGCAGATTCGTGGAACATGTTTCCATTTTGGGCAAAGAATCCTTCGCCCGGATCGCTGCCGTCGTAGAACGCCACCCGCTTCAGACCCAGTGGATCAATCCAGCTAATGGGACTGTTCCTGCAATAGCAGTACACGTTGATCCCGTCGTCGTATCCGATGGGGTCGGTTTGGAGGAAGCGGCCTATTGATGCGTTGTAGTAGCGGGCGCGGTAGTAGTAGAGGCCGGTTTCCTTGTCGAACTCGCGGCCGGTGAACATGAAGCGGTTGGGGTGGTTCGGGTCGGAGGCAGCGACCTGGCCATAGACGTCGTACTCGTAGACCTGGACCGTGTCGCCATCGGCGTCGCTCAGCGCCACCACCGAACCCAGGGCATCGAAATGGTAGTAGTACGTGCCGGCGTAGCCGCCCGCTGCCTCGATCATGCAGATCGGCTCGTCGATGTAGCGGCCGTGGATGTACTTGCGCAGCAGCGTATCATCGCCATCGTACTCGGCGATGCACTGGTCGCCATCCCGTTCGGCAAGCTCAGGGCAGGCTGCGCGGTACTTGGTCACAACGCCATCGACGTCCTTGGCGATCCGCCGGCCGGAGGGGTCGTAGGTGTAGGTGATCTGCTGCCAGTCGGCTCCGCCGCCCGATCCCGGCACGCCGCCCGACCACTGGATGGCGTCGACCCAGGCCGAGCCGGCGGTCGAGCCGGAGTACTTGTAGTACTTCCACTTGAGCGTGTGCGTGCCCGACGGGACCGCGAAATTCCCTGTCCAGGGCCAACTGCTGCCCTGCGACCAACTGGCCTTGAAACTCTCATCGACATAGAAGGCCAGGGCATCCCCGCTGACCGAGGACATCTTGTACCGGAAGCTGACGTTGCCCGGCCCGATGACCGTCGTCTGCATCCAGGTCTCCTGCCCCGAGCCGATGGTCCCGCTCTGTGCGGCGTCGTTGTCGGCGTAGTACTCGACCGACTGGGCGAACCACGCGGCGTCGCCACGCGGCGTCGGTACAATGGGCCGGATTGTGGGAACCTCTCGTCGCATAGCTTCCCTTCGCACATCCGGCTATAGCCTACAGCAATGCCGCGTCGGAGTCAAGGGCGTATCTCGTATCCCAGCGGTGGGGCGTGAGGATCCCGTCGGTCGAGGCTTCGAGGGTGGGAGCGGTCCGCCCTGTTCCGAAGAGGTGCTGGTGAGGGAAATGCTCCCGGATGGGGAAGGGAGTGTGGCCCTCCCGCGTTGCGCTTCGCATGTCAATGCGCCTACACCCCTCGGAGACGATTTTCGGATATCTGGTGGCGATATCTGAAACAGACCTGGTTCTCGCACGACTATCCCAGAGTGGAACGCCTTTTTGGTTGACGGTACGGAGGTTGGAGTGGTGTGCGTCAAGGTCAAGACCCTGATCTTAAGAGGTACTTACCATGAAGAATCTCACTTTGTTGATGCTGGGGGCAGTCCTCGCCCTGGGAGCCATGGCGCAGGGAGCAGAGGAAAAGGTGGTCCGTCTGTACGACGGGCCCGCGCCCGGATCGGAAGCCTGGAAGCTGCCCGAGCGGCAAATCAAGTTCGGCCCGGCCATGACGCAAGTGATCGTCAACGTGGTCCAGCCGACGCTGACGGCCTTTGCGCCCCAGGCAGGGACCGCGAACGGCACGGGGGTGGTGATCTGCCCCGGCGGCGGCTTCTGCATGCTCTGCGTCGATCACGAGGGATATGATGTGGCGCGCTACCTGACAGCCAGGGGAGTGACGTGTTTTGTCCTGAAGTACCGGCTCCTGCAATGCGAGACCGAGAACCCGATGCTGGAAGCGTCGTCGGGCGGCAACTTCCTGGAGAAGGTTGCTCCCATCATCAAACTGGCGTTGGCCGATGGATTGGCCGCGATGGCGCACGTCCGTACCCACGCCAAGGACTATGGAGTCCACCCGGACCGGATCGGCGTCATGGGCTTTTCGGCCGGCGGCATCGTAGCCGCCTCGGTGGCGTACAACTACACGGCCGAGACTCGCCCCGATTTCGTCGCTCCCATATATCTCGCTCACGACCTGGTGATCCAGGGCGACGGGGTTCGTGGCGATGCACCGCCTCTGTTTGTGGTGGCCGCGACCGACGATCACTTCGGCCTGGCGCCCCAGAGCGTGGCGATCTACCAGGCCTGGGTGGCCGCCAAGAAACCAGCGGAGCTTCACCTGTATGCGAAAGGCGGACACGGGTTTGGCATGAACAAGCAGGATCTCCCCTGCGACACGTGGGCAGATCGATTCGCCGATTGGCTCCAGATGCCGGGTCTGCTGGAAAAGTGAGCCTCCGTGGCGCCAGTTGATTCTATCCCCCCCGTTCGGGCTGAGGAAAGGAACACGGATGGGCCGGGGGGCAGAAGCACGAATGACGTAGGGGCGAATGATTATTCGCCCGTACCGGTCCGTCCCGGCGCGCCGGGATCATAACAAGCATCACGAGCGATGAGCGACGAAACATGCCCGAACGCTGATGATTTCCTTGACGGACCGGCACTCGATAGGGTCCCCAGATTTCCCAGCCGTTCGACGATGCTCAGCACAAAACGCGCGGAGTTGTGGGCGGCGAGTTCATTGAACTGTGCCGTGTCCATACGGACATCCGAGTCCGCGGTATTGCTCAGGCTTCGCACGACCAGGAAAGGCAATTGCTGCTGGAAGCAGACCTGCGCGACGGCGGCGCCCTCCATCTCCACCGCGTCGGCCTGGAAACGCCGGCGCAGCTCCGCCCGCTTGACTGCGGAAGCGACAAAGGCATCGCCGCTGACGATCGTCCCGGCCACGATCCGCGGGACTCTCTCGCCGGCGCTCGTGACGATCTTCTCCAGACGCAACCCTTCTCGGGCCTTCCGGGCCAGATCCAGCAGCTTCGGATCGGCCGGCAGGAATATGGGATTATGCCGGCCGGTGAGCGGATTCCTCACCTGGTAGGCATCGAAGCCGTCCTCGGTGTAGATGACCAGATCGTGGTGCGCCACCTTTTCGGCAATGACAATATCGCCTGGGGACAGATTGGGATCGATTCCGCCGGCAATCCCCGTGAAGATCACCTCACTGGGCCGGAACTCGTGAATCAGCAGCGCTGTGGTCATGGCGGCATTGACCTTGCCAATGCCGGTCTGTGCCAGGACGATTTGCCTGTGTTTCAATCGGCCCGTGATGAAGTCGATGCCCAGCAGCGTATGGAACTGCACCTGCTCCAACTGGCCTTCGATGATCTCCACTTCCTCCCCGAAGGCTCCGAGAATCGCCGTGACCGGGGTCTTCTCATCCGCAACAGAACACGGACGACCCGGCGCGGCGAGGACCATCAACGCCATCAGAAGTGCACATCGTCTCATTGGTATTCTCTCCATTCTGTAAAACCCCCTGTCTGTACTCCCATCGTGTCTAACGCACATCGCAGACAAAATCCAGATTCAGAACAATCTCTCTATCCGACGCGACCGAGAGCCGTCCGTCATCAGGACGGCGGCCGTCCTCTCGCATCAGCCGAACGGGACGGTCGAAATGCTCCAAATGCTCCCATCGTCGCAAGACTGTATCACATGCCGCATACCAGCGATATGTGGCGCTCCCTGTCAAGCAAGAGCCAACTCTGGCAGGAGCTCGTTTCGGATTGCGGATTGGCGGAGGCAACCCAATCCGAAATCCGCCGTCCGCGATCCTGCGAGGGGCTGATGTGGTTTCGCATGGGGCTTGCGTCAGACGATGCCGAGAGTGCTTCCTGCCGCGTGCCTGGTTCACAGGGGTGGTCCCTGGGGCACAACTGTAAGCCGCACGCGGGGAGCGGGTCCATCTGCGGCGTCGCAGGAGAACTGGATCCGGTTCGGTCCGGCCCGGAGCAGAGGATGCTCGCCCTGCGGGGTCACGTTCGCGATCGTCTCACCCTTGGGCCCGTAAAGCACGCAGTCATGGTCCGAGCGGAATTCGAGATAGCCGCCGGATGGCATCTCGACAGGAAGACACAAGGTTGTGCCGTTGACGGTGATCGCGGGATTCTTCACCGTACAGGGCAGCATCGGCAGCGCCTTGACCGGCCCTACCGCACACCGCACCGGCCGGCCCTTGGGCAGATTGTTGTACCAGATACTCACCGATTCGATCGCGCCGAAGTCAATGGTCTCGCGGTGGACGTTATAGCCTCCTTTGCCGTCGTTCCAGACGTAGTCGCTCCAGCGGGCGGACTCGGTCTCGACGAGCGTGAACTGCCGCCGGCCGGTGAAGTCGACGTCGATATAGCGGTCCGCCACAGCGCCGTAGGAGATGTGACGCGGGCTTTCCAGCCGGACGGCGATGATCTGTCCCTGGCCGTCCCCCTCGACCCAGAAGCCGATGGCCTCGTGTCCCTTGAGATTCAGGCAGGGTTCGAATTTGCGGTCCAATCTGGCCCACGCCGCATTCCGGGGAACCGTGCCTGAATTGGTCGCGGCGAAGATCCCCGCCGGTCCCGCGCCATCGGGTGTCTCCGTCAACGACGCGGTCACGCCGGCCGCTGCACGCGGCGGCCCGGCAAACTGGCTTGCGGCAGAGAGATCGGCCACCACGACGTTGCCGGGGTCGTCATACGAACCGGCAGACATGAGCGCTTCCAGGCGAAAACGCACCGGCTGCTCGCCGAAGGGATTCTCCACTGCCCAGGAGAGGCTCCAAGGTTCCGTGCAGCAGGCCACGTGGGATTCGTAGACACTCGGGCGGAATCGCCATTCTCCAGCGTTGTCACGGACCAGGGAGAACTCCTTTCCCGGCTGCCGCAGTTGCGCTTTGATCGTCTCGTCGAAAGCTTTGCTGCGACGAAGCTCCTCGCAGGTGCGCAGGATGTCCACCGCTTGGCGAAACAGCGGCACCGCGGAAAGCCGGGCGTGGTCGACCCCGCTGGTGAGCGAGATTCCCGCATCGTACCCGATGAGTTTAGCCCCGAGATACTCCATCACGTCCGGATAGGTCGGCTCGACCTGCGGCGGATTGAAGTGCTGGAAGTTCCACCAGCCCAGATGCAAAGGCAGCAGGAGCCCGCCGTTGACCGCCTCGGCGTGCAGGTCGATGAAGCGCTTGTGACCGCGTTGCGGATAGTCCCATGCCTGCCAGCGGGTGCGGTACTGCCAGAAATGGTGCCACATGGCGCTCATCTCCATGCCCACCGGCTTGTCGAGACGCCTCTGGATCTCGAAGACGAATTTGTCCGCCCAGTACCAGCACTCGTCGGGTCCGCGCAGGATGCTGCTGCCGTCGATGGCGTCGAGGTAGATGCCGTCGAAGCCGCAGGCGTTCACGACCTCGGCGTGATTCTGCGCGATCTCCTCGAAGAGGGTCGATTCCACATCGGGCACGAGAAGGCCGAAGCATTCCTTGAGATGGCGAGCCTTCGCCCCTTGCGCGTGTGCGGCAGCCCTGGTTCCGAGCGCGCCGCGCCGGACCTTTGTGAAGCGCCACGGCGGCTCCTGGCTGACGGCGCCGAACGTGACCAGCTCGTCGCCGATATGGAGGATGACGCTGTTGTGCTCGAAGAAACCCGTGACGGTCGTCATGCCCTGGGTCGACTCGTTGACCGTGATTCCTGTGGCATTCGCATCGAGGCCCTCGGCGAGCGTGAAGGTTCGGAAGGCGTCCAGCCGGCCGTCCGGGACGGGATGGACGTACTTCGATTGCTTGTCGATGAAGAAGGCGTAGGTGTGGAAGATCGAGCCGATCCCGGCGTCGTGCAGGCGTGCGACGATCTGCCGGTACGTGTCCCATCCCTGCGGCCATTTCTCGGTATTCAGCGCGAAGTCGCCGAACCGGAAAAACGCGCCGCCGCCGTGGTTGTCGATCTGCGTCACCCCGAGGTTCCGCGCCATCGCGACCCAGTCGTCCACGTTGGAATCCGTGAGCGAGCCGAAGTTGAACAGATACGAGCCGTGGTTGAACGGAATCTCGTGCGCCCAGGGCCCCGCGACCGGACAGTGAGGCATCTGATCCGCATCGGTCAGCACGTCGCGGAGGGCCTCCAGTATCTTCCCGGTCGGCATCCCGACGACGGCGACCTTGGCTCCTTCCATGCCGAACTTGGCATGGCACGACGCCCGCAGGCTGGTCTGAAGCGCGGGCAACTGGTCCACACGAGTGATCAGGTTCAGAGACATGGCGCATGCGCCGAAGGGCTCAGAGAGTGTGCCTTGCAGCGTGAGTGGAACGTTCAGGAAGACGATCGATTCGATGCCGTCCGGGCTGACCGAATCCACGGTAAGCTGAATGTACGCGTCGCAAGAGGCGACACGAAGAACCACCTTGACATCCGCCGGGGCGAACTCAAGGGTCAGCCGGCCGTTCGCCAATCGAGCCGACGTCGCCGGGTGTTCCACGCCGCGGCGTCGAGCCGATGCACATGCTGAAGGCACATCGCGTTTGAGGTAGTCCACGCCCGTCGCGCGGTCGACGAAGGCGAGATTCTGTCCGCCGGCGGATATCGTGTATCGGACATGGGGGTTCTCAAGCACGACGGGCGCCTCCTGGGCCGTCCCCGGCGAGGCGGCGGCAACAAGCACACCGAGAATGATGGATGCGGTCTTCATAGTGGGTCTCCAAGTACAGGCCGGATCACATTGTACGGCAAACCTCGCCTCACTGCGCGGTCTTTCGGTCTGGCGGTGCGATCGGCCCTTCAGGGTCCGGCCTCCGTCCGGACCTCGTCCCACCGCGCGCCCGGCACAAACTCATAGATGGCGGCGCCTGCGGCGGCGAGCGTGTCGGTGACGGTTGCCTGGCCGTTCTCAAACCAGCCTATCTCGATGCGGCCCTCGGAGAGCCGCTTGTAGATGCGCCCCCGCTCGGGCAGGCCGTGCTCCTCGCGGCTGAGGGTAAAACGGGTCGGGTGCTCCACATCGGCCATGTTGGCGATCGCCACGGCGACGCCGCCGTCATCGGCGCGCCAGGCGCCCGCGAGGTATTGCGGCACGCGCTTGCGGTACTCCTGGACGGCCCCCTGCTGGCCGGCATAGATGGACAGGCGCGACATGTCGATCTCCATGTCGGGAATATCCATGTGCGGCGGGCGGACGAATGTGCCGTGCAGCAGGTAATGCAAGGCCACCTGCCGCAGTTGGACCAGTTGCCTGATGTAGGCCAGGTCCGCCTTCCGCTCGGCCAGGTGCTCCGGCCGAGAGTTCGCAAGACAAGGCTGCTGGCCCCAGATGAAGCTGCGCGCCTGTTCCAGACGGAACTGGTATCGGAATTTCTTGTCGAGCAACGGAAGGGGCTGCTCCGGGGCGAATTCCCTGGGCCAGAGCGGGTCGTACGGCGGGCGCGTCAGCGACGCGTAATTCCCATACAGAACGGCGTAGCCGTGATAGACGGCGTGGAAAAATGGAATCGGTTCCCACTGGCCGGGGGCGGCGTAGCGTTCCTGGCTGACCTGGAGGCTCAACATCAGGTCGAGATGGGGCAGCCACGCCTCGCCGCAACCCTCTCCCGCCAAGGCGATGCCGGGACATCGCGCACGGATGTCGGATTCGAGGACGCGGAAGCCTTCCATCCAATACGTGCCGCCTCCGGGCGCGTGCCCGTGTTGCGTGTCATAGCAGACGAGGCTCGAGCAGGCCTGGTCCATGTAAATGCCGCTGACGCATAGGTCGTTGTACACGGTTTCGGACAGGCCCGCATAGGTGTCGCGCCAGAACGCCGTGCCCATGCACATCGACGCCATGGGGGAGCGTGTGAAGGTGTTGTAGACTTCCGGTTGCACCGTGCCGTCCGGCTTCTTGACGGCGTAGCGCTGGGCATTTCCGGAAATCCAGCTCTCGGAACTCATGCCCCAGAGCCGCTGGTTCATGTAGACAATAGGATTCAGCCCGTGCTGGCGGGCCTGGCGCACGGCGGTGCGAAAGGCGTCCGTCCCGTCGCGCGGCGGCAGGTATTCCGGGAAGTTGACATCATAGGCGCAGCCGTGCCACCAGTGCCAGAACACGCTGACCGGCACGCCGAGATAGTCCTGCATGGCGGCGGCCGGGGGCAACACGCCGTCTGCATGACCGCGATTCCAGATCCAGAATCCTGTGTGTATGACCCAGTCGGGCGTGCGGCCCTGTTTCAGCCGGCTCTGCCGCGCCCAGGGCTGCTCGAGCGCCCACCGGCGATACCGCGTGGCCACCGTGATCCAGTCGCCTTCAAACAGGCCCACCAACACCTCATAGCCCGGCTCGTACGTCCCTTGCGCCGCCGCATCCGCGCCAGGGAAATGGCAGACCTCCAGGCCGACGCCGCCGCGTCCATCGCCAAAGGCGGCGAAGCTCTTGCTGCGCGCGGCGATGTCATCGGCGGCAAGATACAGGCCCGGGCCGTTGTCGCGGTAGAACGCCATGCACTGCATGGACAGTATGCCAGGATAGGCGAACTCGCGCCGCTGGGCCTGCCCCGCCGCCGGGGAGAGCATCTGCCTGGCCTGCGTCGTCTTCTCGCCCACCCAATAGGGTACGGCGAGCACTTCCGATTCCTGCGGCCTGATGGCGCCGATGCGCGGGAAACGCACGACCTGAGGAACCACGGCGTCCAGACCCTGCACCAGGATCGAGAAATGGCCGGCTTGGATCGCACGGTCGAGGCGGACGAGGACCGAAACCGACAGAGCGGGCATCGCGTCTCGGTTGAATTCCGTCCAGACCAGTCGCACTCGACACAGATCGTCGTCCTCTTGTCGACACTCGAATTGTCGCGCGTGTTCGGGAAGCAGCGTGCCTCCGGCCTGCGGGGGCAGCTCCAGCGTCCAGAGACTGCCGAGCGCGTTCGCGTCGATGTGGTCGTGGCCCGTGCGCTTGTCGAGCAGGGAAATCAGAGACCCATGCTCTTCATCGAAACGCACAGACATCTCGGGAGCGTCCAGGGACAGGGCCGAAGCGCCGGCGGCAAGACACAGAATCGCCAGCAGAACGGCCCACGGCAAACCGTGCCGACGCGTATCAGAAGTGTACTCCATGATGCTGGCTCCATGCTATACTGGTTGCGCAAAGCCCATTGTACACGGATGCCGCTCTGGTGTGAACGTGCGGCTGCCCTGAGATGGCAGATGTGTGTGAAAGCATCCTGGCAGCCGCGTGGTAGCGGCAAACGGAGCAAGGCGGAGTTTGCCGATGGCTTCGACGGCGCGCGTACCACCATCGGCAAGCCTGCGCTTGCCGCTGCCACACATGGCGCTCCGTGCTGGAAAACGGGCCTTGCCGTGAAATCTGCACAGACACCCTGGCAGCGGCCCGGGCGGAGAACACTTGAATTCCGGCCGCCCCCGACATAAGCTGGGTCAAGACGATGACATAGTAGAGACAAGGAAGAACCTAATGGGCGACGACAGCAGCAGGACACTGACGCGGCGGCGGTTTCTGGCACGGGGGGCGATGGCGGCCGGAGCGGCGGCACTGCCCTACTACGTTCCGGCTTCGGCGCTGGGGCGAGGCGGCGCGGTGGCGGCCAGCGAGCGCATCGTGATGGGCGGCATCGGCCTGGGCGGCCGGGGCTCCTACGATCTGGGCTACATGCTGACGCAGCCGGACGTGCAGTGGGTCGCCGTCTGCGACGTCGTGAAGAGCAAGCGCCAGACCGCCAAGAACACAGTGGATAGCAAGTACGGCAACAAGGACTGTGCAGGGTACGGCGACATACGCCAGTTCCTGGCCGAACGCACGGACGTCGACGCGGTCTTGATCGCCACGGGCGACCGCTGGCACGCGCTGGCGTCGATCCTGGCGATGCGGGCGGGCAAAGACGTCTACTGCGAGAAGCCGGCATGCCTGACGATGGCGCAGGGCCAGGCGGTCGTGGAGACGGCCCGTCGCTACGGCCGGGTCTATCAGACCGGCGCCCAACGGCTCAGCGAGCCTCCACATGTGTTCGCCATGGAACTGGCTCGGTCGGGGCGCCTGGGCCCGATCCACACCGTCTACGCCGATTGCCGTTGGCGCGACGGGCTGCGTCACGACTGGCTTCCCGCCGAACCCGAACCTCCCAGAGAGGAGTTGGACTGGGACCTCTGGCTCGGCCCCTGCCCGTGGCGGCCCTACAACGCCGGGTATGTCAACGGCGGCGGGTGGTATCACTTCTACGATCTGGCGACCGACGTGGCGATGTGGGGCGCGCACACGGTGGCCCAGGCGTTGGCGGGCCTGAACATGACAGGCGTCTCACGCATCGTGTTCGAGTACGCTGGACCTGATGCGACGATGGTGACGCGCCTGTCCAACGGCGTGAAGCTGGTGCTGTTCCGCGTCGCCGGCTCGGTGTGGGACCCGTGCGAGTACTGGCATGGCGCCTGCGGCGAGCGCTTCGACGGACGCGAAGGATGGGCCGGGGCCGCCGACGGCTACGCACAAACCGATGTCTCTTCGCCGGCGCTGATGCGCGATTACACGAAGGTGCTGGCCGAGTATTCCGCCCGCACGCAACGGCCGCTGGATCACGTGCGCGACTTTCTCGACTGCATTCGCTCGCGCCGAGCCCCGGTAGCCAGTCCCGAGGTCATGGCGCGGTCGATGAACATTTGCCTGGCGGCCGACATCTGCGAGCAGTTGCAGCGAGACCTGACGTTCGATCTGGCCAAGGCCGAGTTTGTGGGCGACGCGACAGCCAACCGGATGCGGTCCCGCGCGATGCGCGTGCCGTACACGATCTGATTCCATCGCGAGGTCCGCACCCTGACAGAAGACGATGGTGGCGAATGGCTGACAAACCGAGAACACCGGCAAGGACCTCCACCCTTTCCGACGAGATGCTCTGCCGCATGGCCACCGAGAAGACCGGCGCCAAGGACGCCAGGATCATCGCAGCGTCCGACGTGGAGACGGCGCCTTGGGTCCGATGGAAGTGCCAGTTCGGCTGTGACGGCTACGGGCGGTGCCTGGTGTGTCCGCCTTTCACGCCCGGGCCGGAGGAGATGCGAAAGGTGCTGGACGCCTACCACAGAGCCGTGCTGATCCACTTCGATCCGGAAGCCGACGTAAAGGCCGCCGTGGCCGAACTGGAGCGAGAGATCTTCCTCTGCGGCGCGTGGAAGGCGTTCGGACTGGGCGCCGGTCCGTGCTACCTCTGCAAGAAGTGCCCTGTGGACGAGGGGCGGTGTCGCCATGCCGAGCGGGCACGACCGGCGATGGAGGCCTGCGGGATCGACGTTTTCTCCACCGTGAAGAAGGCCGGGTTTCCGATCGAGGTGGTCAAGAGCACCCGCCAGTGTCCCAACTACTATGGCCTGGTGCTCGTGGATTGAGAGACTTGGCGGCTTGTCCGTGTAACATATCAAGACTGTTCCGATTCGAGGCACCTTGATTGCTGAAAGGAGCAAGAGATGAACGGCACGCATACCCACATCGATGCGAACGCGGCAGTTGGGGGACGTCTTCTCCGTCGTCGTGACGTGCTGGCCGCTGCGGCTGTCGGCGCCTCCGCTGGGCTGATGGGACTATCCAAAACCACATGGGGGCAGACCGGACGAGTGGTGAAGAACAGACGGATCAAACAGTCGATCTGCGGCGGGTGTCTGCGCGGCGTCCGGCTGGACCAGGAGCAGACGGCCAAGCTGCTCGTCGAAATGGGACTGGTCGGGCGCGACCTCGTCGGCAGGAACGATTGGGACGTGCTCAAGAAGCACGATCTGGTCGCGACCATGGTGCCGGGCGCCGGGTCGATCAAGCAGGGGCTCAACGATAAGTCGATGCACGCCAAGTTCATGGAGGATTTCCGCACGAATATCAAGGCGGCGGCGGAGTACAAATGGCCCAACGTGATCTGCATGGCAGGCGACCGGGCCGGAATCGGCGAGGAAGAGGGGATGGACAACTGCCGGGCGATCCTCAAGGAAGCGGTCAAGATCGCCGAGGACCACGGCGTGACCCTCTGCATGGAGCTGCTCAACAGCAAGGTCGACCACCCCGGCTACATGTGCGACAACTACACGTGGGCCTTCGAGCTTTGCCGCCGGGTGGATTCGCCGCGATTCAAGATGCTCTTCGACATCTACCACATGCAGATCATGGAAGGCGACCTCATCGCGACGATCAAGAAGAACATCCGGCACATCGGCCACTTCCACACCGCCGGCGTGCCCGGCCGCCACGAGCTCGACGAGAACCAGGAGATCTACTACCCCGCCGTCATGCGCGCTATAGTGGACACCGGATACGACGGCTACGTCGCGCACGAGTACACCCCGACGCGCGATCCCCTGGAGTCGCTCGTGCAGGCCGTGAGGGCCTGCGACGTGTAAGCCAAAGACCCGCATAGCACATGGAATTGAGTTTCCGGGGGTTGGACGGTAGGATGGCGGGCGTGTGGCCCTTGGCTGAACCCTGGAATCGACGTGATGCGGGAATGTTCTGAACGATGGCGTTGGTATCGCTGCAAGAGATTCGTATCGCCTTTGGCGGTCCCCCCCTGCTGGACGGGATCAGCCTCCAGATCGACAAGCAGCAGCGGATCGGTCTGCTGGGACGTAACGGGGCCGGCAAATCGACGCTGATGAAGATCCTCGCCGGGCTGGTCGCGCCCGACGCCGGAACCGTCCAGGCCGAATCGGGTCTCAAGATCGCGTATTTCTCGCAAACGATCCCGCACGACCTCGATGGATCGGTCTTCGAGATCATCGCGCGGGGCCTGGGCCAACGCGGCGAGCTTATGGTGCGTTATCATCGCGAGGAGGCACGCCTGACCGCACATCCCGATCCCGACCACAGCCGCCTCCACGAGATGCACGAGCAACTGGACGCCCATCGCGCCTGGTCGGTGCTCGAAGAGATCGCGGCTATCACGACGCGCATGAGCCTGAATCCCGACTGGGACAGCCGCACCCTCTCGGGTGGACAGAAGCGGCGCGTGCTGCTGGCGGCGGCCCTGGTCTGTGGGCCCGACCTGCTGCTGCTGGACGAGCCGACCAACCATCTGGACATCGATACGATCGCCTGGCTGGAGACGTACCTGCTCGGTCTGGGCAAGACGCTGCTGTTCGTCACGCACGATCGCATGCTGCTGCGCAGGCTGGCCACGCGGATCATTGAGATCGACCGGGGCCGGTTGTTCGACTGGTCGTGCGACTACGACACGTTCCTGGAGCGCAAACAGGCGGCGCTGGATGCGCAGCAGAAGGAGTGGGAACGATTTGACAAGAAGCTGGCCCAGGAGGAGGTCTGGATTCGCCAGGGTATCAAGGCGCGGCGCCATCGCAACGAAGGACGCGTGCGCGCCCTGCGGAAGATGCGTGCGGAGCGCCGGGCGCGGCGCGAGAAACCGGGCGCCGCTACGCTCGAGCTGGCGGAGGCCCAGGGTTCGGGCACGCTGGTGCTGGAGGCCCAGGGCGTCGGTTACAGCTACGACGCCAAGCCGCTGATCAAGGACTTCAACGTCCTGATCGCGCGAGGCGACAAGGTCGGCATCATCGGTCCCAACGGCTGCGGCAAGACCACGCTGGTTCGCCTGCTGCTGGGTGAACTGACCCCGCAGACGGGCACAGTCCGGCAGGGAACGCAACTGGCGATTACGTACTTCGATCAACTGCGGCACCAGCTCGACGAAGACAAGACGGTCTGGGAGAACGTGCTGCCCAATGGCAGCACCGTCACCATCGACGGCAAGAGCAAGCACATCATCGGCTACCTCCAGGATTTCCTTTTCACGGCGGAGCGAGCCAAGACGCGCGCCCGCTACCTCTCCGGCGGGGAACGTAACCGACTGTTGTTGGCCCGGCTCTTCACCAGGCCGGCCAACTTGCTGGTCCTGGACGAGCCGACCAACGATCTGGATAGCGACACCCTGGAATTGCTCGAAGAGCTGCTGATCAACTTCAAGGGGACGCTGCTGCTGATCTGCCACGACCGGGCTTTCCTCGACAACGTCGTCACCAGCACGCTGGTCTTCACCGGCGGCGGGACGATCGTCGAATGCGTCGGAGGCTACAAGGACTGGGTCAAACAACAGGACCAGGAGCCGCCCGAACCCGAGAAACTCAGGATCGACAAGAAGAAGCTCTACAGAGAGGCTCGCAAAGTCAGCCAGCCGCGGAAGCTCTCCTTCAAGGAGTCCAAGGAACTGGAGTCGCTGCCCGCAATGATCGAATCGCTGGAAGACGAACTGGAGGTCCTGCACAGCCAACTGGCCGATCCGGCGTTCTATCGCAATCCCGACACAGTCGTGGCCGCCAGGAAACGCCTCGCCGACCTCGAAATCCGGCACACTCAGGCCTTCGAACGCTGGGAGCACCTCGAATCCCTCGCCTCGGTTTCCTGACCCACCCACCGATCTCCGCCTCTGGGGGAAATCATCGTGTATAAGGAAATTCCTTATTGCGGGAGGGGTATCCAGGTGCGTATTGTTCTTTAATCGGAATGGTTCCTATTTAGAGAAGACAGGCATGGCGGTATCGAAAGCAGAGATCGAGCGGCGGATGAAACGGTTCGCCGAGACGTGCCGGACGGGCGGGCTGAAGACCACGCACCAGCGGATGGAGGTCTTCCGCGAACTGGCCGGAGCCGAGACCCACCCGGACGCCGAGACGATCTATCGGCACGTCCGCCGGCGGGTGCCGGCGATCTCGCGGGACACGGTCTACCGCACCCTGGCGACCCTGGAGGAGCAGGGTCTGGTCCACAAGGCCGAGATCGTCTCCGGGCGGGGCCGCTACGACGCCAACATGGAGCACCATCACCATTTCATCTGCACCGCGTGCGGGCGGGTCCACGATTTCTACAGCCCGACGCTCGACGACCTTCCGATTCCCAAGTCCGTCTCGGCGCTGGGGCGCGTCGAATCGACCCAGGTACAGCTTCGGGGGCTCTGCACGAACTGCGCGAAAGATAAGCGGTAGGCGATACCACCAGGAGAGGATGAACCTGCCGTGTGAACGCGATATAGGATTAATTACGATGTAAGAACATTTTGGAACAGGAGAAATGCGATGGCGAAGGACAAGAAGAGACTGACGACGGCGTCGGGCCTGCCCGTGGACGACGACCAGAACACGCTGACCGCCGGACCGAAGGGGCCGGCCCTGATGCAGGACGTGCACGTGATGGAGAAGCTCGCCCACTTCAACCGCGAGCGCATTCCCGAGCGCGTGGTCCACGCCAAGGGCGCCGGCGCCTACGGCGTGTTCGAGTGCACCGCCGACATGAGCAAGTACACCCGCGCCAAGTTCCTCGCGAAGGCCGGCAAGAAGACCGACGTCTTCGCGCGCTTCAGCACCGTCGGCGGCGAGAAAGGCTCTGCCGACACCGCCCGCGACCCGCGCGGCTTCGCGGTCAAGTTCTACACGGAAGAGGGCAACTACGACATGACGGGCAACAACACACCGGTGTTCTTCATCCGCGACCCCTCGAAATTCCCAGATTTCATCCACACGCAGAAGCGCAACCCGGCCACCAACATGCCCGACCCCGACATGTTCTGGGACTTCCTGTCGCTAACGCCCGAGTCGGTCCACCAGGTGACGGTCCTGTTCAGCGATCGCGGCACGCCCGACGGCTATCGGCACATGAACGGCTACAGCAGCCACACGTTCAAGTGGTACAACGCCAACGGCGAGGTCTACTGGGTCCAGTACCACTTCAAGACCGAGCAAGGCATCCGTAACCTCACGCGGCAACAGGCCGGCAAGCTGGCGGGCGAGGACCCCGACTACGCGACGCGCGACCTGCGAGAGGCCATCGCCAAGGGCGACTACCCCTCGTGGCGGGTGTGCGTGCAGATCATGCCGGCCAAGGACGCCAAGACGTACCGCTGGAACATCAACGACATCACGAAGGTCTGGCCGCACGCGGATTATCCGCTCGTCGAGATCGGACGGATGACGCTCAATCGAAACCCCGACAACTACTTCGCGGAAGTCGAGCAGGCGGCGTTCAGTCCGGGCAACTTCGTGCCGGGCATCGCGGCGTCGGCGGACAAGATGCTCCAGGCACGAGTGGTTTCCTATCACGATGCTCACCTGTATCGCCTGGGCGCCAACTACCAACTGCTGTCGGTCAACGCCCCGAAGGCGTGTTCCGCCCACAACTACCAACGCGACGGCTACATGCGCTGCGACGACAACGGCAAAGGCGGACCGAATTACTGGCCCAACTCGATGGGCGGGCCGGCCCCCGATCCGAGCGTAGCCGAGCCGCCGATCGAGCTGGAGGGTGTCGCCGCCCGGCATCCGCAGGAGCTGACCGACGACGATTTCTTCCAGGCGGGCGAGCTGTACCGACGCGTAATGACCAATACCGACCGCGAGCATCTGGTCGGCAATATCGTCGCTCACCTGGGCGGTGCGCAAAAGCGCATTCAGCTCCGCCAATGCGCCATCTTCTACAAGGCCGACGCCGACTACGGCACGCAGGTCGCCAAGGGTCTGGGCCTGAATGTCAGCGAGGTCAAAAAGCTCGCTGCGATGAGCCAAGAGGAACGCGTCAAGGCGACGGCGGCATGACCGCGTGGAACGCCACGCGCCGAGCGGCCGCAAAATCATGAAAGGAGAAAAGCAATGATCAGCAAGAAGATGACGAACGCCCTGAACCTCCAGATGAATCGTGAGTTCTTCAACTCCAGGCTCTACCTGTCGATGGCCGCCTATTTCGAGTCGATCAACATGCCGGGCGCGGCGAAGTGGATGATGGCGCAATCGCATGAGGAAACAGAACACGCGATGCGATTGTACGACCACCTGCGTGAACGCGGCGCCCGCATCCTCCTGGCGGCCATCGAGGCCCCGCCCACAAAATGGGCCAGCCCGCTGGCCGCCTTCGAGGCCGCCTACGAACACGAGTGCAAGGTGTCCCGCGAGTTCGACGAGCACATGGCCCTGGCGCAATCGGAGAAGGACTACGCGACCAGCATCTTCCTCCAATGGTTCGTCAAAGAGCAGGTGGAAGAGGAAGCCTCTGCAGATGAGATCGTGCAGAAGATCAAGATGATCGGCGATCACAAGGGCGGCCTGTTCATGCTCGACCGCGCCCTGGGCGAGCGCAAGGCAGATGATTGACCGCGCAACAGCCCGGCGTGAATCGGCAAGAGGAGGCCAGCGACATGAAGTGGAGAACGGATGACCGGGGATGGAACCCTTATCTGGCCGGAGCGATGACCGGCGTTCTGGCGATCGCTTCCGCTCTGGCGACGACGAAGATGCTCGGCAAGACCAACTACCTCGGCGCTTCGACGACGTTCGTTCGTGCCGCGGGCCTGCTCCAGAAACCGGTGGCGCAGGAGCACGTGGCCGCCAACGAGTACTACACGAAGGAGAAGATCAAGGTCGACTGGCAGTTCATGCTGGTAGTGGGGATATTCCTCGGCGCGCTGCTCTCGTCGCTGACGGACGGGAGCTTCCGCGCCGAGGCGGTTCCCCCAACGTGGTCGCAACGTTTCGGTCCAGGCGTGACGAAGCGGGCGGCCGGAGCGATCCTCGGCGGCCTTGTCGCCATGGTCGGCGCGCGGATGGCCGACGGCTGCCCGAGCGGCCACGGGCTCAGCGGCATGATGCAGCTCTCCGTCAGCGGTTTTGTGGCGATGGCGATGTTCTTCGGCATGGGCATCGTCGTGGCCCGGCTGGTCTATGGAGGGCGAAGCCATGAATGAACAGATCCTCGGATTGACCACGGGCGTCGCGTTCGGATTCCTGCTCCAGAAGGGCCGCGTGCTGCGTTTCGACAAGCAGGTGGGCGCGATGCGGTTGAAGGACATGACGATCCTGAAGTTCATGCTCGCCGCGATCCTCGTCGGCATGGTCGGCCTGCACCTGCTGGCGCACTTCGACGTCCTGGCGTTCAAGCACAAGCCGATGAACCTCGGCGCGGTCGCCGTCGGTGGCGCCCTGTTCGGCGCCGGCTGGGCAGTCATGGGCTTTTGCCCCGGCACCTCCGTCGGGGCGCTGGGCGAGGGCCGCTGGCACGCCGTCTTTGCCATTGTGGGCATGCTCCTCGGCGCCGCGGCCTACGCGGAACTCTACCCCTTCTTCCAGCGAACCGTACTGGCCTGGAAGAACTTCGGCCCGATCGCCCTGCCCGAGACGCTCGGCCTCAACCCATGGCTCGTCATCGCCCTGTTCTGGGCCCTCTGCCTGGCCCTCTTCGCCTGGTTCGAAAAGAAGAAGCTATAGCTATCGCCACCCATCCCCAAGCTCTCCGAGCTTGAGGGGCGGCATACGGGCTTTGGCTTGTAGGGGCGAATCATGATTCGCCCGTGCGTGGTTGCCAGTGTCTGCCACCCCCACGTCCTGTGGGCTTGAGGAGTTGCCACAGCGAGAGGTAATTCCCCTTGCTATTTCGGGCAGAAGAGCTATCCTATGGATAGTGGCGGCCCCTGCTGTCCCGGCGGAGCTGTGCGGCGGATGACGAGGAAGTGACGGATGGCGGAAGGGAGGAACTGCAATGATAACGAGACTGTTCCTGCTGGTGATCTCATTGATTGGCTTTCTGCTCCCTGTCGGCACTGTGCTGGGGGATGGCACGGTGTTGCGCCGGGGGAACAACCCCGCCGACATCCTCCAACCGACGCAGAAGGTCTACATCCATTGTGACGGCGATCAAGAGCGGCTGGTCATCCAGACTAAGTACGAAGGGCCGGCCGAAGAGATGGTCTGGCTGATCCCGGTCCCCGCCCGGCCGACGGTCGAACGGGGCGACCCCAATCTCTTCATCGAGCTGAGCAAGGAAACGCAAGGACTCGACATCTCTCTGACCGATTTCGTGGCCTTGCGATACAGCACGGCTGGGGGCGGGAGGCGCTCCAACCCCGTCGAGTGGCATGATCGAATCGGTGACTATGACGTCGCGCTGCTCTCGCCGGCAGGCGCCGAAAACGTGATCGCATGGCTCAACGCTAACGACTTCGCGGTCCCCGACGAGGCCGTTCCCATCTTGGCCGACTACATCGCCAAGCGGTGGTGGATGGTGGCTGCCCGCATCCACCCCGACGCGTTGACCGAGATCACGCAAGAGGCGCTCGCGAAGGGCGCGCTCCACCCGCTCGACATGAGATTCGAGACATCGCAGTGTGTCTATCCGCTTCGCCTGACGTCGCTGGCAGGCGGACCGGTAGAGGAGCTGATCTACATCGAAGGCCCCAACCACTACCAGCCAGCGACACTCGCCGCGGGCGACTGGGACATCACGGTCTTCGGCGGGCCGATACGGATTCTGACCGACGAGTACCAGTATTCGGCTGTGGATCAGGCTCTGGAGATCCTCGCCGGGAGAGTCACGACCGACGCCGAAAGGCATCTCACGAAACTGCGGCGGGTCTTTCCGCCTGAGGAGATGACCGACGACCTCTTCTTCGAAGCGATGGATTACACCACACTGTTGGCGAGCGATGACCCGAATCAGATCGCCCAGGGTGCCACGCAACTGGGTCGACATCGCGACCCGGCCGGCGCCTCGGACCTGATGGCCTCCTTATCACCGACGGCGCTCGAACAAGTCCGCGTGACCCCGGAGCAGTACGAGTGGTGGCTGGGTCCATCGGCCCAGATTCTCTCGGTAGAAGGCCTCCTCGATCACCGCGACATCTGCTGGCACCTGCGAAGCTGCATCTGGGCGTTGGGTGAGATCGCGCTCGAGTGTGAGCTGGCCCCTGAGTTCGAAGCCACCCTGCTGCGCTGTGCACGACATGACAGCCAGTTCATTCGCATGGAAGCCTATACCGCGCTGACCAAACTCCAAGCCCCAAGTCTGGGGGAAGTCCTGACAGAGCGATTCAGAGAGATCCAGGACAGCTTGCCCGTCCCGATGATCTACACGAATTGGTGGCAGGGTGGGATCTTGACCGCGGAAATGGACATGGTGGCCGACTGGATCGAACGATTCGGCACGGCACAAGAGCAGGAGACCTTCGTCACGATCTTGTTGGACATGGTATCGCGTCTGCCCGCTGAGCTACAGGGTCCCACGATTCTGGGATTGGAGACGTACCCGGACGGCTGGCCCGGCTGGGTACTGTGGCGCGCCGCCTGGACGCAGGATGCGCGGTTCCTCACGCCGCTACAGGAGTTCCGCGCCCGACTGGCACCCGAGGCTGTCGAAGAAATATTCGAGTTTCTACTGACCGCCGAGGCCGCTTGTGGCTCGGCCGAGGCCATCACGCTCGTGGCCCGGTACATGGTGGACGAGCAGAGGGCGTTGAAGATCCATGCCGACGGGTATGCCTATGTACCCTCGCTGACCCGGCGTAATGAAGAGGTCGGCTTGCGCCAGTGGATGCTCTGGCAGGCGAAGTCGATTCCGCCCTATTACCAATGCGATATGCCACCGGACATCTGTGACACGATAGCCCGCGCCGCCCTGAGGGCCGATGGGCTCAGTGACTGGTGGGTCCTGTATCTGCTGGGCCATGTCAGAGGCCCGCAAGCCGAAGACCGAGACCGACTGATGGAGGTATGGAACCGCAACACCGGCCCTATCCGCGTAGTGGCGGTGGACCTGCTCTACGTCTGGCGCGAGGTGGAAGCTCTGCTGGGACTCCGCGACCAGGCCCAGAGCCCCGAGGTCCAGGCGGAAATCGCCTGGGCGCTGGGTGAATTGGGCGTTGGCGAGGCACCCGAGGGCGCAGAACCATAGACACATAGCTAAGCGTTAGATAGCGAGGAAGTGACGGATGGGGGAGTGTGCAATCATGCAAGCGAGACGATGGCTCGTATGGGGTCTGTTTCTTAACCTCTTGACCTGCATGGGTATAGCTCTGGGCGATGGAGGCATGTTCTTTCGCCGGATTTCTTACGAGGACGTCCTTCAGCCAACCCAGAAGGTCTACATCCGTTGGGACGAATCGCAGGAAGACCTGCTAATCCAGACGAAGTACGAAGGCCCGGCCGAAGAGATGGTCTGGATCGTGCCGGTCGCGTCACAACCTACGGTTGAACGAGGGAACACCGCAGTACATCGATAAGTGCACGGTCGAGAGTGACTATGACCGGTACGTCCGAAGCTCGTCGTCGCTCAGATCATCGTTCGGCACGAGTCGATAGTGCCGTTCCTCTTTAGTGCACACCTCGCCTTTCGACACCTCGAACTCGAACAACGCGACCAGATCGTCGGCGATGAACTGCGCCGCAATCGGCCGACACCGCAGAGTCGGAAACTTCGATTCGCACAGCGCCAAACACCGCTCGATGCTGATGGCGCCGATGGAGTGCTTCGCGTCGCCGGCGTGAATCGGGAGCATGTACTGCCGGCCGGTTTGACCGATACCAACGTACACCTCATCGATCTCGACCTCTCCGAGCGCCACCATGGATGCACGGAGGTGGCTCTGAAGCGAATAGCACCGCAAACCCGTGAAGAGGTCCACCAGTCTATCATGTCGAAGTACCGCAAGGATTCGATCGCGTTGCCCCAAGACGTATCGCCTGACCACATACGGGGTCGCATCATACACGTCGATTCTCGACAACATTGGGTTTACACTGATGCAATTCGCGTGCCCGCACCGATGATGTGTCTGAACCATCTCTTTCTTCGCTCCAAAGCAAACAACCCGTCGTCCGCTCACATGACTCAACTCTGCAAAGACCGCCAGGAAATGCCAAGTAGCAACATCATGGTTCTTTGGCGCCGGCAACCACACCACGCCGCAAAGCCAAGCGAGCAAGCAAGACACCAGTTGGGGCTTGCCGCCCAAGACCTTCTGGGGAAGCCTTAGAGCTTGCTCGCCGGACTGGACGATCTCGGCGCCAAGGTCGAGCGGAGAGAAGATGTCGAACTGATTCAGTTCTTTGGCATGAATGCGATCGCGAGGATGGAGTGGAGTCGTTGCAGTAGCGATCCGACGCGGGAGCCTTCGCCGAGGTGCAGGTCGGTGACGGCGACGCGGTTGATCACGCGGAGGACATCGGCGTCGACGCCGGGTTGGCGGTAGGCCCAGACGTCGTGGATCGCGTAGGGCCGGCCTGCCACTTGCCCAATGTAGAGCATGACGTGGCCCCTCATGTGCAGAAGGCTCACGCCGGGGAGCGCCTGTGTCACCACAGCCTGCTGCTTCTTGTCGTCGGACTCGTCCGGCCCAAAGCTCCCAAGCAGCCGGCCCACCTGGGCCTGGTCGGAGGAGTTGCGGGGCAGAGAAATGCCCACGGTGGCAAACACCTCCTGCACGAACTGGGAGCAATCCTGCTGCCCGTTGGCCCCGCCCCAGCCATACGGCGTATTGAGCATCTCGAACGCTTGCTCGATGATGTGCCGGGGCGTGTAGGACAGAGTCCCGGCGACCACCTCCTGGCGTCTGAGATAGCCCGTTCGCACCTGCAGAGTGCCGTCCTCCCGCCGCTTCGGCAACACCACGGCCACCACGCCCTGCGCTTTGTCGTCCGACAGAAACAGCTTCGATCCCATGCGGACGAAACCGTAATACTGCGTCAAACGCGCATCCAGATAGACGTTGCCCTTGGCCCGGACGACCGTCACGAAGGGCCGGCCCATAATGTCCCGCAACTGCTCCTGCGAGCATAACGCCAGCTTCTCCGTCTCGATCCAGCCATCGCTGGAAGGGCCCATCACGTAGTGCCAGAGGCTGTCGTCGCTCGCGTGCAGAATCGCCACGGGCGTGCCGATATCCAGGGCGCTGTTCTGCACCTGGTCGAAATCGACATCCCCTGCCTCGGCGTACAGACCCTCGGCGGTCGGCAGCAATCTCTGGTCGGCATTGCAGACCACGAATCCGAACCTGACCTCCACGCCGGAGCCGATGGATTCCACGCTGATGCTGTCCTCCATGGATGCGTAGAAGGACTCGCCCGCCTGCCGACCGTTGGCGCCGTACAGGGTCATGTTGCGAAAGCCATCCAATTCGCGATGCACGATCGCGCGCAACTCCTGTCCGTCGAACTCCTGCGGAAACTGCGCGATGTCTTTCGTCAGTCGCAGACGCGTCCGGGTGTCGCTGTTCAACTCGCGGATCTCGTCCTCAGAGAGAACGACCCTGTCCGGCTCAGCCAGCCGGCCAATCCAGAATCCGGGCGTGTTCATCTCCGCGGTGACATGCGGAAGAACAGTCGGGGCCGCCAGATATTCCTTCTCCTGTACGGCGCGCGGCGAGCCAGATCCGGCGCAGCTTGCCAAACACGCCATGAGGACAGCGCAGGATGCGAACCATGATACTCCTCTACGCGGTGTGGACATCTCAACCGTTGCCTCCATGCTCGGCTCCAACACGAGACAGACACTCAATTCCACTGCATGCCGCGATAGTATCCTACTCGTTCTCGGAACTCAACCGCGCCTCATCCTGCTGCCGGTCAGGCGGCAATGACGTAGACAAGGTCGGGCCAGGAGGTGAGGAGATGATCGGGGTCCTCGGCTTCGATCTTATGGAGGTGTTTGCGGGCCTGGCCACCCGTCTTGACGACAGCGGCGATGACGCCGGCCTTGCGGGCCTGACGGACATCGTGGTCGGTGTCGCCGATGTAGATGGTCCGCTGCGGCGCAACGCCGAATTCCTCGACGAGGCGCCTGATCCCCTCGGCGCGCGAGTCGGCGGCGGCCTTGAGCGGCATGGACGAGCGCACGGCGTCCCAGTCCTGGAACCGGAACGTCGAAACGATCCGCTCGATCGACTCGATCTTCAGGCCGCTGAGCACCGCGATTCGAACGCCCCGCCGCTTGAGCTCGACGAGGGCCTCCTCGACCCCGTCGAACGCAGTAATCTGATCGAGCACCGTATGGGGAAACAACTCCCAGAACCGCGCGTGGCACTCGTCCGTGCGGTCTTTGTGTCCATCGGGCAGCCAGGCGTGCACGTACTGCCAGATACTCGTGCCGAAGACGCCGTAGACCGGGTCGGTATGCCCATCGGGAATACCCAACTCGGTCGCGGCCTGCCGGACCGCCGCGATGATCGCGCCGTCCGTCCTGACCATCGTTCCGCCGAGATCAGTAACGACAAGATCCACGTTTCTGCTGCGCTGCGCCAAGGGAACCACCTCAGAACGCCGACAAATCACCCTCGTGCCACCCGGAACCACCCGGACGCGGGAGTGCCGCTTTATAGCCGCCGAAGCCCGCACATTCAAGGACAATTCTCCCCTGAAACGCTGCGAGGCCGCGTGGCAGCCTCAAGCGAAGCTTGGGGATGGCTCTCGGCATTGGCGACCTTCTGCAATCGGCGCGATCGCCGGATCTACCATCCCCAAACGCTCCGCGTTTGAGGCTGCCACACAGGTGCGAGCGTGTCCACACACGTACGGGAGGAGAGAATTGTGGCAATCCAGCTTCGGGGCTACTTCTCTTCGATCTTGAAGACCTTGAAGCCGGATTTGAGGTAGTTGTCGAGGGCGCGGGGGTGGTCGTTGGTGCAGGTGTGGACCCAGACGCGGCGGGCGCCCCAGGCGAAGGCGGTGTCGATGGCATGGTCGAGCAACGCCCCGCCGTGGCCCTGGCCAAGGAATTCCGGGGTCAGGCCGAAGATGCGGATTTCGACGCTCTCGCCCTGCTGCTGCAATTCGTAGTAGCCGACGAGCGAACCCTGCCGGCAGGCGACGAAGGTCCGCAGGTTGTCGGCAGCGGCGTACTCGCGCCAGCGCTGGTCCGACCAGACGAGTCGATCGATCCATTTCCAGTCGCGGCCGACATACTCATACAGGAACCGGTTGAAACGCGGCTGCTTGACCACGCACTCGCGGACCTCGAAGCCGACGTCGGTGCGGCTCCGGCGGACCCACTGGTCCTTGCCGTTGATCTCAAGATGGGTGGTACGGATCACGCCTGCCCTTTCTGCCGGTGTCAGGATCGGCATCTTAGCGGCGTTTTCGGCGTCGCTCAAGAGATTCGCACGATTCCGGAAAGACGCCGGTCAACCGAAGCGGTAGAATGATCGTCATAGCGAGTGGAAAGAGTTCTTTCTTGGAAGGATGAACCGATGAAGACGCTCAGCACGGCAGTCATAGGAATGATGGTTCTCGGCTGCGCCGCCCACGGCTCGGCCGACGAGAAGACCGAAATCGCGGCGGCTGCCCATCAGGCGGTGGCCGATGGGAACAATCAGTTCGCTCTGGCCCTCTACCAGAAGCTGCGAGGCGGCGACGGCAACCTGTTCTTCTCGCCTTACAGCGTCTCGACGGCACTGGCGATGACCTATGCCGGGGCGCGGGCCGAGACCGAGCGGCAGATGGGCGAAGCGATGTGGTATCCGACCTCGGGCGAGGTCCTGGAGAAGCTGGGCATCGCCGGCATGCCAATGACGCAGGAGGAATTCGCCGGAGCGTTCGGCGCGATCATCCGCGACCTCAACGCCAAAGGCGGCAAGGACGCATACGAGCTGAGGGTCGCCAACGCGCTGTGGGGCCAGCAGGACTTCGCCTTCCTCGACGCGTTCGCCAAGCTGGTCGAGACCGAGTACGGCGGGCGCATCCGCAACGTGGACTTTGTCGGCGCGACCGAAAAGGCCCGCCGGACCATCAACGCCTGGGTCGAGGAGCAGACCAACGGTAAGATCAAGGACCTCATCAGCGAGGGCGCCGTCGGCCAGATGACCCGCCTGGTGCTGACCAACGCCATCTACTTCAAGGGCAACTGGGCGAGCCAGTTCAAGGAGGACCGGACGCAAGACGCTCCGTTCACCCTGCTCGACGCGAGCAAGGTCCAGGTCCCCATGATGAACCAGAAGGCCAAATTCCGCTACGCCCAGATCGACGAGCTGCAAGTGCTTCAACTGCCATACGTTGGCGACGAGCTGTCGATGGTCATCCTGCTGCCGAGGGCCCTTGATGGAATCCGGCAGATTGAGCAGGGACTGACCGGCGAGAATCTCGCCAAGTGGCTGGACAACCTACGCGAACAAGAGGTGTTCGTCTCGATCCCCAAGTTCAAGATGACCAGCAAGTTCAGCCTTCAGACGGTGCTGGCGCAGATGGGCATGGCGCAGGCGTTCACCGGGGCCGCCGATTTTTCGGGCATGACGGGCCGGCGCGACCTGTTCATCTCGGCGGTGATCCATCAGGCCTACGTCGACGTCAATGAGGAAGGCACCGAGGCGGCCGCCGCGACCGGCGTGGTGATGAGACTGACCTCGATGGGACCGGACCGGACGCCGGTTTTCAGAGCCGACCACCCGTTCATCTTCATGATCCGCGACAACACCTCCGGCAGCATCCTGTTTTTCGGCCGCGTCATGAGTCCCCAGACCAAGGGCTGAGCACTTCTCGTAACATCTTTCCTGCAAGCATCTTGCGCCCCTCCAGGGCAAGCCAGGAGGGGCCGTGCGCAAAAAGATCTCGCGTTTTTTTGAAAAAAGGGCTTGAATTGCGCGAACAGATAATACAAAATGTACTAATGATATTAGTACACTTATCGTGCGGATAGGTTGGAACGGTCGCCATGGCACTTTGGATGCAGATATCCTCGGGTTCTGAGACGCCCATCTACCAGCAACTGGTCGAGCAGATCAGCGGCGCGATCGCGCGGGGCGAGTTGCGGACCGGCGACAAGCTTCCGGCGGTGCGGGCACTGGCGGCCGAGCTGGTGATCAACCCCAACACGGTGGCGCGGGCCTACATGCTGCTGGAGCAGTCGGGCCTGGTCACCACAAAAACCGGCTCGGGCACATTCGTCAGCGATCCCGCGTTGCGTCAAGCGGACGCCGCCCAGATCAACATCCTCGCCGAACGGATGGACACGCTCATCAGCCGCGCGGTCAATCTCGGTCTCGATCGCAGCGCGCTGGTGGCGCTCTTCGAGAAACGTCTGGAGAAATTTGCGGGCACACTGGATAAGGGCAAAGCGGAAAATGGCTGAGATCGTGCTGGAGACGAAGGGTCTGACGAAATATTACGGGGCCAAGCCCGCGCTGGACCATCTGGACTTGCGAGTCCCTCGCGGGTGCATCTGCGGCTTTCTCGGCCGCAACGGCGCCGGCAAGACCACGGCGATCAAGCTGATGCTCGGATTGCTGGCGCCGACCGCCGGATCGGCCAGCCTGCTCGGTTGCGATTCGACCGCGCTGACGCCCGCGATCCGCCAGCGCATCGGCTATGTCACCGAAGGCCATCGGCTCTTCCGCTGGATGACCATCGGACGGCTGGAGGAGTTCCAGAGGGCCTTCTTCCCCCAGCAATGGGACGGCCAGCTCTTCGCCGAGATGATCGAGTACTTCGAGCTTTCCAAGAAGCAAAAGATCAAGAATCTGTCCAACGGTCAGCGGGCCCAGGTCTCGCTGGCGTTGGCGCTGGCGCCGAATCCGGAGCTCCTGGTGATGGACGATCCGACGCTCGGCCTGGACGCGGCCATCCGGCGGCAGTTCCTCGAAGGCATGATCGAGCTGATCACACGCCAGGGACGAACGGTGCTGTTCTCCAGCCACATCCTCGCGGACGTCGAACGCGTCGCCGATCGTATCGTCGTGATCGACAAGGGCGTGCTGCGGGCCGACTGCCCGCTCGAACAGTTCCGGACCTCGGTCCGCAAGGTCGTAGTGCATTTCGAAGACTCGGCGCCGGCCGACATAGAGCTTGCCGGCCTGCTCCACTTTCGTCGCAGCGAGCGGCAGCTCGAACTGACGTTGGTGGGCGTCGGCGATGCGGAGGTCGCCGACTGGGCCCGGCAGGCCGGCGCCGAGCGTTTTGATTTCGTCGAGATGAATCTGGAAGATCAGTTCATCGAGTTCACCGCGCCGCCTCATCGCCGGCGGCTGTTCCAGTGGGAGAAGGCTTAGCATGAGATTCCTGGCGTTATTACGAAAAGAGCTTCGCGAGTCATTGCCCTGGCTGCTGCTGGCGGGACTGCTCCTGCTGGGTGTCGGGCTGCTGGCGGCGCACTCCGAAGCGCGTTTCGCTCGTATGCGGCACCAGCACTGGTCGGCCCATCAGGGTTTGGGACCCGGCGAGGTCGTAAACACGTATGATCTGGTGCGTTCACCGCACCTTGCGTGGGTGGCCATGTGGCTGGCGTTCATCGCGCCGGGTCTGGGTCTGGTCCTGGGCATATGTCATTTCTGGGTTCCCCTGTTCGCACGGACCTGGTCGTTCCTGCTGCACCGCTCGGCGTCGCGATGGACCATTCTCGGCGCCAAGCTGGCCGCGGCGGTCCTCGGCCTTCTCATTTCGCTGGGCTTAGTCTGGACGGGCCTGTACTGGTACGCCTGCCGGCCGGGCCTTCTTCCGATTCCGGAACCCGTCCAAATACTGGTCGTCGGCTGGGTCTACATCGTCATCGGTCTGGTGGTCTATCTGGGCACAGCGCTGTCGGCCTTAAGCGCCGCCCGCTGGTACACCACGCGCGTCTTCGGTTTGGCCTTCGCTACATTGGCGGCCTTTGTCATTCTACTGCAATGGCATCCGGGCCGGGTCTTCGTACTGGCGGTGTTGGCCATCGCGATCCTGCTCGTGCAGACCGTGGCGGCCTTTCTGAGCCGGGAGTTTTAGAAAGAGGAAGTCAGGCTTATGAACGCGAAGCATCCCATTCACCATTTCGCACGGGCGGCCAGACTCTTCATGGCCACCCTGCTGGTTCTTCTCCTCGTGGCCTTCGTGGAGTCCATCACGATCGAGTTGGCGTCCCTTTTCTGGACGGTGACCCCGGCGCCATCCGCGGAGCCGAAGCAGGAGTTGACTCCCGAGCAGCAACGAACGCAAAGGATCCTGCGTGCGAAGAAGGAGTTCCTTCCCGACGGCACACTGCACCTGGTCACGCAGATCGGCGAGAATCGATGGCAACCGGCGTATGGATCGTATCCGTCGAACGCGCCGGCGAGCCAGGAACAGGTCTACGACGTGAACGACACGCTGCTCTGGGACGGCCCAACCAAGGAACGACCCTACAACTACCTTGCATGGGCTCAAGCTATTCGGAATGACGCGTTCACACGTGAGAGGATGAAGCATCTTCAGCAATTCGCCGAGCCTCAGACTATAGAGATGCCCGTCGCCACTTCTGACGACCTGATGGAGGTATGGCGGTATGATTCGTGGGCGGACTGTTTCATCGGCCACAGTCTCGACGGCGGTCGCGCGGGCTATCTGAGCGCCGCCGGACTGACCGACTCCAAGGCGGATGTCCGGCCCTTCGGTCGCTTCCAGAGCTTCCAGACCTGGTGGCCGCCGGATTCCTACAGCCCGACAGTCCTGTGGCAGACCCAGCAATGCATCTACGAGATCGGCTTCGCATCGCGACAGGTGGACCGAATTCTCGAAAGCCCTCAAGGCAAGATCGAGTACGTGACCATGAACCCAAGCTATCGTTTCTGGCGATTCAGTGGCGAAACGATGGTGCGAACTCGTCCTCTGCTGCACTGCCGGACGAAGGACGAAGTGCATCACTTGATCCTGAAGAGCCCCGAGCAGACCATCACGGTCGCCACGCCGCCTGAATGGCGACAATGGTACGGCAACCACTATGAATTCGCCGCAACGAAGGAGGGCGTTTTCCTGCGCCGGACGTGGCTGGAATATCCGGCGCCGGCGGCACGCATCGATCCGAACTGGTGGACCGGATTTCGCCGAGCCCCCAAGAATCAATGGGTCGAGTTGTATCGCGTTGACGAGACAGGCGGCGTCGATCTGGTCAATCGCTATAGCTGGATCCTGCCCGCCGATCCGGGTGCCATCCGATACATGGAGCCTCGGTCCAATGTGAAGCAGTTCGTGACCGCATTCTCGCCGCTTCTGTGCGACCTTTTCTGGTTGCCCTTCCCAACGGGCTTCTGGCAGAACCTGTACCAGCAGGGTGAGTTCGCGCGGGAGTTCATCCTGGGGGCCTTGGGGATGCGGCCGCACTACAGCGTCTGGAGCTGGCTGGTCACGGCAGCGATGGTGGCACTGACGTTTCGGCACGGACGCCCCCGGCGCACCTCGTGGGGCCGGCTGGCCTTCTGGCTGGTGTTCGTGGCGCTGTTGAACCTGACGGGTTTCCTGGTCTACTGGGCGCTAAACCACACGTCGACAATGGCCTGTCCGGCGTGCGGCAAACGTCGCGGCCTGAGCCGGACCGATTGTGTCCGCTGCCGAGCCGCCCTGCCGGCGCCCGAGCACGACAAGCTCGACCTGATCTTCAGCGTGTAGATACCTCTAATCGCAAACAGGCTCTTGTCGTCATAATCGCTACAGAGTGTCCGCACGACAAACCGCGTGCAGGCGGCACGTTCGACAAACGCGATCGCCGGCGCGCTTTTTCCTCCGACATCAACAGCAACCGGCCAGAACCACTCCAAATGCGCTTCCCTCTCACCCTTCGTTTTGGTACAATGCGCCCATGGACTTGGGGCGGCACACCGATGTGAAAGCTACTGGAGGAGGTTGCGATGGATGAGGCCAGTCTGGAAGGTGCGCTGAACGAGTTGGTCAAGCAATTCGGCGAAAGCACCGATCCGAATCACAAGAAATTAGCGGACCTTGCCAAACAGGCCGAGGCCAATCGCAAAGAACTCCAGAAGAGCATCGACACGCTCCAGGAACTGCTCGACTACCTGCGAGTTTGCATCAAGTACCAGGCCTTCGATCTGGAGGCGACGCGGCGCGAGAACGCGTACCTGCGCAAGCTCCTCGAAGAGAGCAACCACGACGACAAGTAGTCCGCATGGGGGAATACACACGTCGGTGCGGCAGCCCTTCGCAGTGTACCCGTGAGCGCGTAACGCCTGACGGCGTCACTACAAACGGGGCGCGAAACGCGGGTCCCAAAAACCTCCGGGCGCCCGAAACCGGCGCATTTCACAAATCCAGTGAAGAAGATGGGCTTTGCGCCCCGGGGGCAGGAAAGTTTCCGGTGGATTTTGCCGATACCTACGGTATCCAGGGGGTAGGCCCCTGGCCTGGATGAACACGGAGGCCCTTTGCGTCATATAACTAACGGTTACGCAACGTACTCATTGGCGATGCAGACCCGCTCGGCATGCGGACCTTTATCGAATTCGCTGAGTTGACAGAACGCGGCGATCATGAGATAACGTAGCGATGAGCAGGGAATCTGGGGTGGTTCCTGGGCCGCAGAAACCGGACGAAAACGGACATTCTTTGGAGCGGGTTTAACGGATATGTTTGAGCGCTTTACAGATCGGGCGAGGAAAGTGATGGCCCTGGCCAATCAGGAGGCCCAGCGGTTCAATCACGAGTACATCGGGACCGAGCACATCCTGCTGGGCTTGGTCAAAGAGGGCAGCGGGGTCGGCGCGACGGTTCTGAAGAACCTCGACGTCGACATCAAGAAACTGCGTCTGGAGGTGGAGAAACTGGTCAAGAGCGGCCCGGACATGGTCACGATGGGCAAGCTGCCTCAGACGCCGAGAGCCAAGAAGGTCATCGAGTACGCGATCGAGGAAGCCCGGGCGCTCAACCACAATTACGTGGGCACCGAGCACATCCTGCTGGGCCTGCTTCGCGAGAGCGAAGGCATTGCGGCCCAGGTTCTGATGAATCTCGGTCTGAAGCTGGAAGACGTGCGTCAGGAGGTGCTGAATCTTCTGGGGGCCGGCGTGGAGGACGCGCCGAACGATCTGGGTCTGAAGATGGGCCCGCCCGGAGCCGCCGGACGCAAGCTCAAGAGCAAGACTCCCGCGCTGGACAGTTTCGGCCGCGACCTGACGCAGCTTGCCGTCAACGGGGAGCTCGATCCGGTCATCGGACGCAAACGAGAGATCGAGCGTCTGATCCAGATTCTCTGCCGCCGGACGAAGAACAACCCCGTTCTGCTCGGCGAGGCCGGCGTCGGCAAAACCGCCATCGTCGAGGGCCTCAGCCAGCAGATCATCAACAAGCAGGTCCCCGAGATCCTCAAGGACAAGAGGATCGTCGTGCTGGACCTGGCGATGATGGTGGCCGGAACCAAGTACCGCGGGCAGTTCGAGGAGCGCATCAAGGCGGTCATCAACGAGGTTCGCCGCGCCGCCAACGTCATCCTGTTCGTCGATGAGCTGCACACCCTCGTCGGCGCCGGCGGAGCCGAAGGCGCCATCGACGCCTCCAACGTCCTGAAACCGGCGCTGGCCCGAGGCGAAGTCCAGTGCATCGGCGCCACGACGCTGGACGAATACCGCAAGTACATCGAGAAAGACGGCGCTCTGGAGCGCCGTTTCCAGACGATCATCGTGGACCCGCCTTCGAAGGATGAGGCCCTGGAGATCCTTCGCGGCCTTCAGGACCGGTACGAAGCGCACCACAGGGTCCGGTTCACCGACGAGGCGCTGTTCCAGGCGGTCGAGCTTTCGACGCGCTACATTACCGGCCGGTGCCTGCCGGACAAGGCCATCGACGTGGTCGATGAGGCCGGCGCCCGAGTTCGTCTGAAGAACATGACGCCGCCGCCGGACCTGACTGAGGTGGAAGAGAAGATCGAGCGGCTCCAGGTCGAGAAGGACGAGGCGGTCCGAAGCGCCGACTACGAGCGGGCCGCATCGCTCCGCGATGAGATGCAGCATCTGCTGGACGAAAAGACCCAGCTTCACAAGAAGTGGTACGAACAGAACAAGGACGCCACCGGCGTGGTCGACACCGAGATCATTGCAGAGGTCGTCAGCAACATGACGGGCGTGCCTCTGACGAGGCTCGAGAAGAAAGAAACGCAGCGCCTCCTGGAACTCGAAGCGGAGTTGCACAAGACGGTGGTTTCGCAGCACGAGGCGATCACCACGGTCGCCAAGGCGGTGCGTCGAAGCCGCAGCGGCATGAAGGACCCGAACCGGCCGATGGGCTGCTTTATTTTCCTCGGGCCCAGCGGGGTCGGCAAAACGCTGCTCGCCCAGGCGCTCGCCGAGTTCCTGTTCAGCGATCGCAACTCGCTGATCCGGCTGGACATGAGCGAGTTCATGGAGAAGCACAACGTCAGCCGGCTCGTCGGCGCCCCTCCGGGATACGTCGGCTACGAAGAAGGCGGCCAGCTCACCGAACGCATACGACGCCGGCCCTATTCCGTGCTGCTGCTCGACGAAATCGAGAAGGCGCACCCCGACGTCTACAACATGTTGCTCCAGATCATGGACGAAGGTCGCCTGACGGACAGCTTCGGCCGCAGCATCGACTTCAAGAACGTGATCCTGATCATGACGAGCAACATCGGCGCCGAGCTGATCAAGAACCAGTCCGGCTTCGGCTTCGGCAAGAAGACGCCCGAGTCGAACTACGAGAAGATGAAAGACGTCCTGCACAAAGAGGTGGAGCGTCACTTCCGGCCGGAGTTCCTCAACCGCGTCGACGACATGATCGTGTTCAAGCCGCTGTCGAGAGAAGACCTGCAGACCATCGTCGAGTACGAACTGAACAAGGTCTTCAAGCGGCTCATCGAGTACGGGCTCAGGCTCGATCTGACGCCGCAGGCCAAGGAATTCCTCATCGAGAAGGGCTACAACCCCGAGTTCGGCGCCCGACCGCTGCGAAGAGCCATCGAGCATTACATCGAGGACCCGCTGTCCGAGGCGGTGCTGGCCGGTCGATTCAAGGGCAAGAACCTTGTCAAGATCGACGTCCAGGACGAGGAGCACCTGAACTTCGAGGGCGAGCAGGTCGCCGAGCCCGAGAAAGCCAAGAAGGAGGTCGTCGAGTCCAAGTGACGCGACGTCTCAACCGAACCCACAGGCCGTGTGTCAGCCCCCTGACCACGGCCTTTCTTTTTCCCAAGGTGCGACTCGCGTCGGCGGACAGTTGCAGAATCCCGGCGCCAGAGCTGCGACGCGACTTCAGTCGGCTTCTGCCCCTCCGCTGAGAGACTCGACTTCGGCGTCGGTTCGCTGGGTGGCGAAGAGGTCGGCAAACTGGGCGGAGGGCATCCACTCGACGGAGCCGTCGAGTCGCAGGACAACAAAGCCGTCGTCGAGGAAGGACGAAGGGTGGCGTTTCTCGGAGTAGGCCAGGATGGTCCCGGCCGGAGCGTCGGGGCCGATCCAGAGCGCGCGGTAACGCACGTTGCCGATCCGCACAGCGCCGTCCACGTCGTCCTTGACGTCGTCAATGAACGATTGCGGGGGCAGCGAGCCGCGCTCGGAGCGGTGGGCCAGGACGCGCTGTCCAAGCTGGGTCATCGCGCGCATCGCCTCGGAGCGGTTGACGTAGTCTTTCAGGTGCAGCATTGCGACGACAGCGGCGACAGTCGCCAGCAGAACGACGATGAACTGGATCAACAGCGATCGTTTGTATGGCGTCACGGCATCCCCCTGCCCGCCGGCCGCTATGCGATGACTCTCACGCGCCGGCCTTCGATCCGCAACTTGCCCTGGGCAAACAGCCTGATCGCCTGCGGATAGGCGATGCACTCCTGCTCGAAGACGCGCTCGGCCAGCGCGTCAGGCGTATCGTCATCGAGCACCGGACAGGTTCGCTGAATGACGATAGGCCCGCTGTCATACTCGTTGGTGCAGAAGTGGACCGTGCAGCCGCTGACCTTGCATCCGGCGGCGAGCACCGCCTCGTGCACGTGGTGGCCCCACATGCCCTGGCCGCCGAAGCTCGGCAGCAGAGCGGGGTGGATGTTCAGGACGCGATTCTCGTATTGCCGGGGGATCTTCCAGAGGCAAAGCCAGCCGCCCTGCACAACCAGATCCACGCCGGCGGCGGCGAGGACCTCCTCGATCCTTCGGCTGAACGTGTCCACGTCGGGGTAATCCTTCTTGCGGACGGTCTCCAGCGGCACTCCGGCATCGCGGGCCCTGGAAACGCCGGCCACCGTCGAGCGGGAGCTGATTACAACGGCGATTTCCGCGTGGAGCCGGCCTTTCCTGATCTCGTCGAGGATATTGACCATGGTGCGGCCGCCACCACTGATAAGGACGCCCAGGCGAAGCGGCGGACCCGATGGATCGGACGAGGCGTCGCGGGCCGAACTGGGGGCCCCGGGCGTCTCGTCGATGTCGCGCTCGGCGTCCAGCGCCCGGTTGACCAAGCAGTCGGCGTCTTCGTTCTTCTCGCGTCGGACGTGTCGGACCTCGCAGTTCTCGAACCGGCTCATCAAAGCCGTGGCCTCGTCGAAAAGCGGCCGGATCAGGTCGCTCTTGACCTTGTACCGGCCGTTGATCTGGCGGACGAGCAGCTCGCTGTCGCTGAAAACCGTGACCCGTCCGGCGCCGAACTTGCCGGCGGCCTGCAGCGCCCGGACGAGGGCGGTGTACTCGGCAACGTTGTTGGTCGATTCGCCGAGGAAGAACGCCCGGGCTGCCAGGCGGCGACCGTCGGAATCATCGAGAACGAAGCCTGCGGCGGCGGGACCCGGATTGCCCCGGCTGCCGCCGTCGGTATGGACAATCAGCTTGGCAGACAACGGCGTTCCTCCCCAAACAAAGAAGCGACGACGGCGATCGGCCCGCTCAGTCCGTAGACTCGCCGAGCACCAGGATTCTCGTGCAATTGGAGCAGCGAATGATGTCGTCCCGCGTCATCAGCAGATTGACCGACTCGGCGGTGACCCCCATGAAACACCCGCCGCAACTGTAGGCGCCCGAGCGGCCCTCCTGCTCGTCGATCTTCACCACCGCCTCACCGTCGTACGTGTCGGCCACACGTTTGAAGACGGCCAGCGCTTTGGCGGGAATACCCTTGGCGACCTCATTCCACTCGGCCTGAATCTTGGCGATCTCCGCCTCGTGTTCGCCGGCCGAGCTGTCGGCCTTCTTGCGAATGTCCTCCAGCACCTGAATCTGCTCTTCAATCTGCTTGCGGATAGCCGCAGACTCTTCTTCGTCGGCCTCGACCGCCTTCATCAACTCCAGGATCTGCGCCTCGATCTTCGAGTTGTCCGCCTTGGTCGTATTCAGCATGGTCAGAACGGCGGCGTACTCCTTGTTCGTCTTGGCGGTGTTCAGCGAAGCGCGAAGCTTGTTGACCTCGGCATCTCGTGACTTGAGTTCCAGCTCCAGACGGTCGCACTGCACCTTGGTGAGCTGAGCCTCCTCCTTCTTGGCCTCCAGGGCGCTCTGGAGGCTTCGAACCTGGTTTTCCTGGATGATGACGCTTCTTCGACAACGGGCAAGCTTGGCCTTGGCGGCACGCAAGCGGTTTTCCACACTCTGAAGTTTTATCAACCCGTTCAGTACAGGTCCCATTTATGCTCCTCTGGTCGAGCCACAACCTTTTAATCCTGAATTATGGGCGGATACTTCGCCGTCCGCAACAGAAACATCGCGTGTTTGTGAGATATTTTTGACGTGGCTCATCGGCGGCACTCGTCGCCACGGTCCGAAAGGGCGTGGGACACGCCGGTTGCTTCGCCCGGGACTTCGTGTATAATTGGCGGGCCATGAAAGACTTGCTGCAACAACTGATTCGGGCCCGATCCACTCTCGATACGGGGGAGCAGGCTGCGGCGGAGGTGATCGCCACCCATTTCCAGCGGTACGGCGTAGACTGTCGGATCGATTCGTGGGACCGAAACCGGGCCAACGTCATCGCCCGCGTTCCATCGGCCGGGAAACGGCCGGGCCTGCTGTTCGTCTGCCATCTCGACGTGGTCGGACCGGGCGAGGACCCCTGGACGTATCCCGCCTTCGAGGGCCGGGAAGTGAACGGAAAGGTCTACGGGCGCGGCGCCGTAGACATGAAAGGCCCAATCGCCGCGGCGATCGGCGCGATCTGCGAGGTGGTCGCCTCCGGCGCCGAACTCCAGGGCGACATCGTCTTTGCCGCCACCGCCGGCGAAGAGACGGACAGCGCGGGAGTGCAGCGATTCGCGGCGGACTGTTCCCGGTTGACCAAGCCGGCCGGCGTGATCATTCCGGAACCCACGGACCTCGCGGTCATCACTGCCCATCGCGGCCTGTTCTGGCTGGAAATCACCACCAGGGGCAGGGCGGTCCACAGCTCCATGCCGCAGCGAGGGGTTAACGCCATCGTGTCGATGCGCCGGGTCATCGAGGAACTCGAACGCTACGAAGTCGACTTCCCGCCGCATCCGGAACTAGGCAAGTGTTCCGTCAGCATCAACACCATCCGCGGCGGCGAGGCCATGAACATCGTCCCTGATCGATGCTCGATCGGCGTCGACGTCCGCACCCTGCCGGGACAGAACACCGACGCCATCCGCTACGACGTCGAGCGGATGCTCGCCCGCCTGACCGCCGAGGTCCCCCGGTTCGAGGCGACGCTGTCCGTCGTCCGCTGTGCGGGAGCCATGGAAACCGATCCGGACTGCGAGTTCGTCCAGGGCTTCTGCTCGGCAGTGGACGTAGACCTGACCAACGCGATCGGGTTCACCACCGATGCGCCCCATCTGGCGCCGCTGGGCGCCCCGATCGTCATCTACGGACCGGGTAAGCCCAATCAGTGCCACCAGGTCGACGAGCACATTGCCGTGGCCGATCTCGAAGCCGGGCAAGCCTGTTTCAAGGAGGTCCTCCTGCGGTTTCTGACGTGACGGCCCCCCCCGCACCGGCGCTTGAACGCCGACCCCGTCACTCGGGGGCGGCGGGAAATCTCCGTATTTTTTCTTTTTTTGTCGGCAATTTCCCTTGACTTGGATAGACTGTGTCTATAAATTCAAGTTGTAGTCGGGATTTTGACGAGATTATGAATATGGTCCATCTTGGGAAGAGCGCAGCCAGGCAGTTTACAGGTCACCGTGTGATCAGGCCGCAGTTCTGCGCGCGCATCGCCGTAACCGCCATGACGAAACCCGTCATCGTGGCCAAGGCCATGTGCTTTGTGGAGGGTGCTCCCTAAGAAGGATCTCCATCGCCTTGTGAATCAACCAGCGAAGCCTTTCAGGGAGCACGAAACCCTGGAAGGCTTTTTTCGTTATGTGCGGACCCGCAAGACGAAAGACCTGACGAGGACGTCAGAGGTATGTCAGATGATAAAGGTCAGAGAGATGGACATCGAGTACTGCATGCACTATGCGGACAACCTTGAGGCCGCACGCCGGCCGGCGTGGCTCTACGACGAGACGAAAGCCTGCGGCGTCAACTACAACAGCGCGATCCTCGCCGGGCTCTACGATCGGCATCACCGCTCTTTCCGGAACTATCGCCGGGAGGCCGAGAACATCATCGCGCGTCTGGACGTGAGTCCGTCGGCGACGGTCATCGATATGGGCTGCGGGACGGGGGCGTTCGCTCTGTACGCTGCCGGACACTGTCGAATGGTCCACGCGGTCGATGTCTCTGCGGCCATGCTCCGCCGCGCGCAGCGAAAAGCCCGCCGAAGGGGACTGAAAAACGTCGAGTTCCATCGGGGCGGATTCCTGACCTACGAGCACAAAGCCAAACCGGCCGATGCGATCAGCACGGTGGCCGCCCTGCACCACCTGCCCGACTTCTGGAAACTCGTCGCCCTGCGGCGACTGGCCTCGATGCTCAGACCCAACGGCCGGCTATTTCTGTTCGACGTGGTCTTTTCGTTCGAGGCCGGCGAATACGAGCAAAGCATCGAGCGATTCGTTCGCAAGACCCGCGACCAGATGGGGCCAACAGGACAGAGCGAATCCGAAACACACGTGCGCGACGAATACAGCACGTGCGACTGGATCATGGAGGGCCTTCTGGAGAGAGCTGGGTTCCGCATCCAGACCGCCGATCACCCTGACGAGTTCCTGGCGACCTATTTGTGCACGAAAGAAGGTCCGTGACGAGGCAGAGAGGTGAGAAAGCAGAAGTCGGGCACCAAGAGCTTGAGGAGACGCACCATGACCATTCGGCCGGCTTGTGCAGACGAAACGCGAACAGTAGTGAACGTTCTGCGACGCGCCTGCGCGACCGTTGCAAAGCGCTTCGGCCTGACGGAAGAGAACTGCCCGAAAAGCCCGGCCTTCTATACCGAGGACCGCGTCAGAGCCGACATCGAACGAGGCGTGCAATACTACTTCCTCGAAGAGCAGGGCGTGGTCTGCGGATGCGTGGCATTGGAGAAGGCCCGCCCGGAGATCGGCTGCCTGGAGCGTCTGGCGGTGCTGCCGGAGCATCGGTCGAAAGGGTTCGGCAGCGCGCTGGTCCGGCATGTCCTGGCCCAAGCCTGGTCGATGGGGCTGGAGCGTGTCGGAATCGGCATCATCGCCGAGGATAAGCCGCTCAGAGAATGGTATGGCCGGTTCGGCTTCGTCCTGACGGGAACCAGGAGGTTCGATCATCTGCCGTTTGTCGTCGCGTTCATGGAAAAGGAATTGCGGGAATCATTGGAGAAGGAAACGCCGGATTCCACTGTCTACGATGGAGAGGAGCCATAATGACGTCACCGTATGCGCCGAGAATGGGGACGATCCCCAGGTCGTTCGTCCGCGAGATTCTGAAAGTCACGCAAAACCCGGAGGTCATTTCGTTCGCCGGGGGACTGCCGAACCCGCGATTCTTCCCCGTGCAGGGAATTGCTCAGGCCGCTGCCGATGTCCTCGCTGGGGCCGATGGATCGGCCCTTCAGTACGGCACAACCGAGGGTTATCCGCCGCTGCGGGAGTACATCGCCCAGCGATACCGCAAGACCGAAGGTCTGGACGTCTCGCCCGACGAGATTCTGATCACCAACGGGTCGCAGCAGGCCCTGGACCTGGTGGGCAAGGTCTTCATCGATCGACAGGATGCCATCGCGATCGAGCGGCCCGGCTATCTCGGCGCGATCGAGGCGTTTTCCGTGTACGAGCCGCAGTTCCATCCGGTTCCTCTGCTGGAAGACGGCGTGGACCTTGACCGGCTGGCCGACGTGTTGCGAACGCGATGTGTCAGGTTCTTCCACACCGTCATCAACTTTCAGAATCCTTCGGGCATCAGCTACTCGGTCGAGAAGCGATGCGCGCTGGCCGCCCTCCTGAAGGAGCGCGACGCGTTCGTGATCGAAGATGACCCGTATCGGGAATTGCGTTTCGAGGGGACGGCGAAACCGTCGATGCGCCATGAGCTCGGCGGGAAGGCGGTGCTGCTCGGATCGTTTTCGAAGATCGTCGCGCCGGGTCTGCGGCTCGGCTGGGTCTGCGCGACCCCTGAGACCATGGCCAAACTCGCCGTCGCCAAACAGGCCAGCGATCTGCACTCGAACTCCTTCTGCCAGCGGGTGCTGCACCGGTTCCTGGTCACACACGACATTGACGAGCACATCGCGCTGATCCGAACGGCGTACAAACACCAGAAGGACGTCATGCTGACGGCCCTGGAGACGCATTGGCCGCCCGAGGTCACGTTCACGCGGCCGGAAGGCGGCATGTTCATCTGGGCCACGCTGCCGGAGCGACTCAGCGCGCTGGAGCTGTTCGAGCGTGCCGCCCGCGAGAAGGTCGTCTTCGTTCCGGGAACGCCCTTCTTCGTCGACGGCGGCGGGACCGGCAACATGCGGCTGAACTTCTCCAATGCCGACGCCAGCCGCATCGAGGAAGGAATCGCCCGCCTGGGCAGAATCATCAAGGAGATGCTGGCCTGAGCCGGCTGCCGTTACAGCAGGAGAGCAACATGCAGATCGCCGATATCATAACGCGCTCGCGCGAACCCAAGCCCTGGGTGGATGCCGACAAGATTCCCTGGCACGAGCCGGGATTCAGCCGGCGGATGCTGCGCGAGCACCTCTCGCAAGAGCACGACCTGGCCAGTCGCCGGTTTGTCGTTGTGGATGGGCACGTGGGATGGATTCATCATCACCTGCTGGGAGACACGCCCGCGCGGATTCTGGACCTCGGATGCGGGCCGGGCCTCTACACGAGCCGGCTGGCGAAGCTGAAACACTCCTGTGTCGGCATCGACTGCTCCCCCGCTTCGATGGAATACGCGATGCAGCAGGCGGTCGAGCAGCAGTTGGACTGCACCTATGTGCACGGCGACGTGCGGACCATCGATTTCGGAACCGGATTCGACCTGGTGATGATGGTGTTTGGGGAGCTGAACGTCTTCCATTCGTCCGATGCCAGAACGATCGTGGCCAAAGCCCGGCGAGCGCTGGCCCCGGACGGCGTCCTGCTTCTGGAGCCGCACCGGTTCAGCGCGATCGAACAATTGGGCAGGCAAGGGCCCTCGTGGCACACTGCGGAATCGGGCTTGTTCTCCGATACGCCGCACCTCTGGCTCGAAGAGAGCTTCTGGAACCCGCAGAGCTGCACGGCGGTTCAGTACTTCCATGTGATTGACGCCGCAACGGGCGACGTGACACGACACGGGCAGACGATCCAAGCCTATACGGACGAACAATACCGCAACCTGCTGGCCGATTGCGGGTTCAAGTCGATTGAATTGCTGCCCTCTCTCGGAACCACCGAGGGCGTCGGACAGCATCATCTCATGGCCATTGTGGCGCGTTGAATCGACAGGAGATATGCCATGACCGAACACCTTTTCTACATCGTGGACGTATTTGCCGAGCGGAAGTATGCGGGCAATCAGCTCGCGGTCTTTCGAAACGCAGGCGATCTGACCGACGACGAGATGCAGCAGATCGCCAGAGAGATGAATTTCTCGGAGACGACGTTCATCCTGTCGGATGAACCACGCGACGGTGGATATGACGTGCGGATCTTCACGCCTGTCGCGGAGGTGCCCTTCGCGGGGCATCCGACCCTGGGGACCGCCTACATCATCCGGCATGAGATCATCGGCAAGAACGCCGAACAGGTCAATCTGAACCTGAAGCTCAAGCGAATCCCGGTCACGTTCGGGCAGGAGGAGGGCCGCAGCATGCTGTGGATGAAGCAGAAGTCGCCTGACTTCGGGGACACGACCGATCCGGCGTCGATGGTGGAACTGCTGGGGCTGGCTGTAGAGCAGATCGACACGCGCTTCCCCATCCAGGCGGTCTCGACGGGGCTGTGGTTCGCCATCGTCCCTCTGAAAGACCTCGAAGCTGTGAAGCAGGCGAGGGTCAGCCGGGACAGATACTTCGCCGAATCACGACAGAAGCACGAGGACGGCATCCTGGTCTTCTGCCCTGAGACGTACGACCGGCGGAACGATTTGAACGTCCGCGTGTTCGTGCCGTTCTATGGAATCGAGGAGGACCCGGCCACCGGCAGCGGCAACGGCTGCCTGGCGGGCTATCTGGTCAAGCACCGCTACTGGGGCGACACCAAGATCGACGCCCGCGTAGAGCAAGGCTACGAGATCGACCGACCTTCGCTGATCCGTCTGAAGGCGGAACGACAACAGGGCGCCATCGACGTCCACGTCGGCGGCAACGTCGTCATGGTCGCGAAAGGACAATGGTTATGATCGCCAGCCAGACCATCAAAGACATCGCAGGACAACTGGGCGCTGATCTGTGCGGCGTTGCGCCCGCAAGCCGCTTCGATCAGGCTCCGAAGGGATTCCATCCGAGAGACCTGTTGCCGCAGGTCCGGTCGGTCCTGGTGGTGGCGAAGCGCGTTCCCGAAGGCCCCTTCCATTCGCGCAGCCCGATTCCTTACAGCGTGGTCAACGACGTGATCCTTGCGGAGGTCGCTCGACTCGTCTGTGCGCTGTGCGTCCGACTGGAACGCCTGGGTCGTCTCTGCGCGGTGCCCGTGCTGAGCGAACCCTACGAGTATTGGGACGCGCTGAATCGCGAGGGGCGAGGCCTCCTGTCGCTTAAGCACGCCGGCTGGCTCGCAGGATTGGGCGTCATGGGAAAGAACACGCTGCTGACGAACCGCGAATTCGGCAATCGGATTTGTCTGGGAGCCATCCTGCTGGACGTCGAACTGGAGGGCGACGCGCTGGCCGACTATCGGCTCTGCGCCCAAGATTGCCAGCGCTGTGTCGAGGCCTGTCCCGCTCATGCCATCGGCGGCTCGACGGTCAACCAGAAGCTTTGCCGAAGCCACGCGCAAAGCCGGACGGCAAAAGGTGAGCCCATCTACGTCTGCAACAACTGTCGCGCCGTCTGCCCAAACGGCAGAGGCACTTTGGCGGCAGGCATCGGATAGCCAAGGAGACGGAGAATGCCATCGTTGAACGCAGAGGTCGAACGGAGACTACTGAATGAAGGCGCCAGTCTGGTGGGCTTTGCCGACGTGAGCGGGCTTCCGGCGAGCCTGACGGGCGGATCGCCCCGAGCGGTCTGTATCGCGGTCCAACTGGACCCGACCATCGTTCGCGAAATCGCCAACGGTCCGACGCCGCGTTACTTCGCCGAGTACAATCGCATCAACGCTCTGCTGGCACAATTGAGCGACCGCGCCGCGACCATTCTGGCCGGCGCCGGGTATCGAGCAAACCCCGTCCAATCGACCACGGAGCAGTTCAATCCCGTGACGCTCTCGATGCCGGTCCAGCACAAGACCGTCGCCACCCGGGCGGGTCTGGGATGGATCGGCAAGTCGGCCCTGCTCATCACGAAGGAGTATGGGCCAGCGGTGCGGCTGGGCTCGGTGCTGACCGATGCCGATCTCCAGACAGGCACGCCGATGGACGCCTCGCGCTGCGGCACCTGCCGTCAGTGTGTGGACCGCTGCCCGGCGCGGGCCATCGTCGGGGACAACTGGCAGATGGGCATGGCCCGCGAATCGATCTACCAGGCGCCGGCGTGCCGCGCGATGGCTGTCAGACTGTCGAACGAGGCAGGATTCGGGGCGACCATCTGCGGCATCTGCATTCACGCCTGTCCCTGGACCCAACGCTACCTTGCCCGCGAAGGGGCAGAACCGGGCGAAGCGACTGTTGATGAAACCGAGTGAGTCGTATATAAACCAAGTTCGTTGGACACCGTCAGAAACACGTGTTTTGCAGGGCAGGTGAGAATGGACGTGCATTTCAAGAAGTATCACGGGTTGGGCAATGACTATCTGGTGATCGACCCGAACGTTCGGGACGTGGCGATGACCGAAGCGAACATCCGGCTGATCTGCGATCGCAACTTCGGCGTCGGCTCCGACGGCATCCTCTACGGGCCGCTCCTCGATGGGGATATTCCGAGACTACGGATTCTCAATCCCGACGGCAGTGAGGCCGAGAAGAGCGGCAACGGCCTGCGCATCTTCGCCAAGTACCTCGTCGAGAAAAGATACGTCCGCTCGAAGGCGTTCCAGATCAAGACCCTTGGCGGCACGGTCTCCGTGCAGGTCAAGGACGACACGGCGAACCTGATCCGGATCAACATGGGCAAGGTGACGTTCATCAGCAGCGAGATTCCCGTCTCCGGGGAGCGACGCGAGGTCGTCAATGAGACCCTCAACGTCAACGGCGGCGACTACAAGGTCACGTGCCTGTCCATCGGCAATCCGCATTGCGTGATCCCGATGGAGCAGGTCAGCGAGGAGCAGGCCCGCGCGATCGGGCCGTTCGTCGAGAACCACCAGCGTTTCCCCAATCGCATCAACATGCAACTGCTGAAGGTCATCGACAGGGCCAACATCGACATCCGCATCTGGGAGCGCGGCGCCGGGTATACACTGGCCTCGGGCAGCAGCTCGTGCGCCGCTGCTTGCGCCGCCCACAAGCTGGGCCTGGTCGACAATGACATCACTGTCCACATGCCTGGCGGGCAGTTGCACATCGAGATCATGCCCGACGGTGAAGTCTTCATGACCGGCCCGGTGGAAGGGACCTTCGAGGGCACGTTCCACGCAGATCTGCAGAAGAGAATATCGAAGAGCAGAGTGTAAACATCGACATTGCGGAATCGCCTTCGGCGATGGCTCTTGTCATCTTTGAACTCTGCGCTGTCGTTCTTATTTTTGCATTTTGATATGACGATGTGGCCGCGACTGAGACGTGCAACGAATGTCGACTGTGAATCGGTGAGAACCCTCGTGTTCACAGTCCTCGGCGAGTACGGCCTGAAACCCGACCCCAGCAGCACCGACGCGGACCTCGACGACATCGAACAATCGTACTTCGCGCGGGGCGGCACCTTCTGCGTCCTGGAAGACGAGGATGGTTCCATCATCGGCGCCTATGGCCTCTATCCTATAGAGAACCGAACCTGCGAGTTGCGAAAGATGTACCTGCGCCGCACGCATCGAGGCCGGGGGCTGGGAAAGCTGCTGCTCGAAGACGCCCTGGCCTCCGCCGGCGAACTGGGTTTTGCCACGGTGACGCTCGAAACCGCCTCGGTCCTGAAGGAAGCCATCGCTCTCTACAAGCGCTACGGCTTCGTCCCCTGCCCCAGCGACCATCTCGCCGCCCGCTGCGACCAGGCCTACATCCTGGTATTGCGATAGGTTCATCCGCGCGATAGACTTTGAGCGGTCTCATCGCGCGAACCGAACGCGGATCCGCCGGACGAGAGATCATGGACACGTTGGTGCAATCAAGGAATCGTGTATGTCGCTGGGGATATCCCTTCTGCTGGTCGTCAGTGGCTTGGCGCTGCTCGTGCTCGGGGCCGAAGCGCTCGTGCGCGGCGCGGCGTCGCTGGGAAAGAGGTTCGGGATCGCCGAGATCGTGATCGGACTGACCATCGTCGCCTTCGGCACATCCACGCCTGAACTGGCTGTCAACACCCTGGCGTCGATGGATGGCAAGAACGACATCGTCTTCGGCAATATCATCGGCAGCAATCTCTTCAACCTCCTTTTCATCCTGGGGGTCTCCGGCCTGATCTATCCTCTCACGGTTCAGTGGAACACCGTGTGGAAGGAAATCCCTTTCTCCCTGCTGGTCACGCTCTCCCTTCTGTTTCTGGTCAACGATACTTGGGACGGTGTTTCAGCCACCTGTATGCTGTCTCGCAACGACGGGCTGGTGTTGGTGTTGCTGTTTGCGATCTTCCTGACATACATCCTCGGCATCGCCAGACTGGATACGGACGAGGAACACCACACGAAGGAGTATTCCCTGGCGTCCTCGCTGCTTTTCGTTACCGGAGGACTCGGCCTGCTCGCGCTCGGGGCCAGACTGAGCCTGAACGGGGCAGTGGCGATGGGACGCCTGCTGAACGTCAGTGAGAAATTCATCGGCTGCACGATTGTGGCGGCGGGCACCTCCCTGCCGGAACTGGCGACCTCCTCGGTAGCCGCGTACCGACGCCATTCCGATATCGCTGTCGGGAACGTCGTGGGCTCCAACATCTTCAATATCCTCTGGATTCTCGGCCTCAGTGCCGTGATCCGGCCGGCGCAGTATCAAAACAGCTTCAACATCGATATGACCGCTCTGATCGGTGCGACGTTGGTCCTGTTTCTCGTCATGTTCACAGGGCAGAAACACCACCTGGATCGCTGGGAGGCACTGCTCCTGATAATGGGGTATGCGGGCTATACCGGCTATTTGCTGTACTTCAGATAAGTGCGGAAGATCCCGGGTAGGTCGGACCGCGCGCGCTCCCGCCTGGCTTTTGGAAACAGTCGCTCAGAAGGCGACGAGGTCGTCGAAGGCGGTCTGGAAATCATAGACGTTGTTGAAGTCGTCGATGGTGTCGGTGGGCTGGGCGCTCATCCACTCGTGTTCGATCAGCGTGTAGACAATCTCGCCGAAATGGCGTGTGGTCTTGAGGCCCCAGGAACGCAGGACCATGGGGGCGAGCCGGCCGTACTTCTCGGCGGCCATTCGACGGAGCCCCTCGCACAGGGTCTGGCCGCTGACGTGCTGCTGTTCGCCGACGATGTTCTTGATCGTGTAGGCGAGCCCTTCGTAGACGAACTTGAAGGCCGCCACGCTGAAGCGGCCGTCGGCGATCGCGATTTGGTCAATACCTTTCTTCATATGCCTTTCTGCACGGACCACAACCATACAGGTTCCATTGGACCGGTCGGACCGATTGGACTCATTGAGCTGATTGTCACGACACGGCCAGTCCGGAAGTCGCGCCGGCGTCGGGCGACAGGAGAAACACGTCGCTGCCGCCGGGACCACAGGCCAGAATCATGCCTTCGGAGGTGCCGAACTTCATCTTGCGTGGTTTGAGGTTGGCGAAGAACACCACCAGCCGGCCCACGAGCTGATCGGGCTGATAAGCCTTGGCGATGCCCGCCAGGACGTTCCGCTCGACTCCGCCCACGTCCAGCACCAGATGCAGCAGCTTGTCCGCTCCTTCAACGGGCTCGGCCTTCACCACCTTGGCGATGCGCAGGTCGAGCTTGGCGAAATCTTCGATGGTCACTTCGGGTTTGAAGGGCGCGACCGCCTCTTTCACGGGTTCCGGCGCCGCGGCCGCCTTGGGGGCCTGGCCTTCCTTACTTTCTTCCAGCATGGTCTGTACCTGCTCCTCGTCAATCCTCTCGAACAATCGTTCAAACGTACCGATCTGATGATCTTCCAGGGTCCTGTCCACGTCCGCGAAGCCCAGCGGCGCGACGTTCAGAAACTTCTCGACCTTCTCGGCGAACTTCGGCAGGATGGGCTTGAGGTAGATCGTCAGGACCCTCATGGCGTTCAACACCGCGGTGAGCGTCGCCCGCGTCCGCTCCGGCTCGACCTTGATCATCGCCCAAGGCTGTTTCAACTCGACGTAGCGATTGGCCTCATCCGCCAACGCGCTGATCGCACGGACCACGGAGGCGTAATCGAGACCCTCGTAGTCAGCGACAATGCCCTTCCTGGCGGCGGCGAGGCTCTCGACGAGAGCGCGTCCTTCCGCGTCCAGCCGGCCGAGCCGGCCGCCGAGTTTGCTGGCCAGCATCGGGCCCGATCGCGAGGCGAGATTGGCGTACTTGCCGACGATGTCGGCGTTCGTCTTGTTGACGAAATCCTCGACGCCCAGATCGATGTCCCCCACCGTGTCGGTCAGCTTGCTGGCGTAGTAGTATCGCAGGCTCTCCGGGTCGAGATGGCGTGCGAACGTGGCCGCACGGATGAACGTCCCGCGCGACTTGCTCATCTTCTCGCCGTTGACGGTGAGGAATCCATGGACGAAGAGCTTGTTGGCGGTCTTGAATCCCGCGCCCATGAGCATGGCCGGCCAGAACAGCGCATGAAAGTACATGATGTCCTTGCCGATGAAGTGGTACAGCTCGTTGTCGGTGCCGTTCCAGAGCTCGTCGAAATCCAGGCCGTGCCGCTCGCAGTAGTTCTTGGCGGAGGCCATGTAGCCGATGGGCGCATCAAGCCAAACGTAGAAGTACTTGTTCTGCTCGCCGGGAATCTTGAACCCGAAATAGGGCCCATCGCGTGAGATGTCCCAGTCCTTCAGTCCCGCCTGGAACCACTCATCGAGCTTGTTGGCGACGGATTTCTGTGTGTGGCCGCCGCCCAGCAGCGCTTTGAGCCGGTCTTCATAGTCCGCCAGTTTGAAGAAGTAATGCTTCGAGGTCTGAAGCACCGGCGCCGCGCCGCACGTGGCGCAGCGCGGATCGACCAGGTCCTTGGGCTGATACGTCGAACCGCACATCTCGCAGGAATCGCCGTACTGATCGAGCGCGCCGCAGCGCGGGCACGTGCCGCGCACGTACCGATCGGGCAGCGGCATCTTGCAGTTTTCGCAGTAGGTCTGCTCGATGTCGCGCCGAGCGATCGAGCCGGCCTGGTCGAGCCGCTGGAAGATCAGCTCACTGAGCTGCTGGTTCTCGGGCGAATGAGTGGTGTAGTAGTTGTCGAACTCGACGTGGAAGCTGTCGAAATCGGCCTTGTGCTCCTTGTGGATCCGCGCGATCAATTCCTCCGGCGTAATGCCGGCCCTTCGGGCGCTGATCATGATGGGTGTGCCGTGCGTATCGTCGGCGCAGAAGTAGAGGCATCGGTTGCCGCACGCCTTCTGAAAACGCACCCAGATGTCGGTCTGGAGGTATTCCACCAGGTGCCCGATGTGGATCGGGCCGTTGGCATAGGGCAGCGCCGAAGTGACTACGATCTGTCGAGGCATGTATCGTCCTCAGGGTCTATCTCTTTCGGGGATCGCCGCCGCGGCGGGGCCGACGGGGCGGCGGCAGCTCTTTGCCCTCGGGCTTCTCCGGGCGGACCGGAGGGGCCGGGAGGATCGTGACCTCATCCACGGGGAACGCCGCCCGCTCGCCGTTCTCGGATTCCACGACGACAAGCTGGGTCAGAATCTGCGTGTCGACGACCTTGCCTTCGAAGAACTTGCCTTCCCCTCGTTTGGCCTGCACCCACGTGCTTCTCTTGGGCAGCCGTTTCTTGAGCGACGTATAGGTCTCGTCCTCGTAGCGCAGGCAGCACTTGAGCCGGCCGCAGTAGCCGGAGATCTTGGACGGGTCGAGCGTCGCCTTCTGCATCTTCGCCATCCGCATGTTCACCGGCTTGAGCAACTGGAGAAAACGGATGCAACAGCATTCCTGGCCGCAGCTCTCGACGTCGCCCAGCAGCTTGGCCTCGTCGCGCGAACCGATCTGACGCATCTCGATCCGCGTCTGGTATTCCTGGGCCAGCCGCCGAACCAGCTCGCGGAAATCGATGCGCCCATCGGCCATGAAGTAGAAGACGATGCGCTCGCCGCCGAAGATGTGCTCAGCGCCGACGATCTTCATCTTCAGTCCCAATTCCTTCACGAAGCGCTCGCAGCAGGCGATCTCCTCGTCGGTGATCTTCGTCAGGTGCTGCTCTTCGCTGATGTCGTCGGCGGTCGCGATGCGAATGACCTTGCCGGCGATCTCGTTGACGAAATTGATGTCGCTGTTGGCGAAGTAGCTGGCAATCTGCTCGTCGGTGAAGCGAAAGCGCCCCTCCTTGTAGGAGGTCGGCTGGCCGACGATATAGCCCAGTTCGAGCCCTTTGTCCGTCTTGACCACGACCCGCGCCGGCGTCTTGGGGACTTGCACTTCCTCATGTTCGAACAGGCCCAGCGTATTCATCCGCCCGTAGCGAACCAGCAGGTATTTCCGGCCCTTGATCGGCTTCTGTTTGACTGTGGTTTCGGTCATATCGACAATCCTAACCGGGAGTCCGCCATACACCAGATGGGAACGGGAATCCCGTAAATGGAGAACTACACGGAATTAACGCGCTGGAGGGATTATAGCAGACGGGGCCAGACGAAACAACAGCCGCTCGAAAATTAGCTTCTCGTTGACGTTGGCGTCGATCCAGCGGAGGGCTTCATAGCCCTCGTCGATGCCCCTGGCGGCCCTTTCGGGGTCCAGCCGGCTCGCCAAGCGGGCAATCTCCCTGTCCTGATCGAAGTGAATCAGAGGGTGTTTCGGCACGACGTTGACCAGCATCGCGTCGTGAAACGCGGAGAGGACGATCTGGATGACGGTCTTCTGTGCCCGCCGGGTAAGATCGCTCTTGCTGACCGCTTTGTCGAGGTCGGCCCAGGCGGCAGCGATCTCCTTGGCACAGGCGATGAACCGTTCGGCCAATTCCAGAACGTCGGCCCGCTGAAGACCCGCCACGGCAGAGACGATTGTCTTCTTGGCGTCGAACAGGGCCAGACCTCCGCTCTCCAGCCTGGCCCACTGGCAGGCCAGTCCCAGACTGCCCTGAGCGAGTCTGGCGAAGAACTGGGCGCCGGAGCGATCGAGCCCCATCTCGGCCAGACGGCCGACAATCCGGTCTTCTGCGACCGGTCCGAACCGGATGATCTGGCAGCGCGACTTCGTCGTCGGCAGCAGTTGTTCGAGGCGGGTGCACAGAAGGATGATCGTGCAGTAGTGCGGCGGCTCCTCCAACACCTTCAGCAGCGCGTTCTGACTGGAGGCGTTTAGCTTCTCTGCCTCGCTGACAACGAAGACCCGGTGCCCGGACACCGTCGGGCGGATGGCGACCTTCTCCAGCAGGAATTCGCGGACGACGTCGATCGGCAACTCCACCGGCGGCTTGCGTCCCTTGCCGTCTCTGGTGAACTCCAGAAGCTCCTTGTAGACGTGGGAGTAGTCGGGGTGCGCATCGCTCTCGAACAGTATGCACGATTCACACGAGCCGCAACTGTCGGCAAAGAGGTGATCGGAACGGCCGGAGGTGACAGGACTGCTACAGAGCAGGAGCCTGGCCCATGCGCGGGCGGTCGTGTACTTGCCCACCCCTTCGAGTCCGGCGAAGATATAGGCATGTGCGGCACGCTCGGCGGCGCGCCCGCGCTGCAAGATCTCAATCGCCCCGTCCTGACAGAAGATATCTTTCAACGGCATATTCAGACCGCGATACGTGAACTCGCACCTGTGAGGATCGGCGTAGGTCCCATTCGTCCTATCGGTCCTGCGCCTTGCGCTGGGACGATGCACCCAACCGCTGAACGGCGGCAATGACGCGCTCGTGAACCGCGTCGATCCCCGCAGCCGAGTCGATCACCACGAAATCCTCCCGGCCTTCGGCAAGCTTGAGAAAACCCTCGCGAACCTCTCGATGATAGTTGTCGCCCTTCTGCTCCATCCGATCCAGCGTTCGGTTGAGCCGTTCGGCCGCCACCGCCAGGTCCACGTCGAGCACGATTGTCAGGTCGGGCCAGACCCGATCGAGCGAATCGGTGGCGATAGCGATCACCTTCTCGGCGCCGAACCGCCCGGCGTGGCCCTGATAGGCGCACGTGCTCGAAAGCCAGCGGTCCAGGAGCACGCACTTGCCCTCCCGCAGGGCCGGCGCGATCTCCTCAACCCAGAGCTGGGCACGCGCCGCCATGTAGAGCAACACCTCCGTCGGCGTGGTCATCGCATAGTGGGCGGTGCTCAGCAGGATCTCGCGAATCTTCTCGCCGATGACGGTCGTTCCCGGATCGCGAAAGCTCGCGCTCGCCACACCCTGCTCGCGCAGCCACTGGCCCAGCAGTCGCGTCTGCGTGCTCTTGCCGCACCCATCCGGCCCATCCAACACGATGAACTTGCCACCCAACGCTTTCTTCAAACCGCCACCTCCCGAATCAGCCGATTGCGTCGGCCTTCGCTTGGGCCTCGTGCAACAGGCCAGTCAACACATCTTCAACACCGAGTTCTTTGGCCCATGCGCCAAGGTATTCCATATCCAGGGTGCCCCACTGGGCAATGGCCACTCCCAACGCATCTGCATACTGCATCTCAGACTCGCGTCCCCGCATCCACTCGAGCTTGCTGAGAATGCTGTCCTCCGGAGTGACCACCCAGAGCATCTGGCCCATCACGTCGATTCGACAGCGGCGTTCGAACTCCTGGCGGCTGAAGGGCCTGTCCTTGCGAATGATGAGGTCTGCCTTCCAGCCGCCCTCGAGCCCGATGACGTTGAACATGGTCCGGCAGTGCAATGCTTCGAAGGCTGCATCCCGGCTGACATAGCAACTCTGCCCAAGCAGAGCGATGAAGGATTCGAGCTGATCCTCTGTGGGGTCGATCACCACATCCGCATCCTGCGTTGCCCGGGGGCGGCCGTGAATACTGCTGCTGACGGAACCAGCCGTCATATACGGTATGCCGGCTTCATCGAGGAATCCCGTCAGACGCAGAAGGAACTCTTGCTGGGTGGTCATCGCGACGCCGACCCCTTCCCATACGCCCGTCGGAACAGCTCATCGCCAATCATCAGGCGTATCACTTCCCGTTCAACAGCCCGTTCATCCCAGAGAGGATGGCGATGGCGCACGCCGGCGGCGACCAGTTCCCGCAGGTTGTCGCTCAACTCGAATGTCATGGCCGCCCTGCCGGCAGGACCCATGCGACGCAAGATCCGGAACTGCACGGCAAGGGCCTCGGCGGTGGTGTCATCTCGCATTCGGTCTCTCATCGTTGCGCCCGCCTACAGACCCGAACGTTTCGCGCCGGCCGGCTCGAAATAGAGCATCAGACGCGCTTCCGACAGCTTGACGCCCATCACCTTCTCGAACTCCGCCGCCTGGCCGGTGGATGCAATGGAGAAATCGTATGTGTCGCCGCGTTTCATCGACCGCGTCTCGACGATCTTGCCGCTGGCCTTTTCCACCAGATAGGCGGTCCCCTCGGCCGGGGCCTGCCAGTTGATCACCATGCCGCCGCCGACGAGGTATTCCTCCGCCGGCAAACCATCGGACTGCAAAGACCCGCTGGTGCGGCACCCGCCCAACAGCGGCAACACCAACAGCAGATAGATTCCGACGAAAACATGCCGACTCGTACGTGTTCTGTCCTCTCGCATGGTTCGCATCCCTTTCACTATGGTGGGTCCTTTGTCACTTTGCCAAGGCGAAGTTCTCGTCGCCGACGAGCTGTTTCATCTGCCGGCAGAACTCCACGTCGGGGTTGACGCACAGCGCGCGGTCGGCGGTGGCGTAGACCTTGCCCTTGCCGGTGCGAACCACGACCGACAGCGGGCGGTCCCCCTTGTGCCGTTGGCAGATGCTTCGGATGTGCACGATCTTCTCCTGCGTCACCTCGCGGGCGTCGAGCCGAATCTTGACCCCTCTGGCCAGCTTCTCGCGCGCCCGCTCGAGAGGAATCAGCTCGGAGGCGATGATATTGGGTTTCTCCCGTCGATAATCGGTCTTGCCTCGGACGAAGACCACGGTGTCCGGAACCAGCAGCGAACCGAATTGATTGAGCGTGTCGGGGAAGAGGACCACCTCGGCGGTGCCCTGGAGGTCTTCGAGAACGAAGACCGCCATCTTCGCGCCGGCGTTTCGCCCGTTCTTGGTGATGTTGTGTCGAATCCTCGTGACCATGCCCCCGATGACGACCTGCTTCTCGCCGGAGCTTTGGGCAAGCTGCGCGGTGTTCATGCTCGAATAGTCGGCGATCTCCTCGGCATGATGGCTCAGCGGATTGCTCGTGACATAGAAGCCAAGCACCTGCTTCTCGAACGCGAGCATCTGCGGCTCCGGCCACGGCGCCACATCGGGCAGGCGCTTGTGGTCCTCCGCGTAATCGATCTGGCCGCTCATCTGGCCGAAGAAGTTCATTTGGCCCTTGACCTTGTCGCTCTGGAGGCTGGCGCCGGTTTCCATGGCCCTTTCGAGCCCGATCATCATCTGGTGTCGGTTGCCGCCCAGCCGGTCGAACGCGCCGGCCTTGATCAGCGCTTCGAGCACCTGCTTGTTGACCGCTCGCAGATCGACGTTCTCGCAGAAATGAAACAGGCTCTTGAACCGACCGATCTTCTTGCGCGCCTCGATGATCTGCTCGACCGCCCTGCCGCCGACGCCCTTGACGGCCGCCAGGCCGAATCGGATCACGCCTTTGCGCTGCTTGTCGCCGTCCTTGTAGAGCGGCGTGAAATCGACGCCGCTCTCGTTGATGTCGGGCGCCAGCACCTCGATGCCCATCGTCTGGCACTCGGCGATGTACTCGACGATCTTGTCGGTGCTGTCCATTTCGTAGGTCAGCAGCGCCGCCATGAATTCAACCGGCCAGTGCGCCTTCAGGTAGGCGGTCTGGTAAGCCACGAAGGCGTATCGCGTCGAGTGACTCTTGTTGAAACCGTATCCGGCGAAGCGCTCGATCAGCTCGAAGATCTGGACCGCCTGGTCCTTGCTCAGGCCTTTGCCCACGCAGCCGGCGATGAATCGCTCCTTCTCCTTGGCGATGACGGCGAGCTTCTTCTTGCTGATCGCCTTGATCAGCGTGTACGCCTCGCGGAGCGGGATGTCGCCGAGGCGGTTGCAGATGCGCATGACCTGTTCCTGGTAGGTCATGATGCCGTAGGTCTCCTGCAAGACCTCGGTCATGATCGGATGCGGCAGGGTCCACTTGGCGCCGTGCTTGCGATCGATGTAATCCGGGATCAGGATCATCGGCCCGGGCCGATACAGCGCGTTGGCCGCGATGAGGTCCTCGATCCGATCGGGCTTCATCTTCATCAACAGGTCCTGCATGCCGCCCGATTCGAACTGGAAGACGCCCTTGGTCTTGCCGCCCGCGAAGACTGCGAAGGTCTTCGGGTCCTTGATGTCGATCTTCTCCAAGTCGATCTCCACGCCGTGGAGGTCTTTGATCAGATCGCGGGCGCGGGCCAGGACGCTCAGCGTCTTGAGGCCCAGGAAGTCCATCTTCAGCAGGCCGACTTTCTCGACGGTGGGTCCTTCGAACTGCGTGATGATGTCGTCCGAGCCGGAAGCCTTATAAAGAGGCAGGAAGCTCGTCAGCGGCTCGTCGGCGATCACCACGCCGCAGGCGTGAACCGAGGCGTGACGCGTCAGGCCTTCCAGCTTTCGACCGATGTCGATCACCTTGTGCGTCCGCTCGTCCTGCTCGTAGGCCTGCTTCAGCTCCGGCTCGACCTCGAGCGCCTTGTCAAGCGTGATCTTCAGGTCGTTGGGCACGAGCTTGGCCAGACGATCGGCCTCGGCCAGCGGCACGTCGAGCACCCGGCAGACGTCGCGGATCACCGCCTTGGCCTTCATCGTCCCGAACGTGATGATCTGCGCGATCTGCCCATACTTCTGCCGGACGTATTCAAGCACGCGGGCGCGCCCGTCCTGGCAGATGTCGATATCGATATCGGGCATCTCGTTTCGCGCCGGGTCCATGAACCGTTCGAACAGCAGGTCATACTGGATCGGGTCCACGTCGCAGATGCCCAGGCAGTAACCGACGATCGTGCCGACGGCGCTGCCACGAGCACCGACCGGGATATTGTTCTCGCGCGCGAAATTGCAGAAGTCCCAGACAATCAGAAAGTAGCTGGCGAAGCCTTTGCCCTTGATGACGGTCAGTTCGCGATCGATCCGCTCTTGGATCTCCGGCGTGATCGTGCCGTAGAGGCGCTTGGCCCCCTGCATGACCAGACGCGTCAGGCATTCCTCGGGCGTGCTCTTGTCCGCGGGCGTGTAGACCGGCGCGTGCCGGGCGCTCAGGTCGATTTCCACGTTGCACCGCGCGGCGATGGCCAGCGTATTGTCGCACGCCTCGGGCACATCGCGGAACATGCGTCGCATCTCGTCGGGACTCTTGAGATACACGTCCGGCGGGTACACCAGGCGGCTCGGATCGGTGATCAGCTTGCCTGTGCTGATGCAACATAGCGCATTGTGGGCCTCGTAATCCTCGGCGTCGAGAAAATGCACGTCGTTCGTCACGACCAGACCGATGCCCATCTCGTTGGCCAAGTCGATCATGGGCTGGCGCACGTCAGGGGTCGTGTCATCCAGGCTCTCGTGGTGCTGAATCTCCAGGAAGAAGTGGTCCGGGCCAAAAATCTTCACGAAGCTCTCCGCCGCCTCGCGCGCCGCCTTGCGGTCGCCATGAACCAGCGCCGTGGGCACCTCGCCGGCGATGCAGGCGGTCGTGCAGATAAGCCCTTCGCTGTGCTCGGCCAGCACCTCCTTGTCGATTCGCGGCCGGTAGTAAAACCCTTCGAGAAAGCCGATACTGCTGAGCTTCAGCAGATTGCGGTATCCGGTGAGATTCTCGGCCAGCAGAATCAGGTGGTAGGCGTTTTCCTTCACGCCGCCACCGCCGGTCTTGTCGAAGCGGCTGCCCGGAGCGATGTACGCCTCGATCCCGATGATCGGTTTGATCTCGGCCGCACGGGCCTTCGTGTAGAACTCGATCACGCCGAACATGTTGCCGTGGTCAGTCAACGCCACGGAATCCATGCCCAGCTTCTTGCAGCGGTCGAAGAGCCGCCCGAAGGGTATGGCGCCATCGAGCAGCGAATACTGACTGTGCAGGTGTAGGTGCGTAAATCCTTTTTCAGACATGCTTTACAAATCCTGTCGCCATGAAATCCTTTGGAGCATGATAGGCTCTCGCCGCCGGCCTGTCAAGCGCACGCCCGAATCTGGGTGCATGACCGTTTCTGCGCTGCTCGCTTGGACACACCGCAGAAGCACGAATAACGAAGTCCGAATTTCGAAACAAGCCCCGATGACCCAAGATGCAGGCTCGAAACACGGAGGCCATTGTGTGCGGCTTGGCCCCGCCCATGTAAACCGAGGCGAACTTAGCGCATTTGGACTTCGTGCTTTGAACTTGTTTCGAGTTTCGTGCTTCGGATTTCGAGTTTGCCTTCGCCGGCCATGAATCGATGCATTGCAGAGAGGGTCTGAGCAAGCCTGATCGTAAGAACGGTCATGGCCCCCTGAATCTGCGCACGGCAATGCGCGACATTGTCGGATCACGTCACAGGGTCGGCGAGGGGCCTTTGAGGAAGAGGTAGTAGAGGCGGCCCTCCTGGTAGGTCTGGCCGGCAAGGTGTCCGGCCTCGTCGCCTTGGCCCATGTAGATGTCGCACCGGCCGGGAGCGCGGATGGCCCCGCCGGTGTCCTGGTCCAGCACGAAACCCTCGTACGGCTCCCGCACGACGCCGGACCGACCCTTGTGAGGCACGGTTGTGGAGATGAATGCCAGCGACGCACGCGGGAAGATCGACTTGTCCGTGGCGATGGTTCGCATGGCCGTGACCGGCTCGTTGAGACTGCCGTGTGGCATCTCCTCGGCAATGCGGAAGAAGACGTAGCGGGGATTGCGCTGCGTGTATCGATCCACCTGATCGGTATGGCGCTTGAAGTAGTCGATCATGGTCGCCAGGCTCATCCGGTCGCTGGGGATCTTCCTGTCAGCCACCAGGGCCTGGGCGACGCTGACGTAATCATGTCCGTTGCTGGCGGCGTAGCCAACCGTAATGATCCGGCCGTCCGGCAGGCGCAACTTGGCCGACCCCTGCACATGCGCGATGTACACTTCAAACGCGTCGCCCAGCCAGACCAGTTCCTGTCCCTTGAGCATGTCCGAGCGTTCGAGCGTCGTCCGATCGGGATACGACGTGATCTGCCCGCTCGCATCGCGGCGGCCCAGCGTCTGGCCGTCGGGGCCCTTCACCAGGTCCTCGGGCATCTTGTAGAGGGGGTGCTGAAAGCGTCCGGTCCGCTCGAAAGAGGCGTCGAAGATCGGCGTATAGTACCCGGTGAACAGCACGGTCCCCTGGTCGTCGCAACCGACGGACATGTAGACGTCGAAATGAGCACGAATCACGCCGTTGAGCTCGGAAGGCCGGATGCCCGAATCCACAAAAGTCAGAAACGTCTCCAGCGTCTTGACCACCCGGTCGTGGTTGATATCGCCGTAGGGGTAGTACTGCTGGCTTGAGGCCTTGCTGAGGTAGTTCAGGCTGTTGTGGGTCGCCGTCTTCAACGTGGCCAAATCTTTCCAGGCCTCGCTGAAATCGGGGAATTCATTCGGATCGGCAATCTTGCGCAGCGCGAGCTGTCCCGGCGGCAGCGGCCGGTCGTACTGAATGTGTGTCTCGACCTTCGTGCGACAGCCGACCCCAACAATCGCCAGCAGCAACAGCCCGACAGAAACTCCCTGCCTCATGGTCACCCCTTCGATCCATCCAGCGCGTGCCCAGGCTGTCACGGCCAGCCCGGCGGCTATATTAGGCCGTCCGCAAGGGGAAATGTAAAGAAGAGTCTGATCGAGACCGCGTCAAGTCCCCGACCAGTCGGTCATTCGGGACTATGGTCTGGATCGACGGCGCAGGAAGAGCAGGTTGTAGGCGGTCCGGGATACGACGGCGTAGGCGACTACCGCCGCAACCAGCCAAGCGGCCAGATGGGTTTGATGCAGGAAGCCGCCGGCCACCAGGAGGATGATCCGCAGAAACCGCAGCGAGAACTTCTCCTGGAACTTGACCTCGCCCCGGGTCAGGCCCTCGACCGCCGAATTGATGTAGGTCGCCAGTGGAATACCCACCATGGCGACGATCACGGGAGCCAGGTCGGCCAGGTCGCCCAGGAACATTCCGAGCAGGAAGATCAGGTCGGAATACTTGTCGATGATCTTGTCGACGAACGACCCGAACGCCCCGGCGGTGCCGCGGACGCGCGCGACGCAGCCGTCGAGCATATCCAGGAAGCCGTTTGCGAGGATCAGGGCCGCGCCGAGGACCGGCTGACCGGCCCAGAAGGCCACGCCGGCGGCAACAGCCGCTGCCAGGGACATCGCAGACAGGACGTTTGCCGATACATACGGCGCCACTCTCTGAGCGATTGGATAGACGATCTTATGTTCGAGCGAGCGAAGTCTGTCGGCCATGCATAGTCTCCACCGCGACCACGGCCGCCACTATAATCGCCCGCCCATGGCGCCGTCGAGGACAAACCGGTCCCCGCACCTGCTGGAGGCAGACTCTGAGAGACGCAGAGCAACAAACAAGAGAAATGGGAACTTCGCTGGGCCGGACGGCCGGCGGCGGCGATCAGAACAATGTCTTCCGTCGCTGCTGCCCGATCAATGCCACCCCGATCGCGCTGAGCAACACCGCGCCGGGAGAAGAGAAGATCATGGCGCTGGCGCCGGACATCGTCTGTCGGCCCGAACCGGATTGATCGGAGAGCAAAGCCGGTCCTTCTGTGGCCGCGGCGACCGGGGCCGACTCCGTCTCGAAGCAGACACCATCCAGACGGTCCCGCCAGGAATTCGAGTCGCATGGAGACAAGGCGCCGTAGCCATCAGCAAATGGCGTCATACCGAACAGCTCGAACGGAGTATGGCGGACTGCACCCGCTCTCTGCGTCGCGCAGCCGTCATACCGAAGGTCCCAGTAAACCGGTCGCGATCCACCCCAAGAGGCTATGTGCAAGGTGTCGAGCGTTACGTATCGATCCCCGAGATCAGGGACCACGATGGCATGCGCGCCCGCAGGCCCAGTCCCGCCCCGCCCGCGTTCCGAGCCGATCCTCTGCGCCGGCCATGTCGGGATACGGCGCGTCGCCGGCGCATCCAATGCGCCGTGGTCTGCCGAAAGGCAGTCTGAATACGATGCTTCAACTCTCTGGACTGCTGCGCCGCAGACCGCCGCGAGCAGCATCATGACGCGGGCGACATGCTGCTTCATGGCTATGCTCCATCACAATCTGGCGATTCGGTGACACCGGAGAGGCTGGAATTATCGGCCTCACGCTCCAGATGCCTACGGAAGGTCCGAATAAGGAGTTCACGAATTGTGCGCCAATGACGTCACGCAATCCGGAACCTGCCCCGTCGCCGGTTTCTCCGAGCCGGCACCACAACGCGGCACGCGTCATCGCTTCAGAGCCCCGACCAGACCGAGGCGCCGAGCACGAGCAACGCGGTCACGGCGGCGGTCCACATCGGCACATGTCGATTCAGCAGCAGGAAGACGCCCAGCGGAATGGCGAACGTCACGACGGCGGCAACCGCTCCGTACAGCCTTTTGCGAACAAAGAACATCTCTGACCCCCACGCATTGGCCCCAGGCGCGCAGCCCCGCACGCGCAAATTCCGCACCGCCACCGGGAACAAGCAAAAAGTACCCCCACTCCGGCAACCATCCGATGCGTTCAGACCTCTGTCTCGAAAGAAGTACGAACCGTGCACGGACCTTTCTGGGTTTGCCCTCCTTAGCAGCCCAACATATACCCTATCGCCCCCAATTTGTCAATTGTGGCAAATACTTATTTTCTACCTTCGCTGCCAGCACGAGCGATGACGGGCGGCACCTACTTTTTGGCGTCCTTCTCGGCGTCTCGCGAGGCCGATGTGCCACCGGGTTTGTCCGCGTACCAGGCGATGCCCTGGTAGGTACACAAATCCGGGTAGTCCTTGATATAGGTGTTCTTTTCGTTCTCGTCGATCGTGTAGAAGTGCGTGCTCAGCAGACTGGACCAGAAACGGTACACGGGAATCGCCCCTTCGGGATGCCCCTCCTCCGGGTACGCATGGAAAGCGACTCCTTCGTAGGTCCAGACGTCGGGATGCTCGTCGATCAGGCGATCCCTTTCCTCCTTGCTGATGGTGTAGAAATGCGGCGTCAGGGTTTCCGACGTGAAGTGATAGACCGGACGGGCCAGCTTGCTGCCGGCATCCCCACAAGCGTAGAACTCGACCCCCTCGAAGAGCCCCGGGGCGCGACCGCCGCCGGCTTTCGGCGCCGAGGCCGGGACGGCGTCGGCGGCAACCGGCTTGGTGACAGCCTCGTTCGGGTCTCTCCGGACGGGCGGCTTGGGTTCAACGGCATTGGCGTCGGTCCGACCCGCCGTTGTTGGCACGGCTGCAAGCAACGGCGCATTGACATCTACAGGTCTCGTCGTGTCGGCATCGGCCGGAACGGATCCAGGTTCACCGGCAATAACCGGCAGAACAGCCGGAACGGGTGCCACTGCATTGGCGTCCACGGGCGTAATGAGATTGCGATCGGCCATGGCAATGGCGTTGGGATCCACCGCGTCAGGCGTCTCCAAAGCCACCGACACGGAGTTGGAATCTGCGGGCTCTGCCGCCTCGGCGGTTGTCGGTGCGACATCGGGCTGATCAATCGCCACCTCGGCCACCGTCGCATTGGCGTCAGCAGGTTCGGTTTCTTCGACGGCGATCACGTCGGGCACGTCCACGATGACGGGCCGGACGGCCTCTATCCTCGGCCGATCCGTCTCTACGGCCATAGAGCGAAAACCTCCGGCGGCAATCGCCGCGACGTAGTTGGCCGTCGGGACGTCGCATTGTCCGTGGCTGTCGTATCCCCAGGCAACGACCGAACCACCCGACGTCCGAGCCAGACTGTGAAACGCCCCGGCCGCTACCGCTACGAAGCCGCCCTGGGGGACGTTGCACTGGCCGTAGTCGTTGCGGCCCCACGCCGCCAGCGAACCGTCGCGCCGCAGGGCCAGGCTGTGCAGCGAACCGGCCGCGATGGCGGTGAAGCCATTTCCGGATGGGACGTCGCACTGACCGTCGCCATTGCCTCCCCAGGCAACCAGCGAGCCGTCGGACCGCAAGGCCAGACTATGGCACAGCCCCGCACAGACAGCAGTGAAATCGTATCCAGCGGGGACGTCGCACTGGCCGTGTTCGTTCCACCCCCACGCGGCCACAGAGCCGTCGGATCGGATGGCCAGACTGTGCCAATGACCGGCGGCGATGGCGACGAACCCGGCCCCGGAAGGGGCGTCACGCTGGCCCCTGGTGTTGTCTCCCCATGCAACGATCGAGCCGTCTTGACGCAGAGCCAGACTGTGATAGAAGCCGGCGGCAATGGCGGTGAAACTCTGTCCGCTCGGCACGATGGCCTGGCCGCTGCCATTCTCGCCCCATGCCGTGACGACGCCGTGGGCGTCCAGCGCCAGACCGTGATACGCACCGAGGGCAATGGCCGCGTACTCGGTCTCCGAGCCGGTCCCATCGGCCGGACCGACGTCCTGCCCCCAGCACACGAGAGAGCCGCCGTTTGTACCGGCGCCGTCAGACGCTATCCCTTCAGGCCCGTATGCCCGTAACGGCGCGCTCCGAACCAGGACGCCAATCGCCGCCAGGCACAAAAGCTGCATGACATGAGCCATCGTCGTCTTTACCCCGCGACGCCACAAGGACGCGTTGGACTGCAATTCATTCACCGTGTCAACCGCCTGACCATCGGACCTCATCGCGCCTCCTTCCGCCTCCGGCGAAACCTTCGATCCCGGCATGGGTCACATTCGGCCGGGGCAAGAAAAGGACACCCGGAAGCGCTCCACACCTGCTGGATCAATACGGAGGGCGTGCCTGACCATCCTGTTTGTAGTGACGCCGCCAGGCGTTGTGCCCCTTCGGCAGGCTCAGAGCCTGCCCTGAACGCAGTTGAAGGGGCAGGCTCTTGCGGGCACACTACAAACCCATGATTCCGCTCAACACCCTTCTCTCGAACCCGTAAACCCGGGTCCCTCCTGCGATCCAGGAGTATGGATTCATTGTACCCGATCACCGCCGCAACTCAAGCGGGAACATGGCGCATTCTGCCGGGCGAGCACGCCGGGCCGACAGGGATCGGGCCTGTGCCCGGCAGGCACAGGCCCGAAAAACACCTTCTTCTGTCCGTTCACCGCTCTATTCGGAAGCGGGCTTTCCGTACGAAATGTCGTCGACGTAGACGATGCCGGAACCGCCGGCCGCCGGGCTGGTCCGGTTGCCGACGCCGATGGTCATCGCCTCGATCCGGGCCAGGTTCACACCGGCCAGATCGCTGTACGGGATCGCCCATTCGTTCCAGCCGGCCAGGAACACGGCCCCGTTGCCGGCTGGATGGGTCACGGTGGCGGTCTTGCCCGCCGCGTCTTCCAGCGTCACGTAAAGCTGCCCGGCTCCGTTGCCTTCGGGGTGATCGCCGCCGATGGTCTCCACGGCCCAGGCGCCGTTGACGTTACCCGTGGTCGCCACACTAGAGAACTCCGCGCTGGCCAGGACGCCGGCGCTGTGGCTGGTGATCGCCAGACCGATGTAGACGTTCGCGCCCATCGCGATCGTCTGCGGGTTCCACGCCATCGCCGTCCAGTTCTCTCCGTCGGTCGAGTAGTAGCCGTTGAAGCTGTTGCCCACGCGCTCGATCTTCACCCAGTATGGAGCAACCAGAGCGGTCTGCTCCGTGGTGACCACGCCGCTGTCGCTGACCGCCGCAACGTCGGCCGTAAGACGGGCCTGATAGCGGCACCCGTAATCCGGCGTTGCGTACACCGCTGCGAACGGCGAACCGGCCTCCAGCGTCTCGCGAATCATTACGCCGGCCTTCGTCCAGTCGACCGCACGCGATAGGCTCTCGACGAGCGCCACGATCGAGCCGTCGCCGCTGAGCGGCTTGTACGCGAAACGGAACTCGTCGGTGGTGTTCCAGATGTCCGTGCCGGCCGCACCCATCACGATCTTGCCATTGGCCAACTCCATGAACGGCCCGGGGACACCCTGGAAGTAGACCACCAGCGTGTTGGCGCCGTTGCCGCTCCAGTCCTGCGCGGCGTCGAAGGTCCGTGTGGCCTCGGAGTAGAACGGCGACGTGCTATTGTCATACTGCAAGGGCATGGACTGCTTGCCGCCGTGGACGATCGTCTGCTCGGCGAACGGGGCATCGAGGTAGCCAACGGTCGAACCGGTATCGTTGACCCAGCCATCCACCCAGGTGTCGAAGATGGCCTCGCCGGCGTCGATGTCGTCAGTGTAATCCTCGAACCCGTCGATCAACGCATATTCGCTGGTGGAGAAGGTCCAAAGGTCTCCGACCCAAACGGTGTCTCCCACTTCGTCGACACGCCAGTAGTACGTGGCTCCAAACTCCAGCGTAGCCGAGGCGATCGTGGTCTGTGTCACGTTATCGACCAGCGATAGCGTGTCGGAATCCGTACCGAGATAGACGTCGTGCGAGGCCGCCTCGCGTCCGGCACGCCAGCTCAGGATAGTATCCGGATCGACGTCCGTCGCGCCGTCGGCCGGCTGCGGCTGGCGGGCCTGAACAGGAACGTACGTGAACCGAACTTCGCTGAGCCCGTACTGGCCGAGTATCCCCCAGCCGCTGTTGATGCCGAGCCGGACAAACCTGGCGGCGACACCGCCCAGATCGACCGCGGTGTTCTGCGTGTAGTCGGCTTTGGCCGTCGCTCTGGCAAACTGTGCATCGCCCAGGACCGCCCACTCGGCGCCATCCGTCGAAAACTCGACAGTCACGTCCTTGACACCGAAACCGAGCACCGGCTCGAACTGCACATTGTAGTTCCAGACCAGAAGCTCGTGCAGTTTGTAGACCTTGTCGAACTCGAACTGAATCCACGCCGGTTCGGCTCCTGGCGTGCCAAGCCACATGTCCGTCGCCTGCGTCGAGTGTTGGTCGTCGGCGTTGAGACCTGAGCCGTTGACCGTGTTCTCGGGCCCCGAGCCCTCGGTCGAAATTGCGTTGGTGGTGGCGATCACCCCCGGAATCGGATAGGCAGACAGCTCGGTGGTGAAGCTCCAGACCTGGCCCTTGAAGATGGTGTTGTCCGGCGGCGCGTTGACCTCGTCGATTCGCCAGTAGTAGGTCGTGCCGAATTCGAGGGCGGCCGCCGGCGCGTACGTCGTCGCGGCCTGGCCCTGGCTCACCAGGACACCCATCGGATTGGCTCGTTCGGCGTCGTTGACGTCGTCGAACGATGTTCCGAAGTACACATCATGCGCCGCGGCGAACTGGCTGGCGGTCCAGGCAAGAACCGCGTCTACAGGCACCTCCACCATCCCATCTGCCGGACTGGGGTCTTGCGCCAAGAACAGAGAGACGGGAGGCATACGGAAGATCGTGCTGACCTCCGCCGCGGTGAGCGCCCGGTTGTAGATCCGCGCGTCGTCGAGCATCCCGCCGAACGCCTCATACGGCGCGCTGCTTCCATCGTTGCCGACATTGGCCACGGTGTGGAGGCCCGTCAAACCCGAGTAGGACCCATTGGCCACTTGCTCGCCGTTGTAGTAGACGCCGTAGGCTCCGTTGTCCCAGGTCATCGCCACGTGGAGCCATTCCTCCATCGGCAGCTCCACGATGTCGGTCCTGGTAGTGTGCGAGCCGCCTAACCCGACATCGAGCAGTCTTGACGGCGTGGTTCCTTCCTGCAGGTAGAGCTGGATGCGGTTGCTGAACTGGGGCTGACTCGTATGGCCGAAGAAGTACCGGCCGTCCGTCTCGGGCTGTGGATCGGACAGGTATCCCCAGGTGGCAAACGTTCCGGCGTTGATGGACATCCCGGCCGTGGAGAACTCCAGACGCCCATCGATGTCCACACCCGTGTACATCAGGGCGCCGGCATCGCGTCCCTCCACCCATGACAGCCCCGCTCCAAGCAGGGCGCCGTCGTTGCCGTTGCCGGAAGCGTCGGCCGCAACCGTCCCTTCCGTCTCATCGAGCTTGAAGAAGGCCACCAGCCCGTCGTTGATGCCGCCCGGCGCCGGCGCCACGGCGGCGACCAGGAGCACGAAGATACAGGTACTTAACACCACATTCTTGCACATGACTGTCCTCCTTCATACCAGATCGACACGGTCTGGCGCCGGCCTCTCCGGCCCAAACACCATGCGTATTGGCGTGCGCAGGCGCAGAACGCCTGTCGAAATGAAGAGAAACCCCGCTCCAAATGCCGTGCAGCCTGCCATGTGTCCACAGCCCACACTCCGTCTACGACCTCCGATCCGTCTGCTTCGTGTGATTCCAGACTCAGCCACCGGCACTGCGACGGCATCTGTAGCGACGCCGCCAGGCGTTATCTCATTTGAGCATGCCCTTACGGGCACACTCCGGCCGGCGAACATCCCCCCGTTTATCTCTATTTGTAGCATATCTTGGCGACAGATGCAACGGTATTCGCCAGCAGATGCAGCGTCGCAACCGCACGCCGCCGCCCCCCCCCGCGACGTCAGGTGTGCCTGAGATATTGTGGCAGGGGCGAGGCATGCCTCGCCCCTACGAGCATCGGATCGCGTCAGGCTCAGGTCAACCTCGCGGCGGCGATTCTTCCCATCCTGTACAGAACAGCACAATCGGCTGACGGCTCTACTGGCCCGAGGCAGGCTTTCCGTACGAGATATCGTCGATGTAGAGGATGCCGGTGCCGCCCGGCGTCGGACTGGTGCGGCTGCCGACCCCGACCACTATCCCCTCGACGCGGCTCAGATCGACGCCGGCCAGGTCGCTGTACGGAATCCGCCACTGCTGCCATTCGGCGGTCGTCGTGATGGCCGTGTCCGGATTCGCTGCCGTTGCGACCTTTCCGGCGGCGTCCTCGATCGTCACATACAGCGGCGCGGGAGCATTGCCTGCGGCGGTTCCGTCAGCGGCCGGCGCCACACCCTGGACATACAGCACGATAGAATCGGCGCCGTGGACCGTCCAGTTCTGCGCGGCTTCGAATGTCCGCTCGGTCTCGGAGTAGAACGGGCTGGCCGTGTTGTCGTATTGCAGCGGCATCGCCTGCTTGCCGGTGCGGACGATCGTCCGTTCGGCAAACGGAGCCTCGAGGTAGCCCACGGTCGAGCCGGTGTCGTTGACCCAGCCGTCGAGCCACGCGTCGAAGATCGTCGTGGCCGCATCGACGTCGTCGTTGTAGGTCTCAAATCCGTCGATCAGCTCGTATTCCTTCGTGGAGAAGCTCCACACGTCACCGGCCCAGACGGTGTCTGCAACCTCATCGACTCTCCAATAGTACGTGGAGCCAAAGGCCAGTGCGTCCGGCGTAAAGGTCACCTGGTCGGCGCTGGCGGCCAGGGAAAGTCCATCTGGGCCGGCGCCGAAGTACACATCATGGGAAACCGCCTCGCGCCCGGCGCGCCAGCTCAGCACAGCGTCCGGCTCGACCTCCGTCGCGCCGTCGGCCGGCGCCGGCTCGCGGGCCTGGATAGGAATGTACGTGAACCGCACTTCGCTCAGGCCGTACTGGCCCATCATGCCCCACCCGCTGTTGACACTCAAGCGGACGTATTTGGCGACCGCTCCGCCCAGATCGACCGTGGTGTTGTGCGCGTAGCCTGCCTTGGCCGTCGCCTGGGCGAACTGCGCATCGCCCAGCACCACCCACTCGGCGCCGTCGAGCGAATGCTCGATCGTCACATCCTTGAGTCCGAAACCCAGCACCGGCTCGAACATCACGTTGTAGTTCCAGACCAGAAGCTCGTGGAGCTTGTAGACCTTGTCGAACTCGAACTGAATCCACACCGGGTCCTCGCCGGGCGCGCCAAGCCACATGTCGTTAGCCTGTGTCGAGTGCAAGTCGCCGGCGTCCAGACCCGAGCCGTTGACCACGTTGTCCGGCACACCGCCTTCCACAGAGGTCATGTTGCTGGTAGCGATCACACCCACAATCGGATAGGCCATCGGTTCGGCGGTGAAGCTCCAGATGTCCCCTTTGTAGATGCTGTTGTCTGGGGCGGCGTTGACTTCATCGATACGCCAGTAGTAGGTTTGTCCAATCTCCAGCAGTCCGGCAGGGGCATAGGCCGCATCGCTCTGGGCCTGGCTGACGAGCACTCCCATCGGGTTGGCCCGATCCGCCGCTTCGACGTCGGCCTGGACCGTTCCGAAATACACGTCGTGCGCAGCGGCGTACTTGCCGGCGACCCAGGCGAGCGCCACATCGCGGCGTACGTCCACTGCGCCGTCTTCCGGCTGAGGCTCGGTCGCCGTCGCCTTCTCCCGCAGGCCGCCGTTCATCACATACTGGACTTCCTCCAGCGGCAGCGCCCGGCCATAGATCGCCACCTCGTCGAGCAGGCCGCCAAACGCCTCGGTCCCTTCCGACACCGGGTTGCCGTCGTTGCCGATCCAGAGGAAGTCGTGGATCGCACTCAGCCCGGAATAGCTTCCGGCCGCCGCCTCTTCACCGTCGATGTACACGACGTAGCTGCCGTTGTTCCACGTCAGCGCGACGTGATACCACCTCTGCGTCTCCAGGACTTGGATGTTGCTGCGGACCGCGTGGGCGCCACCCAACCCGAGGTCCAGTTCGGTGTTGCTGCCGTCCATGTACAGCTGGATGCGGCTGTTGTATGACGGCTGCGTGGTGTGTCCGAAGAAGTAGCGGGTCTGCGACGGCTGCGGCTCGCTGAGGTTGCCCCACATCATGATGGTCCCCGCCGAAGCGGACAGCCCGGCCGCAGAGACTTCGACATGGGCGGTGTTCGTTCCACCCCACAGCAGGGCACCGGCCCACTTGCCTCCCACCGGCTGCCACGTGAGGTCACCCGACAGAATCCCATCATTGCCGTTGCCGCTCGAATCGGCCGCGATCAGGCCCGACTCCTCATCCAGCATCCAGTAGCCGACAAGAGTCGCGTCGGCCGCTCGTGCAGCCCCCGCCGACAACACCGCGAACCACAAGAAGAAACACAATGGATACGTCAGTCGTCTGCCCATAATGATCCTCCTTCGAATTAGACCTGTCCGGCGGCGTTGCGACTGACCCGATGTGCCCCGATGGACATCGGGCGGGTCGAAGCGCCTTGCACAGCACCCACACTCTGTCCCGGCCGTGCGACCCTGACCTCGATGTGATTCCAGACTCAACCGCACACTAAAGGCGTGCCACTTTTCAGATCACGGCCTACCCCCCGTCGGCTGTGAACGGAACTCCTCTGACTCTTCTTATACCATATTGCCGCGAGCCATGCAACACCGCTCGCCGTGGGCTGGGGCACGTCGTATCGCGGCAGCCAATGGGCTACCGGACACTGCCGGCTTGATACCGCTCGACGATCCTGGCCACCGAGCGGAAACCGAATCGCGACAGATCGATCTCCTCGGGCCGGATGCGCAACAGCCGGGCGACTTCCGCCTCCGCAACGCGGGCCGTACCCGCGTCCTCCACATCGCAGACAAACCCCAAGTCCATGGTCGCGTATCGCACGCCCATATACTCGTAGCGGTTCGGAAACGAGCACAGGTAGCGCGAATGGGTGATTTCCAGTCCCAGTTCCTCGCGGACCTCCCGCCGCAGAGATTCCTCGGCCGACTCCCCCGGGTCGGCAAACCCGCCCGGCAGATCCCACGTTCCCTTTCGGGGCTCCTGGGCCCGCTCGACGATCAGGAGCCGTCCCTCCACATCGGGAATCAACGCGGCCACAGCCGCAGCGGGGTTCAGGTAGAATTCGAAGCCGCAATGGTCACAATGGAGCTGCTTGCTCCCGATCAGACGCAGGGCCGCCGCACCGCACTTCAGGCAGTGCCGCAGCACTGCGCCAGGTTCGTTCCAGACGTCCACGTCGCGTTCTCCTCAAGGCCTCAGGTATCTGAAAGGTCAGCATGGGCTGAAGCCCATCCTACGAGACTACAACCGGTGACCATAGCGAGGAATCCCTCGGTCCGTCCATCGCCTTTTTGCGAACATTTTGCTTTGCCCGCACGAAGCCTCATCATAGCATCTGCGTCAGGTGAAGTGCGGCGGTCCCGCTGACGCGGGCGAGATGTCATTTTTCAGGCGGAAAGGAGTCAATGCCATGAGATGCAACACACATCGGTCGGCTCTTCTTCTCACCCTCGGTCTGACGATTCAGACGCTGGCCCAGAGCCCGCCACCGGCGATGTCGCTGAATATCGAGCAGGTAGCCCTGTTCAAGAACGGCCTGGGCTTCTTCACAGGACAGGTCACCTGTCCAGCCGGACAGACCCAGTTGCGGATCGCCTTGCCGGCGGCGCCGGCACACGGCACACTCTGGATTTCGTATCCGGCGCAGGTCGACGTGGCCTCTGTCGTGGCGAAGGACGTCGACTCCACCGAGACGCAGGACGCCATCACGATCCCCGAGCTGCTCCAGGCCAACGTCGGGCGCAGCGCGCGAATCGCGTGCGGCGACCGGGAGATCACAGGAGTCATCACCTACTTCGCCCAGGACCGCCAACCAAACCAGGACGAACTCTATCCTCCCAGACCTTCGATCGGGCCGGCCAGAGGTTATGACTACAGGGCGCCTCAGCAGCCGGCCGCTCTGGCGACGATCCAAACCGACTCGGGCCTCGTGGGAGTCGATCCGCGAGCCGTGACCAGCGTGACATTTACGGGAAGCTCTGCCGAGCAGAAGGTGCCTCGCCCGGTCCGGCAAACCGAGCTCGACATGCGGCTCAATAGGGCTGCCGACGGCCGCAAGCTCGCGGTGACCTTCCTCGCCAAGGGCGTCACGTGGGCGCCGAGCTACCTCGTGGACATCACCGAGGAAGGCAAGGCGCGCATTTCGGCCAAGGCCCTGGTTATCAACGACGCGTGCGAGCTGAAGGACGTCGCGGCCCAACTTGTCACCGGCTTTCCGCATCTGCAGTTCGCTGATATCCTCAGCCCGATCGGATTGCGACAGACTCTGGCCCAATTCCTGCAAAGCTTGAATCAGCCTGACATGCCGCGTGGCCGTGCGGCGGCGGTCGTCACTCAGAATGTCATGTACGGCGGCGCCGGAATGGCCGGACCTGAGTATGGTGCGGCGGAGGTCGGGGCGGTGGCCGAGGACCTGTTCCTCTACCCGGCCGGGAAGATCGATCTCGACCGAGGCCAGGTGGCGTACATCCCGTTGTTCACCGAGTCGGTCCCCTGCGAACACATCTATCAGTGGGACCTGCCCGACTATGTCGACGAAGCCGGGCGCTACTTCTACAGTCGTGATCGCGACTCCGAGGCGGAAGACGAGCAGGAGGTCTGGCACAACCTGCGGCTGACCAACACAACCGCCGTGCCGTGGACGACCGCGCCGGGACAGACGGTCAAGGGCAGCGCCATTCTCGGCCAGGACACGCTCAAGTACACGCCTCCCGGCGGCACCACCATCCTGCGCATCACCCGCGCGGTGGGCGTCAAGGCCGAGCAGATCGAACTGGAAACCAGCCGCAAGCGAGAGGCCATCCGCATGTACGGCGACACCTTCGACCAGATCACCGTGCGAGGCGACTTGTCGATCCTCAACACGCAGAGCAAAGCCATCACGCTGGAGATCACCAAGACTCTGTCGGGCGAAGTCAAGTCGACCGACCCCGCCGCGAAGGAGGAGAAGCTGGCCAAGGGCCTGGGCCGCATGAACGGCCTGTCGAAACTGACCTGGACCATCGAACTGCCCCCGGCCACCGAGAGACGGGTCAACTACGTCTACGAGGTCTACGTCCGCCGCTGAGAACTTTCCCTGGCATCGTTCCGTAGATCGCGATAGAATGGAGGCGACGCAGAGGTTCTCCGGGATAAGTGAATACGGGGGCGAATGGCTTCGACCGGATGACGGATGGTCAAGTTGCATGCCCAGGACGCCGGTTGGCCTGGTTAATCATCCGGCACCTAAATGTTAAATGGCAACTCTCAGTTGCGCATGGCGGCCTAATTAGGCCACCCGTCCTGTCAGGCTTTGCCTGTGAGCCTGGCAAGGGCGCCAAAAAGCAGGCTTAGCCCTTTCGGACGTCCGGGCCGCGAGGGCGAAGTCGCACCGGAATAGCCGATCCCAGAGCCTGTCGCTCGGCGCTGGGCGAGGCGAAATCCCAAAAGAACGACTACGCATGTAGACGCTTGGCTTGAAACATCTCGGGACGGGGGTTCGAATCCCCCCGCCTCCACCATTTAGAAAAGACAAACCCGTCTCTCTGGGGTCATTCTCCGGGGTGACGGGTTTTCTTTTTCCCCTTGTTTCTAAAGGGTTTGCGCCCGTTTCACATCTTTCCAAAGCACCTCTCCGCACCATCGATTCTCCCCATCTTCCAGCCTTTCTTTCTCTGTTTGGCCCCTGATTCTCTGTTTTCTCCGGACCAAGTCCGAAGCTCGTCCGGAAAGCTACATCCTTGATTGATATGGGTTTGCGGCTGATTGCCATTTTTGGCGGTTGTCTTA
>Ga0208458_1000021_pt1 | contig 194665 bp, 186 predicted proteins | sample AD_UKC085_MetaG_FD_184432 | JGI IMG/M metagenome (GOLD analysis project Ga0208458, IMG submission 184432) | Active sludge microbial communities of municipal wastewater-treating anaerobic digesters from USA - AD_UKC085_MetaG (SPAdes) (version 2) | ecosystem: Engineered > Bioreactor > Anaerobic... | reverse complement strand
GGACAGCCCGCCCGGCGGGTGGGCTATCATGTCGCCGGCGGTGGGCTCGTAGATCCCGGTGATGCAGTTGAAGAAGGTGGTCTTGCCCGCGCCGTTGGGGCCGATGAGCGCCACGATCTCGCCGCGACCCACCCTGATGGTGATGTCCTCCAGGGCGCGCAGGCCGCCGAAGACCATGGTCAGCGCGTTCACCTCGAGGACCGGGATGAGGGCCTCGGTCATGACTGCACCTCTTCACTTGCCTTCACGTGGAACTCGTAGCGCTGGCGCAGGCCGCTGATGATGCCCTGGGGCCTGAACACCATGATGAGCACCATGGCCGCGCCGAAGGCGAGCATGCGGTACTCGGAGAAGGCCCTGAGGTACTCGGGCAGCAGGATGAGGACAAAGGCGCCCACGATGACGCCCACGATGGAGCCCATGCCGCCCAGGACCACTATGGACAGGATGATGGCCGACTCCATGAAGGTGAAGCTGGCCGGGTTGATGAACGTGGTCTTGGCGGCCAGGATGCACCCCACGAACCCGGCCCACGTGGCGCCCAGGGCAAAGGCCATGAGCTTGGTCTTCGTCTTGTCGATGCCCATGGCCTGGCAGGCGATCTCGTCCTCGCGCAGCGCGATCCAGGCCCTGCCGATGCGCGAGTTCCTGAGCCTGCCCACCACCACGATGGTGAGGAGCACGAGCGCGATCATGATGTAGTAGAGGTAGACCGTGTGCTCGTGCAGGGACAGCTCGAACCCGAAGGTGGTGGGCCGCGATATGCCGGCGATGCCGCTCGGCCCGAAGGAGAACTCGTTCCAGTTCTCCAGGATGAGCCGGATGATCTCGCCGAAGCCCAGGGTGACGATGGCCAGGTAGTCGCCGCGGAGCCGCAGCACCGGGAAGCCGAGCAGGATGCCGAAGGTGGCTGCCAGGAGCCCGGCCAGCGGCAGGGCCACCCAGAACCCGAGCCCGAAGTGGTGGTTCATGAGCGCGTAGAAGTAGGCCCCCACCGCGTAGAAGGCCACGTAGCCGAGGTCCAGCAGGCCCGCCAGCCCCACCACGATGTTCAGGCCGAGGCCCAGCATGACGTACATGAGCGCCGATATCATGATGGAGGTCTGGTAGCTCGAGAACAGGAGCGGGAAGACCAGGACGCCGACGGCGACGGCCACGAGGCCGGGCACGTAGATGCGCCTGTCCGTGCGGATGCGGGCCCCCACCCTCTTCTGCCACGGCTCGGTATCGCCCTTTTCCGGGCCCGTCTCCTTGCGCTCGAGCATGTACCGCCAGAGGAAGGACAGGAAGAACACTCCGATGCCTATGAAGACCATCCGGATCCACCGCCACTCGATGGTCTTGTCCAGGGGCGAGATCTTGATCACCATGATGGGAAAGGTGAGGAACATGAACCACGCCGCGGCGAGGAGCGACTGGGCGACCTCGCTCAGCGCCTTCCTGATGAGGGGTTTCCAGTCGACGGTCATGTGCCCGGCGCCCTCACACCTTCTCCGAGGTGGTCCTGCCGAGGATGCCGGCAGGCCTGAAGATGAGGATGAACACGAGCAGACCGAAGGCGAACACGTCCTCGTAGTCGCTGGACACGTACCCGGTGGCGAAGCTCTCGGTGCAGCCGAGCACCATGCCGCCGAGCACGGCGCCGGGTATGCTGCCGATGCCTCCCAGCACCGCGGCGGTGAATGCCTTGATGCCCGCGATGAAGCCGATGTAGAAGTTGATCTGCCCGATGTGCGACGAGATGAGCACGCCGCCTACGGCAGCCAGGGCGCTGCCGATGATGAAGGTCACCGAGATGACCCGGTTCACGTTCACGCCGAGCAGCATGGCCATGGTCTTGTCCTGGGCCACGGCCCGCATGGCCCTGCCCATGCGCGTGAACCTGATGAACACGGTGAGCAGGGTCGTGGCCACGGCCGTGGCCACGAAGATGACGAGCTCGGAGGAGCGCATGATAGTGACGTTCTCCATGAAGGGGAACTCCTCGATGAGCGCCGGGAACGACAGGAAATCGGAGGTCTGGGCCAGGAGCACGTAGTTCTGCAGGAAGATGGACATACCGATGGCGCTGATGAGCGGGGAGAGGCGGGGGGCCTTGCGCAGGGGCTTGTACGCGATCTTCTCGAGGGTGAACCCGTAGGCGGCCGAGTAGACCATGGCCACGATGCCGGCCAGGATCAGCAGGGACCACCCGTTCATGCCCAGGAGCGTGAGGGCGCTCGCCACGATGAGCGCGGTGAAGGCGCCGATCATGTAGATCTCGCCGTGGGCGAAGTTGATGAGCTCGATGATGCCGTAGACCATGGTGTACCCGAGGGCTATGAGCGCGTAGATGCTGCCCCGGGTGAGCCCGCCGAAGAAGAGTTCCAGGAAGTATTCCATCGAGCGAGTGTTTTACCTCTGTCCGGATACAAGAAAGGGAGCAGGCTGCCTGCTCCCTTTCCGGGTCTTGCCGTTGAAGCTACTTGCCGACCTCCACGTACACGCCCTTCTGGACCTGGTACATGGCAAAGCCGATGCCCTTGGCATCGCCGTTCTCGTCGAAGCTGATCTTCCCGAGCGGGGTCTCGAACCAGTTGGCGCGCAGGGCCTTGGACACCGCGTCATAGTCGGTGGAGCCGGCCTTGTTGATGGCCTCCAGCAGGCACACGCTCGCCGCGTAGGCGTTCAGGTAGAAGGCGCCGGGTTCGGCTCCGTAGACCTTCTTGTGCTGCTCGATGGCGGCGACGGCCATGGGGTTCTTGGTGGTGTCGATGGGGCCGGTCGCGTAGACGCCCTCGGCGTACTGACCCGCCACCTTGATGAAGGTGTCGTCACGCACGCCGTCGTCGGAGATGAACTGGGTCTTCATCTTCTTCTTCTTCATGCCCGAGACGATCTTGGCCGCCTCGGGGTGGTACCCGCCGTAGAGCACCAGGTCGGCGCCTGAGGACTTGATCTTCATGACGATGGCCGAGTAGTCCACCGCACCGGGGGTGATGCCCTCGAACAGGACCGGCTTGACGCCCTTCTTCTCGAAGAACCCCTTGGCGAACTCGGCGATGCCCTTGCCGTAGTCGCCCTTGTCGTGAATGATGGCGACCTTCTTCACCTTGAGCTTGTTCAGGGCGAAGTCGACCTGGAGCTGCGCCTGGGCGTCGTCAGGGGAAATGGTCCTGAAGAAGTTGGGGTAGTCGCCGCTCTTGGTGAGCTCCACGTTGGTGGCCGAAGGAGACATGGTGACGATCTTCGCCTCCTTGTACATGCTGAGCGCCGCCTTGGTCGCGCCGCTGCAGATGTGGCCGAGAATCACGGACGCCTTCTCGGACACCAGCTTGGTGCCGACGTTGGCCGCGACCTCGGGCTTGCACACGTCGTCTTCCGCGAGGATGACGACCTTCTTGCCGAGCACGCCGCCCTTGGAGTTCATGTCGCCGACCACGAGCTTGGCCGCATTCAGCGACGGCAGGCCGTAGGATGCCAGGTCTCCGCTGTGCGCCCCCGGGACGCCGAGCTTTATCGTGTCAGCGGCAAAGGCCTCTCCGGCGAGAAGCATGCATACACACAGCACCAGGATGATCTGTAATCGTTTCATTCCCCCTCCCGTTCTCTCTTGATTTTATTTCCTTTTATTGTCTTCTGAACAAAGCGTTTCGGGCTGACATAGCATTAATGCTTCACCCTGTCAAACACAGCGCTTCCTTCCTGGATAGTCAATCTATCCCATGTGCGCCCTGCAGGTCAATAAGGCGTCTCACGAAGGGTGCGATTACCGTTCCTTCCTACCAGATTCTTCTCGAAACAGACGATCCGTAAATGGGGTCAGAGTCGATTTTTCATCACGGTCAGTACATGGGGCGAAATGGCGTCAGAGTCGATTTTCCATCACTGCTCGTGGATATTCGTATGGAAGGAACACCAAAATCGACGCTGACCCTATTTACCAGTGGATATCGTATGAAAGGAAAACGGAAATCGACTCTGACCCTATTTACCAGAAAGGAACACCAAAATCGACGCTGACCCTACTTACCCTTGGATATTCGTATGAAGGGAATACGAAAATCGACTCTGACCCCATTTTCCTGGTGATGGCTCAGTACCACGGCCTGAACCAGTTCCAGGTCGGTGAGCGCTCCACCCGGGGGATGTGCGGGGGGAGCATGTCCTGGCCGTCGATCTCCACGGCCGCCTCGTCCTTGTCGTGCGCCAGGGCCGCCAACCGTTCGAGCCGCTGCCTGGTGTGCGGGTGGGTCCGCAGCATCGAGGGCTGGGGGTTCCTCCGGCCGGGCAGGAAGACGAGGTTCCAGATGCTCTGCTCGGCGTGGTCCATCTTCTTCAGGGCCGACGCCAGGCCCATGGGGTCGCCGGTGAGCGCGGCCGCGCCGAGGTCGGCGTCGTACTCCCGGGTCCGCGACAGGGCCAGCTGGAGGAGCACGCTCACGGCGGGCGCGAAGATGAGGACGAGGATGGGCACCAGCGGGATGTCCGTCTTGGAGAACAGGGCCATGGGCAGGTAGAAGACGATCAGGATCTGCCCGAGGAAGGAGAACAGCGAGGTGATCCTGGTCATGAGGTCGGCCAGGGCATGGAGCCTGAGGTCGTTGTTCCTGATGTGGGTGATCTCGTGGGCGAGCACGCCTGCCATCTCGCGCCAGCTCAGGTAGCGGATGAGACCGTCGGACAGGGCGACGGCCGACGCCGCGGGCGACCCCACGCTGAAGGCGTTCATGACGCGGCTGGGCACGTAGTAGACCTGCGGCGCCGAGGGCAGGCCTGCCCGCTGCGAGATCCTGCCGGCCAGTTCGATGAGCCCGGGGGCCTCCTGCTGAGAGAGTTTCCTGGCCCGGTACATGCGGAGCACCATCCAGGGCGACACCCTGGGCGTGGTGACGAAGAGGACCAGGGTGATGGCCAGGGACCAGAGCATCCCGGCGGTCCCGAAGAGGATCCACCCGAGCAGCCCGAACAGCCCCGCCATGCCGGCGAGGATGACGAGCGTCTGGAACAGGAGGTGGAACTTGCCGTGGGTGTAGGGTGTCTGGTTCGTGTCCTGATTCATCGGTACCTTCCTTCTATAGGGCATCGCGACCCGAAAGACAACGACGGCACGAGGGGCACACGATCCTTTTCCCCTTCGATCGGAGAGAATTGGGGTCGGAGTCGCTTTTCAGGTTCCCTTCATAAGAATATCCAACTGCAGTTATGGAAAATTGACTGTGACCCCATTTCCATTTCCCGCAATTTCCTGGCTCAGTTGTCGGGGTTTACAACCTCATCGCCTGGATGGTAGACCATCCCCATGAACACGACCATCACGACAAGGCGCGGCACAGCCATCGAGGTCATCAACTGCGGCAACTTCCTCCTGGACGGGGGCACCATGTTCGGCAGGGTGCCCAAGGTCATGTGGGAGAAGTGGTTCCCCACCGACGGGAAGAACCGCATCACCATGGCCACCAACGTCCTGCGCATCGTCAAGGACGGCCGCACCTATGTCGTGGAGACCGGTCTCGGTTCGCTCTATACTGCCAACGACTGGGAGATCATGGGCACATCCCTCGACAGGGTAAGGCTGCTGACCGACCCGGTCGACTGCCTTATCTGCACCCACCTCCACTGGGACCACTGCGGCGGCATCCAGGACATGGAGGTGCGCTCCGAGGTGATAGTCTCCCGCATGGAATGGGAGGACGCCCGGGGAGAGAACCCCCTCAGCAAGGGCAGCTACCGGGCGGCCGACCTCGAGAAGGTGGAAAAGATCCTGCGCCTGGCCGACCCGCCCGAGGACGTGGCCGACGGCATCCGGCTCATCCCCACACCGGGCCATACAAGGGGCCACATGAGCGTGCTCATCGATGACGAGGTCTTCTATCCAGGCGACCTCATCCCCACCGCGGCCCACGTGCACCTGCCCTTCATCATGGCCTACGACCTCTATCCGCTCACCGTGCTCGAGACCAAGAAGAAGATCCTGGATGAAGCAGTCCGGAAGAACTGGACCCTCGTCTTCGAGCACGACCCCTACCGGCCCGTGGGCACCATCAGGATCGAGGGCACGAGGTATTCGTCGGCCTGAGACTGTCGGGGGAGTTTATGCATAAATGGAACTATCGATATACAGTACGGTAAAGGCGTACTTTTATCAAATCCATGTCACCTGTCTGTTCTCTATCATCCCCTCTTGTAATCATACAGTGTTTCTGGGTCCATCTTTCCAAAGAGATCACCTATGGCAGTCTGCTTCCGCCTCTTGATGAATTTCTTGAGTGCTGAATGCGCTGTGTCTTTCTTCGTTTTCAAGCCCCCTATTCTCTGGGCTTCATTCAATAACTCCGTATCTATTTCAAGAGCAGGAACCATTGTGGACTTCCATTTGTTCACGCAATTGCATGGGACGGTGTATGTCAATAGAAGAGTAAAAAAACCTTGACATGAATGTGCATTTGCCTTAACAGTCGCCTTGGTTTGTTTACTACAATAAACATGCAGGCACACTTAAGTGTCTAGGAGGACAGCGTGAAGATCGGCGAGAAGATAAAAAATCTCCGTCTGGCACAAGAGCTTACGCAGGAAGAGCTCGCCAACCGGGCGGACCTCACCAAGGGCTTCATCTCGCTCCTCGAGCGGGACCTCCAGTCTCCGTCGCTGGACACCCTGGAGCTCATCCTGAACGCGCTGGACACGAGCGCGAGCGAGTTCTTCGGCGAGGAAGAGCAGGAGGTCGTGGTCTTCCACCGCACGCAGCGCGTCACCATCACGGACGAGGAGGAGCCCGGGGTGAAGCGCGAGGTCCTCATCGCGGGGGCCCAGGACCGCGAGATGGACCTCCTCCTGGTGAGCCTGGCCCCTGGAGCCGGCACCTACCAGGAGCGGGCCCACTATGGCGACGAGTGCGGGTTCGTGATCGCCGGCAAGATCGTCATCACCATCGGCAAGGAGACCTTCCGCGCCGCGGCGGGGGATTCGTTCTACTACACGTCGAACAGGAAGCACTGGATCGAGAACAAGGCGGACAAGCCGGCAAAGTTCCTCTGGATCTCGGCACCGCCGAGCTTCTAGAAAGGTGGGGGACACAGCGGTGAGCACCTTCATGGCATCGAAGCAGGACGGGGCGGTCTGCCTCTTCGGGGCGCCGTTCGACTCCACGGCGAGCTTCCGGCCGGGCGCCCGGTTCGGGCCGGCGGCCATCCGCGAGGCGTCGTACGCCCTGGAGACCTTCTCGCCCGTCCAGCTGGCCGACCTCGAGGAGTGCTCCTTCATGGACCAGGGCGACCTGGAGCTCCCGTTCGGCGACCCGGCCCCTGCCCTGGCCATCATAGAGGAGCATGCCCGGCAGATCGTCTCCGGCGGGAAGACCCCGTTCCTGCTGGGCGGCGAGCACCTCGTGAGCCTAGGCGCCGTCAGGGCCGCAGCACAGGCCTGGCCCGACCTGGTGGTCGTCCACCTGGACGCCCATGCCGACCTGCGGCACGACTACCTGGGCATGGAACTCTCGCACGCCACGGTGATGCGAAGGATCCTGGACCTGCTGGGCCACGACAGGGTCAGGCAGATCGGCGTCAGGTCGTGCACGCGCGAAGAGCATGGCCTCGTGACCGAACTGGCCTCGGCGCCGGACCGGGTCGTGCCGTGGGCAGGGGCGAGGCCCTGCTACCTCACCTGCGACCTCGACATACTGGACCCGTCCGTCCTGCCCGGGACCGGGACGCCCGAACCCGGGGGCCTCATGTTCGGCGAGCTGGCAGGCATCCTGGTGTCCGTGATCAACAGGCTCGATGTCGTGGGCCTCGACGTGGTGGAGCTCGCCCCGCAGCTCGACCCCTCGGGCGTTTCCTCGGTGGCGGCGGCAAAGATCGTCAGGGAGTGCCTCATCGCGCTGGACTCGACGCGCAGGCGCCAGGCGTAACGAGAACACATGAACGGGAGGGGAGCCATGAAGAACTCTATTCTCATCATCGGTGCCGGCGCGGCCGGGTCCGTGGTGGCAAAGAAGTGTGCCATGAACCGCGAGGTCTTCGGGAGGATCCACCTCGCCTCGAGGACCCTGGACAAGTGCGTCAGGGTCCAGGAGGAGTGCGTCTCCCCCATCACCGTGTCGCAGGTGGATGCCGACGATGCGGCCCAGGTCATCCGCCTCATCGAAGAGGCCAGGCCCGACGTGGTGGTCAACATGGCCCTGCCGTACCAGGACCTGCCCATCATGGATGCGTGCCTGGCCACGGGGGTGAACTACCTGGACACGGCCAACTACGAGCCCAGGGACGAGGCCAGGTTCAGCTACACGTGGCAGTGGGCCTACCAGGACCGGTTCCGGGAAAAGGGCATCATGGCGGTGCTCGGCTGCGGGTTCGACCCGGGCGTTATCAGCATCTACTGCGCCTATGCGCAGAGGAACCTCCTCGACGAGATCGCGACCATCGACATCATCGACTGCAACGACGGCAGCCACGGCAAGGCCTTTGCCACCAACTTCAACCCTGAGATCAACATCCGCGAGGTCACGCAGCGCGGCAGGTACTGGAAGGATGGGCAGTGGTTCGAGATCGACCCGCTGAGCGTCTCGGCCATGATCGAGTACCCCGAGGTGGGGCCGCGCATGTCCTACCTCATCTACCACGAGGAGGAGGAGTCGCTCATCCGGAACATCAGGGGCCTCAAGCAGGTCCGCTTCTGGATGACCTTCTCGGATAACTACATCAAGCACCTCGAGGTCCTGCAGAACGTGGGCATGACGAGGATCGACCCGGTCATGTACAAGGGCATCGAGATCGTGCCGCTGCAGTTCCTCAAGCACCTCCTGCCCGAGCCCTCCTCCCTGGCGGAGAACTACACGGGCAAGACCTCCATCGGCGCCATCCTGCGGGGGACCAAAGACGGCAAGCCCGCCGCGTACATCATCTACAACGTGTGCGACCATGCCGAGACCTACCGCGAGCTGGGCGCCCAGGCCGTGTCCTACACCACGGGCGTGCCGGCCATGACCGGGGCCATGATGATGCTCAAGGGCCTCTGGCCAGGCGCGGGCGTGTTCAACGTGGAGCAGCTCCCGCCCGAGCCGTTCCTCGAGGAGGTGGCCCGGCAGGGGCTCCCGTGGCACGCGCAGAGGCTCGACGAGGAGGCGTACCCGGAGCTCTTCGAGGCATGACGAACGCCCTGCCGCCGCACGTCTCAGCGGCGCTCCCTAAGATCGCCACGCCGGCCTACGTGGTCGACATGGCCCTGCTGAAACGGAACATGGCCGTCGCCAGACACATCCGCGAAGCAGCCGGCTGCCGCATCCTGCTGGCCACCAAGTCCTTCGCCCTGCCCGCCGTGTTTCCTCTCATGCGCGAATCGCTGGACGGGACCACGGCCAGCGGCGTCCACGAGGCGCGCCTGGGCAGGGAGGAGTTCGGCAGGGAGGTGCACACCTTCTCGCCGGCCTACACGTCCGGCAGCCTCGCCGAGCTGCTCGCCTACAGCGACCACATCTACTTCAACTCCGCCGACCAGGTCCTGCGTTTTCTCCCGGCCGTGAGGGGCGCCGGGCCCGCCAGGAAGGTCGGCGTGCGCATCAACCCGGGCTATTCGAGGGTGACGCTGGGCGGCAGCCTCTACGACCCCTGCTCGAGCCGGTCACGCTTCGGCGTGCTACCCACGGACCTCGAAAAGCTCCCCTGGGAGGAGATCGACATCCTCCACGTCCACACCCTGTGCGAATCGCTGCACGACGGCTCCGTGGGCCTCATCGACCACGTGGCCGGGGAATTCGCCCCCTTCGTCAGAAAGGTCCGGGCCGTCAACTTCGGGGGCGGGCACTTCATCGGCAAGGCAGGCTACGACGTGGAGGCCCTCGTGAAGGCCATCCGCGAGTTCCGCGCCGCCTTCGGCGTGGAGGTCATCCTGGAGCCGGGCAGCGGCCTGGTGGTCGATGCCGGGTACCTGGCGGCCACGGTGCTCGATGTCGTGCGCAACGAGACCGACATCGCAGTCTGCGACGCCTCGGCGGCCTGCCACATGCCCGACGTCCTGGAGGTGCCGTACACGCCGCCGCTGTTCGGCGCCGCCAAGCCGGGCGAACTCCCGCACACCTGCACCCTGGCCGGCAACACCTGCATGACCGGCGACGTCATCGGCGAGTACTCGTTCGCGAAACCGCTGGAGCCCGGAGACCGGCTCGTCTTCGGCGACATGCTCCAGTACAGCTTCGTGAAGAACAACACCTTCAACGGGACCCCCCTGCCCGACATCGGCCTGCTGCACGAGGACGGCAGGTACGAGGCGGTCAAGCGGTTCGGGTACGGGGATTTCAGGGCCCGGCTCTAGAAAAGGTTTCAGCCGAACATGAACACCTGGCAGGGCTGATACAGCACAGACCTCTTCCTCACTGATCAGTACATCCCGACAGTCTCATGGTTGAGATGTCCTGATCAGTGAGGCCAACGCCGAAGGCGTTGCGATGCCTTTCGCCCCGACCCGTATTTCATGAGATACTCGAGACCCCACGCTGGTGAGCTTTCGCTGATTCTCGTTTCACACACGTCCTTGACAACCATCATGTCATAATGACATACGGGCACAAGGAGGGTTCACATGCCGATCGACAAGGAACTGCTTGACATCCTCGTCTGTCCCAAGTGCAAGGGCGAGCTTGTCCTCGAGGAGGACGAAAGCGGGCTGATCTGCAACGCGTGCAGGCTCAAGTACCGCATCGAGGACGAGATACCCATCATGCTCATCGACGAGGCCGTACCCCTGGACACCTGAGCATGGACAGAGAGGCAAGGGCCGCAGAGGTCCTCCGGTCCTTTTACGGCATCAGCACGGCCGTCGTCCTCGGGACCGGACTGGGCGTCATGGAGCGTGAGATGGACATCCACGAGGCCTTCCCGTACGCCAAGATCCCGGGATTCCCGCAATCCACGGTCAAGGGCCACGCGGGCAGGCTGCTCATGGGACTTCTCGGGGGCAGGCAGGTGCTCGTCATGAGCGGCAGGTTCCACCTCTACGAGGGGTATTCGGCCGAGGACGTCACGGCGCCCATCCGGGTCTTCAGGATGCTCGGCGTGAAGAACCTGCTCATCTCGAATGCGGCGGGAGGCCTGAGAAAGGACCTCGAGCCCGGCAGCGCCATGCTCATCACCGACCACCTCAACTTCACGGGCAGGAACCCGCTGGCCGGACCGAACAGGGAGGAGTACGGCCCGCGCTTCCCGGACATGACGCAGCCCTACTCCCGAAGGCTCGCGGACCTGGCGAGAAAACGCGCGACGGAGAAGTCCATCGGGCTGCGCGAGGGCGTCTACGTCCAGGTCATGGGTCCGTCCATGGAGACCGCTGCCGAGACCAGGATGCTGCAGCGCATGGGCGCCGACGCGGTGGGCATGTCCACGGTCATGGAGGTGATCCAGGCCGTGCACTGCGGCATGGAGGTTCTCGCCGTCTCGGCCATCACGAACAACAACGATCCGGACAACTACGTGCCCGCCCCCATCGAGTCGGTCATCGCCAGCGCTGAGAAGGCGGGACCGGTCATCGCGGAGCTCTTCAGGGGCGTGCTGGAATCGATCTAATCCGGAAGACGGGCCCTGCAGGTCATCCCTGCAGAACCCTCAAAATGCAAAATGGGGTCAGAGTCGATTTTCGATCCAAAATGGGGTCGGAGTCGATTTTCCGCCATAAGGCTGGTTCAAGAAAATCGACTCCGACCCCATTTTTTCTCCATTTTTTCTTGTTCGGGAAAATCGACTCTGACCCCATTTTTGGAAAGGGGCCCTTGTCCGCTTCACGCGTTGGAGGCCTTCTCCCGGGCCGACCGCGCCTGTTTCGGCCTGGCCTTGGGTTCGGCCTTGTCGTCCACGAACACGTACTTGAGCACATCGTCCATGGAACTCACCGGGTGGAAGGTCAGCTTCTTCTTCACCACCGGCGGGATCTCCTCGAGGTCCTTCTCGTTCTCCTTGGGGATGATGATGTCGAAGATCTTGTTGCGGTGCGCCGCCAGGGTCTTCTCCTTGAGCCCGCCGATGGGGAGCACCTTGCCGCGCAGCGTGATCTCGCCGGTCATGGCGATGTCCTTGCGCACCGCCCGGTTGGTGAGCGCCGAGACCACGGCCGTGGCCATGGTGATGCCCGCCGACGGACCGTCCTTGGGGATGGCCCCGGCAGGGATGTGGACATGGATGTCGTTGTCCTTGTTGAACGTCTCCGAGATGCCGAACTGCTTGGCACGGGAGCGGATGTAGGTCATGCCCGCCTGGGCGGATTCCTTCATCACGTCGCCCAGGTGGCCGGTGAGCACGAGCTGGCCGCCCTTGCCCTCCTGGCAGGGCAGCACCGATGCCTCGATGTAGAGGATCTCGCCGCCGAACTGGGTCCAGGCAAGCCCTGTGGAGACGCCCACCTCGTGCTCCTTGCGCTCCTGCTCGGGCATGAACTTGGGCACGCCCAGGTAGGCGGACACGTTCTTGGCCGATATCCTGAAGAGCTTCCTGCGCCTGCCGTTCTTCTCCGCGATCTTGCGCGCCACCTTGCGGCAGATGGAGCCGATCTCGCGCTCCAGGTTCCTGACGCCGGCCTCCTTGGTGTAGTGGTTGATGAGGTCGAGGATGGCCTCGTCCGAGAACTTGACCTCGCTGACCTTCATGCCGTTCTCGCCCACCTGCCTCGTCACGAGGTAGCGCTTGGCGATCTGGAGCTTCTCCTGGTCGGTGTACCCGGGCAGCTCGATGACCTCCATGCGGTCCTTGAGCGGGCCGGGGATGGGGTCGGTGAGGTTGGCCGTGGTGATGAACATCACCCTGGACAGGTCGAAGGGCACGTTGAGGTAGTGGTCCTGGAAGGAGAAGTTCTGCTCCGGGTCCAGCACCTCCAGCAGGGCCGACGACGGATCGCCCCGGAAGTCCTGGCCGATCTTGTCCACCTCGTCGATCATGAAGACCGGGTTGTTGGAGCCTGCCTGCTTGATGCCCTGGATCACGCGGCCCGGCATGGCACCGATGTAGGTGCGGCGGTGGCCCCTGATCTCGGCCTCGTCGCGGACGCCGCCGATGGAGAGGCGGTAGAACTCCCTGCCCAGGGCCCGCGCGATGGAGCGGCCCAGCGAGGTCTTGCCCACGCCCGGGGGCCCCACGAAGCACAGGATGGCGCCCTTCTTCTCGGGGTTGAGCTTCCTGACGGCCAGGTACTCGAGGATGCGCTGCTTGACCTTGTCCAGGCCGTAGTGGTCCTCGTCGAGTATCTTGGCGGCTGCCTTGATGTCGAGCCGGTCCTGGGTGGACGTGCCCCAGGGCAGGTCGGTCATCCAGTCGAGGTAGGTCCTGATGATGTTGGCCTCGGCGGAGTCCTGGTGCATCATCTTGAGGCGCTCGAGCTGCTTGGTGGCCTCCTTCTTGACGTCCTCGGGCATGCCGGCGGCATTGATCTTTTCGAGGTACTCCTCGATCTCCTTGCCCTTCTCGTCCACCTCGCCGAGCTCCTGCTGGATGGCGCGCAGCTGCTCGCGCAGGAAGTACTCGCGCTGGGTCTTGCTCATCTCCTCCTTGGCCTGGGACTGGATCCTGGCCTGGACCTCGGAGAGCTCCATCTCCTTGGACAGGAGCCCGTTGACATGGCGCAGCCGCTCGACCGGGTCGATGATCTCCAGGACGTTCTGCGACTCGTCCACCTTGAGCCTCAGGTTCGACGCCACGAGGTCGGCGAGCCTGCCCGGGTCGTCGATGGCCTCGAGGATGGACAGCGCGTCGGGCGACACGATGCCGCGGAGCTGGAGGATGCGCTCGGACTGCTCCTTGACCGTGCGCATCATGGCCTCGACCTCCACGGTGATCTCCTTGAGCTCGGGCTCCTCGATCTTGACGGTGTCGACGCTGAAGAACCCCTTCTCGTCCTTGACGAAACGCTTGATGCGCGCCTTGGCCACGCCCTGGACCAGGATCTTCACCCTGCCGTCGGGCAGCTTGAGCATCCTGATGACCATGGCCACGGTGCCCACGGTGTAGATCTGGTCCTCGGCGGGCTCCTCGATGGTGGAGTCCTTCTGGGCGGCCAGGAAGATGTACCGGTCCTTGTTCAGCGCCTCGTCCACCGCCTTGATGGACAGACCCCTGCCCACGAACAGCGGCAGGATCATATACGGGTATATGACCACGTCCCTGATGGGAAGAAGCGGTATGTTCTCAGGTATCTCTATTGCCTGCTTCTCGTTCTCCATGCCTGTGTCTCCTACGCTATCTCTATTCGCTTGACCTTCTTCGCCTCACCTTCGACCTTGGCGATCCTGACCCTGAGGATGCCGTCGACGAACCTGGCCTCGATCCTGGCCAGGTCGAACCGCTCGGGTATGTCAAGCTCCCTGGTGAACTTTCCGAAACCGCGCTCCATGCGTATGTAGCGCACTCCCCTGGCGGCGTGGGCGTCCTTCTTCATGCCCGTGACCACGAGCGAGCGCCCCATGACCTCCACGTTCACGTCGTCGGGGTTGACCCCGGGGATCTCCATCTCCACGCACAGCCCGTCGGCGCACTCGTAGACATCCAGCGGCGGATAGCACACCCCGAGCCGCTCCTCGTGGGCGTCCGGCCCCAGGAGCAGACCAATAACCTCTTGAAATCGCAAGTTAAACATCCGATGCTTTTCCTTTCCTGAATCCCTAGTACCTTTATAGGATTGGTTCCCGGCAAGTCAAGATGCAGTGCCTCTCTTCCCTGCACAGGGATACGCATACCACGTGAAGCAGGCTCCCTCCCGGGACACCATGCACGGCCCGATGGGGTGTGCCGGGTTGCACGCGTGCCCGAAGAGGGGACACTCGACCGGGCTGGCCTTTCCCCGCAGGATGACGCCGCACATGCAGCCCATGATGTCGCTGGATTCCATGATGGGGACATCCACCCTGGCCAGCGCGTTGAAGGAGGCGTACCCGTCCCTGAAGACGAGGCCGCTGTCGTCCACGACGCCCAGGCCCCGCCACTCGGCGGGGACGGCCGTGAAGACCTCTTCCAGCAGGTCTTTCATGACGGTGGGCCCGCCGGGCCCCGCCGGGTCGGCATACCGGTCCTCCACCTCGCGTCTCCCGTCTTCGATCTGCCCGAGGATCGCGGAGATGCCCTCCAGTATGCTCTCGATCCCATAGCCGATGATCGCCGCCCTGCCCTGTCCCGGGATGCCACCATAGCACTCGGGGCCGACGACGGCCCCCACGGGTCCGGGGCAGAGCACGCCGTCGAGGGCGAGTTCCGGGTCGCCCAGGAGCATCCCGATGGTCGGCCGGATGGACCTGTACACGGAGAAGACCGAGAGGTTCGCGATCCCGTGCTCCGTGCAGGCCCTGACCAGGCATGCCGCCTCTGCGGCCGCGTCTTCGAATCCGATGCCCATGTAGACGACCTCTCTGCGCGGGTTCTCCCTGGCAGTCTCGAGCGCATCCAGGGGAGATGAGGCCTCCCGCACGTCGGCACCCTGTCCCGCGAGCTTCCTCAGGCTGCCGCCGCCGGAGCCCGGCACCGCGAGCATGTCGCTGCAGGCAAGGAAAATGACGTTCTTCCTGCCTGCCAGGACCAGGGCGGTGTCCACGTCCCTGCCCGGGGTCACGCACACCGGGCAGCCGGGCCCCGACAGGAGCCGGATGTTCCCGGGCAGCGCCGCTCTTATGCCGAACCGGCCGATGGCGCTCGTATGCCTCCCGCACGTCTCGAGGAGCGTCACCGTCCTGCCGATGCGGTCCGCCTGCCCCCGGATCTCGTCGGTCAGCCGCAGGGCTCCGGCGCCGGGGTGGGTCTCGTTCACGCTGTTCATGGTTGCCGTGGTCTCCTTAGCAGGGCCGGTGTCTCCGTGCAAGGACATCCTGCGCGAAGAGACCTGCCCCTCATCAAACCTCTCTCCATGTCAGGATCGGCTCGACCGGGGTCCTTTCTTTACACCCGGCTGTCCCGGTGCTACAATGGCTGGTCGTGAAAGAGGACAACCACACCCGCGTGAACGCCATCTGGGGGTTCGAGGCCAGGACCTCCCTCGAGGTCCCGCTCTTCACGGCAGGCATCTCGGCGGGCTTCCCCTCCCCGGCGGACGACTTCATCGACGCGAGGCTCGACCTCAACGAGTTCCTCATCGCCCACCCGGCCGCCACCTTCTTCGTGCGGGTGGAGGGCACCTCCATGATCGAGGCCGGCATCCACCCGGGGGACATCCTCATCGTGGACAGGGCCCTGGAGGCCAAGCCGGGCAGCATCGTCATCGCGGTCATCGACGGCGAGTTCACGGTGAAGCGCTTCCACTGCGCGGGCGGCAGGCGCCTCCTGCTGGCCGAGAACCCGCGCTTCTCGCCCATCGAGATCACCGAGGGCATGAACGCCGAGGTGTGGGGCGTGGTGAGCTACGTGATACACAGGGTGTAGGAGAAACGAATAAACGGCTCGAGAGAATGAACCCCCTCGAATCGAGCATTTCCCTGTCCAACAGGTCCTTCATTCTGCAGGACAACCGAGAGGACAGGGAAATGCTCGATTCGAGGAGGCCAAATTAAAAACCCTGAATCTATGGCAACGGACAAGACCTTCGCCCTCGTCGACTGCAACAACTTCTACGCGTCCTGCGAGCGGGTGTTCGACCCGACGCTTGCGGGCAGGGCCGTGGTGGTGCTCTCCAACAACGACGGGTGCATCATCGCGCGGTCCGAGGAGGCCAAGGCATTGGGGATCCGCATGGGGCAGCCGCTCTTCGAGTGCCGGGACCTCATCGCCCGGCACGGGGTGCACGTCTTCTCCTCCAACTTCGGGCTCTACGGCGACCTGTCGCGCCGGGTCATGGAGACGCTTGCCTCCTTCACGCCGGACATGGAGGTCTACTCCATCGACGAGGCCTTCCTCGACCTCGCGGGCATCCCGGGAGACCCGGCCGCGTACGCCGGGACCATCCGGAGGACCGTGCAGCAGTGGGTGGGCATCCCGGTTTCCATCGGCATCGGTCCATCCAAGACCCTGGCCAAGGCCGCGGCGAAGGCGGCCAAGAAGCACCCCGCGTGCGGCGGCGTCCTCGACGTGGCGGGCCGCGAGGAGGAGACGCTCGCCGGCATCGGGGTGGAAGACGTCTGGGGCGTGGGGCGCCGGTACGCCAAACTGCTCAGGAGCCACGGGATCCTCACCGCCCTCGACCTCAGGAACGCGCCGGATGCCTGGGTGAAAAAGCACATGACCGTCGCGGGACTGCGCACGGTCCTGGAGCTCAGGGGCACCTCCTGCCTCCCGCTCGAGGACGCCGAGCCGCCGAGGAAAGCCATCCTCTGCTCCCGGTCCTTCGGCAGGAAGGTCTACCGGATCGAGGAACTGGAGGAGGCGGCGGCCGCGTACGCGGCCCGGGCCGCCGAGAAGCTCCGGGACCAGAACTCCGCGGCCTCTGCCATCCAGGTGATCCTCATCGAGTTCCCCTTCAACGAGGGCTACCCGAAGACCCGGCTCTGCTCGGCGACGCTGCCCGTGGCCACGGCCTACACCCCGGAGCTCATCCGCGCCGCCAAGGCCCTGCTGCGGCGCGTCTACCGGAAGGGCCCGGCCTACCGGAAGGTGGGGGTCATGCTCTCGGGCATCGTGCAGCGGGGCCAGGTGCAGCTGAGCCTCTTCCACGAGGGCCGCGAGGGGGACCGGGAGATCGGCCTCATGCACACCGTGGACGCGGTGAACCGGCGGTGGGGCCGCGGCACGCTCGCCTTCGCCGCATCGGGCTTCGCGCGGCCCTGGTGGATGCGCCAGGCGAGAAGGTCCGGCCAGTTCACCACGTCGTGGAACGACCTGCCGAGGGCGAAGGCGTGCTGAATCCTCCGTGGACGGTCGCTGCCTCGACCTCCGGCTTCTTTCTCACTCCCGCTCCGGCGATATGAGCCTTACCCCGGGGAAACACGATGCGACCCGGGCGGTATCCCGGGTGATGAGGGGCCACCCCGCCACGGCGGCATGGGCGCCGATGAAAAGGTCAGGCAGGGGAGAGGTCTTTTTGCCGGATCGCCTCCGGTAGGCAAGAAAGGCCTTGCCGGCCAGGAACAGCGCTTCCCTGGGGATCTCCTCGAAGACGATGCCGCTTCCTTGGATGACTGCTTCGAGCTCTTCGATCCGAGAAAAACCGATCGAGACTTCCGCGTATATGACCGGGTTGATGCTGAGCACGTGGCTCGTCCGGTAGCGATCGAGGATCCCCTCCGACCAGTCTCCCCAGCCGGGGTCGTTCTCGAACACATCGAGCAGGACGTTCGAGTCCACCAGGACGCGGTTCATTCGTCCACCCTCGTGAGCTTCATGATCTCGTCGGTGGTCATCTTCACCGTCGCGCTCCCGCGGAATCTCCTAAATCCGCTCCGCTTCATCTCAGGGTGGTTCTTCTTGACAAGCACGACTTTTCCGTCCTTCTCGATGAATTCCACCTCGGCGCCGGGCTGTATGTTCATCTTCTCCCTGATGTCCTGGGGGATGGTTACCTGTCCCTTGACGGTGACGCGCATGGTCCCTCCTGCATGAGTAATACCGGTAATAGTATTACCACGGGCATGGCAAAGAGTCTATCGATGAAGCGTGAAGGGCAATCAGTCCTTTCCCGTCTCCTGCTCCACTTCGCGGTCGAAGTCGCCCTGCTGCCAGTTCTCGTCGGGCCGGTACTCCCTGATGAAGGTCTCCATGATGGCCTCGATGGGCACGTCGGCGAACTCGCCGCGGTAGCCGAGGTATTCCATGTGCATGTTCCCGTCGAGGTCGAAGGGGTGGTAGATGGAGTCGGTGCGGCCATCGAATTCCAGCAGCCGCAGGCGGAACTTCTCGCAGAGCTCGATGTTGAAGGCAGGAGTGGCCTTGACCCACTTTCCTTCGAGGTAGATGGATGTATAGCCGTGCCAGTAAAACACGTCGGTCTTCATCTGCTCGCGCATGCGCGCCGTGGTGAGGTGGTTGCGCACGTCCGCGTATCCCAGGCGCGCGGGGATACCCTTCACCCTGCAGCAGGCGGCCAGGAGGATGGCCTTGGCCACGCACCAGCCCCGCCGCGTGCGCAGCGTGGTGCTGGCCCTCAGGCCCTCCACGGACAGGTCCAGGGTGTACGGGTCGTAGCGGATGTCGTCGCGTACGGCATAGTAGAGCCTGACGGCCTGGTCCACCGGGTCGGGCGAGTCACCGGCGTTCCCTGTCGCATAATCGACGATGGTCGGGTGGTCGCAGTCGATGGTGGGCGTGCACGCGAGGTAGGGGAGCATGTCTTCGTTCATGGCGTTCTTTATACTCCTTTCGTCCATCCCTGTCACCGCATGTATCTTAAAATGGGGTCAGAGTCGATTTTCCCTAACCCCTTTTTACTCACGAGCTGAAAAATCGACTCTGACCCCATTTTGCCCACACGAGCTGGAAAATCGACTCTGACCCCATTTTTCCCCCATTTTGCCCACACGAGCTGGAAAATCGACTCTGACCCCATTTTTCCTGCAGTGCTTCTCGGGAAAAAGAAAGGGCCCCGGTCGGGGCCCTTTCCGTGTCGATTCCTTCAGGCTTCTATGCGATCTTGGTCTCGTCGTCTTTCTTGCCTCGATCCGCGTACCAGCGCGGGCAGTGGGTCTGGCACCAGGCCTTGGACACGTACCCGGTGATCATGGCGGAGACCGTGCCCGGGTTGCCTGCCGTGCCCAGGTAGATGTGGATCATGATGAAGGCTGCCAGCACGACCACGGCTCCTGCGTGGAGCATGTACATGATGCGCGCCAGCACGACCGGGACCGCGGCCGGGTTCCACAGCCACATGAACAGTCCCGTAACCACGATGACGATGCCGCAGGCGATGAGGCACCAGAAGAATGCCTTCTGGCCTGCGTTGTACTTGTAGACCGGGGGCAGGTCCTTGACCGGCCAGAGGTAGCCGCCCGCCTTGAGGACCCACTGGAGGTCGGGCTGCTCGAACTCGCAGTCCTTCTTCCAGAGGTAGTAGGAGTAGACGAGCATGCCGCCGAAGATGAGGCCCGAGTAGATGTGCATGAGCTTGGCGGCATAGTGTCCGCCCAGCAGCGTGGGGATGAAGCTCCAGGAGTGGAACATCAGGCCGACTCCGGTTATGATGCAGAAGAGACAGCTGGCCGCGAGCACCCAGTGCACGACCCGCTCCTCAACGTCCGTGATCCGTACCATATTCTCTTCATGGGCAGACATGCTTACTCACCCCCTTCTTCTTTCTTCTCGTGGACCTTGTGGGGACCCTTGGTGAGGTAGTGCAGGAAGGCCCCGCCGATGACGGCACCCATGCCGATGAGCGTGAACGGCTTGAACAGGTTCTTCCACAGGAGCACGGAGAGCGGCATGGACGGGTTCGCATTCGTGTGCGAGAGGTCATCCGCAGCTATGCCCGCAGGCAGCACGTACAGCACGTGGGTCTCGTACTTCGGGTTGTTGGGGTAAACCGTTCCGCCTATGGCCTCGGCCCGCTTGTGGGCCTTCTCGACCATCTCCTCCTTGAGGCCGAACGTGAGACAGCCCGTGGGGCACGCAGTCACGCACGCGGGCTGCTTGCCCTCGGTGATGCGGTCGTAGCACAGCGTGCACTTTGCCATCTTCTCCAGCTCCGGGTTGTTCCGGGGGATGTCGAAGGGGCACGCCGCGATGCAGGCCTTGCAGCCGATGCAGTACGTGGGGTTGTGCACCACCGCACCCTCGGGCATCTTCACCAGGGCGCCGGGAGACGGGCAGGCCTTGACGCAGGCAGGCCAGTCGCAGTGCATGCACGCGTCGTGGCGCATGACGAAGTGGAGCTGTCCGTCCTTGACGACCTCGTCGAACCGGATCAGCGTCCAGGTATTGTATGTCAGGTCCTTCGGGTTCTGCAGGGATCCGGTGAACATGGTCTGCTCCGCCGGAAGGCTGTTCCAGTTCTTGCATGCCACCTGGCAGCCGCGGCACCCGGTGCACTTCGATACGTCGATGAGCTTGATGTATTCAGCCATGTGTCACCCCCTCTCAAGCCTTTTCAATGTTGACCAGGAAGGCCTTGTATTCCGGGATCATGGTGTTGGCGTCCCCGATGTAGGGCGACAGGTCGTTGGCGATGGCCCCGGTGACCCGTCCCTTGTACCCGAAATGCCATGTCGTTCCCACCATGTGATGTTTCTGTCCCTTGATGACGAAAGGCTTGAGGCGTTTCGTCACCATGGCGTAGGCCTCGATGCCCTCGAGATTCCTGACACAGGTGAGCCGAACCTTCTGGCCGTTGATGATGCCCTTTTCCCTGGCGAGTTCCTCGCCGATCTCCACGAACTGGTGAGGCACCAGCTCGCCGAGCCACGGCAGCCAGCGCGTCATCTGACCGGTCTGCCAGTGCTCCACCACGCGGTAGGTCGAACAGATGATCGGGAATTCCTTGGCCTCCTCGCTCCCGAAGGTGGCGGCGATGCAGCCTTCCGCCAGCATGGGATCGCAGACCTCCTCGGCGACCTTCTTGTCCCACCTCATGATGACCGGTGAAATCTGCTGGGAGGATATGGTGTTCTGCACATTCGTCTCCAGCGGCTCGTAGTGCTCGGGGAACGGACCGTCGTTCATGCCGGCGGAGAAGAGCATGGCCCGACCGTGGGGCACCATGATGAAGGGGTGCTTGGCCCCCGGGTCTCCGCCACCGTCAGGGACATCGCCCTGCCAGACCTTCTTGAAGCCGCTCCACCAGATGACGGGCTTGTCCTTGGCCCAGGGATTTCCCTGCATGTCGACGCCGGCACGGTTGTAGATCACCCGGCGGTTCATGGGCCATGACCAGGCCCAGTTGTGGTAGAAGCCCAGGCCCGAGGGGTCGGCATTGTCGCGCTTCATGAGCTTGTTCTCGGTGTCGCTCACCGAGTTGCAGTAGATCCAGCAGCCGCTGCAGGTGCTGCCGTCGTCCTGGAGCATGGGGAAGCCGGGCACCATGTCGCCGGCCTTGAACTTCGTGACCGCCCCTGTTGCGGCATTCACGATCTCCTTGTCCGTGACGAAGTAGCCGTTGATCTCCTTGGCCACCTCGCGTGGCGACGGGTGACCTTCCTTGCCGTAGTTCCAGGTGAGGTTGAGGATCGGGTCGGGGAAGGCCCCGCCTTCCTTGTTGTAGAGGTCCTTCATGCGGTTGACGATCTCGTTGATGATCCACAGGTCGTCCTCGGCGTGTCCCACGGGGTCGATGGCCTTGTAGCGCCACTGGCCCCAGCGGCTGGAGTTGGAAACCGAACCCTCCTTCTCGACGGATGACGCGGCCGGGAGAAGAAATACCTCGGTGGCGATGTCCGCCGGGTTCACGCCGGCATCCTTCTGCCAGAAGGCGCTCGTCTCGGTCTCCCACAGGTCGACGGCCACGAGCCAGTCGAGCTTGGCCAGGGTCCTGCGGACCATCTTGGCGCTGGGTGCGCCAACGGCCGGGTTCATGCCCCAGGCGAACATGCCCTTGATGTTGCCTTCGGCTATGGCCTCGAAGATGGGCAGGTAGGAGTAGTTCTTGCCCACGTCGATCTTGGGCAGGTAGCCGTATGCGGTCTCGAGGTCAACGTCCCGCCACCAGGCCTTGAGCAGGCTCGCGCTGTACTTCGGCGTGTTGCCCCACCAGTTGATGCTCATGGGATCGTTGGACTTGGGTGTGTTGTCCTCGTTGTACTTGGTCAGCGTCGGCTGGCTGGCCAGGGGGTACTTGAGGTAGCCGGGCAGGATGTGGAACAGGGCCGCGTGGTCCGTGGAGCCCTGGACGTTCGCTTCCCCGCGCAGGGCATTGATGCCTCCGCCCATGACCCCCATGTTGCCGAGCAGGATCTGCATCACCGAGAAGGCGCGCACGTTCTGCGAGCCGTAGGTGTGCTGCGTGGTGCCCATGGCGTACATGATGGTGCCCGACTTCTCGGGCTTGTAGGTGGAGGTGAAGACGTCGCAGACCGTCTCCAGGTCCTTGATGTCCGTGCCCGTGAGCTCGCTGACAACCTTGAGGGTGTACCGTGCGTAGTGCCTCTTGAGGATCTGGAACACGCACTGGGGATCCTGCATCGTGACGTCCCTCTTGGGAACGCCGTTCTCGTCCACCTGGTAGGTCCAGGTGGCCCTGTCGTACTTGGAGCCGTTCAGGCCTGAATACACCCCGTCTAGGTCGGCCGCACCCTGGAAGTCGGGGTTCACGAGGTATGTCGCGTCGCTGTATTCCCTGACGTAGTCCCACTGGATGCGGTCCTTCTCGATGGCGTAGTTGATCATGGCACCCATGAAGGCGATGTCCGTGCCCGGCCTGAGGCGGGCATAGTGGTCTGCCGTGGCCGAAGTCCGGGTGAACCGGGGATCGACATGGATGAGCTTGGCCCCGCGCTTGGCGCGCGCCTCGTTCACCCACTTGAAGGAGATGGGGTGGTTCTCCGCCGCGTTGGATCCCATGATGAGGACGACGTCCGCATGCTGGATGTCGTTCCAGGAATTGGTCATCGCACCGCGACCGAATGATGCCGCCAGACCGGCGACCGTCGCGCTGTGTCAGATACGGGCCTGGTGTTCCACCCACACCAGGCCGAGCGCCCTGTTCATCTTGGTCAGGGCGTAGACCTCTTCGTTGTCGAGCGCCGCCCCGCCGATGGAGGCCACGCTCTCGAGCCGGTTCACGAGCTCGCCCTTGGCGTTGGTGGTGACGAACTTGGCGTCTCGTTCCTTCTTCAGGTTGGCGGTGATCTTCTCCAGGGCCCAGTCCCACTCGACCTCTTTCCAGTCGCCAGCCCCGGGTGCCCGGTACAGGACCTTCTGGTTGCGCCGGTCGTTGTTGGCGATCTGGAACAGGGAAGCCCCCTTGGCGCAGAGCGCACCCCTGTTGACCGGATGGTCCGGGTCGCCCTCCGTGTTGATCACCTTGCCGTTCTTTACATGGACGATGATACCGCAGCCCACGCCGCAGTAGGGACAGATGGTCGGCACTTCCTGCGCGTGCTGGACCTTTCTCGGCATGGCCAAGGCCGGCGTGACGCCGACACCGGTGCCGATACCGGCCGCAGCGAGGGTGCCTCCCGCGATCTTGAGGAAACTCCTCCTCGTGATATCCATAAGCACTCTCTCTCCCTTTGTGGATTTTCTTGCTCTCTCGATACTAAATGAACAGCCATTCATTGTAAATTGTGTAAATAAATGCATATATCTGGCGTTTCGGCCAGGATTGCCTTGACTTGCACCCGGATATCACTTAGGTTTACACGATGGACTGGAACGCACTGCTGATGGCATATCCGCAGCAGACCGACGTCATACTCGGTGTGAAGATACTGCGGGAGAAGATCGAACGGGCCATGCAGGACGTCGACATCCCTGTCATCGACCTGCCGTGCCGGGAAATGGAGGATCTGACCCCCTTCGTCCCCGCCCTCGCCCCTGCCTGCGAACAGGTCTGGAAGGACCTCACCGGAGCGGCACCCGAGTTCGCTATGGATGAGGCGCTCAAGGTCCTCGCCGTGAAGGGCGACGTGCCGTCCATGTCCGAACAGGACCGGGAGCGTCTCGACGCCATAACCCAGAATGCGTTCTCCCGCTTTCTCTTCCTGCTGAGGGACAAGAACGGCAGGCTGGTTCCTCCGGCATGGCACCAGGGCGACTGCCCCTTCTGCGGTGAATATGCCCGGATCGGCTTCGACGAGGAGGACAAGAGAACGCTCCACTGCCTCTCCTGCGGCCATGCCTGGCGCTTCCCCCGCCTCAGGTGCCCGTCGTGCGGAACTTCGGACCATACGAACCTCGGCTACTTCGAGGCCGAGGGGTTCGAAGGAGTCAAGGTCTACTACTGCAGGGAGTGCATGCGCTATTACAAGGTCGTGGACAGGAAGACGAGACCGTCTCATGACGCAGAGACCGAGGATGCACTGACCCTGGAACTGGACGACCTGGCGAGGAAAGAGAACTTCTCCTGAGGACTCGGCTCTCGCCGCCCCTATTCCCCCCTGTTGCCAGGCCTCCACTGCGGACAGATCTGGGACGACCCCGGCCGGTAGTTTCTGCACAGGCCGGGCCTCGTTTCGTAGATGGAACACACCGCGCCGTTCTCGTCCCACGCCAGGAACGGGCAGCACGTGAGGACCCTGCCGTCCCGGGCGGACACGAAGTGATCCCCTGCCCAGAATGCCTGTTCGTTGTCGATGATGTGGAAGATGTCATCCCTGCCTTGACTCTTCCACCGGGCCACGTCGTCCTCGGTGACGTACCCGATCATGTCGGCGAGGCAGCAGGTCCCGCAGCGTTTGCAGGCGATGGTCTCCGGAGGGTTCACTTCCAAGGTATACTGCACCCCGGCGACCATGTGCAAGACCCGATCCTGTCTCTGTAAGGCAATATGTCCGGCCGTGCCGCGGCACTGATTCATATATCTATTGCTCTTTACAGGGATACGCCTTTCATTGTAAAGTGAACGGCGGTTCATTTCATTGGCCATCAAACACGCGGGCCTCAGACGGGCCCACTGAGAAAAGGGGGATTCACATGAAGGATGTAGTCATTGTATCTGCATGCAGGACAGCCATCGGGACCTTCGGGGGCACGCTCAAGGACATGATAGCCGCCCGCATCGGGAGTGTTGTGATGAAGGAAGCGGTCAGGCGAGCGGGAATCGACCCCTCGACGATCGACGACGTGCGGTTCGGGTGCTGCATGGACCCGGCCGACACCCTGAACGTGACACGCGTGGCGGCACTGCTCGCCGGCATCCCGGAGACCATCACCGCGGTCACCATCAACCGGGTGTGCATCTCGGGCATGGAGGCGGTGCTCAGCGGCATGGCCATGATCCAGGCCGGCATGGCGGACATCATCCTGGCCGGCGGCATGGAGCACATGTCGGGCGTCCCGTACATCTCCACAGATGCCCGCTGGGGGTGCAGGCTCCAGGACAAGGTCTTCGTGGACGCACTGATCAGGGCGCTCCACTGCGGGTCCTACGTGCAGCCCCTGGACGAGGGCAGCCCCATTCACGGCTACCCCTTCTTCGACATGTTCAAGGGAAAGCCCTACATCATGGGCGTGACGGCCGAGTTCATCGCCCAGATCCACAACATCAGCCGCGAGGAGATGGACGAGGTGGCGCTCAAGAGCCACAACGGCGCCGAGCGGGCCACCAAGGAGGGCGACTTCAAGGAGGAGATCGTGCCCGTCGAGCTGCCCCAGAAGAAGGGCAAGCCTCCCAAGATCTTCGACAAGGACGAGCACTACAGGCCCGGCCTCACCATGGCCGACCTGGCCGCCCTGCCGCCTGCCTTCATCCCCAAGATCGGCAAGGTCACGGCGGGCAACTCGTCGGGCCTCAACGACGGGGCATCGGCCATGGTCATCATGTCCGCGGACAAGGCGAAGGAGCTCGGCCTCAAGCCGCTTGCCCGCATCCGGGCCTTCGGCAGGGGCGCGGTCCATCCCTCGGTCATGGGGCTCGGCCCGGTGCCGGCCGTCAGGGACCTCCTGAAGAGGAACCCGGACCTCAACCTCGGCAGCTTCGAGCTCATCGAGCTCAACGAGGCCTTTGCAGGCCAGTACCTCGGCTGCGAGAAGGAGCTCGGCATCAACCGCGACATCACGAACGTGAACGGGAGCGGCATCGGCCTGGGCCACCCGGTGGGGAGCACGGGGTCCCGCATCATCGTCACCCTGATCCACGCCCTGAAGAAGCGCGGCAAGACCCTCGGGCTGGCAACGCTGTGCGGCGGCGGCGGCGTGTCCATGGCCACGGCCGTCGAGATCCTCTAGCCACTGAAAATGGGGTCAGAGTCGATAAAAATGGGGTCAGAGTCGATTTCTCGTGCAGAAAAGCGACTCTGACCCCGCTGTCCTTCACTTCGTATAGTCGTACACGCCCTTGCCGGTCTTTCTGCCGAAGCGTCCGGCACGGACCAGCTGGACGAGCGCGGGGGCGGGACGGTACTTGTCTCCCAGCTCCTCGTGAAGTCCTTCTATGACGTGCAGGAGCGTCTCGAGCCCGACCAGGTCAGCCAGCGCCAGCGGCCCGATGGGGTGGTTGCACCCGAGGACCATGCCCTTGTCGATGTCCTCGGCGCTGGCAAGCCCTTCCCCCAGGGCGAAGAACGCCTCGTTGATCATGGTGCACAGGATCCGGTTCACCACGAAGGCGGGTGCCTCGTTCACCACGATGCAGTCCTTGCCGATCTTCTTCCCCCAGTCGAGCGCCGCCTGCAGGGTCTCGTCGGAGGTCTCGTAGGCCCTGATGACCTCGAGGAGCTTCATGACCGGCACCGGGTTGAAGAAGTGCGTGCCGATGACTTTCTCCGGCCGTTTCGTGAAGGACGCCATCTCGGTGAGGCTCAGGCCCGAGGTGTTGCTGAAGAACAGGCAGTGCGCAGGCACGATCTCCTCGAGTTCCCCGAACACCTTCTTCTTGACGTCCATGACCTCGATGACCACCTCCACGACGACGTCCGCGTCCCCTGCCGCTTCCTTCAGGTCCAGCGTTGGTGTGATGCGCGCAAGTATCGCGTCCATCTCCTCGGCGGTCTTCTTCCCCTTCTTCACGTCGTTGCCGAGGTTCTTCCTGATGGTGTTCATGCCGTTGTCGATGAAGCGCTGCTCGATGTCCCGCAGGGCGACACGGTAGCCCGCCTGTGCGCACACCTGTGCGATGCCGTTGCCCATCAGACCTGCCCCCAGAACGCATATCTTTCTTATATCCACGCGAAATCCTCCTTTGTGTGGAATCGTCAGTACACAGGTTTCCGCCTCCCGGGAAATGGGGTCAGAGTCGATTTTTCCAAACCCGCTGGATATCCTGTGTTTCAGGGAAAATCGACTCTGACCCCATTTTTCGATCCGGCCGGATCAGCTCTCTATACCCTCCCGGGCATCGATACCCCTGGTATAGTAATGCTTGACCTCGCGCATCTCGGTGACCAGGTCGGCAGCCTCGATCATGCGCTGCGTGGCGCCCCTGCCCGTGATGACGAGTTCCATGCCCCCGGGTCTCGAGGCGATCGCCGCGAGCACATCGTCCTCGGTGATGAGCCTGAACAGGCAGGCGGTCGTCATCTCGTCGGCGACGAGGATGTCGCAGGCCTTCGCGTCCATGAGCTCGCGGATGCGCTCCAATGCCGACGCTGCCCGCTCGACGTCTGCAGGATCGGGTTCCTTGCCGAAGGAGCAGAATTCGGGGTGTCCGAACTGCTCGACAATGATGAGGCCGCCGGTCATCTTCACGGCGTCGAGTTCGCCGTAGTGCCGGCCCTTCATGAACTGGACGATGCAGGTCTTCAGTCCCCTGCCGGCCGCGCGCAGCGCGAGGCCCAGGGCGGCCGTGGTCTTGCCCTTGCCGTTGCCGGTGTAGATGTGGACGCAGCCCGTGCCGATCGGCGCCATCGAATCCCTTCCTACATGTTCCTGCGGTACTTCCCGCCGACCTCGTAGAGGGCATGCGAGATCTGGCCCAGGCTCGCCACCCGCACCACGTCCATGAGCCCGGCGAAGATGTTGCCGCCGGAGAGGGCCGTGTCCTTGAGCCTGGCCAGCGCAGCCTTGCCCTCCTTGGCGTGCTGCTTCTGGAACCTGCGGCAGTTGTTGAGCTGGGCCATCTTCTCCTCGTGCGACGCCCTGGTGAGCTGGATGCAGCCGCCTGCCGGCTTGTACTCGGCACCCTCGGCGTCGGGGTTCTCGAAGGTGTTCACCCCGATGATGGGGAGCCTGCCCGAATGCTTGAGGTGCTCGTAGTGGAGCGACTCCTCCTGGATCTTCGCGCGCTGGTACTGCGTCTCCATGGCCCCCAGAACACCCCTGCGGTCACTGATGCGCTCGAACTCCGCCAGCACCGCCTCCTCCACCGCGTCGGTCAGCCACTCCATGAAGAAGGAGCCCTGGAGCTGGTTCTCGTTCATGGAGGGCCCGAACTCCCGGTTGATGATCATCTGGATGGCCATGGCACGGCGCACCGATTCCTCGGTGGGCGTGGTGATGGCCTCGTCGTATGCGTTGGTGTGCAGCGAGTTGCAGTTGTCGTTCAGCGCGGTCAGGGCCTGCAGCGTGGTCCGGATGTCGTTGAACTGGATCTCCATGGAGTGCAGCGACCTGCCCGAGGTCTGGATGTGGTACTTCAGCCGCTGGGACGACTCGTCCGCGCCGTAGAGGTCCCGCATGGCCACGGCCCAGATCCTGCGGGCCACGCGGCCGAGCACGCTGTACTCGGGGTCCATGCCGCTGCTGAAGAAGAACGAGAAGTTCCTGGCGAAGTCGTCGATCTTCATGCCGCGGGACAGGTAGTACTCCACGTAGGTGAAGCCGTTGGCGAGCGTGAAGGCCAGCTGGCTTATGGGGTTGGCCCCGGCCTCGGCGATGTGGTAGCCGCTGATGCTGACCGAGTAGAAGTTCTCCACGCCCTTCTCTATGAAGTATTCCTGGATGTCGCCCATCATCTTGAGCGCGAACTCGGTGGAGAAGATGCACGTGTTCTGGCCCTGGTCCTCCTTGAGGATGTCCGCCTGCACCGTGCCGCGGACCGTCCTGAGGACCCGCTCCCTGATGGCCTCGCGCTCGGGGGCGGTGGGCGCCCTCCCCTTCCCCTTCCTGAAGGCCTCGGCCTGCTGGTCGATGGCCGTGTTGAAGAACATGGCGGTCATGATGGGGGCCGGGCCGTTGATGGTCATGGACACGCTCGTGTTCGGCGAGCACAGGTCGAAGCCCGCATAGAGCTTCTTCATGTCGTCCAAGGTGCAGATGCTCACCCCGCTCTCGCCGATCTTGCCGAAGATGTCCGGCTTCTCGTGGGGGTCCTCGCCGTAGAGCGTCACGCTGTCGAAGGCCGTGCTGAGCCGCTTGGCCTCGTCGTGGCGGCAGAGGTAGTGGAACCGCCTGTTGGTCCGCTCCGGCCCGCCCTCGCCCGCGAACTGCCGCTTGGGGTCCTCCCAGTCGCGCTTGAAGGGGAACACGCCCGCCGTGAACGGGAACGACCCCGGCAGGTTTTCTTTCCTGAGCCAGGCGTAGAGGTCTCCCCTGTCGGTAAACGCGGGCAACGCGATCTTCGGGATGTTCAACCCGGAGAGTGATTCCCTGGTGAGCGACACCTGGATCTTCTTGTCGCGCACCGTGTACGAGTAGGTCCTGGACCGGTATCGCTCGCTCATCCGTTCCCACCCGGCCACGAGCTCCAGGTCTTCCCTGGCGACCCCCTTCTTTATCTCCGAGAGCCTCCTGCGCAGTGCTGCGGCCTCCGGGGCCGCGCCGTCTCCGGACAGGAGGTCCTCGACGGCATGAACCCTCCGGATCCTGCGGGCCACCTCCCGGGACCGGGCGTGGTAGGCCCGCACGGCCTTCGCGATCTCGCCCAGGTAGTGCTGCCTGGCCGACGGCACGATGCCCTCGTGCGCCTTCTCCTGGTCCGCAGAAGGTTCTAAGGCGCGCTTCCATCGGATGAGGCCCCTGTCGATGAGCGACCCCACGAGGTGGGCGAAGGCCCTGTCCATGCCGGGGTCGTTGTACCTGCTCGCCACGGTGCCGTAGACGGGCAGATCCTCCGGGTTCCTGTCGAACAGCTCGTGGTTGCGCATGTACTGCTTGCGGACGTGCTTGAGGGCGTCGAGCGACTTCTCCTGCTCGAACTTGTTGATGAGCACCATGTCCGCGAAGTCGAGCATGTCGATCTTCTCGAGCTGGGTCGGGGCGCCGTAGTCGGCGGTCATGACGTAGAGCGAGACATCGCTGATGCCGGTGACGGCCGTGTCGCCCTGCCCGATGCCGCTCGTCTCCACGATGACGAGGTCGTAGCCGGCCGCTTTCACGATGTCGAGCGCGTCGCCGATGGCGTCCGACAGCTCGCCCCTCGATGCCCGGGTGGCCATGGAGCGCATGAACACGCGCTCGTCGTCGATCTGGTTCATGCGTATACGGTCGCCGAGCAGTGCCCCGCCGCTGCGCGAACGCGTCGGGTCGACGGAGATGACGGCAACGGTCCTGTCGGGGTACTGGTTCAGTGTCCTGCGCAGGAGCTCGTCGATGATGGAGCTCTTCCCCGAGCCGCCCGTGCCGGTGATGCCGATGACGGGGCTCTTCGCGTCGATGCCCTTCAGGAAGGCCCTCATGGGCTCGAAGTCCCTGTTCTTGAGCGAGCGCGACCGCTCCGCCGCGCTGATGAGCCTGCCCACGATGACAGGGTCCCGCGAACCGATCGCCCGCGCATCCATCTTCACCTCGGGGATCGTGACCCCGCTGGCGATGTCCATCATGTGCGCGATCATCCCCTTGAGCCCCATGGCCTTGCCGTCCTCGGGCGAGTAGATCTTGGAGACCCCGTACGCCTCGAGCTCCCTGATCTCGTCGGGCACGATGACCCCGCCGCCGCCTCCGAAGACCTTCACGTAGCCGCACCCGCGCTCGCCGAGCAGGTCGATGAGGTACTCGAAGAATTCCACGTGCCCGCCCTGGTACGAGCTCACGGCCACGCCGTGGGCCCCCTCCTGGACGGCCGCGTTCACGATCTCTGCGACGCTCTTGTTGTGCCCCAGGTGGATCACCTCGGCCCCGGCGTCCTGGAGGATCCGGCGCATGATGTTGATGGACGCGTCGTGCCCGTCGAAGAGCGATGTGGCCGTGACGAACCTGAGCGGTTCTCTTGCTGTTTCCCGTTTCTTCATGAACGAACCCCTCCGGAGTTGTGAAAACATCAACATACAGACTTACAGTGCATGTCACCCATCTTGATAGCAGAAAAAAGAGAAAAATGCCAATTCATCCAGGCCGCTTTCAGCCGTTCAGTTCCTCGAGGCCCTCAGAGATGTTGTCCCGGATGAGGTTGAGCACCTCCATGCAGTTCAAAGGCACCTGGCCGAGGCCTTCCCGGATCTCCCGGGTATCGAGGACATACTCCCTGCCGTCTTTGCTGTGCCGGTAGACGAAGTCGATGCCGGGGCTCCCGAGGATGAGCATGGTGACGACCCCGGCGATGTCGCCCAGCGGCTGCCGGTCGATGTGGGAGTGCCTGAACTCGGCACGGACCACCGTGCCCCTGCCCGGTTCGGACTCCAGGGAAAACCTCCCCTGCGCATTGTGGGCCGCCTGCTTGAGCATGGGCAGCCCGAGCCCGATGCGCCTGACCTTCTTGGTGGTATAGAACGGGTCCAGGGCCTTTTCCATGGTAGCGGAGTCCATGCCGTGGCCGTCGTCCCTGATCTCCAGGGAGAAGACGTCCTGCTGAAGGTCCTCCACGATGGTTATCTCGACGAGGCTCGCCCCGGCCCTCGATGAGTTCTCCGCGATGTCGAGCACGTGCAGGGCGAGTTCCAGCATGGGTCACTCCATGACATACCTTCCCATCCGCCGTGCCAGGGCCAGCCCGATCTCGGCAAAGGTCGGGCTTTCGAGGAACATGCGGATGGAAGCCCTGCCGATGTCACCGATGAAGTGGGCGTCGGAGGAGGTGATGAACTGGTAGTCCTTGAGCTCGGGGTAACGCTGCCGCGCCTGGGGGATGCCGAGGCCCGCCGATACCTCCAGGGCGTCGAAGGGGACGTCCGGGGGCACGAAGCCGAGCTGGCCGATGAGGCCGAAGGCCGGCCTGTCGATGTGGGACGCGACGGCGAGACCGCCGAGGGAGTGGATGAGGTCCACGGCCCTGTTCAGGGAGATGCCCGTGGCACCGATGAGGAGGTGCTCGTTGAACCCCTCCACCTCGCCCGCCTCGTTCACGATGGCCTGGATGCCGAAGGCATCCTCGTCGTTGACACCGGCGAGGTTCCCGTACACGGTCCCCTGCAGAGCCTCGAGCTCCTCGAGCCGCTCGAAGATCGCCACGAGGTGGACCTCCTCTTGGGTGCAGAGCTCCATGCCGGGTATGACCACGAGGCCGGTGCCGGCGGCCGCCCTCTGGACATACGGCACGTTCTCGGATGCATTGTGGTCACAGACGGCAATGACGTCAAGTCCTTGGGCGATGGACTCCCTCACGATGGATGCGGGGTGCATATCGAGCTCTGCACACGGAGACAGGCAGGTGTGCATGTGGAGGTTGCAGCGGTATACCCTTCCCATGGCCGACTCGGCCCCGACCTCAGTCTCCCGCAGGATACAGGAGCTGATAGAGCCTGCCGACCACCTCGAATTCCGCCATGTCCGCCACGAGGATCGGGATGCCCTCCTTCGTCGCCTTGTCGAGGGTCTCCTTCTCCGGCGTCGCACCCTGGACGATGACGATGGCGGCGTGTTCCTTCAGCGAGGCCACGGCCACGATGTTCTGGTGGACCTGCCTTGTCACCCAGATGGTGCCCGCGGTGCTGTTGGCCATGACGTCGCTCAGGAGATCCCCGGCATATCCCCCGGTCACTTCCCTCTTGAGGTTCTCCCAGCAGCACTTGCACTTCAACGAGAGCCGTTCACAGATAGTTTCAAGTGTCATATCGTCTTCACGTCCCTGCCCTGTTATTTTCCATTGAGCATGATGGTGCTCTTGACGCGGGTCCCCCTGCCGATCTCCGAGGTGATCTCGAAGATGTCGGAGGACTTCTTGATGTTCGCCAGCCCCATGCCGGCACCGAACCCCATCTCGCGGATGGAGTCGTCCGCGGTGGAATACCCCTCCTGGAGGGCCAGATCGATGTCCTCGATGCCCTGCCCTTCGTCGATGGCCTCGAAGACGATGGAGTCCGGCAGGATGTAGTAACTGATCGTCCCGCGAGTGGCGTAGGAGATGATGTTGACCTCTGCCTCGAAGGCGATCACCGCGATCCTCCGGATGATGTCCTCGTTGATCCCCTTGGCCTTCAGCCCCTTCTTGATCCGGCTCGAGACGAGGCCCGCGTCGACGAAGTCGCGTCCCTCGACCTCGAACCTGCCCTGAAGGTATCTGTCGTTGTCGTTATCCGGCACTGGTCTTTTCCTCAATGCGAATTTCCCTGACACACCCGGTGATCCCCGCCTGGTGCAGCCTTCCGCACGTCTCGAACATGATCAGGGGGGTCCACAGGACCGGGATGCCGAGCTCCCCGGCGATCTCCACGAAGGGGTCCGCCAGCGCCTTGCCCCTGCATATCACGATGGCCGCGATATCGAGGGCGTAGGCGGTCCTGACCGCCTGCAGGTTGGCCAGCCCGGTGATGAGGAGACATCCTGCTCGGGCGAATGCCAGCACGTCGCTCATGAGATCGGCACCGAAGGCGGTATGGACCTCGAGGTCGAGCCTGTCCTCTCCGACAACCACTTCCGCATCCAGGAGATCCCTCACTTCGGCAAGCGTCACGGTGCTCTCCGTCGTCCCCGAGAAGATTGCAGTACACTACGACATGCAGCTTGTTTATACACCAACGAATGTGTCCGGGTCCAGACCCTTGAGTTCAGGCATGGTCTTGAGCTTGTCAATGCCCGTGACGCCGTTGACCGTGACGATGATCACTCTCCCGAAGCCCTTCCCCAGGGCGTTGGTGAAGTCGTAGAAGGCGCCGACCACGGCAAGTTCGCCCTGGTCCACGAGAGACCGGTACCGGGCGACCGCGGCACCGACCTGGTGGAGAATGTTGGCCCGGATGTTCTTCACGAGCTGCTCGTCGGTGATGCCCCCGCCCGGGGCCGGCAGCGCGCCTCTGAGGTTGTCCAGCTCGGCCTTGATGGCATCGTTCTCGTTGTCGTATCCCTTCATGTAGGCCTTGATGGCGCCGCAGTCGCTGTGCCCCAGGACGAGCAGGACCGGGGTGTGGAGGTGGAGCACCCCGTAGTCCACCGAGCCCTGCGCCGAGGCCATCTGGTTGCCGATGGTCTCGATGGTGAAGACCTTGTCGATGGGATCGGCATTGACGACCATGGGCTGGACCCGCGAATCGCAGCAGGAGATGAGGGTTACCCGGGGGTGCTGGGCGGCCGTGTGCGGCCTGAAGTACGCCTCGCCATGGGTGGAAACGAAGGAGCTGTTGTCCTCTATGATGCCTCTGATGATGTCGTTGACCACGATCTCTCCTCCCTGGGAATGTCAGGATTCATTCTTTATGGGTGAAAACGCCCGGATTGTAAAGACATATGTGGGTTGACAGGCCCCCCCCCGAACGGGTACAATGAAAAAATATCCTTTCCAATCAAGACGATATTTACTCCACACTCGCCATGAGAAAAGAGGTACAGACCAGAGAGCCGAGAAGGCTCATTGTTTTCACGGACCTGGACGGGACGCTGCTGAACCACGGCGACTACTCCTGGGAGGCCGCCCGGCCCGCGCTCGAGAAGACACGGGCGCTGGGTATCCCCCTGGTCATCTGCACGAGCAAGACCAGGCCGGAGGTGGAGCTCCTCCGCGCCGAGATCGGCGTTGCCGGACCCTTCATCGTGGAGAACGGAGGCGGAATCTTCTTCCCCCGAGAATACGACGACCTCCCCGTGGGCAGTTCCCTCGTCATGGACACCTACCGGTGCATCCCCCTGGGCATTCCGTATGCCAGGATCAGGGCCTTCATCGAAGAGACCGCCAAAACCTCTTCCATCACGGGCTTCGGCGACATGACGGTGGAGGAGGTGTCGCGCCTTACGGGCCTCGACGCCCGCAGGGCGTCCCTGGCCCGACAACGCGAGTTCTCCGAGCCCTTCGTCCTCGCCCGGGAGGAGGAGCTGCACGAGATCGAACGCCTCGCCCACCTCAAGGGGCTCGCCATAACCCGGGGCGGCAGGTTCTACCACTGCATGGGCTACGGCAACGACAAGGGCGGCTCCGTGAAACGGGTGAGGGATATCTTTGCGCGGCACTGGAGGGGGGGGGTCACCGCCATCGGCTTCGGGGACAGCCCCAACGACTTCCCCCTCCTGGAGGCCGTGGACATACCCGTGCTCATACCCCACGACGACGGCTCGTACGAGGGACTCGACCTGCCGGGGCTCGTCCACGCCCCGTACCCGGGCAGCAGGGGATGGAACGCTGCCGCCCTGTCGGTCATCGCGGGTGCCGATGGCGGCATCCGAGACGGCCAATCCTGACGACGCGAAAGGAGGAACCGCCATGACCTCGACCAGGAGATTTTCCACTGCCCTGCGGGACTATGCCCGCGAAAAGATCGAACGCCTCGGCAACGCGGAGATCCTCGTGGGCATCCCGTCCTATCTCTGTGACAACTCCATCGTGAACGTGATCAAGACCGTCCGCAAGGGACTGGACACCCATTACAACGGGGCCAGGGCACTGATCATGATCTCCGACGGGGGATCCACGGACGACACCCGGGACACGGCCAACGCTTATGACGTCAAGTCATTCAACATAGAGAAGATCATAACCATCTATCGCGGCCTTCCGGGCAAGGGGTCGGCCCTGCGGGCCATCTTCGAGGTTGCCAACTTCCTCAAGCCCAAGGCGGTGGCGGTCTTCGACTCGGACCTCGTCTCCATTTCGCCCCTGTGGATCAAGAACCTCATCGAGCCGGTCCTGAACGGCTACGACTTCGTCGCACCGGACTACATGCGCTACAAGTTCGACGCCACCATAACCAACTCCATCGCCTACAACCTCACCCGGTCGCTCTACGGGTGCCGCATCCGCCAGCCCATAGGGGGGGACTTCGGGGTCTCTCCCCGGCTCGCCAAACACTACCTCGACCAGGAGGATGTCTGGGAAACAGACATCGCCCGGTTCGGGGTGGACATCTGGATGACCACCACGGCCATCGTGGGAGGGTTCAACATCTGCCAGGCCAGGCTCGGGGTCAAGATCCACGGCGAGAAGGACCCGGCCGGCGACCTCGGCCCCATGTACCGCCAGGTGGTGGGGACGAGCTTCAGGCTCATGGAGATGTACCAGGACTACTGGAAACAGGTGAAGGGTTCCCGCGACATCCCCTCCCTGGGGGACTACCCCCATGAAGAACCGGCCCCCTTCGAGATCAACCAGGACGACCTCATAGAGTACTTCCAGACCGGCTATTACAACTTCGGCGGCGTCTGGCGGCAGGTCATCGACGAGCAGGACATGGCGGTCTACCGGGACCTCGCCGAGAAGGGAGGGACCGACATCCACCTGCCCACCGAGACCTGGGTGCGCACCGTGTACCGCTACGCCAACGCATTCCACTCCACGCCCCGGCAGCGCATGAAGGTGCTCAACACCATGATCCCCCTCTACTACGCCCGGGTGGCGTCCCTGGTGAACGAACTGAAGGACAAGGACGCCAGGCAGTCGGAGGCCATGTTCCAGGACCACGCCCAGGCCTTCGAGGACATGAAGGGCTATCTTCTCCAGATCTGGTCATAAGGAGGACCGCCATGGCAGATTTCTACCAGCACACCACGATCGCCACGCTGCAGAAGCTCAGGGACAGGCCCGTCGAGGAGATCGAGGACGAACTCCGCCTCATCAGCCTCAAGCGCAAGATGGTCCTGCTCCTGCCGGCCCTGGTCACCGAGTTCGACACCCCGTCCATGCCGAGGATCATCGACGAGCTCACCAGTGTCACCTATCTCAACAAGATCGTGCTCTCCCTGGACAGGGCGTCGTGGGACCAGTTCGAGGAGGTCAAGAAGAAGATGGCCGTGCTGCCCGCCGAGGTGAAGGTGGTCTGGCACGACGGTCCCCGGCTCCAGAGGCTCTACGACGAGCTTCGGGCCAACGACTTCCAGCTTGAGGTGCCGGGCAAGGGCCGGTCCGTGTGGATGACCATCGGGTACATCCTCGCGGACCGCGACGTGGACGCCATCGCCCTGCACGACTGCGACATCGTGAACTACCGGCGGGAGATCCTGGCCAGGCTCTTCTACCCCGTGGTGCACCCGGCGCTCGACTTCGAGTTCAGCAAGGGCTACTACGCCCGCGTCACGGACCGGATGTACGGCCGGGTGACGCGTCTCTTCTACCTGCCGCTCATCACCACGCTGAAGCGGATCATGGGGCCCAACCCCTTTCTGGAGTACCTCGGTTCGTTCCGGTACGCGCTCTCCGGCGAGTTCGCCATGATCAACACCCTGGCCCGCGGCATCAGGATATCGCCCACCTGGGGGCTCGAGGTGTCGCTCCTCAACGAGGTGTACCACCGGACGTCCCCCAACAGGATCTGTCAGGTCGAGCTCATCGACACCTACGAGCACAAGCACCAGACGCTGGAAAAGGACAAGCCGGACACGGGACTCATCCGCATGGCCACCGACATCGCCGAGGCCCTCATGAGGGTTCTCAGCCAGGACGGGGCCGTCCTGAGCGAGCCCTTCTTCAAGACCCTGTTCACCTCGTACATCGAGGAATCACGGATCATCATCGAGAAGTTCCACGCCCTGGCCCTGATCAACGGTCTGACCTACGACCGGCACAGCGAGATCGAGGCCACCGAGGCCTTTGTCGACTGCCTCAAGCACGCGGCCCAGAACTACACCTCCGACCCCGTGGGCATCCCCATGATGAGCGCCTGGGCCAGGATCAGGGCGGCCATACCCGACTTCCAGGACCGGCTGAACGAGGCGGTGGAAGAGGACAACAGCAGGTGACCCGGACGCGCTCAGCCTGCGCAGAGTGCCCGGACCACCACGTACGCACAGTATCCTGAAAGCAGGGCAGCGCCCTCGATCCGGGTGATCTTCCTCCTGGACGTGAGGGAGACGGGCAGCAGGATGAGGGAAAAGAGCAGCATCGCCACGAGATCGAGCCGCCCGCCGGCAGGCACGTCCACCGGCGAGACCGTGCACACCAGGCCAAGGATCAGGGACAAATTGATGATGTTCGAGCCCACGACATTGCCCACGGCGAGCTCGGGCTCGTTCTTCAATGCCGCGATCATGGACGTGGCGAGCTCCGGCAGGGAGGTGCCCACGGCTATGACGGTGAGCCCTATGAGGGCGTCGGACACCCCCAGGGCAGACGCCAGGCCCACCGCCCCGGTCACGGCCAGCTTTCCCCCTGCCGCGAGCAGGCCCAGCCCTGCCAAAACCATGATGCCGCCGATGGACATGCTCTCTTTCGGCCGCGACGGGATGTGCTCCTCCACCTGGACAAGGTACTCCTCCTCGCTCCTCCTCCGCAGCGCGTCTTTCACGTTGTAGAAGATGAAGACCACGAGCAGGAGCAGGAGGATGAGGCCGTCGGGACGCGAAAAGGAATCGGCCGCAGCCGTGAACACGCCGTCGATACCCGTGATCACCGCCACGAGCGCGACCAGGATCATCATGGGGATCTCCCTGACGATCACCATGCCCGTCACCCTCAGGGGGCTTACCAGGGCGGTCAGGCCGAGGATGAGCCCGGTGTTGGAGATGTTCGACCCGATGACGTTCCCGAAGGCCAGGCCGTCGTTTCCCCTGATCAGGGCTGCGATGTTCACGACCAGCTCCGGGGCGCTCGTGCCGAAGGCGACGACGGTGAGCCCGATCACCAGCGGTGAGACGTTCAGTGACCGGGCGATCCCGGAGGCGCCGCGGACAAGGAGGTTTCCTCCGCCGAGCAGCATGGCCAGGCCTGCGGCGAGCAAAAGAGAACATGAAAGCATGTGTCAGCAGCTCCCCTCTTGGGACTGGAAATATCCCATGAGTTAGATATATCTATGTCCATGCAGACGTCAATCATCCTCGAGATACGGGCATGACCACTACCGGTGACCTGCTGCGCAGGTTCGTCGCCATGGTCCGCGGGCTGCCGGAGAACACCCGTGATCTCCTGCACACGATCCTGCTTGGCGTCGCGTCAGCCCTGTCCGCGGTGGCCTTCCTGCTCCTGACCAATTACGTTTTCAAGGTGACCTACCTGGCCTTCATGGAACGTTCTCTCACGTTCTTCATGACAGCGAGCTTCTGCGTCATCATGGGGACATCGCTGGCAGTAGGCCTGCTGCTCTCCAAGATCGAGCCGGATGCTGCGGGGAGCGGGATCCCCCAGCTCAAGGCGGCATACTGGAAGGAGGTCGGGTACGTGCACTGGCGGCCGGTCCTCGTCAAGTTCATCGCCGGCGTGCTCAGCCTCGGGGGCGGGGCCAGCCTCGGCCGCGAAGGCCCCACCGTGTACATCGGGGGCGGCCTCTCCTCGGTCATATCCGGCTTCCTGGGCTACCCCAAGAGGCTCCGGCGCGGCACCATGGTCATCGGCGCCTCGGCAGGGCTCGCGGCGGCCTTCAACACCCCCCTTGCCGCCATCACGTTCGTGCTCGAGGAGATCATAAGCGACATCAACAGCCGCATCATCGGGCGGGTCGTGCTCACTTCGGTTCTGGGCGCCTTCGTCGTCTACGCCATCGTGGGCAGGCAGCCCGCCTTCACCCTGCCCGCCATCGACACGGTTTCGTGGAAAGTCTATGTCCTCTACCCGCTCGTGGCCCTCATCGCCTCGCTGGCAGGCGTCGTCTTCCAGCGCGCCACTCTGTCGTTGAGAGACCGGCTCAAGGGCCAGGCCTCCGTGCCCCCCTGGTTCCTTCCCTGCTGCGGCGGGTTCATCACCTGGGTCATCGGGAGCGCCTGTTTCATCGCGACGGGCAAGGTCGGGATCTTCGGCCTGGGGTACCACGACCTCTCGGAGGCCCTCTCCCACGGCTTCATCTGGTGGGTCGCCGGTGTCCTGCTGGCCGGGAAGCTCCTGGCATTCATCGTCTCCTACGGTTTCGGCGGCTGCGGCGGCATCTTCTCCCCGAGCCTCTTCATAGGCGGCATGAGCGGTTTCTTCCTCTCCGGCATTGCCGGGTTCTGGCTGGACCTTTCGCCCTCGGACCACATCGCCGCGGCCGCGGTGGGCATGACGGCGTGCCTGGGCAGCATCATCAGGGCACCCCTGACCTCCCTGCTCATCGTGTTCGAGATGACGCACCAGTTCGCCCTGGTCCCCGGCCTCATGATCGCGATCATCATCAGCAAGATCGTGACCCGGCGATCGGGTGACCTGAACTTCTACGACGCCGTGCTCGTCCACGACGGCCACGAGCTCATCAGGATACGGCCTCCCGTGGACATCAGGGCCTGGCAGAACCTGCCCGTCTCCGCCATCGCGAACCACCGGCCCGTCATCGTCGAAAGCCTCGAGAAGGACGCACTGCGGGAGGTCGTCGAGAAGCACCCGTACAATGGCTTCCCCGTGGTCATGGACGGGAAGCTCACAGGGCTCGTCACGAGGGCCCGGATCGAGGAGGCGCTGCGTTCGGACGGCACCGTGACGCTCGAGGACGCGGTCACCTGTCACTTCGACCAGCCGGTACGCGACGTGGCGGACAAGTTCATCGAATCGCCGGCCGGCGTCATGGTGGTGATGGACCGGGTCACGGGGCGCGTGGCCGGCATCATCACCCTGCACGACCTGCTCCGGGCCCAGGCGTCCATGATGGACTGAGGAATTCCTACCCCTTATCCTCTTCGCTGCCTGGCTTCGGGGGTTCGCCCGTGCCGACTTCGAGAGAGACCTCCCACTCGTCGGCAGGGTCGCCTATCTTGAGCCGGTGCTCCGGGAGATGCGTCCTGAGGTAGGACAGGAGAGCCTCGTTCATGCGGGATGTGGCCTTGCGCGATCCGGTGTCCCTGAAACGCTCGGGGTTCTTGAGGCACACCGCCGCAACGATGTCGTCCCGTTGGCTGACTGTCTCCATGGCGGCATCCATGTCCCGGGCCAGCCGCGATCCATACACGGGGTACCGGAAACGACAGATCACCCGCGGGAGCCTCTGCTCGACCACCGAGACATCCATGCCGGTCTCTTTCCTGATCATGGAGGCGATGAGCCCCGTCGCCTCCGTGGACAGCGGCTCGTCCGCGATCCTGAACAGGGTGAGCTCGGTGCCCCGTGCGTGGAGGGCACACCTCCAGTCGTAGGCGCTCACGGCGGGAACCTGTTCGTTCATCGCCGAGATGGCCTCCTCCAGGGAGATCCTGAGCAACTCCTCGTGGCGCGAGGCGGTCTCGTCGGCGGGACGCAGGGCAATGCCCGGGGCCGGCGCCTGCCTGGCGGAGTCCATGGTCTCCATGAGCCTGTTGAGGAACTCGCTGCCCGTCTTGAAGGTCTTGCTCACATACTCCTCGGACGGGATGAAGTCCACCGAGAGGCTGGGGGTTTCTCCCATGACGAGCCTGAGCGTCACCTTCAGGTCTTCCACGATCTCCTCTCTCTTTTCCGGGTCGCCCACGATGGTGAGCCTGAGCGTCACCTTCCTGCCGTCGAGGATCTGCTGCCTGCTCAGGATGCGGTACTTCTTCTCGTACTCGGCGAGGACCCGGTTGATGTTCGTCTTGGTGTTCACCTCCCAGGCCACCTGAGACAGGGCCGACGAGAGGGGGAGCGCGACGATGACCACGAACACGAGCGGCAGGGCTATCTTCAGGCGGGCCCACCTCAGGGTCTTGCGTTGGGCGATGTGGAGCGACTTCACGAACCGGTAAGTCCTCGATGCCTTCTGCCTGTCCCCGACCACCTGCTCCTCGAGGAGCTCCACATCGACGTGGGCAAAGCCCACCAGGAGAAAGAAGAGGTCCGAGACCAGGATGATGGCCGCGAGGTTCGCGATGAAGAGCAGGGTCGAGCCCATGAACACCCTGCCGTCCAGGATGCCCAGCCCGAATCCCATGACGCACAGCGGCGGCACCAGGGCGATGGATATGGCGGTTCCGGCTGCTGCGGTCACCGTGTCGCTCGCCTGACGGGCCGTGGTGAGTGACGCGACCACGGCGCAGAACAGGGCCACGAAGAGGTCCAGCGCGTTGGGCTGGGTGCGGGCCGCTATCTCCGGGGTGATCTGCTCGAAGGGGAGGATCATGGTGGTCAGGGCGGCGAAGACCACCACGCCCAGGGTGCTCAGGAAGACCCTGATGAGCGACCGCAGTGCCAGGTAGAGGTTTCCCGCGGCAAAGGCCATGCCGGTCTGCACGAGCGGGGTCATCAGAGGCGAGACGAGCATGGCCCCGATGACCACGGCCGTGGAGTTCATGACGAGGCCGAAGAATGCTATGCCGGCCGAGATGGCGAGGTAGACCCAGTATACGGCAGGGTGCTGCTCCGTCGAGGCGAAGAGTTCCCTCGCCACATGCTGGATGCGGGTCTCCGGCAGACCGATGAGGTTCTGTATCTTTCTCTGCACGGACCGGTTCATGGTTGTACTATACCCGCCTGTTCAATCATTGCAAGACACGCCGTGCCCGGGACCGCACGATCCGCTTCTCCACGCCGACCACCACCATGACGAGAGCACCCGCGACGAGGATGCGAACCCAGGCCTCCAGTCCGATGGGGCTGCTGCCGAAGGCCGTGTTCATGAACGGGGCGTAGGTGAAGAGGAGCTGCAGGAGCACCATGAGCCCTGCCCCGCCGAAGACCCACGGGTTGGAGAAGAACCCCACCTCGAAGACCGACTTGGTGAGCGAACGGCAGTTGAAGAGATAGAAGAGCTCGGCCATGACGAACACGTTCACCGCGACGGTCCGTGCCTCTGCGACCGTCGCCCCTGCGACCGTCATTTCATACTTGAAGAGTCCGAAAGACCCCAGGAGCAGCAGACATCCCACGAGGATGATCCGCCATAGGATTCCGCTGGTGAGGATGGCTTCGGCGGGGTTGCGCGGCGGCCTGTCCATGATGTCAGGCTCCTTGGGCTCGAAGACCAGCATGAGGCCCAGCAGCACGGCCGTGGTCATGTTGATCCACAGGATCTGCACCGGCATGATGGGCAGCATGGTCCCGATGAGGACGGCCGCCAGGATCACCAGGCCCTCGCCGATGTTTGTGGGGAGCGTCCACACGATGAACTTGGTGAGGTTGTCATAGGTGCCGCGCCCCTCCTCGACGGCGGCCTCGATGGAGGCGAAGTTGTCGTCGGTGAGGACCATGTCCGAGGCCTCCTTGGCCACGTCCGTACCCGTGATGCCCATGGCCACGCCGATATCGGCGCGCTTCAGGGCGGGGGCGTCGTTCACCCCGTCGCCGGTCATGGCCACGACATTGCCCTTGGCCTGGAGGGCCTCCACCAGGCGGAGCTTCTGCTCGGGCGCCACCCGGGCGTACACCGAGACCTCGTCCACGATGCCGACGACCTCCCTGTCGCTCATCCGTGCCAGATCCCTGCCCGTGACGGCCCGGTCGGCATTGCGCAGCCCGATCTGCTGTGCGATGGCCGAGGCCGTGATCGCGTGATCGCCCGTGATCATCTTCACGTGGATGCCGGCGTCATGGCAGTCCCGCACCGCCTCGATCGCCTCCTTCCGGGGCGGGTCGATCATGCCCTGCAGGCCGAGGAAGGTCAGGCCCGAGGCGATGTCCTTGTGATCGATGGTCTGCACTCCTTTCTGTACGGCCTTCATGGCGAATGCGAGGACCCTGAGACCCCTCCGGGCCATGGCGTCCACGGCCGCGTTTATGGCGGGCACGTCGGGATCGACCCGGTTCCCCTCATGGTCCAGGGATGAGGCGCACCGCTCCAGCATGGCCTCCACCGAACCCTTCACGTAGGCTGCCGCATTGTCCCCGCCAGGCGCTGCATGGAGGGTGGCCATGTACTGGTGGTGCGATTCGAAGGGGATCGTGTCGAGACGCCTCCACTGCGATCCTTCCTTCTCCATGGTCAGCCCGGCCTTGCCCGCCGACACGATGAGCGCCCCCTCGGTGGGGTCCCCCTGTACGGTCAGGCGACCGTCCTCCTCCACCAGCCGGCTGTCGTTGCACAGCAGACCGCACCTGAGGATCTCGGTGAGCGCGGTGGGGGCGGGGTCCCCGACAGGCTGGTCATCCCGCGAGATCACGCCATCGGCCCCGTAGCCGGTGCCGCTGACCGTGAAGACTTCATTCCCCGCCACGATCTCCTGGACGGTCATCTGGTTCTCGGTGAGCGTGCCCGTCTTGTCCGAGCAGATCACCGTGGTGCTGCCCAGGGTCTCCACCGCGGGCAGCTTGCGGATGATGGCGCGCCTGCGCGCCATGCGGGCCACGCCGATGGCCAGCGTGATGGTCATGGCCGCGGGAAGCCCCTCGGGGATGGCGCCCACGGCCAGGGCCACGGCCGCCATGAACATGTCGAAGGCGCTCTGTCCCCGCAGGACGCCCACCAGGAAGGTGACGGCCGCCAGGGCCAGGATCACGTAGAGCAGCACCCTGCTGAAATCGGCGATCTTGCGCAGGAGGGGGGTCTGCAGCTCCTCGGTCTCAGAGATGAGCTGGGAGATGCGGCCCACCTCCGTGTGGTCCCCGATGGCAACCACGACCCCGGACGCCTGCCCGAAGGTGACCAGGGTGGATCCATAGGCCATGTTGCTCCGGTCGGCAAGCACCGTGTCGTGAGGCAGGACCTCCTGGGCCTTCCTGGCCGGGACCGACTCGCCGGTGAGGGCGGACTCGTCGACCTGGAGGTCCCGGGCGGTCGTCAGGCGGAGATCCGCAGGGACCTTGTCCCCGGACTGGAGCAGGACGATGTCTCCGGGCACCACCTCTGCCGACGAGATGCGCGTCTTTTCGCCTGCCCTCAAGACCGTTGCCTCGGTGACCATGGTCCTGGCAAGTGCCTCCATGGCCTTGACCGCCCTCGCCTCCTGGACAAAGCCTATGACGGCGTTGACGAGGACCACCCCGAAGATGACCCCGGCGTCGACCCATTCCTGGAGCATGGCCGTGATGATCCCCGCAGCCAGGAGGATGTAGATCAGGGGCTGGTGGAACTGGAGGAGGAAGCGGAGCAGGGGACCCTTGCCCTTCTTCGTGGTGATGACGTTTTCACCGAACCTGGCACGACGCTCCCCGACCTCGAACAGGTCGAGCCCCTTCTCAGAGTCGCTCTCCAGGATATCGAGGACCTCGTCCGCAGGCATGTGGTGCCAGTGTTTTCCTATGAGTTGATCCATGATCCTGTGCTCCTTTCAGGGCGATATGCACGGTGCGGCATCTTGACCGGACCGGGAGTGCGTCCGCAATGTTCGTCATGTACGGTGAAACAGCCCCTCATTATAGCAAATGCCTCAGTGAAAGGAAACCTAATTGGTCCATTCCGGTTTCCAGACAGTGGACAGAAACATGTATTTCCGGTAGGTGCTTGGCAAGACGCCGGGCGAGATCGCTCCCGTCAACTCGCAGGGAAGAAGACATGCTCTACGGTGACGCGACAAGGACGACGTATAACCCTGAGCCTGATTTCACCAGGCCGTTATACGAAATGGCAGGCACCATCCGCCAGGTGATGTTGCGAAGGCTGCAGGTTCTCTATCCCGAACCCGCGGCCCGGTCCACCATGGCCGAGTTGGAGCGTATCCTCCGGCTGCTCATCGGTGACCGGAGTATCACCCCGAAAGCATGTCTTTTGAAGAGGCCGGGAAGATGAGGTCACCCGGCAAGCCCCAAGATGTTCGAGGCAATGGAGAAATAGATCGCCAGCCCCACCACGTCCGCAATGGACGTGACCAGGGGGCTGCTGGCCACGGCAGGGTCCATGCGCAGACTGCTCAGGATGAAGGGCAGTCCTGCACCGAGCAGGTTGGTCACCAGGACGATGCCGGCCATGGCCAGGGAAACCACCAGGGCCATCTCGATGCCGCCCCGGTAGAACCCGAGCAGCCACGCGAGGAGCCCGAGGCTGATCCCGAGGACAAGCCCCATCACGAGTTCCCTGCCCACCACCCATGCATACTGGCCGGGTTTTACGTCCCCCGTGGCCATGGCCCGCACCATGAGGGTAGCGGACTGGGCCCCGGCGTTTCCCCCGGTGGCGATGAGCAGGGGTATGAAGAAAGCCAGAGCGATTGAAGACGCGAGGAGGTCCTCGTGGTAGGCGATGATGCCCCCCGACGCCAGGTTCACGATGACCAGCACTGCGAGCCACCCGACCCTCTTGCTGAACAGCGAAGAGAGGGTGGCGTCCCGGTAGCCGGTTCTCAGGGGGGTTACGGCGGCCGATCTCTGGAAGTCCTCGGTAACCTCCTTCTGGGCCACGTCGAGCACGTCGTCGACGGTAACGATACCCAGGAGCACGCCATCGGAATCCACCACGGGCAGGGTGACGAGGTCATAGTGCTGAATCCTCCGGACCGCCTCTTCGCGGTCCTCGAAGGCGTTGATGCTCACAAAGGAGTGATCCATGAGCTGCTCCACCGTGTCGTCGGGGCCGGCCAGTATGAAGCGTCTCAGGCTCAGGGTGTCCAGGAGCTTCCACCAGGGATCCACCACGTGGATCACATGGATGGTTTCGCTGTCCTGCCCCCGCTCCCGTATGTGCTTGAGCGCCTCGGCCACCGTCCATTCCGGGCGGACGGCAACGTAGTAGGGGGTCATGAGCCTGCCCACGCTTCTCTCCGGATACCCCAGCAGCTGCAGCGCCTCGAGCCGGTCGTCACGGTCGAGGAGATTCAGGAGCCGCTGGGTCGCCCTGCCCGGCATCTCCTCGAGGAACTCGGCAAGATCGTCTGGGTAGAGGTCGGCAAGGAGTTCTTTCGCCTCCTCGTCTGACAGCTCCTTGAGCAGGTCGTCCTTCTGGGAAGACTCGAGGTATGAGAATGCATCCGACGCCTGCGACCTGGGAAGCAGGCGGAACAGCAGGATACGGTCGTTCTTGGCCAGAGCAAGGAGGAGGTCGGCGATGTCTGGTGCCGGGACGTCGCGGAGAAGGTTCCGCGCTCCTGCCCAGTCCTTGAGGAAAAGCAGCTCCTGTACGTGCATTACGGGGTTGTCCTGTTCATCCATGTGTGCCCTCTCCTGTCCATTCCCGGCTGCCTGTTCAGGTTCCGAACAGCCCAGGGTTGCGTTCTATGAACCGCCGTATCCAGACCTCGATGAACGACTGCCGTTCGCGTATCATGTACCACCAGCCCAGTATGCTGATGGTCAGCGCACCCAGGGTATCGACGATGAGATCCCACATCGTGTCCGTCAGACCGAACGGGTCACCGGCCATGGGCTTCTGCATGTTCGTGCCAAAGAGACGGTCCATGGAGAACTCGAAGATCTCCCACAGCGCCCCCATGGCCACGGCAAAGGTGAAGGCGAAGAAGGCGACGAACCGCGGGAGCATGTGGACGTCCACTCGCTCATTCTCGTTGAGCACATAGACGAGGAGGAAGCCGAGGATTCCCAGCAGCAGACCGGACGTGGTGTGCAGGGCGATGTCCCACCACCAGATTCTCTCGTAGAAGCTCCTCACCTCACCGAGGAAGAGGGACGCGAACACGAAGATCATGGCCAGAAGCAGGAACTCTGGGGGTATGTTCACCGGGAGGTGTTTCCTGAAAACGATGGGAGCCGCCGTGATCGCCATGATGAGGGCCACGGTGAAGGCGGCCATCCACTGACCCTCCAGGAGAACGGCCACGAATTCCACCGCCATGATGACCTGGAGCGCTATGACTACCCAGCGGTGGACGTGCGCAGCTGTGCTCGTTGAAGCCCCCCTGGAGGTGTGAGCGATGTCGTCTCCCTCGTCAGGTCGTTCCCGTTCCGGGTTGTCGTGCATCGCACCCCCTCCTTCATGGCAGCATTGCAACCATGCTCACTGTGATGAATGGAACCTGTCAGAGCCCGGAAACCATGTCTTCGTACAGCCTCTCGGCATCCTCCCTCCGGCACAGCTCAGTTCCCGGCGTCATGTCCGCCGCCGTGCCTGCCGACACGCCGGAAAGGATAGCTTCCCTGAGCCGCTTTCCCCTGGCAAGGCTCAACACGATGCCGGCGACCATGCTGTCTCCGGCACCCACTTTGCTGACGATCGGTACCGTCGGTGGATGGACATGTTCGGTGAACTCCCTGGAAACCATCAGAGCACCGGCTGCGCCGAGAGAAATGACCAGAACTGGACATCGACCCGCCCGCCTTCTTCCCGTGAACCCCGGGATAGTGCTTTGCCATGCATTGGCACCCCTGGCCGTTCCTGCCCTTCATGCACCACATGCGGATGGAGAGCAAGACGCGGCCTAGAGAAATGAGCAGCGTGGTCCTGTCATGCTCCTTCCCGGCCAGGGGTTCGTAAGAACTAGACACTGTCTCTCCCCTTCCAGGCCACCGTCCCTCTGAGAAGGCGCTCCTTCACCTTGGCCATCCTCCGGGCCTTGTATCGGTCATGGCTCGCTTCTCCCTGTTCATTGGTGATGTTCGACACCTTGTCCACGATCTGGAACTCCGCAAGGACATGCACGACCCTTGACGACAATTCGATCCCGGGTGCCCACACCTCCAGCTGCCGGTCATCCAGGCGCAGGGGGAGATCGACGATGAAGTTGGCCGACTTGAACGTGTTGCTCGTGTCCGGGTTCGACGGCCCGCGCATGTCGTGTTCATACATCAGATCCACCTGAAATGCCTGTATCATCTTCGAGACGCGCGGGTGACGATCGAGGAAATCCGTGAAGTCGAAGATCGTATTGTGGCTCTCGCCCGGCACGATACAGTGAAACGGAAAGAGGTGTTCGCTGAGGTATGCCACCACGGGCACGATCTCCTCGACGGTTGCGGTGACAAGCCGGAAGCGTATCATGTCATAGAGGAACGCCCTGTTTCCCTGTCTCTTGCTCAGCAGTTTGGTGATGATGGAGTCATGGGACTTGTGACTGCTCTGGAAATCGATGATGGGGTATCCCTTCTCCTGCATCTCCCGGACGACGCGTGAGGTCTTCTCCTCGAGAAGGTGGTAGAGTTCCCTGTCCGATATATTCAGCCTGGACTTGAGTTCCATCGCATGAATGTGATGCACCACATTCATCACCTTCAACACCATGCAGGCCTGACTCCTGACCGCCGATCTCCGGCCGGAAGCAAGGAGCATGAGATGCCCAATGGATGCGGCATCACATATCTCGCGGGCGAAGGTGAGCCCTGCATTCCTCTGAAGATACTCGATGGCGCTCATGCGTATCCAGCATAAATGAGCCTCGTCCTCTTCTGGGATGAACCCGTTCACCCGAAGGAGGGAATCGCATTCACCAAGGGAGGTCATCCCCAGGCTCCGCCAGTCGAGAACCGACCCGCCGCGCAGTACCAACCGCGCACGCTCGATCTCACCCAGAGACAGCTCGACGATCATGGTGCACCTTGCTTAAAGGCCGGCTTCATGCAGCCTGAAGACGTTCAATGCGTCCTGACATGCAGACATGTATAGATCCCTTGAAGCCGCTGTCAAGTGCCCTGTACCCCAATACATCCGTGCCTGCGCTCCGGCTTGGTGGGACAGTCCGAAAAAAACCGGTGCCGGGCATGACGCCCGGCACCCTGAAGATGTATGAAGGGTTATGTGGGGTGTTTCACGCATGTGCACAGCGGGGAAAGGATGCCCTGCACGTTATCTGTTGCTGATCACGACCTGGCCCCGCCTGTTCTTGGCCCAGGCCTCCTCGTTGCTCGCCGGGTCAATGGGCCGCTCCTCCCCGTAGCTCACCGTGGTCAGCCTCTCCCGGGCTATCCCCATGGTCACGAGATAATCCGCGGCTGCCTCGGCCCGCCGGTCGCCCAGGGCCATGTTGTACTCAGCCGTTCCCCGCTCGTCGCAGTGACCCTGCACCTCCACGGCAAGGTCGGGGTTGGCCTTCAGGAACAACGCCTTCCTGTCGAGCGTGGCAGCCGCATCAGGGGTGAGGGTGTATCTGTCGAAGTCGAAATAGATGACTTCGTTTTCGAAGGCCTTGACCTCCGCCTCGCGGCCCGAGATGGAGACAGGCTCCTGTGCGGCCGCCCGGGCCTGGTCAAGTGCGCCTGCAGCCTGTTCAGTCTTCATCCCATCCTGGACGGGGGGCTGTGTCTCCTTCTCCACGATCTGCTTCTTCGCGCATCCGGTGCTCAGAAATACCGCGCCGGCTACCATGAGGACCACCAATCCGACACGTCTTCTCTCTCTCATGACATTCCTCCTTTTCCTTCCCCGGTACGTGCGGGGGCATGACGTGGTGCCGAAACCTGCACATGCTCCCTGTCCGTCGTTCTCGTCCCTGGGATTTGGTCGGAACCTCCCGGGATCTCCCTGACGGAAGGTACGTGAAAAGCAAAGACAGCCATCCGTCTTGTCGACAGATGGCGGCCCGACCATCCGCCAGTCCTGCGGTGACCGGCCCTCCGGTCACTCCCCCCCTGTACGCATGAACATGTCTTGGTGTTGTCTAGTGCATTCGTGTGACTATCGCATGGGCGAGTACCCAGAACAACCCGGCCGCTGCAATGAGCTTGATGGCATATCGTGCCAAATCCCTCATGGTTTCGGGTTCATTCTCCTCTGTATGCCCATGGTATACAGAGATGTCCACGTACCGAGTCACGATGAGCCCGGCGACTGCAATCCAGAAGACCACATCGAGAACAGCCCGTGATTCGTGCGAACCGACAATGATCAGAATGAGCAGGATGACAAGGAGAAAGTTGCCGAGAACCTTCCAGGTGAGACGCACCATGCGTGCGGCGACGTCATCGTTTTCTGTCTCTACGACACGCTGCTGCGGTATCTTATCCATAAACGCCTCCAGAGAGTGTGCCCATGGAGCGTGATGAATCCATGGACTCGTCGGACAGGGGAGTACACCCGTCTTATCTCTGGATGGCGGCCCGACCATCCGGAAATCCTGAAGCGACGAAACCGCAGGCCGCTTCACCCTTGATGACTCGCGCACCATGTCTTGTCGGACGACATGGTAAGATCATTTTTTATACTATCTTTTCCTTTCGGTCAACAATGTCCCCGTAGTGCCCCTCGATTGAAAACGCTGCCCCGTGGGATATGTGTCGGGTACCGTACCGGGGATGGAGTCCCCCTGCAACCGCCGGATATGGCTGATGACTCCCGGCAGAGCGATCTGCAAGGAGTTTTTCATGGTTTCGGCATCAGAGAACAGTCCCACCCGTGGCAGGTCCGGCGTGATCGAGGAACTGATCCGGCGTCTCGCCGCCCGGCAGACAGGGGAGCACGGATCTCCTGTTCATGGCCGAGAGAGGGAACGCTGAGACACCTTGTAGACCGGGTGGATGGGTATAAAAAGGGCAGGCCGGGATTCCTCCGGGCCTGCCCTCTCTTTTCACATTCTGTTGCGGTTAGGCCGTTCTGTGCATCGGTTTCTTGTAGACCAGCGCGATGACGAAGCCCACTGCGAGCAGTGCCGCCGCGGCGTAGAGGGCGCCCTGGAAGCTCTGGGTGGCCTCGTAGATCCTGGCGAATATGAGCGGGCCGACAACGCCTGCCACACCCCACGCGGTGAGCATGATGCCGTAGATGCGCCCGATGTTCTTGGGCCCGAAGGCATCAGCCGCAAAGGCCGGCATGGTGGCGAAGCCGCCGCCGTAGCAGGCGAGCAGGTAGCAGGCGATGATGGTGAACATGAGCTGGTTGGTGATCTTGGGGAAGAGGATGTAGAGGATCGCCTGGCTGAGGAACATGGTGATGAACACGCCCTTGCGGCCGATGAAGTCGGAGGTCCACGCCCAGAAGAGCCGGCCCGCGCCGTTGAATATGGAAGCGATGGCCAGGATCGAGCCTCCTGCAATGGCCAGCGCTTCAGGGGTGATCTCCGGGATATTCAACTTGACCACGTTCTGTGCCATGGGCGAAAGCTGCGAGATGAGGCCGATGCCTGCGCTGATGTTGAGACAGAGCATGGCCCAGAGCATCCACCACTGGGGGGTCCTGATGGCCTCGCCCGTCTCGTAGGAGTCAGCGGCGCTCGCACCGCCGCCCGCTGCCGGGGAGAACCCTGCAGGCAGCCAGCCTGCCGGGGGATTCTTGTAGAACTGGGCGGAAAGCGTCACCAGGACCAGGAAGATGGCGCCCCACATGTAGAACGTGTTGGCCACGCCCATGCTGACGATGTTCGCCGGTGCGATCTTGCCCATGAAGAACGCGCCCATGCCGAAACCCATGACCGCCAGGCCGGTGACCAGGCCGCGCTTGTCGGGGAACCATCGCACCAGGGTGGCGATGGGGGTGATGTAGCCGAAGGCGTTGCCGATGGCTGCGATCACGCCGTAGCCCAGGTAGAGGAGCCAGAGGCTTCCGATATGATCGGCATAGCCGGCCAGTATGGTCCCGGCGCCGAACAGTATCCCGCCCAGGGTACCGGTGAACCGGGGCCCCTTCTTGTCCAGGATGGTCCCGCCGAACGCGCAGAACAGGCCGATGAGGCCGATGCACAGGACAAAGGTCATCTGGGTCTGGGTCTCGGTCCATCCATGGCTCGCAATGAGCGCCTTCTTGAACACGGACCATGCATAGACGGTTCCCAGACTGAGCTGCATGACAATTGCAGCGATCGCGATAATCCATCTTTTGCTTTCAAGATTTTCGTTGGCCATACAACTACCCCCTCGATGTGCTTTTTATATACAGGTTACGGACAGAGCACTACCCTCTCTGAGCCTTATCTCTCATACCCTAATATCGTATGGATTAGCAACAGTTTCCGTGGGCCTTTCAGGATAATGTATGTGCCCTGGAGAATGAACCACTATTCAATTGACAGATCCCGTTGACCCGGGTATAAACCCCGGCTATTGTTTCCAATTTTTGGTGATGGAGAAGGAGGTTTCTATGTCTGACAGCTCGAAGCTCTTTGGAATGGATGCCGAGTCCGGGAGGTGGATGTTCGTCGTCCTCGGCCTGATCATCAACCTCTGCCTCGGCAGCGTGTATTCCTACAGCGTGTTCAAGAACCCGGTGGAACTGAGCTTCAACAGGGTCGCTGCCCAGCAGGCAGTCCCTGAAGTCGGGGATTTCTCCGACGACCTCCTGGGCAAGGTGTTCGCCCTCAAGACCGAAGGCGCCGAAGAGCTCAGGGCGAATTTCACCACCCTCGATGCCGGGGCTGTGACAAACCTGTTCAAGCTCGACCCTGAAAAGGACTTGCCCAGGGCCGAGCAGTACGCGGCACAGCTCAAGGCCCTCGCGCCGGAACAGATCGACCGTCTTCTGTCCATCGAGAAGGTCTCTTCGTTCCAGAGCAACCTGCCCTTCATGGCCTTCCTCGCCTTCTTCTCCATCCTCATGTTCTTCGGCGGGCGCATACTCGAGAAGCTCGGTCCCCGCAATCTCGCCATCATCGGGGGTGTCATCGTGGGAGCGGGATGGTACCTGTCGAGCTTTGCCACCACCATCAACACCCTGACCCTGACCTATGGCGTGATAGCAGGCGGCGGCGTGGGCCTGGCGTACGGCTGCCCCCTCGCTGTCTGCGCACGCTGGTTCCCGGACAAGAAGGGCCTCGCGGTGGGTCTTTCCCTTGCCGGCTTCGGCGGGTCAGCCCTTCTCACGGCAAAGATCGCGGACGTGCTCATCAACTCCGTGGGCCTTGCCACCACGTTCAAGTATTTCGGCGTCGCGTTCCTGCTCATCATCGTGATCCTCTCCCTGCCGCTGAAGTTCCCGGCTGCCGGCTGGAAGCCCGCAGGCTGGGTTCCTGCGGCCGGTGCTGCAGCCGCAGCGGAGCTCACCACGGGTGAGATGGTCAAGACCGGCGCCTTCTGGGGCCTCTTCCTCTGCTACATCATCGGCTGCCTTGCAGGGCTCATGGCCATCGGCATCTCGAAGCCCGTGGGGACCGAGGTCATCAGGCTCGACAAGGTCTTCGCCACGACCCTGGTCGGTGTCTTCGCCATCTTCAACGCCGTGGGCCGTCCGCTCTTCGGCGCGCTCACCGACAAGATCACCCCGCGTGGTGCCGCGATCCTGAACCTGCTTCTCGTCCTCGTGGTGTCCGGCATGATGCTCGTTGCCAAAGAAGGCAGCACTGCCCTCTATACCATAGCGTTCATGGGATTCTGGCTCTGTCTGGGCGGCTGGCTTGCCATCGCCCCCACGGCCACGGTCACCTTCTTCGGCATCAAGAACTACGCCGGCAACTACGGGGTGGTCTTCTTCGCTTACGGTCTCGGCGCCATTCTCGGCGGCCTTATTTCCGGCAAGGCCAAGGACCTGTTTGGCTCCTTCACCTTCGCCTTCATCCCCACGGCGGTCCTTGCGATCATCGGCATCATTCTCGCGTGGCTTCTCATCAAGCCGCCGAAAACGGCATAAGGTTTTCCGAGCAAAAGAGAAGCGGCGTCAACGGCCGCTTCTCTTTTCAGTCTCAATGCCTTCTCAGGCAACCTTGCGCATCTTCACCGCGCAGACCTTGTACTCGGGGATGTTCGCCACCGGGTCGATGGCCTTGTTCGTGAGCCTGTTCACCGCTGCCTCGCTGTAGTGGAACGGGATGAACACGACCCCCTCGTCGCACTTGCGCGACACCTCGGCCGTGACCTCGATGGTGCCCCTGCGGCTGGCCACCTCGACCTTGTCCCCGTGGCCGATGCCCAGCTTCTTCGCATCGGCCGGGTTGACCTCGACAAATGCATCGGGTGTCCGCGAGACGAGACCCTTCGAGCGTCGGCTCATGGTGGAGGTGTGGTACTGGTAGAGGATGCGGCCCGTGGTGAGCATGAGGGGATACTCCCTGTCGGGCAGCTCGGCCGGCGGGATGTGCTCGCACACGGTGAAGAGGCCCTTGCCCCTCGTGAAGGCGGCACCGTGGAGGATCGGGGTGCCGGGGTGTCCGGGAGTGGGGCACGGCCACTGGAGGCCTTTCCACTCGATGCGGTCGTAGGTGATGCCCGCGTAGGACGCCGTGACGCGCGCGACCTCCTCGAACACGGCCTGGGCGCTGTCGTAGCTCCAGGGAGCTCCCATCTTATCGGCGATGGCGGTGATGATCGCCCAGTCGTCCCTCGCCTCGCCGGGGGCGTCGACGGCCTTGCGAATGCGCTGGACCCGGCGCTCGGTGTTGGTGAAGGTCCCTTCCTTCTCGGCCCAGGCCGAGCTCGGCAGGACCACGTGGGCGAGCTGAGCCGTCTCGTTGAGGAAGATGTCCTGGACGATGAAGAGGTCGAGGTTCTTCAGGGCGTGCTCCACGTGGGCCGTGTCCGGGTCGGACATCATGGGGTTCTCGCCCATGACGTAGAGGGCCTTGACCGTCCCGTCGGCCGCGCCGTCGATGATCTTGGGTATGGTGAGTCCCGGCTTGGCAGGCAGCTTCACCCCCCAGGCCTCCTCGAAGGGCTTGCGCTCGGCGTCCTCGGCCACCCGCTTGTAGGCCGGCAGGTTGCCGGGCAGGCAGGCCATGTCGCAGGCGCCCTGCACGTTGTTCTGGCCGCGCAGCGGGTTCACACCGGTGCCGGGCCTGCCGATGTTGCCCGTGAGCATGGCCAGGTTGGCACACGACTTCACGTTGTCCGTACCCGTGATGTGCTGGGTGATGCCCATGGCGTACAGGATGGCCGACGCCCCGGAGGTCGCGTAGAGCCTGGCGGCCTTCTTGAGATCCTCGGCCGGGATGCCGGTGATGGACTCGACATGCTCGGGGGTGTACTTCTTGACCGTCTCCTTGAGCGCCTCGAAGTTCTCGGTGCGCTCTTCGATGAAGGTCTTGTCGTGGAGGCCCTCACTGATGATCACGTTCATCATGCCGTTGAGCCAGGCTATGTCGGTGCCAGGCTTCTGGCGGAGCCAGACGGTGGCGAACTTGGCGAGGTCGATCCTCCTCGGGTCCACCAGGATGAGCTTGGCGCCCTTCTGGGTCACGGCCCGCTTCACGAAGGTGGAGATCACCGGGTGATTCTCCGTGGTGTTGGTGCCGGTGATGAGGAAGCACTTCGCATCCTCGATGTCGGCGATGGAATTCGTCATGGCGCCCGAACCGAACGCGGTGGCCAGACCGGCCACGGTGGAACTGTGTCAGAGCCGGGCGCAGTGGTCGACGTTGTTGGTCCCCACCACCGCGCGGAGGAACTTCTGGAACAGATAGTTCTCCTCGTTGGTGCAACGGGCCGACGCGAAGCCTGCGACGGCGTCCGGGCCATGGGTATCCCTGATCGCAGTGAGCTTCTCGGCGATGTAGCCGATGGCCTCGTCCCAGCTCGCCTCCTTGAGCTCGCCGTCGATCCTGATCATGGGCTTGGTGAGCCGGTCAGGGTGATCGATGAAGTCGTACCCGAAGCGCCCCTTGATGCACAGGCTGCCGTAATTGGGCGGCGGGGCGTTCCACCGGGGGGTGGTCACCTTGACTATCTTGCCGTCCTTCACGTTGAGCTCGAGCTGGCAGCCCACGCCGCAGTATTCACAGGTGGTGCGCACCTTGCGGGCCTCACCCGCCCTGCTCTTGAAACGGCCCTGCTTCTCGAAGAGCGCACCCACCGGGCAGAGCCTCACGCACTCGCCGCAGAAGACGCACGTCGAATCCTCGTAGGTCAGCCCGAAGGCGGGACCCACGCTCGCCGTGGGGCCGCGCCCGGAGAAGTCGAGGACCTGGTTGACCTGGATCTCGTTGCACGCCCGCACGCACAGGCCGCACAGGATGCACTTGTTCATGTCGCGCACGATCATCTCGTTGGCCTGCTCCAGGGGTTTGTAGGTTTCCGGCTCAGGGAAGCGCGGGGTGTCGATGCCCAGCGAGTAGGCCAGGCTCTGGAGCACGCAGTCGCCGTTGCTCTCGCACACCAGGCAGTTGTGGTGGCCCTGGGTGAGGAGCAGTTCGACCGTGAGCCTGCGGGCATTGAGAACCCGTTCGGAGTTGGTGGTGACCACCATGCCTTTTTCGGCGGGCATGGCGCAGGACGCCACCAGGGAGCGGGCCCCCTGGACCTCGACCACGCAGACCCGGCACGCGCCCACGGGCTTGAGCTGTTCCTGGTGGCAGAGCACCGGGATGGGGATACCGTTGTCCCTGGCCACCTCGTAGACCGTCTGGCCGGGGGTGAATGTACATTCCTTGCCGTCAATCACTATCGTCATGAGTGTCCTCCTGGGAACAGAGAATGTGCACCGCATGTGTACCGCGTGACAGAATACGAATGGATTCGGTGCGCTCGCAATGATGTGTAGAGTTCTTCATGAATCAGTATGCTCGTTTTTACACAATTATAACTTATTGATATATGATGCTTTTGCTAGCTATATGTCACATAGAGTTCATGGTACAGAAAACCATTATCATCCTCTGTCAGGAAAATCCAGAGAAAATTTCCCATGGGTCTCAGATTCGTGGAAAAAACATGACAGCCAGCCGGACAATCCAGGTAAGGGTATGGTGGGCTACGACTTCTCTCCGGCGTCGTCGAGAAGACTCACCTCATACGGAAAAGGAGACAAAGCCCGTCTCAACACCCCGTGAACATGGGAGATGGCCAGCCTAGAGTTGGTCATGGGAACTTCCTTCTCCTCGGTTGCCCGTATCCTGCCGGGCATCTCCTGGCGGTTGATCATGGAGCCGCCACAGTGACTGATGCGTTTGTTCTCCGCGATACCCCTGTCCAGGATGGGCCCTCCATGCATGTCCAAGGCCGGGTCCTTGGAAAAAAGACCTTTACCCTCTATGAGCGTAAAGGTCTTCGGTGGGTCCTTCTCGTTCCCCTCAAGGTCAGCCCCAGGGGACCTCCCTCGCAGGCTCGTTGTCGGGATGCGCGTATGCTTACGTTATAGTGTTCTCCTGCCGGTCGCCCTACAGTTCCGCGTCGCAGCGCAGGCACCTGCAGGACTCTTTGTGCGCGGTCTTCTTCGAGTAGCCCAGCTCCACCTCCTTGAAGGTGATCCGCCGCTCGGACTTCTTGAGCTCGGGCATCTTGCCCCTGGGCGTCTCGACGACCTCCTCGTCCACCTCGAAGGGGATCTCGATCTCTTCCTCGGGTGGTCTCCGGTACGCAGGCTCGTTGTTCTGGGCCCGGATGAAGCTGTCCACATCGTCCGCTGTCCTGTGCCCCATGGCGATGGCCTCGACCACCGTGGCCGGGCCGCTGGCCGCGTCGCCTGCTATGAACACGTTCTCTGCCGTGGTCTTGTTCTTGGCCTTGCCCGTGGTCTGGATGCCGCCCCACTTGTTGATGGCCACATCGGAACCGGCCGGGATGAACGTGGCATCGGTGTTCTGGGAGATGGCCGGGACAATGGTGTCGATGGCCAGGGTGAATTCGCTGCCGGGAATCGGGACGGGCTTGCGGCGGCCCGAACGGTCGAACTCGCCGAGTCTCATGCGCTGGCATTCGACTCCCACGAGCTTGCCGTTCTTGCCGATGAGCTTGGTCGGGGCAGCCAGGTACACGATCTTGACGCCTTCATGCTCGGCAGCCACGATCTCGTTTTCCCAGGCGGGCATGTCCTTGCGCTCGCGCCGGTAGATGATGGTGACGTCCTTGGCTCCCAGTCGCACGGCCGTACGGGCAGCGTCGATGGCTGAGTTGCCGCCGCCCACGATGGCGACCTTGGTCCCCACGTTCACCTTCTTGCCCAGGTTGACTTCGCGGAGGAACTCCACAGCCCCCCAGACACCGGAGAGGTCCTCGCCCTCGATGTCGAGCTTCCAGCTCTTGTGGGCACCGACTGCAAGGACGACCACGTCGAAGTCCTTGCGGAGCTGCTCGAAACTGATGTCTTTGCCGACCCTGGTATTGGTCCTGATCTCAACACCCAGTGCCCGGATGTCGCCGACCTCCTGCTCCACGATGTCCCTGGGCATGCGGTACTCGGGGATGGCGTAGCGCATCATGCCGCCCGCATAGGGGAGTTCCTCGAACACGGTGACCTTGTAGCCCCGCAGGCACAGGTCCTGGGCCGCGGTGAGGCCGGCCGGGCCGCCGCCGATGACCGCGATCTTCTGCTTCCGGGTCACGGGCACCTGGTCGATCTTGGGCCGCTTGGCGTTGTCCGCGATGTACCGCTTGATCCATGCGATGGCCATGGGTTCGTCGAGCTGGCCCCTGCGGCACTTGTTGGTGCAGAACTGGGGGCAGACCCTGCCGCACACGCCCGGGAACGGGTTGGTCCGCTTCATGACCTTGAAGGCGTCGGTGAGCCTGTTCGCCCGCACCAGTGCCATGTAGGAAGGCACGTCCATCTCGATGGGGCATGCGTGCTGGCAGGGGGACTTGAAGAGCTTGGAACAGACCACCGCCGGGCACTTCTTGTCGTAGATGTGCGCCTCGTACTCGTGCCTGAAGTAACGGATGGTGGAAAGCACCGGGTTGGGTGCCGTCTGACCGAGACCGCACAGGGCGGAGTCCTTGATGATGGCCGCCAGGTCCTCCAGCAGCTCGATATCGCCATCTCTGCCCTCTCCGTTGCAGATCCGCTTGAGGATCTCGAGCATGCGCTTGGTGCCTTCACGGCACGGGGTGCACTTGCCGCACGACTCTTCCTGGCAGAACTCCATGAAGAACTTGGCCGTGTCCACCATGCAGGTGTCCTCGTCCATGGCGATCAGCCCGCCCGAGCCCATGATGGCGCCGAGCTTGATGATCTCTTCGTAGTCGGTGGGGGTGTTGAGCGCCTCTGCCGGGATGCAGCCGCCGGACGGGCCGCCCAGCTGGGCCGCCTTGTACTGCTTTCCGTTGCGGATGCCGCCGCCGATGTCGAAGATGATGTCGCCGATGGAGGTGCCCATGGGGACTTCCACCAGGCCCACATTGTTGACCGCACCGGTGAGCGCGAACACCTTGGTGCCCTTGGAGCGCTCGGTGCCCATGGAGGCGTACCACTCGCCGCCATGGAGGATGATCTGTGCGATGTTGGCATAGGTCTCGACGTTGTTGAGCACCGAGGGCTTCTGCCACAGGCCCTTGCTGGCCGGGAACGGCGGGCGTGGTCGCGGCATGCCGCGCTTGCCCTCGATGGAGTTCATGAGCGCCGTCTCCTCACCGCACACGAAGGCGCCGGCGCCCTGGTAGACGTTGATGTCCAGGCTGTAGTCCGTGCCCAGGATGTTCTTGCCGAGCAGGCCGTATTCCCTGGCCTGCTCGATGGCTATGTTGAGCCGTTTGATGGCCAGCGGATACTCGGCGCGGCAGTAGATGTAGCCCTCGTTGGCACCGATGGAGTACCCGCCGATGATCATGCCTTCGAGCACGGCATGGGGATCGGCCTCGAGGATGGAGCGGTCCATGAACGCTCCGGGGTCGCCCTCGTCGGCGTTGCAGAGGATGTACTTGACGTCGCCGACCGACTTGCGGGCAAAGGACCACTTCATACCGGTGGGGAACCCTCCGCCCCCACGGCCGCGGAGACCGGACTTCTTCACCTCTTCGATGACCTCGTCAGGACTCATCTGTGTCAAGGCCTTGGCTGCCGCCATGTATCCTTCGCGGGCGATATACTCGTCGATCTTTTCCGCATCGATGAGGCCCCTGTTCTTGAGCGCGATGAGCTTCTGCTTGCCGAAGAAGGGAATGTCGAGCATGTGGGGAATGGGCTCTGCCGTGGTGGGCTCCTTGTACATGAGCCTCTTGACCGGGCGCCCCTTGACGATATGTTCCTCGATGATCTCCGGCACGTCCTCGGCCTTCACGTACTGGTAGAAGGTGCCTTCCGGATAGATGACCATGATGGGCCCTGCGGCGCAGAACCCGTTACAGCCGGTCTCCACCACGCAGACCTCTTCGTTGAGATTCTTGGCGATCAGCTCCTGGACCACGGCCCTGTGAACGGCGTCGCCCCCGCTGGCGCGGCAGCCCGTGCCGCCACAGACAAGTATATGTGCGCGAAAGACGTTCATTTGCCAACCCCCTTCTTGTCGTGCTCAGAGCCCCTGGCCATGACGAAGTCCGTCTGCACCTCGCCGTTCATGACGTGGCGCTTGAAGATCTGCCTGGCCTTGTTGGGGTTCAGGTATTCGTAGACGATCGGGTCCTTGCCCTGCTCCTCGACGGTCGCCAGCGGCTCCCTGCTGCAGATGCCTATGCAGCCCGAGGTGGTGACGAGCACGTCGTTCACGTTGTTCTCGCTGATCTCGCTCATGAAGGTATCCAGGATCTCCTTGGCGCCGGAGGCGATGCCGCAGGTGCCCATGTGCACGGTGAGCTTCATGCGCTTGGTGCCAGCCCTGAACTGGTCCTCTTTCTCAACCCGTTCCTTGATCTTTTTCAGGTCGTCAATGGTCAGCTTAGCCATGGAATCCTCCTAGTTGTACTTCGCGAGCACCTGCTCGAGTTTAGCCGCTTTCACCTGCCCGTGGGTGTCGCTGTCGACGACCACCACCGGGGCGAGCCCGCACGCACCGAGACAACGAACCGTCTCCAGCGAAAAATTCCGGTCCTCCGTGCACCCCCCCGGCTCGATGCCCAGTATATGGCTTATCCTGTCCAGGATGTTCTGGCTTCCCCTGACGTAGCAGGCCGTGCCGAGACACACCCGGATGACATGCTTGCCCCTGGGGATCATGGTGAAGAAGGAGTAGAAAGTGACCACGCCGAACACGTTGGCAATGGGAATGTTGAGCCCGTCCGACACCACTGTCTGGATTGCCATGGGCAGGTACCCGCACACCTCCTGGACCTGCTCCAGCACGGGGATCAGGGCACCGGGTTTGCCCCGGTGGTCCGCAATGATCTTGTCCACCTGCGCAAGCTGTTCGGCCGTGAATTCCGCCAGACCCGCATCCATAGTATCTGTATCGACTGCTGCCACGGTGTACCCCCTATTGTGTAGTAAGTCGCGTCGATGACGTTACTCTTTCGAGGATATTTCCTTATCATGCATTGCCTGAGTCATCAAGAGTAAACTGAATGGTGGTTCAGGTCTCAGGGACATCACAACGACTCGCCAGGTGCAGCCTCGACAATCAGTGTCATAACGGCAACAGGAGCCCTACGGAAGCTCCCCACATGCCTGTCTTTAAAATCTTCAATACGGCAACATGTGTCTTTGTTTCCTGTTTCTGGCCGTCATGCCATTCAATTGTTTTTTGACAGGAGAGATATCCATTGACTGCCTGGGACAATCTCTCTAAAGAACCTTTCATGACGGGGGTCGTGCTCGTGGGCGGGAAGTCGAGGCGGTTCGGAAGGGACAAGGTGCTCTCCGAGTTCAAGGGCACACCGCTGCTCGACCATGTGGTGGGAGTCCTTCGCCCCCTCTTTGACGAGGTCATCCTGGTCGGGCACAGGCGCAAGGGCCTCGAGCGGCACAGGGTGTTTGAGGATATCAGGCCGGGCTGCGGACCTCTCGGGGGCATCTACACCGCCCTGCACGCAACCTCTGCGGAGCACTGCTTCGTCTGTGCGGCGGACATGCCGCACATGAACCCCGGGTTCATCTCCCACATGACCTCGCTGGCCGACGATCACGACATCATCCTGCCCGTCTGGTCCAAGGGAAGGGAACCGCTCCACGCCGTGTACCGCAGGACCGTTCTCCCCCTCGTGGAAGAACTCCTTGCCAAGGGGTGCTTCAAGATCTTCTCCCTCGTCGAGCAGGTCGACACCCTCTTCATTCCCGAGGACGCCATCAGGCGCTATGGCGATCCCGCGGTCATGTTCTCCAACATCAACACGCTGCACGACATGGAACGCATGATATCCTGAGCCCAGATCTCATCTGCCGGAGATCGACCCCGCTCCATACCCTTTGAAAACCCCCGGCCCCTTGTGCTATACAGGGCCCCATGGAGAGCAGCCGGCTGCAGCGAAGCATGTATGAGCTCATACGCCGCACCTGCACCGAACTGCCGGCCGACGTCACCGCAGCCCTCGATCGAGCGAGAAACGCGGAATTAGAAGACTCCACGGCATACCGGACCCTTGACATCATCCTGAGGAGCACATCGCTCTCCCGGGAGAAAGGACTCCCCATCTGCCAGGACACCGGTGCACTGCTGGCAGTCATACGGTCCAGACCGGACGATGGAGTCCTCCTCATCGAGCAGGCCATCGTGAGCGCCGTGAGGACCCTTACCCGGGAAGGCATCCTCAGGCAGAACTGCGTGGACCCCCTCACAGAGAAGAACACCGGCGACAACACAGGGGCTCACGTACCCCGGGTACACTTCGAGCCCGCCGACGGACCTCCCCGCATCGGCATCATGCTCAAGGGCGGCGGATCGGAGAACATGAGCACCCAGTACAGCCTCCCCTGCCCCGGGATCGACGCGGCACGCGATCTCGAAGGGGTGCGGCGATGCGTCCTCGATGCCGTGTATCAGGCCCAGGGCCGCGGGTGCGCGCCGGGGATCCTGGGCGTGTGCATCGGGGGAGACCGGGCATCGGGGTATCTCTTGGCCAAGATGCAGCTCTTCCGGGACCTCAAGGATGTCAATCACGTCCCTGTGCTGGCAGCCCTGGAAGAAACGATCCTGCACGAGGCCAACGGGCTCGGCATCGGCCCCATGGGACTGGGGGGCAAGACGACCCTGCTGGGCTGCAAGATAGGCACCGCGGGCAGGCACCCGGCAAGCTATTTCGTGACCGTGAGCTACTCGTGCTGGGCAACCAGGCGTTACCGGGTGGAGCTCGACGGGCGTGGAGACATCAGGCAATGGATCTGAAGCGCATCTCGTCCCCTCTTTCCGCTGAGGTCATCGGGGGTCTCGCCGTCGGTGACATGGTGAGCCTGTCCGGTACCGTCGTCACGGGCCGCGACCAGGTCCACAAGTACCTGGCATCCGGAGGTACGCCGCCCGTGGATCTCGAGGGCCTGGTGATCTATCACTGCGGCCCGGTCGTGATCGAAGAGAAGGGCGCCTGGAAAATCACGGCCGCAGGGCCTACCACCTCCATACGGGAGGAACCCTACGAGCCCGAGGTCATTGCCCGGTTCAGGCCCGGCGCCATCATGGGAAAGGGCGGCATGGGCGGGAACACACGAGCCGCGCTGAAGGAGCATGGCTGCGTATACCTCCACGTTGTCGGCGGCGCCGCCCAGTACCTGGCCGAGCGTATCGTGCGGGTTCAGGCCGTTCACCTGGAGGAATTCGGACAGCCCGAGTCCCTGTGGGTACTCTCCGTACAGGACCTGCCCGCCCTGGTGACCATGGACGCCCGGGGCGGTTCTCTCCACGACGCCATCCAGACTGAATCCCTTCGCAGATTGCATGCGCTGTTCGAGCACAGGTTCGCAGGCAGCGACCCCCTATGATCGAAACCAACCACCACAAGGAGGATATTCCATGAACGTGAAAGAGATGTACGACCTCAAGGGCAAGGTCGCCATCGTCACCGGCGGCGGCAGAGGTTTGGGCAGGTTCATCGCGGAAGGCCTGGCGGAAGCGGGAGCAAGCGTCGTCATCGCCTCACGCAAGCTGGCGAACTGCGAGAAGGCGGCCGGGGAGATCGCCAAGCTCGGCGTGAAGACACTGGCCGTCAAGTGCGACACCGCGTCCGCCGAGGATATCGACAACCTGGTGAACGCCGCCATGAAGGAATTCGGCGCCATCGACATCCTGGTGAACAATGCCGGCATCACCTGGGGCGCCCCGACCCTGGATTTTCCCCTGGACAAGTGGGACAAGATCTTCGCCGTGAACGTCCGGGGCGTGTGGATCCTCACCCAGAAGGTCGCCAACATCATGAAGGACAAAGGCGGCGGCAAGGTCATCAACATATCGTCCATCTTCGGGTCGCGCGGCTCCATCGAGGAGGGTCACCCGGCTGTTGCCTACAACCCCTCCAAGGCCGCCATCGAGGTGCTCACCAAGAACCTCGCCGTGAAGCTCGCCCGTCACAACATCATGGTCAACTGCATCGCCCCGGGCTTCTTCCGCACCGACATGATGGAATACATCTTCAAGCCGGAGATGAAACCCATCCTCGACCTGACCATCGCCCAGATCCCTCTCCTGAAGTACGGAGAGGAAGACCATATCAAGGGCCTGGCCGTGTTCCTTGCGTCAAAGGCATCGGATTTCATGACCGGGACGGTCATACCCCTGGACGGCGGGATGGCAGCGAAGTGACCTTCAAGGGCGGGGGCATTCGCCCCCCCTGCCCGGGACGGCGCCGTTCAGAACCAGAGCCAGAAGACCTTCTTCCTGATCCGGGGCACCATCTCCATGGCGGCCTTGTACCCCTCTTCGATGAAGGTGTCGAAGTTGTTGAAATCCGACCATGGGAAGGACCCGATGTTCGGCCTAACGATGCAGTCCATCTCCCTGGCGAGATAGATATTCATGTATTCCTTGGAGATGTCATAACAGCGGAACACCACGTCCAGGCTGTGGTGGATGTCCTCATCGGCGTTGATGAGGTCGATGCTCCGTGACACGTCGACCCCGATGACGTAGTCGGGATGAAAGGTCCTGACCGTATAGTACGGGATCATCTCCGCCACCCCGCCGTCCACCAGCTGCATGCCGTGCAGCTTGACCGGGGGGAAGAAACCCGGTGTGGCGCAGCTTGCCGTGAGCGCCCGGTGGAGATCCCCTTCGGTGAAGATGATCGGTTCACCAGAGACGAGATCCACGCTCATGCACTTGAAGGGGAGGCGCAGGTCTGAGAACTGCTTGTCTCCCACCAGGGACTTCATGTGCAGGACAAAGGTCTCGGGCGTGACAAAGGACTTCCTCAACAGTGCGCGCGTATAGAAGTACCCGTGCTTGATCGTTGCCTGCACCTGCTCGAGGAAGGAGCGGGACTTCTCGGCTTCGGGAAGCTCCATGTCCTGCATGGTCTCCTTGAACAGCGGTGAGTCCATGTACTCCCTGAGGCTCCTCTCCACTTCGTCGATATCCAGGCAGAGGCAGTAGAGTGCCCCGATGATGGAGCCGAAGGAGACGCCCGCGATACAGTCGATGGGGATGCCGGCATCCTCCAGGGCACGGATCACCCCGATGTGGGCAAGGCCCCGCGATCCGCCCGCCCCGAGCGCAAGCGCCACCTTCTTTTTTCTCCTGAGCATCAGGGCTTCCTTGTCTTGTACGTGTCCTGGTCCATGTCCTGCAGGAAGACGGCATAGTAGCTCTCGTCGGTGTTCTCGTACCAGTCCATGCCCTGATCCCTGCAGGCGCGGCAGGCACCGTGCGGCACGTGAACGCCGAGGATGCGGTATCCCGTGGATGCCGACGAGTCGATCCTGAACGCACCGGGGCATTCCTCGCAGTACCGGAAGACCTCCTGCTGGTTCTCGGAGATGCCGTCCGTGTCGTAATAGATGCTCCTGAACCTCTCGACGAAGGGCTTCCGTTCAGGCTTCAGGGCGGCCCGTGTGCGCCACATCCCATAGATCTGTTCACACAGCCGCTTAATGTAGTCGGTGACCTGGGGATCCTGTCTGAGGCTCTCCGGGTCGAAGTCTGGTTCCCGGATATACGAATAGTCGACCCCCGCCAGGGCGAGGATGATCCCGGTATTGACGTACGGCAGGGCACCCTCGATGGAGTACCCGCCCTCGAGCACGCAGATGTGGGGGCTGAGCATCTCGTTGAGCCGGGCATACCCCCCCGCCGAGAACGACATGTTGGTGATGGGATCGGTATAGTGGTTGTCCTGGCCCGCCGAATTGATGACGAGGTCCGGCTTGAAGTCGGCGAGAACCGGCATCACGACGTTCTCCATGGCGCACAGGATGCCCTCGTCGCTGGTCTTCGGCGGCAGCGGGATGTTCAGCGTAAGCCCTGCCGCATTGGGGCCGCCGTATTCGGCAGGGAAGCCGGACCCGGGATACAGGGTCCTGCCGTCCTGGTGGATGGATATGTAGAGCACATCCGGGTCGTGCCAGTAGATGTCCTGGGTGCCGTCTCCGTGGTGGCAGTCGGTGTCGACGATGGCGATCTTTTTTATTCTCGGGTAGTGCTTCCTCACCCACTCCACCATGACCGCCTCGATGTTTATGTTGCAGAAACCACGGGCGCCCTGGACCACCCTCATGGCATGGTGGCCCGGGGGCCTCACGAGGGCGAACGCGTTGTCCACGATGCCGTCGAGCACGTGCCTGGCCGCTTCGATACATCCCCCCGCGGAGACGTTATGGGACGGGGTGATGCAGGAGGCGACATCGGGGACGCAGAAGTGTGTCCTGGCGATGTCGTGCTCCCCGGCGAGGCCGGTCTTGAACTCGCTGATCCCCTCGATGTCGAGGATCCCCTCCTCCAGGACCTGGTCCTGCGTATAGAGGAGCCGCTCCTTGCGCTCCGGATGGGTGGGCGAGATCTCCCAGTCGTATGCCGGGAAGAATATCAGCCCCGTCTTTCTGCGAGCCCTGATCATAGTCCTCTCCATTCCTGCAGGATTCCCGGCGTGGTCTGGATCTTGACCCTGAGGTTCCGTCCCACGGTGGAAAACCCTCGCACCATGTTGAAGCTCTGTTCCTCGATCACCTGGGCATCCACGCCGCTGGATAGACCGAGCTCTGCGGCGTGTTCCCGTATCGCGTCGAATCCCACGGCCTTGAGCTCCTCGATGCTCATGGTCCTGGGGACATCCTTGTGCAGGTTGAGCTCGGGACAGACCATCGTGCCGATCTGCGTGTCCGCGTGCAGGGTGATCTGGGCCGTGGTCCTGGCAAGCGCCGCCCCCAGGGCGTTGGCCACCATGGCATGGTCCGGCACCTTGCACTCCAGTCCGAAGGCATCGGCTATGTACGGCCTGAGAATGGCGGCCGGGCCGCCGATGAGGATCACCCGGTCGGGCCGCACAAGATCGGGATGGAGCATCTCATAGATGGTGTAGACGGGGTGGCTGTTCACCTCTTCGATGAATCGCAAGACCCCTTGCCTGATGGTTTCGACCATGGTTTCTATGGCCCTGCGGCTGAGCGTCTCGACATCCATGGACAGCTGTTCGGCAAGGGGCGAGAGGGACTGCCTTGCCTTGAGCTCATCCCCTTCGAACGCCCCGAGCACCGCGAAGGCATCCGTTGGCGTCGGTGACGGCCCCCCCACGCAGACCGGCGGACCGCTCCTGCCGGGGCCTACGCGCAGTTCACCGTCTTCGACGGTTATGCACGAATCACCTCCCGCACCGACCGAGACGACCCTGAGCCCGCGCACCAGGGTCCTGACTCCCCCGATATCGATACCCTTGGGCTCCAGCAGGGGTGTGCCGTTGACGAGGACCCCGATGTCGGTGGTCGTTCCGCCCACGTCCAGCACCAGGGCCGTTCCCTCGTGGCTTCGGTTCAGCGCCACCGCGCCCATGATGCTCGCCGCAGGGCCTGACAGGATGGTCTCCACCGGGAGCCTTCCTGCCGCAGCCGCTGCATAGGTACCCCCGTCGGCCTTGAGAAAGAACAGGGGGGCGCTGATGCCCAGGTCCTCGAGGGCCTGGGTGACGGCGGACATGAACCGCTCCTGCACGGGCATGACCGCCGTATTGAAATAGGTGGTGTTCAGCCGCCGGGGGAAATTGAGGCCCCCGCTCATGGTGTGCCCGAGGCAGACATGACGGAAATCATCCCTGATCAACGCGGCAATGGCAGCCTCATGGGCAGGATTCCTCACCGAGAACTTGGACACGACCCCTACCCCGACGCAGCCTGCCTCCCTCATGAGACGCGCGGCATCGCGCACCTCGTCCCGGTCGACGGGTATGTACTCCCGGCCCCGGTGGTCCAGCGCCCCCTGTACGTGATGAAATGCCTCACCGATGAAGAACAGCTTCGGGTCGATGCCCGGGCCTGCCGAGCATATCATGCCGGTCTTCGGGTACTTTTTCTCCACAATGGCATTGGTGGACAGGGTGGTGGACAGAACCACCCGCTTGATGCCGTCATGCTGCATGCCCAGAGCGTTGATGGCACCCAGGATGGAGCCGACCAGATCTTCCCGGGTCAGGGTTTTTGAAGTCGAAACGATGGAGCTTCCTCGAAGGCAGACCGCGTCGGTATGCGTGCCGCCGATGTCGATACCCAGTATCATGCGTGACTCCTTTACGAGCGTGAGCGAGCATCCCGGAACGATCACAGGCCGGATGACAGCTCGGAGAATGCCTTGGCTGATCATACCAACTCATGGCCGAAAATTCAATCGCCCCGGGGCATCGGTGGGCGTTCCCGCCATGGATGAGATACGGTCCTCGGTCTCCTTGCACTCCTGCGATGGATCTGGTAGATCACGAATGGAAGAATTCCCGGAGGTTTCATTGAAGAGACTACTGTGCGCATGCGTGGCCATGCTTCTCATCCTGGGATGCTCCACGACCGATCCCGAACTGACGGATGCGAGCATAACCGACGACAACCCCGTGGTCGGTCAGCGGGTCTATGCCCAGGTCTATGCCATAACGGACGATCCGCCCATGACCTACGAGTGGTCGGCCAGCGGCGGGACGCTCGATGTGGATGGAGACTTCCCGTACACGACCTACTGGACGGCGCCGATGACCTCCGGACCATATACCATAACCTGCAGGATTCTCGACAACGACGGGAACCAGGCTCTGTACACCTACAGGATCGAGGTGCGTGAGCGGTCGCTTCAAGGCGACGTCATCGGTGGTGGCAGGAAGGCCATCACCATGACCAAGCAGTCCGACTCCAGCATCGGGGGCATCTGGGTCTCCGTCAGGGACGACGCGCTGCGGTTCGTCTCTTCCAGGTCCAACGAGGGCAGCGTATGGAGCAAGAACTTCTTCACCATGCTCGCCAGGACCGATTCCTATACCGGCTATTACACCATATGGGGTGCAGCGGCGCAGGGCAGGGACATCTCCGTTCTCACATCGGACGTTGATGCGACGCTGGCCTGCGGGACATGCCTCGCCACCGATACGATACAGGCCCTGGCCAAGGATGTCCTCGATGACACCATTCTCTGGGTGGGCACGGATTCGAGCCTGAGTTACTATGACCAGGTCAACGACTTCTGGGGCACATTCCTGTTCGTGAATGTCCATGACCTTTCCGAGGGTCCTGACTATGTCTATGCGGCGACGGGCAGCGGCATATACCGGCTCGATGGTCGACTGGAGCCTGTCTACAGCGGGGATTCCCGGGCGGTTCTCGCCGTGGGGAACGACGGCGTCACGGATGTATGGTCAGTCACCCAGGGAAAGATCAGGAAGAACGGGCAGAACCTCGCTTCGCAGCCGTCGTCGGTGGTGAGCAGCCTGGATCTGGACATTTCGGGAAACGTCTGGTGCGGGAAATACCGGTGGGACGGCAGCCGGTGGCATCAGGTCCCGGGACTGGAACGCGTGACCGTGGTCAAATCGGTCGCGAGCACGGAAGGTCTGATCTATTTCCTGTCCGATTCAGGGATTCTGTACCGCTGGTGAGTGTGTCCTGGAGGCGATGTCGTTTGCGACGGCCTTCAGGGCGCTGTTCATGACCTCTTCGATATAAGGCGAGGGTACATCCACCCTGCGAAGCCATGCCAGGTGGAAGGCGCTCTTTTCGGACGAGGCCTTCACAGAGCGCTGGAACCTCACCCGGGAGTCCGAGGTGCTGACCACCCTGATGGTCAGGAATACCGTGGTGGGGCCCTCGTTCCCCCCAAAGAAGAGATGTTCGAGGGTTCCGTCCACGACGTAGTTCGTATCGGGGACCGCGCCCTGTGCGACGGTGACCTGACCGAAGGCCCTGTTCTCCATGAGGTAATCCGCCAGCTTCCGGGAAGCATACGTTCCCCATGATTCATCGCCCGCCGCGTGAAAGGGGACGACCGCGGCGGAGCCCAGATAAGCACCGGGAAGCCCCGCGTCCACCTGGGTGGACACCTCGGTGACTCGGGTGGGTTTCACGAGGGCGCAGCCGGCGATAACCAGAAGGAGAAGAAAGAGAAGAAAGAAGATGAGCGCTGATCGTCTCGGCATGCTATCTTTCCCTACCTATGCCTCCCTATGGCAAGCAACGGATCCGGCCTGTCATCTCAATGTGTTCCACAGCTCCGTGTTAGCGGCAACGGCGCCGCCGTTGAGCGTCCCGCGGTTCCCGTTGGAATCGATGGCAAAGGTGTAGACATCGCCGGCCTGGGCATTGATGGGAGCGGCTGACGCTATGAATCCCTGGCTGTACGCGGGAAGAGGTCCGACATTTATCGTGTAGTGCCTGTCCGGGTCGGCGTTCGGGTCGGGAAGTCCACGATTGGCGACAAGGTTGGCAAGGCTCTCGTAGGAGTTCGTCTCCGCAAAGGCCTTTTCCTGATAGAGGGCCACGGTCTCCAGCATGGTGACGGCGTCGGCCCGTCTCGTTCTGGTCACGTATCCCGTATACGATGGAATTGCAATTGCGGCTATGATACCGACAATGACCACGGTGATCATGAGTTCCATAAGGGTCAAACCTTTATTGTTGTTCATGCCCTCGTCTCCTTTATCGGGTAGGACTCACCTAACCTTATCGGCTGATCCGCCCGGTTGCAATAGTGGATTTCACCGCACCCTCTCAGGTCAGCGCGAACCCCTTGACTCGCCCCGGACCACCATATATGGAGGGTCACATGAAGGGCCGCGCCAAGATATTCACCTATGGCTGCCAGATGAACGACCTGGACAGCCAGAAGATGTATTCCGAACTTTCAAGGATCGGCTATCTCCCGACCGGTCAGACCAGGGAGGCCGACATCATAGTCATCAACACCTGCTCGGTAAGGCAGAAGGCCTATGAAAAGGCCATCAGCAATCTGGGCAGGCTCGGGACCCTCAAGAGGGGAAAACCATCGCTCGTCATCGTCGTGGCCGGCTGCGTGGCCCAGCAGGAAGGCGAGAGGCTCAGGGAGCGGATGCCTCTTGTGGACATCGTCCTGGGCACCCATCAGCTCCATCGCCTCCCCGAACTGATCGAACAGGTCCGTGCACATCCCGGACCGCGGGTCGAAACCGGCTTCACCGACTGCATCCCGTCCATGGACATCGTTCCCGACCCGGTGTACACAGACCATCCCCATCGTTCCTTCATCAACATCATGCAGGGCTGCGACAACTACTGCTCGTACTGCATCGTCCCCTACGTCCGGGGCCGCGAGATCAGCAGGGACAGCACGAAGATACTCGAAGAGGTACGCATCCATGCAGAAAGGGGCGTCAAGGAGATCTTCCTGCTCGGCCAGAACGTCAATTCCTACACGGGAGGCATGGACTTCCCGGAACTCCTCAGGAACATCCACCGGATCGAGGGCATCGAACGCATCCGGTTCACCACCTCCCATCCCAAGGACGTCAGCGGCGGCCTCATCTCCTGTTTCCGAGACCTCGACAGGCTCTGCAGCCACATCCACCTCCCCTTCCAGTCGGGGTCCGACAGGGTGCTCGCGGCCATGAACAGGCACTATACCCACGGATCCTACCTCGAGCTCATCTCGAGGCTCAGGGATGCACGTCCCGACATCGCACTCAGCTCGGACGTGATGGTGGGCTTCCCGAGCGAGACTCAAGGCGACTTTAAGGACACCCTGGATCTGATGGAAGCGGTCAGGTTCGACGTGCTCTATTCCTTCAAGTACTCGGTCAGGCCGGGGACCGCGGCGGCTGCCCTCGAGGACGACATAACCCCTGGAGAGAAGGCCGAGAGGTTGATGGCGCTCCAGACCTTGCAGAAGAAGATCACCATGGAGAACAACCGGAACCGCGTCGGCAGATCGTATGCGGTCCTGGTGGATGGAACGAGCCTCAGGAACCCGGATCAGGTCCATGGCAGGACGAGCCACAACACCATCGTGAATTTCCCGGGAGAGCGCTCCCTCGTCGGGAGGATCGCTGCGGTAAGGATAACAAGGGCAAACCAGAACTCGCTGACAGGAGAAATCGTACCCTAGACACCCACCCCTCGACATTCCCCTTGGACACCCCCTCGCAGTGATGCTATGAGCGTACCATCATGGAACAGCCCAGACGGTGGCCTACCATACTGATACTGGTCGCTATCCAGACCGCCTGGATCATCGTCGTGATCCTGTGGGTCGTATGGTACGTTCACTACCGCCAGGTCAGGATGCACCCGTTCGGCATGTGGGATGTGGTCATCATCACCGAGGTCGCCGTGCTCTTCACCCTCATCCTCGCAGGCATATATGTCCTTTTCATCCTCTACCAGCGGCAGCTCACCCTCATGAGGACCCAGATGCATATCATCCAGTCGGTCACCCACGCATTCAAGACACCCATCGCCACCATGCAACTCTTCCTCGAGACCATGACGAAGCGAGACCTCCCAGAGCAGACCAGATCAGAACTCATAAGCGGTATGGTCGTGGCGAACCAGCGGCTCAAGTCCCTCGTCTTCAATTTCCTGGAGGGCGCCCGCCTGAGCACCAGCCGGAACCAGTACAGCTTCTCTGTCGTATCGGCCCCCCAGCTCATAGCCACGTACGTCGCCAATCACGAGGTCTTCTTCAAGAACGTGGCCATCAGTATCCACGCAGAGGAAGACCACATACCCATTTCCGTCGATGCCGATGCCTTCGAGATGGTCTTCTCGAACCTGGTGGAGAACGCCATGCACTACTCCACGACGACCCCCCGGGTAGACATCAGGCTCTGGAAGGATGAGAAGTGGGCTTTCATGCTTTTTTCTGATACAGGCATAGGCATCCCCAAAGACCGCCACCGGGATATCTTCGGGATGTTCAAGAGACTCCCCGACGCGGTGATCATGTGGGGATCCGGTACCGGCATGGGGCTGTACGTGGTGAAAGGCATCATCAAGGCACATGGGGGGACGATACGGGTGAAACCCACGGAACCCGGAAGCGGCAGTTCGTTCAGCATCAGGCTGCCCCTGGCACGCTCATGACCATCAAGTGGCGCATACTCATCATCGAAGACGACCAGGCCCTTGCATTGGGGCTGCGAATCAACCTTGAGGCAGAAGGTTACGAGGTCATCCATGCGATGAATGCGGAGGACGGGCTCTCGGCCCTCGACACCGCGAGTGTCGACCTGGTGGTTCTGGACCTCATGCTTCCGGGCATCGATGGAATCGAGGCCCTCCGGCGCATCAGGAGCGAGAACCTCAAGCTCCCCGTCCTCATTCTCACGGCACGTTCCACCATGGACGACAAGGTGGAGGGATTGAAGGCCGGTGCCGATGATTATCTCACCAAGCCATTCAACCTGGAGGAATTCCTCCTGAGGGTGCACCGGATGCTCGACCGATACCAGTGGTACAGGCCGGAAGACATATTGCAACTCGGCGAGACCCGGATCGACTTCAACACGCTCGAGATCTCGGACACGAACGGAAAGGTCGCTCGCATCACCCCGCACGAGGCGAATCTCATCCAGTACCTCACCATGCACCAGGGGCGGATCGTGACGCGCGGAGAGCTGCTGAAGAACGTCTGGGGGCTCGACCCGGACATCGAGACGAGGACCGTGGACACGTTCATCTCCCGCATCAGGCGCTATATCGAACAGGACCCCTCAAGACCGGAGCACATCATAAGCATCAGGGGCAAGGGGTACCGCCTCATGCCCTAGATATATCCCGGCCGGGGTCTGCACAACCGCGCCCGGGAGATTTGCCTGTTGAAATTGCATGGCGGTTCTTCTACCATAAGCTTTCATCTCACCCAGACAGAAGGAGGTGCAGGGATGAATACGCGACTTCTCGCTCTATCGATCCTCTTCGTTGGCCTTACCGCATCGATAGTCTTCACCATCCTTGGATGCGCCACCGCCCCATACACCGGAAGACAGCAGCTCCTCCTCATTTCCGAAGCGGAAGAGACGGCACTTGGCGTAAAGGCCTACCAGGATGTGCTCAAGAAAGAAAAGATCTCCAAGGACAAGAAGACCAATGACATGGTCAAGCGCGTCGGCTCGCGCATCGCGGCTGCCGCGAAGAAACCGGGTTACGCCTGGGAATTCACGGTGATCGACGCACCGAAGACCGTCAACGCCTTTGCCCTGCCCGGTGGAAAGATAGCGGTATACACGGGAATCCTTCCCTACACCCAGACTGAAGACGGCCTTGCCTTCGTCCTCGCCCACGAGGTCGGCCATGTCCTGGCACGGCACGGAGCCGAACGGATGAGCCAGCAGCTCCTGCTCCAGCTCGGCCAGCAGGGGCTCAACATAGCCATCGCCAACAGGAGCCCCGTGGCCATCGACGCGATCAACACGGGGTATGGCCTGGCCACTGCCGTCGGTCTCTCGCTGCCGTTCAGCAGGAAGCACGAGTATGAGGCCGACAAGATCGGCCTGATGCTCATGGCACAGGCTGGCTATGATCCGCGGGTGGCCCCTTCGTTCTTCGAACGCATGATGCGGGATTCCAAGCAGGCAAAACCCCCCGAGTTCCTCTCGACACACCCGGCCGACCAGAGCCGCATCCGCGAGATCAACGCCATGATCCCCGAGGCCATGAAGTATTACAGGAAGTGATTTCCACGGGCCCGTGGAGGGTCATCCCCGCCCCTCGCAGCTGCATCTTCCCATTGCGTCGTGGATCCGGGGAGTCGCTGCCGCGCAGGTCACCTTTGACATCCCCGAAGGAATGTTCTATAGAGTCCATCTTATAGTTTAACTTCATGCTTAAGAGAGGCAGGCAATGGGCCTGAAGATCGGTGAGATAGCGAAGAAGAGCGGCGTGGCGCCTTCGACCATACGATACTATGTGCGCCAGGGACTCCTGCCTGAACCGGACAAGGTCAACAAGAGCATGGCCTACTATGACGAGAGATGCATCGAGAAGATCCATGCCGTCAGGCACCTCCAGGAACGGAAGTATTTCCCCCTCTCGGTCATCAAGAACATACTCCGGAGAATGGACCAGGGGATGAGTCTCGACGAGGCCGAGTCCATAGAGGATGCCGTTTTCGGCGCCCAGGAGGGAATGCCCGAAAAGGTCATGGACAAGGCCGGATTCATGGAGGCCACCGGACTCACCAGGGAGGAGCTGCAGACTGCATCGAGGATCGGGCTCCTCATACCCTATCATCAGGAAAAGGGCCGCACCCTTTATAATCAGGAAGACGTTCTGTTTGCCAGGGAGGTTCTCAAGAAGATCATCTCCTTTGGACAGGACCTGCATGAGCTGAGCTTCTACGTCGATCTCGGCAGGCAGATTGTCGAATGCGAGATGAACCTGCGGAGGTCGGCGGTCAAGAACAGGTCCGCCCAGGAAAACATACGCATCACGGCCGAAATCTCAAAGATGGCCGACATGCTGCGGGGCTACATCCTCAGGAGACTCTTCCAGAGAAAGGTTCAGGCCGCCATACAAAAAAGCCTCAGCGACTCATGATCACCCCCGGGGGGGTCCCCGGGGTCTCGTCTATGAGTGAATGCTGCGAATTCGTGCCGGGCAAGGATATTTTCTTTCCACAGGACAGGGTAATTCTTTTCCAATTGATTGCTGATCCGGATCCCGTTATTCCATAACTCATGGATTTTTCACACGCGCATCATGAGCATGAATTTTGCAACATAAGTATTTAATTCTATTTTTTATTTATAGCGATTGCATGGCACGTGTGGTTCTCGCTGCGGGGGAAGGTCCACCGGCAACGTTCACCATCCGGTCACCTGCTCCCCAGGAAGAGCGCCCGAGCCCGCCAAGGGCACCGGGATAAAGACACAGGCGAGGGATAGATAGAATGAGAAGAAACCTGAGAGACACACTTGTCCACCGGGAGCACCATGGACGCGGCACACGTCCTTTTACCCACCGGCGCCCGTGCTCTATGCTCTTGACCCTGGCCATGGCGCTCCTCCTCGTAGCGGGGTGTCACAGCGGAGGCGGTGCCGGGCCCGTCGCGGCAGAGGAAGGAACCTACAAAATCGGATACTTCATAGACAGCCCGGTCGAGGGCCTGGAATACTCCTCCATAACCTTTGCAGGCGTCACGGACAGCCAGGGGGGGTTCTACTATAACGGGAACGAGGAAATGACGTTCTTTCTCGGCGGCGTCGTCATCGGACGCATCAATGCCCAGAGAATCGTCACCCCGGTGGACCTCGGGGGCGTGCTGGCTGACACCTCCAGCACAAGGGTCATCAATATCGCCCGCTTTCTGCAATCCCTTGATGATGACCTCATCGCGGCAAACGGGATCAGGATTCCCGAGGAAGTTCGCGAGGCCCTGCAAGGAATCCGCGTGGACTTCAACAACCCCGAACTCGACAACGATGCAGGGGTGAAGGAACTTTTCGACCGGCTCAACGACATGGGCATTTACCCGGAAGAGGTTGAACGGGACCTCCTCCCCACCGCACAGACCCAGCTCCACCTGGAGAACACCATAACCCGGATCGAACAGGAGGAAGCAGACACCGAGGAGGCACTGAAGAATCTCGAGCTGTCCGCGTCCATCGGCTTTCCGTATGCAAGCGTCCTCTTGACACAGGGGCAGGTCATACCTCTGCAGGGATATGTCTACGGCGGCAAGCCGCCGTATACCTACTCATGGCGGATCGACGACGGGGCTCCTTTCTCCTCCCGGCTGAGCCCGGGCAACTATCGCTTCAGAAACCAGGGTGCCTATACCGTAACCTTCACCGCAACCGACAGATCCGGGGATACCAGCACAGACATCCGTCATGTCAATGTCGTCGACCCTGAAACACAGGCGGGCGATTTTCCCCCAGATTCGATCCCCACGGTCGGGATCGTCTCCCCTTCTCCCGGGAACGCGACGTTTGCGGCAGGCGACACCGTGACCTTCGAGGCCTTCATCAACAACGGGAACACCCCCCTGTACTATGGATGGTCCGTGGGTGCCGTGCCGGGCAACACGCACGACCCGAGGACCGAGAGCATAACCTACATCTCGCCGCGGACCTTTATCATCTCTCAGGACATCACGCTCAATTCTCGGGGAGACTACTACATCTACATCTCCACCCGGGACACATCGTACGCGGGAAAGGGGCCTGACCAGCACGCTGCAAGCATGAAGGTCACGGTGAAGTGATTGCGCCGGAACCCTGGAATTCCGTCTTGACAAACACGGGCACCCTCCTGTATTAACCTTATAGCTTAACTTTAATCTTTAATAATTCATGGGGAGTTATCGCAAGGTAGTCCTCAGCACAATACCATTCACAGGGAGTCATGTATGAAGACACGCATTACCGAGCTCTTCGGCATCAAGCACCCCATCGTTCTCTCAGGCATGAGCTGGATAAGTGTGCCCAAGATGGTTGCGGCGGTTTCCAATGCCGGCGGTCTCGGCATTCTTGCCACCGGCCCATTCGATGCCCAGCAGACACGGGCCGCCATCAAGGAGATCAAGTCGCTCACCAGCAAGCCCTTCGGGACCAACACCACCCTGCTCTTTCCTGGGGCCGCCGAGAATGCGATGGTCGCCCTGGAGGAAAAGGTTCCGGTCATCAACTTCTCGCTGGGCAAGGGAGACTGGATCGTGAAGGCAGCCCATCAGTACGGCGGCAAGGTCGTCGCCACGGTCGTCAATGCACGCCACGCCAAGCGCGCCCAGGATTACGGCTGCGATGCGCTCCTGGTGACCGGTCACGAGGCCGCTGCCCACGGCGGTGACGCCACCACCTTCTGCCTCGTGCCGAGCATAGGCAACGCGGTCACTATACCCATCATCGCAGCAGGCGGCATCGCGGACGGGAGGGGCCTCGCAGCAGCCCTTGCCCTGGGCGCGGAAGGGGCCGCCATGGGCACACGGCTCATGGCCACCAAGGAAAGCCCTCTGCATGAGAACTACAAGCAGCTCTCCATCCAGAAAGAGGTGTATGACACGCTCTATTCAACCCGCTTCGACGGCCTCGGGTGCAGGGTGCTCGACACCAAGGCGGCACGGAGCGCTATTCGCCAGGGGCTGAATATCAGGAAGCTCATAGAAGCGCTGCCGAACTCCATGGTCATCGCAAACCAGCTGCACCTGCCCTATTTCAAGCTGTTCCTCGGCGTCCTGGCCTCGGGGTGGAAGAATGCCAGGCAGCTTGCCTTCATGGCCAATGCCTTCAAGGCCATCCGCGTGGCCACCGAGGACGGCGACATCACCACGGGCGTCCTTCCCGTGGGGCAGGCAACCGGCCTGATGAGGGACATCCCCACCGTTGCCGAGGTCATCGAGAGGACCGTCAAAGAGGCGGAAGCGATCACCATCGGGCTCGCGCAGAAGGCAGGCGGGGCCGCAAAGACCCGGCCGGCCACGAAGGCACGGCCAAAGGCACCCCGGACCACACGCAAGACACCACCGAAGAAGTAGCGGGCTCTGTCACAAGCTCCTGACGCGAACGAGCGGTCACGCCCCGTCCCGGGCGCGACCGCTCGCTTCTTGGTTTCCTGTGTTACTGGATCAGGCTGACTGTCTTCTTCAGGTGGGCCACCGCGTCATCATGCATCTTCTCGAGGAGTTCCTTGCAGCTCACGATACCACGGATGTGACCGATGGACTGGCCTACCATCAGGGGGGCGTCCTCGACATCCCCGGTCTCCCATGCCCGCTTGATGCGCTGGCCTGCAATGAGCGGGATGAGTGCCTCGATACCCTTCCCCTCGCCCTCGGCCCTGAGTACTTCCGAGATGATCTTGTTCCTGAGCGCCCTGCCCTGGAGGCCGATGGTCTTGCAGAAGAGGGTGGTCTCGTTCTCCTGGCGCTTGACGAGCTCCTGCTTGATGTTCTCGTGCACGACGCAGTCGGTGGTGGCGATGAACCTGCTCGCCATCATGACGCCCTGCGCGCCGAGCGTCAGTGCGGCGGCCATAGACCTGCCGTCGGCAATGCCGCCCACCGTGACGACGGGGATCTTCACGGAATCGGCGATCCTGGGGGTGAGCACCATGGTGGTCACGTCATCGCTCAGGGGGTGTCCCCCCTCCTCGAATCCCGCCGCATAGACACCGTCATACCCGGCCTTTTCCGCGTGCATGGCATGCCTGACCGAGCCGACCTTGTGAAAGAGCCTCACTCCCGCATCCTTCAACTCCCCGAATGCCTTATTTCCCAGGGCCTTGTCCAGGGGAGAACCTGACACCTCGATGCCCGCCACCCGCTCCTGGGCGCATACCCGGGCATACATCGCGTGATGCTCGGAGGTGATGCGAACCGAGGGCAGAATGGTGATGCCCACCATGAAGGGCTTGTCGGTGAGCCTCTTCGTCTCGCCGATGGCTGCGCGGAACTCCTCCTCGGTCTCGAAGTTTCCGGCCGTGAGGTTTCCCATGCCCCCCGCGTTCGAGACGGCTGCACAGAGCTTCGGCGTACAGAGCCACATCATGGCGCCGCAGATGACCGGGTACTTGATACCGAACATTTCCGTGATCGCGGTCTTGATCATGTTTTCCCCCTGTAGTGATGAAAGGTTAAAGTTAAACTTTATACTTTATAACAGGTACATGCTTCCGTTTCCCATGTCAACACATTTCTTGTCATCCAAAGGCAGGCTGCATCTGAACGACGGGCCGCCCTCCAGAGAAGCTTGTCCTTTCCCTGCCCCTGTGATAGGTATACCACCGCACGCCAGATAACAAGGAGGTATGCCTTGCAGTATACGTTCAACAAGCACGACTACCTGATATTTCTGATCAGCTATGTCTTCTTTTTCCTTTATATTGCGCAATCCCTTGCTTTGCTTTCCATTCCCGGACTCGAGGCCCTGCCCTCATGGATCTATCTCATCGTTGCCGTCGTGCTGAACGTGTGGGTCCTTCCCCTGCCCGGGATCCATCCCAGATTGCCCGGCAAGCCCGAGACCCCGTCACTTCCTGCTCCGGCCGAAGCCCTGCCTGTGCCGGGGAAACCGGCGAAGCCCGTCCCGAAGGAGGCCCCCCCTGCGCCGACACTTGAGGAAAGGCTCGGCAGGGGACTGTCCAAGACCCACAAAGGATTTATTGACCGGATCGCCGCCGTCTTCAAGCGTTCTTCGTCCTTCGACGCTCACGTGCTCAATGAGCTGGAAGAGACCCTGGTCGGCACCGACATAGGCGTCCGGACCGCCTACGCACTCTTCGAGTCGGTCCAGAAGAAGGCCCCGTCTCTGAACAGCCCCGACTCCGCCATAAACGCCATACGGGAAGAGGTGGAGGCCATCCTCCTCCGTCGCGAGTCACCCCTCGTCATACCCGAGGGCAAGAAACCTTACGTGATCATGGTGACCGGCGTGAACGGGTCGGGAAAGACCACCACCATTGCCAAGATCGCCCATCACCTGAAGAGCGAGGGTAAATCAGTCATCATCGCATCCGGAGACACCTTCCGTGCAGCCGCCATCGAACAACTGGAGCACTGGGCGAACAGAGCCGGTGCCGATTTCGTCAAGGCCCAGGAGGGAGCGGATCCCTCCGCCGTCGCCTTCGACGGACTTCAGGCCGCCATGGCGCGAGGGCATGACGTGCTCATCATCGATACGGCAGGCCGGCTCCACACCAAGGAAAACCTCATGGAGGAACTCAAGAAGACCAGCCGCGTCCTGGACAAGAAACTCGAGGGGGCTCCCCACGAGATACTCCTCGTTCTCGATGCCACCATCGGCCAGAACGCCATCGAGCAGACCCGGCAGTTCAACAATGCCCTGGGTATCACGGGCATCGCCCTGACCAAGCTCGACGGCTCGTCCAAGGGCGGAGTCATCGTGGGCATTGCCAACGAGTTTCCCATACCCATCCGCTACGTGGGCATCGGCGAGGACATGGACGACCTCCAGCCGTTTAACGCGAAGAGTTTCGTGAATGCCCTTTTCCTTGACAATTAGGCAAGCCTCTTCCATTGTTATCCGATGCTGAAGATCGACGATAAAAGGCTGAAGCTCATCTTCGATGCCATGAAGACGAGGAGCATCATGGTCATCGGAGATCTCATGCTCGATGAGTACATCTGGGGGAAAGTCGAGCGCATCTCCCCCGAGGCCCCCGTCCCTGTGGTGGAGGTGTCCAGCGAACTCTTCAAGCTCGGTGGCGCCGGGAACGTCGCCAACAATCTCCTGAGCCTCGGTGCCAGGGTCATCGTCAATGCGGTCAGGGGGAACGACCGTCATGGCCACATCCTCAAGGACATCCTCGACGAGATGAACATCCCTTCGGACTCCGTCTTCATTGACTCGAGAAGAGGCACCACGGTGAAGACGCGCATCATAGCTCACACCCAGCAGGTGGCACGGATCGACAAGGAGGACAGGACCCCCATCACGGAGTCCATGCTCAAGAAGATCGTTTCGTCGTTCACGGGAGCCCTGAAGGATATCGATGCGCTCATCATTTCCGATTATGGAAAGGGCGTGATGAGCAGGAACCTCCTCGGCAAGGTGGTCCCTTTCGCGAGGGCGAACGGTATCCCCGTGTGCGTCGATCCGAAGGAGAGGAACTTTCCGCACTACAAGAAGGCGAGCGTCATCACGCCCAATGTCAAGGAACTCAGCTTCGGCGCGGGAATAAAGATCGAGGAATACGCCGATATCGTCAGGGCGGCCCGTAAGGTGAAGGCCATGCTGGACTGCGACATGGTCCTGGTGACCCGGGGAGAGCACGGGATGAGTCTCTTCGGACAGGACAGCACTCCCATCGACATACCGACCAATGCCAAGGCCGTCTTCGACGTCACAGGCGCAGGGGACACGGTCATCGCCTGCTTTTCTCTCGCCCTGGCCGCAGGTGCCACCCCGAAAGAGGCTGCCGTCATCGCGAACGTGGCAGCCGGTCTGGTGGTCGCCGAAGTCGGCGCCGCGAGCGTCTCCCGGGACAGGCTCTATGCCGTGTGCAGGGAGGAGATCGGTGGGTAGTGCATCCGCCCCGGACAGCGCCCTGCTCTTCTGCAGCGCCCTGTATCATGCCGAGGCCCCCCTGGACGAGGCAATCCGGACTCTAATCGGCGAGTTCGGGGACACGCTTAACGAGTCCGAGCCCATGGACTTCACCTTCACGGACTACTACCACCGTGAAATGGGCAGGCCGCTGCACCGCATGATCATCGCCTTCTCGACCCTCGTGGAGCGCGACTGTCTCCCCGAGGTCAAGACCAGGACCAACGACGTCGAGGACTCGTATCGCCTCAACGGAAAGAGAAGGATAAACCTCGATCCCGGCATCCTGACCCTCGAGAATGTCTGCCTGGCCACCACCAAGCCCTACAGTCACCGATTGTATCTGGGAAAAGGCATCTGGGCCGAGATCACCCTTATCTACAAGGGCAGCTCCTATCAGAAACTCGACTGGACATACCCGGACTATGCGTCGGAACCCCTCATAAGGATCTTCAACGGCCTGCGGGAGGACTACAAAAGGAGGGTACCATGCCGTCAAGCATGACCGGATTCGGCCAGGCCGACGCTCACGGATACCATGTAGAGATCAAGAGCGTGAACCATCGCTACAAGGATATCAGGGTGAAGATGCCCAGAGATCTGGCAGCCTTCGAAATGTCGGTACGCGACATGGTTTCCGAAGCGGTCCATCGGGGCAAGGTCGATGTCACCGTGAGCCGGACGCCATCCATGGAGGCCCATGAAAAGATGGCCGTCAACTGGGACCTTGCCAAGGCATACTACGATGACCTCTGTATCATGGCCCGGGACTTCGGCGGCGAGGTTTCTTTCCGTGACATACTCCTCGTTCCGGGTGTCCTCAGCGAGGGCCCTGCCCAGAGGGACGACCAGCAGCCACTGGTGAGGGAGGCGGTGCACGAGGCGCTCGTTTCCTTTTCACGGGCCCGCGAGAACGAGGGCAGGAACCTGGCCCGTGACATTGTCGACCGGGCAGCGGCGCTCACGAGAATGACCGGGGCCATGAAAGACCTTGCAAGGCACATGACAAGCGTATATAAAGACAGGCTGCATGCCAGTCTGAGCGCACTTCTCGCAGGGAAGACCTCCGTGATCGATGAAGTTCGGCTGGAGCAGGAGGTCGCACTGCTCGCGGACAAGAGCGACATCACCGAGGAATTGGTGAGACTCGAAAGTCATCTCCGCATGCTTGAGGAGACGATCAACGGCCGGGGCGCCCCCATAGGAAGGCAGGCCGACTTCATCCTCCAGGAGATCAACCGTGAGATCAACACGATCGGCTCCAAGAGTCAGGTGAGTGCCTTGAGCCGTCTGGTGATCGATGCCAAGACAGAACTCGAGAAGATCAGGGAGCAGGTACAGAATATCGAATAGCGAACGGGACACGGAGAAAGGAGAGCGGGTATGAGCAAACATGACACCAGACTTCTCAATATCGGCTTCAACAACGGGGTCGTTGCATCGAGAATCATCGCCATCGTCAATCCATCATCATCCCCGATGAAACGCCTCAGAGAGGAAGCCAAGGAGAGAGGACAGCTGATCGACGCAACCCAGGGAAGGAAGACCAGGTCGATCATCATAACAGACAGTTCCCACGTCATCCTCAGTGCCATACAGGCAGAGACCATCTCGAACCGGCTGTCCGACGGCGGCGGCCCGAAAGAGGCGTCCATCCCGAAGGAGTAGCGGTGAGGATCTTCGTCTCCGGCCCTTCCGGGGTCGGAAAATCCACGATCATCAAGGAGATAGTGAAGAGGAAGACCGACATCGTTCTCTCCGTCTCCTACACGACCAGGGCGCCGCGCCCGTGCGAACAGGACGGCATCGATTATTTCTTCATCAGCAGGCCGGTTTTTGAACGGATGATCCGGTCAGATGCCTTCCTGGAATGGGCGCAGGTCCATGAAAACCTCTACGGCACCTCCCTGGCGTGGATAGAAAGAGAAGAGCGGCAAGGACACCATGTCCTGTTCGATATCGATGTCCAGGGTGTCATCCAGGCAAAGGAGAAGGGATCCCCGGGCTGTTTCATCCTTATCCTGCCCCCCAGCATGGACGAGCTCGAACGGAGGTTGAGCGAGCGGGGGACGGAGGATCCGCAGGCGCTGATTCTGCGGACCCAGAATGCGAAGAACGAGCTCAGCAACTGGGCACTGTACGACTACCTCGTGGTGAACGAATCCCTGGAACAATGCATCGATGATATCGCAACCATCATCGATGCCTACAGATCATCGCGAGAGGTGGTCATCGGAGAGCTGCCATGGCTGAAAGCGATCGCATAGTATTCGCCCTCGACGTGGGTGATGCGGCCTCTGCGGAGAAATGGGTCCATCTCCTCAAAGGTTCGGTGGGCTGGTTCAAGGTGGGGCTCGAACTCTTCACCGCGGTGGGGCCAGACGTGGTCAAGCTCGTGAGGGACCAGGGAATCAAGTGCTTTCTCGATCTCAAACTCCATGACATACCCAACACCGTGGCAGGAGCCGTTCGCAGCATATCCAGGATCGGTGCGGACATGATGACCGTCCACCTGTCGGGTGGAAGAGCCATGATTGAGGCGGCACTCAAGGCCGCCGGAGAGGAATCCCGGGTTCTGGGCAACGAGAGGCCGAGGATAGTCGGGGTAAGCGTCCTGACATCGTTGAGTGGCGACGACCTCGAAGACGTCGGCATTCACAGAACACCATCGGAACAGGTTGCCCATCTCGCCCGGTTCGCCGCTTCCTGCGGCACTGACGGCATGGTATGTTCGGCGGAGGACCTCGCTCGGATCCGGCCGGAGGTACCGACATCCCTCATGCTCATCACCCCGGGCATCAGACCGGACTGGTCCGGCGCCGGTGACCAGAAGAGAATAGCCACGCCTGGGGCGGCCATCAGAGCCGGGGCCGACCTCCTGGTCATCGGGAGACCCATCAGCGAGGCACCCGATCCCCTTGAGGCCGTGGGCCGGATTGTGGCCGAAATGAAGGCCGCTCTCCAGTAGACCGCTTCCGGGACATGGCTGGGAAAACCAGGGTTCGCCACCCCTCCCATGTTGACCTTGTGCCTTTTCTCGCCTATCTTAAGCGACCATGTCCATCAGAATATGCGGAGGCAGGTTCCGCTCCATCCGGCTCGCGAGCCCTGGCCTTCACGTGCGCCCCACCACCGACCGGGTCAAGGAGGCCATCTTCTCGACGCTCATGCTCGACCTTGAGAACTCACACGTCCTCGACCTCTTCGCAGGCAGCGGGGCCCTGGGGTGTGAGGCGCTGAGCAGGGGGGCTGCCCGGGTGACCTTTGTCGAACAATCGAGGGAGTGCGTCGCCGTCATAAAGAGGAACACAGCAACCCTGCAGGCACACGACGTGGTCACCGTCATCAAGGGAGACGCAAGGGCGTTTGTCAATGCATGCAGGGAAACCTATGACCTCATCTTCATGGATCCACCTTACCACAAAGGCCTTGCCTCGGATTTGGCCCCTCATGTATATAACCTCCTCAACACAGGAGGAATACTGGTAGTTGAACATGAACGCGGCGCAGAGATCCCGTTGATGCCGTGGAAGCACAGGCATTACGGGGACACCACCATCTCCTACTTTACCAGGAGTGAGCGATGAGGAAGGAAAAGATAGCGGTCTGTCCGGGATCCTTCGATCCCATCACCCATGGCCACCTCGACATCGTACGCCGCGGCCTGTGTGTCTTCGACAAGGTCATCGTCGCCGTGGGCCACAACCCCCTGAAGCAGGACCTGTTCACTACCAACGAGAAGCTCGACATGATCCGGCGTTCCGTTGAGGGGAATCCCAGGATCGATGTGGATTCCTTCGAAGGCCTGCTCGTGGACTACATAAGGAGGGTTGGCGCCTGTGCCATCCTGAGGGGCCTGCGGGTCATCTCGGATTTCGAGCTGGAGATGCAGCTTGCCCTCATGAACCGGAGACTCTGCGCCGAGGTCGAGACTTTCTTCCTCATGACCGACTACAACCATCTCTTCGTCAGCTCGACCATCGTCAAGGCCACGGCTGCCGCAGGAGGATCCGTGGAGGGCCTGGTTCCGCAACCGGCACTCGAGAAGCTCCTTGAAAAATATCCCCGCATGAAGAACTCTCATCCTTAGGGAGGTTTTGCATTGAAGATATCACAACTCGTATCCAAGATCCCGGGTTCGGCCACGCTCGCCCTGACGGCCAAGGTCAACGAGCTCAAGGCACAGGGCAAGGATGTCATCGGCTTCACCGCCGGCGAACCCGACTTCGACACCCCGGAGAACATCAAGAGTTCTGCCATTGATGCCCTGCACCGCGGCAGTACCAAGTATACCCCGGTAGGAGGTACCCCGAAGCTCAAGGAGGCCATCTGTGCGAACATCAAGAAAGACTACGGGATCGCCGTGGAACCGGAGAATGTCATCGTCTCGTGCGGTGCCAAACACAGCCTGTACAATCTCTTCCTGACCCTCTTCGAGGCAGGAGATGAGGTGATCTGTCCCGGGCCTTACTGGGTGTCCTACCCTCCCATGGTGGAGATGACCGGTGCCAAGGCGGTCATCATAGACACCAGGCCGACCGGCATGAAGCTCCATGCCGACATGGTTGCCGAGGCGATCACGAGCCGCACGAGGGGCCTCATCATCAATTCGCCATGCAATCCGACGGGCATGGTTTTCGAGAGGGCCGAGCTGGAGAAGATCGCCGAGCTCTGTGTCGAGCACGATATATCCATTATCTCCGATGACATCTATCGCAAGATAATCTTCGACAACATGGAGTTCTTCAGCGTCGCGAGCATCTCGCCCGAGATCGCCAGGAAGACCTTTATCGTGGACGGATCATCCAAGACCTATGCCATGACCGGATGGCGCATCGGATACTGCATCGGAGACAGCACGGTCATCAAGGCTATGGAGAGACTCCAGAGCCAGAGCACCTCGAACCCGGTGAGCTTCGCCCAGGACGGTGCCGTGGCCTCGCTCATCAATGACGAGACCCAGAAGGTGGTGGAGGATCGCAGGCAGATCTTCGAAAAGAGACGAGACCTCATCGTGGAGAAGCTCCGGGAGATCCCCGGGATCGGTGTCATCCCCCCCAACGGGGCCTTCTACGCGTTCCCTTCCATCAACGGATACATGGAACGGTTCGGCAATGCATCGGCATTCGCCGAGTACCTCATCGAGCATGCTCTGGTGGCCATGGTCCCGGGAGGTGAGTTCGGTGCCCCTGATCACGTGAGGTTATCCTTCGCCACATCCGACCAGAACATCATCAAAGGCCTTGAGCGCATAAAGGAATCGCTCGCGGCACTCTAGGCGGCCAAGGGGCTGGCAGGCGCCACCGTGCGCGTCAGCCCTTCCGGACCGTCCATGTCCCGTCTCGGCACGGTACCGTCGTGTCCTGACATGGGGTCCACAGGGGAACCTGCATTGCATGGAAATCATTCTAAAGAAAAAAGTTCCGTCACCGATATGGGTAGTAGGATGCAATGGGGAGGGGTCCTACATGAACATGAACATTCACGGCTACCAGACATACAAGAGAACCCAGATCCAGACGGCGGACCAGGGCAGGCTCATACTCATGTGCTACGACGGGGCCATCGGATTCCTCAAGCAGGCACAGAAGGCCCATGCAGACAAGAACTACAAGCTTGTGAATGAACTGCTCAACAGGACCCAGAATGTTCTGTGGGAGCTTACCAACGGCCTGAATTACGAGGCGGGTGAGGTCGCGTATCACCTCGACTCGCTCTACAACTACATGATCAGGCGGATCGTCGATGCCGCTTACAACAACACCATAGAACCGGCCCATGAGGTCGTCGGCTACCTCGAGGAGCTCCGCGAGACATGGCAGAACATACTGCAGAAGCAGTCCTGAACCTCCTGAAATCTTGGCGGGAGGCCATCTGCACGCAGGTCAAGGCACTTCAAGAGGGGAACATTGAAACACTGGAAGGCTTCATGCAGCAGTCCTCCAAAATTCAGCTCCACCTTCAGGAGATCTTCAAGACCTCGCCCCGGGTTCTCCGTGACAGACAGATTGCCGGACTTCTCAGGGAGCTTCACCAGGACCAGGGGAGCATCATAGAATATCTCAAAGGCCAGACCGATGAGCTTGCCCGCGAGATCGCCACGCTCCGCAGAAACAGGACGTCCCTGGGCGGATACAAAAAGAAGAAAGATCCGTCCCCGCGGTTCATGAGCAAGCGTACCTGACGTGCATACGTTGACAGACGCGCTGTTTTCTCCTAGTCTGTGAGCCTATGCAGGTACTTCTGGCATCCGGATCACCACGAAGAAAAGAGCTCCTCTCCCTTCTCGGCATCCCCTTTCTGATACAGATCCCGAACATACCCGAAACGAGACACGAGGGTGAGTCGCCCCGTCGGTACTGCGCCCGCATCAGTAGGGAGAAGGCCCTGGAGATGGCCAGGCAGCATCCTGAGGCGCTCGTCATCGGGGCCGACACGATAGTGGTCGTCGGCGACATGATCCTCGGAAAACCGCTGGATCCAGATCAGGCGAGGGAATATCTCCTGCTCCTCCAGGGCAGGACCCACGATGTATTCACCGGATATACGATCGTTCTCGGAGACCGCGCGGAATCCAGGGTGATCCGGACCAGGGTACGCTTCAGACCCATGACGCATGAAGAGATCGTGTGGTATATTGCAAGCGGTGAACCCATGGACAAGGCGGGGGCCTACGCCCTCCAGGGCATCGCCTCGATCTTCATCACCGGCATTCGGGGGTCATACACCAATGTCATAGGGTTGCCCCTCTCGGAGCTCTATGATGACCTGAAACAGTTCGGGCTTCGGTTCGAGGGCATTGAAGGAGGAGGTCCGGCTAATGAAAAAGCATGTATTGACCATTGATCAGGGCACCACGGGGACCAGGGTGATGATCGTGGACCACTCTGGCGAGGTGTCCGGCATGGCCTATTCCGAGTTTCCCCAGATATACCCTCAGCCGGGCTGGGTGGAGCACGACCCTGAAATCATCTGGGAGACGACCCACACGGTCATGAAGAAGGCGCTGCTGGCGGCTTCCGTGCAACCCAGGGACATAATGGCCATCGGCATCACGAACCAGCGCGAAACGGTTGTCCTGTGGGACAGGAAGACGCTGAAACCCGTCCACAACGCCATTGTCTGGCAGTGCAGGAGATCCGCATCCATCTGCGACGAGCTCAAGTCGGAGGGCCTCGAGCCCCTGTTCCGCGACAAGACAGGTCTGGTGGTGGATGCATACTTCTCCGGCACCAAGGTAAAATGGCTTCTCGACCAGATACCGGGCCTCAGGGCAAGGGCTCTCGCCGGCGACATAGCGTTCGGAACCATCGATGCATGGATCATCGCCAGGCTTACCAAAGGCCGGATCCACGCGACGGACTTCACGAACGCATCCAGGACCCTGCTCTTCAACATCCACGAAAAGAACTGGGACAAGGAACTCCTCAGGGTGCTCGATATACCGGCAGCCATGCTCCCCAGGGTCGTCTCATCGGCCGAGGTCATCGGAGAGAGCGACCCCGAGGTGACCGGTGCGGCGATCCCCATAGCAGGGATAGCCGGTGACCAGCAGGCCGCACTTTTCGGCCAGGCATGTTTCGATGAAGGGCAGGCGAAAAACACCTACGGCACCGGCTGCTTCCTCCTTCGGAACATAGGCCAAAAGAAGATCGAGCCGACCAACGGGCTCATCCTGACCCTCGCCTGCGACGAGAAGGGCGGCCCGTGTTATGCCCTGGAGGGATCAGTCTTCATCGGTGGCGCGGTCATCCAGTGGCTCAGGGACGGCCTCGGCATCGTTTCGGATGCCTCCCAGACACAGGAGATCGCCGAGAGCGTCCCCGACACCCACGGGGTCTACATGGTCCCGGCCTTTGCAGGCCTGGGTGCGCCCCACTGGGACATGTATGCGCGTGGAGCCGTCCTCGGGCTCACCCGGAGCACTACCCGCGCCCACGTAGTCCGGGCAGCCCTCGAGGGGATCGCCTATCAGGTCAAGGACCTCATCGGCGCATTCGAACAGTGCACCGGGACATCCTTCAGCGAACTGAAGGTCGATGGCGGCGCATGCAAGAACAGCTTCCTCATGCAGTTCCAGTCTGACATCCTCGGGTGCCCCGTCGACCGTTCGAGGCATATCGAGTCCACCGGTATGGGGGCCACCTACCTGGCCGGTATCGCCACAGGGCTCTGGAAGGCCGGGGACCAGATCGGGGGGCTCAGGCAATCGGACATGGTCTTTGTCCCCATGATCGACGGCGCGACACGCAACAGGCTCTATACCGGCTGGAAGGATGCCGTATCACGGATCAAATCCACCAACGTCTGCTATGCGAATGGTTGAAAATATCGGGAGGATGACTCTCTCCTTTCTAGAGGAGCTGGGGGCATTCTTCATCTTCTTATTCCAGGCGGTCTCCCACCTGGCAAGGCCACCGGTCTTTGTGAAGCAGTATTTCAAGCAGATGGAGTTCATCGGTATCCGCTCGACCCCGGTGGTCATGCTGACCGGTGTTTTCACCGGCATGGTGAGCGCCCTGCAGACCTACCACGGATTCAGCCTCTTCGGCGCCGAGTCCCTCGTGGGATCCACAACGGCCCTGGGACTTCTCAGGGAACTCGGTCCCGTGCTGGCGGCACTCATGGTGACGGCCCGTGCGGGTTCCGCCATGACCGCCGAGATCGGCATCATGCAGGTGACCCAGCAGGTCGACGCCCTCGTCGTCATGGGGGTGAATCCGTTCAAGTACCTGATCATCCCCCGCGTGGTGGCCACCATCGTCATGATGCCCATGCTGACCCTTGCCTTCGATGCGATCGGCATGGTCGGGTCGTACATCGTGGGGACCATCGTCCTCGACATAGACAGGGGGGTCTTCATGGCGCGTATCGTGGAGTACGTGGCCTACGACGACCTCTTTTCCGGCCTTATCAAGAGCTGCTTCTTCGGGGGGATCCTGGCGGTGGTCTGCTGCTTCAAGGGTTACAGCACCAGCGGAGGGGCCGAGGGCGTGGGCAAGTCCGCCACACAGTCCGTGGTCATCTCATCGGTCAGCATCCTGATCGCGGACTACATCCTGACCGCGATCATGTTCTAGGTGGCCGGCGAGGTCATGGTGATCGCCCCGACCGGACACTCCAGTGCGCAGAAGCCACACCCGATGCATGCCCTCCCGTCCTTGAGGTACGGGAATCCATGCGGGTTTCCGCTGTCGTGAGGCTGGGACAGGTCAAGACAGTTCGCCGGGCACGTCTCTATGCATATGTTGCACGACATGCACCCGTCGTTGTTCACCCGGGGTTTCTTCCACCGGGATCTCTTCACCATGGCGCACAAGGCCCCGAAGGAGTCGAGAACCGAGGCGTGGGGGCATATACGGCCGCAGGCACCGCATTCGATACAGAGATCCTGGTCGATGACGTGGATCTCCTTCTTCTGACCGGTTATGGCGCTCACGGGGCATACCTTCGTGCATGCCTGACATCCGACACACGATTGCGTAATACTGAAGGGCATCTCTGTTCCTCCTGCAGATCTCAGCTCGTCTCGATGCCAAGCCGGGACATGGTCTGAGGGGTCGGCTTTCCCGTCGACGGATCCCATCCGAACTGCTTCCAGTAGTCGCTCATCATCTTCTCGATGTTCACCGTCCTTCCCTTGTTGGCGCCGCGGGTCTGCGGGGGTCTCCCCACGGCCCGGTCGTGAAGCTTGTTGTTCATCGGCTCTATGCCGTGCTTCACGTTGAAGGCCTGCTTGATGGTCTGGATGCGCTCACCGATCTCCATATACTCTTCGGGGGTCCTGTTCCAGCCGGTCACGGCATTGAGCCAGTCGAAGGTCGGGGTCCTCGTGACCCCGAGGAAGGCCCCGAACATGCAGAGCCCCGCCCCATTGACGACGGCGATGTATTTGCTGCAGGATGCCTCCTCCCGGGCCTTCCCGTCATCGGCGACATACCTGCTGTTCTTGGAGTAGATCTGGAAGGGCAGCTTCTTCGGGATGCCCTTCACCTTTTTCCAGAGCTGGAACATCTCATAGTAGAGCTGTGAACCTATGGTGTGCCTGCCGGGTGTGGGCTCCACCGAATAGTGGACCGCGAATCCCGGGTCCATCCTGCCGTCGTGCATGGCAGGCTCCTGCCCCCCGGCATGGATGGCATATTTCTCAGATCCCCTTCCGATCTTCCGGGCAGCCACCCTCACGCCGTCCGCCAGGACGTCACCGATCCCCTCGCGTCTCACCATCCTGTGGACAAGCTCGGCCATGGATACGGCATCACCCCAGGAGAGGTCGAGGCCGCCGGTGTCCTCCTTCGTGAGGATGCCGCGCTCATAGCACTCCATGGCAAAGGCCACCGTGGACCCTGCGGATATGGTGTCCATGCCCGCACGGTTGAGATACTCGTTGAGCTCGAACATGCTGTCCGTGTTCTCGTTCATGCAGAGGCCGCCCAGGGCAAGGACCGATTCATACTCCGGTTTGTGTCCCTCCGGATACTTGCCGGGATACCTGCAGATACCACCGCAGCCCAGCGGACACGAGTAGCAGTGGTACTTGAGGACCTCGTAGCCCTTGACAAGATCGGGGTGGGCTGACCTGGACTTGCTCATGGGCCAGTCCACGTTGCTGCCCTTCCAGTTCTTGATGGGCGAGTCTCCCCACTCGGGAGACATCTGGTTGAGCCCGCCGGTACCCCACTTCCTGAGAATGTTCTTGTACACATACCCGTCCATGGCCATTGCCGTGGGAAGTACCCTGAGCAGCACGCCCAGGAGACCCATGCCGGTGCCGGGCCCCAGGGGCAGCTGGGTCCGGACCCACCGGTTGCAGATCCTGCTCAGGCGGTTGACCTCTTGACGATCATGCACCTGGATGCGCTTTTTCCCGTCGAGGACCAGGGCCTTGAGCCTCTTGGAGCCCATGACAGCGCCGAGTCCCGAGCGCGCGGCGAGCCTGCCCCTATCGTTGCACACCCCCGATATGAGCGAGAGATTCTCTCCTGCCGGGCCTATCACGGCCACACTGACATGCTCGCCGAATTCCTTCTTCAGGATCTCCTCGGTCTCGATGGCATCCTTGCCCCAGAGGTGGGCTGCATCGCGCAGTTCGGGTTTCCCGTTCTTCACATAGAGCAGCACCGGCTTCTCGCTGATTCCGGAGAAAAAGATGCCGTCATAGCCCGAGCGTTTCATGGCAGGCGACAGGGTACCCCCGCAGTTGGCGTCACCCCACCCGCCGGTCAACGGAGACTTGGCCACCACCATCCACCGGCCGGCAAAGAGGCTCCCGGTCCCGGTCAGGAGCCCCGAAACAAACCCGAGAATATTGTCCGGGCCGAGAGGGTCTGCACCCGCTGGAATTCTGTGGAACAGGATGTGCGCTGCAAGCCCCATTCCAGAGAGGTGCCTCTCGTAGAGAGCATCGGGGATAATCTCGTCTTCAAACGATGACCTTCCCAGGTCAACCTTCAGGATCCTGCCCATGTATCCTCGGCCCATACACCCTCCTTCTGGTGTTCGGTAAATCAACGCCCATGGATATATCCCGTCATGTTCTCCTGTGACCATGATCTCTTACCGGCGCGTTGATGTATCCCGGTAATAGATGAAGGTACCAGGTAGGTGGAACAACGTGCCTCTCATGGAAAGAATTCTCCGGGGAACAGGATCCGGGCCACCATAAAACACGACCATCTCTGCAGTACCGGCTCAAAGGTCACCATGCACCATACCGATCATCACACCCCCGCATGAGAGGGCCACAAGAACGATACGAGTACCTTAACAATGTTAAACTTATATGCCAAAGGGTTCTTTACGGTCAAGGGGACTTCATGCCCGTTCAGGGCGAGTCTCGCGTACCGCTCTCTCCAGAGGACACAACTGCATCCCGGCGCACACCGGGAATCGGTATCCGTGAATGATCACGGTATGAAGCGGTCGACCTGGGTCTGCAGCTGCTGAAGAGGAAGTGCGCCGTGCAGTGTGGTTACCACAGCCCCGTCCCTGAAAAGGAACAGGCTCGGGATCGACCGGATACCGTATCTCGATGCCGTGACGGGATTTTCATCCACATTGACCTTCACGACCTTGAGCCTGCCGGCATATCTTGCTGCAAGTTCGTCCAGCACCGGGGCCAGGCTCCTGCACGGCCCGCACCACGGGGCCCAGAAGTCAACGAGAACAGGAGTGCCGCTGTCGATCACCTCGGAACCGAAGGTGGAATCGGTCGCTGCGAGCGGTCTGTCGAAACGCTCAAAGACCAATCGAGCATGGCACTTTCCACACAAGGCATTGTCATGAACACGCGTTCGGGGAATCCTGTTCTTTGTTCCGCATCTCTTGCAGGAAACAGTCAGTGCATCAGCAACCATATCCTGGGTCTCCCTTCTGTATGGATCTTACAGCCATCGGCCATGGGCGAACTCACCTTCCTCATCTGTAGTGACTCAGCGTGTCCATTCCAAGGTCATGCGCCGACTCTTCGATCGTTCCGGTAAATGAATACCTGCGTGCAGTGCGCACCATCAAATATATATTGACACCTGTATCAACGGGTGCTACACGTTCTACCGATATGTATGTCAATAACGATTGTCTAATTGTATGTTATTCTTTAGAATCCGTATCACATCGTCCGCCAGGGATCGAGCGTACGGCAAAGGAGATTGAGCCATGACAGCCTTCAGAGAGATCACCATGGGAAACCTCGTACGGGAAACTGTATCAAGGTTTCCTGAGAACGATGCACTGATTTTCCCCGAAACAGGCCTCCGCCTGAGCTACAGGGAGCTGCTCTCAAGGTGTACAGACGTTGCGAAGGGGTTCATGGCTCTTGGGGTGAAGAAGGGAGACCATGTCTCGGTCTGGACCACGAACATACCCGAGTGGGTCTATCTGCAGGCCGGTCTCGGCATGATCGGCGCAGTTCTGGTCACGGTGAACACCAACTACAAGACGAACGAGCTCGAATACATCCTCAACCAGTCCGACTCCACCACCCTCGTCATCATGGAAGGGTATCGCGACACGAACTTTTACGCCATCACGAGGGAGGTCATTCCGGAACTCGACTCCTCTGAACCAGGAAAGATCGAGGCCTCGAAGCTTCCCCTGCTCAGAAACGTGGTGTTCATCGGTGACCGGAAAGAAACCCCCGGCATGTTTTCATTCGATGCGGTCACTGCCCTGGGGAAAAAGATTTCCGATGAGGAACTCGCCGAACGGGAGAAGGCGGTACAGGTGCACGATGTCCTCAACATGCAGTACACTTCAGGTACCACAGGGTTTCCCAAGGGCGTAATGCTGACCCACTACAACATCATCAACAACGCGCGGATGGTCGGCGACGTCATGGGCATGACCGAGAAAGACCGTCTGCTGATCCAGGTTCCTGTGTTCCACTGCTTCGGCTGCGTGATGAGCACTCTGAACTGCATGGTACACGGGTCAACCATGGTGCTCGTCGAGGCCTTCGACCCCCTGAAGGCACTGAAATATATCGAACAGGAGAAGTGCACCGCCATCAACGGCGTCCCCACCATGTTCATCGCCATACTGGGGCACGAGGACTTCAGCGCGTACTCGACCAAGTCCCTCAGGACCGGCATCATGGCCGGGGCCCCATGCCCCGTGGACACCATGAATCAGGTCAGGGACATCATGCACTGCCCCGAGATCGTCATCGCCTTCGGCCAGACTGAATCGTCGCCGGTCATGACCATGACCCGCCGTGATGACCCGGTCGAACTCAGGGTGTCCACCGTGGGAAGGCTGCTGCCCGACATCGAGGGCAAGATCGTCGATCCCGGCACCGGAGAGGATCTGCCCTGCAACGTGCAGGGGGAAATCGTTACCAGGAGTTCCTGTGTCATGAAGGGCTACTACAAGATGCCCGAAGATACGAAAAAGGCCATCGACAAAAATGGCTGGCTCCACACCGGGGACCTGGGTACTGTGGATGGAAACGGTTATTTCAAGGTGACGGGCCGAATCAAGGAGATGATCATCCGCGGCGGCGAGAATATCTATCCCCGCGAGATCGAGGAGTTCCTCCGTAAGAATCAGAAGGTGCGGGACGTGTACGTGGTGGGCATCCCGGACAAGAAATACGGCGAACAGGTCCTTGCGGCCGTCATACTGAAACCGGGCACGACGGCTTCTCATGATGAGTTCATCTCATTCTGTCAGGGAAAGATCGCACGCCACAAGATACCCAGATACTGGGAGTTCGTCGACTCCGTCCCCATGACCGCCAGCGGCAAGGTGCAGAAGTTCAAGATGGTGGAGCAGTACGCCCGGAAATACGGGAGTTGACCGTTTCAGCGAACCATTGCCAGCGCTTTAGCGGGTGCAGGGCATGAAACCGCCCTGCACCCGCTTTGTTTCATGACGCGAAACTCTCTTCGGGAATCTCGACGACAGACATGTCCTCGGTCTTCGCCGCCTTGGCTGCAGCCTCCACTTCGGGCAGGACATTCCTGATGAAATACTGTGCGGATGCTATCTTGCCGAGATAGAATGCCGCATCCTTGCTGGTCTTCGCAAGGCCGGCCAGGGCTGCGTGGTCTGAACCGCTCACGCCCCCCTTCTTGGCAAGGGCATCGAGCTTTTCCCCGGCGATGCCGGCCTGCCAGAACAGGAACCAGCCCGACACGACCTTGCCCATCATCATGAGGAACGGATAGGCATTGTTGACGGGGACAAGGAACTTTCCCGTCTTGCCGCAGGAGGCGAAGAACATCGCCGTGTCTGCCAGGATGTTCACGCTCGTCTGCACCGCTTCCCCGAGATCCCTGAGTCCCTCCTGGCCCTTGTACCTGGCCACGGTGTCTCCCATGAGGCCCAGCAGGTTCATGAAGTAGGCCCCCTTCTTCATGCCGAGCTTCCTGCCCACAAGATCCAGTGCCTGGATGCCGTTGGCCCCCTCATAGATCGAGGCGATCTTCTCGTCCCGCATGAACTGCTCCACCGGGTACTCGCTGCAGAAACCGTATCCACCATAGATCTGCATGGCATACTCGGTCACACGGAACCCGATGTCGGAACAGTAGGCCTTCACGATGGGGGTGAGGACCTCGGCATATCCTATCCATTTGTCCTTTTCCGCATCGTCGTTCCCCGCGTGATGCATGTCGAAGCAGAGCGCGACGAAATAGGCCAGGGCACGCATGCTCTCGACGCTCGACTTCATCCACAGGAGCATCCTGCGCACGTCGGGATGCTGAATAATGGCCACCCGGGGAGCCTCGGGATTCTTCATCTCCATGATGGACGATCCCTGGAACCTTTCCTTGGCGTACTTCAGCGCATGCAGGTAGGCTATGGAAGCGCTCGCGAGCCCCTGCATGCCGACGGCGAGGCGCGCCTCGTTCATCATCTGGAACATGATCTTCATGCCCTCGCGCTCGTTGCCAAGGAGCTCCGCATAGCAGTCATTGTTGTCGCCGAAGTTGATGAGGCAGGTGGCGCTTCCGTGGATGCCCATCTTCTCCTCGATCTTGGCGATCTCGTAGTCGTTGCGCCTGCCCAGCGAGCAGTCGGCGTTGACGAGGTACTTGGGGACGATGAAGATGGAGATGCCCTTGGTCCCTGCAGGGTCACCCTCGATCCTTGCCAGGACTGGATGGATGACGTTCTCGACCAGATCATGGTCTCCGCCGGTGATGAAAATCTTGGTCCCCTGGAGCTTGAAGGTCCCGTCCGGCTGCCTTATTGCCCTGGTGCTGAGGTTGCCCACATCCGAGCCCGCCCCGGGCTCGGTGAGTGCCATGGTGCCACCCCAGACGCCCTGCATCATCTTTTCCGCATACTTCTTCTTCTGCCCGTCAGTACCGTAGTTCAGGATGAGGTGCGCTGCCCCCTCGGTGGCGAATGGATACGCGATGAAGGCAAAGTTGTGATAGAACCATTCGATGGCCGCGAACTTCACGCTCTCCGGCAGCCCCTGACCGCCGTCATCCGGGCAGAAGGACATCCCGATCCAGCCGCCTTCACAGAAAAGCTTGTACGCACGCTTGAAGCAATCCGGCACATGAACCTGGCCGTCCACGAGCCTGCACCCCTGCCGGTCGCTGTCCACCAGCGTGGGGTGGATCTCCTCCTCGGCTATTTTCTGCGCCTCGGTGAGGATCATGTTGAAGGTCTCCCTTGAAAAGTCGGCGAACTTCTCGTGCCCGCAGATCTTTTCGACATCGAGCATCTCAAAGAGCACAAACTGCTGATCCCGTTCATCTACGATCATGCTTGCCATACAAACCCCCTCTTTCTTGTCGATAATGTGATACACCGCATGCTGGTGTTCGTTCGCTGCTTCGCTCCGTCACGGGAAAAGACGCGCCAGCCCTGTGTCCTGGACCATCCTCATGGAGACCCTCAGAACCTCCTCAGTTGCCAGGTCCCACGCACAGCGCAGCAGACCTGCCCTTCTGAATCCTTTATCTCGAGGTCCATGGTCCAGTCCTGCTTGCCTTGAGCCGCCGCCGATTTCTGGATCTCGTCGACCTGCTGCTCAGAGAGCCCGACCTCGAGGAAGACGTCTCCTGTGGCCGGCCTGCGATATTTTATGAAGACCTCCTTCACGATGGGGTAGAACTTCGTGTGGTCGAAAGATACGAAATAGATCACCCCGCCAGAGAATTCGGCCAGGATGAAGAGCGAGCCCCCGTAGACTGTCCCGATGTGGTTGATATTCGGTTCGAAGGGGAGCATGATCTTGGCATACCGCTCCCTCAGCGAGACGATCCTCACCCCCGTCTGGCGGATGATGCTGACCGCCTGCTCGAGAAAAGCAGCCCCCTCTCGGTAACGCTCTTCAATCATATGACTCCTTGACTGTCGCCAAGCGATCTACAAGGCTCTATCATAAGACAGACTTACCATGATATTTTATCAACTACCCCATGAACGAATCAAGCACACATTTCAGGACCTTTCATTCCGTTCCGTGCGCCTAAAGGAGGCCCCTCACGCATAGCACGGGATAAGGCACTGGGTGATACCTTTATGAAGGGTGCTCCTGTATCGAATCAGAGACCCTCGAGGATAGCGGCCTTCTTCTTCTCGTAGTCATCCCGCGTGATGAGGTTCTTGTCCAGAAGATCCTTGAGAACCTTGAGCCTGTTCTCGATGCTTTCGGGATGTCCCATCGTCTCCGTCACAGGAGGTATGACATCTGCCGGTTCTTTCTTGCTGTCCTTGGGTTTCACATACTTGGAGGTAGCGTCGAAAATCTTCTTGGATTCCATGAAACTGATGGCCTGGTAACTCCTCCCGTCAAAACCACCGAGGACCTGCTTCCTCCTCGATTCGTCCCCGGAACCCTGCAGGCATGCATCGCATGCGCTATTCGAGCATTCCGACGATGCATTCTCGAAATAGTATATCTGTACATGGGACTTGTTTCCCAGGCCGGCTTTCTTTTCGAGAAGCTTGACGAGATAGCAGGGTGCCGTGGACCCCTTGAAAAGGATCCTTTCTTCTTCGAAAAGGAGGGCGGTGCTGGTAAAGAGAAGGAAGTCATACACATCATCGAGTATCTTCACAGCCCCCGAGTCCAGGGGGGCCTTCGCCTTGCCGGCAGACATCCCGTCCCGGGCCTTGCCCGGGTCGCCTCTGACCACGGTCAAGCGTATGAGGATTCCTTTCTGGAGTATGCCTGCAGGATCGAGGTTCCCGAAGAGATACGATGAGGTGCTGTCCATAAGATCTCTCTCGTTTGGGTGAACAGGTGTGTCCTTTCCCGAGATCTCGGAGCTTCCAAGGTAGGATAGTTCCTGATCTACCTTCACCTTAAGCTCGGGGAAAGAAGAGGAAAGCTGGTTTCCCTCGACCGATCTCTGGATCTCGTACCGGTTCAGCTCAGCACAGGCTGCAAGGACGATGGCTACAAGAACAAGGAGAATGTTTCGCGCATATGTCTTCATATGATCTTTCCTCTTGCCAGGGAAAATACGATGCGAATACACCTTAAAAACCCGCACTGTTCACTGGGAGACTTCTACCCGCTTTCAAAGGAAGCGGTCAAGGTTGATTTCACGCGCCGGTCATTACGCAGCGGCATTTCCGTCTCAAGATGTCCTGGCCATGACATGATGAAAGGCCGTGACTCCCCCGAAGAAGCCCTTCGAAAGCTGTTGTATTTACTACACCATGAGAAATATAAACGATGCAGATTTGCAACATGTCTCGTGACCCCGATTCGGTAATCCATTAATTTTCGGTTAATTTTGATCATGGTACAATTATTGTATTGACGTACATAAAAATTTCATGAGTAAGATACTGTTCAGGGTATGAGGGCACTTCATTTAGGTAATGTGAAAATGGGTTCAGTACATATATGCGCTGACCTATTCTCCAGAAATCGATCAAAACCATTGTAGGAGGAAATCATGAGGAAATTTATGATGTTTCTGATGGTGTTGGCTCTGGCATTCACCTTTGCCGTACCGGCATTCGCCTTTGAGAACATCTTTGGCGGGTACTGGAGAACCAGGATGTACATGGACAAGAACTTCACCGGTGAGGACGAGACCGAGGCGGCTGACGTTACCCAGGTCGACACGAGGACCAGGCTGTACTACACCGCGAAGTTCAGCGACAACTTCAAGTTCGTCAACAAGTTCGAGATGGACGCAGTCTGGGGCGACTCCGCTTATGGCGACATCGGTGCCGACGGCGTCAAGGTCGAGGTAAAGAACTCCTATGCTGATATGACGTTTGACAGGACCAACGTAAAACTGGGTGTACAGGGGACCACGCTCTGCCGCGGCTTCCTCTTCGACGATGACTTTGCCGGCGCGGTCGTGACCGTCAAGGCCAGCGACACCCTGTCCATCCCCTTCATCTGGATCAAGGCCTTTGAGGGTGGCTATGGCCTCGATGCCAACGATGCGGATTTCGATTACTACGCCATCTACCCGACCATGAGCCTTGGCAAGGCAACGGTGAAGCCGATCTTCCTGTATGCTTACTCCAAGGATTCATCCAACTTTGACAACTTCTACACCAATCCCTTCGGCGAGGATCTCACGGAGATCGGCCTTTTCTTCCTGGGTGCCGATGTCGATGTGAACGTGGGACCGGCAAGCGTGTGGTTCACCGGTATCTATGAGGGTGGGTCAGTTGATATCGAGACCGAAGTAGAGACCGACAGTGTCGATGTCAAGGCATACCTCCTTGCACTTGGCGCCAGCACCGACGTCGACAAGCTGAGCATTCATGGTCAGGCCTTCTATGCCAGCGGGTACGACTCCGGCAGCGACTACGAGGGGTTCTGGGTTCCCGCAGGCCAGAGCTACTACTGGGCCGAGATCATGGGTTATGGACTGATTGACAACCAGGTTTCCGCCGGATCATGCGCCGACCAGATCAGCAACATCATGGCGCTCAACCTCGGGGCATCCATGAAGGCCACCGACAAGCTGACCCTGGGCGCAGACCTCTGGTTCGCACAGCTCGCAGAAGACGATGCCAACGGCAACAGCGATCTGGGCACCGAAATCGACCTCAGCGCCAACTATGCACTTCTCGACAACGTATCCCTGGATGTCGTGGCCGCCTACCTCTTAGCCGGCGATGCGACCACCATGGAATCAGCCGACGATGCAGACCCGATGGAAATCGGGGCTCAGGTCTCCTTCAGCTTCTAAGGTCATCGTTCCTGTTTATCACAAGGGGGCTGGTTCATCGAACCAGCCCCTTGTCCCCTTCTGAACGACACCGTGATTCCATGGCCGGAATGCAATGCGCCGGGGTCTGATCCCGTGATACATCCCTGACAAAACACCCTGACGATCGATGCATTTGTGCATAGACTGTGCAGGTATGCATCACCAGGGTCTGTCGACAGGTACGCATCAATCCTGTAATCCCTCCATTCATGAACTGCTGGCAGGTATGATGACCCCTTCGAAGGCCTCGGCCACTGCTTCGGAACGATCTTATCCACCGCTGCCGGTTTGGTCCGGGTATAGCCGCACTGCAGAGATCCATGACGAGGTACCCCCTTCCGGCAGACAATCGAAGATCAAGCATGAATCACGAGGGCATGGTACCGCAGGTTCTTGACATGATCCCGACTATCCTGCATATCCCAGGGCAGTGAACATGCGGCGGGTCCAGGATCAAGAGCCTGGCCGGCGGAATTGTCCCCGGGGGGCACGGATGAGTGGCGAAAAGGCATACTGCATGGTCATGTGCGCATGCCCGGACAGCGTTCTCGCTGAGAAGCTCGCTGGATCGCTCGTGGCCAACAAGTTCGCGGCCTGTGTTCAGATACTCCCCATACGGAGCTTTTACCAGTGGAAGGGAGCCGTCTGCCGCGACGAGGAAGTGCTTCTTCTCATCAAAACGAGGGGCTCCCTCTACGGGGAGGTCGAGGCCTTCATCGCGCGGTCCCATCCCTATGAGGTTCCTGAAATCGTGAGATGCGAGATCACGGGCGGTCTTCAGAGATACCTCGCATGGATCGACGACGTGACCAGCCAGGACCTTGGATAAAGTGTCATTGACACACGGGTAAGGTTTTACGTATCGTTGAGGTGCACGCGGGGCGAGCACCGTGTGCAGTGCAGTGATTTCCTTATGCAGGGGCGGCCATGATCATCAGCTTTGTCCAGACCAAGGGCGGTACGGGGAAGAGCACGCTTGCCCTCAACACGGCATTCTCGAACCATATGAACCGGGTCTTCACGTCGGTGGCCCTGGTGGAACTCGACCCCCAGGGGACCCTGAGGACCTGGTGGCACGAACGGTCGGAACTCGGCAGAGACCCGGGCAGGGTATCGTTCCACCATATCTCGAGCAGCCAGAAGGAGGTCTTTGCCGACGGCATCAAGGCGATCGCCGCACACAACGACCTGATCGTCATGGATATCCCCGGGGAGAGCACGGGCAAGCTCCATACGCGTTTTGCCTGCGCCGTGTCCGACCTCGTCATCATCCCCATGAGGACCTCCACCAATGACGAGGCTGCCTTTGCAGACAACCTCTACCCCATCATCAAGGAGGTGATCAAGATCGACCCCGGGAAGAAGGGAGGCTTCCACGTTCTGCCCTCCTTCACTCATCCCAAGGCGAACAGGGACACCATCGTGGGATACTTCACCGATATCCTCCCGCCCCACGTGGGTTGTCTGCGGGCCATTTATCCGGACAGGTCGGTCTATGAAAACTTCAATCGTGACGGCGCGACCCTGTACGAGTACGCCGATTCGGTGAAGGAGAACAAACGGTATTCAAAGCAGGCGCTTTCGGCCGCAGGGGATGTCGAACAGATCGCACAGATCATAACGCAGATGCTGGAGAACAACCATGTCTCTTCCCAGAAAAAGAAAAAGGCTCTATGAGAACCAGGTCCCGGTCGAGGAGAATCAGTCCGGCCGGCACACAAAGAAATCTTCGGGAAATCCTTCATCCGGGGTGTCGGCAAGGACCACCCAGATGCAGAAGGCCTTCGAGATCGTGGACCACATCGAGCACACGCACGATGCCCCTGAAGTGCCGGAAACCGCAGCACCCCGTCGGCCGCCGGTCCGCGGAGAATCGCCCGACCCGGAAGGATTCAGGATGAAGGTGTCTCTCGGGACCGACCCCGGCGTACCCCAGACCGGCGACAACGGCCCCGGGGGTCCAGCGGAACCGTTCATCGAGGTGAGGCTCACGATCCCGGCCTTCCTCTGGAAGGTGCCTGTCCTGGGGGGCGTCGCCAGGAGTCTTGTCCGGAGGATCTCGAAGGAACAGGCCTGATCGACCGGCGCCGTGCCCCTCGACCCCTGGATAGGTCGGTTCCCGGCCCTTTTCGAAAGACCCGAGACCACCATTGAGTTTTCCCTGGAGACTTGCTATAAACCCAGACACTGAACTCTCACAAAGCAGGCACATGGGCACGAAGACACGATATACAGGCATCCTCTTCCTTGCATGGTTCATTACCGTAGCGGCCTGCCAGAGCTCACGTGCAGCCCCTGAATCCCTGGGCCCGTCCGACTACATCAAGGTCATCACACCCCTTGCCGAGCACAGCCGGGTGGCCGTCGAGATCATCAAGGATCTCAAGAGGAATCACTTCCGCAAGGTATCCATCGACGATGCCCTCTCCAGCAAGGTCTTCGAACGGCTGCTGAGCGACATCGACGCTTCTCGGCTCTACTTCCTCGCATCAGACATCAAGGAATTCGAACCCTACCGCAACCGCCTCGATGACGCCTTCCTCAGGGGGGACATGAAGCCGCCCTTCAGGATCTTCAACCGATATCAGGAAAGGCTGGCCCAACGCCTCATCTTCACCATCAAGCATGCGGACAGTGGGCTCAAGGACCTGAACCTCGAAAAGGACGAGTTCTTCGAGACCGATCGGGAAAAAGCACCCTGGCCTTCATCTCAGGCCGAGCTCGAAGGGCTGTGGCTCAAGGCCCTCAAGCACGAGGTCATCAACATGAGGCTCGAAGGCACGCAGATGGACGAGATCGCTCGGACCTTGTCCAAGCGTTACTGGAACCAGCTCAGACGTCTCCGGCAGAACACCAGCGAGGATGTCTTCCAGATATCCGTGAACGCTCTTACAGCCTGCTATGATCCCCACACCTCGTATTTCTCGCCCCGATCATCCGAGAACTTCAACATCAACATGAGCCTGTCTCTGGAAGGTATCGGCGCCATGCTCACGGCGGACAACGAATATACCAAGGTCGTCCACCTGGTGCCTGGCGGGCCTGCCGACAAGTCCGGCCTCATCAAACCCAATGACCGTATCCTCGGAGTCGGCCAGGGTTCCGAGGGAGAGATCGTCGACGTGGTGGGATGGCGGCTCGATGACGTTGTGGACCTCATCCGCGGTCCCAAGAACACAATGGTCAGACTCAAGGTCATCCCCGCCTCCGCCAGCGATGAGCACCAGACCAAGGTCATCAGGCTGGTACGGAGCACCGTCAGGCTGGAGGACCAGGCAGCGAGCAAGGACATCATCGATATCAAGAGGAAAGACCGGACCTACAGAATAGGCGTCATCCACGTCCCCACGTTCTACCTCGACATCAAGGCGATGCAGTCCTACACGAACAACTACAAGAGCACCACGCGTGACGTGAAACGCATCCTGAACGAGCTGTCCATGCAGAAGGTGGATGGAGTGGTCGTCGATCTCAGGGACAACGGCGGCGGCCTGCTCCACGAGGCGAACACCCTGACGGGCCTGTTCATAAAGGGCGGCCCCACGGTACAGATCCGCTCGGCCGACGGCGATACCGAGACCCTCTATGACCGGGATCCGAGTATTTCCTACACGGGTCCTCTCGCGGTGATCATCAGCAGGATGAGCGCCTCCGCCTCGGAGATATTTGCCGGCGCCATCCAGGATTACGGCAGGGGGATCATCATAGGAGACAACAGTTTCGGCAAGGGCACGGTCCAGACGCTGCTCTCCCTGTCCAGGGGACAGATCAAGGTGACCACGTCGAAGTTCTACCGCATCTCCGGCGAGAGCACCCAGCATCGCGGTATCGTGCCGGACCTGGAGTACCCGGACATGTACGACAGAGAGAGCATAGGCGAAAGCACCCTCAAGGACGCGCTGCCCTGGGATGTCATCGGGGCAGTGCCCCATTTCACCTATGGCGATATCGCCTCATACAAGGCTCAGCTCAGGTCCTCGTACAAGGCCCGTATGGAACGTGATCCCGACTACGTGTACATGAACGAGATGAATGAATATCTGAAGGCATCCCGGGAAAAGACACGGGTGTCACTGAAGCTGTCCACGCGGATCAAGGAAAAGAAGAAGGCCGAGGACGACAGGCTGGCCATTGAGAACAGGCTTCTCAAGGCCAAGGGCTTGAAGCCCGTCACGAGCGTCGATGACCTCGACGAGGACAAGGATGACGCCCAGCAGAGGACCAAACCGACCAAGCAAGACGCGGAACTGGTCGAGAGCGGGAACATACTGGTCGACTTCATCACGCTCAGGGGCAAGAAAAACGGGTCAGGAGCCCTCAGGATAGGCATACAATAGGGCGCGCTGCCTGCATCGAGGTAGGTGATGCGAATACTGGTTACAGGTGGAGCCGGGTACATCGGGAGCCATACCTGTGTCGAACTTCTCGACGCCGGTCATGAGGTCACCGTCGTAGACAACCTGATGAACTCGAAGGAGGAGGCGCTGCGGAGGGTGCAGGAGATCGCCGGCAGATCGCTGACCTTCCACCGGGCGGACCTCCTCGATCGCCGGGCCGTCAGGGAAATCTTCTCCTCGGGACAGATCGACGCCGTGATACACTTCGCCGGGCTGAAGGCGGTGGGGGAATCGGTCCAGGTCCCGCTCTCTTACTACCACAACAACATCACGGGCACCCTCGTCCTCTGCGAGGTCATGGCGGAGCACGCGGTCAGGAATATCGTGTTCAGCTCTTCCGCCACGGTCTACGGCGACCCGTCGTCGGTGCCGATACGGGAGGACTTCCCCCTGGGACCAACGAATCCCTACGGCCGCACCAAGTGGATGATCGAGGAGATCCTCAGGGATCTCCATACCTCGGACCCGTCCTGGAATATGGTGCTCCTGCGCTACTTCAACCCCATCGGGGCCCACGGCAGCGGCCGCATCGGCGAGGACCCCCAGGGCATTCCCAACAACCTGCTGCCGTTCATCGCCCAGGTGGCCGTCCAGAGGCTGCCGGAGCTCAAGGTCTTCGGCAACGACTACCCCACCCCGGACGGCACCGGCGTGCGCGACTACATCCATGTGGTGGATCTTGCCAGGGGTCATCTCGCCGCACTCAGATGTCTCTCGGCAAGGGGCGGGGTCAAGGTCTACAACCTCGGGACCGGCCGCGGATACAGCGTCCTCGAGATCGTGAAGGCCTTTGAACAGGCCTCCGGCAGGAAGATCCCCTACTCCGTCGTCGGCAGGAGAGAGGGCGACATCGCAACCTGCTATGCCGATCCGTCCAGCGCGAACAGGGAGCTCGGGTGGAAGGCCGAATACGGTATCGACGTCATGTGTTCAGACACCTGGAGATGGCAGTCCGGCAACCCTGAAGGGTACTGAAGACCGGCATGGGTCTCATCAAGGGAACCTTCAGCACTGCGAGGGACAGGGCCTCTTCAGCCCTTCTCCGCCAGCTCGCCGAAACATACATGAGGAAGTACGGCAGAGTCGAGGGTATCGATATCGATTCCTCACGGAAGACGATCGATGCGAAGATCCTCCTTTACGGCGAAACAGAACCCATAACCCTGAGCATCTCCCGGTACGAGATCATCCACGTGGACGGCCATCACAGCGTCATAGCACACGGAGTCAGTGCATCCAGGGAATGGATCGGGTTGCTCGCGAGGGACTGCATCGAGGGCCGCCCGATACGAATCCCGTCATCCCTGGCGCGGGCCCTGTCGTTTCTTGCATGAAGCGATCCTTGCAATTCATCAGGAACTTTTATAGGGTGAGTGGCCAGTTGGCCCTTACGGGTGGGAGGTTTCATCCGACATGCTGCTGAAAAATATCCTGAGCTGCACACCGACCACGTTCAGCTTCGAATTCTTCCCACCCAAGACCGATACGGCATGGGAGCACCTCTTCCACACCATTGCCGACCTCATGCCGCTGAGTCCTTCCTGGGTCAGCGTCACCTACGGTGCCGGTGGGACCACCAGGGAAAATACGCACAGGCTCGTCGTACGGCTGAACAAGCAGACCGACCTCACCGTGGTCTCCCACCTCACCTGCGTCGCATCCACCAGAGAGGACATCCACGCGATCCTCGACCACTACGAAGCCAACGGCATCGATAACATCCTCGCGTTACGGGGAGATCCCCCCGCGGGACAGACACGGTGGACGGCGGCCCCCGGCGGATTCCGCTATGCATCCGACCTGGTCTCCTTCATCAAGGACCATTTTCCCCGCATGTGCATCGGGGTTGCCGGTTTCCCTGAGGGCCACCCGGAGACCCCGAACCGACTCAGGGAGATCGACTATCTCAAGGCCAAGGTCGATGCAGGGGCGGACTTCATCATCACGCAGCTCTTCTTCGACAACCGGGATTTCTATGATTTCCGTGAACGTTGTGAACTCGCAGGCATCACCGTCCCCATCATCGCGGGCATCATGCCCATCATCACGAGAAGCGGTATGATCCGCATGGCCGAACTGGCGGCCGGATCGCGATTCCCCGCCGGACTGCTGCGCGCCCTGAACGGCGCTCGTTCACCCGAAGATATCGAACGGGTGGGAGTGAAATGGGCCACGGACCAGGTGCGCGACCTCCTTGAAAACAGTGCCAGAGGTATCCATTTCTACACGCTCAACAATGCCCGCGCCACCCTGAGGATCTATGAAGGGCTCGGCCTATCCGGGGCCTGCCGCACGGGTGCGTGAGAATCAACCTGATCCAGGAAAGGGAGGGTGGTCATGGGACATGATGAGGACGGTGCCGGGCCGGATCCGGAGCATGACACCGCCGACCAGGAAGAGTACCACGAGCTCATCGTCGACGGAACCCTCGACCTCCACATGTTCAGCCCGAGAGATACGAAGCGACTGGTCCCTGACTATCTGGAGGAGTGCCGGGAAAAGGGGATCCTCTCCGTCCGGATCATCCACGGCAAGGGAACCGGTGCCCTGCGCAGGACCGTGCACGCCATCCTCCAGCGACTTCCCTGGGTCGTATCGTACAGGCTCGCCTCCGACTGGGAGGGAGGCTGGGGTGCGACGGTCGTGTCCCTGGAACCCTGCGGTGACACGTCACCAGGGAAGAAATAGTTGCCGCTTGATCATTCGCCACCAAAAGGAGTAGTATCTTCACGAGGAAAAGAAACCATCATCATCACAATACAGGAGGGTTCTATGGTTATGAGAAAAGCTTTCGTAGTGGTGTTCGCACTGTTCTTCCTCGCATCCTCGGTATATGCTGCGGATGTGGCCGGCGTCACGATGCCCGATACCATGAAGGCCGGCGACACTGATCTTGTCTTCAACGGCGGCGGGAAACGCACCAAGTTCATGATGAAGGTCTATGCGGTGGGGCTTTACCTCAAGCAGAAGAGCTCCGACGCCGATGCGATCATGAATGCGGACGAGCCCATGGCCATCAGGCTTCAGATCACCTCGGGCCTGGTGACACCGGACAAGATGAAGTCTGCCATCGATGAGGGCTTCGAGAATGCAACCGGCGGCAATGTGGCTCCGATCCAGGCCAAGGTCGATGCCTTCACCGCCATCTTCAAGGATCTTTCGAACGGCACTGTCTACAATTTCATCTATGTACCCGGCAAGGGTGTGGAAGTCTACAAGGGAGACAATCTCTCGTCCGTGATCCAGGGGCTGGACTTCAAGAAGGCGCTGTTCGGCATCTGGCTCGGCAAGAAACCGGCCCAGAACGACCTGAAGGCACTGATGCTCGGAAAATAACCCTTCCATGAAGATCTCGGGCCTGTGGTCTCGAACGACCACAGGCCTTTCTTCTCTTCGGAGATCCGCCGTGCGTATCCTGTACCCGTGAGAAGCCATGAAGAACATCCTGCGCAGATGGGCAAAGCACTATTTCTCGGATCCCCAGTTCATGATCCTGGTCATGCTGCTCCTGGGCGGGTTCCTGATCATCCTTTTCTTCGGCGGGATGCTCATCCCTGTATTCGTCTCCATCATTGTCGCACTGCTGCTGGACAGCCTCATCAACTGGCTTACCCGTTATAACGTGCGCAGGAATGTCGCGGTCTATCTGGTCTTCATCCTCTTCCTCATCCTTTTCCTTGATCTGTTGGTCATCATGCTCCCCATCATCTCGCACCAGATAGCCGAACTGATGCAGGATCTCCCTGTCATGATCGGCAGGATGAAGGCCGAGCTGCTTCTGCTTCCACAGAAGTTACCCGGGGTCATTTCGGAAGAACGGATTGCACGGACCATCTCCATGCTCAGCGCTGAATTCCAAGGCCTGGGAAAAAACATCATCAAGATATCCGTCTCTTCGGTGCGCGGCATGATCGAGGTCCTCGTCTATATCATCCTCGTGCCCTTCCTTGTTTTCTTCTTTCTGAAGGACAAGGAAGCCATCCTCGACTGGTTCAGAAAGCTCATGCCTGAAGAACGCGGGCTAGCCGTCATCGTTTGGGATGAGGTCTATGACCAGTTCTTCAACTACCTGAGAGGCAAGATCCTCGAAATCCTGTTCGTCTGGGCCATCAACTACGCTGCCTTTGCCTTTCTCGGGCTCAAATACTCCATCATCCTCTCAATGCTGGTCGGTGTGGCGGTACTGGTTCCCTACATCGGTTCGGCCGTTATGTTCGTGCCCGTCGTCCTCGTAGCCTTCTTCCAATGGGGCATCAGCGCAAACATGATATCCATCGTCATCGCATATGCCGTCATGCATGCCCTCGACGGCAATCTCATAGCACCGCTCCTGCTCTCAAAGGTCGTCAAGATGCACCCCATCGCCATCATCATCGCGATTCTCATCTTCGGGGGCCTCTGGGGCTTCTGGGGGCTGGTCTTTGCCATACCTATAGCCACACTGCTGCACGCCGTGCTCAAGGCATGGATCGGAACAGCCACTGCACTGGAGAAATTGTCGTCCTCCGTTTCACCCTTCGACCGGTAACCTATCGCTTCGTAGAACAGCCGTGCACATGGTCCCAGTCGTCTTCTCAGGGCACCTACCCCTGAGCGGAGGATCAATTTATGGAATGCATCCTTCCTTCCGATAGAGAAAAAGAGGTGTGGATAGGGTGTGTTTTTGAATGGTTATGCGTTATATCGCTTATGGCGGAAGATCCCCTGAAAAGGAAGGCCCGAGATCGTGAGCAGTGCATACGACCTTCCTAAAGGGATCCACATTCTCATTGCCGATGCAAGCGCAGTCGTGCGCCGCATCCTGTCCCGAGAACTCGAGAGGTCCGGGGCGGTGATCTCCCTCGTCGATGACGGGGAGAAGGCCCTCAAAAGGACGACGACGGGCGAGTTCGACCTGGTCATAGCTGACATGGATCTCCCCGGTATCGGGGGAATCGAACTGTGCAGAAGGCTCAAGGCAAACCAGCGAACCCAGCAGATTCCCGTCGTCATCATGGACTCGCAGGAGTCGGAAGACGCCGTCAAGAGAGGGTACCATGCCGGGGCCACTGCATGCATATCCAAGATACAGCCCAAGGACACCCTGCTCGACGACATCGCCAATGTCCTGAAAAAGGCCACCTTCCAGAAAGGTCGCCTGATCCTGGTCGTCGACGACTCGCTCACGGTGCGGTCTCTGGTGAGCAAGAGCCTCAAGGGCGCTGGCTTCTCGATCATTCAGGCGGAAAACGGCAGGGTGGCCATGGAGATCATGAGACATGAGAAGCCGGATCTCATCCTCAGCGATATCGACATGCCGGAAATGAGCGGTGAGGCCTTCTGCCAGGCAGTTCATGCAGACCCTGTATTCGCTTCCATACCATTCGTTGTCATGAGCGCCAACAACCAACGACCCATCATGAGGCGCATGCTTCAGCTCGGGGCCGACTCCTACCTGGTGAAACCCTTCAATGTGGAACAGCTCGTTATCACGGTGGAGAAACTGCTCTCGGACCAGCTGCTCCTCCTTCACAAGGAAAAGGAACGTCTCGAGATCGAACAGAGGCTCATCCTGGCGAGCATAACGAGCCTGTGCAACGCCCTGGAGGCACGGGATTCGTATACCAGGGGGCACTCGGAAGCGGTCTCGGACATCGCCAGCAGGATTGCCCTGCAGATGGGTATCCCCCGTGAGGAGGTCGAACTGATCCGTCTCGGCGGGAAGCTCCACGACCTGGGAAAGATTGGTGTCATCGACAGTGTCCTGCTGAAGCCAGGCAAGCTCTCCGACGAAGAGTTCGCCATCATTAAACGGCATCCCGTCATCGGAGGGGAGATCCTCAGGCCCGTTCCTTCAATGGCACCCATCCTCCCCATCGTCCTGTACCACCACGAACGCATCGACGGGAAAGGATACCCCGAAGGCCTCACGGGGTCATCGATACCCCTGTGGGCACGGATCACCGCGGTAGGCGATACCTACCACGCCCTCACGAGCGACCGGCCCTACCGCAAGGGTATGCCCCGGGACAAGGCCCTCGAGATTATCCAGCAGGCGAGTGGAACCCAGCTTTGTCCGGACTGCGTGGACGCCTTCATGGCCATGGAGTTTCGGGACGGCCTGCCTGTCTGCCCGGAGAAGGCATCTTCCGACACTGACATCGATTCCCCCGAGGAGGAGGCGACAGGGTCCTGCAGGGATGCCCGTGCATCCTGAGAAAACCTGTCTTCACGCAGGATTTATCTCAAGAAATACGTTGCATTCACCCGATCTTTTGATTATGTATCCTCAAGGAAACCCTAAGACGTATTGTCCTGCGCCTCCTCGGAGACGCAGGGAATGAGAGGGGTATGAGAAGGAACATCGTACACGAGGGAGCGGAGCAGCTCACCTACGAAATTCGGCAGATCGTCGCTGTCGCGGAAGACCTCCAGAGGCTCGGGGTGGAGATCACCTGGGAGAATATCGGTGATCCCATAGCAAAAGGGGAAAAGCTTCCCTCGTGGATGAAGGACATCATCAGTTCCCTGGTATCGGATGACAAGACCTTTGGGTACGTGGCCACCCAGGGTGTGGCCACCTCACGCCAGTTCCTGGCCGACATGGTGAACCGGCGCGGCGGGTACCAGGTGACAAGGGATGACATAATCTTCTTTGACGGCATCGGCGATGCCATCGCCAAGATCTTCGGCTACCTCAAGCGTGAGGCCCGGGTCATCGGCCCCTCCCCTGCCTATTCAACCCATTCGTCCGCCGAGGCGGCACATTCAGGGTACGAACACCTCACCTATGAACTCGACCCGAACAACAAATGGATGCCCGACCTTACGGACCTCGAGAACAAGATCAGGTACAACGACTCCATCGCGGGTATCCTCATCATCAACCCTGACAACCCCACCGGGGCGGTCTATCCCAAGGACCTCCTCCAGAAGATGGTGGATATCGCGCGCCGCTACAGGGTGTTCATGATCTGTGACGAGACCTACATGAGGCTCGTCTACGGCGGCGTGAGGACAGCCCACCTGAGCGAGGTCATCGCAGACGTGCCCGGGATCGCCCTGCGAGGCATCTCGAAGGAATATCCCTGGCCTGGAGCACGCTGCGGCTGGATCGAGGTCTTCAACCAGGACAAGCTGAATTTCAAGCGCTACATCAAGAGCCTTGTCAATGCCAAGATGCTGGAGGTCTGCTCCACGAGCCTGCCCCAGTACTCCATCCCCCTGGTCATGGGCGATCCCCGCTACGAGGAACACCTTGCCTCACGAAGGGCTGAATACGAGCGCAGGGCCCTGGAGGCGTGGGAAATCTTTTCCGGGGTGGAGGGGATCCGCGTGAACAAGCCCCAGGGAGCGTTCTACATGTCGGTGCTCTTCGAGGACAGCGTGCTGAACAACCGGCAGACCCTCCCCATCGAGAACCCCAGGGCGCTGGAATACGTGGAGAACAAGGTGAAGGGCGTGGAGGTGGACAAACGCTTCGTATACTATCTGCTGGGCTCCAAGGGTATCTGCGTGGTGCCCCTGACCGGTTTCTGCTGCAACAGGAAGGGGTTCAGGGTCACGCTGCTCGAAACCGACGATGCAAAGCGCAGATGGACCTTCCAGACCATCGCTGACGGGATACGGGAGTATATCGCGTCCACGGGCACGACCCTGTTCTCGACCCGGTCCGCTGTCTGAGGCCCTTTCCAGCAGAATGATGACCCGGGAGCGGGGGGGCAATCCCCCGCTCTTCCTCGATGAGGAGAGGCATGAAAGCCCGCTCCAGAACGATATCCCTGGTGTCCCGGTCCGAGATCGTCTCCGGGATACTGTCTCTCCCCGATGCACGGGAACCATCGCCGGCCCTCATAGTCTGCCACGGCGCCCTTGATTTCAAGGAGAACTTCGCCGAACTCTGCGAATACCTGGGCGCCCGGGGCATGGCGACCCTGGCCCTGGACATGCATGGCCACGGGGCGAGCGGCGGCAAACGGTACCACGTGAACATGCACGACTGGGTTTCCGATATCGGCACCGCACTCGATCATCTCGTCGCATTGCCTGAGATCAGGGAGAACGGCATAGGCGCTTTCGGTTTTTCCTCTGGTGGGACGGCTGTCCTGGAGGCAGCGGCCCTCGACCGGAGGATCCGGTGTCTCATCACGCTGGATGCCACGGTGAACAACACCCTGGGCCTCCTTGACACCTGCGTCGTCTCCTTCCTGAACGCCCTGGGGTGGGTTAAGCGAGCCGTCACCGGGGAAGACCTCAGGCTCTCCCTGACTAAGGCATTCAGCAAGGTGCCTGCGACATCCGATCCCGTGTTCAACAGGTCATGGCAGGATGACCCCAGGGTCCGCAGGATGTGGTCCTCGGTGCCGTTTCCCGGGTTCAAGGCATCCTTCATGGTGGACACCATCAGGAGGGTGCACCGGATCCAGGCCCCCGTCCTGGTGATCCATGGCGAAAACGACCAGGTGGACCGCCCTGAATCGGCCAGGATGCTTTACGAGTCCCTGACGTGCCCCAAGGGACTCTCCATCATCCCGGGTAACGGCCACATGGGCCATCGGGACCTGAACAGGGCTGCAGTGTTCAACCTGACCGCACAGTGGGCGCTGACATACCTTCTTTGAGATAATGCCCCTGCTGTGATATCTTTCCTGTCAACCCATGTTCCTCCCTGTGACCAGAGAAGAGATGCACGCCCTCGGCTGGGAACGGCTCGATGTCATCCTGGTCACCGGGGACGCCTATATCGACAGCCCCCACATCGGGATCGCCGTGGTGGGCAAGGCCCTTCTCGGGGCAGGGTTCCGGGTGGGCATCATCCCCCAGCCGGATACTGCCACTGATGCGGATATCCTCAGGCTCGGCGAACCGGCCCTGTTCTGGGGCGTCACCGGCGGGAGCATCGACTCCATGGTGGCCAACTACACCCCCCTGAAGAAACGGAGGAGGTCTGACGATTACACGCCCGGAGGCATGAACACGAAACGCCCCGACAGGGCGGTCATCGCCTACACCAACCTCATCAGGAGGTTCTCCCGCGCGAGGGTGCCCGTCGTGCTCGGAGGCATCGAGGCGAGCCTGCGGCGCATAGCCCACTACGACTTCTGGTCGGACAGCATCCGCAGATCGATCATCTTCGACGCGAAGGCAGACATCCTCATCTACGGCATGGGTGAATACCCGGCCGTGGACCTGGCCCGGGCGCTCTCGTCCGGCCATGAGTACAAAGACATGAGAGGGATCTGTCGCATCGGCAGAGACAGGCCTGCCGGGTACGTGGAGCTGCCTGCCTACGAGGCCGTCCGTGACGACATGGACGCCTTTACCGAGATGTTCCTCGCATTCTCGCGCGGCACCGGCCGGGGCATGTACCAGCGGCACGCCGACCGTTTCCTGATCCACAACCCGCCATGGCCGGTACTGTCGGAGAAGGAACTGGACGACGTCTTCGCCCTCGACTTCGAGCGGGAGGTTCACCCCCACGACCGTGCCCGAGGCGTTGTGAAGGCCGTCGAAACCATCCGGTTCTCCATCACCACCCACCGGGGGTGCATGGGTAAATGCAACTTCTGCTCCATCAGCGCCCATGAAGGTCCTGCCGTGATCTCGCGCAGCGAGGCATCCATTCTGTATGAAGCACGACGGCTCGCCGGGCATCCTCTCTTCAAGGGCACCATTCAGGACGTGGGTGGACCCACTGCCAACATGTACAAGGCGACGTGCTCCAGAAGGGCCGCAGGGATGTGCCAGGACCGGAGATGCCTGTACCCGGAACCATGTCCCTATCTCGACATCGACCACCAGCCACAGACCGAGCTCCTGCGGCGACTGCGTTCTCTCGATGGTATCGGAAAGGTTTTCGTGGCATCGGGCATCAGACACGACCTGGTGTGTTCTGATGCAAGACACAAGACGGCATACCTCGAGGAACTTGTCTCGCACCACGTGTCCGGCCAGCTGAAGCTCGCTCCGGAGCACTGCGTACCGACCGTGCTGGAGAAGATGGGCAAACCGGGCACCGACTCGTTGCTCGAGTTCAGGGATCACTTTTCCAGGATTTCCCGTCAGGCGGGCAGGAGACAGTTCCTCACCTATTACTTCCTCGCCGCACACCCGGGGTGTACGGAGTCCGACATGAGACGACTCAGGGCATACATCGACAGGCACCTGAAGCTCACCCCGGAGCAGGTTCAGATCTTCACACCCACCCCGTCGACCGTCTCGACGCTCATGTACTGCACGGGAAAGGACCCCTTCACCGGGGACCGGATCTATGTGGAGAGGGACCCTGTCCGCAAGCAGCGGCAGAAGGATATCCTCACGAAAAAGGAGGAGAGACCGGATCATGAGAGACGACCACGGCCCCGACGATGAATCCCGGCAGCCGGAGGAGCTCAAGAAGAGCAAGACCATGCGCAAGAAGGAGATGCTCGAGCTGCAGAAGCTCGGGGAGCGGCTGATCGACCTCCCCGCGAGCTATCTGAAGAAGTCGGGCATCCCCGGCGAACTGCTGGAGGCCGTACTCGCGGCGAAGAAGATCTCCACCTTCGGTGCAAGAAAGAGGCAGAGGCAGTACATCGGCGCCATCATGCGAGAAGTGGACCCCGATCTCATCAGGCGCACGCTGGACGAGTTCGGACAGACGGCAATGAAATGAGAAACCGACGGGGGAGATACCGGAAGGAGGAGGCAATGAAGAGCATTCCACGAACGGCGCTGGCCGCAGCGATCGTCCTGACATGCATGTTCGTCCTTGCCCTGTGCGGGTGCGAGGGCAGCGATGCACGGAAGTCCATCACCGGCACCGTGGAGGACCTTGTCGGCACGAAGGCCATCGAGAGGGGTGAACGGATGAAGAAGGACATGGACCGTGCCATGGAGGAGGAGGCCCGGAGACTCCTCAAGGTGGACGGTAGCGATCCGGGAGAATCGTCACGGGGGCAGCATGAAGAGTAGGACATGTTCCTCCGTACATGAAGCCAGCTTGCCCCGTGGTCGAGCAGGCGGTATAATGACGGGGACACATCGCATCACCATGCACTGAGGAGGGAACCACCATGTCCTACAACGGCAAGGTCGTCTGGATAACCGGCGCTTCCTCGGGCATAGGCGAGGCCCTGGCGTATGCACTCGCAGCCACGGGAGCGAAACTCGTCCTGTCCGCCCGAAACGAAAAGAGACTCGACGAGGTCAGACTCGGGTGCCCGTCGCCGGACAGCCACCTCGTCCTCCCCCTCGACCTCGAACGATCCGGGGACTTTGATTCGTGCGCACGAACCGTGCTCGACAGGTACGGGCAGATCGACGTTCTCGTCAACAACGGCGGCATATCGCAGAGGAGCCTGGCCGCGGACACGAACATGGAAACGGTCCGACGGATCATGGAGACGGACTTCTTCGGGGCCGTGGCACTGACCAGGGCCGTCCTGCCTGCCATGTTCAGGCAGAATTCCGGCCATATCGTGGTCGTCAGCAGCCTCATGGGCAAATTCAGCACGCCGCTGCGCTCCGCGTACGCCGCGGCCAAGCATGCCCTCCACGGGTTCTTCAACAGCCTGCGGGCCGAAGTCCGGGACAGGGGCATCAAGGTCACCATCGTGTGTCCCGGGTTCATCCGTACCGGCATCTCCATCAATGCCCTGTGCGCGGACGGTTCATGCCACGGGATCATGGATGAAGCCCAGGCCGCCGGCATGTCGCCCTCCGGTTGCGCCGAACGGATCATCCAGGCCATGGGAAAGGGCAAGGACGAGGTCCTCGTAGGCGGCAAGGAGGTCATCGGGGTGTACCTGAACCGATTCGTGCCGGGCCTCTTCAACCGCATCATCGCCAGGGCCAAGGTAACCTGAAAAGACCGGAGCCATGATGAGACCTCGCATCCTCGTCATCGGTGCAGGCATGGTGGGCTCCACGAGCGCCGCCTCCATTGCGTCCAGGCGCCTGGGCACGGTGTACCTCCACGACGTCGTGGAAGATCTCGCCCTCGGCAGGGCCATGGACATCAACCACTCGCTGCCCTCGAGCAGCAGCGACTCCCGCGTCGTCGGGTGCAACACACTGGCCGAGGCGGGCAGGGCAGACATCGTGGTCATAACGGCAGGCATGGCGCGCACGGCAGGCATGAGCAGGCTCGATCTGCTCCGCAGCAATGCCGCCGTCATCTCCTCCCTGGCACCGGTTCTCTACGACCAGTGCCCCGATGCACAGGTGCTGCTGGTGACCAATCCCGTCGACGTCCTCACCTGGCACCTCAAGAGCCTCTGTCCGTCCATGCACGTCGCGGGGCTCGGGTGCTCACTGGACATGATCCGTCTCAGGTACCTCATCGCACAGGCTGCGGGCGTATCGGCGGACAGCGTGGGGGCCATGGTGATCGGCACCCACGACGACAACATGGTGCCGCTGGTGAACAGGGCGTCCATAGCCGGGATCCCGGCGAGGGCCTACCTGACCACGGATGATGTCCAGGGGATCGTGAGGATGACGAAGAGCGCCGGGAGCACCATCGTCAACTACATGAAGACCCACAGCGGCCACTATGCTGCCGGAGAAGTGATCGCACTGATCGTTGAGTCCATGGTGCTGGACCGGGGGTTCGTGTTCCCGGTGAGCGTCTGTCTGAAGGGGGAATACGGCTACCGGGACACGTGTCTTGCCCTGCCCTGCATCGTGGGGGCAGAAGGGGTGCGCCGTGTCCTCGAGATGGATCTCGATGGCCAGGAAAAGGCCTCGCTCGACGCGTGCGCCAGGTCCATGGCCGGACAGATCCGCTCATTGATCCCGGTTCGCTCCTGAAAGGGATGTCATGACGGTGAACGTCCGCTGGCTCGGTACGGCAGGAGTCGAGTTCAACCACGAGGGCCGGGTCATCCTCGTCGATCCCTATCTCTCGAGATTGGGAAAGGTCGATATCTTCTTCAGGCCGCTCGTTCCCCTCGAGGGGGCCCTGGACACATACCTCGAAGGCATGACGGGCGACCTCGAGGCGATCGTGTGCGGCCACACCCACTTCGACCACGCCCTGGACATCCCGGGCCTTGCCCGGCGCACGAAGGTGCCTGTCCTGGGGTGCGACAGCCTGGACGCTCTTATGGACATTTCCGGACTTCAGGGCCGGGTCACGGTCTGCAGACCCCACGAGCCGGTGTCTCTCGACAGCGGAGCGACAGTGACCCTCATCCCTTCCCTGCACGGTCTGGTCCTTGGCAGGCTGCTTCTTTTCCTCGGGAACATCGACAGGTCGCTCTCCCCGCCGCTGCGTGCCCACCGGTACCGGCTCGGGTCCATGCACACGGTGAAGGTGGAGCTGGGCGGCACCACGTTCATGCACGTCGGGAGTGCGGGCTTCCTGGAGCGTGACCTCGAGGGCCATCGGTGTGACGTACTGTTTCTCTGTGCCGCGGGCTGGAGGAACACCCCCGGATACCCTGAACGTGTCATCGAGATTCTCAGGCCGTCCATCGTGGTGCCTATCCACTACGACGACTTCTCCCTGCCTCTCGAGCCGGGCAAGGGAATCAGGATACTCAGGTCAGCCGATATCGGCACCTTCACGGAGAGAGTGAGGGCGGCAAGGCATCCCCTCACGACACGACGGATCGAGCCGTGGGTGAAGACTTCATTCTGAAGGGAGTGCATCATGGAAAGGGACAGGATCGGCTGGATCGGAACCGGGGTCATGGGCGCGCCCATGTGCGCCCATCTCATGGGGGCAGGGCATGAGGTCCATGTCTACACGCGTACAAAAAGCAAGGCATCACGCCTGGTCGATCAGGGCGCCGGGTGGTGCGAGTCCCCCGGGGAGGCGGCCCACGGTGCGGAGTTCGTCTTCACCATGGTGGGTTATCCCGCAGACGTGGAGGAGGTCTATTTCTCGGGGAGTGGGATCCTGGAAAATGCCGAGAGAGGTGCCGTCCTCGTAGACATGACCACATCAGAACCCTCCCTGGCCGGGAGGATCAGCGAGGCGGCACAAGAAAGAGGTCTTTACAGCCTGGATGCACCGGTGTCGGGTGGTGACGTGGGTGCCCGGCAGGCCACGCTTGCCATCATGGTGGGCGGAGACCCCGGTGTTTTTGAGAAGACCCTGCCCCTGCTGGAAACGCTCGGGAAAACCATCTCCCTCATGGGAGGGCCCGGTGCAGGCCAGCACACCAAGATGGCCAACCAGATCGCCATCGCCTCCGGCATGATCGGGGTCGTGGAGTCCCTGCTCTACGGCATGAAGGCCGGGCTCGACCCCACAGCGGTCATCGACATCATCGGCACCGGGGCGGCAGGGTCATGGTCGCTGAACAACCTGGGCAGGAGGATCGTGAGCAACGACTTCGACCCGGGTTTCTTCGTCAAACACTTCATAAAGGACCTGGGCATAGCGCTGGAGGAGGCCAGGCGCATGCGTCTCGCCCTTCCCGGCCTCGCCCTTGCCCACCAGCTCTACATCGCCGCCTCCGCGCTCGGCCTCGACGAGCTGGGAACTCAGGGCCTCTACAAGGTGTTCGAACAGATGAATGGCGTGGACTGAGGAGAGCCCATGAACGTGCTCGTTGCCAGAAAGGACCGCATCACCACCATCACCATCAACCGGCCCGAGGTGCGCAATGCGGTGGACGGCCCCACTGCCGCCGAGCTCGCAGACGCGTTCAGGTCCTTTGACGCGGATGAGGGTTCCGACGTGGCCGTCCTGACGGGGGCCGGGGGCCATTTCTGCGCCGGTGCCGACCTCAAGGCCATCAGCGCCGGCACTCTCCCCAACCGCATCGAGGAGACCGGCGACGGCCCCATGGGCCCGTCCCGCATGCTGCTGAGCAAGCCGGTCATCGCCGCGGTTGCCGGCTATGCCGTGGCAGGGGGTCTCGAGCTCGCCTGCTGGTGCGACCTTCGGGTGGTGGAAAGGAGCGCCGTGTTCGGCGTCTTCTGCAGGAGGTGGGGCGTGCCGCTCGTCGACGGCGGCACCATACGGCTTCCCCGGCTCATCGGGCTCGGCCGGGCCCTGGACCTTATCCTGACCGGGAGGCCCGTATCCGCAGACGAGGCACTGTCCATGGGACTGGCCAACCGCGTCGTTCACGACGGCACCGCCCTGCTGGAGGCGGAGAGAATCGCTTCCTCACTGTCGGCATTTCCCCAGGTCTGCCTCAGGAATGACCGCAGGAGCGCCTACGAGCAGTTCGACCTCGGCATGGAACAAGCACTGCTCCACGAATTCCGGCTCGGCATGGAAACCATCATGAGCAGCGAGACCCTGGCAGGGGCACAAAGGTTCGCCGGCGGCACGGGCAGGCACGGCAGTTTCGAGTAGCTGCCGGGACCGGCGATATCTGAATCCTTCCCGTTCCCGCCGAAATCCTTCGGGGGCCCGCTCACGGGGGGATTCGAGTCATGTTTCGTGATCGATGTGTCGATGAGAACGGCAGGTTGAAACAGGGAGCACTCCATGAAGAATCTCTTCCCCGTCATGATGGTCATCCTCGGGTTCACGATCCTCTCCTGCGGTGGAGGGGGCGGCGGCGGGTCCGGGGACAGCCCGAGCAGCCGTACGTTCGATGCCCTGGAGTACTTCCTGAGGGATACCACGAAGTCGTACACCTTCCAGGAAACGCAGACCGCCACGGGGAACGGTCAGACCAGGTCGATGACCCTGACGAAGACCTTCTCCTATGAGTTGGCGGACACGATCCCCCAGGGGTATGGAGACTTCTCCGATTATCCCGGACCATATCGTCTCGAAATTGTCTCGAAAGACGGCCAGGACCATGAACTCACCTACACGGATTCCGGGAACACCATCGTGCTGGAGGCCGACGTGAACACGTTCAACAGGATCTATGACAACACGTCTTCCGGTGGCGGCATTCCATCCCAGGCCGTCCTCGGACAGTCCTATTCCTCCACTGCGAGAAAGACGATATACAATGCCGACCCCGACGCCGGATACTGGGGCGAGGAACTGGGCTTTTCCGTCATAACGTCAGTCCAGAAACCCTTGGCTGTCGAGGAGATCACCGTCCCTGCCGGCACATTCACTGCGCTGAAGATCCAGACGACCGATACCATAACCAACACCATAGACGGCCAGACGAGCTCCACGGTTTACACGGGGTATCGATGGTACAGCGAGGATCACGGCCTGATAAGGTTTTCCCTGTCTTTTTCTGTCTCCACCAACGAGGTTTCCGTCCAGTACACCATAACGGACGAACTCGTCTCAGTGACCGAAGGGTGATGTCCGGGGCAGAGAAATTACCCCATGCACGTTTCGGCAAAAGAGTGTATAACAACCGCAGTGGTCATGCCCTCAGGCGATGTGCTCTGACCCGGGAGGACACAAGATGAAAGCACTATCCTACAGGACCATCGTCATCACTCTCATCGCCGGTTGCCTCGTGCCCTTCATGCTCACCTCCTGCCTAGACGTCGGCGGCGATGGGGACAGGCCGCCCTTCGGCATATACGACACGTCTCCCACGGATCTTGAAGAAGGCGTCACCATGGACTCCGTTATCGTGGTTACCTTCGAGTGCGATGTCGAAGGCTCCACCGTGACCACGCAGACCTTCAGGCTGCTGGACGACTCGGGTTCGGCAGTGGCAGGCGACATCTTTGCCGGCGGGGTCACGGCGAACTTCACCCCCGATGAGAGGCTCCTCCCCGATACCGACTACACCGTCATCCTGGACGAGGATATCCTGGACATCTACGGCAGGAAACTGGGTTCCTACACGGGCGGTGATTACGAGTTCATGTTCACCACGGGGAGCGACGTCTCGGATTGAGGGTAAAGGCCGAGACAAGGGTCCGGCTGGTCGCTAAACCGTCTCCATCTTCCTGTCCCTGCCCAGGGCCGCATCCTGGCTCATCACCACTCCGGCGATCACCAGGGCCGACGCCACGTACTGCATCGGCGTGAATCGTTCTCCCAGGATGATCCACCCGAGGATCACCGTGAGTACCGGGATGAGATTGACGAAGGCCGATGCCTGGCTTGCCGGGATCTTGCTCACCGCATAGTTGTACAGGCCGTAGGCACCCATGGTGACGAAGAAGCCGAGATAGAGGATGCTCAACGCAGGGATCGCCACAAACTGTGAAGGCAGGTCGGTGGAGGGGAGGACAAGGAACGGGAGGAAGAATACACTCCCCGCACAGGCCTGCAGGGCCGTGAGGAACAAGGGTTCGTATCGCTCTGAGAGCCGCTTGAGAGAAACGGTGTAGCCGGTGGCGCACACCATGGCGATGAACTCGTAGAAGTTGCCCAGCGCAGGGTTGGGTGCGGCATGATTCGACCGGGCGGCGAGGCTCAGCACGCATGCGCCTATGATGGCGAGGAGGAACCCGAGGACCGTCTTCACGGTGATCCGTTCCTTGAGATAGAGGCCCGCCGTGATAGCCACCATGAGGGGGAGCATGGCCGTGATCATGCCTGCCTGGGATGCCGTCGTGTTCTTGAGGGCCGCGGCCTCGAACAGGAAATAGAGGCACGGTTCGCACCCGAGCATGAAGAGGATGGTCGGGATGTCCTCCTTCCTCGGGATGTTCCGCTTGACCATGCCCGCAAAGGGCAGGAACCCGACAAAGGCGGTCACCATCCTGCCGAAGATCACCACCATGGGGTCATAGGCGCTGAAGGCAAGCTTGAGGGCTATAAAGGAGCTCGCCCAGAGAACCATGGCGCCGAGGAGGGCAAAGACGGGAACAAGGGCTTTTTTCTCCATGCATCTGTCCTGTGCAAGGGGACATAGCATGAGCCGGGCCTGCAGGGGTACTGCAATCTTCGCCGGGAACGATTCCATTGCAGCACGGATGCAACTCATTGTATACAGGGTACCCATGTTCCTCACGACATCCCCCTGTGAGCAGAGGTGAGACTGCCATGAAATACTGCCCCCTGTGCGGCAAGGATCTGCTGTCCCGGGAAATAGACGGCACCGTGCGCCCGTGTTGCTCGTCAGACGAGTGCAGCTACGTGTTCTGGGACAATCCCACACCGGTGGTGGCCGCCATCGTGGAGCTCGACGGCAGCGTCGTCCTCGTGCGGAACAGGCTCTGGCCCGAGGGGATGTTCGGACTCGTCACCGGGTTTCTCGAACGCGGTGAAACACCCGACAGCGCCGTGATCCGCGAGGTCAGGGAGGAGCTCGGGCTGGGCGGCGTCATCGCGGGTTTCGTGGGCTACTACAGTTTCTTCGAGATGAACCAGCTCATCCTCGCCTTCCATGTCCGCGCCACGGGATCGGTCGCCCTCGGGGAAGAGCTCTCAGAGGTGCGGTATGTGAGCCCCGACAGGCTCAGACCATGGCCGTTCGGAACCGGCCATGCAGTGAAGGACTGGCTCGAGAGGAGAACAGCGTAGCACCGGCCCAGACGGCCGGATCGTTTTGAACTGCCACCGAACAAGGAGAAAAGCAATGGAAAGGAGCGTGTTGTTTATCATGATGATCATGTTGACTCTGCTCAGCACACCGGCACCGGCCGAAGAGAACCCCAGGGTGGTCCTGGAGACGGGCATGGGGAACATCACCCTTGAACTCTATCCGACGCAGGCACCGCTCACGGTCAAGAATTTCCTCACCTATGTGGACGAGAAGTTCTACGAAGGCACCATATTCCACCGGGTGATCCGTGGCTTCATGATCCAGGGCGGCGGGATGACCGCCGACATGGGCGAAAAGCCCACCCACACCCCCATCAGGAACGAGGCCAACAACGGCCTGAAGAACGACCGCGGCACCATCGCCATGGCCCGCACCCAGGTCCCCGACTCGGCCACGGCCCAGTTCTTCATCAACGCCAAGGACAACGCCTTCCTGAACTTCAGGTCGAAGACCGTGGAGGGATACGGATACTGCGTCTTCGGAAAGGTGATCAAGGGCATGGACGTGGTGGATGCCATCGAGGCCGTCGCAACGGGCAACAAGGGATACCACCAGGACGTCCCGCTCAAACCCGTGGTGATCCTCAAGGCATACCGTCTCAGGGAGAAATAGGACGCATTCCCGGAAGACCATCCTTGCCTGGGCGTTCTACGACTGGGGAAACTCGGCCTTTGCCACGACGGTCATGGCCGGGTTCTTCCCGGTCATGTTCAAGGAATACTGGAGCGCAGGGGTCGACGCGTCCATAAGCACGGCCCGGCTCGGTTTTGCCAACTCCCTGGCCGGGATACTCGTCGCACTGGCTGCCCCCCTGCTCGGGGCCGTTGCGGACAGGACATCGGCAAAGAAACGGTTTCTCTTCGCCTTTGCAGCCATGGGAATAGCCTCCACGGTATGCCTGCCCATGGCGGGTCACGGTCAATGGGGCCTGGCGGGACTCCTCTATGCCCTGGCCCTCGCGGGTTTTCTGGGCGGGAACGTGTTCTATGACTCACTCCTCAAGACCGTTTCAGAGGGGCCCAGCATGGACAGGGTCTCCTCCCTGGGGTACGCCATGGGATACCTGGGCGGCGGGCTTCTCTTTTCCGTCAACGTCTGGATGACGCTCTCACCAGGCACCTTCGGACTGGGCGGGGCCGTGGATGCAGTCCGCTTCTCCTTCTTCACCGTGGGTATCTGGTGGGCACTGTTCAGCCTGCCGCTCCTGACCCTGGTGCATGAGCCCCGCGCCGTTTCCATGGGTCTCGGCCGCATGGCAGCCGAAGGGATGGCTCAGCTCTGGGGCACATTCAGGGAGATACGGCACCTGAAGGTCATCATGGTGTTCCTCCTGGCATACTGGCTCTACATCGACGGGGTGGGAACGATCATCGTGATGGCCGTGGACTACGGGCTCTCCCTCGGCTTCGAGCAGAAGGACCTCATCCTCGCCCTGCTCATGGTCCAGTTCACCGGCTTCCCCTGCGCCATCGGCTTCGGCCGGCTTGCAGGCTATACGGGCACGAAACCGGCCATCCTCATAGCCCTGGGCGTGTACCTCTTCGTGACCCTCTGGGGTGCCTTCATCGAGAGCCGCCACGAGTTCTACATCATGGCGCTGCTCATCGGCATGGTACAGGGCGGCGTCCAGGCACTCTCCAGATCCCTCTACGCGAGGATCATCCCCGCCGACAAGGCTGCCGAGTTCTTCGGCTTCTACAACGTGATCGGCAAGTTCGCCACCATCATGGGCCCGGTGCTGGTCGCCGCCACCGTGCTCGTGGCCCGCGCGTGGGGTGCGGGGCCCGACCTAGCGCCCCGGATCAGCATCTCCTCCATAGCGGTGCTCTTCCTGGCGGGCGGAGCCCTGCTGCTCTTCGTCGACGAGAAAAAAGGCCTCAGCGAGAGGATCTTCCTGGAGCACTGAACCCTTCCCTTTCTCGGAAGAAAGGGTATCATACCTGTATGGACACAGAACCCGGGAGGTGAACCATGAAACGTGCGGTACTCAAGCTGGCCCTGATCACGATCGTTGCGTTCTCCCTGTCAGGTTGCGCCTTGCTGTACAACGACCTGAAGACACCCCTGCCCTCACTGAGCGTCAGCGCTGACACCGAGAGCAGGACCAGTGTGGGCAAGGCCTCCTGTGCCTCGTACGTGTGGGTGGTGGCAGTTGGCGACTGCAGCGTGGAGACCGCCATGAAGAATGGCAGCATCATGAAGGTCCACCACGTGGATTCCGAGTTCAGGAGCTTCTTCTTCGGGATCTACAGCACGTTCACCACCGTGGTCTACGGGGAGTAGATTCAGGATACCGGGTGCCCCTCGATGGAAGGTCGCCCGGGGCGGGGTTCCGTTCACAGGATGGTCCTCTTGCCGTTGTACCGCTCGGTGTCGTAGTACTTGTCCACGTCCACGACCCTGAGCCGGTTGATGACCTCCTTCATGGGCACCGAGGTGATTTCTCCGTGGAGGTAGCTCACCATCCTGCCGTAGTCCTCGTTGATGATCATGTCCACCGCCGCGATCCCGAACCAGCGTGCCATGAGCCGGTCACGGGCCGACGGCGAGCCCCCCCGCTGGAGGTGGCTCAGATTGACGTAGCGCGACTCGAACCCTGTTCTTTTCTGTATCTCGTCCGAGATGAATGCGGCTATCCCCCCCAGGGACCTGTGCCCGAACTCGTCCACCTTTTCGTCCTTGTAGAACTCCTGGGTCCCGTCGAGCCTGGCCCCCTCAGACACCACGATGATGCTGTACTGGACTTCGCGACCCCTGCGAACCTGCAGCAGTTCGCATATGCGGTCGAGGGAGAAGGGATGTTCCGGTATGAGTATGATGTAGGCCCCGCTGCACTCGCCGCCGTGGAGCGCAAGCCAGCCCGCATGCCTGCCCATGGTTTCCACCACGAAAATCCTGTTGTGCGATCCTGCCGTGGTCCTCAGGCGGTCTATCTCCTCCATGATGACGTTCACCGCGGAGTCGAACCCCAGGGAATACTCGGTGCCCACCAGATCACTGTCGATGGTCTTGGGTATGCCGACCGTCTTGACGCCCCGCCGGTAGAGCTTGTAGGCGACGCCGAGGGTGTCCTCGCCGCCGATGGCGACGACCACATCGATGCCGAGCTTCCTGATATTCTCGATCACGGTGTCGGAGCGGTCCTTTTTGGGATTGAACGGATTGGTCCTGGAGGTACCCAGGTTGGTCCCGCCGTACCGGTCCCAGGTCCGGACGACCTCTTCATCGAGCTTGATGGTGTGGTGTGCGAGGCTTTCGGCGTCGTCGGGATTGACGTACACGAGGCCTTTCCAGCCGTCCTTGATGCCGAGAACGTCACACTTGAACGCTCTCCTCTCCTCCAGAACCGGGTCGAGCGCCGTCTTGGTCACCCACTTCACAGCGCCGTTCAGCCCCGGACAGTCTCCCCCTCCTGTCAATACCGCTATTCTCATTGTTCCGTCTTCCTCCTGTCTTCGACACCTCAGGCCGTCTGCTTCACAGGCGGCCTTGTCACCATTATAATCACTATATACCCCTCGGCAAGACAGTGATGAAAATTGAACGACCCGGGCAGTGTTTGTTTGCAGTGACGAGCAAGTTTCCTGTATGAGGTATTACACGGGAGGTGCCCATGAAGGTCATATTCCACGAGGACTTCTACCGGGTCTACACCTCTGACCCGGCGTCCGATGAAGGAAGGATCGAGGCGGTCATGGAAGAGGTCAGCGGCAAGGTCGAACTCGTAACCGCATCGAGGGCCCCCGTCGAGGATATCGAGGCGGTCCATACCCCCGGCCATATCCAGCGTGTCAAGGACATGGGCCTCCATGACATCGCTTCCCTGGCGGCAGGCGGGGCGATCCAGGCGGCCCGGATCGGGATGGAGGAACCAAGCTTCGCCCTCATCAGGCCTCCGGGCCACCACGCGTCAGCCGACTCTGCGTGGGGGTTCTGCTTCTACAGCAACATGGCGGTTGCCATGGACCACCTCAAACGCGCCGGCGTCATCGAGCGCGCCCACATCCTGGACTTCGACCTCCACTACGGCGACGGCACGGTGAATATCCTGGGCAGAAAGGGTTACGCGACGATCCATAACCCGTCATCCCACGACCGGGCATCCTACCTCAGGGAGGTCGAGGCGGAGCTGTCACGCGTTCAGGCCGATGTCATAGGCATATCGGCCGGGTTCGACAACCACGAGCAGGACTGGGGTGGACTGCTCACCACGGACGACTACCGCCTGATGGGCGCCATGGTGAGGGAAGCGGCCATGAGGACAGGAGCCGGTTATTTCGCCATACTGGAGGGCGGCTACAACCACCAGGTGCTCGGGCACAATGCCTGGTCCCTGATGCGGGGCATGGAAGGGTAGCACGCAGAGAAGGAAGGAGAACTCGCATGAAGGTCAGCACGGTGGCCCAGATGAGGGCCATGGACAGGGCGGCCGTGGAACACTACGGCATACCCGAGACCCTGCTCATGGAAAATGCAGGCCTCGCGGCCTTCGAGGCACTGAGCAGGAACGTCTGCATCTCGGGCAGGTCCTTCGTGGTGCTCGCGGGCATGGGCAACAACGGCGGCGACGGGTTCGTGGTGGCGAGGAAGATCCACTCGGCGGGCGGGTTCGTGAAGGTCATCATCCTGGGCGAGATGTCCCGGTACCGGGGTGCAGCCCGGGTCAACCTGGATATCATCAGAAAGATGCCCATCCGCCTCTCCGAGGCATCGAACGCCAGGTCCGTCCAGCGTGACCTGTCCGGCTGCGATGCCATCGTCGACGCCGTCTTCGGCACCGGCCTCGCTCGGGAGGTGGGGGGCATGCACCGGCAGGTCATCGAGGCGGTCAACGCGAGCGGAAAGTACGTGCTCAGCCTTGACATCCCCTCCGGGGTGGCCGGGGACACCGGCCGGATCATGGGGTGCGCCGTCCGGGCAGATCTCACCGTGACCTTCGGGCTTCCCAAGGCGGGCACTATCCTCCTGCCGGGATACGGCCTCTGTGGAAAACTCCATGTGTCCCACATCTCGTTTCCGCCGGACCTCTACGACAGCGACGACCTCCCGATGTCCCTGAATGTCCCCCCTCCTCTGCCTGAAAGGAATCCTGACGGCCACAAGGGGAGTTTCGGCGAGGTCCTGTTCATCGCCGGCGCCCGGGGGTACTACGGTGCGCCCGGGTTCGCGGCCATGTCTTTTCTCAAGGCCGGCGGCGGGTATGCACGGCTTGCCGCACCGGAATCGATCATCCCCGTGATCGCAGCCTCCGGGAGCGAGGTCGTCTTTCATCCCATGTCAGAGACCGACACGGGCAGCATATCACCGAGGAACAAGACCCGGCTGCTCGAGCTCGCGGACCGCGTGGACATGGTCGTCATCGGTCCCGGCATCTCCCTGAACGATGAGACCGTGGGTCTGGTCAGGGAGCTTTCCCGCCGGATCGCCAGACCCCTGCTTATCGACGGAGACGGGATCACGGCTGTCTCGGGAGACCTCGCGTGCATCAGGAAGAGAAAAGCGGCCACGGTCATCACCCCGCACCTCGGCGAAATGGCCAGGGTCACGGGCAGACCCATCAAGACCATCGAGGAAGACAGGATCTCGCATCTCAGGGAGACCGCAGAGGATCTGCATGCCGTCGTGGTGCTCAAGGGCGCGCACTCCCTCACCGGATATCCTGACGGGCGCATCTCCATGACCCTGAGCGGCAACCCGGGTATGGCCACGGCCGGATCCGGGGATGTCCTCACCGGCACCATCGCTGCCATGCATGGCCTGGGGCTGAACCTGCATGATGCGGTCCGCACCGGCGTGTTCGTCCACGGGGCGGCAGGGGACCTCGCAGCATCAACCCATGGAGAAGATGGCATCACGGCCGGGGACATCCTCGAGGGCCTGCCCCGGACCATGCTGCTGTATCGACAGGGTTCCCTCGCGCAAAGGTACGTTCTGCCGGAAGTATAAGGTCCATGCCTCCCGATATTTTTATCATCGAGCCGTTAAGTACACGGCAGCCCGTGCCGATACATTGCATAGCCAGAAAGAAGTCAACACTCTCTTCGTAACTGCCAGGCCTCGATAGCTTGGCATTTTTTTTGTCCCGACTTTGTTCTCAGTCCCTCGGGTCGACGGCCCTGCTGATCCGCCTCTGCATACCGCCTTTGCCTGCCTCCTGTCGAGTGTTCGTGGCCCTGGATGGCGTGAAATTGTGACTGAGAGCAATTCGGGCTTGCCATTCCTTTCTATCTGTGCTTAAAGAAACGAAATTTTCGGGACAGACCTCATGGGTCCCGAATATTCCTGAGGGAAGGGGGAGGAATGGGGGCAAGCCAGGATAATCCGCAGTCCGGGCCTGATCTAATAAGAAATGCTCTTCTCAGGCGGTTCTTCGTGGTACTCTCGCTCTTCCTGGTCCCTGGGTCCATCCCGGTCATCGCCTACTCGAAGGCAAGAAAAACCGGATTGACGAGGGCCATGACGCTTGGCATCACGGTCGCGATCCTCATCGTGACGTTCGTGGTGACCGGCCTCACCTGGGCGCACTGACAACACGCCACGGTCCCGGGGGCACGGAGCCCCCACCTACCAGCACCCCCTCGTTTCCATAGAATTCCTTCAACACAGCAGGGATTTTACATGGCAATATTTATTTTGATTGCCTTGACATTCCATCATACCATCTTACTATTGCTCATGTGAGCTGTTCTGGGGAGTTTTCATCATTGAACGACATCAGACCGACCATGGTCCCCCTGCCTCGCATCGCACATGGCTTTCGTTCTTTTCACTATTTCACGAACCACGAACATGGACATTTTGCAGCTCCGGATGAGGTGATTGCATGGACATGAAGCGCGATTACTACGAGGACATCGAGCTCTTCAGCAGCGGCACCATCCTGTTCTGGTCCGTGGCCTTCCTGATCCTCCTCTTCACCCTCCCTTTGTACTTACCGTCCTACAACATCTACCTCCTGAACATCATCCTGGTCCACGTGATCCTCGCGGTCGGCCTGAACATCCTCGTGGGTTACACCGGCCAGATATCGCTTGGCCACGCCGGTTTCTTCGCCATCGGGGCCTACGGCACCGCCCTGCTCATGATGCACCTCCACTTCCCTTTCCTGCCGGCACTTGTCGTTGCAGGGCTCATAGCGGCCTTCTTCGGATTCGTCATCGGCCTGCCGGCACTGCGTCTGGAGGGACCGTACCTCGCCATAGCCACCCTGGGATTCGGGCTGACCATCATGCACATCATCGGCAGGTGGGAGGTCTTCGGGGGCAGGATGGGGATCACCGCGCCTCCACTGGATCTCGGGCTGCCGGGTTCAGCGTACAGCTATGTCATCGAGGGAGACGTGAAGACCTACTACCTCATCCTCGTCATCACGGTGCTCATGGTGATCGGCGCACGCAACCTCATGAAGACACGTGTGGGAAGGGCCTTCGTGGCCATACGCGATGACGACATCGCCGCCGAGGTCATGGGCGTCAACCTCACCATCTTCAAGACCCTGTCCTTTGCCGTAAGCGCGTTCTATGCGGGTGTGGCAGGCGGCCTGTACGCCTTCGTGGTCAGTTTCTTCGACCCCTTCACCTTCAACCTCATCCTCTCCATCATCTTCCTGGTCATGGTGGTGGTGGGCGGTCTCGGGTCCATACTCGGGGCCGTCATGGGCGCCGCGCTCATCACCTACCTGCAGTTCGACCTCCTGAAAAACGTCGAGGAACTGCCCTATCTCGGCGAGTTCCTCGTGCTCATTTCTCGGAAGTGGCTTACGGTGATCGGACTGGCGAACTTCGGCAGCATCGCACTCGGGCTCATCATGCTCGGCATCGTCATATTCGAGCCGCTGGGCATGTTCGGGATCTGGATCAGGATCAAGAAATACTGGAAGACCTGGCCGTTCTAGACTGAAAGGGATGGAGCCGCTATGATCGAGCAACTCTTAATCGAAGGCCTGGCCATCGGGGCATGCTATGGTCTCTTCGGGGTGGCCGTGGCCATCATCTACAAGACCTCCGAGGTGGTGAACTTCGCCCAGGGCGAGATGGGCATGATAGCGACCTTCGTGGCCTACCATGTCCTGACCATGTACCACGTGCCCTTCTGGCTCGCCTTCATCATCACCATGGTCTTCGCCCTGGCGCTCGGCATGCTCATCGAGATCTGCTTCCTGCGGCCCGCCAAGGACCCCAACGTGCTGGGCCTCATCATCATCACGCTCGGCGCGGAGATGCTCCTCATGGGCCTGGCCGGCTGGAAGTGGGGAGCCGAGCAGAAGGACTTCCCCTTTCTGCTCTCGGTGCAGAAGACCCACGAGGTTCTGCCCGGCCTTGTCCTGAACGAATGGTCCATTGGCGTCTTCGCGCTCACGTCCGTGATCATGGTGCTCCTGTTCCTTTTCTTCAGGTACTCGAGACTCGGGATAGCCATGCGGGCCACCCAGCAGAACGTGAACGCAGCCAAGATCATGGGAATCAAGGTGGAGCGGGTCTTCTCCATCACCTGGGCCATGAGCTCCCTCATCGGCGCCATCGCGGCCATGTTCTTCGCAGCCCGGTCCGTGCTCGACCCCAATTTCATGATGGAACCCTTCATGAGGGCCTTCGCTGCAGCCGTGCTCGGCGGCCTCACCAGCATCCCGGGCGTGGTCATCGGGGGCATCCTCCTCGGGATCATCGAAAACTTCTTCGGCTATGCCTGGCCGGAGTGGAAGCCCATCGTCGCCTTTGTCGTGATCATATTCATCATTACGGTCAGACCCAGCGGACTGTTTGCCAAGCATTACGTCAAGAAGGTGTAGGAGAAGGATGGAACTCCCATGAAGAAGATCGTGCTGACCGCGGCCTGCGTCATGATCGCCGTGTTCATCGCCACCCTCGCCCTGTGGGACAAGCCGAGATACGCGATCGAGCTGGTCCTCGAACGCAACGATATCGAACAGGCTGCGCAGGAGTACTTCAAGGCCGAGATGGACCGGGACTTCGTGAAACTGTACACATTCCTGGCCCCTTCCTCCACGTACCGGCGGACACACACCTATGAGCAGTTCCTCGAGGACGTCTCAGGTTCCCCGGTCACCATAAAGACCTACCGCATCGTCGACATATACCGGCTTCGGGGCAACCACGACGCCGCAACCTACCCTGCAGTCAGCCGTTTCGTCCAGGTTGAGGTGGACGTGGATGTCGGGTTCACCGACACGAACGCCAGGAGCACCTGCAACTACTGCTTCACGTTCATCAAGGAGGGAGACCGCTGGTACAAGGGATAGGGGCCAGTGAGGAAACAGGGGCACCGGGAGATGGAAACCCGAGCCAAGAAGATATGCAGAGAAAAGGAGGGTCTATGAGAAGATTTCTATCCGGCATGTTCATCATTGGAAGCATTGTCCTGATGGCGGTTCCCGCGCTGGCGGCGCGGCCCGGATTCGATGCAAAGGAGATCCGCATCGCCCAGTGGGGTCCCCAGACCGGTCCGGCGGCGCCATGGGGTTCTGTTGCCCGGGGGAGTGATCTGATCTTCAAGATGGTCAACGACGCAGGCGGTATCCATGGCCGCAAGATCAAGTACTTCATCCGGGATGACCAGTACAACCCGGCCCAGACGAAGGCCGTGGTCAAGGAACTGGTGGAGCGCGAGGGCGTCTTCGCCTTCGTGGGCGGCGTGGGCGCGGCCTGCGGCATGGCGGTCAAGGACTACCTGGCCCAGAACAAGATCATCTGGGTGGGACCGTCCACGGCGATCGAGGAGTACGTGTTCCCGGTGAACCCGTACCTCTTCGCCATCTATCCCCTCTATGACGACGAGGCGAGCATCCTCACCAAGTATGTCGTGGAGAAGATGAAGGCCAAGAAGATCGCGTTCTTCTACCAGAACGACGCCTACGGCAAGGCCGGCCTCGACGGGTGCAAGACGCGCATGGATGCCCTGAAGATGAAGCTCGTGGAGGAGATCTCGGTGGAGCCGGGTGAAAAGGACCTCTCCTCCCAGATGCTCAGACTCAAGAACTCCGGGGCCGAGGTGGTCATCATGTGGGTGAATCCCACGAGTGCCGTCATCGCGCTCAAGACCTGTGAGACCATCGGGTACAAACCCAAGTGGGTATCCTCCAACACGCTGTCCGATTTTCCGCTCATGCAGAAAATCAGCGGAGGCCTCTTTGAGGGCGTGATCACCGGCGGATTCGGCATACCCCCGAGCTCCGACGACCCCAGAATCGTCAAGTACCGAGAGGCTGCCAAGAAGTATGCTCCCGAGGAGCGTTACGGCACATTCTACCTGGCCGGCGTCCTCTACGCCGAACCACTCATCGAGGCACTCAAGAAGGTCGGTCCCAACCTGAGCACCGAGGCCTGCCTGAAGCAGCTCAACTCCATCAAGGATTTCCAGGGCATCGGCCCCAAGGTCACGTGGACACCAGAGGTGCACCAGGGCAGCGACTCGATATTCATCCAGCAGTGCGGACCGAATGCCAGTTATGTCATCCTCCAGGACTGGATGGTCAACGACCTGGCAAAATGGAAGAAGAAGTGAGGTGATCGCAGGGGCGGGAAGACACGTCCCTGCATCGCACTGTCGAACCACATAACCGGGTCAGGTGTCCCGGGGAAAAAAAGGAGGCAATGATGATCAAGAAGCTCATGGTTTTATCAGCGTGGTTTCTGGTCATGATGCTCCTGCCGGCGTCTGCGGATGCCGCACAACAGGGATTCGACGACAAGGAGATCAGGATCGGTCAGTGGGGCCCCCAGACAGGACCTGCAGCGCCGTGGGGTTCGGTGGCGAGGGGGAGCGGTCTGCTGTTCAACGTGGTCAACGAGCAGGGCGGCATCCATGGCCGCAAGATCAAGTACTTCATCCGCGACGACCAGTACAACCCTGCCCAGACCAAGGCGGTGGTCAAGGAACTCGTGGAACGCGAAGGTGTCTTCGCCTTCGTGGGCGGCGTGGGGGGCGCCTGCGGCCTGGCCGTCATGGACTACCTCCAGGAGAAAAAGGTCATCTGGGTGGGGCCGTCAGCCGCCATCACCCAGTTCGTCTTCCCGGCAAAACCCTATGTCTTTGCAGTGTATCCCCTCTACGAGGACGAGGGGAGCATCCTGACCAAGTTCGTCGTGGAAAAGCTCAAGGCGAAGAAGATCGGGTTTTTCTACCAGAACGATGCCTATGGGAAGGACGGTCTCGAAGGAGGCAGGAAGCGTCTTGCCACCTACAAGATGAAGTTCATCGAGGAGATTCCGGTGGAACCCGGGGAGAAGGACCTCTCCTCCCAGATGCTCAAGTTCAAGAACTCGGGTGCGGAGGTGGTCCTCATGTTCGTGAACCCCACGGTGGCCACCATAGCCCTGAAGACCTGCGCCACCATCGGGTACAAGCCCCAGTGGGTGTCCTCCAACACCCTGTCCGACTATGGCCTCATGCATAAGATCACCGGAGGTCTCTGGGAAGGGGTGATCACCGGGGCCTTCGGCATGACGCCCACGGCGGACCACCCTCTCCTGAACATGTACCGGGAGGCAGCCAAGAAGTACGCCCCCGAAGAGCGGTGGGGAACCTTCTTCCTCGCCGGCGTCGTCTTCGCAGATCCTCTGGTGGAGGCCCTCAAGCGCGTGGGACCGAACCTGAGCACCGAGGCATGCCTGAAGGCGCTCAATTCGATCAGGGACCATCAGACCATCGGACCCAAGGTCACGTGGACACCTCAGATCCACCAGGGTACGGACTCGATCCAGGTCCAGAAGTGCGGCCCGAACGTCGAGTACATCCTGCTGCAGGACTGGACGTCCAACGACCTGGCCACGTGGAAGAAATGAAAGGTCGGCGGGAGAAGCCTTTTCCAGGGCTTCTCCCGCCGAATAAAAGGAGCTAGCTGTGATGAGACTACGGCATCTTATCGCGATCGTGGGAACTCTCTGCATCGTGGCCATGCCGTCAGCGTCCGGTGCAGCCATGCCGGGCTTCGACGACAAGGAGATCCGCGTCGGCCAGTTCGGACCCCAGACAGGGCCGGCCGCCCCATGGGGTGCGGTTGCCCGGGGAGGAGCCATCCTCGCTGACGTCGTAAATGCAGAGGGCGGCATTCATGGAAGGAAGATCAAGTACTTCATCCGCGACGACCAGTACAATCCGGCCGTGGCACAGCTGGTGGTCAAGGAGCTCGTGGAGAAACACGGTATCTTTGCCTTCACCGGCGGTGTCTCCGGGGCGGGCGGACAGGCGGTGAAGGAGTACCTGGCGAAGAACAAGGTCCTCTGGGTCGTTCCCGGCACGGCTGCACTCAATACCGTGGATGACCGGGACAAGAACGGCATGCCGAGCCCTTACCGGTTCTGCTCTTATCCGCTATTCCAGGACGAGGCAAGCATCGTCACGAGGTATGCGGTGGAGAATCTCGGGTACAAGAAGATCGGCTTCGTCTACCAGAACGACGTGTTCGGCAAGGGTGGTCTGACAGGTTGCAGGCAGCGTCTGGCTACCTACAAGATGACACCCGTGGAAGAAACCCCGGTGGAGCCCACCGAAAAGGACCTGTCGTCCCAGATGCTCAGGATGAAGAACTCCGGGGCGGAATGCGTCCGCATGTGGGTGAGCCCCACCCTGGCGGTCATCACGCTCAAGACCTGCCAGACCATCGGGTACAAACCACAGTGGATCGCCTTTGACGGCCTCTCCGACTACCCGATGATGCACAAGATAACCGGAGGGCTTTTCGAGGGTGTCATCACGGCGGCGTTCGTCCCTCCGCCGGATTCCACGGACCCCCTGGTGACAAAGTACCGGGAGGCGGCCAAGAAGTTTGCGCCAGAGGAACGGTGGGGAACCTACCCGCTGGCCGGCATCCTCTTCTTCGAACCTCTGGTGGAGGCTCTCAAGCGGGTCGGTCCGAAGCTCAGCACCGAGGCCTGCATCAGGGAACTGAACGGATTCAAGAACTGGAAAGGCCTGGGCGCGCCCATCAACTGGTCTGAAAAGTGCCACCAGGGCACCGATTCGGTCCAGATACAGAAGTGCGGCCCCGGCGGCAGCTACACTCTGCTGCAGGACTGGACGTCCAACGACCTGGCCACGTGGAAGAAATGACGTGAAAACCGGTGCGGGGCCTGCCCCGCACCGGCGGGTACCGTACAGGAAAGACTCGGCCCGGGGCCGCCTTGGACCGGCCCCGAGATGACGGGAAGGGGTGCTCGCGCATGACGCACTTCAAGATCGAGAACCTGGGTATCAGCTTCGGAGGGATCAAGGCCGTGTCGTCGGCGAGCTTCGAGGTGGAGAAGAACTCCATCTTCTCCATCATAGGGCCCAACGGCAGCGGCAAGACCACCATCTTCAACATGATCAGCGGCATCTACAAACCCGACTCGGGCAGGGTCATCCTGGACGACGAGGACCTGGTGGGATACCGCCCCGACAAGATAGCCCGCAGGGGCATCGCCCGGACCTTCCAGAACATCCAGCTCTTCGGCAACGCCTCGGTCATGGACAACCTCATGCTCGGCAGGCACATCCACATGAAGACCGGGATCCTCCGGGGCGCCTTCATGTGGGGCAAGTGGTCGTCAACCGCCAGGGAAGAGGTGAAGAACCGGGAGATCGTGGAACGCATCGTCGACTTCCTCGAGCTCCAGTCCGTACGCGACCAGTTCGTGAGCAGCCTGCCCTACGGCAAGCGCAAGCTCGTGGAGCTGGGCCGCGCCCTGGCCCTGGAGCCCAAGGTGCTTCTCCTGGACGAACCGTCGGCCGGCATGAACACCGAGGAGAAGGACGACCTCCGCATATGGATCAAGGACATCCAGGAGGACTACCAGGTGACCATCCTGCTCATCGAGCACGACATGAACATGGTCATGGGTATCTCCGACAAGATACTGGCCATCAACCAGGGCGTGGAGATCACCGTGGGGGTCCCGTCGGACGTCCAGAAGCACCCGGATGTCATCGCAGCCTATCTGGGCGAGGAGGAATGATGCTGGCGGTCAAGAACATCGAGACGTGGTACGACCTGATCAGGGCCCTGCACGGCATATCCTTCGAGATCAAGCAGGGCGACATCGTGGCACTGCTGGGCAGCAACGGCGCCGGCAAGAGCACGACGCTCAAGACCATCATGCGCCTGCTGGACGACGACCAGCCCGAGAAGGGCACCATCGAGTTCATGGGAAAGCGCATCGACCGCATGGACACCGAGGAGATCGTGCGCCTCGGCATCAGCTACGTACCCGAGGGCCGCGAGGTGTTCCCCGAGCTCACGGTCATGGAGAACATCCTCATGGGCTCCTATACCCGCGGTGACCGCAGGGGTGTCCAGGAGGACATCGAGACGGTGCTCAACCAGTTCCCCATCCTGAGGGAGCGCAGGAACCAGCAGGCGGGATACCTCAGCGGCGGCGAGCAGCAGATGCTGGCCATCGGCAGGGCGCTCATGACCCGCCCCAAGCTCCTCATGCTGGACGAACCGTCTCTGGGTCTCTCCCCCCTGCTCACCAAGGAGATCTTCACCATCATACGGAACATCAATGCCCAGGGCGTCACCATCCTGCTCGTGGAGCAGAACGTGAACATGGCCCTGAAGTATTCCACCTATGCCTTTCTCATGGAGAACGGCCGGATCGTCCGCGCCGACAAGCCCGAGGTGCTCAGGGAGGACGAGGACGTCAAGGAGTTCTACCTGGGCATCGCCACTGAGCAGTCGGTGAAGGGCTACAAGCGCTATCGGAGAAAGGTGAGGTTCAGGTAGGCCCCAAGACAGCGAGAGAAAAGGAGCTTCGCATGGATGAGGTGAAGACCCTGCCCCAGGCCCTGAGAAATCTCGTGAAGCAGCAGCCCGACCGCGTGGCCATGCGGATGAAGGACTACGGCATCTGGCACGACGTCTCGTGGCGCCAGTACTACGAAAACGTCAAGAAGGTGGCCATGGGGCTCCACGCCCTGGGCGTGAAGCGCGGCGACCACGTGGCCATCGTGGGCGAGAACAAGCCCGAGTGGCTCTTTTCGGCCCTGGGCGTCATGTCGCTGGGCGCCACCTTCGTGGGTGTGTACACCACGAACCCGGCCGCGGAGTGCGAGTACGTGGTGGGCCACTCCGAGTCGGTGATCTTCTTCTGCGAGGACGAGGAGCAATTCGACAAGGCCCTGGAATGCCGTCCCAACACCCCCGGGCTGCGCAAGGCCATCGTCTGGGACATGGAAGGGCTCAGGCACTTCGAGGACCCTCTGCTCATGAGTTTCGACGACCTGCTCGAGCTCGGCGTGAAAACCGATGCAGAGAACCCCGGGCTGTTCGAGCGGATCGTGGACGAGGGGAATGCCGAAGAGATCGCGTCCATCATCTACACCTCGGGGACCACCGGTCCGCCCAAGGGCGCCATGATCGCCCACGAGAACTACCTGTGGATCGCCAAGGCGAACCTGGAGATCACCAGGATGCACGTGGAGGACGAGACCATCTCGTTTTTGCCCCTGAACCACGTGTACGAGCAGATCTTCGATCTCATGATGCACCTGAGCGTGGGACATACGGTGAACTTCACCGAGAACACCGACACGGTCATGAACGACCTCCGCGACGTTTCACCCACCCTGTTCCACGCCGTGCCCAGGATCTGGGAGAAATACCACTCGGGCATCGTGCTCAAGATGGCTGACGCCACCTGGTTCAAACGGACCGTGTTCGGCATCGCCTACAAGATCGGCTCGGTCTACAACGCCTACAAGCTCGACAGGAAGCCTGTCCCGCTCTACCTGAACATCGCCTACGGGCTGGCCTATTTCTGCGTATTCTGGAAGCTCAAGGAGCGGCTCGGCTTCGACCGGGTGCGTCTGGGGTTCTCCGGTGCGGCCCCCATCTCGCATGAAATCCTCAAGTTCTTCCAGTCCATCGGCATCCCCATCCGCGAGGGCTACGGGCTGACCGAGACCACGGGCATCACCCACATCTCCGACGAGGAGCACTTCAAGCTCGGCACCGTGGGCAGGGCCCTTCCCGGGTCCGAGGTGATGATCGCGGACGACGGCGAGATCCTCATTCGCCACGGGGGCGTGTTCAAGGGCTACTTCAAGGAGGAGGGGGCCACGGCGTCCGCCCTGGAGGGCGGCTGGTTCCACACGGGCGATGTGGGAGAGATCGACGCGGAGGGCTACCTCAAGATAACGGACCGCAAGAAGGACCTCATCATCACGGCGGGTGGCAAGAACGTGGCGCCCCAGTACATCGAGAACCTGCTCAAGTTCTCGCCCTACATCAACGACGCCGTGGTCATCGGCGACCGTCGCAAGTTCATCAGCGCAATCATCGTCATCGACGAGGAGAACGTGGTGAAGTACGCCCAGGACCACAAGGTGCAGTACACGACCTTCGCAAGCCTCACCAGGACCGAGGAGGTCATCAAGCTCATCGAGGAGGAGGTCGCCAAGGTGAACAAGCAGATCGCCCGGGTGGAGAACATCCGCAAGATCCGCCTGCTCGACAAGAAGCTCTACACCGAAGACGGCGAGGTGACGCCCACCATGAAGGTCAAGCGGGCCGCCATTGCCAAGCAGTACAAGGATCTCATCGAGGAGATGTACCGTGACGAGTGAGGGTGGCAGGGACGATTCTCTTTTTCACAGAAGCAGGCCGAACCGTACCCATGGAGAATCATCTTCCGCCATGTGGAAACATTTTTCTCATGTTCCCCGCATGTTCTCATGGTCGGCCACGATAACCCCTTGAAACATTTGGCTGCAGAAGATTGCATAATTATTGCTAGAAAATTATGATCTTGCATTGGAATGTTCTTGCTCTCGGGGGGGATGCCGAAGAGGGATCCCCTTCTCTTCCATTATGCAGGCATGAAGACAACCGGACACAGGAGGTTCCATGATGAGACACCCCGCTGCCATCGTCGCACTGTGCATGCTTCTGTCCGCTCTGTGCGCCTGCAGTGATGACGGCGACGGGGGCAGGGCAACCCCGGAAGAGCTCATGACAAGCGTGTCGGTCAGCGCGGGCGCAAACCACAGCCTTGCCGTCAGCGCCGACGGAACGCTCTGGGCATGGGGGTTCAACGTCAACGGCCAGCTCGGCGACGGCACCTGGGAAAACAGCAACACGCCGGTGCAGGTCGGTACGGACACGGACTGGATCGCCGCCAGCGCGGGGCATTACTTCTCCCTGGGTCTCAAGGCCGACGGAACCCTGTGGGCATGGGGGTCCAACGGTTCGCTCGGCATAGGCTCCTGGGGCAGCAGGAATAGTCCCGTCCGGGTCGGTTCAGACAGCGACTGGGTTTCCATGAGTGCCGGCGGTGGGTTCTCCCTGGCGCTCAAATCCGACGGTTCCCTCTGGGCCTGGGGAAGGAATGACGATGGGCAGCTCGGGATCGGGGTCCAGCAGTCCGGACTCACACCGGCAAGGGTCGGGAACGGCACTGATTGGGCACAGGTCAGCGCCGGGTCCGATCACACCGTCGCCCTGAAAACCGATGGTACCCTGTGGGCCTGGGGGAACAACTTCCACGGCCAGCTCGGCATCGGCAGGGGGTTCTCCCAGTCCAGGCCCGTGCAGGTTGGTTCAGACACGGACTGGACCCATGTGAGCGCTGGAGGGGAACACACCCTTGCCGTCAAATCGGACAGCACGCTCTGGGCATGGGGCAACAACGACTTCGGTCAGCTCGGGGACAACTCCATGACCCTGAAAGACTACCCCGCGTTCATCGATGCAGGGTCAGGCTGGGTTGCCGTGTGCGCATCCAGGGATTTCAGCCTGGGCATCAAGGGTGACGGCACCCTGTGGGCCTGGGGTTCCAACTACTACGGGCAGCTCGGAGACTCCACGAACATCGACAGCCTGATACCGCTCGAGGTCGGCGCCGACAAAAACTGGTCAACAGTGAATGCCTCGTATCACCACGTCATGGCGATCGGGACCGACGGGGCTACCTGGGCCTGGGGTGCGAACTGGGAAGGCCAGCTCGGAAACGGCACCTTCGCGGATCTCAACTCGCCTTCACGCGTGCATTTCTAGAACCCGGCCCCCGCCACAGGAACGGATATTCACTGGACACGGCACGGGTGCAGCGCCTCGGTCAGTCCCCATCCAGTATGTGCCTGATCTTCTTCGACAGCTCGGCCATGGTGAAAGGCTTCTGGATGAAGCCCCTGCAGCCGCCGGTCAGGATCTCCTTGGCCTGCCCATCGAGGCTGTACCCGCTCGAGAGGAGGACCTTCACACCCGGATCCTGCCGCCGCAGGGCCTCGAAGGTTTCCCTGCCCCCGAAATCCGGCATGATCATGTCGAGGATCACGAGATCGATGGTCTCCCTGTTCTGATCGAAGATCTGGAGGCCCTGCCGTCCTCCGTTGGCGGTCAGCACCCTGTATCCGAGGCTCTCGAGCATCCCGGCCCCGACCTCCACGATCATCTCTTCGTCGTCGATGACGAGGATCGTTTCCCTGCCCGTGTGGATCTTTTCCGAGGCCTGCTTCTCGCGCTCGATGACCTTCTGCGATGCAGGGAGATACACCATGAAGGACGTCCCTATGTCCTTCTCGCTCTCGACCAGGACGAATCCCCCGTGGTTCTTGATGATCCCGTACACCGATGCCAGGCCGAGCCCTGTCCCGCGTCCGCGCTCCTTGGTGGAGAAGAACGGCTCGAAGATGCGGGCCTTGATGGCCTCGTCCATACCGATCCCCGTGTCCGTGACCGTGACCTTGACAAATCGGCCCGGGCCGATGCCATAGGGGCTGACCTCATCGTCAGTGAGTTGAGCGTTCTCCACGGAGAGATACAGATCGCCTCCGCCCGGCATGGCCTGCCATGAATTCACGAACAGGTTGAGCATCACCTGCTCCATCTGGCCACGGTCCACCTCGACGGCCCAGAGATCCTCGGACGACTTGTGATGTATCCTGATCTCCCTCTTGGTCCTCCCGAACATCTCCGCACTCCTGCGGACGAATTCACCGAGGTCCGTCGGCTTCACCTCGTACTTGCCACCCCGGGCAAAGCCCAGGAGCTGCTTGGTCAGGCCGGATCCCCGCTGGACATATTCTTCCATGCTCTTGAGGCGGTCGTGGAAGGCATGAGATTCGTCGTAATGCATGAGCATGAGGGAGATGTTCCCCAGGATGCCCATGAGCAGGTTGTTGAAGTCATGGGCTATGCCGCCGGCCAGGGTTCCGATGGCCTCGAGCTTCTGGGCCCGCATGAGCTGCTCTTCCAGGCTCTTCTTCTCGGTGACGTCCACGAGAAAGCCCCTGAGCCCGACATATTCGCCCTCCCGGCATATGGGCGTCGTGTGGATGAGTACGGGGAATGTGGTGCCGTCCTTCTTCCGTGCGGTATACTCGTTGAGCCCGAGTCGCTCGCCCTGCATGACCCGCGTGTAATTCCTGATCGCGCGTTCGTGGTCGTGGGGCGCCATGACATCCAGGACGTTCACCCCGCGCTCCAGGTCCTCCAGGGTGAAACCGAACCGTTCCAGGGAGATCTCGTTGATGAAGGTGACCTTCCCGCTGGTGTCCATCTCGAACACCGTTTCGGGCAGGAGCCTGGCCAGGTCGCGGAAACGCTCCTCGCTCTGTCTGAGGGCGTCTTCCGCCTTCCTGCGATCGGTCATGTCGATGAGAGACGCGACGCTTTCTCTCGTCCCCGGGATCATGGAGACGCTCATGTAGAGGTTGCGTATCTCTCCCGACCTGACCCGCGCCTTGAATTCATAGGCACTGATGACCGCACCGGGGTCGGTCCTCCTCAGGGTGTGCCTCTGTTTCATGATCTCGAGGTCTTCCTCCGCCACGAAGGACGTCCAGCTCATCTTACCCTCCAGCTCTTCGCGCGAGTAACCGACGAGCTTCTCGAAATTGGCATTGGCCAGCAGTATGGTGGTGTCCTCTGCCACGATGATGTTCGCGGTGGCCGTGTTCTCGAAGATGGTCCGGTAGCGCTCCTCGCTCTGCCTGATCGCCTCCTCGGCCTTTCTCCGGTCGCTGATGTCGTGGGTTATGCCAAGCAACCCTTCCGGTTCTCCATGCTCGTCATAGAGGATATTCAGCGTGACCTCGGTCCACACCCTCGATCCGTCCTTACGGATCATTTCGAGATCGAGGTTCATGGTCCAGTCCCTGCCGTGTTTCCGGCCGCCGAACTCGAACGCACGCTCCCGGGTGAAGAGATCGACTGCATGCTGGTATGACTCCGGGGCAAGGACCTGATCCATGGTCTGCTTCATGGCCTCCTCGGGGGTATATCCCCTGAGCTGCATCACGGAAGGGCTTACATAGACATACTTCAGATCGGCATCGAGGACCCATATCACGTCCCGCAGATTCTCCGCGAGCAGCCTGTACTTCCGTTCACTGTCCTTGAGGGCCTTCTCCGCCTTGATCCTTTCGGTAACATCCCTGCCCACCCCCTTGAACCCGACGACCTCGCCCGAGAGTCCCCTCATGATCGACGCGGAGAACTCGACCGTGATCCTGGTCCCATCCTTCCTGATCACCTCGTAGTCCACCATGGTCTGGGCCACCCCGGTGCGGAGGATCTCGGCGAAGGTCCTGTAAGCCTGCTTCGCGGTCTCTGCCGAGGTGTACGCCCGGTTGTTCATGCCCAGGAGCTCTGCCCTGGCATAGCCCATGATCCGGCAGAGGGCATCGTTCACATAGGTGTAGTTCCCCGTGAGATCCAGTTCGAAGTATGCTTCGTCCATAATCTCCAGGATGGTGCGATACCGTTCTTCGCTCTGACGCAGGGCGGCCTCGGCCTTTTTCCGCTGGGTGATGTCCCGGACGACGCCCATGAATCCGATGGGCCTGCCGGCGGCATCCCGCCGCAGGGATATGGATGCCTCGACCGAGATCGTCTTGCCCGTCTTGTCCTTGAGCTGCCAGGCAAACCCGCTGGTGGGCTCACCCGTGCGGAAGACTCGATGATAGGCATCGAATACTTTCCGCGCCTCCTCCTCATCCATGTACCGGCGGTAGTTCATTCCCGAGAGTTCCTCGATGGTGTAGCCGAGGCGGTTCACGGCCCGTGAGTTGAAGAAGGTGAAGTTGCCCTTGAGGTCTACCTCGTAGTAAGCCTCCTCCATGCTTTCCAGGATGCTCCTGTAACGTTCTTCATTCCGGCGGGCATCCATCTCGGCCCGCTTGCGGTCCGTGATGTCCATGCACGAGGCAAGGCTCTCCTCGGTTCCCGGTATCAGCGCCACGGTGAGGAAGATGTCACGGATATCACCGCTGCGGGCCATGAGCCTGAACTCGTACGAAGGGAGAACGCCGCGGCCTTCCTGTCTCCTCTTCGCATGGGATCGCTTCATCCGCTCCAGGTCTTCCGGGACGACGAACACGGTCCAGCTCATCTTCCCTTCAATCTCGGCCTTCGTGTAACCGGTGAGCCTCTCGAAGTTGGAATTGGCGAGCAGAATGGTCGTGTCCTCGGCGATGAGGATCGTGGCGTTGCCCGTGTTCTCGAAGATGGTGCGGTAGCGCTCCTCGCTCCTCTTCAGGAGCATTTCGGCCTCTTTCCGTGCGGTCACATCACGGACAAGGACATGGAATCCCCTCGGGTCTCCCCTGTCGTCCTTCATGAGGCCGGCGGACATCTCGTGGGTTCGCACGGAGCCGTCCCTGGACATGACCTCGTAATTCACGAGCCGTTCGGCACAGCCGGTTTCGTAGATGCGATGGAACACCTCGTACATGCGGCGTGCCGTGGCGGGGCTGGTATATTCCCGGTAGCTCTTGCCGAGAATCTCCTCGGCCTCGTATCCCAGCAGGGAACCGGCAACCCGGTTGAAGGATATGATGTTTCCTTTCAGATCGAGCTCGTAGTACCCTTCCTCGATATTCTCCAGGACCCTCCGGTGCTTCTCGTCTTCCTTGTCCACAGAGTTCCTGAGCTGCAGGATCTCTTCCTCGAGTTCCCGTATCCTTCCGGTGAGGTCCTCTTCCGCGGGACGTCTGCCCATCTCTCCTCCAGGTATGAACGAGACACGCGTACCCGGTCCCATCGGGCACGCCCATGCCCCATGTATTCCATCGGTATTTCCGTCAATATTTTTAAGTACCGTGCAGGGCCCTCAGAAGCTCCCGGTCCCTCGGTTTCTCAGGAGTGCATACCGTGGCACCGGGTGACCCCCGTCATGCACGGGGCGCCTTCCCTCACCTTTGCGTACCCCAGAGGAGGCTGCCCAGTCCCGAACCACGCAGCGTCCGCCTGGAAACGGCACCGGCGAGGATCTCGTCCCTGGTCCAGATCTCCAGCGAGTTCCGGGCCCGGGTGATTCCCGTATAGATCAGCTCACGGGTGAGCACAGGAGAGTCACGGTCAGGAAGCACGAACAGCACGCGGTCGAACTCCGAGCCCTGGCTTTTATGCACGGTCATGGCCCAGGCGGTTTCATGGGCAGGCATCCGCAGGGGCGAAATCCTGCGGACAGATCCGTTGCCGGCCGTGAAGCATGCGCGCAGGGTGTCGCCTTCGCGGACCACGATTCCTATGTCTCCGTTGAACAGGCCCAGGGTGTAGTCGTTCTCGGTGACGAGCACGGGCCTGCCGCTGTAGAACTGCTCAGCAGGCTCCAGCATGCCCGCCCCGGCGAGTATGCACTCAATGAGGCGGGTCATGGCCGTGACCCCGTAGGGACCGTCACGGACCGGACAGAGCACGCGGAACTCCTCGAAGCGGCGGAGCCGGTCGAGGGGATCGTCAGCGGCGAGGAATCTCCTGTACCCTTCGACGATACAATCGCGCAGCGTGGCCTCCAGGGCATCGGGACGGGGCAGAACACGCCCCTTGAGCTCGTCACCCGCACCGGACCCGAGGATATCGAGGGCCCCGGCGGCATCACCCCGGTTGACAGCAGCGCTCAGTGCGAAGATGGGGCTGTCCTCCCTGAACCGGTAGGTCCTGGTGAGCTCCACGACGGAGTCCTGCATGCCCGCGGATCCGCCTGAAGGAACCGTGATCCCGGTGACACGGGAAGCCATGTCCGCAAACCCCGTCGAGTATGCATGGACACCCCCGGTGTCGCAGATGTCTCCCAGCACATACCCGGCTGCCACGGATGCGAGCTGGTTCCGGTCTCCCAGCAGGACGAGCCGTGCATCATCCCCGAGTGCACCTGCGAGAGTGGCCATGAGCGCCAGGTCGGCCATGGATGCCTCGTCGATGACCACCACGTCGGCTGTCAGGGTCTTCCCTGCCTGCCGGTTACGAGCCCGCGTCCCCGAGCCCAGACCGAGGAGCCGGTGGATCGTGGAGGCCTCCCGGGGAATCCTGTCCTTGATGCCGGCGTCGCTGTCGAGGTGCGCCACGCCGCGTTGAACAGCTTCGGCGATCCTGTGCGCAGCCTTTCCCGTAGGCGCCGCCAGGGCGATCCTCAGCCCAGGTTCCTGGCCGAGGAGCAGGGCCAGGATCTTCACCACGAGCGTGGTCTTTCCCGTGCCCGGCCCGCCCGTTATCACGCACAGGGACCGGCTCACGGCAATTGCAGCCGCGATCATCGGCCAGGGGTCGCCGTCCGTTGCTCCTGCGGGGAACATGCGCCCCATGGCGCGCACGAACACAGCCTCGTCGAACGGCCTCTCACGGGCATTGAGGGCGCGCAGCGTGTCGGCAAGCTTCCGCTCGTGCCCGTAACTGCGGTGCAGGTAGAGTCTTCCCGCCTCGTCCAGGATAAGCGGCCGACAGTCCCCCGGCCTGCCCACCACCTGCTCTGACCCGAGGGCTGCAAACCATGCATCGAAACCGGGAACCTCAACACCGTCAACCGCTTCTTCCGACGGGCTGGATCCGAAGGGGTCGTGCAGGTCCATGCAGGTATGCCCTTCTCTGCTGAGCCTGCTGAGAAGGGATGCGGCCAGGGCCAGTTTCCTGTCCGTCGAACCCGAAAGCTTCAGCATGAACCTGGCGAAGTGCAGGTCTATGGGGTCGAAGAGGGATCCGGGGAGGGGCATATCATGCATGGGATTGCCCCCCTCCTTTCAACCCGCCATCCACGATCATGCCCTCCAGGGTCCCGATCACTTCCCGCCCGGGCCTGGCCCGGAACACCCCGCATGCCATCCCCCTGCCCGGGTCCACGCCCCGCAGGAACACGTAGAACACCCCGCCGAAGTGCTCGTCATAGTCATACCCCTCAAGCCGCTGCCCCAGATACCGATGGAGCGCCACGCAGTAGAGGTGGTACTGGAGCACGTAGCCGTCCCTGACCATGACATGCGAGAGCGCGTCCTGGCTGTAGTCCTCCACATGGTCGCCCAGGTGGTTGGATTTCCAGTCGACGAGATAATATTTCCCGTCGTGGCGGAACACCAGGTCCATGAACCCCCGGAGAAAGCCCCTGACAGGGTCGAAGGAGAAACGGGAAGTCGGCACAGGCAGGCCGCCCTGCATGGACCCCTCGAGTGCCCCGACCAGGACCTCGGGCGTGACGGTCCTGATAGGGTACATGAACTCCAGCTCGGTGAGCCGATCGCCGTCTCGCACCCCTGCCAGGCTGAACCCGCCCAGGTCCACGTCGAGGACCCTGCGCACCATGGAGGTGACCGCATCGGTCCATGTTGGGTCGAATCCCTGGCCTGCAAGCGTCTCCCCCACGACGGACCGCATGCCGGCTTCACCTGCCGTGAAGTCGATCCTCTCGAAGACCTCGTGCAGGATCGTGCCTGCCCTGGCTCCCCTGGGGAAGGAGAAGATATCCCTGACCTTCTTGCCCTTTTCTTCTGCCCCGTCCTCGGCGCTGTACGGCAGCACGTCCCGGTCCGCACCCTCTTCCTGTGCGTGCAGGCCGCGGATGAACGAGGTGTAGCTGGCCATGCCCCAGGTGCGGTCAACGGCCCGCGAGAAGACGCGAGCCGCAGGCTCGTCAGGTGAGGCGGCAGCGGCCCCGAGCGGATCGGGCTGGTCTTCGGGGAGATCCGTGACACATGCTTGGTCGGTTTCCCGATCGAGGTACTCTTCCAGGCCCGCCCTCAGGTCCTGCTCCCCGAGGTGCCCCAGGAGATGGGCCATGGCCGATCGTTCGGCGCCCATCACCTCCCCCCAGGCCACGTAGCACCGGTCCCTGGCCCGGGTCAGCGCCACGTAGAGGAGCCGCACGTTCTCGGCCAGCTCCTCGAGTCCGGCCTGCCTGCGGTGGTCGTCCTGCTCCGCAGAACCCAGGTCGAGCACGGCGTTCCTGGCCTCGTCATGGAACAGGACCGCCTCCCCCTTCTCCTCTCTGGGAGCGCCCCAGGCAAAGGGGCAGAAAACCACCGGGAACTCGAGACCCTTGCTCTTGTGCACGGTCATGACGCGGACCGCGTCGTCGTCGCTCTCGAGCCTGAGCTGGTACTCGTCGCTTCCGGGCAACGATGGGTCCCTGCGCTCAGCGAGCCATTTCCTCAGGCCCTGCATGCCGAGCTTCCCGGCCGTCTCGGTCCTGCCCAGGAGCTCGGCGATGTGGAGCACATTGGTCAGGGTCCGCTCGCCTCCGTCCAGTTCCAGCAGGCGCTCCCGCACGTGCTCACCGTCCAGGAGCCTGCGGATCATGGGCGTGAAGCCGGAGCGCGCCCAGGTCTCGTGCCAGGTCCGGAACCGCTCGATCCAGCCCTCCCACGCCGCCTCGTCCCTGCCGAAAGCGTCAACGGCGGCTGCGTCCAGGCCGAAGATGCGGGTCATGAGCGCGGTGCGCACCAGCCCCTCGCGCGTGGGCTCGGCCAGCGCAGAAAGCAGCATCTCCATCTCGAAGGCCTCCAGGGAGCCGAACACGTTCTCGTCGCTGTAGAGCACGCAGGGGATGTGCGCGTCGTGCAGGGTGTCGCGGACCATGCGCGCCTGGGTGTTGGTGCGCACGAGCACGGCCATGTCCCGGGGTTTCAACGCCTCGCTGCCGAGCGTCACGACACCCGTTCCTGAAAGGTTCAGGAGCCGGGAGATTTCGAAGGCCACGGCCCTGCACACGGCACGTTTCGCCTGCTCCACCGTGAGCCGGGCCCCGTCTTCTGCCTCCAGGAACCAGACCGTGAGAGGCCCTCCGTCCACGCCGGCCAGGTCCTTCCGGTTTTTCTTCGGCGCGGGCTCGGCCGGCTCGAAGCGTATCCAGTCGAACACGAACGGGTCGGCCACCCCGGAGAACATCGTGTTCACCGCCTCGATGAGGCCTGGGGTACTCCGCCAGTTGTGGAGCAGGGTGTGGGTGTTCGTCTCCGCCACTGCGGCAGCGGCCTTTGCATAGGTGAACACGTCCGCGCCCCGGAAGCTGTACACTGCCTGCTTGGGATCGCCGATGAAGAACAGTGTCGATCCCGCGAAGCATTTCCTGAATATCTCGTACTGCAGCGGGTCCGTGTCCTGGAACTCGTCGATGAGCGCCGCGGTAAACCTGGCCCGCACCGTTTCCGCCAGGGCCTCGCCGCCCCGGGACCGCAGGGCCTTGTACATCCTGATGAGCAGGTCGTCGAAGTGTACGACGCCCTGTTTGTCCTTGCGCCACGCCAGCGCCCTGTCCAGAAAGCCGAGGAAGTCCACCTTCATGCCGGTGATCGCATCCTCCATGGCGGCTGCGAGGGCGGCGGCCCCCTCCACCAATGCCCTGCACACGTCGAACACCGGGTGCTCCGGTGTCTTCCCGCCCTTCTTCGTGGCCTTCCCCACGGCCTCGGGTGTGAACCTGGCCAGGCACCCGGCATTGGACAGCATGGCAGGCCCCAGGGCCAGGTACTGGTCGATCTCCTCGAGATACCCGGGTATCCTGGTGATCTTGTGGGTGGTCTGGTTGATGACGTCCCTGTCGCTCAGGAGCCGTTCCACCTCTGCCCTGGCATCCGGCCAGGCCTCCTTCAGTGCCGTGAACGCCTGCCGGTACGCTGCCAGCAGCGACTCCAGGTCCCCTGCCCTGTCCTGACTTCCACCCCCGGGGATGACCTCTGCGGCAAGGTTCTTCTGCCCCGCAAGGCCCATGAGCCACTCCGGGCTTACCTTGCGTGAACGGGCGAACGAGATGAACTCGGGCATGTCGCAGGCGGTGATGCGCATGCGGTAGAAATCGTCCGCGATGGACGCCACCAGGTCGGCCTGGTCCGCGACGAGCTCGGTCTCGAAGGGGCTCGCGGTCTCGAAGGCCATCTCCTTGAGCATGCGCTGGCAGAACCCGTGGATGGTGGAGATGGCGGTCTCGTCGAACCTTGCCAGGGCGTCGTCCAGGATGCCGACGGCATGTGCCCCGCCGGCCACCCTTTCCATGAGCCAGGCTATGAACTCATCGTCCGTTGTCCCCTGCATGAAGGCGTCGCGTGCCTGGCGCACCTTGTCCCTGATCCTGGTCTTGAGCTCGTCCGTGGCGGGCACGGTGTAGGTGACCACGAGAATGGACTCCACGGGAACCTTCATTTCCAGGAGGAGCCGCAGGAAGAGCGACGCGATGGTGTAGGTCTTGCCCGTGCCCGCGCTCGCCTCGATGAGGTGGGTTCCGGACAGGTCCAGTGCCTTGAGGTCCAGGGGCTTGTTCATGTGCCGGCCCCCATGGCATCGAGGATCGGGCCGTACACGGCAAGGGCCAGCTCACGGAACTCGTCGTCCAGGGGATCGGTGCCCGCAAAGCAGAGGAGCAGGGCCGCGTCCCCTGCCTCGCCCCTCTGATACCTGCTCCCCTCCCATGTCCTGCGCGCCTCCTGGGTGGCCCGCTTGTCCTTACCGTACTTCTTCATGGCCTCCGCATAGGCATGGGAGCTCTTCGGGAAGAGGTGCACGGGTTTGCACAGACCCTGCCGGTAGACGTCCAGGAACTCCTTCAGCACTGTCAAGGGCTCTTCAACGGCATTGATCCGGGTCAGTCCTTCCCTGTGGATGTGCAGGGCCGTCGCCTGCGCCGCCGGGTCCGCTGCCTGGAGCAGGAGCAGGCTGAGCCAGGCTCGCATGAGGTCATTGCCCGTGACCTTGGCATAGCGGAACGAGAGGAACCCGGCCCCGTCGAGGCTGTTTACTGACCCGGTGACGGTGAATCCGTCCACCGGGAGGGCCAGGTCCTTCCTGACCATGTCACGGCCTTCCATGGCCCTTTCTATGAGGGGGTAAAAGGCGTCTATCTCGCGGGCCAGACCGGCAAGGGCCAGCTCACCCGGCACACCGTGGGGCAGCACCCCTTCAGCCCTGAGCCGTGCCAGGTCGGCATCCATGCTCTTTCCCGCAAGCCTTTCCGTGAGGATCCGCTGGTGCAGGCCGTAACGCTCCAGCCCTGCCAGCTCGAAGGGCTCCCGGTCGAGCAGGGTCTCATCTTCCCAGGGCAGCGTTGCACCCAGCCGGTGGCGGAGGAAGAAACATGCCGGACCCCGGAAGAACTCCAGGAGGCGCTCCAGGTCAACTGTCCTGAACTCCTCCCCCGGATCGGCGAGTTCCGCACTCCTTGCCCCAGACTGTCCCTGCCTGCGCAGTGCACGTGCTGCCAGGGCATTGTCCTGCGAATAGCTGAACAGGCCCGTGCCTGCAGTGAAGTACTTCGGGCTGAACGCCTGGAGGCAGTGGCTCCTGGCCACCCCGGGATTCACGAAGGATCGGTCCAGGTACTCCAGCAGGCTGCTCACCACCACGGAGGGCGGAATGGGGGCATTGTCCTGGATGCCCTGGCCGATGTAGCTGATGGACAGCACGTTCCGGGCCGAGAGCAGCGCCTCGAGGAAGAGGTAGAGGTCGTCGTCGCGCCTCGAGCGGTCGCCTCTGCGCTGGTCCATGGCCGTGAGGTCGAGTCCGCTTGTATAGTCCCTGCGGGGAAAGGCCTCGTGGTTCATGCCCATGAGGCAGATCACCTTCAACGGGATGCTCCGCATGGGCAGCATGGAGCAGAAGGTGACGCCTCGCTCCAGGAACCCTGACCCCTCTGCCGCGTGGCCGAAGGCTTTTGCGAGGTGCTGCCGCACCACGTCGCAGCTCAGGCGTCCCCTGAACCCGGCATCCTGACCTGTCTTCTCCAGGTCCCGTACCACTGCCTTCAGGTGCAGCATCTCCTGCACGCCGTCCTCGTCAACAGTAAACAGGTCGTCGATGATCCGCAGCAGTACCTCTGACCACTGAGCAGGCCCCCGCTCCTGCCTGAGCTCGTCCACGGCGGCAAAGAGCTTCTCCACGAAGTCTGTGAATCTCCCTAAAAGCTCCGCAGACCCAGGGTCCATGCCTTCGAAGGGCGCGATCCCCGCGAACAGCCCCTCTCCTTCTGCCATGGCATAGCCGAGCAGGAGGCGCCTGAGGCCGAACTGCCAGGTGTTCTCCGCAAACCCGGGCAGGCCCAGTTCCACCTTGTCGTTTCCGTCCCTGCCCCAGCGGATGCCCGCGCCCGTGACCCAGGCGTGGATTTCGCTCACTGCCTCCTCGTCCAGGTCGAACCTGGTGCGCACCGGCTCCTTGTCGAGCAGGTCCATGACCAGGGAGGCCTCGTAGCGCCGGCCTGCCAGGTCGAGCACTGCCATGAGCGCGTCCGCGAGCCGGGAGCTCCTCCGGAACGACCGGTCCGAGATGCTGTAGGGGATGCGGCGCGCATCGTCCCGGTCCATGTCGAACACGGCGCGGATGAAGGGCGCGTATGCCTCGATGTCAGGCGCCATGACCAGGATGTCCCGGGGCTCCAGGTCCGGGTCTTTTTCGAACAGGTCGAGCAGGGTGTCCAGGAGCACCTCGGTCTCCCGCATGGGGCTGTGGCAGGAGTGGACCTGGATGGAGCGGTCGCCGTCGGTCACCTCCCTCACTCCCTCTTCACCGGGCGGTCTCAGGTTCAGGATGTCGGCCTGGACCTGTGAGAGCATGGTGATGCCCTCTGTTTCTTCGAAGAGGTCCACCTGTTCGGGATCCAGTTCCAGGACCATGTCCAGGAAGTTCCTGCCGAGCCTGCCCATGCCTGCAAGCAGGTCGTTGCACGACTCCCAGTGCATATCCTTTTCAGTGATCCTGGCCATGCGACGCTCGGGTATGATGTCTGCCCAGTATTCCCTGCACGGGTTCAGGCAGTAGATGCCGACATCGATACACGCGGACAGGCCCTTGAGCACCTCCAGGTGGAATGCGGGCAGGTACGAGATGCCGAAGATGGACACCCGCTCGGGCAGCATGGATATGTCGGCATGTATGATTTCCTGTGCAAAGAGCTGCTTGAGCCGGGCGCGGTGGTGTGGGTCGCTGCGTTCGATGACCTTTCTCCAGAGGATTGCCTGCCAGTTCTCCGGGTATGCAGCTTTTGATTTTCCATCTTCCCAGCCCAGTATGAGCTCGGGCCTGAAGATGACGTACTGGTCATAGATGCCGGCCATCATGGAGCTGAACTGGTAGAGCTTCATGCCCTGCTCGTCGTTTTCCAGGTAGTCTTTGATGCGGGCAAAGTGCCTGTGTGTGAGGAGGTCGGGCAGGCAGTCCATGATGCGCAGCGTCAGGCTGTCCTTGTCGAAGAGCGGGGGCTGCGTGATACCGGGCAGGATGCGGGAGAACATGTCGAGCACGAAGGTGTTGGGGAATGGCCATTTGATATTGGAGCAGATGCCGTGCATGCGGGCGAGCTCCATGGAGAGCCACCGCTGCATGCCGCGGCTCTGTACTACGATGAGCTCGGGGGTGAGCGGGGATGAGAGCGGGGTGGAGAGGGATGTGGCAAGGGCCTGCGAAAGGACCTCGAGCCGGTTGCTCTCGATGAGTTTCAGGTTGGGCAACTGTATACCTCTCCAGTGAAACTCCCCGCGGCAAGCCGCGGGGCATCTTAGTGCAGCTTGAGCTCAAGCTGCACAGGCCCTTGCGTTACTTCTCTATGGCGTTCGATGTATTTCTCAATCACTTCACGAGTCATGCGGTCTCCCACGGTTCTCGCAAAGTATCCGTCTTCCCACAGTTCCCCTGCCCACAATCTCTTCTTCAATGACGGGAACTCGCGAAACAACTCCCTTGCTGTCACGCTCTTGATGATTCTCACGACTTCTCCAATTGATCGCTTCGGCGGAAACGACAACAGGATGTGAACATGCTCTTGCGAAACTTCCATTTCTATAATCTCAAATCCATATTCCTCGCTGACTTCCCGTATCAGTCGTTCCGCTCGTTCCTTTACGCCTTCTTGCGCGAATATCTTCTTCCGATATTTGGGGCACCAAACCAGATGGTAGCTCGTTTCATATACCGCATGACTCGTTCGCTTCACTGTCATGCCCTTGCTATACCATGCCACACCGCAAGGGCCTATATGGATAAGGGGGACGTTCCACTCCCCCTTATGAACCCCCTAGGCAAGGCATGCATTCATCCCCGTGGCAAGCCACGGGGTATTCTGCAAAGGCCGTCCATAAAATTTGAGTAAGAGAAGTATAGCATGGTTACATCCTGTTGTGGGTGGAGAAATCTCGGCTTTATCCGTCTATGATAAACAGGTTGTTGTTGTGCAATTATGCATTCAGAATGCACGATTGCACATATTATAAAAGGCGTTCCCGATTGGAGTTGCACTCCTTAATTCAGCTCATAGCTCGAATTTCATAGATCCAGCCCAATCACATAGATCGGGACCTGAATCGCACTCTTGAAATGAGGAAGATACCTGACAACCTTCTCGTAAGTAAGGCTACCCTCTTAGTTCTGCTTGAACTCGTTCTTCATGGCCTTCTGGAATTCTTTAGTAGTCACAACATAAACCCCGATATCGATCTTATCGAGCCCTGAATACGAAGCGACCTTGAACTTTAGCAGATCAATCCCAATGAATGAGGAGTGTCCAAATTCTACTTCAATACCCACCCTTTCCTTGAGAAAGTCCATCTTCGCGGCAGGATCACTTGTCTCTGCAAAAACTGATGGCTGCCTTTCCCATCCCTTCATCACGAAAAGCTGGTCCAGCTTTTCGTTGAATGCAGGCCGTGACATCTTAGACAGGTCAATAGTCTTGTCATTGAGGATTGCCTCGATCTCCTGCTTTGTTGTGAACTTGCTATTCAATACCTGTTCTGCAAAACGGAAGGAGAAGGTCTGTAATCTCACTTTCATTTCAACTCCCCATCGAATCATTTTATTTCAAGACAAAGTCTGCGCTGTCATAAAGAGGCCTCCCTGAACCTCTCATACCTCCACTCCAGAAACCCCTTGTCTGGCATGAACTCTTCCCTGCGCGGCAGGATGATCCTCTGCCTGTGCAGCTCCTTGATGCCGTGCTGAAGCATGGGCCCGTCATGCTCTTTTAACACATCCTCCCTCACCTCGATGACATACCTGGGGCTCACCCCGATAATGAAGTTGTCAAACGCAGCATGATGCAGCTTGCACAATGCAATTCCATTGTTCACAGTCGGTCTGCTCTCGGGCTCGGTGTCAGGGATGATGTGCGCCGCATCCAGCAGTTCCTCGTGTCTCAGCCTGCAGAACGCACACTGGGTCCTATACGCATCGATTACCCGCTCCCTGAATCCCCGCTGGTGGAGCCGAACCTTAACCTGTGACGTTATATACGCCCTCCTCGGTTCAGCCAGCTCATAGTCCATGGGCCTTTCCGCAGAGAGCATTGAGGCGTCATCCACAGCAACCGTGAACGTGAGGCTTCCCGGATCGTCTGCCACGATGTACACGGGCCAGACTGCCATGTACTTGCCCGGAACCACCCCGTAGAGGTAGATCAGAGGCACCTTATCCCTCATGGCCTTCCTCAGACCAATGTTGTCACGATGAGATGGATCACTCCCCCGATACCGGTAGCTCAACAACCCATCAGTGCTTATCCTGTCGTCATACGGCCCTTCGGGTGCAGTGGTTATGGTGAGCGGATAGTCGAGACGTTTCGGCCTGAAGATACCTTGGGGCGACATCAGGGGTATTCTCTGACCGGAATGGACAAACCCCTTTTCCAGCAGCCGCCGCGGGAGCACATCCCCGTGGATGCCCGTCTGGCCCTTCAACCACTCAAAGGCTGCAATGCGTGTCTCATAATCAAACGACATGGGAGGGCTTCAATCCATCACACTTTCAGGATAATGAATTTTAAACTTGAAATTATATTGCCTGAATTGCTTATTTCTATCAAGTACATCTATCATTTGTTAAAATTTCAATCCCGCGGTTGTCAAAGCTTTTATTGTTCCCCAATTACCATTTATTAGTATGTTCCCATTTTGGGATCTTTTATCTTGACATACCTGCCGATACGTATTACTGTCATCCCATCGATGAATGTGGTCGGGCGCGAACTGCTCATTCTCTTTATGAAGAGGCATTCGGATGCGAAAAGTGCTCTGAATAGCTGGTTACAAGAGGTTTTCAGGGCAGACTGGAAAGGACCGCAGGATATCAAGGAGAGATATAGAACGGCAAGCTTCATTGAAGACAACAGGATCATATTCAACATAAAAGGGAACAGATACCGGCTCGTTGTGAAGGTTGTATACCAGGCCGGAGTTATACGGATTCTCTGGGTCGGCACCCATGCCGCATACGATAAACTTGCATTGTAATGAGGAGTTCAGGAAAGGAGGGGGCAATGGTGAAGGTGATAAAAACAGACGATGATTACAGAAAAGCCCTGGTCGAGATCGACATATTGATGGCCTCGGATCCTGCCCTCGGGACCCCGGACGGCGATACCCTTGAACTCCTCGCCTTCCTCGTGTCAAAATATGAAGAAGATCATTTCCCCTTTGATAAACCCGATCCAGTGGAGGCGATCAAGTTCCGCATGGACCAGATGGGGCTCACAAAAAGGGATATGATCCCTTATATGGGAAGTAGATCCAAGGTCTCGGAGGTGCTCAGCGGGAAACGCCCCCTGACCCTCAAGATGATCCGGGCGATCCACAAACATCTCGGTATCCCGGCGGAGAGTCTGATCGAGGAGCCATCGCACGACCCGGGCTCGGAACTGGACCCCTCCAAGTTTCCCCTTGCCGAGATGGCGAAGAGACGGTGGTTCCCGGGTTTTCATGGCACGCTCAAGGAGGCCAAAGCCAAAGGGGAAACCCTCCTGGGGATCTTCTTCAAGGAGGCACAGCTTCAAGATGCACTGTGTCGGCAAAACGTGCGCATCGGTTCCAAGATGGACAGAAATGCACTTCTTGCATGGACGGCTCGCGTATCTATACTTGCCCGGCAGAACCCACTGCCCGTCAAGTACAGGGATGAGATGGCATCAAAAGAGTTCTTCCACGACCTCTCGAAAATCAGCAGTTTCAAAGAAGGCCCTCTCCTTGCCAAGGAGTTTCTCAACAAGCGGGGTATCCATATGGTGATCCTCAGGCATCTACAGAAAACACACCTGGATGGAGCTGTCATGCGCCTCCACGACGGAACACCGGTAATCGCCATGACACTGCGCTACGACAGGATTGACAACTTCTGGTTTACTCTCTTTCATGAGCTCGCTCACCTGCATCTCCACCTGAAGCATGATACGCAGGACTGCTTCATTGATGACCTCGATGCAACGGGTGACAGAAGAGAAGAGCTTGCAGACAAGTTCGCACGGGATGCCCTGATCCCCCAGGAAAAACTGAAAGACCTCCTCAAGATCAATGCACCTGCAGATGCCTTGGCCTTTGCAAACCAGCTGAATGTACATCCGGCGATAATAGCGGGGAGACTGCGCTGGGAGCGAAAGGACTATCGTATCTATAACCGCCTGATCGGCAGCGGAGAGGTAAGGAAATTTTTTTCTGAGGAATTTTACCATTGAACCATGGACCATGGCGCTGACGAAATCATTCCGTGAAACCGTGCATAAGAGGGTCAGGAACGACCCCGCATTCAGGGCCCACCTGCTCGAAGAGGCGCTGAACTGTTTCCTGGCAGGAGATATCGATGCCGGCAAGAGCCTCCTTCGGGATTACCTAAATGCAACGGAATCGATACGCGACATAGCAGATAGGATATCCACCAAAGTCAAGAGCCTCCAGAGGATGGTAGGTCCCAGGGGGAATCCCACCACAAAGAACCTGTTTCTCATTTTCAACGCATGTACCAGTAACAAGGGTATAAAGATCAGGGCATGTGTTAGCCAGGCTGAGGTAAAGGGGAAAAAGGATCAGAAAAATCCAACAGCCAGGGCCTGCAGCTGCAGATAAGGCTTTTAGACGTGCTACCTACCTGAGAAAACGGCCCTGCCTATCACCTCTGATAGAAGAGCGCCATACGGCGCCCCGATTCTCAGGGCCTTTTCATGGACCCACCCTGTTCTCCATTGACAATCCTGCCGATCGTATATATCGTATATACATTATAGCTCTCCAGGAGATACCGCCATGTCGAGCCAGATGATCATCCGCATCGAACCGGAGCTCAAGGACAAGGTGAGCCGTGCCGCCAAGGCCGAAGGGAAGTCCACGAGCGAGGTGGTCCGCTCCCTCATCGAGGAGTACGTCCGTGACCGTGACATGGGCTCATACATCGATGGCCTCTGGGACAGGATCGGCGACAAGCTCGCATCCAGGGGCATGACCGGAAAGGATGTCGCAAAGGCCGTCAAGGAAGCCCGGAGAAAGGCGTGAACAAGGTCGTCATCGACACGAACGTGTTCGTCTCGTCCTTTTTCGGGGGCAACCCCCGCGGGATCATCGAGCTGTGGAAATCCGGGAAAGTCACCCTCTGCCTCTCCCGTGATGTTGTGGATGAATACATCGAGGTGCTCGCCAGGCTCGGCCTTGAAAGGGAACAGGAGATCAAGGAGTTGTTGAGCCTCTTTGCCCAGGGCTTCCATTGCATCTTCGCCGGCAGGACCCCGAAGATCCGGGCAGTAAGAGAAGACCCGGATGACGACAAATTCATGGAATGCGCAGTGGCATTGAAGGCGGAATGCATCATCTCTGGGGACAAGGCCCTTCTCGCGGTGAAGAACTACATGGGGATCGAGATCCTGAACCCCAGGAAATTCCTCGATGACTATGGCGCCGACTGAGGGGGACCTGCCGTACGGAATGGAACCTCTGCCCTGCATTCTATTCTGATTCAATAATAACGCCGCATTCCTCGCACTGATAGCGGGTCTTTTCCGGGCCTGCCGGCATGACCTCCTCAAAGTCATCCCGCCTCGTGCCATCCACTGCGAGACATTCCGGGCAACACCCACCCTGCAGCTCGTCGGCGGTGATGGTCAGGTGGCAGTGCCGGCAGCGCAGCCTGCTTTTCTGCGGGGGCAGAAGGACCAGATGGAGATGCCTGCATGCCGTCATACACAAGTCTTCGGGGATAAATGCACCCACCTTACTGTATATCCGGGAACTCCGGCTTTTTCTTCTCCAGGAACGCGCCCACCCCGTGGACGCACTCGCCCGAGGCGATGAGTGCCGTGGCGAGCTCCTCCTCCCTGTCGAGCATGGCGCCGTAGGGGATGTCCTGCGCATGCCTGAACAGGCTCAGCGCGGCCCTGACCGCACGGGGACCGTTTTCGGCAATGGTCTGGGCCAGGGCGACGGCCTCGCCCAGCGCCGTGTTCTTCCGGCTCACCCGGTTCACCAGGCCCATGCTCAGGGCCTCGTCCGCGCTCACCTTCCGGGCCGTGAGGACCAGGTCGGCGGCCCGGGACGGGCCTATCAGGCGTGCCAGCGCAGGGCCTCCGCCCCAGTCCGGCATGAGACCGAGGCGCACCTCGGAAAAGCAGATCACGGCATCCGGGTCCATGACCCGCAGGTCGCACCTGGCCGAGAGCTCGGCGCCACCGCCGTAGGCGATCCCGTTCAGGGCCGCTATGATCGGTGCCGGGACGGACACGAAGGCGTCGATGGCCGTGCGGATGTCCCGGATGAGCTTCTTCGATGGCCCCCTGTCCCCGGTGGACATGGCCTTGACGATGCTTTCCACCATGGGGTTGTCCGGGTTCACGTCGAACCCGGCGCAGAACGACGAATCCCCCATACCGGTGACCACCACGACGCGCGAAGGCCTTTCCTTCAGCTCCTGAGCTATGACGCCGATCCTCTCGAACATGGCCTCGTTGAAGGCGTTCTTCCTTTCGGGCCGGTTGATGGTGACCACGGCCACGTGCCCGTTCCGCTCCAGACGAATGAGTTCACTGTCCACTGCTGCCTCCCCGATCCGCCTCAATCCCACAGGTTCACGATGAACCGACCCTGGTGGCCGCCCGCCTTGATCTTGTCAATGGCATTATTCACACTGCCGAGCGGAATCTCTGAGGCCAGGCTCTCGAGCCAGGGGAACTTCCACTCCCCGGCGAGCATGTCCCATGCCCTTGTGCGCCGGGTCATGGGGCAGTTCTGCGAGTCGATGCCGAAGAGCGTCACCCCGCGCAGGATGAACGGGTACACGGTGAGGTGGATGTCACCGGACACCACGTTGCCGCAGCACGTGATGGCCCCTTCGGCGCGTATCGAGCGGATGGCCGAGGTGAGCACGCTGCCACCCAGGGTCTCCACGCACCCGGTCCACCGGTCCTTGAGCATGGGCCTGGGGCTCTCGTCGATGAACTCGGCAGGCTCGATCACCTGTGCGGCGCCGATCTTCGCCAGGTACTCCTTCCTGTCCGTGAGGTCGTTCAGCGCGGTCACGTTGACCCCCGTGTGTGAGAGCATGGAGACCGCCACGCTGCCCACCCCGCCGCAGGCCCCGGTCACGAGGACGTCGTCTGCGGCCTTGATGCCGAAGTCGGTCAGGCGCAGCACCGAAAGCGCCGCGGTGAACCCTGCCGTGCCGAAGATCATGCTCTCGCGCAGGGTCAGGTTCTTCGGCTTCTTCACGACCCAGCCCGACGGCACCCTGATGAACTGCCCGAGGCCGCCCGAGGTGTTCATGCCCAGGTCGTAGCTCGTCACGATCACCTCGTCGCCCGGTTTGACGTCCGCAGACCGGCTTTCCTCGACAATGCCTGCCGCATCGATGCCCGGCGTGTGGGGGTACTTCCTGGTCACCCCCTTGTTCCCGGTGGCCGAGAGCATGTCCTTGTAGTTGAGCGACGAGTAGAGCACCCTGACCAGCACATCCCCTGCGGGGAGGTTGTCGACGGACAGCTCCTCCACTGCCCTCTTGTACGTCTTGTCCTCCTCTTCCCGTACCACCAGTCCCAGGTATGTCTTCCTATCCATGGCTACCCCCTGTATCTAGATTCTGTATGTACGTTATGAGCGACGATATCGCCGCGTCCAGGTTGTGGATCGACTTGTCGGACGTGTACATCACGCACGCGCCGAGCAGCCCCGTGAAGACGAGGTTCGTGACAGATTCGGTGTTCGTTGAGGCCGGTATGCCGCCTGCGGCCTTCTCCTCGTCGAGAAGGCGGCGGATCATGCCCTTGAGCCGGACGAACCCCTCGTTCACCTCGACGGCCAGCGCCGGCGCCTGGTCGGAGAGCTCGATGGCCAGGTTGACGAAGATGCACCCGCCCGGGAAGTTGTGCGAGTCTGCCAGGTACCGGTCGCGGTAGTTCTCCAGGATGATCCGGATCTTTTCCAGGGGCCGGGCGGCCCCTTCGACGCCGTGGAGGTTCTTCTCCCTCCAGATCTTCCGTGCGGCGCTGAGCGTCTCGAGGAAGAGCTGCTCCTTGGACCTGAAGTGGTTGTAGAAACCGCCCTTGGACGTGTCGGCGGCCTGGATGATGTCCGTGGTGGACGTGCTCATGTAGCCCTTCACGGAGAAGAGCTTCAGCGACTCCTCGATGATGCGCCCTTTGAGCGGTATGGTTTCTTTCATAAACAGACCGACCGGTCTGTCTTATACCTGATCACCCCGGCCCCTGTCCAGGGGCGTTTCGATGTCCGGGCCAGGAGACGGGGCGGTACGTGCCCCATCATCCCACGGACGCCGCGATCACCGCATCGAGGTCCACGTGGTCCCCGGCAGAGGCGTTGCGGTGCTCGAAGAGGATCTTCCCGCCCGGGCCCAGGACAAAGACGCCGCCCTGCTGCCAGAGGTCGCCGTCGGTCCGGCCCTGGCGGAACCCGTCCATCATGGCCCGGATGCCGCGGATGATGGATGCCGGGCCCAGGGTCTTCCACAGGCCTCGCTCGAGTTTGAAGGCCCGGTAGGCGCTGAGGTCCCGGTTCACGTACATCTCGCCGGCGAACGGGAGCTTCTCGGCGAACCGTCTCGCACCCTCGGTGCTGCCGCTTCCCACGGCGACCAGCGTGACGCCGGCGCTGTCCAGCCTTCCCTTGATGCCCACGAGGGCAGCAGCCTGCTGCCGTGCGAACATTCAGCCGAAGTGGCGGAGAAAGGCAAGCACGATGCGCCTGCCCTGCCACAGTGACTCCAACGAGACGGACTTCTCGTCAAGATCGTCTACGGATACCCCGGCGATACGCGGTTTGAGTTCGTCATAGGTCATCGTCCCCTCCTGTACAGGATCAGGTCCCTGCGGGTTTCTTCTATCCAGTATAAAGATCAGGTTCCAGGGTTCAAGGTAGTCCAGCCTGAGCTGCACCAACCCAGGGGGCAATCGATGCCCGTTCACGAATTGTCAAAAAGTGTCGTCTGTCTTTCTGAAAAGGTCTATTATGGAGAATCGAGAAGAAGACATCCTGGAGGACAATCGCATGATGATGACCAGGGAACAGGCCAGGGAATTCGCATCACGCTGGCTGCCCGCCTGGACCGGCAACGAACCGGAAAAGCTTGCTGAGTTCTATTCCGATGACGCGGTGTACCTCGACCCGGCCATACCCCAGGGGGTGAAGGGCAAGGACGCGTTGCTGAAATACTTCCGCAAACTCCTCGCGGCCAACCCTGAATGGGTCTGGACGCAGATCGAGCCCATCCCCATGGAGGGCGGCTTCCTGAACAAATGGCATGCACGGATCCCTGTCGGGCCCGGGGTGATCGAATGCATCGGCGTCTGCTTTGTGCAGTTTGACGGCCAGGGCAGGATCCGGCGCAACGAGGTCTATTTCGACAGGTACGACTTACTGACAGAGATCATACGACTCCCAAAGAAGTGAACAGAACATAGGGAACGCTTCTCTTTCCAGCCATTATCACTGTTCGGGTAAAGAGAAGCGTCCCCTCCTTTGACTTCACTCCAGAACCGCGCCCCGGGCAGCCGAGGACACCAGCTTCACATACCGCCGCATGAAGCCGTCCGGTATGTCCCGCTCAGGGGCCTTCCACGAGGCCAGCCGCTTGTTGATCTCTTCAGTGGTCAGCTTCACCTCAAGCCTCCTGCCGGGGATGTCGATGGTGATCTCGTCCCCGTCTTTGACCGCCGCGATTGGCCCGCCCACGTTGGCCTCGGGGGACACGTGCCCCACGCATGGCCCTGCGGTGGCCCCGGAGAACCTGCCGTCCGTGATGAGCGCCACGCCCCTTACCCCGGAGAGCTCGAGCCCCATGGTGACCGCCAGGGTCTCGGGCATGCCCGGCCCGCCACGCGGGCCCTCGTTCCGGATCACCACCACCTCACCGGAAACGATGGTCTTCTCCCTGACGGCCGCCAGGCAGCTGTGCTCGGACTCGAAGATCCTGGCCCTTCCGGTGAAGGTAAGGTATTCCTTAGCCACGGCCGACTGCTTCACCACCGCTCCCTCCGGAGCCAGATTGCCGGTGAGCACCACCGTGCCGCCCTCGGGGAAGAAGGGGGCGGTCCTCTCCGGTATGACCTTCTCGTCCAGGACCTGCGCCGCGGCGACGATATCGCCCACGGTCTGCCCCGAAGCCGTGAGCGCATCCAGGTGCAGGTCTTCGGCGATCCGCTTCATCACAGCCGGTATCCCTCCTGCCACGTACAGGTCGGTGATGCCGTAGGGGCCGCTGGGCGATATGCCGCAGATGGTCGGCACCTTCCGGTTGAAGTCGTTGAACCGCTCCAGGGGGAGCTCCAGTCCGCAGGCCCTGGCGATGGCAGGCAGGTGGAGGGTCGAGTTGGTGGAGCCGCCGATGGCCAGGTCCACGATCAGCGCGTTCTCGATGGCCTTCATGGTGAGGATCTTGTCCGTGGTGAGGTCCTCTTCGACCATCTCCACGATCCGCTTGCCGGCCTGACGGGCAAACATGAGCTTCTCCGCGTGGTAGGCCGGGACGTTGGCGGAGCGGGGCAGCGAGAGTCCCAGCGCCTCGGTGAGGCTCTGCATGGTGTTGGCGGTCCCCATGAGTTCGCACGCGCCGCAGGTGGCGCAGGTCGCGGTGGCGAGCTTGTCCACGAGGTCGTCGTAGTACTTGTGGTCCACCGGCCCCTTCATGGATGGCCTGTAGCGGATCTGCCAGGCGTTGGGGCCACCGGTTATGAAGATCGCGGGCATGCGAAGGCGTCCTAGTGCCATGATCATGCCGGGTATGATCTTGTCGCAGCTGGCCACGCAGACCAGGCCGTCGTAGCGCATGCTGCGTACATGGGTCTCCACGATGTCGGCGATGAGGTCCCGCTGCGCCAGGACGAAGCGCATACCTTCGTGCCCCTCGGTCATGCCGTCGCAGGGTGCGGGGACGCTGAACTCGAAGGGCATGCCGCCTGCCGTGTGCACACCCTCCTTCACCCGCTGCGCGATGGTGTCGAGGTGGATGTGCCCGGGGTTGATGTCGGTCTGCGAGTTGACGATGCCGATGAGTGGCTTGTCCATAAGCTCATCGATGTAGTAGCCGGTTCCGTTAAAGAAGTTCTTCCTTACCAGGCTGATGGGGAAATCGCTGTCATCGAATATGGGCCTGCTCCTGGGCTTCTTCATGGTTACCTCCTCGTCTTCAATCGGACTCGGGGCGTGCGGGCCCCGACACATGACTATAGTACCACCATGCCAAGGAAATAGTAATGTGCCCTTGCTTGTCAAGGCAGGTGAATCAGGGAAAAGCATGAGGTAAAAGGGGTCGTTCCTCTTTTCAGAACATTCAAGTGGAACCGTGCCCCTTTTCCCGTTCTCAGTGTCAGGCGATCTGTATGCGGTAGCTGTCCCCGGCCCTGCGTTTTTTCTCGGCCGGAATATTCGCTGCCGGTCGCGATCCGTGCCGCCTCTGCTGCTGCGGACGGGCCGCATGGATCGGTCCATCGCTCCTGGGCTTCCTGTAGTCGAAACCGGTCAGGGTCTTCTGCTCCACTGCCACACCGAGGATGGACTCGATGGTGTATGCCATGGATGTGTCCTCGTTCGTCACGAAGGTGAAAGCCTCGCCTGTCCTGGAGACCCGTCCTGTTCTCCCGGTGCGGTGGGTGTAGGCCTCCGCGGTGTCGGGCATGTCGTAATTGATGACATGGGTTATGGCCGACACGTCGATGCCTCGCGCCGCGATGTCGGTGGCCACGAGGATCTTGTAGGAGCCGTTGCGGAAGCCCTCGATGGCATGCTGGCGCTGACTCTGGGACAGGTTGCCCTGCAGTGACGTGGCTTTGAACCCGGCCGAGCCCAGCTGCTCAGCCAGCTTCTTGGCGCGGTGCTTCGTGCGGGTGAAGATGAGGACCGAGTCCGTCTCGGTGCACCTGAGCAGCTCCTTGAGCAGAGCGGTCTTCAGGTGCTGCTCCACCGGATAGAGCACATGGGATATGGTGGCCACCGGTTTGGTATGATCGATCTGGACCGTGACGGCGTCGTGCAGCATTTCTGCAGCCAGGCGCCGGATGTCATCGGGCATGGTGGCGGAAAAGAGGAGGTTCTGCCTCGTGCCGGGCAGCTGTTTGACTATCCGGCGGATGTCGGGCAGAAAGCCCATGTCGAACATGCGGTCGGCCTCGTCGATGACGAGGGCCTCCAGCCCCGACAGGTCGATGTTCCCGCGGGACATGTGGTCCAGCAGCCGTCCCGGGCAGGCCACGATGATCTCGACGCCGCGTCTGAGGGCCTTGATCTGGGGCTCCATGCCAACACCGCCGAAGATGGCCGCGCTGCGCAGTCCGGTATGCCGCCCCAGGGAATCGATGGCCTCATGTATCTGGGCGGCCAACTCGCGCGTTGGGGCGAGGACCAGCGCCCTGACCCTGCGGCGCGGCCCGTCCATGAACTGCTGGAGGAGCGGCAGCACGAACGCCGCCGTCTTGCCGGTGCCGGTCTGGGCCAGGCCGAGCACGTCACGCCTGTTCAGTATGTGGGGGATGGCTTTTTCCTGGATGGGGGTCGCATGAGTGTATCCCTGCTCGTCAATGGCCGCAGAGATGTCAGCATGAAGATTGAATGGTTCGAATGTCATGAATACTCCTTTGTATGTGTATGTCTGGCAAGGGTTTCCCGGTCATCCGGGAAAGGCCCGATCTTCTGAGAAACCGCTGGTTGTGGATACAGCCGGGATCCTTTGAGATGTTTGACCGATCTTTTCCCCTTCGGGATAATGAGTGAATAACTTGATGGCTTTACCGTATTCCCTGGTTGAATCGCCTTTCCGTCGTTTCGTCCCTGCCTGTTTCCTGTGCTTTCAGACCCGCCCCCGGGCAGGCATATATCCTGCTCGTCGCACTGAAAGACAAGAAGTATCGACAGAAAACCTTTGAAGGCTGCCGGGTGTCTCCATGAAAGGGAACTTCAGGTAAGACCGACTCGCATTTCAGATTGTGCCTATGCCTACGCGCTCTGCCGATGGTTGTCAAGGACAAAAGACCTCGGGAAGCCGGCGTTCCCTTCCGGTCTTTCTCACATCTCCCAAGCTCGATCTTTTCCGTCACACCTCGATGGCTCCCCCGGTCGCGAGCTCCTCCACGGTGATGGCCTCGGCCATAAGGGAGCCGATGATCCGGGAGAAGCGCGCCGGGTCGTCCACCTTGCCGCCCTCGGCGATGAGGGCCAGGTCGTAGAGGAGGCCGGCATAGTCCTTGAGGGCCGGGTCGTCCCTGTCCTTCTCGAACAGGTGCCTGATGTTGGAGACCGCGGGGTGGTCGATGTTGAGCTCGAGGACCCTCCTGGCAGGCTCGACCTTCTGGCCGGTGGCCTTGAGGATCTTCTCCAGGTAGGGGCTCATGTCGTAGGTCTCGCCGGACAGGCAGGCCAGCGAGTCCTTGAGGTGCGTCGATGCCTTGACGTCCTTGACCCTGTCCTTGAGCTCCTCCTTCATGAAGGCGAAGAAGCCGTCGAACCCGTGCTTCTTCTTCTCGTCCACCTTGCCGAGGTCGAGGTCTCCCTTCTCCGCGCTGACGAACCTCTTGCCTTCGAAGGTCCTGAGCACCTGCACCACGAACTCGTCGACAGGGTCGGTCATGAACACCACCTCGATGCCCTTCTCCTTGAGACGCTCCAGGTGGGGGCTGTTCACCAGGGTGGCGGCATTCTCGCCCGTGATGTAGTAGATCGCCTCCTGGCCTTCCTGCATGCGGGCCGTGTACTCCAAGAGCGACACATACGCCCCGTCCGAGCCCGTGGTCTGGTATCGCAGGAGCTTCGCGATCCTGTCCCTGTTCTCGTGGTCGGTGGGGATGCCGATCTTCAGGATCGGGCCGAACTCGGCGTAGAACGTGTCGTACTTCTCCTTGTCCATGCCTTCCAGGAGGTCGAAGAGCCGCTTCACCAGGTTCTTTCGGATGTTCCTCACGAGGCTGTCCTGCTGGAGGATCTCGCGGCTGATGTTGAGGTTCAGGTCGGGCGCGTCCACCACGCCCTGGACGAAGCTGAAGTATTCGGGCATGAGCTCCTTGCAGTCGTCCATGATGAACACGCGCCTGCAGTAGAGGTGGATGCCGTGCTTGCGCTCGCGCATGGTGAAGTCGAGCGGCAGCTTCGAGGGGATGTACAGGAGCGCGTTGTACTCGGTGGTGCCCTCGAACCTGATGTGGAGGTGCGTCAGCGGCTCATTCCAGTCATGGCTGATGTGCTTGTAGAACTCGGTGTACTCCTCTTCGGTGACCTCCGACTTGGTTTTGGCCCAGATGGCCTTCATGGAGTTGAGGGTCTCGTCACGCCTGACCTTCCTGGTCGTCTCGCCGATGGGCTTGCCGTCGGCGTCCTTGAGGATCTCCACGTCGGCCAGCGGCTCGTCGCGTTCCACCTCCATGACGATCGGGTAGCTCACGAAGTCGGAATGGCGCTTCACCACGTCCCTGATGGTCCACTCGTCCGTGTAGTCAGCCTCGCCGTCCCCGGGTTCCCTGAGCGCGAGGGTGACCGACGTTCCTCTGCCCTTCTTCGCGGTTTCCTCGATGGTATAGGTGCCGTCTCCCGTGGACTCCCACTTGGTGGCGGTCTTTGCCCCTGCGGCCTTCGTGACGAGAGTGACCTTGTCGGCCACGATGAAGGAGCTGTAGAATCCCACGCCGAACTGGCCGATGAGCTCGGGCGCGATGGTGTCCTTCTTCATCGCCTCGATGGCCTCGAGGAAGGCCCGGCTGCCGCTCTGGGCTATGGTGCCGACGTTCTCCACCACCTCGTCGTAGGTCATGCCGATGCCGTTGTCCTCCACCGTGATGGTCCTCTTCTTCCTGTCCGCGGCGATCCTGATCCTGAACTCGGTGTCCTTGCCCAGGATGCCGGGATCGGTCTGGGAGCGGAACCTGACCTTGTCGATGGCGTCCGAGGCATTCGAGACGAGCTCTCTGAGGAAGATCTCGGGGTGCGAGTACAGGGAGTTGATGATGAGCTTCAGGACCTTCTGTACTTCCGCCTTGAACTGGTGCGTCTCCTTCTTGTGCTCCATGGCTTCTCCATCTTCTTGTACTATGAATGATGTCGGATATCAATCGATTACATAGGTATTCGCTGCCCAAAAATCAAGGGGATTCAGCATCGGGGTATTTTCCTGAGGAGCGGCGAAACGGACCGGAATCCGTGTTCTGCCGCACCCCGGCCCGGGCGGCCGTGATGCCGGCAAGGAACACGAGGAGCGAGCCCACGACGCTCAGCGGATCGAGTGACTCCCCCCAGAAGACCCATCCGATAATCGATGCGAAGACCACGGAGCAGTAGACGAACGGGCCCACCTGCGCCGCAGGGGCCAACCCGTAGCCCTTGGTCATGAGGAGCTGTCCGGCCATGGCGGCCAGCCCGAGGAAGACCAGAATCACCAGGGCCTCCCTGCCGGGCACCTGCCATGCCCACGTCAGCGGTACGGCGGAGATGACCGTGGAAAGCAGGGTGAAGAAGAAGACGATGCTCTCGGGACGCTCGGTGTCCGACATGCGGCGGATCGTGACCATGGCCAGCGATGCAAACAGGGCGGCACTCAGCGCGACGAGCGCCACCGGCTGGAAGATCGACAGGCCGGGCTTGAGGATGAGGAGCACGCCGGCGAAGCCGATCAGGACCGCGATGCGGATCCTCCTGTTCAGCGGCTCATGAAGCCACAGAAAAGCGATGATGGGGATGAAGAGCGGGCTCGTGTAGGAGAGCAGCACCGCCTCTGCGAGCTTCATGTGGGCGAGCGCATAGAAGTAGCAGTACATGGACACGAGGCCTGCCGAGGCCCTGAGCACATGGAGGTGCATCTTCCCGCCGGACATCGCGGGCAGGGACCTCCGCGCGGCAAAGAGCGGCATGAGAAAGACCAGGACCAGGGCGTTGCGGAAGAAGACCACCATCTCGTTGGGAAGCATGGCCGAGGCGGCCCTCACGAAGGCGCCGAGGAGGGCGAACATGAGCGAGGCGGCAAGGATGCAGATCGCTCCCTTGACGGGCTCGTCGGCGATTCTGTATGTGGTGCCTCGCGGCTCCAGGACTATGCTCCTCCGGCCGGTGTGGCGATACCATACCGGTTTTTCATCCCGGAGAGAATGAGGAACCGCCTACGAGACATCTTCCAGAAGCGAGCGCACCAGGTTGTACGTGGAGAACTGGCCGTTCGTGAGCCCGGCAAAGGGGTGCTCCCCGCCGAAGTGCCGCTGCATGATCTCCTCGATGGTCATGCCTGCACGATGAAGCCCCTGGACCTGTTCTGCCAGGTCCAACAAGTAATCGATGCACTGCGAGAGCGCTTTTCTCCCGTCTTCCACGATCTTGCCCACGGAGGTGAACAGGACGAGGCGATCGCTCGGCAGGGCCACGATCCTTCGCATGGACGCGATGATACGGCCGACATGCTCCTCCGGACGGATGAACTTGGGGTTCTCCCGGGCAAAGAGGTCTCCCGAGAAGCACCATCCCGTGGAGGGCTCGACGAGGCAGATGTGATCCGCGCTGTGGCCCGGGGTCTCCACGACATGGAAGGCATGGTGTTCGGTTCTCACCACGTCGGGGACGGGGCTCACCGTGGCGGGAACCCGGTAGCCCCAGACGAGCTCCTGGTAGGGATGGAGCTCCAACCTGTCCGCTATGAGGGGGATGGAGCGGGGGTGCGCATAGATATCCACCCCGAAGCGGTCCATGATCTCTTGGTCGGCGCCTGTGTGGTCCTCGTGGTGGTGGGTGTTGACGACCAGCCGGAGATCCTCCTCTCCCAGGAAATCGACCAGCTCTCCGGCCGTGTGGCTGCACCCGGTGTCCACGAGGAGCCCGTCCACCAGGTAGGCCGCCACCCAGTAGACCGCCCTGCCGTCCATCTCCCTGCTCATCCGTATCTGGATGACATCTTCATACGCCGCCGTCTCGATCACGTGCGCGCCTCCCTCTGCCCGTTGTGTCCGAGGTCAACCGCTGCAGATTCCCTTGGAGGTTTCTCATACCATGTTCCCGGGATCAATGCATGCACATCGCGTCTTGATATCCGACATGACCACGGGTCATGTACACCACAGAGCTCCACCCAAAGGAGGATGTCACGTTCCCTGTGCCGGGGGAGGTGTATTCCGGGCTTGAAGCATTCAAGGGCATGGTATAGGAGAGGTGGTACATGCCTGTGCAGGCTCATCCTTAAAAGCGAGGGGTATCGCCATGTCACACACCCATGACATCTTCCTCGACCACGCCGCCACGACGCCGGTGCACCCCCAGGTGCTCGGCCTCATGCTTCCCTTCTTCGGCAACCACTTCGCGACGCCGTCGAGCCCCTTTACCGCCGGGGAGAAGCCGAGGGAGGCGCTTGCCGATGCCAGGGCCCGTGTCGCCGCGCTCATTGGCGCGCGACCCCACGAGATCGTCTTCACCGCATCCGGCACGGAGGCCAACAACCTGGCCCTGCTGGGCATCGCCCTCGCCTGCAGGGGCCATGTCGTGGTCGGTCCCATGGAACACGCCTCGGTGATGAATGCCGCGAGCTACCTGGCCGAGCTCGGCTGCGAGGTGACCGTGGTACCCGCCCATGCCGGCGGCATGGTAGACCCTGCAGAGATCGAGGATGCCGTACGGAAGGACACGGCGCTCATCAGCGTCATGCACGCGAGCAACGAGACCGGGGCAATCCAGCCCGTCAACGAGGTCGGCCGCATCGCCCGGGCGAGGGGCGTTCCCTTCCACTGCGACTGCGTCCAGAGCGCGGGCAGAATGCCCGTGGACGTAGACGCCATGAACGCCGACCTCGCCAGCTTATCCTCCCACAAGCTCTACGGACCCAAGGGCGCAGGTGCGCTCTATGTGCGCGAAGGGACGAAGATCGCCCCCGTCCTGTTCGGGTCCTTCCGGGAGAACGGACTCAGGCCCGGTCACCTGAACATGCCTTCCATCGTCGGTTTCGGCAGGGCATGCGAAGAGGCCCGCGAGGGCCTCGAGCGGAATGCCTCCGTGGTGCAGGGGCTGCGGGACCGGTTGGAACAGGGGATCCAGGGGCGCATCCCCGGGGTCACCGTCAACGACGTGGACTGCCCGCGCGTGCCCCACATCGCGAGCATCTCCTTCGACGGTGTCCCCTGCGACGCCCTGGCTGCGTGGCTCGACCTCGACGACATAACCGTCTCTCCCCGGGCATCGCTCTTCTCGCAGCGTCAGTCCCATGCCCTGGAGGCCCTGGGGCTTCCCGCAGGCCTGGCCTTCGGGACGGTCCGGTTCAGCCCCGGGTGGGAGAACACCGAAGAGGAGATCCTCCGGGCACTCGGTGCCGTGGAGCAGGCCGTGACGAGGATCAGGCAGTTCTCCCGACGCATCGGGGACGACATGACCTGCATCGTGACCTTCGCCTCGAAGAACCACATCAGGCGGTCGCTCGGCTACCTGGAGGAGGCAGGCATCCCCTGTGCCGTGACGGCACGGCCCCTGGAACTCGGACACCTGGGAGGGCCCCGGATCGCCCTTGCCGTGCCATGCCCCCGTCAAGACGAGGCGGTGAAGACCCTGGAATCCCACCGGATCAAGGCCTCGGGCATGCATCGTCTCAGGGGTCTGTGCAGGCAGAGGTCAGAACAGGAGACCCGGTTCTGGGAAAAGGTGGCGAGCGTCAAGGGGGAAAGACCATGAACAATGATCGGGCGGGCGGAACCGGGCTCATCCATCCGGTCAGAACGCCATGAAGGCGGTGGTATACGCCTGTGGAAGCATGGGGGCCGTTGCTGTCCGGCGGCTCCTGGATGCGGGGTTTTACATCCCCCTGGCCATCTCGGAGGAAGAACCCGGGTCTTCATCGGTGCACGAGCTCTGCGGGGCACTCAACATACCGTGCATGGCTCCCCGGGACCCGAACCAGTTCGGGTGGGTTGAGCGGGCAAGGAAGACCCGGCCGGACATGCTTTTCTGCTTCAACTACCCCACCCTGCTCAAGGCACAGGTCCTGGCCGTACCGAAACACGGGTCCTTCCGCCTCCACCGCGCCCTCCTGCCCGAGCACCGCGGCCCGGACCCGGTGCGGCGAGCCATCATGGCCGGGCAGCGCACCACCGGGGTGACACTGCACGAACTGGTGGTGGAACCCTACGGGGGAGGGGTCGTGGCACGGCAGCAGGTCGACATCGCACGGGACGACACTGCCGCATCCCTCGAGAAGAGGATGGAGCAGGCGGCCGATGCAATGCTCGCCACGGTCCTGCCCCGCATGAAGGCGCTGGACTTTTCGATCTCCCCCCAGGACCTCACCGCCGGGTCGACCCATGAAGTCCTCACCCCGGAAGACGGCGGCATCTCGTGGGACAGGCCTGCCGAAGAGATCCACAACCTCATACGAGCCTTTGCCCGGCCCTTTTCCGGGGCATTCGGTCTCCTGGGCGACGAGATGGTCTTCTTCCTGCGCTCTGCGGCAGTTGCGGATTGCTCCATGGAGCCCGGTGTTCCCGGATTCCGGGAGGGAACCATTCTCATCGGGACGGGACGCGGCTCCCTGGAGCCCAGGGAAATCGAGGTAAACGGGAGGGTCCTGACAGGACCACAGCTCCTTGCCTTCTTCAAGGAACACGGGACGGACACCTTCCTATAGATCCGGACCTCTCCCCTACCGCTTGCCCATCCTCGACGTGAACCGCGCCCACCTGCGGGTGGCGGGAAGCCGGTGGGGGGTGACGGCCTCGCTCACGAAGCGCACGTCCTCCACCGAATAGAAGGCCTGGGGGTTGTACTGCTTGATCATGCCCACGATATGCTCGATGTTGCTGCGCTCCACGATGGTGAAGATGACCTTCACCGGGCCGGTCACGCCCTCGGCCTCGATGACCGTGATTCCGTAGCCCGCTGAACGCAGGAAGGCGACGAGATCGTCGGCCTCCCTCCGGGTGATGATGCGCACGATGACCCTGCCGATGGAGATGCGGTTCTCGATGATGATCCCCACGAAATTGCCTGCGGCGAACCCCGCCGCATAGGCGATAAAGCACAGGGGGTTGTCCAGCTGCTGGAAGATCTGGCGTATGACCATGAGCCAGATGAGCACCTCGAAGAACCCGATGAAGGCGGCATATGACCGGAGGTTCCTGTTGATGAAGATGATGCGCACCGTGTCGAGGCTCACGTCCATGATGCGGGCGAAGAATATCAGCAGGGGCAGTACCACCCAGGTGTACATCGCCGAATCGAAGAACGCGGGCATGGCCATGGCCTGTTTTACCATCACTGCGGTGTGAGGTACAAGGATGTTGCCTGTGGCCGGGAGATTCTGTACGGTTGGCGGGTCAAGATCTCAATGCGGGGTGCACATGTTCGATTTCGTCAGAGGCCGGATAGGGCTCATCAGGGGCGGCAGGTACCCGCACTGCCACACCGTGGCGGTGGACGACCGGAGGCGCGTCCTCATCGACGCATCCAGCGACAGGGAAAAGCTGATCTCCTTCAGGAACGAGCGGGAGGTGGACATCCTCATCACGAGCCACGCCCACGAGGACCATATCCTGTACAACAGCCTGTTCCCCGATGCCCGGTTCTGGGTGCACGGGCTCGACGCCCCGCCCTTCAGCGACATCCGGTCCCTCATCGACCAGTACGGACTCACCGTGGAGGAGGCGCTGTTCTGGGAGGACTTCCTGGTCAGGGAGTGCAACTACGTGCCCCGGGTGCCGGACAGGCTGCTCGGCGACGGCGAGCGCCTCGACTTCGGAGACACCCGGGCCATCGTCATCCATGCCCCGGGACACACACCGGGGCACTGCTGCTTCCTCTTTCCCGAGGAGGGCATCCTGTTCCTGGCAGACTACGACCTCGTCAAGGCAGGGCCGTACTACGGTGACATCGGCTCGAGCCTGGACGACACCATAAAGTCCCTCCAGCGGCTCACCGCCATATCTGCGGAGGTCTACCTCACCGCCCACGGTGCCGGGGTCTTCGACGCCTCCCCCGACCTCATAGAGGGGTACCTCGGCATCATCTTCCGACGGGAGGAACGGCTCCTGGACCTGCTCGCGGCCGGCCCGAAGACCCTCGACGAGATCACGGCCGAGGGCATCATCTACGGCAGGCCCAAGTCCCTGGGTGCCTGGGACCTCGCCGCCTCGGAGCGCATGATGATGAGAAAGCACCTCGAACGGCTCATCGAGCAGGCGCGGGTGACCGTGGATGACGGCAGGCATTTCCTGCTGTCATGAGAACATGCTGACGTACTTGTACACGGTCCAGAAGTGCGCCATGGTGCCCAGCATGACGAAGATGTGGAAGATCTCGTGGAACCCGAAGACGTGCGGGATGGGGTTCGGCCTCTTCAGGGCATAGATCACGGCCCCCGTCGTGTAGAGCAGCCCGCCGGTGACCAGCCAGAACAGGGCGCCGGGCTGCATGGTCCGCACCAGCGGCACGATGCCCACGACGACGATCCAGCCCATGCAGACGTACATGGCCGCCGAAAGCCACCGGGGCGCGTGGATCCAGAACACCTTGAACACCATGCCCATGAGCGCCACGGCCCAGACCGTGCCGAACATGCTCCACCCCCACGCGCCGCGCAGCGGTATGAGACAGAACGGTGTGTAGGTGGCGGCGATGAGCACGAAGATCATCATGTGGTCGAGCTTTCTCAGCCGCGCCGTCCCCTCGCTCGACAGCGGCAGCCAGTGGTACAGCGTGCTCGCGGTATAGAGCAGGATCATGCCCGCACCGAACACGGTGTAGGTGGTGAGGTGCCATGGCCTCACCGGGTTGGACGCCTTGAGGACAAGCGCCACGAGCCCGGCCACGGCCAGGAGCGCGGCAATGAAATGGGTGAACCCGCTGACCGGGTCGCGCAGGATTGAAACTAGCCGAAGAATGCCTTTTCCCTCTTTCACGTATATCATCCTTGTAACCGGGCTGAACGCTGGTGCATATCCATGTGTAGCACAGGGGAACGCACGACAAGTGTGAAAGAACCTCAAAGAAAATGTCTCAGTTATGTAAAACCTGCCGGCGTTCACACGGCCGGCTCGATCCCCTGCTCCCTGAGCCAGGCCAGGATCCGCTCCCGTATCTCGTCCCTGACCCTCCGGAAGACATCCAGTACTGCGTGATGGACCCATCCTCGCCAGGAAATATGAATTTTTCATGAAGGTGCAGAGAAAGACTTGCACACCACAAGAGACAAAGGCATCATAATGGCCGGGTGATATGAGCAGATTCATTGCGATTGTGGATGACGAGCCGGATATCATCGAACTGGTGAGCTTCCATCTCAGGAAGGCGGGATTCTCCGTGAAAGGGTTCCCCGATGGGGATTCCCTTCTGAAGTCGATGCCCGTGGCCGTCCCGGAACTCATCGTTCTCGACCTCATGCTCCCCGGTCTCGACGGCCGGGAGATCTGCAGGATTCTCAGGCAGGATGACCGGTATGCACGCATTCCCATCATCATGCTCACGGCAAAGGGCAGCGAGGTCGACAAGGTGGAAGGGCTCGAGGTCGGGGCCGACGATTATATGACCAAGCCGTTCTCCCCGCGGGAACTCATCGCCAGGGTCAGGGCAGTGCTCAGAAGGACAGCACAGGCCGACTCAGCCGTGCTCGCCATAGGAGACGCCGTAACCATCGATCCGGAACGCTTCGATGTACAGGTCAATGGTGAGCACGTGACCCTCACCCCTGTCGAGTTCAAGATCCTCCACCTCCTGGCCCGGAATCCCGGCAAGGTCTTCACCAGGGACCGGATCCTCGATCACCTCTGGGGAAACGAGAAGGCCGTGCTGGACAGGACCGTGGATGTACACATAAAGAACCTGAGGGACAAGTTGGGAAAGGCCGGCGACGTCATCAAGAACGTACGCGGCGTGGGGTACAAGCTGGAGCCATGAGACGGCCGATCTTCCTCAAGATCTTCGGGGGCTTCCTGCTCGTCGCCCTCAGCCTGGCAGCCCTCATGCTCGTCACCTCCTACGAAGTGATCAGGTCTCATTACATCAGGGCCACCGCGGGAAATCTCGAGAGTATCGGAATACCGCTCAGGCACGATGTCGCCCCTGTCATAGCCACGGGAGACGAGCAGACACTGAACAGGATCGCACGAGATTACGGGCAGCAGCTGGAACTCAGGATCACCATCATCGACGAGACGGGCAGGGTGCTGGCAGACTCCGAGCGCGACCCCGCCGCGCTGGAGAACCACGGGCACAGGCCTGAGATGTCCCAGGCCCTCCAGGGCCGGACAGGCGAGAGCATTCGTTACAGCACGACCTTTGACAGGGACCTGCTCTACATCGCCCTGCCCGTAAAGAACAAGGAACGGATCATCGGCGTGCTCCGCCTGAGCATGACCCTGGGACACATCGATGATCTCCTCGAAACCCTGCTCAAGCGGCTCATAGGCCTGACCGCCCTCATCATCGCGGCATCCCTGCTCGTATCGGCCTTCTTCTCCCACCTGCTTTCGTCTCCCGTACGGGCCCTGTCCAAGGCTGCACGCAGCGTCGCCGATGGAGACTTCTCGGCAAGGGTCCCGCCGGCGACCAACGACGAGATCAGCGACCTCGCCGAGAGCTTCAACGACATGGCAGGCAGGCTCGACCACACCTTCTCAGAACTCACGAGCCGCAAGGAGGAACTCGAGGGCATCATGTCCTCAATCACCGAGGTGCTGCTCGTGCTCGACGAGCAGGGCAAGGTCATCCTCCACAATGCCGCTGCACAGGAGATCATTCCTGCTGCAACCATACCCGGAAGGTACTACTGGGAACTGTTCAGATCGGCGAGGCTCAACTCCCTCGTCCAGGATGCTCTGGCAGGTCCCGCCTCGGGCGAGATGGAGCTCCAGGGGAAGACCTACCTGTGCAGCATCACGCACCTTTCTTCCCGGAAGGCACGTATCGTGCTGCTCCATGACATCACGGGGATGAAGCAGGTCGAGCGGGTCAAGAAGGACCTGGTGGTGAACGTCTCCCATGAGCTGAGAACCCCGCTGACCGCCATCAAGGGGTTTGCCGAGACCTGCATGGACGAGGCGGATGGCACCATGAAGGAACATCTGAAGATCATCCTGCGTCACACCGACAGGCTCATCGCCATGGTGAGCGACCTCCTCGTGCTGTCCGAGATGGAAGAGCGGCCCAGGCTCGCCATGGAGGACGTGAAACTGAAAGACCTCATCGGGAATGTCCTGGCCGCCTACGAGCCGAGGATCAGGGACAAGGGTCTGGATCTCACGGTCGAGTGCCCGGAGATCACCATCAGGGCGGACCCGTTCAGGCTCGAACAGCTCCTGACCAACCTGGTGGACAACGCCCTGAAGTACACGGACAAGGGTGGCATCTCGATTGTGGTGGAGCGTGGTGACGGCTGTGTCGTGATGCTTCTCAAGGACACTGGCATCGGCATACCGAAGGAGCATCTCGGGAGGATATTCGAGCGCTTCTATGTGGTCGACAAATCGCGCTCCAGGATCATGGGCGGTACCGGCCTCGGCCTGTCCATCGCCAAGCACATAGCACTGCTCCATGGAGGGAGGATCGAGGTGAAAAGCACCCCCTATTCCGGCACGACATTCAGGGTCGTCATCCCTGCCGGCACCTGATTTTTCTCGTATTTGTAAATTTTTCAGAGGAATTTTCATATCTTCTCGGTTTTTCAACGACATCTTCCCTTGACGGGAGGGCACAATACTTATATGAAATTCCTGGTGCAACATCCGTGACACCCACGAATGCACATGAGGAGGAAAAGGTATGGCCTTCAGCTTTCTCCCGAAAGAGGCAGACTTCTTCACCCTGTTCAACACGCAGGCCGCCCATGCCGTGAAGGCCGCCGAACTCTTCAAGGATATCACAACACGAGGGGGGCTCGACCACGAGACGGTGCAGAAGATGCGCACCATCGAGCACCAGGCCGACGAGACCGCCCACGACATCATGGAACGCCTGAACAAGACCTTCATCACCCCCTTTGACCGCGAGGACATCCACTCCCTCACATGCGCCATGGACGACGTCATCGACATGATCTACACCATCGCCAACCGCATGTACGTGTACAAGATCAAGGTGGTGGATGCGGACCTGGTGGAATTCTCCGCTGTCATCGAGAAATCGGTCAGGGCCCTCGAGAAGGCCATCGAGGGCCTGCAGAACTCGAAGAACCCGAAAGGCGCACTGGACGCCTGTATCGAGGTGAACCGGCTCGAGAACGTGGGCGACACCATGCGGGACGCCATCCTGGGAAAACTCTTCGAGACCGCCACCGACCCGGTCCATCTGATCAAGTGGAAGGAGATCTACCAGTTCGCGGAAACAGTGCTGGACATGTGCGAGGACGTGGCACATGTGGTGGAGACCATATTCGTGAAACAGGCCTGATGCCATGACGGCCTATATCGTCTTTCTCATCGTTCTGGCTCTTGTCTTCGATTTCCTGAACGGATTTCACGACTCGGCGAACTCCATCGCCACCATCGTCTCGACGAGGGTGCTTTCGCCCAAATACGCCGTGGTATGGGCGGCATTCTTCAACTTCGTCGCCTTCCTGTTCCTGGGCCTCCATGTGGCCAACACGATCGGCAAGGGGATCATAGACGTGAACATCATCGGCCCCCATGTGATCCTCGCGACGCTGGTGGGCGCATGTGCGTGGGACATCATCACCTGGTTCTTCGGGCTTCCCACAAGCTCCTCCCACGCGCTCATCGGCGGCATGGTCGGGGCGGCTCTGGTCAAGGCAGGCCCCGACGCCCTCATGGCCGCCGGGATCATCAAGACCGTCCTCTTCATCTTCATATCCCCGACCGTGGGACTCATACTCGGATTGGGCATAGGCACAGCCGTGTACTGGATGTTCAGGAAGGCTACCCCGCTCCACGTGGACCACATCTTCCGCAAGGGACAGCTCGTCTCGGCAGCCCTGTACAGCCTCGGCCACGGGGGCAACGACGCCCAGAAGACCATGGGCATCATCGCCGGCCTCCTCTTCAGCGCCGGCCTGCTGGGCGACACGTTCCACGTGCCTTTCTGGGTGGTCATATCCTGCCAGGCGGCCATCGCCCTGGGCACCCTGTTCGGGGGCTGGCGGATCGTCAAGACCATGGGCCAGAAGATCGCCAAGCTCAGGCCCGTGGACGGATTCTGCGCAGAGACGGGGGCGGCCGTGAGCCTCTTCATCTCCACCATGCTGGGCATCCCGGTGAGCACGACCCACACCATCACCGGATCCATCATGGGCGTGGGGTCCCTGAGACGGCTCAGCGCCGTGCGCTGGGGGGTGGCAGGGCGCATCGTGTGGGCATGGATCCTGACCATCCCGGGGGCCGCGGCAATATCCGCTCTCACCTACCTGCTCACCCCGTGAGGGTTGACGTGTTCCTCCGCAGTCGTATCCCAAGAATGGCTTCATGAAAAATTAACCTGATCTTTATTGCTTCTTCATTCTTTCCACCTAGAGACAGAAAAAACACATCGGAGGAACACAATGAAGACACGATTCTCCCTAGCGCTTTGCACGATGGCGGCATTCCTGTTTCTGTATCCCCAAGGACCTGCTCTTGCGGCAGGCAAGGACATCACCATCAAGGGTTCCACCACGGTCCTCCCGGTAGCCCAGATCGCTGCCGAGGAGTTCATGGACAGAAACCCCGGCATCACCATCTCGGTCCAGGGCGGGGGTTCGGGCGTGGGCATCGCATCCCTGCTGGACAAGACCACGGACATAGCCGACTCCTCACGGAAGATCAAGAAAGAGGAGATCGCCAAGGCACAGGCTGCGGGAGTGAACCCCCATGAGATCGTCATCGCCCTGGACGGCATCGCGGTCGTCGTGCACCCCGCCAACAAGGTCAGCGCCCTGACCAGGGCCCAGATCAAGGACATCTACACCGGTAAGGTCTCCAACTGGAAGGAGATCGGCGGTCCTGACGCCAAGATCGTCACGGTCAGCCGAGACACATCGAGCGGCACCTACGAGGCCTTCGAGACACTGGCCATTAATAAAGAGAAGGTCAGACCCGACGCCCTGACCACGGCATCCAATCAGGCAGTGGCCCAGACCGTTGCCCAGACCCCGGGCGCCATCGGGTATGTGGGTCATGGTTACCTTACCAACAAGGTGAAGGACGTGACGGTTGACGGAGTGAAGTGCACCAAGCAGAACATCCAGTCCGGCACGTATCCCCTGGCCCGCGAGCTGTACATGTACACCAACGGCAAACCATCCGGGAACGTGGCCAGGTTCGTGGAATTCGTGCTCAGCAGGGACGGCCAGAAGCTCGTGGAAGAAGAGGGTTTCGTGGATGTCCTGAAATAGGGAAACCACCTCGATCATGGACAGACGGCAGTTCAGAATACTCAAAGAGGGCCTGTACAAATGGATCTTCACGATCCTGGCCTTCTCGTCCCTTGTCTTTCTCGTGGGGATCATCTTCACCCTCCTGAAGGAATCCATACCGATCTTCATGCACTCCTCTCCTTCCCAGCTCCTGTTCGGCCGGTTCTGGTACCCCACGGCCGATCCCCCCGAGTTCGGCATGTGGCCGCTCATCCTGGGTTCTGCAGTGGTCACCCTGGGCGCCATGCTCGTGTGCGTGCCCATCGGCGTGGGCACCGCGCTGTACATCCACGAGCTGGCATCACGGCGGCAGCGTGCATTCCTGAAGCCCATCATCGAGATACTGGCCGGGGTTCCCTCCATCGTGTACGGTTTCTTCGGCATGGTCATCGTGGCACCGTTCCTCCAGGGCATCCTGGACATTCCGACCGGCCTGTGCGCCTTCACGGCAAGCCTGATCCTGGGCGTCATGGCCACCCCGACGGTGGCGAGCCTGTCCGAGGACGCCCTGAGCTTCGTGCCCCGGAGCTTCCGCGAGGCATCCCTGGCCCTGGGCGCCAACCGGTGGCAGACGCTGACCAGGGTGGTGGTGCCGGCCGCGGGATCAGGGATATCGACCGCAATTATCCTGGGCATGGGCCGCGCCGTGGGCGAGACCATGACCGTGCTCATGGTGGCCGGCGGCGCTGCGGTCATACCGAAGAGCCTGTTCGAACCGGTGCGTCCCATGACCTCCACCATCGCCGCGGAAATGGGCGAGGCGGTCATGGGGAGCCTCCACTTCAGCGCGCTGTTCGCCATCGGCCTGATCCTGTTCGTCATAACCCTCGGGATCAACATCGCCGCCGAGATCATCAGCCGCAGGTACCGGCTGAAACTGGGGCTCGGCAGATGACACCGCAGAGCGGCACCACGAACGGTATGACGGATAGAGCCGCCGGGGGGCTGCAGCGGCCCCGGAAGGTCTTCCGCATGGCCGACCTCTCGCAGGCCCTGGGTTTTTTCTGCCTGATCCTGTGCATCCTGTTCGCGCTGTTCTTCCTGGGCACCCTGATCTACTTCATCACTGCCCGGGGCATATCGGTCATCTCCTGGGAGTTCCTCACCGAGGTTCCGCGAAGGGCCATGACCAAGGGCGGGGTGGCCCCGGCCATCGTGGGGACGTTCTACCTCACCGTGGGCGCCATGTCCTTCGCCCTGCCCCTGGGGCTCGCCTGTGCCATCTACCTGTGCGAGTACAGCCCGGCGGGCTCCATCGTGAACATCATCCGCCTGTCCATCAACAACCTGGCCGGCGTGCCGTCCGTGGTCTTCGGCCTCTTCGGCTTCGCGGTCTTCGTGAAGGTCTTCGGGTTCGGCGTGTCCATCCTGTCGGGCAGCCTCACGCTCGGCATCATGGCCCTGCCGGGCATCATCTCCGCATCCCAGGAGGCGATCCTGGCCGTGCCGCAGTCCTACAAGGAGGCATCCCTGGCCCTGGGGGCCACCCACTGGCAGACCATCAGGAAGGTGGTGCTTCCCACGGCCCTGCCGGGGATCCTGACCGGTGTGATCCTCAACGTGGGCAGGGTGGCGGGCGAGACCGCGCCCATCCTCTTCACGGCAGCCACCTTCTATACCAGGGGGTACCCGGATTCCGTCTTCTCCGAGGTGATGGCCCTGCCCTACCACATCTACGCCCTCATGACCGAGGGCACCCGGCCCGAGGTCCAGACCGGCATCGCGTACGGGTGCTCCCTCATACTCCTGTGCCTGGTGCTTGCCATATCGGCACTGGCCATTATCCTGAGACAGAGACAGAGGATCACCTATGGCTCCTGACGTAAAGATCAGCTCGAGAAACATCGATTTCTACTACGGCAAGACCAAGGCCCTGAAGGACATCTCCATGGACATCTACGCCAACCACGTGACCGCCCTCATCGGTCCCTCGGGGTGCGGCAAGTCCACCTTCATCAGGCTGCTCAACCGCATGAACGACCTCATACCCGGATCCAGGGTCGAGGGCCAGATCGTCATGGACGGCATGGACATCAACCACCCGAGGACCGACGTGGTGGACCTCAGGCGCAAGGTGGGCATGGTCTTCCAGAAGCCGAACCCTTTTCCCAAGAGCGTCTACGACAACATGGCCTACGGGCTCATCATCAACGGGGTACGGGACAAATCGTTCATCGAGCAGCGTGTCATAACCTCGCTCAAGAAGGCCGCCCTCTATGAAGACATCCAGGACCGCCTGAACGACAGCGCGCTGATGCTGTCCGGGGGCCAGCAGCAGCGGCTGTGCATCGCCCGGTGCCTCGTGGTGGAGCCCGAAGTGATCCTGTTCGACGAGCCCTGCGCGAGCCTCGACCCCATCTCCACGCGCAAGATCGAGGAGCTCATCTTGGAGCTCAAGAAGGACTACACCATCGTGATCGTCACCCACAACATGCAGCAGGCGGCCCGCGTCTCGGACTACACGGCCTTCATGTACCTGGGTGAGCTCATCGAGTACGACCGCACGGAAAAGATGTTCACGGTGCCCAAGGAGCGGATGACCGAGGAATATTTGAGCGGCAAGTTCGGATAAGGAGATTCCATGCTGGAAGAGACCAAACTGATTCAGGTGAAGAAGGAGCTCATGGAGTTCGCCACCCTGGTGGAGTCCATGGTGGACAAGAGCGTGACCGGCCTGAAGGAACGCAATACCGATCAGCTCAAGGACGTGATCGAGCGGGACGAACCGCGGGCCAACGACTTCGAGACCGACCTGGACGAGCGCTGCGTTTCCATCATCGCCCAGCACCAGCCCGCGGGCAAGTCGCTGCGCACCATCCTCATGGTGATCCACATCAACAGCACGCTGGAACGCATCGGCGACCATGCCGTCACCATAGCGGAGAGCGGCATGTTCCTGGCCGACCAGCCCCCGGTCAAGCAGCTCATCGACATCCCGCACATGGCCGAGGTGGTCAAGACCATGATCGCGGACAGCATCACCTCGTTCATCAACGAGGACGCGACCCTGGCCAAGAGCGTGTGCGAGCGTGACGACATCGTGGACGGGCTGCGCAACCAGATCCTGCGCGAGCTCGTCACCTACATGACAGCGGACCCCGCCACCATCGAGCGCTCACTGCAGCTCATGAAGATCTCCAGCAACCTGGAGCGCATCGCGGACCTCGCCACCAACATCTGCGAGGACGTGATCTACATGGTCAAGGGCAAGGTGATCAAGCACCACAAGGACAGCCTGTAGTGCGTTCCCGGGTGTGCTTCCTCAGAAGTGCACCTTCAGGAGCGTGTAGACCACGTCCTTCCTGTCGAAGGCGCCGTATTTCGTGGAGCGGTCACCGGTTATGAGCACGTAGGCCAGCTCCAGGGAGGTGTTGTCGTAGGGCTTGTAGATGAGCTTGGGCTTGATGACCACCGCCGAATTCCCGGAGATGTCGCTCAGCTCGGGCATCTCCAGGAGGCCGTCGAGAATGGCCGTGAGCTCGTCGTTGAAGAACGAGTACTCGATGCGCGAGGCCAGGTAGTTCTCGAGGTCCCCCATGAAGCCTGCCCCGCCGAGGCCGAGTTCCTCCTTCGCCTCGGCGGTGTACCGGAACTCGTCGTAGTACCCGTGGTTGAACTGGGTGTTCCAGTACAGCCCGTTCCCGAGGCCGAAGGTGTAGTCGAAGCCCACGGTGTACTTGTAGTAGGGGCGATCGAAGAGCCTGACGTATTTCGTCTCCGTGGTGGCGAGAAACCGGGTGGTCTGGCGCACCCTGTAGTCCTCGGGCCAGTAGCACCCGACCTCGGCCCAGATGCCCACCGACTCGACCTCGCCGGCGAGGTCGAACCCGACCACGTCGAGTTTGGGGTAATCGAGGTAGCTCGTCAGGGTGGCGCCGGTGTCGATGCCGATGTCCGACTCTATGCGGTGGACCACGGGCAGGCTCACGTACCCGTGGTAGTAGCTCAGACCCCAGTCCATGTTGAGCAGGTTGCCGCTGACGCGCAGCCCGACGGGGCCGTCTCCCACCGAGTAGTCGGGCGGGTCGTCCAGGACGATGGCGGCGGTTCCGGCGGGAAAGCCGTATCCCTCGGTGAGGTCCTCCAGCCTGTCCTGCATGAGGGCCGTGCTCCTGGCCTGGAAGCTCGCGGGCAGCGTCGAGGGCTTGAAGGAGAAGAAGTACACCGCCTGGACCCTCAGGGTCGTGTCCGTGGGCAGGCGGTACTCGAGGTTGAACCCGTCCATGGGCAGGTGGGCCACGAAGTAGTCCGGGTCGAAGGTGTAGAGGTTGCCGAAGTCCACGGGGTTGAGGTTGTCGATGACGTTGTACTCGTCCGAGGTCCCCCAGCGCGCCCGCTGTCTGCCGACGGTAAGGTCGAGGCCCGGCGCGCCGAAGTCCATGAGGGTGAAGGATGCCTCCTTGATCTCGGTTTCCATCTCGTCGGCCTCGGCGGTGCCCCCTTCATCGACCTGGAGCTTCTCGATGTCGCCGGGGACCTGCCGCACCCCGTAGGTGAAGTACAGGAGCGATTTGTAGCTCACGTTCTCGGAGATGTACCCGTCGAGCTTGAGGTGCAGCTCGCCGCGGGTGAGGTTGTAGTCCCCGGCCTCGTGGGGCTCGAACTCGTCGTCCGGGTTGTCCTCGGTGAAGGCCGAGCCGAAGAACTTTATGTCGCCCCTGAGGTCGACCTTGAAGGCGGCCTCATCCTCGGCCCTGAGACCCGGGGCGCACACGAGCATGAGGAGGGTGCAGCAGAGGATCCATGCAGGGAGCGTGACCCTCTGCATGGAACCGCGTGCCCCCGTCCTGCATGCGTCTCTAGTCACCCTTGACACTCCTCTTGAGGTAGCGCTCGGTGAAGATGCTGTCCTCAAGGTTCTTATCGTACTCTATCTTCGTGATCTTCATGATGGTGGTGTGGCTCTTGGTCACGTCGGTCATCCTGATCTCCATGGGTGTCCAGTAGCCCTGCACCTGCTCGTTCTTGATCTCGGAGCTCTTCCAGAGTTTATTGCCGTCGTCGTAGAGCTCCATCCTGCTCACCGTGAAGTCCTTCTTGTTCACCCATGCGATGACGCGGGGATAGATGCGCTCGGAGCTCGGTTTGCGCTTGAGATCGAGGACGTAGACACCGCCCTCCTCCTTGGATGTCCGGGCGTCGTAGTGGCTGGAGTACTTGCCCGTGCTGAGGTCGTCGTTGGACAGGTCCGAGCCCGCGAAGCTCTCCTTGCGGGCATGGGAGGCGATCCTCCTGACCCGGTCGAAGGCGGGCAGGTAGAGGTACATCTTGTCGTCCGCCAGGCTCAGGAACCCGAGGTTCCTGATGTCGGCAGGGGCGGTGAACTTGAGGACCGACCAGTCGTCCCTGTCCTTGTAGTGCCGTCTCCACACCTTCATGGTGCGTTCCTTGGTCTGGCCGCCCTTGTCCACCAGGGTCATGGTGACGTTCCCCACCGAGTCCTTGGAGGCGGACTGGACCTCGTCGACCTTCTTGAGGATCTCGTTGCCGTCCATGGCCGGCGCCGGTGATGCCATGACCAGACACAACAGCGCCACGACAGCGCATACCGATAGTACCGTTCTCATTCGTCCCTCCTTGCGATTTCTTCGACTATGTGATGTTCTGCCACATCGAGCTCGATCTTCCAAGCCCTGTCTTCCAGGTGGACGAGCGTCGCCATGGCCGGCAGCACGGAGAGCACCGAGCCGGTCACCATGGTGATGGCCATGGCGTTGATGATGGCGAAGTTCCTCAGCTCCGTGGTCTGGGAGAAGATGAGCACGAGGAAGCCGAGCAGCGTGGTGCCGTTGGCCGTGATCACGGCCCTGCCCACGTGGGAAGTGGTGCCTTCAAGGCATTCCCTGATCCCCAGGCCCGACTCGTAGAGCCTGCGGTAGTAGGCCATGAAGTGGATGGCCGCATCCACCCCGAGGCCGATGATGAGCGAGCCGCAGAGCACGGTGCCGAAGTCCAGGGGGATGCCTGCCCATCCCATGAACCCCATGACGATGCCCAGGGGGATCATGATGGTGATGAGCGCCAGGAGACCTCGCCTGAAGGACCGCTCGCTCAGGGATATCAGGGTCAGGACGATGGCGGCCGCCAGCACGAAGCTCTGGATCTGGCTCTCGTAGAGGAGCTTGTCGAAGCGGCCGAACATCTCGTGGGCCCCGGACTGGTCGATCTGCACCCGTGAGGTGCCCGCTACGGCACCCTCGATCCCGTCGACATCCTTCACCTCGTGCGCGAAGAAGACCGGCCTCGGCGAGAGCATCGAGAACACCACCCCGTGGCTCCGCTTGACGAAATCCTCGCTGCCGGCCAGGACCGGGTCGAGGCCTGCCGTGGCGGAGGCGCTCACGTGCGATGCACGCTGGAGCCGGAAGGCGTGCTCGGCCCGTGTGATCATGCCGTCCACCGTTGCCTGTGCGTCCTCGGCATCCATGGACCTGCCGCTCGTTATGGTGCCGACAAGCCGGTCCCTCGTCTCGTCGGCAAACCGGGTGCCCCAGTCTTTGCGCAACCCGTCCACCAGTGAAGCGATGAGGCCGGGCGGCAATTCCTCAAGGGCCTCGTTCTCGAGGTATTTCGTCGCCTCCTGCCAGACCGGTTCCATGCTCACGTCTCCGGCACGGGCGCTCAGTCCGTCCCTGAGGGCTTTCCCGAAGTCGCCGGCGGTATAGGTGCGGGGTTCGTCGTACCTGGTGGCCAGCCACGACAGCTCGGCCGCGGCCTTGCGCACCATGACCTCCTCCAGGGCTTCCCGCCCCGGCCCATGCAGCTTGAGCGGATCCACGCTCACCAGCTCGTCCGATACGTTCGCGTCGAGATAGTGCTCGATCTGAGCGGAGATCTGCTTCATCACCCCGGTCTCGTGCTCGTTCATGAGGGTGTTGATGAGGCCCTGCTTGCGGTCGTCCGACACGAACGTCTTGAGGATGTCCTGGCCTTCCAGCATGAACCAGAGGTTGGCGATGCCCTCGCGGGTCTCGGGCACGGCATAGACGCCGTTCATGAGCCAGTTCTCCTCGGCGATGAGGTCGCTGATGGACATGTGGCCATCGAGGCGGTGGTCGGAGCGGAGGTAGTTCCCCAGCGAACTCATGGCGGCCATGGTCCCGGGGTCTTCCATGTCGCCCTGGAAGAAGACGCTCACCCGGTACATGCCGTTGAACTTGTCCTCGAGGAGGACCGAGCTCCTGCGCGGCTGGCTGTCCTTGGGCATCCACTCCACGAAGTCCACGCTCGTGTTGATCTTCGTGATGCCGAAGGCGAACACGGCCAGGAAGACGACCACGACCAGGAGGTATGCCGGTGCATGGTCGTGGACCCAGCCCCCCAGGCGGTGCATGATCGCATCGATCCTGTGCTCCAGCGCGGTCTCACGTTGGGCCTTCGCCCTCCCGGATGCGCCCTCGAAGTACCCGCACAGGGTGACCAGGACAAAGGCGAGGATGCAGGCGAAGGCAATGCCGAAGGCAAGCTCGATGCCGAAGTTCCTGAGCACGATGATCTTGGTGACCCCGAAGGTGCCCAGGCCGGCTATGGTCGTGAGCGCACTCATGATGACCGGGGTGGCGATCTGGGCGGACGAGGCCCGGATATTCCCGCTCTGCTGGTATCGGTTGTAGATGTGCACGGCATAGTCCGATGCCAGGGCCATCATGAGGACCAGCACGGCCGGGGATATGATGTTGAAGGGAAAGCCCAGGACCGACTTCACGCCGACCATCCACACGATGGACAGCCCGATCACGGTCAGGCAGGTGACCACGCCGGGGACCGAGCGCAGCCCGTAGGAGAGCAGGGCCACGATGAGCACGAAGATGATGGGCACGAGCACGGTGAGGTCGCGCTTCATGAAGTGGTCCATGTAGTAGGCGATGGACATGTCGCCGCCTATGTAATAGGGTATCTCTCCCGAGAGCTCGTCGATCCTGCCGATGATCTTTCCCGCCACCTGGATCTCGTCAAAGCCGCTGTCCACGGTGGTCGCCACGAGGGCATACCTGCCGTCGTCCGAGACGATGGTCCCCCGGTACATCTCGTCGGAGAGGACGTAGTCCCTCAGTGCCATGCTCTCCATCATGCTTCCGGGGACCTCCCGGATGAGGTTCGCCACCTCGATGCCGTCCTCGATCTTCCGTATGTCGAGCACGTTGGTGATGCTGGTCACCTGGAACAGGCCCTCGATGCCCTGCACCTCCTTCGTGACGCGGTCCATGAAACGCAGCGCATCCGGCGTGAAGACACCGTCTGCCTTGAAGTCGAAGACGACCAGCAGGAGGGTGTTGGACGAGAACTCCCGGTCGATCTGCCGCAGCAGGTCCCCCACGCGGTCGTTCACCGGCAGCCAGGTCTCGTAGTCGTTGTTGATCTTGAGGTCCTTCATCAGGAAGAAGGATACGGCGGTCAGGACGGCCATGATGGCCACGAGCAGCCACCTGAGCCGAATGATACTCTCGATCAGACGCGCGAACCGGTTCTCCATGGCCCCCTCTTTCTCCCTGTTTTCTGAGCGCTCCCTCTCCCGTCAAGTGCCGGCAGGAGCCTGTTCATGACATGTGCGACATTCCCGCGGATCGTCTCCAGGTCGATGTCCTTGCTCAGCACCTGCCGGATGACGACCCCTTCCATCATGGCGATCATGAGGGTGGCATAGGTCTTCTTGTCGGACACCGCGAATTCACCCGCGCGCTCGCCGTCATCGAGGAACCCGGTGATGAGCGTGTCGTAGCGCCGGTACTGGTTCAGGAGCATCTCCCGGATGGAGACATCGAGGAACGAGCTCTCCCAGAACACGACCAGGGCGCTGTAGAGCTCGATGTCCTCGTGCAGGGACCGGGCGAAGAACTCGCCCATGGCGATGAGCTTGTCCCTGGCCGAGGGTATGCCCCCGATGTCGGTGATGACGCGGTTCAGGGTCTCTTCCACCCAGACCTGGAAGAGGTCGGTGAGAACCGCCTTCTTGGACGGGTAGTACCAGTATATGCTTCCCTTGGACAACCCGTACTCGGCGGCGATCTCGTCCATGGTGGTCGGGGCGTAGCCCTTGCGCCGGAAACAGCGTTTTGCCGCGGCGAGAATCTGCTGCCTGCGGATCTCGGCAGACGCCCTGGGCCTTCCCATACACCCCCCCTGTATTACATACTGACTGGTCAGTATAGTTTGTTCGGCCGCCCCCGTCAATCCTGCAGAAGAGCCCTAGAGCATCTCGACGATCTTCTCCTGGAAATAGTCCATGAGGGCCATGGTCTCGCCCTTGTTCAGGTCGAAGAAGACCGAGAAGAGCCCGATGCCCTCCTGGAAGGCCACCAGGGACATGGCAAGCCGGTCGGAAGTGGCCGGGCCGGCGCCCGCTGTCTGCATGATGCCCCCCAGCTCGCGGATCCAGTCGGTGTAGATCCTCTTCACGCGCGCATTGACTTCAGGGTTGTACAGGGCTATCTCCCATATCTCGACGAAGATGGTCTGGAGCCCCTTGTCCGTCGTGATACGGTCATTCATGAAGCGGAAGGCCTTCCCGAGGAGCTCCCGGCCGCTCGCCCCCTTCACCGGGCGCCCCCCGACTTCGCGCGCGAACAGTGACCGGTAACGATCGTAGACGTTCTCGATGAAGCAGAGCAGGATGTCTTCCTTGCTCCTGAAGTAGTAGTGGAGCATGGCGTGGTTGATGCCCGCCTCGGCCCCGATGTCCTTCATGGTTGTCTCGCGGTACGGTTTCCTCAGGAGGCACCGGTAGAGCGCCTCCAGGATCTGCCTGCGCCGCTGCTCGCGTATGGGTTTCCTTCCCATGGCAGGTAAGGGCTTCCGGGCCGGTGCTACTTCACCAGTTCCGCCACCAGGCCCCCTATGGTGCTCACGTAGTGGTCCACGTCCTTCTCGGTGGCGGTGGGACCCACGAGCGCCATTTCATGGACCGGGGTCAGCAGGATGCCGCGGTTGGCGCACCAGACGTGGATGAGGGCGTCCAGCGGTCCGGTGAGCCCCTCCTCGACGATGTCCACTGCGTTGTAGTCCACCTCGGCGAACAGGGCCTCCGACCCGGTCCTCGGGGGCTTCGGGAGAAAGCGGAACTCCACCCGGCACCCGATGCGGGCCACGTACCAGGCCAGGCCGTTGTCCCTTATGATCTTGGCCAGGCCGTCCTCCATCCTCCTGGCGAGCCTGGTCATGCGCTCGAAGTTCTCCTCGTTGATGGCGTGCTCGAAGGCGGCCCTGATGCCGGCCACGGCCGTGGCGTTGCCCGAGAGCGTGCCCCCGAATCCGAAGAAGTTGTGCCACGGAGTCCGTGCCGACATCCACTCGGTGATCTCTTTGTTGAACCCGAGGACGGCCGCCGGATAGCCCCCGGCAACGAACTTGCCCGCCACGAAGATGTCCGGTTTCAGGCCCATCTCGCCGGTGATCCCCCGGGGCCCGGCGCACATGGAGTGGGTCTCGTCGATGAGCAGGAGCGTGCCGTACTTCTTCGTGATGGCGCGCAGCGCCTCGTGGTAACCCGGTTCGGGGAAGATGATGCCGATGTTCGTCATGACCGGCTCGGTGATGACGCACGCGACGTCGCCCGGGGCGAGGGCCTTCTCCAGGGCGTCCACGTCGTTGAAGTCGATGACCTTGGACATCTTCGTGGCATCGGGCACGATGGGCCCGAGCATGCCCGGGACGTTGATGAGCTCGCCGAAGAAGTTCACCACGAGCGTCTCGTCCACGGAGCCGTGGTACGTGCCGTTGAAGCACAGGATGAGCTGGCGGCCGGTGACGGAACGGGCGACCTTGAGCGCCATGCGGTTGGCGTCGGTGGCGGTCATGAGCACCTGCCAGAAGGGCAGGCCGAACCTCCTCTCAAGCTCCTTTCCCACCCAGATGGCGTCCTCGGTGGGCAGCATGGTGGTGGTGCCGCGGTTTTTCATCTGGTCCGCGATGGCCTCCACGATCTTCGGGTGCGCGTGCCCGCACAGCCCGCCGGTGTCGCCCAGGCAGAGGTCCAGGTAGCGGTGGCCGTCCGCGTCGGTGATGTACACGCCCTCGGCCCTGTCCACGAAGACCGGGAACCCGCCCGTCCAGATGCGCATCCACGACATGGGAACGCCGCCCACGAGGTTCTTCTTGGCCTCCTCGAAGAGGGCCTTGGACTTGGGGCGCTCCCTGACGAAACGCTCCTCCTCCCGCTTCAGCAGGACCTTCACCTTTTCCAGAGTGACTGCAGCCATGGAATCCTCCTTTATTCAATGAAATGGAATGATCTTTTTATTGGTCAGGTGATCAACTTATTAGCATGAATTCCATGTGAGGGCACTCATTAATTCGGGATGGGGATATTATTGCTCCGGCAACTAAACATGCGAACCTTTCATGCTGCATAAGCGACTGATGGATGCCTGAAGTAATTCCTCACATGGTGTGGCCTCTTCACCAAGGTCCTCATGAAGGAGCGAGTCTTCTTCTCCAGATCCTTGACTGACCGTGCCGGCAGGCCAGACCTGATCCTCCCTTTGAGATCGCCAT